>Ga0207829_100061_pt1 | contig 219013 bp, 213 predicted proteins | sample TtaePargueraPR_4_FD_187738 | JGI IMG/M metagenome (GOLD analysis project Ga0207829, IMG submission 187738) | Aerobic enrichment media microbial communities from Bioluminiscent Bay, La Parguera, Puerto Rico - Tt and P1 (SPAdes) | ecosystem: Environmental > Aquatic > Marine > Unclassified ... | reverse complement strand
TCAGCGCGGGAGATGCGCACCGGGCCACACTCGAACGCTGAACCCCTCACCCCAACCCTCTCCCCTCAGGGGAGAGGGGGCGCATCCTGCCGGGGACGGGCGACATGACCCGCATCCTCCCCGTCCTCACCATTCTGCTTGCCATCATCGTCCTCTGGTATGCCGCCGCGGTGTGGATGAACGCGCCTTGGCAGGAGCGGCTCAATGCGCGCGCGGACCTGGTCGATCTGCCCTTTACCGAGTTTGCTGCCCAGACCTGGGCTCAGGACAAGCCGGTGCTGCCCGCGCCGCATCAGGTGATTGCCGAAATTTGGAACGCCACGGTGGCGCTCGAAATCACCTCGCGCCGTTCGCTCGCCTATCACGCCTGGATAACCCTCTCGGCAACCCTGCTCGGCTTTGCCTTCGGCACGGTTCTGGGCGTGGCGCTGGCGGTGGCCATTATTCACAATGATGCGTCGGACCGCTCGCTGATGCCCTGGATCATCGCCAGCCAGACCATTCCCATTCTGGCCATCGCGCCCATGGTGGTGGTGGGCCTAGGTTCGGTCGGGCTGACCGGGCTGGTGCCCAAGGCGCTGATCTCGATGTATCTGAGCTTCTTCCCGGTGGTGGTCGGCATGGTCAAGGGGCTGCGCTCGCCCGAGGCCATCCAGCTTGATCTCATGCGCACCTATGATGCCAATGGCTGGCAGGTGTTCTGGAAATTGCGCTGGCCCGCCGCCATGCCCTTCCTCTTTGCCTCGATGAAAGTGGGCATTGCCATTTCGCTGATCGGTGCCGTCGTCGCCGAACTGTCCAATGCCTCGGGTGGAGGCTTGGGCGTGCGCCTCCTCACCGGCTCCTATAACGGCCAGACGGTGCAGATCTGGGCGGCCCTGTTCATCGCCGCGGGCCTCGCTGCTGTGCTGGTAGCGATTGTCGGCGCGGCTGAAAGATGGGTCAACACGCGCATGGGAGCACGGGCATGAACCGCACCGGCCTGACCGCCATGCAATTGGCACTGGCCCTCCTGGCCGGCGGCGCCGCGCTTCTGGGCCTGGGGTTCGGCCTTTCCAGTTTTGGCACCGCCCCGTTGCTGACCCTCTATTTTGCACTCGGCGCGGCGTCGCTGGTCCGGCTGGCGCTGCCGTTCAGCCTCTGGTTCGACGGCGCGCTGATGCTGTTCGGCGCCGTGGCGCTAATCCTGGCGCTGCCCGCCGAGGGCGCCGTGCCGGCCCATTTCTGGTGGGCGCTGGTGGCGAGCTGGGCGTTTGCCTGGTTGTTTGTCGAGCGCCTGTCGGCCGCCATCCGCCAGGGCCAATTGCCCGAAACCGGCACGGGTCTGGTCATCCCGATCATTTTTGGCCTTGCTTTGCTGGTCGCCTGGGAAGCCATTACCCGCGGCGCCAACGTACCGCCGGTGCTGCTGCCGCCGCCCTCGGCGATCTGGGCGCGCATGACCGCCGAAGTGCCTACGCTCTGGGCCGATTTCGTGCAGACCTTCATCAAATCCGTACTGCCCGGCTATGCCATGGGCTGCCTGGCGGGGCTCATCGTCGCCATTGCCGTGGATCGCTCGCCTTTCCTCAAGGCCGGGGTCATGCCGATCGGCAATTTCATGTCGGCGCTGCCCATTATCGGCATCGCCCCGATCATGGTCATGTGGTTCGGCTTCGACTGGCAATCCAAGGCCGCCGTCGTGGTCGCCATGACCTTCTTCCCCATGCTGGTCAATACCGTGGCCGGGCTCAACGCCGCCTCGGCCATCGAACGCGACCTCATGCACACCTATGCCGCCAACTATTGGCAAACCCTTATGAAGCTAAGGCTCCCCGCTGCGGGCCCCTTCATATTCAACGCCCTCAAGATCAACTCGACTCTGGCCTTGATCGGCGCAATCGTAGCGGAATTCTTCGGAACGCCCATTGTGGGAATGGGCTTCCGGATTTCGACCGGGGTGGGGCGTCTCGCCATCGACCTGGTCTGGGCGGAGATCGCTGTTGCGGCGGTCGCGGGGTCCGCCTTCTACGGGGTGATCGCCCTCATCGAAAGGGGCGTCACCTTCTGGCATCCGTCTGTCCGTGGTGGACGGACGTAAAGGGAAAAGGGAACGACAACATGAAAAAGTTTATCGGAGGTCTCGTTGCAGGCGCCTTGGCGCTTTCGGCCAGCACCGCCTTGGCGCAGGACGCGCTGACCCTGCAATTGAAGTGGGTCACGCAAGCCCAGTTCGCCGGCTATCTGGTCGCTGAATCCAAGGGCTTTTATGACGAGGAAAATCTCGACGTCACCATCCTGCCCGGCGGCCCCAATATCGCCCCCGAACAGGTGATCGCCGGCGGTGGCGCCGATATCATCGTCACCTGGATGGCCGCCGGCATGGCCGCCCGTGAATCGGGTGTGCCCCTGGTCAATATCGCCCAGCCCTTCAAGCGCTCGGGCCTGATGATGATCTGCCCCGAGGAAACCGGCATCACCGAAGTCGCCGATTTCCCGGGCCATACCCTGGGCGTCTGGTTCTTTGGCAATGAATATCCCTTCTTTGCCTGGATGAACAAGGAAGGCATCCCCACCGATGGCTCGGACGGCGGCGTCACGGTGCTGCAGCAGAGCTTTGATATCCAGCCTATGATCCAGGGCCAGGCCGACTGCATCTCGGTCATGACCTATAACGAATATGGCCAGGCGCTCGATGCCGGCTACGGCCCGGATAACCTCACCATCTTCAACTATACCGAGATGGGCAATGACCTGCTTGAAGATGGTCTCTATGTCATGGAAGACACGCTGGAGGATCCGGCCAAGGTCGACGCCTATACACGCTTTGTGAAGGCCTCGATGAAGGGCTGGGCCTATGCCCTGGAAAACCCGGAAGAAGCCGCCGAGATCGTGGTTGAAATGGACGATACCGGTGCCGCCGAATATGAGCACCAGCTCTATATGACCGGCGAGGTTTCCAAGCTTGTCGATGCCACCGACCCGGCCCTCGACATGGATACCTATGAGCGCACGGTGCAGGCCCTGCTCGACCAGGAAATCATCACGGCCGAACCGGAAGGCGCCTATACCAGCGTCGTCACCGACGCCCTGAAGTAAGCAATGCTTACCGAGTGAATTGAGCGGGCGGGGAGCAATCCTCGCCCGCTTCGCTGTGCTGGCCCGCTGGAACAAAACCACCCCCCTCACAGTTGTTTGACCACTCGCGTCTTTCAACAAGAGGGTTTTCCCCCATGAACTCCATCATCTATCTCGTCGGCCTTGTCGTGATTGTCATGGCTATCCTGTCCTTCATCGGCCTGGCTTGAGCCAGAACGGGAGGACACAGACATGAGCATGGACACACCACCCGGCGTTGCCGTCGTTGAAACAGAAATCACCAGGGACCAGGCCGAACGCAGCTATGTCGATTGGCCGGCCATCTTCGCCGGGATCGTGTTGGCCTCGGCCATCTCGCTGGTACTGATCAGCTTCGGCTCGGCCATTGGCCTCAATTTCATCGACTTCAATGCCCGTGAGGGCGCCCCGGCCATTCTGATCGGCATTGGTGCGGCAAGCTGGTTCCTCTGGGTCCAGATCTCCTCCTTCATGGCCGGCGGCTATCTCACGGGTCGCCTGCGGGCGCGCAATTTCGACGCCACCGAGGACGAAAGCGATATGCGTGACGGCGCTCATGGCCTGCTGGTCTGGGGCGGTGCCATGATCATCGGTGCCATTCTGGCCGTTGGTGGCATTGGCGCAGTGGGCAGTGCCGTGGGCACCACCATTGCTACCGCCACCACGGCCGCTTCCAATGTCTCGGAAGGTGCAGCGGACGGGCTCGACCCCAATGCCTATTTCATCGATACCCTGTTCCGCGCCGATACCCCGGTCGATCCCGGCGTGGCCCGCGACGAAGCCGGCCGCATCTTTGCCCAGGCCGCTCTGGGTGACGGCACGGTTGCCGCCGAGGACCGCACCTATCTCGCCACTATAGTGGCCGCCAATACCGGCCTGCCGCCTGCCGAGGCCGAAGCGCGTGTCGATAGCGTCATCGCCAATGTCGAAGCGGCGCGTGTCGAAGCGGTGGAAGCAGCGCGCATTGCCCGCAACACGGCCATCCTTGCAGCATTCCTGCTGGCGGCCTCCTCGCTGGTCTCGGCCATCGGCGCCTATTGGGCTGCACAGAAGGGTGGCAATCACCGCGACAACAACACCGTCTTTGCTGACGTCTTCCGTCGGTTCTAGGCGCGCAGGAAAAGGAGACTAGCGATGTTCAAGGCACTTGCCCTCTGGCTGCTCGGTGTGCCGATCTGGCTTATCATCATCATCTTCCTGGTCTTCTGACCGGAAGGCCAAAAAAGCGGGGAGCGATCCCCGCTTTTCTTTTGCGGGTGAGGATGGTGGTCACTTCTTCAGCCCACGGATGAGCGCCTTCATCACCTTGCGATAGTCATTGATCTCGTCTGCAGGCGCCAGCGACGCCCGGTCGAACATGGCGCTGAGCAGATGCGCCAGCGGCAGGGGCGGAAGGTCCTTGATGGCGCCCGCTTCAATGGCTGTACCGACCCCCTCAACCAGCGTGCGCAGGCCATGCCGCGCATCGATCTCATCGACCGCCGCGCGCCCCAGCACGGCCGGCGCGTCCACGATCAGCAGGCGGCGGCGCCCTTCGTCCTGCATGGCGGCCAGGAACCCCTCGCCACCCCGGATCAGCGCCTTGACCGGGCCGGGCTCATCTTCGCCGCCCTCGGCCGCCTGGTGGATGGTCAGCGCCAACAGCGCGTGCTCCTCTTCCACCACGGCGGCAAACAGCGCCTGCTTGTCCGCAAAATGATGGTAGAGCGCGCCACGCGTCACCCCGGCTGCCTTGACGATTTCCGGCGTGCTGGTCGCTGCATAACCCTTTTGCGCAAACAGCGTTCGAGCGGCTGCGACCAGGGCCCGGCGCGTGGCAGTCCGACGATCCTCCTGACGTCTTCTGACATCCATCTTTCATACATCCTGCATCTATCAATCAAACATGCTGCGTGTTTGTAATGATAAAGCCAATTCAGGGAGACGATCAATGTTCAACACGCTTTATCCTCTGCTCCATGTCCGGGATGTGGCCGCGACCAGCCGCTTCTATCAGGAGCATTTCGGCTTCGAGCCGGTCTTTGAGAGCGATTGGTATGTGCAATTACGTGGTGGTGCCACGGGCAATGAGCTGGCCGTGATCGCCTTTGATCATGAGACCATCCCGCCCCAGGGACGCCATCCCACCGCCAATCTGATCCTCAGCTTCGAGGTGGAAGACGCCGCGGCAGACGCAGGGCGGCTCGAACAGGCCGGTGTTTCCATCGTCCAGCCGCTGCGCGACGAGGTGTTCGGCCAGCGCCATTTCATCGCCGCCGATCCCAATGGCATCCTGCTCGATGTCATCACGCCCATCGAACCCGACCCGGACTGGCTCGCCGCACAGGGTTGACCACCCTTGCGCCGGCGGCCCGATCACCATAGCTCTGGGGTGATCCCATCCCAGAGCCATTGTCATGACCAAGTCTGTAGCCAATAAGACCCTTGCCGATTTTTCCGCCAATCGCCTCGACGGTACACCACAAGACCTCTCCGCATTTGCCGGTCAGGTGGTGCTGATCGTCAATGTGGCCAGCCAATGCGGTTTTACCCCGCAATATGAGGGGCTCGAAGCACTCTATCAGCAGTTCAAGCATCGGGGCCTGGTCATTCTCGGCTTCCCCTGCAACCAGTTCGGCGCGCAGGAGCCGGGCAGCAGCGAGGAGATCGCGCAATTCTGTGCGCTCAATTTCGGCGTCAGCTTCCCCATGTTCGAGCGTATCGAGGTCAATGGCGAGGCCGCCCATCCCCTGTTCGACTGGCTGACCGCCGCCGCCCCGGGCGTCCTGGGGACCGAGGCCATCAAGTGGAACTTCACCAAATTCCTGCTCGACCGGGACGGCAAGGTGGTTGATCGCTTTGCCCCCACCACCGAACCGGCCGAGATCGCCCCGGCCATCGAAAAGCTGCTGTAACCAAACGGCCACATCCTTCATCACATTCCTGTCCGTGCGGAACGCATCCTGGGCGTCGCCGTTTGTTGGGCAAGGGGCGGAAATGAGCCAGCCTTCCCCAGGCAGCTCCCCTTGAAAGAGGCGGTCCAAAGGATCGCCGCATGAAAGGAATGACAAAAATGAAAAAGACCCTTCTGGCCTCCGCGGCCGTGATTTCGCTTGGCCTGTCGCTGCCCGCCATGGCGCAGGATGCCGGTGTTGTCGATGCTGAAGCCGGCGCTACCATCGGCGCAACCGGCGGCGCTGCCGGTGGCGCAACGCTGGGCTTTCTGGCTGGTGGCCCCATCGGCGCGGTGGTCGGCGGTTTTGCCGGCGCGGTGATCGGTGCCGAAGCCGGCATCGAAACCTCCACCATCGAATATGCCGGCACCAATCCGGTCGAGCCGGTGATGATCGAAGGTTCGCTTGATGTCGGCGCCACCGTGCCCGCCGGCGTGACCATCTATCCGGTCGAGGGTGACCCGGATCATGGCTATTTCTATGCCAATGGCCGCGTCTGGATCGTTGACCTCAACACCAACACGCTGGTGCAGTCGCCCGGCTATGTGGTGAACCAGTCGGCCGCCGATTTCGCCATTGCCAACCCGGTCGAGCCGGTCAATGCCGAAGGCGACGTGGTGGTGGGCTATGTCCTGCCCGACACGGCAACCATCACCCCCGTGCCCGAAGACCCCTATTATGGCTATGTCTATGTCGATGGCCGCCCGGCCCTTGTCGACAGCAGCTCGCGCACCATTGTGTGGATCCAGTAAGTCCATCTACCGCAAGTCACTGGCCGCCCGGACTTCTGTCCGGGCGGCTTTGCTTTGTCCGGCCAATGCTTTAGATTTCGCCTCGGATGACCAACCGGACGGCGGGGTCCGGCAGACATTGGAGGCGGGGCCAATGGCCGATATTCTCGACTATTGCAGTGAACTTGCAGAAATCCGGTTCAAGTCCGGCCAGATCATGCTGCCCGAAGGCGAACGGCTGGGCAAACTGCTGGTGCTCATCGATGGGCAGGTTGAGGTCATCCGCGAGCGCACCCAGGTCACCCATGTCGACGAGCCCGGCTCGATCTTCGGGGAAATGGCGGTCCTGCTCGACATGCCGCACTCCGCCACGGTCAAGGCCCTCTCCGAGGTGCGGGCTTATGAAATTCCCGATGCACTGACCTTTCTCGAGGCCCACCCGGAAATGAGCCTGCATATCGCCACCATGCTGGCGCGGCGGCTCTATTACACCACCTCCTATCTCGTGGATCTGCAACAGCAGGCGGCCGGCAAGCGGCAGGATCTCGATCTGGTCGATCAGATTCTTTCCACCCTGGTCGATCCGGCCGAGGCCGGCAAAAGCGGTAAATGAGCAGCGGCCCGGCCATCACCATTGCCTATTGCACCCAGTGCAACTGGCTGTTGCGGTCCGGCTGGTTGGCCCAGGAACTGCTCTCCACCTTCGGCATCGAGCTTGGCCAGGTCGCGCTTGTTCCTGGCACTGGCGGCATTTTCGAGATCCATCTCGATGGTGAGCTGATCTGGGAGCGCAAGCGCGATGGCGGCTTCCCCGATAGCCGGGTCCTCAAGCAGATGGTGCGCGACCGCATCGATCCGGGCCGCGATCTGGGCCATCTCGACCGGGCGGGTCTGAAAGAGTAAGAGGCTTTCCAATTCCTCTCAGTAGGTTAGTCTCTGCCCATCACTGCCAGCTTGGGAGGCCTGCGTCATGGCACATAAGTTCAACATCACCCCTGCCGCCAACGATCAGTTCAAGTTCGACTTTTCCTACAATTCCGAAAAGATCTTCTGGTCCGAAAACTACAAGCAGAAGGCCAGCGCCCAGAACGGCATCGACTCGCTCAAGAAGAACGCACCCGATGCCATCACGGTCGACCTGTGCAAGGGCGAAGAGGGCACGGGCTATCGCTTCGAGATCGTTGAATCCAAGGACGGCCAGCATTTCGTGCGCTTTGTCGCCGCCAATGGCGAGACCATGGCCCGCACTGAAACCTATGCCTCCAAGGCCTCGGCCAAGAACGCCATCGACTCGCTCAAATCCAACGGCCCAGGCGCCGAGGTCAACGACCAGGCCTGACGCCCATTCCCAAAGCCGGGCCGCTTGCATTAGTCTCCCGGCGAAACCTGTCCGGGAGATGCCAACACTATGCGTATCACTTCACTTCTGATGGCCGGCGCCGCGCTGGCTGCCTTCGCCCTGCCGGCCGCCGCCCAGGACCTCCCCGATCTTGAGGGCCGGGTCATCCAGGCGGTCACCGAAAACGCCTATTATCCGCTCAACTTCGCCGGTCCTGACGGAGAGGGCATCGGGCTGGAATATGATGTCATCAACGAGGTCGCCAGGCGCCTGAATGCAACTGTCGAATGGGATCTGACCGCCTGGGACGTGATGATCGAAAGCGTGCGCACCGGCCAGTTCGACATCGGTGCCGACGGCATCACCATCACCGAGGAGCGTGAAGAACAGATCGACTTCACCGATCCCTTCATCACCGTCGAGCAATATTTCCTCGTCCGCGCCGATGAAGAGCGCATTACAGGGCCCCAAAGCTTTGCCGAAAACACCGATCTCCTGTTCGGTGCCCAGGCCGGCACCTCGTCGTTCTACACCGCCATCTATGATGTGCTCGATGGCGACGAAGCCAATCCGCGGGTCAAGACCTTCGACAGCTTCGGCGCCGCCGTACAGGCCGTCAAATCGGGCGACGTTGATGCGGTGATCGCCGACCAGGCCGCCTCGGCCGGCTATATCGGCGCCGATCCGGGTTCGTTCAAGCAGGCGGGCGAAGCCATCAAGTCCGACCCCTTCGGCTTCATCCTCACCCCCGGCTCGGACCTGGTCGAACCCGTCAACGCGGCCCTCGCCCAGCTTCGCGACGAAGGCTGGCTCGACGAACGCATCAATTACTGGTTCTTCGAATACGCAGCGGAATAGGACGCGTTACCGACATATCCCCATGCTGGCGGCTCCTCCGCACCCTCAATCCTTCCGCATTGAGGGGAGGGATTAAGGGTGGGGGTTCAGGACCACCCACCGCCTTTGGCGCCAAAAGTCCAGTACACCCCATGACCTACCAGCCCCGCCGCCCCTCCATCCTTTCGCGCATGCCCTGGTGGCTGCTGGCCATCGGCCTGCTTTTCGTGCTGGGGCTGTGGGCCATCACCACCAACGGCACCTATGCTTCGATCTTCCGCACCCTCTCGGGCGGTGTGCTGACAACGCTCTGGGTCACTATCCTGGCTTTTGTCGCCGCCACCGCGCTGGGCCTGCTGATCGCCCTGGCACGCACTTCGGGCAATCGGGTGCTGCGCGAGGTCGCGACATTCTATGTCGAGATCATTCGCGGCATCCCCATTCTGGTGTTTCTGTTCTACGTTGCCTTTGTCGCGGCGCCTGCCATGGTGGCCGGCTTCAACTGGGTCTTCGCTCCGCTGATCGATTGGGGTCTTCTGGCCCCGGCCACGGTACGCGGCTTCGACTTTGTCTGGCGTGCCATCTTCGCGCTGACCGTGTGCTATTCCGCCTTCATCGCCGAAATCTTCCGCGCCGGCATCGAGGCGGTGGGGCGCGGCCAGATCGAGGCGGCCCGATCATTGGGGTTGAGCCGCTGGCATTGCTTCCGCCATATCATTTTCCCCCAGGCCCTGCGCACCATTCTGCCCCCGCTCGGCAATGATTTCGTCTCCATGGTCAAGGACAGCGCCCTTGTCTCGGCGCTCGGCGTGCAGGACATCACCCAGTTGGGCAAGCTCTCGGCCTCCTCGAGCTTCCTGTTCTTCGAGACCTACAACGTCGTCGCCTTCCTCTACCTCACCATGACCATCTCGCTTTCCCTGCTGGTGCGCTGGCTGGAAAAGGTGATGGACGGACGGGTCGTGCGCTAGGATTTGCGCGGTCATCTTGCACCGGGCGCCGCGACCCACCATCTTGTTCCGGTCAGCCGGAGGACCTCCATGCATTCCATCGCCCGCCTTGCCATCGTCGCCGCCGCGGCCATCTCCCTTGCCGCCTGTGGCAATCGCAACGAGGTGGGCAATGTCGGGGTCGACTGGACTGGCAATGACATCTCGATCGAGGCGCTGGCCGATCCCGATGTCGAGGGCGTGGTGTGCCACCTCTCCTTCTTCAATCGCTCCTTTATCGACCGGCTGAGCCAGGGCAACTGGTTCGAAGACCCTTCTTATTCCGCGCTCGATTGCTCGGCAGTCGGCCCGATTACCGTGGGCGACATCTCTACCCGCGGCGCTGGCGAGGAGATTTTCCGCGAAGGCCGCTCGCTGATCTGGAAGTCGCTGCGCGTCACCCGCATCTATGATGCGGCCAACAACGCGCTGGTCTATCTGGCTCATGCCCGCCAGATCCAGCAGGGCTCGGGCAAGATGAGCCTTTCAGTGGTGCCGCTCAACGGGCTTGATGTGACCTGGGAAAATGGCGCGCCCACGCCACAGCCCGCGGTCGAAGGCTCGGTCCTGGTGCAATAGCACTCGATACGATTTGAATTAAAACACCATCAAACCCGCCATGACCGCGCAATGAGTCGGTGCCAGCCTTCTCGGGCAGTCGATGTCCCGGGAGGGGTTCATGTCGGGTTTGCTCGCCTATCTGGCCGATAATGCGGCCGATCTGCTGCTCAATGCCACCTTTGGCCTGTCGGTCTACATGATCGCCAGGCTGCTCAAGGCCAGCCCGTCTGCGGCCATAGTCTTCGCCGCCATCCCCTTTGGCGCGATCCTGCTGCTGCAAAATCCGGCCGTGCCGAACCGCCTCATGGCGCTGTTGGGCTGACCAGCCTCATTTCGATCCACAGATCGCAACGGCAACGGCTTGCCTGAATGGGCCTGAACAAGGCAAAACCATTCCGCTTGCCTCCGCTTCAATCGGGGGGCATCAGCACGATATTCTAGCCATCACAATAGACAGCAGACCTGCGACAGCGCGGGCAGAGGAAGACGACCATGGCAATCCTGATTGGCGATACCGCCCCGGACTTCACTCTCGAATCCACCGAGGGCACCATCCACTTCCACGATTTCATCGAAGGATCCTGGGCGGTGCTGTTCAGCCACCCCAAGAACTTCACCCCGGTCTGCACCACCGAACTGGGCTACACCGCCAAGCTCAAGGACGAATTCGCCAAGCGCGGCGTCAAGGTGCTGGGCCTGTCCGTCGACAAGCTCGAAGATCACGCCGGCTGGGCCAAGGACATCGAGGAAACCCAGGGCTCGGCCCTCAACTTCCCGCTCCTGGCCGATACCCAGGGTGAGGTCGCGCGCAAATACGACATGATCCACCCCAATGCCGACAACACGCTGACCGTACGTTCGCTTTTCGTCATCGGGCCGGACAAGAAGGTCAAGCTCAAGATCGAATATCCTGCTTCGACGGGCCGCAATTTCGATGAGATCCTGCGCGTCATCGACAGCCTGCAACTGACCGCCAAACATCAGGTTGCCACCCCGGTGAACTGGAAGAATGGCGAAGACGTCATCATCGTCCCCGCTGTTTCCAATGAAGCGGCCAAGGACAAATTCCCGGGTGGCTGGAAGGAAGTAAAACCCTATCTCCGCATTGTGCCTCAGCCCCAGGGCTGATTGCACCACATTCTTCGTTTCTCTCCCTGACCAACTGGGCGATGGCTTCCGGCCATCGCCTTTTTCTTTGCCCGAAGTCCACCCCGCCAGCCACATTGATGCCCCATTCTGGCCGGGGCGAGCGGTAATCGAGCCCAAATGCCTGCTGTGGCCGCCACCAGATCGCGCCCGGATGTCTGGTTTGCCGGAACCGTTGCCGCATGGCCACACTCCGCAAACCGGTTCCTCTATTGCCCAGATTTGGGCCTCAGCATGACAGGTTGGACGTAAATCCGTGGATTCAGTTTCTAAGGTTTACGTGATCTTGCGCCGCCCCGACTGGCGCAAGGCTTTGGAAACCTGCGGCAGAGCGGCCACAAACTGGGGCGGGACGTCGCAGGCGGCCCAAACGGCCCAGATTCGGGCGGGCACTGCCTCTATTGAAGCGGCATCGAAAACTTCAGTGAGCCTCCAGACCATTGACTAAGCGTATCGCAATCGCCGCCGTATCGGCCGCAACCCTCCTCGCCTTCTCCGCTTCGGCCGCCTATGCCCAGTGTGGCGGCGCCTCCTGGTATGGCCCGGGATTTCACGGCAAGACGGCTGCCTCCGGCCAGATCTTCGACCAGAACGCCATGACCGCCGCCCACCGCACCCTGCCTTTCGGCACCAAGGTCGAGGTGACCGACCAATCCACCGGCAAGTCCGTGGAAGTCACCATCAACGATCGCGGCCCCTTCGTGGGCAAGCGCATCATCGACCTCTCCAAGGGGGCCGCCGCAGCTCTGGGTTTCCAGAACAAGGGCGTCACCTCTGTCTGCATCGCGCAGCGCTAAGATATTCACCCGTCTTCCGGGATGAAAAGGGCCGCCTTCGGGGCGGCCCTTTTTTGTCTCAGCGCAGGCCCAGCGCCTCGATGGCGGCGACCTGTTCGGTTTCCAGCGGGCCCAGGGTCTCGGCCGCCACCGCCTCATCGAGTTCGGCCCGGTTCTTCACCCCCAGCACCAGCGTATCGACCCCGGCAATGCCCAGTGCATAGCGATGCGCGATCAGCGCCGGCGACGCGCCCCATTGCCGGCACAGCGCGCGGTAAGGTTCGGCGCGGGCAAAGTCACGGCTGGTGGGCGAATTGTCATCGCGGTCCAGTGCTCCGGTCAGCGCCCCGGCCTGCACGGCCCGCACCCCCATCACGCCCACGCCGGCCGCTTTGGCGGCAGCAATAACATCGCGCGGCCGCGGATCGAGCCCCGTGCCATTCATTTCGCCCGGACTGTCGAGCAGATTGGCAATCGCTTGCACGGCGGCGGGTAGGGGACCATCGGACAATGCCGCGATGGTGGCCGCCGCGTGGTTGATCCCGGTAATCCCCCAATCGCCAATCAGCCCGTCTCTGACCAGTTGCGCAAAGGCCGGCCGCACCGCTTCACGATAAAAGGTCAGCGCGGTCGAGCGCTCATCCTTGGGCGGCTGGCCCGGCGGATACTCGAAATCATCGGGCCGGATTTCCGAATGCAGCAGCATCATGTCGACCCGCTCGAGCTGCATGGCGACAAGACTATGCTCCAGCGATGCACGGAGCTGGTCATAGGCCTGGTCCGGCGCCACCGTGCCAAGGCTATACTTTGTGGTCACCCGGACGCCGTCTGGCAGTTTGCCTTCAAAGGCCCGCCCGATCATCGCTTCACAGATCTTGTAGCCCGGCGCCGCATCGAGCAGCGTGATCCCGGCATCGACCGCCGCCCGCAAGGTGGCCACGGCCTCGTCCTCGGAGGTCGGCCCCCACACCTGCCCGATCCCGCCGCCGCCCAATGTCAGCCGGCTCACCGCGCCGAAGCGTCCCAATCGCGCGCTCTTCATCTCAAGCCTCCATCATGTCTGCGTGCATAATTGCATCAATTTCCGCCATCACCGCGGCGGGCAGCGGGCCTTTTTCCAAAGCGCCGAGATTGTCGCGCACCTGGGCTTCGGTCTTGAAGCCGGGAATGGGGAAGGTGTGGGGCGAACGGGCCAGGATCCAGCCCAGCGCGCCCTGCGCCGGCGTGCGGCCGCCGCTGGTCAAAAGGTCACGCAGCGCCTCGATCCGGGCCAGGGCTTCCGGTGTCGGCGTGCCATCCTTGAAATGCTTGACCCATGAATGGCCGGCGCCGCGCACATCGCTGCCCGGCAGGCGGCTCGCGGCCGAGAACTTGCCCGAGAGCAGGCCCATGGCCAGCGGCGAACGATTAAGGCTCGCCAATCCCGCCTCGGCGCAGAGCGCCAGCATCTCCGGCCCGTCATGCAGCACGTTGAGCTCCTGCTGCACCGCCGCGAAATGCGGATAATCCAGCATCCGCCGCGCGGCCTGGGCATTGTCGGTGCTCCAGCCCCAGGCCTTGATCCGCCCGGCCTCGGCCAATTTCTCCAGCGCCTCGGCGGCCGCGTCGGCCTGATCCTCGGTCAGCTCGCCGGGATGGATCTGGTAGAGATCGATCTGCTCGACCCCCAACCGCTTGAGCGATTGCGCATTGGCCCACTCGATGTAACTGGGGCTCACATCGATCGAGAGCAGGGCGCGCTTGGCCTCGTCATAGGTAAAGCCGAATTTGGTGGCGATGATGGCCTCGTCCCGGCGGCTCTTGAGCGCGGCGCCCAGCACCCGCTCGCTATGGCCGGTGCCATAAGCATCGGCGCTGTCGAACAGATTGGCGCCCAGATCAAGCGCGATCTGCAAGGCGCGGATCGATTGGGCGTCATCCACATCGCCCCAGCCATCATTGCGCCCATCCAGCGTAAAATGCCCGCCAATCGCCCAGCAGCCCAGGCCAATGGCACCGGCCATGCGGCCGGTGCGCCCCAATTGTCGTTGCCACATCATTTGCGGTCTCCCTCAATGTCAATGCGGGCGATCACGTCATCGATCTGGTCGCGCTCAATGCCCAGATCGGCCAGGATCCGGCTATCCAGCATGGCGAGCCGGCGGCGGGTATAGTTGCGCATATGCCAGGCATAGAGCCGGCGTCTGACGGGTTCGAACATCGTCTCGTCTCCTCGAAATGGCCATGCAGCCACCAGCCGCCAGACCCGGCGAGTCGGCGTTTCATTCTTGGTGCTACAGGCAATTGACTCCGCCTCGTCCTGTAAGGCGGCGAGACAAATATTGCGCAAATGCGGTCCTCTGCGCTACGATTGAAGTCGAAAGGCACATTGCAGGAATGAAAAGTGGATTTCTCCTGGGACGATTTGCGGCTCTTCCTCGATGTCGCCCGGCTCGGTGGCCTCAGCGCCGCCACCGGGACCACGGGCCTCTCCGCCGCCACGCTGGGCCGCCGCGTCACCGCCCTTGAGCATCAGATCGGCGAGCCCTTGTTTGTGCGCAGCCAGACCGGCTACGCCTTGACCCCGGCGGGTGAGGAATTGCTGTTGCGCGCCGAGGAGGTCGAGGCGGCCATGCTCTCGCTCCGGCGCTGGAAGGACGGATCGATCGGCGAACGCGTGGTGCGGGTCTCGGCCGGGCCCTGGACCTCGGCCTTCATCGCCCGCCATATCGGCCAGATCTGGACTGCGGCGGACCGCTTCGGCGTCGAGCTGGTCACCGCCAGCCACAAGGTCGATATCGGCCGCCGCCACGCCGATATCGGCATTCGCAATCAGCGACCGACCGAGCAATGGCTGGCCGGACGGCTGGTCGGCAAGGTGGCCTATGGCCTCTATGCCCGCCCCGAACTGATCAGTGGCGTTGCTGCCGGTTACTTCGTCGGCGCGGCAGGAGACAGCAGCCAGACCCATTCGGCCCGCTGGCTGCATGCCCGCCATGGCGACCGCATCGCCACCCGCGGCAATGACGCCATGAGCGTGCTCGAACTGGTCGCCGCGGGGGCCGGCATGTCGGTCTTTCCGTGTTTCGTCGGCGATGCCGATCCGCGCCTGTCGCGCATGGCCGGCACCATCCCCGAGCTCGAAACCGAGCAATGGCTGGTCTGCCACCATGAAGAGCGCCATACCCCGGCGGTGCGCACCGTCACCGAGCGCATCGCCGCCCTGATGCGCGAGCAGGGCCCCCTGTTTCGCGGTGAGCGCATTGCTGGCTGAAGCATTGAGAAAATATCGCGCATTAGCGGTGTGTTAGCAGCTTTGTCTTAGTATTCGCGCTGGACGCAGGAAATAATTGAGAGCGATGCCATGCGCGCATACGCCTATGTTGTCGGACCTGAAAATGGTCCGGGTACGGCCCTTCTCGATCTGGCGCGGGGGCTGGGCTTTGCCGGGGTCAGCCCGTTTTCGACCATGGCCCAGGCCGAACAGCAGACCCAGACCACGCCCATCTGTTTCTTTCTGTTCGCCGCCACCGAACATCTCGAAAGCCTGCGCGGCATTGCCGAGGCGGTGCGCTTCAGCACCACGAGGCGCCTGCGCTTTTCCCCGCTGATCTATTTTTCCGAAAGTCCCTCGATCGAGGCGATCAGCGGCTGCATCAATATGGGTTTTGACGACGTCATCACCATGCCCTTCACCCGCAAGCGGGTGCTCGAGCGGATCACGCGGCAGGTCGGGCAGAACCTGGTCTACTACGAAACGCCCCGCTATTTCGGCCCCGACCGGCGCGGCCGTCCCGGCGTCGAACAGCGGTACGGCAATAGCCGCGGGTCCGGTCAGTTCCGCCGCCTCGAAATCGTCCGCAACCTGGTCAGCGGCATCAATGTGGTGCGCGACGATCATTTCGCGCCCGAGCCGGTGTGACCGGAATGCAAACGTTGCAATAAACCACTCCAGCGCTCTTCCCGCCCTATTCTCACCTGCCGGGAAATGGCCTAGCGTGCCGGCCATCGACCTTCCTTGAGCACTTTATCAAAATGCGATTCGGCCTTGTCTTGCCGCCCCAGATCAAGGTCTTCGGGGCCTTCTTCATTTATTCGTTCTGCATGGGCGCCATGTTTCCGCGCCTGCCCGAAATCCAGGAAGCCATGGGCGTGGGCGAAGGCCAGCTTGGCTTGGCGCTGATCGGCTCGGCCGTCGGCACGCTGATTTCGCTGACCTTTGCCGGCCGCTTCATCGAGGCCCTGGGCTATCGGCGCATCCTGCTCGTTGCCATTCCGCTGCTCTCGGTGCTGTTTGCCGCCGCCGTCTGGGCTGCCAATCCGCTGGCCTTCTTCCTGCTGCTGGTGCCGGTGGGGCTGACCATTGGCTGCATCGAAATCATCATCAATATCGAGGCCGACCGGGTCGAACACGCCATTGGCCGCCGCATCATGAGCCGCGCCCATGCCTTTTGGAGCCTGGGCTTCTTTTCGGCCGGCATCGTAGGGTCCTTCATCGCCCGCACGGGCCTGGCGCCGCAATGGCATCTGATGATCATGATCCCCGTGGTGCTGCTGGCCACGCTCGTCGTGCTGGGCCAGTTCCAGCCCGCCGCGCATCGCACGGGCTCGAGCACCGATGAAACCCCGCGCCTGGCCCGGCCCACCGCCACCATCATGGCGCTGGTGGCTGTCTGTCTCTCCGCCATGCTGATGGAAGGCGCCGGCATCGACTGGTCGGCCATCTATATGCGCAACATCTTTGACGCCACTCCGTTCTGGGCCGGCATCGCCGTTGCCGTGGTGGCCGGCTCCCAGGCCTTTGCCCGCTTCTTTGCCGATGGCTTTGTCGATCGTTTCGGCCCGGTGACCGTGGCACGGGTCCTGCTGACAATTCTGGGCGGCGGCGTGGTGCTGGCCTTTCTGGCCCCCTCGGCGCTGCTCGCCTATTGCGGCTTTGCCATGATCGGCTTCGGCTCGAGCGCCCTGTTCCCGCTGGCCATGTCCGCCGCCGCACAGCAGACGGACCGCCCCGCCGCCATCAATGTCGCCGCGCTGGCCCAGTTCTCCTTCACTGCCTTCCTGCTCGGCCCGCCGCTTCTGGGCTTCATCGCCGAGCATTTCGGCATCCAATGGACCTTCGGCGTCGGCTTTCCGCTGGTCCTGCTGGGCCTGTTCACCGCCCATGTGCTGGCGCCGCGCCCGGTCATCAAGACGGTGACGCCGTGACCATCGCCCCCCAGCACCGCATCTACGCCTGCTTTTTCTTCTTCGCCGTCGCCACCGGCGCGCTGATGTCCCGCCTGCCCGAGCTGCAGACCCATCTCGGCGTCAGCGAGGGCCAGTTGGGCCTGACCATGATCGGCATGGCCATCGGCTCGTTGATCTCCCTGACGGCCGGCGCCCCGCTTGTAGAAAAGCTGGGTTTCCGTACCACCGCGTTTTTCACCACGCTGGGCCCGGCCATTCTGTTTGCCATCATCCCCTGGTTGCCTACCGCGCCGGCGGTTTTTGTGGTTCTGCTCGTGGTCGGCTTGCTGGCCGGTGCGCTCGAGATCAATCTCAATGTGGAAATCGACCGGCTCGAGACGTTGACCGGCAAGCGCTACATGAACCGCGCACATGGCTTCTGGAGTGTCGGCTTCTTCTTCACCGCCCTGTTCGGCGCCGTGATCCGCCAGTCGGGCCTGTCGGCGGGGCTGCACCTTGCGCTCGTCGCAACCATTATCGTGTTGATCGGCGGTTATCTGATCTATGGTGCCACCAATGCGCCCAGGACCGCCCGCAGCCAGACCGAGGCGGCCGGACATCGGTTTGCCTTTCCCAATCTGGGCCTGCTGCCGCTCTGCCTGATCGGCTTTGCCGCTTTTCTGGTGGAAGGGGCCGGCATCGACTGGTCGGCCATCTATATGCGCGATGTCTTTGCCGTCGAACCCATTGTCGGGGGCATGAGCCTGACCCTGTTCGCCTTCTTCATGGCCCTGCTGCGATTGACCGCCGATCCATTTGTAGCCCTGTTCGGGCCGCGCAATGTCGCCATGATCATGCTCGGCTCCGCCAGCCTCGGTGCCCTGCTGGTCGGCATCGCGCCGGGGCCTGAGCTGGCACTGGCCGGTTTCGCGCTGATGGGCGCGGGTTGCTCGGCTGTCTATCCATTGGCCGTCTCGGCCGCGGCGCAGCGCACGGACCGGCCGGCTGCCGTCAATGTCGCGGCCATCGGCCAGGTCAGCGTCGTAGTGTTTTTCCTGGCGCCGCCCCTGCTTGGCTTCGTGGCCGAGCTGATCAATATCCGCGCCTCTTATCTGGTCTGCCTGCCCTTGTTGCTGGCCGGGCTTTGGGCCTCCAGCTTTGCGCTGGGCTCCAAAAAGGTGGAAACTCCCCTGGGCATGCCGCCCGAACCGCTCGGACCCAATGGCTGATCTGCCACCAATCGTTGACCTGCGCCAATCGGCCACCGCGCTGCGCGTCCAGCGCGGGGTCATGCGCATGCTGCGCGAGCGGCACGACATGGCCTGTTATGCCGAAGTGCCGTTGGCCAATGGCCGCCGCGCCGATGTGCTGGCCGTCGGGCCCAAGGGAGAGATCTGGATCATCGAGATCAAGTCGAGCCTTATCGACTTCCAGGTCGATCGCAAATGGCCTGAATATCGCGAATTTTCCGACCGCTTCTTTTTCGCCAAGCCGCCCGAGCTGGACGGCGAGATATTTCCTCAAACGGAAGGGCTGATCGTCGCCGATGGCCATGATGGCGCGATCCTGCGCGACAGTCCCGACACCCCGCTTGCTCCCGCCCGCCGCAAGGCGCTCATGCTCAAACTCGCCCGCATGGGAGCCGACCGCATTCACGCCCTGATGGACCCCGGGCCAATCGCCTGAGCCTTCCCTTCAGAGCAATTCCAAAGTATTGACGCATAATGCTTTTCACCCATTGGCGCATTGTCGCGCTGTTTTTCACCCATGCCCTGGCCGCCGGCGCCATTCACACCCGCATTCCGGACCTGCAGGAGCTGATCGGGCTCACCGAAGGCCAGCTTGGCCTGGTGCTGATCGGCCAGCCGCTGGGTGCGCTTTCGATGTTTCTGTTTTCCAGCGTCATCGTCGAGCGCTTCGGGCCGCGCCGCATGATCCTCTGGCTGCTGCCAAGCGTGGTCATCACCGCCGCCTTGGCCACGGTACTGCTCAACCCGATTGCCCTGTTCGTGCTGCTCGCGCTCAACGGCGTCGGCTTTTCGCTCACCAATATCGCCATGAATGTCGAGGCCGATCGGGTCGAGGCGGCCACCTCGGCCCGGGTGATGAATACCTGTCATGGCGCCTGGAGCGTCGGCTTCCTGCTCACCTCCCTGCTTGGCGCCGCGCTGCGCGGCCTGCATGTCACGCCGGCCCTTCATCTCTGGGCGCTGGTGCCGCTGCTGATCGGGTTGATCTGGTTCGTCGTTCTGCCCATGCCCGACATGCCGCCCCGTCCTCACGCCGGCGGCGCGGTGAAAAAGCTGGCCTGGCCAAGCTGGGCCACCATGGGGCTGGTGGCCTTCGGTCTGGGTGCGGGGCTGACCGAAGGAGCCTCGCGCGCCTGGTCAATCATCTATCTGCGCGACAGTTTCAATGTCGCCCCCTTTGTGCAGTCATTGGCCCTTCCCGCCCTGCTCTTTGCCATGGCAGGCGGGCGCCTGGTCGCCGATCGCGTCATTGATCGATTCGGCCCGGTGCGGGTGGCGCGCAGTCTGTCCGCCCTGGCCGTGCTGGGCATGCTGGCCATTGTCCTGGCCCCCAATGCCTATGCGGCACTGGCCGGCTTCCTGGCCGTGGGCATCGGCATCTGCGTGCTCTTTCCGCTCACACTGTCCGCGGCCGCGCGGCTGGGGGATCGTCCGGCCAGTCAGAACGTGGCGGCAACCACATTGATCTTCCAGCTCGTCAATCTGGGCGCCCCGGTCCTGATCGGCAGCGTGGCCGAAGGCTTCGGCGTGCGCATGGCCTTTGCCATGCTCATCCCCCTGCTCGTGCTGACCTTTGCCATGGCCGGGCGGCTACGCCCTAAAGATTGAACACCCGGCCGGGCTTGAACTGGCCGAATTCCACATGGCCGGTGGCCAGCACCTTGCCCTTGAAGCTCACCCAGCACTCGTCCATCGACACCGGGGCATTGGCCCCGGTCAACAGCACCGGATTGCCGTGCCCCACCGCCTTGGCCTGGCCGGCATCAAGCCGGATTTCCGCGATATCCTCAAGGCCGGCCGAAACCGGCAGCAGCAGGCCATCGCGCGCCGCCCCGGCTTCGGCGGCCTCGAGTTCTTCAATGCTCACCGCGTCCTCATCGGTGAACGGACCGACCGCGGCGCGGTGCAGCTTGGTCACATGCCCCACCGTGCCCAGCGCCTCGGCAATATCGCGCGCCAGCGCCCGCACATAGGTACCCTTGCCACAGGTCACCTCCAGCACGGTTTCCTCGGGCCCATGCGAAACCAGTTCGATCGCGTCGATATCGATCGGCCGTTCGGCCAGTTCCACTTTTTCGCCGGCCCGGGCCAGATCATAGGCACGCTCGCCATCCACCTTGATCGCCGAAAAGGCCGGCGGCCGCTGCAGAATAGTGCCAATAAAGCGCGGCAGCACCGCCTCGAGCGCCCCCTGTTCGGGTCGCACATCGGAGGTGGCGATCACCTCGCCCTCGGTATCGTCAGTGCTGGTGGCTTTGCCCCAGCCGATGGTAAAGCGATAGATCTTGATCCCGTCCTGCACCTGCGGCACCGCCTTGGTGGCCTCGCCCAGGGCGATGGGCAAGATGCCGGTGGCCAGCGGGTCGAGCGTGCCGGCATGGCCCGCCTTGGCGGCGTTCAGCAGCCAGCGCACCTTGCCCACCGCCTGGGTGGAGGTGAAGTCATATGGCTTGTTGAGCACGACCCATCCGGAGATGGCGCGCTTCTTGGACTTTGGCTGGTTCAAACTCAGTCTTCTTGGCTGTCGTCGCTATCGTCGTCGAGGTCGCGCTTGACCCGGTCCGAGCGCAGCAGCGCATCGATCCGGCCGGCTTCCTCGAAGGTATCGTCCACGAAGAAACGGATTTCCGGGGCATATTTGAGGTCGATCTGCGGCGCCACCCGGCCACGGATGAACTTGCGGTGCCGGTTGAGCGCCGCCACGATCTCCTCGGCATGCGTGCCGCCCAGCGGCATCACATAGGCATTGGCGATCTTGAGGTCCGGCGTCATGCGCACCTCGGGCACGGTCACGACCGCGCCGGCAAGGGCCTCGTCCTCGATGTCACCCCGGGCAAACAGCCCGGCCAGGGCATGGCGCACCAGTTCCCCGACGCGCAGCATGCGCTGGCTCGGGCCAGCGGGTTTGTGGTCTTTTTTCATGGGCAAGCGGCTTAGGCTCTCACAGGGGCGCCGTCAATCCAGAAGCGTCAGCGAGACCTCGGACTTAAACTGGGCCATGCGCGCTTCCACCGTCTCGGCGGGCACCGGCCAGCTTGACGGCGTACTGGCGTCGAACGCCTCGCCCCGCCATTCCTGGAACACCAGGCCGAGCCCGGCCTCGGACCTGTAAAACCCCATCACCATCACTTCGCCCTGTCCGGCAAAATCGGTAAAGGCGTCGAGATAGGCACCGCACACATAGCCCAGCGGCGGCAGCGCATCCTCCGCATCGGGCTCGAGCTGGAACAGCGCCACCGTGTCCGGATCGCAGGATTGGGCATAAACGTTGACCACCCGCGACCGGAACTCGGCCAGGTCCATGTCGGTCTCAGTGCTGATGCGGGCGCCATAAAGGCTGGACCAGAAGGCCTCGCCCTCGCCGCGCTTGTAGATCGTGAGCTGCGCCTGTCCGCCATCTTCGAAAAACCGGGTCGAAACCCGCTCGGAAATGGCCGCCAGATCAGCGTCCGACCCCACCCAGTCCGGCGGCGGCAGGGTCAGGCGCTGCCCCAGCACATCGAGCACCAGGCGTCCCTCGTCCTGCGTGAAGGGCAGCGCACTCTGCGCCAGCACCGGGGCAGGAAGCATCATCAGGCCAGCCGCCAGAATTGCCGCTTTATTCGTCCAAGGCACGGGCCACTCCTGACACCCGGAAAAACGCTCGTCGCCCGGACGCGCCCCACGCCCCCGACAATGTGACGATTAGGGGGCAGGGCGCCGCCACGCAAGCGCGCGACAGGATCGCGGCCCAGTTGGTCGGCCGATTGGGGAAATGCTGCAACACTTAAGCGCGCGCGGCGCGGGGCAGGGGGCCGTCGGGCAGCAGCCGGTGCGGTGGCTGGTGCCCGTCCATGAAGGTGCGGATATTGACGATCACCGCTTCCCCCATCTCCACCCGCGCTTCCAGCGTGGCCGACGCCATATGGGCGGTCAGCACCACCCGGTTCGTCTCGGCCAGCGCCAAGAGGCGCGGATTGATGCCGGGGCGGTTCTCGAACACATCGAGCGCCGCGCCAGCCAGGTGCCCGCTTTCCAGCCGCTCGATCAGAGCGGTCTCGTCAAGCAGTTCGGGGCGGCTGACATTGATCAGATAAGCGCCCGGCCTCATCCGGTCGAGCCGCGCAGCAGACAGGATATGATGCGTGTCGCGGGTCAGCGGGGTATGCAGCGAAACGATATCCACTTCGGCCAGCATGGCGTCCAGATCGTCCCAATAGCGCGCCTCGAGCGGTTGCTCGATGGCCGGTGGGCGGCGATTGCGCGAGTAGTAGTGGATATTGAGGCCAAAGGCCCGGGCGCGGCTCGCCACCGCCGTGCCAATCCGGCCCATGCCCACAATGCCCAGCGCCTTGCCGCGCAGCCGGTGCCCCAGCATCGAGGTGGGCGACCATCCCGCCCAGGCCCGGTCCCGCAACAGCATCTGCGTGCCCTCCACCAGCCGGCGCGGCAGCGCCAGCATCAGCGCCGTGGCCATGTCGGCGGTGTCCTCGGTCAACACCGAAGGGGTATTGGTCACGGTCAGCCCGGCCGCCCAGGCCGCGTCGAGGTCGATATTGTCCACCCCATTGCCGAACTGGGCGATCAGCCGCACGCTGGGCGGCAACCGGCCGATCAGCGCCGCGTCGATATGGTCGGTAATGGTCGAGACCAGCACATCCTTGCCCGCGAGTCCGGCCAGGATATCGTCCCCGCTCAGGGCCAGATCGGCGTCATTGACATCGGTTTCGAACAGGGTCGCCATGCGCGCTTCAATGCTCGCGGGCAGCCGTCTGGTCACCAGGATCTTGGGTTTGCTCGATGTCATGCGCACCAATGAGGGGCCGGTTGGTCACCGGCGCAAGTGTCGCCTTCAGCGACCATTAAGGATATCGCGCTAGTGATAGGGCAAATCAAACCCGTCTGCAAAGTGATGTTGTTCTTGCCAGCTCTGCCGGCCCGCCTGCGCACTGTATTCGCCATTCTCGTGGCCCTGTGCGCCGCTGCCATCGCCACGCCTGCCACGCAGGCGCAGGACAATCCCAGCGGCCTGCCGCTGCCCCGTTTCGTCACGACCCGCTCGCACCCGATCAATGTCCGTGTCGGCCCCGGCACGCGCTATGAAATCGCCTGGAACTACACCGTCTCTGGCGTGCCGGTGGAGATTATCCAGGAATTTGATACCTGGCGTAAGATCCGCGATGTCGAAGGCGACGAGGGCTGGGTGCATCAGAGCCTGCTGTCCGGCAATCGCGCCGGCTACGCCACGCCTCTGCTGGCCAATGGCGAGGTGCAGATGCATACCGGCCAATCCGCCGATGCAGCGGTGCGGGCCCGTCTCGCACCCGGCGTCCGGGTTTCGATCAGCGAATGCGACGGTACCTGGTGCAATGTTTCGGCCGGCCAACCGGGCGAGCGTCAGGCCTATTCGGGCTGGGTGCAGCAGGCCGAGCTCTGGGGTGTCTATGCCGACGAGACGTTCGACTGAGCCCGAACCTCAAGCTCAGCCATGATATTGGTACGCTCGCGATTGCGCCGCTCATCATCACTCAGCTTGGGGCAGGAGGCGCAGTAGCGCTCGGGAAAGGCCAGATAGTCGAGGCAACAGCCCTTGCGCGCCATGATGGCAACCTGCTGCCCATTGGGCAGGTCGAGCGTTTCCAGCCCGCCCTGTCCCTCCAGCCCCATTGCCGAGAGCCACAGATCGCAATAGCGATACTGCTCTGCCATGCTGATCTCGGGCCGGAAGTGTTTCAGCCGCACCATCAGCCCCAGCATCCGGTCGGCCAATAGGCGCAGCGCCGGGGTCTGCTTGAGCTTGGTCACCGCATTGATTTCGTCCAGCACGCTATCGCCCATGGCGCGCAGATCGCGCCCCGCCCTGGCGATCAATTCTTCCGTGCTGCCCTCCATCTGCGGTCCCGGGGCCAGGCGATAGCCATTGACGTCAAGGTTTTGCCGCGCCTGCGCCAGCGTCGTCACTGCCGGCAGCGCGCCATGCAGATGCACCGCAATGACCGAAAGGTAAGCCGGCTGCCACATCAGATTGGTCCACAGCCGCACCGCGTGAAACGGTTGCCCGGCTTCCGGATAGCTCACTGCCAGCCGTTCATACAGCTCCTCCAGGAACGCCCTGTTGTCCTGGCCCGGACTGTGCCACCCCGGCAAGGGCCCGCCCGGCGCCCCCTTGAGAAAGCCCGTCGCCGACCCCGCCAGGGCGATGAACCGCGTCAACGCAACATCGTCTGCAGTCTGGGCGAAAAGGTAATTGCGGCTGGTCAAGTGCGGCATCCTGAAATCGGTTCTCTCCTAGCCGGTTCATTCGGACAAGGAAAGTCACCTACTCGACCCGCAATTCTACCAATACCGCGCTTTACCGCTCCCTGTGGCGGTCCGGTCCATGCTGTCGCCAACCCGCTCATTCGCCTTGGGAGGCATGAATGCGAAGGCCCGGCGCAAGTCTGCTCAATGATCGGCGCGGCACGGCCGCCATCGAATTTGCCATACTCACGCCCGTGTTCCTGCTGCTGCTCACCGGCATGCTGGCCTATGGCATCTATTTCGGCGCCGCCCATTCCGTTCAGCAATTGGCCGCCGATGCAGCGCGCACCGCCATTGCCGGCCTCAACCAGGCCGAGCGCAACAGCCTGGTTGCCACCTATCTGGCGCAGAATGCGGGCGATTATCCGCTGCTCAATCCGGCCCGCCTCACCCACACCATCGGCGACAGTCCTGCCGACCCGGCGCAATATGTCGTGCGCCTGAGCTATGATGCGACCGATCTGCCGATCTGGAATCTCTATCCACCCCTGCCGCTGCCGGGCAAGACCATTGTCCATGGCGCGACCATCCGGCGGGGTGGCTTGTGAGCGGGTCCCGTTTCCGCCGTGATGAGCGTGGCAATATGGCCGTGCTCTTCGCCTTCGGTTTTGCTGTTTCCGCCATGGTGTCGGCCTTGGCGGTGGATGCGGCCGCGCTCTATCACGAGCGTCGCGTCCTGCAGGCCGCAGTCGATCTGGCGGCCATCTCGGCGGCGGCCGATCCCTCCCGCGCCACCGAGATCGCCCAATCCGTGCTGGCGGAGGCGCAGCTCCTTGCCCCCGCCAGCACGGATGGGCTGACTGTCCTTCCGGGTCGCTATGACCCGACCGAACCGGACATTGCCGACCGCTTCAGGCCCGGACAGGCCCCGCACAATGCCGTTTCGGTCACCCTCAACCGGCCCGGCAGGCTTTATTTCGCGGCCAGCTTTGCCGCCGTGCCGACCCTCCAGGCATCGGGCATTGCGGCGGTAACCCCCGAGGTGTCCTTCTCGGTCGGCTCGCGCCTCGCCAGCCTCAATAATGGCCTCGCCAATGCCATTCTGTCGGGCCTGCTCGGCACCACACTGTCCCTGTCGGTGCTCGACTACACCGCGCTCGCCGCGGCCCAGATCGATGCACTGGGATTTCTCGACGCCCTGGCCACCCAATTGGGCGTGACCGCCGGAAGCTACGACGATCTGCTCACGACCAAGGCCGGGGCAGGGGATATTGCCGCCGCGCTGGCATCGCTCACCAATGGCACTGCACAATCCGCCTTGATGCTGCTCGCCACCGCCGGCACCGGCGCCGATGTGGAGCTGGGCAAGCTGATCGACCTGGGCCGGCTGGGAGGGCTGGAGCTTGGCAGCGCCGGGGTCGCCGACCTGTCCCTGTCTGTGCTCGAACTGCTCTCGGCCGCCGCCGTGCTCAGCGATGGCGACAGCCAGGTCTCGCTCAATCTCGGGGCTGCGGTGCCGGGGCTGGTGTCGCTGCAACTTGATCTCGCCATTGGCGAGCCTCCGCAGGGTGGCGGCTGGTTTGCCCTTGGGCCCCTGGGCACCATCATCCGCACCGCGCAGACTCGCTTGCGCCTCAGGGCCGAATTGCTGGGCGGACCGGCCCTGCTCGGCGCCGGCGTCAAGCTCCCGCTCTGGCTCGATCTGGCCCCCGCCGAGGCGCGCGCCGAAGTGGCCACCTGTCCCACCATCGGCGCGCCACATGGCAGCGCCACCATCGCCACGCGCCCCGGCGTGCTGCGCTTGAGCATTGGGGAGATGAGCGATGCGAGCCTTGCCGATTTCGGCGTGCCCCCTTCGGCCGCCCCGGTGCGCCTGATCAATATCCTGCTGCTGCGCGTCACCGGCGCGGCCATGGTCGAGCTGGCCCAGACCAGCCCGGTCCGGCTCGAATTTTCCTCAGCCGACATCGCCGCGGGCACCATGCGGACGGCGCGCACCGAAACGCTGGTGGCGTCCCTTGCGGATGCGCTGCTCGCCCGCCTCGACCTCACGGTCAATGTGCTGGGCCTTGGTCTCTCGCCGCCCCATCTCATCGCCCAGGCGGTGCGCAGCCTGCTCGTGCCGCTGGCGCCCCTGCTCGACAACACGATCAACGCCACGCTCTCCGCCCTGGGGCTGGGTCTGGGCGAGGCCGATGTGCGCGTCTATGGCGTGCGCTGCGATCGCTCTGTGCTGGTGGGGTAGAATTCCCTGAGGACCAGCGCAGAAGAAAAATCACACAATTTCGCAGCCCCCACTTCCCGACTCCGCCCTGCCCGGTCTAGGCTGACGCACGTACATCCGGAGCGCTTCCGGCACGGCGTGTGACCGGCGGGCGCGACAAATCAACAATGGGAAGCAGGCGCGGCGTTTCCTTGAAACGCTGACTTGCTTTGGGAGGAATGCGCAGATGAGCGCCAGGCGCCTGGGTATCGGCTTTATCGGTACCGGCAATATTTCGTCGGCCTATTTGAAGGCCATTCTGGGCAAGGACGGTTTGCCGGGCTTCGGCGTGCTCGACGTCAAGGCGCTCTCGGACATGCGGCCCGAAGCCGCCCAGGCCCGCGCCGATGAATTCGGCCTCAAGGCGATGAGTGTCGATGACATGCTCGCCGATCCCGGCATCGATCTGGTGGTCAACCTGACCATCCCGCGGGCCCATGTCGAAGTCGGCCTCAAATGCCTGGCCGCGGGCAAGCATGTCTATTCCGAAAAGCCGCTCGGCATCACCTTCGCCGAAGGCCGGAAGCTGCTCGACGCCGCCAATGCGGCGGGCCTCCGCATCGGCTCGGCACCCGATACATTCCTCGGCGGCGCCCATCAGCAGGCCCGCGCCGTGGTCGATAGCGGCGTACTGGGGCAATTGGTTGGCGGCACCGCCTTCATGCAGAGCCCCGGCCACGAAAGCTGGCATCCCGACCCGGCCTTTTACTATGACCTGGGCGGTGGCCCCATGCTCGACATGGGCCCCTATTACATCACCGACCTGGTCAATCTGCTTGGGCCCGTGGCAAAGGTCTCGGCCATGTCCTCGCGCCTGCGGACCGAACGCACCATCACCTCCGAGCCCAAAAAGGGCCAGACCATGCCGGTGCATATCGACACCCATGTCACCGGCGCGCTCGGCTTTGCCAATGGCGCCATCGTACAGATCGCCATGAGCTTCGATGTCGCCGCCCACAAGCACGTCCCGCTCGAGCTCTATGGCACCGAGCAGACCCTGATCGTGCCCGATCCGAACCACTTCGGCGGCACGGTGGAGCTGCGCAGGCGCGGCCGCGACCAGGACTGGGCCGAAGTCAAGCTTGAGGCCCCCTTTGCGGACGGCAATTACCGCTCGCTCGGGGTCGCCGACATGGCCGCCGCCATTCTTGACAACCGGCCGCACCGCGCCAATGGCGATCTGGCCCTGCATGTGCTCGAGGTGATGGAAGCCTTCGAGATCGCCGCGCGCGACGGCCGCACTGTCGATATCAAGACACCCGTCGAACGGCCCGCCCCGCTTGCCGAAAGCCTCAGGGGCGGAGCCCTATAGGCGCCGCGCCAGCAGGCACCCGACCCCCATTCCCTCCCCCTTGTGGGGAGGGTCGTAAAGCTGGACGCACCGTGTCCTGGCGCAGCTAGGGTGGGGGGCGGACGTCTTGCCTACCAATACCAGCCCAGCTCACCGGCTGCGTCGGCATCAAAATACAGCGTCACCAGCGCATCATCGGCGGGGTTGGTTTCCCCGTCGATATACTGGCGTTGCAGCAGGGTCACCGTCTCTGCGGCCTTGTCCTGATGCTGATAGAGATAGTCGAAACAGTCATCGTCATCCTCCACGCTGACGATGCTGTAGATCTCCTCCTTCAGCGCTGCCAGCGCGCGACCTTCAATGGCCGTGCCATCGGTCCTCTCGTAACCGCGGACTGTGGGCACCCAGTCATTGCCGGTCTCGCAGATATAGCGATCCTCTTTGAAGACGCCGCGGTCGACAAAGGAGATGTCGACCTCTTCGCTCCAGGGGTTGGAAATCTCATAGATTGCCCCGGTTTCGCTCACCGCCAGATAGATATCGGACCAGGCGCAATTGCCGTCCTGCAGCCGGTAGCACCAGCGCTCCGCGCCCATCATCAGCACGGCCACATCGCTGATCGGTATCAGCTTGCCCGCCTTCATGCGGTCGATCACCGCCTGGCTGCCCGCGTCCTGTGCCGCTGCCGGGCCAGTCAGGCCGGCGCACAGGGCAATGAGTAAAGCTGCAAGGCGCATGGCGATCCTCCCAAGATCAAGGTCTTCACTCTAAGCTGGCAAGCGGGGCAAAGATAACCCCCCTTGACAGGCGCTCTATATGTAACAATAAAAGTTACATGAAACGATCAAGCCGCCTTTCCATCGCCTTGCACGCCCTGGTGCACCTCCACGCCCAGCCCGGCAAGCAGCTCAGCTCGGCCGCATTGGCCACTTGCCTGATGACCAATCCCGTCGTCGTGCGCCGCATTCTGGGCGAATTGCGCGAGGCGGCGATAGTCGATGCCAGCAAGGGGCCCAATGGCGGCTGGACGCTCAGCCGTCCGGCCACCGAAATCACCCTGCGCGATGTCTATGCCGCTCTTGGTGAGCGGATGCTGGTGCGCACCGAAAGCGATCCGGGCGACGTCACCTGCGCCATTGTTCGGTCGGTCGATCGGGTCATGCACGATTTTCTCGATGATGCCGAGGCCCTCTTGGCCGCCCGCCTGCAGCGGGTGCGCCTGAGCGACCTGGCCACCGACGCGCTCCATGCGGGGTTCCCCCGCCTGGACTGACATTACCAACCCCAGAGCGGGCCTCAGGCGCTGCCAGGCCGTGGCAGCGAACGGTTCTGCTCGCCCAGAAAAGGACCTGAAACATGCAGGATGTCATCATCATCGGCGGCAGCTTTGCCGGCCTCACCGCCGCCATGCAACTGGGCCGCGCCCGCCGCAAGGTCACCGTGCTCGACACCGGCCTCAACCGCAATCGCTACGCCGAACACGCCCACAATATCTTCGGCCATGACGGCATCCCGCCGGGCGAATTGCTCGCCACAGCCCGCCACCAGGTCCAGCACTATCCAACGGTGCAACTGGTCGGCGCCAGGGCCCAGCTCGTCACCGGCGAGCCCGATGATTTCCGCGTCACCACCGCCGATGGTGAAACCATTGCCGGCCGCCGCCTGATCCTGAGTTATGGCATTGTCGATGAAATGCCCGACATTCCCGGTTTTGCCCAATGCTGGGGCAAAACGGTCATCCACTGCCCCTTCTGCCACGGCTATGAAGTGGCCGGAAAACGCTGGGGCCTGCTCTATTCCTCGCCCATGTCGCTGCATGGTCCCACGCTCTACGCCAACTGGACCGACGACATCACCCTGATCCTGGATGGTCACGACATCCCCGAGGAGGAGCGCCACAAGCTCGAAAAGCGCGGCGTCAGGATCACAAATGGCAAGCTCACCAGCATCACCCATGACCAGGGCCTAGTGCGCGGGGTCACGCTTGAAGACGGCACCGAAATCGGTCTCGATGCGCTTTATGCCCATCCGCGCAATCGCCCCTCGGCCGATCTGCATGCCCAGCTTGGCCTCGACATGAAAGACACCCCGACCGGCACCATGATCGCCATTGGCGATATGCAGGCCGCCTCCCGCCCCGGCATCTTCGCCGCCGGCGACCTCGTCACCGGCATGCACTCGGTCACCTTCGCAAGCAACACCGGCTCGCTGGCGGCCATGGGCGCACTGCAGTCGATGATGGCGTGAGGGCGCCGACGCACCCCCACCCAACCTCCCCCTGAAGAAGGGGGAGGAGCGCATCGAGTTCATCCTCGGTCTGGCGGCGATCACCGGCAGACCCCTCCCCCTTCTTCAGGGGGAGGTTGGGTGGGGGTGCGAACCCTTACCGCAACCAGCCCTGCGGTCGCGGATGCAGCTCCATCTGCCCGCCGGCAGTGGCCTCGTCGATCGCCGCAATCTCCTCATCGTTGAGATCGAGATTGTTCAGCACGCCCAGATTGTCTTTGAGCTGTTCGAGCGTCCGCACCCCAATCAGCGCCGAGGTCATTTCCTTGCGCCGCAGCACCCAGCTCAGCGCCAGTTGCACCATGGACTGGCCGCGCGCCTTGGCAATCTCGCCCACCTTGTCGACCGCTTCGAGCACCCGCGGCTCGATATGGCTGGCGCGCAAGGTGCCGTTTGGATTGTCGCCCCGCGCGCCTTCGGTTTGCCCGCGATTATACTTGCCCGAAAGCACCCCCTGCGCCAGCGGCGAAAAGGCGATGACGCCGATCCCCAACTCGCCGCAGGCATCAATCGTGTGATCGTTCTCGATCCAGCGATTGATCATTGAATAGCTCGGCTGGTGGATAGTGGTCGCCACCCCCATTTCTTTCAGGATCCGATGCGCTTCGCGCGTCTGCTGTTCCGGGTAGGACGAGATGCCGACATAAAGCGCCTTGCCTGATTTGACCGCATGGGCCAGCGCGCCCATGGTTTCTTCGAGCGGCGTGTCGGGATCGAAGCGGTGCGAATAGAAAATGTCGACATAGTCGAGCCCCATGCGCTTGAGCGACTGGTCGAGGCTCGCCAGCAGGTACTTGCGGCTCCCCCATTCGCCATAGGGTCCCGGCCACATATTGTAGCCTGCCTTGGTCGAAATGATCATCTCGTCGCGATAGGGCCGGAAGTCGCGGGCCATCACCTGCCCGAACAGCTCTTCGGACGATCCTGCCGGCGGCCCGTAATTATTGGCCAGGTCGAAATGGGTCACGCCTTGGTCGAAGGCATAGCCCAGAATTTCCATGGCGCTGGGATAGTCCCGCGTGCCGCCGAAATTCTGCCATAGCCCCAGGCTCACCACCGGCAGCTTCAGCCCCGATATGCCCGAACGGCGGTATTGCATGGTGTCATAGCGCGCCGGATCGGCCCGATAGGTCATGGTGTCTCTCCCAATTTTGTGGCAGCGGCCGCCCCGTGACGCCGGGCGCGGCCGGTGGTATGAGCGGCGCCATGAACGCGCCCGGCTCGAAATCCATGTCCAGTTTGCCCCAGACCCCTCATCCATACAAGGTGATGGCCATCTATAAATTCGCAGCTCTGCCCGATGCCGAAGCGCTGAAAGGCCCATTGGCCGAATTCTGCTGTGGCCGCAATATCAAGGGCACGCTGATCCTCGCCCCCGAAGGCATCAACGGCACCGTCGCCGGCACGCCTGAGGCCATCGACGCGCTGGCCAATTATCTCTTCGCCTCCGGTCCCTTCGGCACCCGGCTTGCCGGCGCCGAGGTGAAATATTCATTTGCCGACACAGCCCCCTTCCTGCGCATGAAAGTGCGCCTGAAGCCCGAAATCGTCACCCTGCGCGCGCCCCAGGTCGATCCCAGCCGTCAGGTCGGCACCTATGTCGAACCCGAGGATTGGAACGCGCTGATCGAGCGCAATGACGTGGTGCTGGTCGATACCCGCAATGACTATGAAGTGGGTCTGGGGACCTTTCAGCGCGCCCTCGATCCGCACACTTCGAGCTTTGTCGAATTCAAGGACTATGTCGAAAAGCACCTCGATCCGAAAAAGGATAAGAAGGTCGCCATGTTCTGCACCGGCGGCATCCGCTGCGAAAAAGCCTCGTCATACTTGTTGAGCCAGGGCTTTGAGGAGGTCTTTCATCTCAAGGGCGGGATTTTGAAATATCTCGAAGTGGTGCCCGAGGCGCAAAGCCGGTTTTCCGGCGAATGCTTCGTGTTCGATGAGCGTGTCTCGGTCGGCCACGGGCTCGAACTGGGCAATGCCACCCTCTGCCGCGCCTGTCGCCATCCATTGACCGAGGCTGACCGGCGCCACGCCGATTTCCACGAAGGCATCTCCTGCCCCTATTGCGCCGGTGACACCGCCAAGCATCAGGCCGCCGCCGAGCGCCAGCGCCAGATGGACCTGGCCCGGCAACGCGGTCTCTCGCATATGGGCGACGCCGCCCTCACCGACGCCGAACGCCGCCGCCAGCAGAAAAAAGCGCAGGCCGAGCGGGCGCGGCAAATCAATAAGGACTAAGCTGCCCGCGGTGCGATAGCTTGCAAGTCCGCGCCGATTTCGCGCCGTTTCTTCATCAGGTCAAACTCTGCCTGCAGTGACAGGAAAAATCCTTCCGACAGGCCGAAGTACCGCGCGAGCCGAAGATCTGTGTCCGCACTGACACTGCGCTCACCCAAGACGATTTCGTTTATGCGCCGGGGAGGTACGTGGATGGCGCGGGCCAAAGCATTCTGGCTCAACCCCATCGGCTTCAGGAAGTCCTCGAGCAGGATTTCTCCCGGATGCGGATTGGGCAGCACCTCTTCAATGGTAGTCGACAATTGCGACATCGCGCGGTCCTCCTTCTTCCCAAACAAAACAGATCCGCCATTGGTCATTGATGCGAACGCTCCATTGTCCAGCGCGTTTGCCTTTGAGACTCTCCAACCGATTTCCCGGCGGCACGCGAAGATCGCTTATGGTCCGGGCCGCATGCAGCAGACGCAGTTTGCGCAGGGCGATGGCCTGAATATCACCGGGCAGTTTGCGGCTGTGCCGCCCCTGCCAGATACGCTCCGTTTCGCCATCTGAAAAGCTTTGGATCACGGGCTGAATATAACGCCCTGCGTTACATAACGCAATGCGTTATGAGCAAATCGACGCATCGACATTGTCTATCTGAGCAGCGATGTTCAGTGCAGAAGTTCAATTCGCATAAGCCTTTCCAATGGATCTCGATCAGCTTCGCACCTTCGACCGCATCGTCCGTGACCAGTCCTTCACCCGGGCAGCGGCCTATCTCAACATCACCCAGGCCACCGCCTCCATGCGCATCCGCGCCCTTGAAAACCTGCTTGGCGTGTCGCTTTTTGTCCGTGGCCGCACCGTCACGTTGACCGATCAGGGCATGACCTTTCTGCCCTTTGCCCGTCGCATCATCGGCACGGCCCAGGAAGGGCGCGAGGCGCTGCGCCGGGTCGAGCGTGGCCGGGTCTCGATCGGCTCGCTGCGCACCCTGGTCTCGCCCCTGATCACCGAAAGCCTCATCCGCTTTCAGGCGCAATACCCGTCTGTCGACGTGGTGGTGCGCGAAGGTCGTCAGGCCCAGATCGCTGCCATGCTGCATGAGCGCGAAGTGGAAATGGGGATTCTGTGCTGGCCCAATATCGATCCGCTGGTGGTCGATCTTGAGCCGCTTATCATCATGCGCGAGCGCGTGCCGCTGGTGGTTTCCCCCGAAGTGGCGGCCAGGCTCTCGGGCCAGCCCACCATCGATGAGGTGCTGACGCTGGTGCCCCGCGTCATTGCCCTGCGCTGGTGGCAGGCTGATCCGGAGCGTGCCGCGGCCCTGGTCCGGCTGGCCCGGACCAGCGTCGAGTTGCCCACCGGTCCCGCACGGCGCCTGGCAATGAAAGGCGAGGGGCTGGGTTTCTTCGTCAATTCAGCCGTGGAAGAGGATGTGCGCGCCGGTCGCCTGGTGGAAATCTCACCGCTCGAGTTCGAGCCGCTGCACCGCGACACCGCCATGGTGGTGCGCAATCCCGCCGTGCTTGACCGCCCCATGCTGGCCGACTTTGTCCGCGAAATCGCCCAGGAATGCGCTCGCGTCGGCGAAATCATCGATGACCGGCTGCACCTGTTTCAGACCGGAAAGCCCGCCGCCCGCACGGCGGCGAGGTAGGTCCGGCTCACCGGCACGATGCTGCCATCGTCCAGCTCCAGCGCCGGCCGGCCATTCTGGCGCGTGCTGCGCCTGACCGCGTCGAGCGCCACCCAATGGCTGCGATGCACCTGCAATCCGGCGACCGGTGCGGTTTCCCTGATGGCGTCGGAGAGCCGCATCAGGATCAGGCTGCTGCCCTTGTCGGTCGTCACCTCGACATAGTGATCTGCAACCGAAATGCGTCTTATTGGACCTCGTTGCGGACGCGGCAACCGCTCCAGCAGGGCTGGTGGGACATGTGCCGGGTCCGTTCGGGCGGGCCGCTCCAGCACCGCGCTGACCAGCGTCACCGCTGCCGATATCAGCGCGCAATAGATGCCCAGCGTGACAAGGTCGAAGCCGGTCCCGCCCGGCCCGAACACGACAATGTTGACCAGCGCCACGATGGCCGCCAGCAATGGCCCGGGCAGGGCTCCGGCCAGCAGCGCCGCAGCATATTTGTTGAGCCGCGGCCGCAGCAGCCGTTCGACGAAGCCGACCAGCAATGTTCCGGCAAAGGCGGTGCTCAAGACGATTACACCCCAATAGGCCAGGCGTGGGGCGACATCGAGCCGCTGATATGTGCCGAACGGTCCCACCAGTCCCACGATCAGCGCGATCGCGGCCAGTACGGTCCAGAACCGGGCATCGCGCGACAACCCCTGCAGTTCACGAAGCGTGGATTGCCATGGGCTGTTATTCACGAATGAGACCTGCGATTGGGGCACTTGCTGTTGTCGCGGCCAATCTAGCCAAGCATCGAGGTGAGGCAAAGTCTTTACCCTCACCAATATGGCGCTGTTCGATGTCTCTTTCGCCCCTGCTGCAGTCTGACCTTGTCATCCAGATCCATGCCTTCGCCGCCATCGCGGCCACCCTGCTCGGCGCCCTCGTCCTCTGGCGCCGCAAGGGCACCGCCCTGCACAAGGCGATGGGGCGGGTCTGGGTGCTGCTGATGTTCATCACCGCCACCTCGGCCCTGTTTATCCACGACATAAGGCTGATCGGGCCGTTCAGCCCCATCCACCTGTTTTCGCTGTTCACCTATTACACGCTCTATGTTGGCCTCAAGGCCATCATCGTGGAGCGCAATGTGGCGCGCCACCGCGCCGAAATGCAGGGGCTCTATATCGGCGCGCTTGTCCTGGCAGGCGCCTTCACTTTCCTGCCCGGCCGGCGCATGCACGCGGTGCTGTTCGGTCCCGAGGCCGGCTGGACCCAGTCGCTGCTGGTCATCGTTCCGGTCCTCGTCGTTTCAGGCCTGGCCTGGTTGCGGATGCGGCAGCGGGCGCAGCGCGCCGTCTAGGCATTGCCGATCAGGATCCCCGCCGCGAATACCAGCGAGCCACCCAGCACCACCTGCATCACCGCCCGCCAGAACGGGGTCTGCATATAGCGGTTCTGGATATAGGCGATGGCCCAGAGCTCGATCAGCACCACGGCAATGGCAACGGCTGTGGCGGTGAAGAAATCTGCGATCAGATAGGGCAGGGCATGCCCCAGTCCGCCCACCGCCGTCATGATGCCCGCCGCCAGCCCGCGCTTGATCGGCGAGCCGCGCCCGGTCAGCTTGCCATCATCGGAAGCGGCCTCGGTGAAGCCCATGGAAATACCCGCGCCCACCGCTGCGGCCAGGCCCACCAGAAACGTCTGGTGCGTGTCCCCGGTGGCAAAGGCCGCGGCGAACACCGGTGCCAGCGTCGACACCGATCCATCCATCAGCCCGGCCAGCCCCGGCTGCACATAGGTCAAGAGGAACTGCCGGTGCTGTTCCTGGCTTTCGCTCTCGCGCCCTTCTGCCCCAAGCACACTGTCATCGATCTGGTCGGCGCGCTTGGCATGGCCCTTTTCGGCCGCCGCCAGATCGCCCAGCAGCTTGCGGATTCCCGCGTCACTCACCTGGTCGGCCGCAGCCAGATAGAACCGATAGGCCCCTTCCTCCATTTCCCACACCTGCTGGCGTGCCTGCTCCAGGGTCAGCGACTTTTGCAGCCACACCGGCTTGCGGCTCAGGAAGCCGCGCACATGCTCGCGCCGGATCGGCACCAGCCGCGTCCCGAAGCGTTCGACATAAAGATCGAGCAGGCGCCGCCGGTGCTCGTCCTCTTCGGCCGCCATGCCTTCGAACAGCGCCGCGCTGCCCGGATAGGTCTCGCCCAGCCGCGTGGCATACTCCGAATAGATGCGTCCATCCTCTTCCTCGGCCGCTACGGCCAGGGAGAGAATTTCGCGCTCTGACAGCGAGGCGAAGTCACGGCGGTTATCGGGCCAGAGACGCAGCATGGCGCCCTCCATAGTTTAGAACCATTCCAGACTATGTTTAGAATGTTTCTAAACTAGAGGCAACTGCCATTTGCGCTGCGACAATGTGCAGGGCCCGCTCCCCGCCATTGCTCTTGAGCAGGCCGGAGGTACGGGCTATCGAGTGAGCCGTGAACAGCAGGACCCACAGCTCAGCGCAGATCATGCTCCGCGAAACCGGCATCGCCGTCGCGGTGCTGGCCATCTATGTGCTCACGCTGCTGCTGCCGCTGCATCAGGCCGCGGGCCTGCAGCGCGATCTCAACGCCATCGGTTTCTCAACCCTGGATTCCTGGTCGGTCTGTCAGCCATTGGCGCAGGACGGCAATGGCGACCCGCATGAGGCCGCCGCGCTCAATTGCCCGGCCACCGGTGTCTCCAAGCATCAGCTCGCCACCTTGCCCCCGCCGGCACCGGCCCTTGCGCCCCCGGCTGCGACCGAAATCATTCGCTTCGCCCAGGCCCCCAGTCCACACCGGTCCCTGCTGCCCGATCATGTCGGGCAATCCCGCGCGCCGCCTGTCACGGTCTGATTTCAAGCCTTCCCGGCAGGTCTCCTGCCGGTATCAGACCATTTCTTTGACTGGAGACGAACCCATGATCGGTTCTTTCGCGCGCGCCAGCCTGGCCGCCGCCACCCTCATCACCCTGGCCGCCCCGGCTGTTGCCCACTCGACCCTCGAGGTTCAGCAGGCCAATCTCGGCGCCAGCTACAAGGCCGTGCTCCGCATTCCCCATGGATGCGGCACCGAAGCCACCCATACCGTCCGCGTGCTGATCCCCGAGGGCTTTTTTGGCGTCAAGCCCATGCCCAAGGCGGGCTGGACTCTTGATACCGTTACCGGGCCCTATCAGAACACCTATGTGAACCACGGCACCGAAATGTCCGAAGGTGTCACCGAGATCGTCTGGTCAGAGGGCAATCTGCCCAACGAATTCTATGACGAATTTGTCTTCCGCGGCACCTTTGCCGATACGCTCGAAGAAGGCCCCTTCTACTTCCCGACCATCCAGGAATGCGCCAATGGCGAGGAGGCCTGGACCGATGTGAGCGGAAGCGGCGACATGCCCGCGCCCAGCCTCACCCTGGTCGCCGGCGGCATGGACGAACACGCCCATCATGGGGCCATGGCCGCACCTGCCGAAACGAGCATTGGCGATCTGACCATTTCGGGCGCCTTTACCCGCGCGACCCTGCCCAACGCCCCGGTCGCCGGTGGCTTTCTGACCCTGACCAATACCGGCGCCCAGGACGATACTTTGATCGCGGTGGAAACCCCGGTGGCCAAGGAAGGGCAGATTCATGAAATGGCCATGGAGGGCGATGTGATGAAGATGCGTCAGCTCCCCGACGGTCTGGTCCTTCCTGCTGGTGAGACCGTGGTGCTTGAACCCGGTGGCTATCACCTGATGTTCATGGGGCTCACCGATCCGATCGCCGAGGGCGATGCCGTGCCGGTCACGCTGACCTTCGAAAAAGCCGGCACCATCACGCTGGACCTGATCGCAGCCGGCTCCGCCGCTGACGCCCCGGCAGAAGACCATTCTGCCCATATGGGACACTGACCCATGGCCCTGTCCCATATCCGCACCGTGCTCTGGACCCTGGTGGCCGTCGCTGCCCTGGGGGCCACCGGGCTTTATGTTTACACCACCATGACACGTCCGGCCCAGGCGGTCGCCCTGGGGCAGGGCGACTATGAACTGGTGACCGCGACCGGCGCGGCGTTCAATCGCGACAGCCTCAAGGGTAGTCCGTCCATGCTGTTCTTCGGTTTCACCCATTGTCCCGAGGTCTGCCCCACCTCGCTGGCCGAAATGGCCAGCTGGTACGAGGCATTGGGCGACGAGGCAGACGATCTCAACGCCTTTTTCGTCACCGTCGATCCTGAGCGGGATACGGCGGAAGTCATTGGCGACTATGTGAGCTGGACCGGCCGTGTCACCGGCGTCACCGGATCCCCGGAAGAGATCGCCAAGGCGGCCCAGTCCTGGGCCGTCTATGCCGAAAAAGTGCCGCTTGAAGGTGGCGACTACACCATGGACCACACCGCCTCGGTGTTCCTGGTCAATGCTGAGGGCGAGTTCGAGGGCACCATTGCCTATCGCGAAGACAGCGACACCGCGCTCGCCAAGCTCCGGCGCCTGCTCGAAGGCTGAACCACGCGGGCAGATCGGCATCGCGCCGGTCTGCCCGGTCGTGAGCGCCCAGGCGGATCAGCCCCCCATGAACCGCGCCATGCGGAACGGGTGGATATCGATTGCGGTTTCTTCCCCGGTCATCGCCTGCGCCAGCAATTCGCCGGTGGCCGGTCCCAGCGTAAAGCCGTGATGGGCGTGACCGATACCCACGAACAAACCCTGATGCCTGGGGGCCTTCGAAATGATCGGCATCATGTCCGGCGTGCAGGGGCGTGCGCCCTTCCAGGGTTGCGGGTCGAGCCGCTCGCCCAGCGGGAACAATTCCCGCGCCGCGGCCTCTGCCTTGCCAAGCTGGATCGGGGTTGGCGCGGCGTCGCGCTCGGCAAATTCGGCCCCGGTGGTAATGCGGATGCCCTTGGCCATCGGCGCCATGGCATAGCCGACTTCCGGGTCGAGCAGCAAATGGTTGAGCGCTGCGCCGTCGGCGCTGCCATAATGCATGTGATAGCCGCGCTTGACGAACAGCGGCAGCCGATAGCCCAGCCTGTCCAGCACATCGGGCGCCCACGGGCCCAGGGCAATCACCGCCTGCTTGGCAGATAGCTGTCGGCCCGCAATCTCGGCCTGCCAGCCCTCGGAAACCTGGTTCAGACCTGTTGCTGCACCGCGGACAAACGTGCCCCCCAGTTTCTCGAACAGATTGAAATAGGCGGTCACCAAGGCCCCCGGATCGCGCACCGTCCACGGGTCGGTCCAGTGAATGGCGCCGGCAAGGCCGCCGGTCAGGCTGGGCTCTGCCTTTTGCAGTGCCGGCCAGTCCAGCACCTCATAGCCGATCCCGAACTGGTCATGATCGCCCTGCGCCTTGCGTGCTTCCTTCTCCAGTTTTTCCGGGCTGCGGAAAGCCAGATGCCAGCCATAGCGCGAAATCAGGCTTTCGGCCTCCGGGCCGCAGGCGTCGATCAGGTCAGCATGGGTGATGATCGAGCGCCCGATCAGCGGCGCATAGCTTTGCACCACCTTGCGATAATGCTCGGGCGAGGATTCCCACCAATAGCGCAACAGCGGCGGCGCCAGCCGGGGCAGCGCCAGCGGCTCATAGCGGGCCGCAGTCGAAAGATGCAGCCCCACCTGCAGCAGGGTTTGCAGGTCGCGCGGAAACGGATGCGGCCGCACCCCCTCGCGCTGGATGATCCCCGCATTGCCAAAGCTGGTCTCGTGCCCCGGCTCACTTCTGTCGACCAGGGTCACGCTGCGCCCGCGCCGCAGCAGGTGAATGCCGGTGGCAATGCCGACAATGCCGGCGCCAAGAATGAGTACGTCGTCCATGCCGATCCCCCGATCCAGTCACTATCGGATCAGCCTATCAGAACACCTGCGCAACAAAGCGTCCATATCGGCCGGCGCATGGCAATTTTGCGCAAGATTATCCGGCACAATGCAAGGCATGCGCGAATTTATTTGGAGAATGGCGCCAGTGTCGCCGTGTTCGGTACATTCTGGTGCACATAGCCCAGCACGCTCGCGGGCACTTCCGTGGCCAGCCAGTCACGGAAAAAGCCCAGCTTCTTGGGCTCCCGCCGCCCCTTGGCCGTTGCCAGGAAATAGCCGCGCTTGCCCGCTGCCGGCAGATCAAACGGGCGGATCAGCCGCCCATCGCTCACCGCATCGGCGGTCATCATGTCGGCGGCCAGCAAGATGCCCTGCCCGGAAATCGCCGCATCAAAGGCCAGCGAGGCATCCGAATAGACCGGGCCACTAAGCGGCATGGCCGGGTCCAGCCCCGCTGTTTTCAGCCAGGCCGGCCAGTCGAGCATGCTGGTCTGGTCGGCAATCACCGGCACATGCGCCAGGTCCGCCGGGTTTTTCACCCGGTCGCGGATCAGGGGGGAACAGACCGGCTGGTATTCCTGTCCGCCGATCAGGCTCACATTGACCCCCGGCCAGGTTCCGTCGCCATAGCGGATGCCGCAATCGATATCGGGCCGGCTCAGGTCCAGCATTGCCCCGGTCACTGTCAGCCGCACTTCCAGGCCCGGATAGAGCGCGGAGAATTTGTTGACCCGCCAGATCAGCCAGCGCGAGGCAAACACGCTCCCCACCGTCACGTTGAGCACGCCCTCATGCGCGCCCGTCAGGCTCGCCAGGCCATCCTGCAATTGGGTGAAGCCGCCAGTCAGTTGCGGCAAGACCTGCATGAGGGCTGGCAGCGGTTTGATGCCCTGCGGCGTGCGCGCGAACAATTCCATGCCCAGCCGGTCCTCGGCCCGTCGCAGATGCTGGCTGACCGCGCCAATGGTCACGCCCAGCTCCTCGGCCGCCGGCGCCAGCGCCCCGCGACGGGCGACAATTTCGATGGCGCGCAGTGCATTGAGCGGAATGGGGAAGGGGTTTGTCATATAGATTTTCTATATCGGCGTGCAGGCCTTGTCCATTGCAGGTGCAGCTCTGCGGGCGCATCATGAGCTCATAGCAAATCCCTCATCACTTCCGGAGACAGAAAATGTCACTCCTGACCCGCCTTCTGGCGTGGTTCGGCAAGTTCGTGCCGTCACGCCCCCGCACACCCCATCCCGACAGCATGCCCCTGCATGACTGGGCCGATCTGCCGCCGCATCATCCCAACTGCGATCCGTGCTGATCACTCGCAGATCTGCGCTGTGCAGTTCTGTCCGTGGCACCCCAGGTCCAGGTGGAAATGATCCTCATGCTCGGCATTGGCCTCGGGGCCAAGCACCGTGGTGAACCGCCCGCAAGCCGCCCCATGCGCCTGCCGCAACAGCCGCCCCGCCGGTGCCGCCGCCGGCAGCCAGTCCGCCTCCACGGCAATGCTCTGGCCATTTTCCAGCGTGAACCCCACCACGTCGAGCGCATTGGCAAAGCCATGTTCGGAGACGAACCCGTCCTGCGCGCCATTACGGTTGCGGCACATCAATGAGGTGCCGGTGGTGACGCCCGCCAGCGGACTGTCGAGCGCTGCGCCGGCATAAATATCCACCGCGCCCACCCAGTCGGCAATCGCCCCGGCCATCTGGCAATTGGTGGTGACCGGCGCAGTAAACCCGATCTCCCGCCCATTGACCCGCACGCCGGTCATCGACAGCGGCGAGCGCACCCCGCAAATCCCTTCGGCCACCGGATCGAGCATCTCCCCGATCACCCGGCCCTCCAGCAGCGCCGGACAGGCCGTCTGGTACACCCGTTCCGGCTCCGGCTCCGCGCGGGCAACCGGCACAGCGCTTTTCGCCTCGGCATCATCCACCTCTGGCGCGGAATCTTCCTCTACCGCAGTCTGCCCTGCCGGTCGCGGGCGGGGCATCGGTGGCGCATCATCCGCCTCGGCGTCTTCCTCCGCTGCGGGCCGTTCATCACGCGGCGTCGGGGTCACCGGCGCGACCGGCTCAATCGGCGCCTCCCGAACAGTGGCCGGCGCCACCCGCTCGGGCAGCACATCCTCCACGAAACGCTCGAAATCCTGCAACAAATCCTGCCCCGCAGCCGGGGTGGTCGCGATAAGCAGGGCGGCGATGGCAGTCTGGGTGAACCTGTGCATGGCTCTTCAACGCGCCATCCGCCCTCCCGTTGCCGCAAAACCCCGGTTAACCCCCGCTAAACCATCTTTCTCGGCTCCCGCGCTTCTGCTACAGCCACGGCTATGACCACGCCGCTCAAGAACATTCGCAATTTCTCCATCGTCGCCCATATCGACCATGGCAAATCCACCCTGGCCGATCGTCTGATCCAGATGACGGGCGGGCTCGACCTGCGCGAGATGAAGGCCCAGGTGCTCGATTCGATGGATATCGAGCGCGAGCGCGGCATCACCATCAAGGCGCAGACCGTGCGTCTCAAATACAAGGCCGAAGATGGCGAGGATTACATCCTCAACCTCATCGACACCCCCGGCCATGTCGACTTCGCCTATGAAGTCTCCCGGTCGATGGCCGCCGTCGAAGGCTCCCTGCTCGTGGTCGATGCCAGCCAGGGCGTCGAGGCGCAGACCTTGGCCAATGTCTATCACGCCATCGACGCCAATCACGAAATCGTCCCGGTGCTCAACAAGGTCGATCTGCCCGCCGCCGATGTCGAGCGCGTCAAGACCCAGATCGAGGACGTCATCGGCATCGACGCGTCCGACGCGCTGGAAATTTCGGCCAAGACAGGCCTGGGCATGGAAACCGTGCTCGAAGCCATCGTCAAGCGCCTCCCCGCCCCCAAGGGCGAGCTCAATGCGCCCCTGAAGGCCCTGCTGGTCGATAGCTGGTACGACACCTATCTGGGCGTGGTTGTCCTCGTCCGCATCATCGATGGGGTGATGAAGAAGGGCCAGAAGATCCGCATGATGGCCTCTGGCGCCGTTTACGAGCTGGACCGCGTCGCCGTCACCACCCCCAAGCTGGTCGAGGTCAAGGAGCTGACCCCGGGCGAGCTGGGCGTCTTCACCGCCTCGATCAAGGAAGTGGCCGACACCAATGTCGGCGACACCATCACCGAAGACAAGAAACCCACCGAAAAGGCGCTGCCCGGCTTCCGCCCGGCCCAGCCGGTGGTGTTCTGCGGCCTCTTCCCGGTCGATGCTTCGGACTTTGACGAGCTGCGCGCCGCCATGGGCAAGCTGCGCCTGAACGACGCCAGCTTCTCCTTCGAGATGGAAACCAGCGCCGCCCTCGGCTTCGGCTTCCGCTGCGGTTTTTTGGGGCTCTTGCATCTCGAAATCATCCAGGAGCGCCTCTCCAGAGAATTCGATCTCGATCTCATCGCCACCGCCCCCTCCGTGGTCTACGAGGTCGAAATGACCAATGGCGAGACGCAATATCTGCACAATCCCGCCGACCTGCCCGATGTGATGAAGATCGCCGAAATCCGCGAACCCTGGATCAAGGCGACCATTCTCACCCCCGACGAATATCTCGGCGCGATCCTCAAGCTCTGCCAGGACCGCCGCGGCATCCAGACCAATCTGAGCTATGTCGGCCAGCGCGCCATGGTCGAATATGAACTGCCGCTCAACGAGGTGGTGTTCGATTTCTACGATCGCCTGAAGTCGATCTCAAAAGGCTATGCCAGCTTCGACTATCAGCTCGCCGAACACCGCGCCGGCGACCTGGTCAAGCTCTCGATCCTGGTCAATGCCGAGCCGGTCGATGCCCTCTCCATGCTGGTGCACCGCACTGTCGCTGAGTCACGTGGCCGCGTCATGTGCGAAAAGCTCAAGGAGCTGATCCCCCCGCATCTGTTCGTCATCCCGATCCAGGCCGCCATTGGCGGCAAGATCATCGCCCGCGAAACCGTCCGCGCCATGCGCAAGGACGTGACGGCCAAGTGCTACGGCGGCGACGCCACGCGCAAACGTAAGCTGCTGGAAAAGCAGAAGGCGGGCAAAAAGAGAATGCGCCAGTTTGGTAGTGTGGAAATCCCACAAGAGGCATTCATCAAAGCCCTCAAGATGGGCGACGACTAAGAACGATCACCCCGTCACCTCTCTCGTGCGAGATTCAAACGGGGCATCGTTGCAAAGCCGCCTCCCTTGTTCAGGGTAGGGTGCCAGACAACTCCGTTCGCTATTCTCCGGCCGCCCTGCCAATCCGGGCGACGTCGAACCAGGGAGAATTACGCGTGGCACCATCGCAAGGCTGGACGGATTTTCTCGCGCCCGGCGAAAAACTCCTTTGGCAGGGCCGCCCTGCGCCGGGGGTCCGGCTGGGAGATTTCCTCACCGCCCGCCTGCCCTTTGGCCTGGTCTTCACCGCCTTTGCCGTGTTTTGGATCATGGCGACCTCGGCCATGACGCAGAACGCGAGCATGGGTTTTGAGTTCTTCCCCCTGTTCGGCATTCCCTTCGTGCTGTTGGGCCTTCATCAGGTCATTGGCGCGCCCCTCTGGGATGCCTATGAGCGCACCCATAGCTGGTACGCAATGTCCGACCAAGCCGCCTTCATCGCCACCGAACTGTTCGGCCGGCGCGCCCTCAAGCGCATTCCCCTGGCCGACATGAATGCGCTCGAGCTTGAAGACGGTGTTGAAGGCACGGTCTGGTTCAAGCGCGAAACCCAGCTCCACACCAGCACCACCCGCACGAAAAACGGCCTGCCCCGGCACCGCACCTATACCTCCCAGACGCGCACCGGCTTCAAGCGCATCGCCGACGCCCGCCAGGTCTACGGCCTCATCGCCCGCCAGCTCAGCCGCCAGAGCCAGACGGCGTCCTGAGCCGGGGCAGGGCAAGCGCGCGGGGCTTCGCTCCGGCCCGCAGGGCAAAATCGCTCCAGTGGAGCAATTTTTGGCAGCTAGGCCCGGAGTGCTCTATGCACGCAGGGTGAGAGCCAACGCGCAGCGCCGGGTGAGGGGGCCTTATCTGATGCGCCCGACCCAAACAGGCACAATCCTTCCTTCACCTCCCCCTTGATGGGGGGTAGCGCCGCTCGGCCCGAAGGGCCCTGGAAAAGCTAGGTGGGGGTGATTTCTCGACACCGCACAGCCCAACGCCCCCGCCCTTCGATTCCGCTGCGCGGCACCTCAGGATGAGGGCTCCAAAACATCCAGCTATTTCCAGCACGATTTCCCACGGGCCTCATGGTGAGGTGCGCAGCGCCAGCGGAGCCTCGCACCACGAGGGCGGGTGTCCCAAAACCCTCAACAGGCTCAATGTCATCCCTCCCCCTGAAGAAGGGGGAAGAGCCCGCCGGTGCCTGCCGCGTGAGCCCTGCGAAGCAAGTGGGATCAGGTGCATTCAATGGAAATTGGGAACGCAGACATCTCCCGGCTATGCCGGATCGACATTCTCAAGGAAGTACGATTTCGCCACCGTCAGCCTGTTAAAAAATTCTTCATGTTTTTGATTGGCCTCCCTGAGGGCATTTGCGATCTCGGTTATTTTTTCGTCTGAATTGCCGGGGATCCAGAGCCTCGCGATGTCCTGTGGGTATATTTCTACCTGCCCGCTCGAGCCGTTTATGTATCTGTATATCTGTCGCTGCCCTTCGTCCGACAGCAAGTAGGATGCAGAGTACCATGCAAGTTTCGGGTCACGAAATCTTACTATGGATATGTGTCCGTCAACTAGGGCAGGAAACGATTTATCATATACCGCAATTCGGCCAATCGTCCCGTCCCCAGTGGAGTTGATCAGTAGATCATTTTCTATAATTCCGGCCTTTTCGGCATTCTTTAGGTAGAAAGAGCGCTCAACAGATCGGGCAAGATCCAGGTCAACGTAGCCACTTCGAATGCAATTGGACTTTAAGGCACAGATGTTCCGGCTCCCACCATTTGAGTCTAGGCGCGCACCGCTTCGGTTCATCATTCCTTCGTAGTCAAGGCTCTCTGGGTCGGAGTCATCGTCAGCATACGAGGGCTGGCGCCCGCGTCCAATAGCCCTCGCAACAACGTTGATGTCGCCAAGTTGAAATGCGCCTAAATGACTTTCTGCCCGCTCGACCGCTCCAGCATAGCGCTCCTGGTGAAACTCGGGTTCCAAAATATGGTTATGCAGTTGTAGTTCGTCATGCGCGCCTGGTAGGTCAAGTTTGGTCGCCGCAAAAGCCCTAAGCGTTACCATCGGCATTATGCCCACTCCACATTTGCCTTAATAAACTCACTAATTTCAGGGAGGTCTGAGGCGATAACTCCCTCAGCGTTTCTTACGAGCCGCCCCGACCTATCCTTGCCCGATTGAGTTGTTTGGGCAAAGACGATGTCTGGATCGGCCTCAGCAAGTGCTATGTCATCAAGTTTTTGCGGACGTTTCTGAACGAACAAAACGCATGTCTTCGTATTGGTGTAAGGTTTAAACATATCTCCCGTTAACCCCACCACAGCAACAATTCGGCAGTGAGTTATTATGTGACGTCTGATGTTTTCATCGTTATAATTTTTCAGAACACCGCGAGGAAGAACTATAGCCATTCTTCCGTTCGGGTTTAGAAGGCTAATACAACGTTCTATGAACAATTTGTCCCTTGAGACTTGAGAGAGCCTCTTCCTCTTGTTTCCTTTTATTTTGTAGGCGATTTCGTACTTCGAAAGAGTATCTTCGGCTTTTATGTCCCCCGCAAACGGTGGATTCGTTGCTATGATGTCGAACCCGCGAGGCTTGCGCTCCTTGCCGGCGCCCACCATAAACTTCGCTTGGGTAGCTTGATCCCAGTAGTTCTCGTTTAGTCCGTCAGCAACCGCAATATTTGAGCGACCGTCGCCCCAAATCAGCATGTATGCTTTAGCTACTTTGGCAAGTGTCCGGTCGTAATCCATCCCAAATACGTAAGTTGATGCATAATCTTTCTGGTTCTCTAGTATTTCAGATTGGTCGTCCCGATCAGAAGCGATGTCCTTGAATACCTTGTCCATCGTGTAGATAAGAAATCCGCCGCTACCGCAGGCGGGGTCAAAAATTGACTCGTTATCCCTGGGATTCAGCACGTCGATGCACATTTGAACCACGTGTCGCGGCGTAAAGTACTGGCCTTTGTCCCCCTTCATCCCAGGATTGATCATAACTTCAAATGCAGCTCCCAATGCGTCTGCGTCCGAGCGCAAAAGGTAAGCCTTCTGGAGTGCGGATACACAGTACGCTAGGGTTTCGTCCCCAAGGTTAAGAGCATCACTTGCCTCAAATACGCCTGCCCAATGGTTCTTCGCAGAATCAAAGAGAGACACAATGCGGGTTCTAGCGTCTGCGGCACTTTCAAACGCGCCGACACGAAATTGGGCCCGAGACTGATCATTTTTGAGATTTCTTCGCTCATCGTAGAGCTTTGAAAATACCAGCTTAAAAATCTCATCGAACGCGTCGGCACCCTCATGGGCCTTTATAAAGTCTTCACATTCGCGGAACAATGAGAGAAAATCTTGTACAGGTTCAAGTTCGGCCCGAGTTATCGGTGAGTCAACGTCCGAAATTTTCTCGGATTTTCTCGGAATATTTCGCAACTCGCGCCAAGTTGCTTCTTCGGAATGTTCATTTGGTTCGAGGCGCAGCAAGTAAACGTGGGGAGGTGTGCCGTTACTCCAGAGCCCAATCCGGCAACCAGTTGCGTTCATGTAGACCTGAAGTTGTTCTATACCGTCTTTTCGGTTCGGCTTTCTAACCTCAACGAAGATCCTGGGAGTCTTCTTCTTATTGTCAGTATATATGACGATGTCAGCAGCTTTCTTGGCTTCCCCAGACCCCACGGATACGGGCACTTCTATCGCCATTTGATCAAAGGGGTAACCATACTCAACATGTAGTCTGTAAAGCCACCATTGCCGCACCAGTTCCTCGGGCTTTCCGGTGACTTTGTAAGGCTTTCTACGAACTGGGCAGAAAATATAGGCGTCATCGCCTACTTCATAGATGGTAGGTATGTCGGAAGCTGTGGAAGGTCGCTCTTCCGTCGCGATCTTATCAAAATGCATTGTAGATACCCTTTTTTGCTACGCATAGTGTAAGGCAGGGGTTCAGTCCATTGGCGGTCAGACGAACTAGCAAGCCCCTATAAACTTCTCCCCGCCCCTCCACCCCCGCTTACCCTCTCCTGTCATCCACCCCCCTTCCGACAGGAGCAATCCGTGTTCAAAAATCCCCCCATCGCCTCTGGCCCGGCCGAACCCGCGCAGAAACCGCCCGTCGCGCGCCGGAACGGCCCACCACCCTCGCTGAGCCTTGCCGGCCGCCACGAAACCCTGGTTATTCGCCTCACCGCGCTGCACAAGGATGTCACGACCCTCGCCACGCGGCGCGGGCGGCAGGAACTGTCCGAAACCGTGCGCATCTTGGCCGAAGGGCTGATGGCTGATTGCGCGCCGTTTCGTGAGCCCCGCGACCGACTGCCGGTGGCGGCGCCCGATCTGGCCGGGCTCTGCGTGCAGCTCGGCCAGGTGCTGGCGCAATTGGAAAATTACGAGCGCTGCCACACCTTCTGGAATGCGGGCGAAAACTGCTGGAGCTGGCGGCTCGATGGGGCCACCACGCCGGTCAAGCGGTTGAAGCCGCAATTGACGCAGACAAGCGCGGCGGCGCAGGGCAATTCCGGCCTGCGGGACAAATTCACACGCATGATTCTGGTCAATCGCAACCAGGCCTATGAGCGTGGCTTTGAAGCCGGGCGCGCCGCGCGCATCGGCCCGCCCGTGCCCCCGGGCTTTGCCGAGCCCGACGCCTCGGCAAAAAATAATCCCCGCCTGGCAGACCTGGATTAACCTAGCGCCATCTCCCCGCACGGGCAGTCAGCATGCGACTGAAGCAAGGGGAGAGCCGGTCGCGGGTGTGCGCATCGCCCGCGGGTTGGATGCGCGCCACCCTGCGACGAGCGATCAATGGGGACGACAAATCCAATAGAAATCCGGCTCCGGAGACAGGTTTCGTCTCATAAAAAATATCCGAGACGCAATCTGTCTCCGGATCTGCCTGACGTGCCGTCAGGCAAAATCTCTCCAGTGGAGAGATTTTAGGAAGGCAGGCCATGAGAGCTACGCTCGAATGGCGATGCTGCAGCAAAAACCATCCGAACCGTGTTCGGATGGCCATCTCCGCACGCCCCCACATTTCTTCCCCGTCCCCTGCATCCATCCCCGCTGCGTCTGCGTATCTCCTTACAAGCACAATACAGGAGCCCAACGCAGTGGCGAGCAACGAAAAAATCTGGATCATCGGCGGATCGAGCGGCATTGGCGAGGCCATGGCCAAGGCCTATGCGGCGCGCGGCGCCCTGGTGGTGATCTCGGGTCGCAACCAGGACGCGCTCGATGCCGCGCTCACCCGCATCGGCCCCGGCCATCACGCCGTCGTCGCCGACGCCATCGACCGGAACAGCCTGGTTGAGGCCGCCAGCCAGCACGGCCCGTTCGACCGCATCGTCTCCACCGCCGCCATCTACAATCCCGGCGCGCTCTCCAAGGCCGATCCGGACGAGGCGGCAAAAGTGTTCGAAGTCAATCTGACCGGCACCTTCAACGTGGCGCAGATCGGCGCGCAGCATATCCGCTATGGCGGCCAATTGGTGCTGTTCGGCTCGGCCGCCGCCATTTTCGGCCTGCCCAATGGACAGGTCTATTCAGCCACCAAGGCCGGCATCGTCAACCTGGCCCAGTCGCTGCGCAGCGAACTCTGGCCGCAGGTCGATGTACGACTGGTCACCCCCGGCTTTGTCCGCACCCCGCTCACTGACAAGAATGATTTCGCCATGCCGGGCCTGATGGAGCCGGCCGAGGCCGCCGACCGCATCCTCAAGGGGCTCGACGGCAAGGGGTTTGAAACCGCCTTTCCCCGCCGCCTGATCTGGCCGCTCAAACTCCTCGGCGTGTTGCCGCACTGGCTGGCATTTGCCATCACCGCGCGGATGCGGGGCTAAGTCGTGAGTTTCGCGACCCAATATCCGGCCAGGGCCGAAATGCCCGACAGGAAGCCGCCCCAGGCCAGGTCGATCAGGCTGATCTGCAGGCTCCAGCCTTTCAGGGTGGAGAGGTTCGTCATGTCATAGGTGCCATAGGCCAACAGCCCCAGCGCCACCCCGGCCAGCAGCGCCCAGACCCAGCTTCCGGCATTGAGCGCGGGCAGAATGGCAAAGCCGACAAGCCCGGCGACATAAAACAGGTAGAACAGCGCCGCCGGCACCAGGTTCGGCTGCTCAAGCAAGAGATCACCGATCTCGGCCCGGTAAAAACCGATGCCCAATACGGTGAGCCAGAGGAAGTCGATACCGAAGAACACCAGCGCCGTACCGCCATAGGCAGCCAGCACGGTCAGCAGTGAAAAGCCGAACATATCCCCTCCTCAGATTCCCAGAATAGGCTGCACCAGGCGCACAAGACGGCTGGAGAATTTCAGCGGTGCATCGGTAATGGCCAGGCAGATGCAATCTTCGTGCTCATCGGCCACCGGCTGATGGGTCAGCGAGCCATCGGCATCCTCGATGTCGCCGGGGCCGAAGCGGTCGACCTCGTCGTGGAAGCTGCCTTTGAGCACCACTGTCAGCTCGCGCCCGCCATGACTGTGCTCCGGCACCGGCTTGCCAGCGGCAATGCACAGCAGCCGGGCTTGCGTGGTCGGGTCGCCGGTCTTGATCAGCACCTGCTTGGCATTGCCCAGATTGCGCCATTTGATGGTCTCGAGGTCACCGCCCAGATAGCTGCGCAGCGGCTCGGGGATAGTGGCGCTGGCGGGCCGCGCAACCGGCGCCGCCTTGTCCTGTGGCGCTGCAGCCAGCCGGGTCTTCAAGGCCTCCCAGCTATCGGCAGGCCCCTCGACTGGCGCGAGCTCTTCAAGCAGCGCGCCGCCAGTGGCTTCGGCCAGCGCCAGTTGGTCGCGGCATTGCGGGCACATGGCCAGGTGGCAGGCAACAGCAAGCGACCACCCTTCGGAAAGTGTGCCAGCGGCATAGTCGAGAAGCAGGTCGTCGTTGAGATGGTGATGAATGGTCATTTCAATTCCTCCAGCGCCGCGCGAAGGCGTCCGAAGGCCAGTCTGATGCGTGATTTCACGGTTCCAATCGGAAGCCCGGTGCGGGCGGCGATGGTGCTGTGCGAGTCTTCGTCGAAAAAGGAGAGGCGGATCAGCTCCACCTGTTCTTGCGGCAGGGTCTTGAGCGCCTCATGCAGCGCCGCGCCACTCTGCTTTTGTTCCAGCAGGTCCGGCGCGTCGGGTTCGGCCGGCGGCACCAGTGCCGGATCGTCTGGATCAAAGGCCGGTCGTTTCTGCTTGCGCCAGGCATCGATCCAGATATTGCGGGCGATGGTGAAGATCCAGGCCGAAGCCTGGCCGCGTTCCGGATCGAATTGCCCAGCCTTGCGCCAGATCGCCAGCATGGTCTCCTGCATCAGGTCCTCGGCGGCCTGGCCGTCGCGGGTCAGTTTGAGCAGATAGGCGCGTACGCGCGGGCTGAAATCCTTGAACAATGCTTCGAAAGCCGCCATGTCCGCGCGGGCAGCGATCGCCACGATTTGTGCGCCGGTCTCGGTTGGTGGTGCGGCGGCGTCTGTCCGGTGCGTCATGCGATTCTGGCCCTGTTCTGGCGCGGGCACGGCAAGGCGGCGGCGCTGTGGTCTGACAGCATCCTCGCATGGTCCGGTAAGTGGGTAAATCGCAAGTGACATGTCCGAAATACGCCAGCCTGCGTCGGATGGATCATGGTGCGATACAAAAAAACGTTCATAGCCCCCTTACGAAAAAAATCGCCACGTGGTTGATCCATGCTCGCGGCGCAGACGTATAAAAATCAAACACTCAGGACATAAAGCATGTTTCACGCTGCCACAGGATTCTCAGGCTCGCCCGCCACGCGTCAGCGTATCGCAGTTGTTGGCAGCGGCGTTTCTGGCCTGTCAGCGGCGTGGTTGCTATCCAAAAGCCATGATGTTGTCCTCTATGAGGCCGATGATCGCCCTGGCGGTCATGCCAATACAATCGACGTGCCCGGCACCGGTCCGGTCGATACGGGCTTTATCGTTTACAACGACAAGAACTACCCCAACTTCCAGGCCATGTTGGCCCATCTTGGTGTCGGCAGCATTCCCACCGAAATGTCTTTTGCCGCTTCGCTTGACCGCGGAACGTTCGAATATTGCGGAGAGGGGCTTTCGGGCATGTTGGCGCAGCGCCGCAATGCCTTCCGTCCGCGCTTCTGGAGCCTGTTTCGCGATCTGCTGCGCTTTTATCGTGAAGCACCCAAGGCGCTGCTTCAGCCCGACATGCGCGGCCTGACGCTGGATGAGTATCTGCGGGCTCAACGCTATTCACGATCCTTCGTGGAGGGACATCTGCTGCCCATGGCGGCGGCGATCTGGTCGTCCAAGGCCGAAGATATTCGTGCCTATCCCCTGTTTGCTTTTGTCCGCTTCTTTGAAAGCCACGGGCTGCTGCAATTGTGGGAACGCCCAAATTGGCGCACCGTCGCTGGAGGTAGCCGGGCCTATGTGGGGGCTCTGCTGCAGGACTTTGCCGGTCAGCTTCGGCTTGCCACGCCCGTCGCCAAGGTGGTCCGTGACGCCGCCGGTGTCACTGTCACCGCCCGCACCGGCCAAGTGGATCAATTCGATGCTATTTTGATCGCCACTCATGCCGATCAGGCTTTGTCCATGCTCGATGCGCCCAGTGCACGGGAACGCGAGTTGCTCGGGGCCTTCTCCTACACCACGAACACGGCCGTGTTGCACGCCGATGCGACCTATATGCCGCGCCGCCGCAAGGTTTGGTGTTGCTGGAACTACATCTCGACCGATCACATTTCGTCCGAGAACCAGCTTTGCGTGAGTTACTGGATGAACCGGTTGCAGAGCCTTGAGGGACGCGATCTGTTCGTCACGCTCAATCCGCCGGCCGACCCGCAGCAGGAAATTACGCGCTTCGAATATACCCACCCCCTGTTCGACAGTGCGGCGATACATGCCCAGGACAATCTCTGGCAGATCCAGGGGCAGAACCGTACCTTTTTTGCAGGCGCCCACTTCGGTCGCGGCTTTCACGAGGATGGATTGCAGTCCGGCCTCGCCGCTGCCGAGGCCATGGGGTCGCTGCCTCGGCCCTGGACCGTGCCCAATCCCTCCGGCCGGATCACCCTTGCGCCCCCCGAGGCGGCGCTGGTGGCATGAACCTGAACTCGGCCATCTATGTGGGCCACGTGGTGCATCAGCGGCACCGCCCGAAAAAGCACTATCTGCGCTATCGGGTCTTTTCGCTCCTCATTGATCTCGATGAATTGCCTTTGCTGAACCGGTTGAAATGGTTCGGCCACAACCGCCGTGCCTTGTTCTCGTTCCGCGACGCCGACCATGGGGACGACTTGCCCTTGCGCGAGTGGGTCAACCAGAAACTGGCCGGCGAGGGGCTGGGCCCGGCGGGCCGGGTGCGCTTGCTGTGCTATCCGCGCATTCTGGGCTATGTGTTCAATCCGCTCACCGTCTGGTTCTGCGACGATGCATCGGGCCGGCCTCTGGCCACAATTTACGAAGTGCACAACACGTTCCGCGAGCGTCATAGCTATGTGCTGCCCGCCAGTGCCGAGCAGGCGGCAGACAAGGCGTTCTATGTGTCGCCTTTCATCGACATGAATTGCCGCTACAAATTCCGCCTGACCCCGCCGGGCGACAAGGTGCGTATCGCGATCAACGAGACCCAGGACGATCAGCCTCTGCTTTATGCCGCCTTCACAGGGGACCGTCAGGAACTGACCGACGCCAAGCTGATACGCCTTTTCGTGACCCACCCACTGATGACCCTCAAGGTCACGGCGAGCATTCACTTCGAAGCGCTGCGCCTGATCGCCAAGGGTATCCGGATCCGCTGGTACACCAACCGCAAGACGCGGCAGCAACCCCGCCCGGCCCGGATCACCGAGCCGCAGGATTAGAGCGTTCTCGGAAAAAGCCACAACGGTTTGCGGTGCGGAAACGCGACAACACGTGGACTTGGGACAGTTTTTGACGTTTCAACGAAACGAAAAGACCGCTCTAGTGCCTACCACTCAAAGTCAGGGCCATTCTCGCGGGCACCAAGGAAGAACACGTCGCTCATCAGCTTGAGCGGAGTAGCGTCGACATCAGATGCGCGGGCGTCGAGCAGATCTGCGAAGCGATCATAAATGCCGGCATACTCTTCGTCGCCATGTTCGAGCACCACCTCGCCATTGATGCGCAAGGTGCGGCCACCGCGTTCGAGCTTGAGATCGTCCCCGGTGCCTGTGGTGACCTGAATGGTCCAGATTTCTCCGTTTTCCTCCAGCCAGTTGAACCCCGATGACATGTCGGGGCGGTGCGCCTGGCCAGACTTGAACTGGACCTCCACATCCACCGGTGTCTGCCGGTTGGCGGGGAAGATCAGCCGCGCGCTTTCGATAAAAACCGGGAACGGCATGATCTTGGTGAAGATCGAATAGGCGTTGATACCGGGGTCGCACACCCCGAAACCGCCGGGCTCCCAGACCCAGTCCTGGCCCGGATGCCACTTGCGCACGCTTTCGCGCCAATCAATACGCACCTTGCTGACGCCCTGTTCGAACAGGATCGCCTTGGCGCGATCCACCGCGGCATTGTACTGGCTGTGCCAGGTCTGGAACAGCACGCGGTCGAGCCGTGCGGCATGTGCGAAGATGTCGTCCAGCTCCGAAATCGTGGTGGTCGGTGGCTTTTCCATCATCACGTCCTTGCCGGCATCAAGCGCCTCGCGCACCAGCGTATGGCGCACGCCGGGGGGCGTGCAGATCGACACCAGACCAACTTCCGGCTTGGACGAATAGAGTTCGGCTGGCGTGCGGAACACCGGCAGGTCGCCATGCGCCACGCCACGCGAGGAGACGGTCGCGGCCAGCTCGAAATCCTCGGAGGCCTCGATCACCGGTATGTGCTGGTCCACCGCGATCTTGCCCACGCCGATAATGGCGATCTTGCGCTTGGCCATGCCAGAACTCCCCCTGCAGCAAAAACGCGGCTATAGAGCAGGTCTTGCCAGCACCTGCCAAGACCTCAAAGTGATAAAAGTATGATTTTTATGCGGTGGGTGCCGGTGGGGGCGGCTCCCACAGCTCGATGGGATTGCCCTCGGGGTCGTGAATCCGGGCAAACCGCCCGGTTTCGTCACTGTCCCATTCATCCGGCCGTGTTTCGATGGCAATGCCTGCCGCCTTGAGTTGCGCTATCATCCCGTCCAGATCATCGACGCGCAGATTGATCATCCACTGCTTGTCAGAGGGGAAATAGTCGCTGCTTTGCTGGAAGGGCGAAAAGACGGTGAAGCCCGCCTGCTGAGTCCAGAACTCAGCGATCCCCAGATGGGTCTCGTACCATTGCCCCAGCGCCTTGGTGTCGCGGGACCGAAAGAAGATGCCGCCAATGCCGGTTACACGTGCCATGCCTGCCTCCCTCAATTCGATGACAGCATGGCACGCCAAGGCGACGGTCAAAAGGCAGATTCAACGAATGAGAATGGCGCGGAAGTCATTTACATTGGTTCCGGTCGGGCCGGTGACGAAGAGGTCGCCGATGGCCTCGAAGGCTGTATAGGCATCATTATTGGCCAGCGCCGCTTGCGGGTCGATACCAGCTTCGCGCATGCGCCGCGCTGTCGTGCCGTCGACAAAGGCGCCGGCATTGTCTTGCGAACCGTCAATGCCGTCGGTATCGCCGGCCAATGCCGAAATCCCGTCGACCCCGTCCAGCGCAATGGCGAGCGAAAGCATGAATTCGCCATTGCGGCCGCCGCGCCCCTTGCCGCGCAGCGTCACGGTCGTTTCGCCGCCTGACAGCAACAGCACGGGCTTGGTAAACGGGCGGTCACGTGCCGCAATTTCCCTGCCCAGCGCCGCATGCACCTGCGCGACATCACGCGCTTCACCCTCAATGGAATCGGACAGGATGGCTGCTTGGATACCGGCTTGCCGCGCCATATCGGCGGCAGCCTCCAGCGACAAGGCCGCTGAGGCAATGGTGGCGACGCTGTTGGCGGAAAAGCCTGGGTCGCTTGGTTCAGGCGGCAGATTGTCTTCACTCTCCAGCAGACGCCGTGCCGCTTCGGGCAGATCGAGACGATAGAGCGCTGCCAAGCGGCGCGCCTCGGCCCGTCCCCCGGACAGCGGCAGCGTGGGACCGGAGGCCACCAGCGCCGGATCATCGCCCGGCACATCGGACACCACCAGCGTTGCCACCCGCGCCGGCGCTGCGGCTGCGGCGAGGCGCCCGCCCTTGATTGTCGAAAACTGGTTGCGGATCAGGTTCATCACCCCGATCGGCGCTCCCGAAGCCAGCAGCGCCCGGTTGATCGCCTGTTCATCTTCGAGGTCCAGGCCCGGTGCGGGGGCGGGCAGCAGGGAAGAGCCACCGCCCGAAATCAGGGCCACTACCAGATCATTTGCAGTCAGCCCGGAAACCAGTTCCAGCAGTCTGCGCGCTGCCACTTGCCCCGCCTGGTCGGGCACGGGATGGGCTGCCTCAACAATCTCGATGCGTTCACAGGCCTCTGCATAGCCATAGCGCGTGACCACCAGGCCGGAGATGTCGCCGGACCAGGCCGACTCGAATGCTTTTGCCATCTGCGCCGAAGCCTTGCCGGCCCCGACCACCACGGTGCGGCCCTTGGGTGGCGCTGGCAAATGCCGTTCGACCGCCAAGGCCGGCTGCGCCTGTGCAACGGCTTGGCGAAACAGGCGTTCGAGCAGGGAGCGGTCCATGGGATTGCTGTCTTCTGGGTTGCCGGATGGCACCTTGTCGCCACCGGAAACGCATTTGTCCAGTCCCGCGACTTGTCAAACGCCCGCCATATAGGTCCATTAGCTCCGCGTTCAGGAGGTCCCATGTCGCAGAGATTCGCAATTTACTACGCCCCCGCGGTGACCGACCTTCTCTGGGAGCGCGCTGCGCTCTGGCTTGGCCGCGACCCTGCCTCCGGGGTGTCCTATGATGGCGCCGTTGCCGGAATGGAGCGGACCCGCCTGCTCAATCTCACCCAGTCTGCCGGCCGCTATGGTTTCCACGCTACGCTCAAGCCGCCAATGGCGCTTGCGTCGGGGCGGAGTGAAGAGAGCCTGCGCGCCGCGATGAAGGAAGCGGCAGGTGAGTTGCCGACCGTGCCCCTGGGTAAGCTGCGGATCGCTTCGCTCGACGGCTTTCTGGCCTTGATGCCTGAAGAGGCGAACAATACGCAACTGCAGGATTTCGCTGCCACCGTGGTGGAGCGTTTCGACCCTTTCCGGGCGCCGCTCAAGCCGCGTGACCGCGCCGAACGGGCGGCCCGGGGCCTGACGCCACGCCAGGAAGAACTGCTGGACGCCTATGGCTATCCCTATGTCTTTGATCAGTTCCGTTTCCACATGACCCTGACCGACCGCCTTTCACCGGCTGAGCACGATGAAGTGTTACAGGCCGCGCAAACCTGGTTCGGGCCGATTCTCAACGATCCGGTCACGCTCGATCGGCTGACCCTGTTCCATGAGAAAGAGAACAAGTTGCCCTTCGACCGCATCGCCGATTTTCCTTTGCGAGGCTGAGGCCAGTGTCCGAAACGGTCTTTTCCAATGCGCAGATTGTCCTGCCCGACGAAGTAATCCGGGGTTGCCTGGTGGTGCGCGATGGCAGGATTGCCGAGATCGACGCCGGGTCCAGTCGTGTGGGCGACGATATCGAGGGCGACTTTCTCATTCCCGGACTGGTCGAATTGCACACCGACCATCTGGAGAACCATTATCGGCCGCGCCCGGGCGTCTTCTGGGATCCGCTGGCCGCGCTCCATGCCCATGATGCACAGATCGCCGGCTCGGGTATCACCACTGTATTTGACGCTGTGCGTATCGGCTCGGATATAGACCTGCCTGACATGCTTTCGCATGCCCGACATCTGGTTGATGCCGTCAGGGCCGGTGGCGCCGGCGGCTGGCTAAGGGCCGAGCATTTCATTCATCTGCGCTGCGAATTGCCCAGCCACGATGTGGTCGATCACTTCGACGCGCTGGCAAACCATCCGACGACGCGGCTTGCCTCGGTCATGGACCACACGCCGGGCCAGCGCCAATTCCGTTCGCTTGATGCCTATAAGCGTTTCTATGCCAAGCAGATGGGCCGTAGCCCCGAGGAATTGCAATCTTACCTTGATGCGCGCCTGGCCGAACACAAGCGTTATTCTGCCCCCAATCGGCAGGCGATCGTGTCACGTGCACGCGCCATGGGGATTGCCCTGGCCAGCCATGACGATGCGACCCTGGCCCATGTTGAGGAGGCCGAGGCGGACGGGGTGGCCATCGCCGAATTCCCTACCACGCTCGAAGCGGCGTCCGCCGCGCATGAAGCGGGGCTGGCGATTTTGATGGGCGCCCCCAATGTGGTACGCGGCAAATCCCATTCGGGCAATATTTCGGCTACCGATCTGGTAGAAGCAGGCCTGCTGGACATTCTCAGCTCCGACTATGTACCCTTTGCCCTGTTGCAGGCCGTCTTCCTGCTGCCGCAGCGCATTGAAGGTCTTGCCTTGCCGGCCGCACTTGCGACTGTAACGGTCAATCCGGCGCGCGCGGCCGGGCTCGATGATCGGGGAGAAATCATGACGGGCAAGCGGGCCGATCTGGTGCGGGTTGCAGCGCAGGCGCCTCTGCCCGTGGTGCGGGGCGTCTGGCGTGAAGGACTGCGTGTGAGTTGAGCGAACGTCCTCCTGGAGTGCTGGTGCTGGTTATCGGTCCTTCCGGGGTCGGCAAGGACACGCTGATCGGCGGCGCCCGCAAGGCGCTGGACGGCGACAAGCGCTTCAGCTTCGTGCGACGGCTGGTGACGAGGCCCGCCGATATTGATCTAGAGGACCATATCAGCCTTGAGCGCGATGACTTCGTCCGGGCCAGGAAAGCCGGACGGTTCGCCCTGACCTGGCAGGCCCACGGGCTGGACTATGCTCTGCCCATTGGCGTCGATACCGATCTGGCGCTGGGCCGCGTGGTCATTGCCAATATCTCGCGCCATGCGGTGCCCGAGGCGATTGCCAAATATCCGCTTTGCCGGGTCATCCAGATTTCCGCTGAGATTTCCCTGCGCGCCGCGCGCCTGTCCAAGCGGGGGCGCGAAAACCGCGACCAGATCGTCGCGCGCCTTGCACGCGAAGGGGCAGCTCTGCCCGCCGATGTCGAGCCTTTGGTGATCGATAATTCGAGTTCTGTCGGCATCGGTGTCACTGCTTTTGTCATGGCGCTGCGCCGCATTGCAGAGGATTGAACCGTTTAGGGACCTTGTGCGTTGAGCCAAGTCTATTCAAGCGTCAGGAGATACCCTTGTCCCGCAACAGCCTCTACGGCGTGATCGCCATTCTGGTTATCGCATTGGTCGCCTTTGGCATCTATACCTATCAGCAGCAACAGGCCCAGCCGGGCATAGAGGTGCGGGTTGATGAGCAGGGGATTTCGATTGATGGGAATGGCTAGGGATAGCGCAGAACTGCGGCATCAGGCAATCATCACGGCCCTGGCATCCGAACTGGAACGACAGGCAGCTTCCGGCGCCTCACGGGTAGATGTCGATGCGCTGGCCTCGGCGGTAGAGGCCGCCCTCGATCCGGAATTACCAATGGCAGAAGGCCGTCGGCCTTCGGAGTTGAACGCAACCAATGACGATTGAGGGCTAAGCTTTCGGTCCGGAAACGAAAAAGCCGGTGGTCGTGCCACCGGCTTTGTTATGCGGCATCGCCGTCCGCTACGGCGCGACTGATCGCCAGATGGGCGGTCTCGACAGAAGGGAAGTGCCTGCCGTCCATGGCAAAGGCCGGCAGCTTGACCGCCACGAACCTGTAGCCTTCAGCATCCGGTACAACCACGCCCTGCGGTTCTCCGGCAACTTCAATCACAATGGGCCTGAGCTTTTCGGCCCTGTTCAGATTATTTTCCTGCATGGGTGGAAACTCCACTTGCGCGTCCGTCCAACACGGATTCCTTCATTTTGAAGGTGATCCGGGGACTGGCAGCGCGGGGTCTATCGGTTTTGTGAGACGAGGATGTGACGGATCAGATCACATTCGTTTTGCGCGACAGGACCCTTGCCAGCGTTTGGAAATTCGCATGCAGGTTACTACGGTCGAACACATGGCATGGATCGTGAAGGTCTTCGATGTCGTCATCGTCATTCCTCTCCTTGCGGGTGTTGGACGCTTGATTGGCACGCCATTGCGGCGGCGCAATGGCAAAATAGGGAACGCGGTCGGGTTTTGCCAGTGCACCTTTATGCGTATTTGCCGATAATCGCGCAAAACCCTGCCCGAAAAGCCTCGACCCATAAAATTTTGATAACAGCGCTCATATTAAAACACAAGTGTATGCGTCTTGCTTCGAACCCCGCAATCTGATGTTCTTTGCCGATTAGGCGTCCCCGCCGGTTTCCGGCGGGTCTGAGGGGAACATTGGTGTCGCAGGAAGAAGTACCGCCCGCCTCGCGCGGCAAGCGGGGCGCAAAGCCATCGGGCAAGCCCACGCTCAAGACCATCGCACAAATGACGGGGTTGGCGGTCACCACCATTTCTCGCGCCCTGAATAATGCACCCGAATTAGCTCAGGAAACGCGTGACCGCGTCCAAAAGATCGCTGCCGAGATCGGCTATATGCCGGATCGGGCGGCCCTGCGCCTCAAGACCGGCCGCACCAATGTCATCTCGCTCATCCTCGAGCCAGACGAACAGATCTATGGCTTCGGCACCAGCCTTGTGACCGGCATTACCGAGGCGCTGCGCAACACCAGCTATCACCTTGTCATAACGCCACTATTCCGCAATGTGGAACCCATTGAGCCGATCCAGCACATCGTGCGTAACCGCATGGCCGATGGCGTGATCTTTTCCAAGGCCGAGGCCTTCGACGAGCGCATCCGCTTCCTGCTCGACAATGACTTTCCGTTTGTCAGTCATGGCCGCAGCCGGTGGCCGGAGGCGCACCCCTTTGCCGATTACGACAATGAGGCCTATGCCTACGGCGCGACGCTGCGCCTGGCCGCGAAAGGCTGCCGCAAGGTCTCGATCATCCTGCCCGAAAGCGCGCTCACCTATACCGAGCATTTGAAAGCCGGCATGGAACGGGCTGCCCGCGAGGCCGGTATCACCTTCGAGTTTGCCGCGGACGTCAATCTGGGCAGCCCGACCGATGCCATCCGCAACTATGTCATCAAGCGCGCCAAGCGGCCCGACGGGCCTGATGGTTATGTCTGCGCTTCGGAAGTTTCGGCCCTGGCGGTAACTGGCGGATTGACAGATGCGGGGCTAGTGGTGGGCAAGACCGCCCATGTCGTGACCAAGCAATCCTCCTCGATGTTCGCCCAGTTCCAGCCGGGAGCTGAAACCGTGCCGGAAGATTTTGTCGCTGCGGGCCGCAATCTGGGTAGCCTGCTGCTTCGCCGTATTGCCGGGGAAACCGAAGGTCTGCAGTTCATGGCTCAGCCGGTTTTTGACTGGCAGGACTGAGGCGAGTCAGGAGCCCTCTAGTTCCTCGCGCAGCATTTCTAGCTCCAGCCACTGTTCCTCAGCCTTCGCCTTTCGGGCGACGGCGGCTTCCAGCGCTTTGGACTTGGCCGCGAAGCCAGCGGGGTCACGGGTGTAGAAATTGGCCTCCGCCAGCGCCGTGTTGAGCGCGTCAATCTCGCTATCGAGTTTCTCGATGTCCTTGGGCAGGGTTTCGAGCGCGTGCTTTTCCTTGAAACTCAGTTTGCGCTTGGGAGCGGCTGCCGAGGTCGCCAGTGATGTCTGGGTCAGGCTGGTCTTGCCCGCGCGATGCGCCTTGAGGGCCGGTTCGCGGGCGGTGACGCCCTCGCCGCGCTGGATCACCATGTCGGAGTAGCCGCCGGCATATTCGGTCCAGACCCCTTCCCCCTCGGCGATGATCACCGAAGTGGCAACGCGGTCTAGGAAGTCGCGGTCATGGCTGACCACGATGACCGTTCCGGCATAGTCCGAAACCATTTCCTCGAGCAGGTCGAGGGTTTCGAGGTCGAGATCGTTGGTCGGCTCGTCCAACACCAGGAAATTGGAGGGCAAGGCCAGCGCCCGGGCCAGCGCCACGCGGGCGCGCTCGCCACCCGACAGTTTGCCGATCGGGGTGTTTGCCTGCTCGGGGCCGAACAGGAAGTCCTTCATGTAGCCAACGACATGCTTGGGCTGGCCGTTGATCTGCAAGGTATCCGAGCCACCCCCGGTCAGCGCTTCCTTTAGGCGCGTTTCGGGATGCAGCTTCGCGCGACCCTGATCGAGCATCGCCAGTTCTAGCGCCGAGCCCAGTTTGATCTTGCCGCTGTCCGGCTTGTCGAGGCCGGTCAGCATCTTGATCAGCGTGGTCTTGCCGGCACCATTGGGGCCGACAATACCAATCCGGTCGCCGCGCAGAACGCGCGTCGAAAAATCCCCGACGATGACGCGCGGCCCGTAGGACTTGGAAATATTCTCCGCCTCGACCACCAGCGCGCCCGAGGTGCGTCCCTCGCTCACCTGCATGTTGACCGAACCTGTCACGCGTCTTTGCTCGCGCCGGTCCTGCCGCAAACCGGCCAGCCTTTCGAGCCGGCCGACATTGCGCTTGCGCCGCGCGGTGACGCCATAGCGCAGCCAATGCTCCTCGCGCACGATCTGGCGGTCGAGCTTGTGGCGGTCGCGTTCCTCTTCTTCCAGCACTTGGTCGCGCCAGCCCTCGAAATGAGAAAACCCCTTGTCGAGGCGGCGCGTCACGCCTCGGTCCAGCCAGACGGTGGCGCGCGTCAAGTCGCTGAGGAAGCGCCGGTCGTGGCTGATCAGCACCAGGGCCGAACGCAGCGAATCCAGCTCGGCCTGCAGCCACTCGATAGCGGGAAGGTCGAGATGGTTGGTCGGCTCGTCGAGCAGCAGAACATCGGGCTTGGGCGCCAGCACGCGGGCCAGCGCCGCGCGGCGGCCTTCCCCGCCCGACAGCTTTTTGGGGTCTTCCGCGCCGGTGAGTCCCAGCGAGCTCAATAGGTACTGCGCGCGATATTCGTCATCGCCTGGCCCGAGGCCCGCCTCGACATAGGCCAGCGTCGTTGCATAGGCCGAAAGGTCCGGTTCCTGCGGCAGGTAGCGCAGCGTGGCACTGGGCTCGACGAAGCGTGCGCCCTTGTCAGGGGTCACCTCACCCGACGCGATCTTGAGCAGCGTCGACTTGCCAGACCCATTGCGACCGACCAGTGCGATGCGCTGGCCGGGTGAAACGATCAGCTCTGCCGCTTCAAGCAGCCGCGTGCCGCCAAAGGTGAGCTGGATATCCTGCAGAGAAAGTAGGGGAGGCTGGGCCATGTTGTGTCCGGAAGCATTCGGCCCCGGATAGAGCACAGGGGCGGACGCAGATCAATCAAAGGAAGGCAAAGAGGCCGGCCAGGACGTTGAGGATCCTGGCCGGCCCGGGGAGACGGTAGCAGCAAGCCCCGTCATGTTCTGGCGCTCAGACCCACAGGCCCCAAGGGGTCGCAGCGCCATGGACGTAATCAACCATGATCAAATATGATTGTCAAACTCATATTTGAGTTTTGTTATCAGATTTTCGGTTAGGCCGCGTTGACGGCCTCGTCTGCCGTCAGACCGAGCCTTTCGCGGATCGAGCGCTTCTTGCTGGCCAGATCAGCAATGGTGTGCCGGTTCAGCACCTCGAAAAACGCGCCCAGCGCTTCACGCAGCGCCCCATTGAGATCGCATTCACCGATCAAGGGGCAGTCCGAGCCGTCCTCGAAGCATTCCGCCAACGCGAAATTCTCTTCGGTCAGCCGGATGGTTTCAAGCAGGGTAATATCCTGGGCGGGCTTGCCCAGCTTGATGCCACCATGCCGCCCGCGCACGGTTTGCAGCAGCCCGTTTTCCACCAGCGGCTTGATCAGCTTGAATAGAAACAATTCCGAAATGCCATACGCGCGCGCGATTTCGGCCACCCGGCTCAAACCCGGCTCGTTGACAGCGCAATAGACCAGCGTACGGATGGCATAGTTGGATTGGCGGGTCAGTCTCACTGGAAGCCTTTCTGCTGCGTCGCGCGAGCACTTTTGGGCTGATGGCCCTCATGAACGTTGCCGCTAGCTTATAACCATTCTAAAAAATGTCAATTATCCTGAAGCGCAGGATCATGTTTTTTGTGATCGCGTGCGGCACTGGACAGCCGTTTATCTTCCTCCTATGAATTTAATGGGGCGAGGAGGTTTGGAGTGGATAAAACAGTCACCCGAGCCATGTTAGGGGAAAGCGTCGCCGACGCGACGGGCCTGTCGCGTCACGATGCTGTCCAGATCGGCGAACGCATGTTCGAGTTGATCGGTGATGCCCTAAAACGTGGCGAGTCAGTCAAGCTAAGTGGGTTTGGAACGCTGGATGTGCGTTCCCGCGCCGAGCGGATTGGTCGCAATCCCCGCACTGGCGAGGAGCACCGCATTGCGCCGCATCATACGGTCGTACTGATCCCCAGCGCCCGGCTGCGTGATGCGCTGGAACCGGCACGGGCCGCAACCAAGGTTCAAAAGTAGCGCCTGTAGAGCGGCAATTCTGCAGCGCCAATGGCAGGAGACAGCTTGCCATGCTGGCCATTGACAACGCGGGGCTGCTTGAAGCCGCGTGTCGCGAACCGGCCCATTTCGACTTGCAAGCGCTCCGCCAACTTGGCCCCAATCCCAGCGCCCAGCTCGGTATCAAGGACCACCAGCGGCTGCTCAAGGATCATGCTGGCATTGTGGACTACCTGCGCCAAGGCTTGTGCCGCCTCCCCAACCCATGCCTCGACATGGGGCGCCATTGCGACTAGGTCCCAGTTCGCCACCGGCCCTTCAGCCTCTGTAAAGCCGGCGGCGGCGAGCCGGGCGCGCAGGGCGAAGAGCGAGGCGACCTGGTGCGCCAATTGCGGCGCTCTGCCGTTCACGTGGACGAGGCCAGAGCCCAAATCGACGGCGTGGCCGGTCGCGCCTTCCCACAGCATCCCATCGCTCACCATGCCGGCCAGCAGCAATTGCGAAACCATCAGAAAGACGACATTGGCCGGTCGCGGCGGCGCCAGCGCAATCAGTTCGGCCCAGCATCCGGCATTGCCGTCATTGATCTGGGTGATCTCAAGTCCGCTGCGCCCCGCCAGCTCGGCGACAGGGTCGATCTCGCGCCACCGCTTCACCTGCTCGGGCGGCGCATTGAAAAGGTCCAGATCAGTGGTCAGCGAACCGGGTATGGCCAGGCCGATATCGAGCAGCCGCGACCGATGGTGCTGCGGCAAGGTACGGCGGAACGTCTCGACAACGCTGCCGATACGGTCGAACAGCGAGGTGGCGTCGGGATAGGCGTGGTCTTCATGGTGGTGCTGCAGGATGTCGGCATGCATATTGATCAGCACGACATCAAGATGCCGCCAGCCGATCTCCACGCCGATTGCAAAGCCCCCATTCTCATGCAGAAGAATCGGTGTGGCGGGTTGTCCGCGCCGACCCCGCAAAACCGGCCCACGTACAATCAGTCCCTCCCGCTCAAGATCGATCAGAATGGCGGATACCGTCTGCGGCGCCAGGCCTGATAAGCGCGAGATCTCGGCATTCGAGGCGCCCGAATTAAAGGCGACGACCGTGAGCACGGTCTTTTCATTGGCACGCCGCACGCCCGTGTGGCGAACGCCGCGCCGGCCGGCAACAAACACGTCGCGCGTCGGCTCCAGATCTGAAAACATCTTGACAGGACTCCTGCCGGGACAAGACGAGCCTGCGGCCAATAGATAGTGTATTCTGGTTCAGGACCGGCCCGGCTGAGTATCGCTCCGCAGCTTTGCGATAACTTCATCTCGCAATGCCAGTAATCGCGATCTGTCGTCAAGTCTGAGGCGCTGTTCAATTTTTTAGGGCTCAATCTGTAGCGCTTTTGCTGTTTTGCGCCGTGCGGCCCATTTGCCGTTCACCGCCCGCTATCGTTCAGCAGTTTTTCTGCTTCTGCGCTTAGCTTGAGGCGCACCCCGCGCGCCAAGCTCTCGACCTGTTCGACCGAGGTGGCTGAGGCAATCGGTGCGCTCACACCGGGTTGAGCCACCAGCCAGGCCAGTGCCACCTCAGCAGGCGTTGCGTCCGTTTCGGCGGCAACCTGATCGAGCGCGCCCAGAATGCTCAGGCCCTTGGCGTTGAGGTATTGTCCGGCCCCGCTGCCTCGCGCCGACTGTCCCAGATCATCCTGACTGCGATATTTGCCTGTCAGAAAGCCCGAGGCGAGACTGTAATAGACAATCGAGCCGACCTCGTTCTCGATGAGATAGGGGCGGAGCGCATCGAATTCGGCGCGGTCGTAGAGATTGTAGCGCGGCTGGGTCACCTCGTAACGCTGCAGCGATTTGACGATCGCGGTCTGTTGCGCTTCCCGCATCATGTCGGCGCTGTAGTTCGAGGCGCCAATGACCCGCACCTTGCCCGCCCGGATCAAGGTGTCATAGGTCTCCAGCGTCTCCTCGTGGCTGGAGTCGGCGTCAGGCCAGTGGCTGAAATAGAGATCGACATAGTCGGTCTGCAGCCTTTTGAGAGACGCTTCGATGCCTGCCTTGATCGCGTCGGGCTTCAGCCCGCCCTGCTTCCTGCCCGAATTGACCTTGGTGAAAATATGCACCTTGTCCCGATTGCCCCGTGCCTTCAGCCACTTCCCGATGATCGTCTCGCTCATGCCAGGCGGGTTGCCCGGCACCCAGTTGGGGTAACCTTCGGCGGTGTCAATCGCGGAAAACCCTGAGCCGACATAGGCATCGAGAACGTCGAAGCCCCGTGCTTCATCGACCGTCCAGCCAAACACATTACCACCCAGCACCAAGGGTTCGATCACCAGTTCGCTGCGGCCAAGGGGGCGACGATTCATTGTGCTTCTCCATTGTTCTCTGGTGGGTCAACGTCTGCCGACCCGAATTGTTCGGCTGTTGGCACGCGTGGCGCACACCAATGCAAGGCCTCTACGATCGATCGGAAGGATCCGGACAGGTCGATAAAGGCGAACGCCCCATCCATATCGGCTTTGTGGCGCAGATAAACAAACGTGCCTTGACGCAATCCATCCAAAAGCCAGCCATCCGGGTCATCCATACGCGCGCCATAGGGCGAGGAGCCGGCAATGGCATCAAGCTGCCTTGTTTCCCGATCCAGAGTCATTTCCCAAGTGCCGCGGTCACCTAAGGGGCGGCTCGTATGGACATGCACGCCGACCGCGTAGTCATCCTCGCAGCGGACGACAAGGCAGGCAAAATTATCCGCATTGCTCTCGCGCGCACAGCCCATGCTGGCCCGGTCGCCTTCTCCGGGCAAGGGGGAATGGTGCCAGCCGGGCTGTTGTCCGGCGGCCGGGCTCGCGCAGAACAGAGCCAGGCCAATCAACGCTGCGGTTCGATGAGGTCCCATTTGTTCCCGTAAAGATCAACAAAGACGGCGACCGTGCCATAGGCCTCGCGCCGTGGCTCTTCGAGAAAACGCACACCATTGGCCTGCATGCGGGCGTGGTCGCGGTCAAAATCGTCGGTTTGCAGAAACAGCATGACCCGTCCCCCGGTCTGCTTGCCGATTACCGCCTCCTGGTCTGGACCGTCGGCCTTTGCCAGCAACAGGCGCGCACCGTCTCCGCCCGGTGGCGCCAACACCACCCAGCGCTTGCCAGGTGCCAGCGGCGTATCTTCGAGCAGCGTGAAACCGACCGTATCGCAGTAGAATGCAATGGCCTCCTCGTAGTCGGCGACGACCAGGGCGATGGTGGCGATGGACTGTATCATGCACGCAGATGAGGCCGCGCCGGGGCAGGGGTCAAGGGCCTGCAGAGCCAGCCGAACGGATCAGTCAGGAACCGTCCATTTCTGTGGATTGCCAATTTACCGGCGATAGCATTGACCAAACGGTCAACGATTCCCGTTGCGCTCCTGTTAAATCTACGCTTTGGTGTCGCCCAAGCCACCTTTGGGCAACCATTGAGATGGCGTTTTCAAGGAACGGGAGACTATTCATGCACACTTCACTGACCCGCATCGCGGCGGTCCTGATCGCCTCGACGATGCTCGCCGGTGTTGCCCAGGCCGAGACGGTCCGCTGGGCGCGTTCGTCCGATTCGCTCACGCTGGATCCGCATTCGCAGAACCAGGGCGTCACGCATACTTTCGCCCATCACATCTATGAAACCCTGATGTGGCGCGATACCGAAGGCACGCTGATTCCGCGCCTGGCAACCGAATGGTATGTCAAGGAAGGTGATCCGACCGTCTGGGTGTTCAAGCTGCGCGAAGGCGTCAAGTTCCACGACGGCGCTGACTTCACCGCCGAGGACGTGGTGTTTTCGCTCGACCGCGCCCGCTCGGAAGGCTCCAATCTCAAGCAGCTTCATGCCGAAGTGGCAGAAGTGCGCGCCGTGGACGACTACACCGTCGAGGTGCAGATGGTCGGCCCGAGCCCGCTTTACCCGAACAACGTCACCAACACCTTCATCATGGACAAGACCTGGTCCGAGACCAATAATGTCGAGGAAGTCCAGGATTTTGCCGCCGGCGAATCCAACTATGCCGTTCTCAACACCAATGGCACCGGCCCCTATATGCTGACCTCGCGCGAGGTCGACGTGCGCTCTGTGCTCTCCGTCTTCGACGGCTGGTGGGGCGAGGCGCCTGAGGTAACCGAGATCGTCTATCTGCCGATCGCCGACAATGCCACCCGCATTGCTGCCCTTCTTTCGGGCGACGTCGATATCGTTCAGGACGTCCCGGTTCAGGATATTGAGCGCCTGCAGAATTCGCCCGGCTTCAAGGTCGAAACCGGTCCGGAAAACCGCGTGATCTATTTCGGCTATCGCTTCGGTGACGAGCCGCTGCGCTCCTCCAACATCACCGACAGCAACCCGTTCGACAACCCGCTGGTGCGCGAAGCCATGGAACTGGCGCTTGATCGCGATGCCATCCAGCAGGTGGTGATGCGCGGCAACTCTATCCCGACCGGCGTGGCAACCCCGCCCTTCGTCAATGGCTGGACCGAGGAACTCGACCAGTATCCCGCTCCCGATGTGGAACGCGCCAAGGAACTGCTGGCTGAAGCTGGCTACCCCGATGGGTTCTCTGTGACCCTGGACACACCGAACAACCGCTACGTCAATGACGAAGCCATCTCCACAGCCTATGTCGGTATGTTGGGTCAGATCGGTATCGATGTGACGCTGGCCTCGCGCCCGATTGCTGAGCACAGCCCGATCATCCTGGGCGATGAGACCGACTTCTACCTGCTTGGCTGGGGCGTTCCGACCTTCGACAGCGCCTATATCTTCAACGATCTGGTGCACACCAAGAACGAAACGCACGGCACATATAATGTCGGCGGCTACTCGAACCCGGAACTGGATGAGAAGATCATCTCGCTGGGCACCGAAACCGACCTCGACGCACGCAATGCGACCATTGCGGAGATCTGGGAAGTGGTGAAGGCCGACCGCGTGCTCCTGCCGGTGCATAACCAGACGCTGGCCTATGCCATGCGCGAGGATATCACCCTGCCGGTGCACCCGGAAAACCAGCCCAACATGACCACTGTCGTGTTCGCCGAGTAAGCGTCCTGCAATCCTGAACCGCCGCGCGGAGTCGAAGCCCGCGCGGCGGTTCTCAGTTATGGGGGGCCCAGTATGCTGGCCTTCATTGCGCGACGGCTGTTTCAGTCCGTTATCGTCATGCTTGCGGTGGCTTTCATCGCCTTCATGGTCTTCCGTTATGTCGGCGATCCGGTCAGCTCCATGCTGGGCCAGGATTCGACGCTGGCCGACCATGCGGCGCTGCGCGAGCGCCTGGGGCTCAACGAGCCCTTCTACATCCAGTTCTTCAGCTTTGTCGGCAATGCCCTGCAGGGCCAGTTCGGCATCTCCTATCGGCTGCAGCAGCCGGTGAGCCAGCTCATCATGGAGCGCCTGCCGGCCACCATCGAACTGGCCTTCGCCTCGGCCAGCATCGCCCTGGTGCTTGGCGTTGTTCTGGGTATCTACACTGCCCTGCGGCCTCGAGCCTTTTCCACCGGCGTCATCATGACTGCCTCGCTGATCGGGGTGTCCTTGCCCACCTTCCTGATCGGTATTGGCCTGATCTATGTCTTTGCGGTCGAACTCAAGGTCCTGCCTTCCTTCGGGCGCGGCGAGGTGGTGGATCTGGGCTGGTGGCGCACCGGTTTCCTCACCGAATCCGGACTACGCTCAATCATCCTGCCGGCCATTACGCTCTCGCTGTTCCAGCTAACGCTGATCATGCGGCTGGTGCGCGCCGAAATGCTCGAGGTGCTGCGCACGGACTATATCCGCTTTGCCAAGGCCCGTGGCTTGAGCCAGCGGGCGATCAATTTCGGCCATGCCCTCAAGAACACCATGGTCCCGGTCATCACCATCACCGGCCTGCAACTGGGTTCGGTCATCGCCTTTGCCATCATCACCGAAACTGTCTTCCAGTGGCCTGGCGTGGGCTCGCTCTTCGTCAACTCCGTTGCCGTCGTCGACGTCCCGGTCATGGCCGCCTACCTCGTCTTTGTGGCGCTGGTTTTCGTGGTCATCAACCTCATCGTTGATATTCTCTATTTCATCGTCGATCCGCGCCTGCGCGACGGCGCCAAATCCGGGAGGTAGTCGGTGACCGATCTGCCCCATTCCCCCGAGCAGCCCGTCGTGGCGGCCAAGACGTCGCGCTGGCGGACCTTTCTCAAGTCCGACATCGTCTGGTCCTACCGGCATTCGCCGGTCACCATCGTCGCCTCGATCGTAGCGCTGGTGCTGATCCTGATGGCGGTGCTCGCCCCCTGGATTGCCCCCTACAACCCGTTCAATCCGGCCACGTTGAACCTGATGGACGGCTTCACCCCGCCCAATTCGAATTCCTTTGCCGGGCGCTACTTCATTCTGGGCACCGACAATCAGGGCCGCGATGTGCTCTCGACCATCATGTATGGCTCGCGCGTCTCGCTCTTTGTCGGCTTCTCGGCCACGCTGTTCGCCATGGTCATGGGGGTCGGCCTTGGTCTGGTCGCCGGCTATCTGGGCGGCATCTGGGATGCCGTCATCATGCGCGTCGCCGATGTGCAGCTGAGCTTTCCGGCCATCCTGATTGCGTTGCTGATCTTCGGCGTCGCCCGCGGCCTGATTCCGCCCAACCAGCAGGAGGGCGCGGCCATCTGGGTGCTGATCCTGGCCATCGGCCTGGCCAACTGGGCGCAGTTCGCCCGCACCGTGCGCGGCGCCACCATGGTCGAGCGGCAGAAGGATTATGTATCCGCCGCCCGCATCCTGGGGGTGAACCCGTTCATCATCCTGCTGCGCCACGTGCTGCCCAATGTGATGGGCCCGGTGCTGGTCATCGGCACCATCGGGCTGGCGCTGGCCATTATCGAGGAAGCCACGCTCTCCTATCTCGGTGTCGGCGTGCCGCCCACCCAGCCCTCGCTCGGGACGCTGATCCGCATTGGTCAGCAATTCCTGTTCTCCGGCGAATGGTGGATCCTGCTCTTCCCTGCGGTCACCCTTGTTCTGCTCGCCCTGTCGGTCAACCTTCTGGGTGACTGGCTGCGTGACGCCCTCAACCCGAAGTTGCGCTGATGACCGAGCCAGTACTCTCCATCAAGGACCTTGTGGTCGAATTCCCCTTCCGCAACGACGTCTTTCGCGCGGTCAGCGGGGTCAGCTTCGACATCATGCCCGGCGAAGTGGTCGGCGTGGTGGGCGAGTCGGGCGCCGGTAAATCCATGACCGGCTCGGCCGTCATTGGCCTGATCGAGCCGCCCGGCCATATCGCATCCGGCGAAATCCGCCTTAAGGGCGAGCGGATCGACAATCTGCCCGAAGAAGCCAAGGCCAAACTGCGCGGCAGGCGCATCGGCATGGTCTTCCAGGACCCGCTCACCAGCCTCAACCCGCTCTACACCATCGGCGAGCAACTGATCGAAACCATCCGCACGCATCTGCCGCTCAATGAGGCCGAAGCACGCCAGAAGGCGATCGATCTGCTCACCGAAGCCGGCATCCCCAAGGCGGCCGAGCGCATGGAGAGCTATCCGCACCAGTTCTCGGGCGGCATGCGCCAGCGCGTCGTCATCGCACTGGCCATCGCGGCAGAACCGGAACTGATCATTGCCGACGAGCCGACCTCGGCGCTCGACGTGTCGGTGCAAGCCCAGATCATCAAGGTGCTCAAGAAACTCTGCGCCAATCACGGTGCGGCGGTGATGCTGATCACCCACGATATGGGTGTCATTGCCCAGACGGCCGACCGCATGGTGGTGATGCATCAGGGCACGGTGGTCGAAACCGGCACGGTGGGCGACATCATTCGCCGCCCGCAGGAGCCCTATACGATCAAGCTGATCAACTCGATCCCGACCATCCAGCGCCAGGCCGGTGATGTGGCCCCTGAAGCGGCCGCCAATGACGACGGCGCCTATGTGCAGGTCAAGCACCTGGTGCGCGACTTCGAGATCGGGGGCGGTGGCTTCCTCAAGCTCCTGCCCGGCAAGGTCGAGATGTTCCGCGCCGTCAACGATGTCAGTTTCGCCATCGAAAAAGGCAAGACCTTCGGCCTTGTGGGTGAAAGCGGATCGGGCAAATCCACCTGCGCCAAGATGATTGTCGGTCTGCTGCGTCCTTCCTCGGGGCAAATCACGGTCGATGGCCATGATATCTGGGCTGGAGGGGCCGGGCATAAGGAGCGGCGCAAGCGGGTGCAGATGATCTTCCAGGACCCCTATGCCAGCCTCAATCCTCGCTGGCGGGTGGCCGACATCATCGCCGAGCCGATGCGGACCCTGGGCCTTGCCCGCAACCGCACCGAGGTCGACCACCGGGTGGCCGAACTGCTGACCCGGGTGCGGCTGGATCCTTCGGTCATGCGCAAGTTCCCGCATGAATTCTCCGGCGGCCAGCGCCAACGCATCGCCATCGCCCGGGCCCTCTCCAGCCAGCCCGAATTCATTGTCTGCGACGAGCCCACCTCGGCGCTCGACGTTTCGGTGCAGGCCCAGGTGCTCGACCTGATGCAGGAATTGCAGGACGAATTCGGCCTGACTTATCTGCTCATCAGCCACAACCTGGCAGTGGTGCGGCAGATGTCGAGCGCGGTCGGGGTGCTGCATAATGGTGTGCTGGTCGAAAAGGGCCCAACCGACGCCATCTTCGACAATCCGCAGGCCGACTACACCAAAATGCTGCTCGACGCCGTGCCGGATATTTCCCGGGTGGCCTGACGATACTGGCGGCCTCGCTTCGTGCCGACCTCTCCCCTAAGGGGAGAGGTGTGCGTCCGCGGCCCCCGCTATTTGAAGCTATACCTCCACCCTTTTCCCTTCCTTCCCCGAGCGGATCAGGGCGTCGATGAGCCGGTGCACGTTGAGCGCGGTGTGACCTGTCGAGACCGGCTGGCGACCCTGCTGCACGGCATCGGCGAACTCGGCGATCTGGGCCATATGCCAGTCGAATGGGAACGCCATCGGGTCGGCGCCGCCGCCGGACGAACTGGCTTCACCCACGGTCTCAGTCTGCCCGTCAAACCGGTTCAGCGTCAGATTGCCCCCGGTCAGCGTGGCGCTGGCCTTGCTGAAGTTGAGCGTCAGGCTTTCGGGCCCACCCGGAAAATTGGCGGTGGTGGCCATCAGCGCGCCAACCGCGCCATTGATAAATTCCATGCCCCCGGCCACGAAATCCTCAGTTTCCATCTGGTGCAGTCCGGTCGTGGCGGACAGGGCCGTCACCGCCTTGACCGGGCCGGTGAGGCTGAGCATGAGGTCGAGCGAATGGATCGCCTGGGTGATCAGCACGCCGCCGCCATCCTGGGCGAATGTGCCGCGACCCGGCTTGTCGTAATATCCTTCTTGCGGGCGCCACCAGGGCACGACCAGATGCACGGCCTGCAAATCGCCCAAAGCGCCGCTCGCCACCTTTTCGGCCAGGGCCTTTGAGGCGGCGCGGAACCGGTGCTGGAAAATAATGCCCAGCGTCACACCAGCCTTGTCGCAGGCGGCAACGATGCGCTCTGCCGCTTCGGTGGAGCGCTCCACTGGCTTTTCCATCAGCACATGCTTGCCTGCCTTGGCGGCGGCAGCCACGATCTCTTCGCGGGCATTGGGCGGGGTGAGCACCAGAATGGCGTCCACCGCCGGGTCGGCCAGCAGGGCCTCATAGCTCTGGGCCGCGGGGAGGTCATATTCGGCACAGAACTGGTCAAGCTCGGACCGGTTGCGTCGCCACACGCCGCGCACGGCGACCTGGTCCTTGAGCGCGTTGAGCGCCAGGGCGTGCGGTTTTGCCGCCATGCCGGCGCCCACCACGCCCAGCCCGAAAATCCTGTGTTCATGCGCCATTCAGCCAGCTCCTCCTATGCCATTGTCGCGCCATGATCGCGGCGCTCAACTCCCCGCCAGGGGATATTCGCAGAGGGACTAGCATGAAAATCGTCGCAATTGTTGCCGCAGTTTTTCTGGCGGCCGGCATGGCGTTGGCCGGCTGGTTTGTCGGTACTTCGCTGGTAGAAAGCCGCCAGCCGCTGCGCGTGGTCACGGTCAAGGGGCTTTCCGAACGCGCCGTCGAGGCCAATCTGGGCTTCTGGCCCATTCGCTTCGTGGCCACCGGCCCGACCCTGCAGGCGGCGCGGGCGAGCCTTGAAGCCTCCGAGGCCTCGGTGCGCGAATTCCTGTCCGCTCGCGGCTTTGCCGAAACCGAAATCCAGGTCCAGAACGTGCTCGTTGAAGACCGGGCGGCGGGCTACAACGCCAACGCCATGAACGACGAATACCGTTTCGTGCTGACCGAGGATTTGCTGGTCACCACCGACCGGGTGCAGGATCTGGCCGAGGCGAGCCGTTCGGTCGCCGATCTCTTGCGCCAGGGCGTGGTGTTCTCCTCCGACGCCTATAGCGCCGGGGCCAGCTTCGTGTTCACCGGCATCAACGACCTCAAGGGCGAAATGCTGACCGAAGCCACCCAGCGCGCCAAGGAAACCGCCGAACAGTTCGCCGCCGAATCCGGGGCGCAGGTCGGCGATATCCAGACCGCCAATCAGGGCGTGTTCGAAATCCTGCCCGCCGTTGAGATCCCCAATGACCGGCCGGAAAAGCAGATCGACAAGAAGGTGCGCGTGGTCACCACCATCACCTATTTCCTGGTCGACTGACATTGCCAACACCCTTTGCCGCCCGACGCGTGCGCCTGCGGTTGTGACGAATAGAGCGTATCCCGAGGCGCGTGCGTCTCAGTAAAACTAAGTAAATAGAGACGTCGCCGCCTCGGGACACCGGGTTTCTCCTGCTGTCGTGGCCCCTATTGATCGCTCGTCGCAAGGTGGCCCAACGAGCAGGCGAGCCCTGGAGCGAATCCAGTCTCACCGGCTCCTCCCGCAACTGTTCGCTGCAGTCCGCCCTTTCGCGGGAGAGATGGGTGAAAGGATAAGCGAGGTCCTGGACGCGGGGATAAAAAAGTTGACCGGCCTGGCGATGGCCGCCCTCGTCCTTCGCGGCCTTGCCACGCAAGGCGTCTCAGGATGAGGACCAATGAGGGACCGGCGCGTCAACCCACCAGCTTGTGGTGTCCCTTGAGCAGGAATTTTTCCAACGCGTCGCGGCTCATTGGCCGGGCCAGGGCATAGCCCTGCAGCACTTCGCAGCCCAGGCCGCGCAGGATTTCGGCGTGTTCCATGGTTTCCACGCCCTCGGCGACGATCTCGATATCCATGGATTTTCCGATATCGACAATCGAGGCCACGAGCTGGCGCTGGGCCGGTTCATGCAGGATCGGGTTGATCAGTTGGCGATCAATCTTGAGGCGGCGCGGATGCAGTTTCTGCAGGGAAACGATCGAGGCATAGCCGGTCCCGAAATCATCGATCTCGACATCAATGCCCAACTCCTTGATCTGGTCGATATTCCAGGCGACCACCCCGTCGCTTTCATCAAGATAGATCGACTCGACCAGTTCAAAGGCCACGCGCCCCGGCTGCAGCGGCAGGGCGCGCAGGCTTTCCACCAGCCCTTCGTCATGCAGGCGCCGCAGCGAAACATTGACCGAGACGCGCGGGACGTTGAAGCCTTTTTCGTCCCAGCGGGCCAGATCGGCCAGCGCCTGATCCAGGATCAGCTTGTCGATCTGGGAAACGACATTGAGCTCCTCGGCCACGTCCATGAAATGGTCGGGCGTCTTGATCGTGCCATCGGCATGGTTCCAGCGGGCCAAGGCCTCGACGCCGATCAGCTGCAGCGTCTGGGCGTCGAACTGGGGCTGGTAGAAGGCGAAGAAGGCGTCATTGTCCAGGCCGATGAGAATTTCGTCGGCCACCCGCTTGGTGCGAACCACCTCGGCTTGTAGCGCTTCGGTGAAGAACTCATGGCGGTTGCGGCCCAGCGCCTTGGCGCGATAGAGCGCAATATCGGCATTGACCAGCAATTGGTTGACATTGATGTCCGCCGTGCGGGACACCGCCACCCCGATGCTGACCCCGAAGCGCACTTCATGGCCGTCATGCTGGGCGGGGCGCCGCATTTCACGCACGATACGGTCGGCCATCAGATGCAGATGCGCGTCGCTTGGCCCCGCGCTCGAGACGATGACGAATTCGTCCCCGCCGATGCGGGCAACGAAATCGGTCTCGCGGCAATTGGCACGCAGCACCTTGCTGGCATGGATCAGCATGGCGTCGCCCGCCGCATGGCCCAGCGTGTCATTGATCTGCTTGAACCGATCCAGATCGATGTGGAGCAGGGCAATCGAGCCGCAGCCATGGAACCCGTCGGCCGCGTGCTGTTTGAGGATCTCGTCGAGATAGCGCCGGTTCGGCAGGCCGGTCAGGCTGTCATGCAGCGCATTGTGCTCGATGCGGATGCGGGCCGCTTCCAGATCATTGCTGCGCGTCTCGGCCTGCTGCTTGGCGCGCCGCAGATCATCGTTAAGCCTGACATCCTCGGTAACGTCCCAATTGACCCCGATGACCTTGTCCGGCTGACCCGGTTCGCGATGCAGCGCGCCCACGGAGCGCACATAGCGCAGCGTGCCATCGGAATGGAGCACCCGGTAATCGGTTTCATAATAGCCTGAGGCGATCTGGGCCCGGAAGGTCGCTTCCGCCTGCTCGCGATCATCGGGATGAACTGCCTGCCGCCAGTGCTCATGGTGGCGCGGCGCGCCATCGGTGGGCAGGCCGTAGATTTCGTTGTTGCGCTCGTCCCAGGTTTCCGCGTTGGTGGACATGTCCAGCTCCCACACCCCGACCTTGGAGACGGCAAGGGCCAGATTGAGGCGCCGGGTCAGGCGCGCCAGCTCGCTCTCGCGCACGCCCAGTTCATGAATATGCTCATGGCGCTCGCGGATCATGCGGCCGGTCACCACGATGGGGAACAGGATCAGGGCTCCGGCGGCCAGGATCAGGCCACGCAGCGACCAGGTGGAGACAGGGTCAGCGCCCCAGCCCTGCTTGGGCGCGGCCGCGATCTCCCAGCTCCCTGATGGCAGCACGACGCTGGCGGTCACCGGGTTGGCCTCGCTGAGGTCCGGCCCGAAAAAGCGCTTGCCGGTGCGTCCCGTGCCGTCATGCCCAGTAATCGAGATGTCGAGTCCCAGTTCGGGATCGAGCAGGCCACTGTCGGCATAGAGCTTTTGCACATCCACTACGGCGGAGACCAGGCCCCAGAACTGCCGATTGTCCTCAGGACCGGTAAACACCGGGAAGCGGCCGACAAAGCCCTGTCCGCCCTGCACCAGATCAACCGGCCCCGCAATATTGAGGCTGCCGGTTTCCAGAACCTCGCGCACCGCCGGCCATTGCGCCGGCACGTGTCGGTAATTGAGCCCGATAGCCGCTTCATTGCCGGCCAGAGGATGGGTCATTGTAATGATCAGGTCGGGCGCCGCCGCGACTGAGCGTAACTGGCTGCCTTCCTCGAAAATATTGCCGACCAAGGCATCATAGCGCGCCTGGTCCATGTCGGGTTCGGTGGAGATGACCGCAACCAGGCCCTTGATGAGCTGGATATTGCCCGCAATATGGCCTTCGAGCTTGGCGCGGATCACCGAAATCTGGTTGAGCGCATCCGAGCGCAGATTGCTCTCGGCAATCTGCTGGTTCTGCCGGTCGACCAGGATGGCCGCCACCAGCATGGCGGCAAGCGCGAGCAGGACCGGTATGGCCATGGTACGGCGCCAGTCGCCACGATGCTCGGCTTGTCGTTCCTCGTTCATCCCGCTGCCCAAATGCCTGCGACACGTTCTGTGTCAGGGAAAGACCTTAGGCAGGGGATGCTTGACGAGGTGCTTACCGCGCCAGCGAGTTGCTGGCGTGGTAAACCAAGAGCAAACGCGGGCGGATCAGGGCACGATGGTCTTGATGATCGAGGCGTCGAGCGCCTCATAATCATGCAGGCCGATCACGTCATAGAGCTCCTGGCGGGTCTGCATCTGGTCGAGCATGGCCTTGGTGCCGCCGTCGCGCAGAATAGTGGCATAGAGCTTTTCCTGCGCCTTGTTGGCGACACGGAGGGAGGAGACCGGCCAGATCACCATGGCGTAGCCCAGGGCTTCGAACTCGGCGGCCGTCTGGTAGGGCGTGCGGCCAAATTCGGTCATATTGGCCAAGAGCTTGACGCCCGGCATCGCCTTGGCGAAATCGCGGAACATGTCGATGCTGGTCAGCGCTTCGGGGAAAATCGCATCGGCGCCGGCCTCGATATAGAGCTTGGCGCGGGCCACGGCGCCGTCCAGCCCTTCGCTGGCCGCCGCATCGGTGCGGGCGATGATCACCATGTCGCGGCGGGCCCTGGCGGCAGCGGCGACCTTGGCGGCCATGTCATGCGCATCGGCCAGCTTCTTGTCATTGAGGTGGCCGCATTTCTTGGGCAGCAACTGGTCTTCCAGATGCACCGCACCGGCGCCGGCTTCCTCGAAGGTGCGCACCATGTGCATGACATTGAGCGCTTCGCCATAGCCGGTGTCGCCGTCCACCAGGAGCGGCAGCCCGGCGGCGCGGGCGATCTGGCGGATGAAGAACGCGACTTCGTCGACCGTGATGACGCCCAGATCAGGCAGGCCCATCGAGGCGGTCATGGCGGCGCCGGAGAGATAGAGGCCCTCAAAGCCGGCATTTTTCGCCTGAATGGCGGCATGGCCATTATGGGCGCCGGGCAATTGCAGGATCTGCGGGCGGTTCAGCAAGGCGCGAAAACGGCTGCCGGCGCTGGTCGCGGGCAGGTCGGCGGAAACGAGATAGGGCATGGGCCTCAGGCCTCCTTGCGATCCTTGAGCGGCACGAAGGCGAGGTCTTCGGGCCCGGTGTAATTGGCCGATGGGCGGATGATCTTGCCATCCTGGCGCTGCTCGATCACATGCGCCGACCAGCCCGCGGTGCGGGCGATGACAAAGAGCGGGGTGAACATGGCGGTGGGCACGCCCATCAGATTGTAGGAGACGGCGCTGAACCAATCCAGGTTCGGAAACATCTTCTTGGCGTCCATCATCACGCTTTCGATGCGCTCGGCAATTGCATATTGGCGGCCTGCCCCTGCCTTGTCGGCAAGGCTCCTGGCGACGCGCTTGATGACCACATTGCGCGGATCGGAGACGGTATAAACCGGGTGGCCGAAGCCGATGATGACTTCCTTCTTCTCCACCCGCGCACGGATATCGGCCTCTGCCTCGTCGGGCGAGGCATAGCGCTCCTGGATCTGGAAGGCCACTTCATTGGCGCCGCCATGCTTGGGGCCGCGCAGGGCGCCGATGGCGCCGGCAATGGCCGAATACATGTCCGAGCCCGTGCCGGCGATGACGCGGGCCGCAAAGGTCGAGGCGTTGAACTCATGCTCGGCATAAAGGATGAGCGAGGTGTGCATGGCGCGCACCCAGTCCGCGTCCGGCGTCTGGCCATGCAGCAGGGTCAGGAAATGCCCGCCAATGCTGTCATCATCAGTTTCGACCTCGATGCGGCGGCCATTATGGGCGAAATGGTACCAGTAGAGCAGCATGGACCCGAGCGAGGCCATCAGCCGGTCGGCAATGGCGCGGGCGTCGGGCGCGTTGTGGTCGTGGCTCTCGGGCAGGGTGCAGCCCAGTACCGAAACGCCGGTGCGCATCACATCCATCGGATGGGCGGCGGCGGGCAGCGCCTCGAGCGCAGCGCGCACCGCCTGGGGCAGGCCGCGCAAGGATTTGAGCCGCGCCTTATAGGCGATCAACTGTGCCTGCGTGGGCAGGGTGCCATGGACGAGCAGGTGGGCGACCTCCTCGAACTCGCTGGTTTCGGCCAGGTCGAGAATGTCATAGCCGCGATAATGCAGATCATTGCCGGTGCGCCCCACGGTGCAGAGCGCCGTATTGCCAGCGGTGACGCCCGAAAGGGCCACGGATTTCTTGGGCTTAAAGCCTGGTGCGTCGGTCATTTTCGCCTCTTTTAGAAGATCCCTGCGGGGGCTTCCGGGCCAAGCTGGTCCGGCGTCACCACGAAATTGAGCGCCTTGACCTCTGCGGCACTGAGGGTGGGCAAGCGTTCGACCAGATCGAGGAACCGGTCCTGTTCTTGCCTTGAGACAATGCCCTCGCAAAGGGTGCGGAACTTTTCGATGTAGTTGGCGCGCTTGAAGGGGCGGGCGCCATTGGGATGGGCATCGGCCACGCCCAGCTCGTCGGAAATCACCGAGCCATCGTCCATGGTGACAATTACCTGGCCGCCATAGGCCATGTCCTCGCCCTTGGCGTGGTAGCGCTGGGTCCAGATCGGGTCTTCCTCGGTGGTGATCTTGTGCCAGAGCGCAACGGTTTCGGGGCGCTGGGCGCGCTCGGGGGCATAGCTCTTGACGTGGTGCCAGCCACCATCTTCCAGGGCCACCGCGAAGATATACATGATCGAGTGATCCAGCGTCTCGCGGCTGGCCTTGGGGTCCATCTTCTGCGGGTCATTGGCGCCGGTGCCGATCACATAATGGGTGTGATGGCTGGTCTTGATCAGGATCGACTTGATCTTGGAGAGGTCGCCGATCTTTGGGCCCATGCGGCGGGCCAGGTCGATCAGCGCCTGGCTCTGATATTCGGCCGAATATTCCTTGGTATAGGTATCGAGAATGGCGCGCTTGGGCTCACCCTGTTCCGGCAGGGGCACATGGTAGAGTGCCTTGGGACCGGACAGCAGCCAGGCGATGAAGCCGTCCTCGCCCTCATAGGCCGGCGAGGGCGCGCCTTCCCCGCGCATGGCACGGTCAACCGCCTCGATGGCCATCTTGCCGGCAAAGGCCGGTGCATAGGCCTTCCAGGTCGAAATCTCGCCCTTGCGGGACTGGCGCGTGGTGGTCGTGGTGTGCAGGGCCTGCTGGATCGCCTGATAGGTGATTTCGGTGGAGAGACCGAGCAGGGCACCAATGCCACCCGCCGCCGAGGGGCCGAGATGGGCGATATGGTCGATCTTGTGTTCGTGCAGGCAAATGCCTTTCACCAGATCGACCTGGATTTCATAGCCGGCGGCCAGGCCCCGCACGAGAGCTGCGCCATCGAGCCCCTTGGTCTGCGCCACGGCCAGGATCGGCGGAATATTGTCGCCCGGATGGCTGTAATCGGCGGCCAGGAACGTGTCGTGGAAATCCAGCTCGCGCACCGCCACGCCATTGGCCCAGGCGGCCCATTCCGGCGACACCAGCGTATCATTGGCAAGGCCAAAGATCGGGGCGCCACGATCCGATTTGTGACCCAGTGCCTGTGCACGGGCCGAGCGGATCGGGCCGCGGGCGATGGAGGCGGCGGCAACGGCAGCATTGTCAATGATGCGGTTGCCGATCATCTCGACGACATCGTCCTCGACCGGCACCGGATCGGTGGCGACGGCGGCCAGCTTCCAGGCGAGCTGGTCCTCGCGCGGCAGGGGCTCGGCGGACTTGTAGGTGCGCACGTCGTGGATTTTCATGGCTGCTCTCCGTTCGGCAATTTGCGCCGGACCATATAGGCAGAATGGGTCTGACCCAAGACAGGAAAAGGCAAGCCTGCTACAATCACACAAAGCAAAGTTTGCAATGTTGTGGAGTTGTGAAGATTGGCACCGAAAAAGGTGTTTGCCGGCGCCCGGTTGCGGGCCCTGCGCGCCCAGCATCGCCTGACCCAGGCCGAGCTGGCGACGCGGCTCGACATTTCGGCATCCTATGTCAACCAGCTCGAATCCAACCAGCGGCCGCTGACCGCCTCGGTGATGGTGGCGCTGGCCGAAAGCTTCAATCTCGATCTCTCGAGCCTGACCTCGGATGCTTCGGATCGACTGGTGGTCGATCTGCGCGAAGCGCTGGCTGATCCGGTGTTCGGTGATGCCGTGCCCAATCTGCAGGAGCTCAAGACCGTCGCCACCAGCGCCCCGGACATGGCCCGTGCGGTGCTCGCGCTTTATGGCGCCTATCGCAAGACCAATGAGACGCTGGCCGGCATGGATGCGGCGCTGGCGCGCGATCCGCAATCCAATGTGCAGACCGCCTATGAGGAAGTGCGCGACTTCTTCCACTATGCCGACAACTACATCGACCCCCTCGACCGCGCCGCCGAAACCCTGGCGGAGGCACTGGGCGAGATTGGCCCCGACCGGCTGCGCCGGCTGATCCAGCATTGCGCCGAAATGCACAATATGCGTGTCGTGCTGGCTGCGCCGGCGCATGGCGACCGCATGACCGAGTTCGACCGCAAGAGCCGCGAGCTCTGGGTCAATGCCCATCTTGAACCCTCCAGCCAGTTCTTCCAGATCGCCACGGTGCTATGCGGGCTGGAACAGGCCAGCCTGCTTGAAAGTCTGCTGGATGCCGCCAATTTTCAGGCCCCGGAGGCCCGGCCCATTGCCCGCATGGGGCTGGCCAATTATTTCGCCGGCGCGGTGCAGATGCCCTACCGTGCCTTCCTCGCAGCGGCAGCCGAATACCGCTTCGATATCGAGGAACTGGCGCGCGTCTTCGGGGCAAGCCTTGAACAGGTGGCCCATCGCCTCTCAACCATGCAGCGGCCGCGCGAGCGCGGCGTGCCGTTCTTTTTCGCCCGGGTCGATGCGGCGGGCACCATTACCAAGCGCCATTCTGCCACCGCCCTGCAATTTGCCCGCTTCGGCGGCGCCTGTCCCTTGTGGAACGTGCATCGCGCCTTTGAGGCGCATGGCCAGATCATAAGGCAATTGGCCGAAACCCCGGACGGCAAGCAATATCTCTGTCTCGCCTGGAGCCACGAAAAGCGGCTGGGCGGCTATCGCGGGGTAACGCGGCGCTATGCCTATGCGCTGGGCTGCGAAATCACCCATGCCGGAAAACTGATCTATGCCGACGATCTGGACCTAGCCAGGGCCCCGTTCGATCCGATCGGCGTTTCCTGCCGCATTTGCGAGCGCCGCAACTGCCCGCAACGCTCGGTGCCGCCCATGGCGGCGGGCATTTCGGTTCCGGCCGATCGACGGAGCGTGGTGCCTTATGAGATTGGGTGAGGACTGTTTGAGCAAGGTCACCCCACCCTCATTCCCTCCCCTTGATGGGGAGGGAAGCGCAGCCGGGAGCCAAGCAGATCTGGCAATGACCGACTATGGATCGATCCCATAGGCGGCCCGCATCTGGGCGATCTCGTCCAGTGCCGTCTCGAACAGGTTCCAGTCATCACTATCCGCAATCGGCGCCCAGATCGCCTCCACCTCATCGATCAGCATGGTGCGTGGGGTCTCGCGGGCGAAATAGGGGTGGTCCAGATTGGCGTCGCCGGCCGGGCCATAGGCTTCCATCAGATCGGCCACAGGGCGGAAGGCTTCGCTGGCATAATGATCGGCCGAAGGGCTTTGCGCTGCCCGCGCCGTGCTGAGGGCCCCGCCGCGCCAGTCGAAGAAGAACTGCTCATAGGGCGCCTTGCTGGCCGAGAGGAAGCCGAACAGGGCGGTGACAAAGGCGCCGTCCTGTTCCACCGTGCGCGGTTGCAAGCCGAGCCGCCGCAGGATCTGGCGCGGCAGCTCCTCCCGAAACACCGGCCAGACCGTATTGAGCGCCGGTTCCAGATTTTCGATGGAGGAGAGCGGCAAGAGGCATTCGGCCAGCCGGGTCAGGTTCCAGGCCAGGGTGTCGGGCTGGCGGCCAAAGGCATAAAGCCCGGTCTCGTCGAAATAGGCGGCGGTGAAATCCGGATCATAGGCCGGCAGGAAGCGCCAGGGGCCATAGTCAAAACTCTCGCCGGTGATGTTGATATTGTCGGTGTTGAGCACGCCATGCACGAAGCCGGCGGCGATCCACTGTGCGCCAAGCCGGGCCACTTGCGCCACCACCGCCTCGAGCAGGGCGACGGCCTTGTCCGGGGCGCCAGCCAGGTCAGGATAGTAATGGGCGATGCAGTGATCGACCAGCCGCGTGAGGTTTTGCGTGTCTTCCAGATAGGCCAGGCGCTGGAAGGTGCCGATGCGGATATGGCTGTGGCTCAGCCGCGTCAGCACCGCCGAGCGGGTGGGGGAGGGCTCGTCGCCGCGCCAGAGCTGCTCGCCGGTCTCGACCAGGGAGAAGCTCTTGGAGGTATAGACACCCAGCGCTTCGAGCATTTCGCTGGCCAGCACTTCGCGCACCCCGCCCTTGAGCGTCAGCCGCCCGTCACCGCCGCGTGACCAGGGAGTCTTGCCCGTGCCCTTGGTGCCGAAGTCGAGCAGGCGCCGGTCGACCGGATCGATGCATTGGGCAAACAGAAATCCGCGCCCGTCACCCAGTTCGGGATTGTAGGAGCGGAATTGATGGCCGTGATAGCGCAGCGCCAGCGGTTCGGGAAACGAACCGGGCAGGGGCTCGAAGCGGCCGAAATGCTTAAGCCATGCGGCTTCGTCCAGAGCGCCAAGACCGATGCGGCCGGCCCAGCGCTGGTCGCGATGGCGCAACACGGTCTGCGGAAAATCGGCCGGTGCGACGGCATCGAAAAAATCATCGCCCAGCGCGTGATGGGCTTTGGATGGGATAAACTGGGTCATGTCCGGCCAACGCTAGCAGAGCGCGTTTGTTTCGTCGCCCATGCAACCCCGATCTGCGCCGGCCCGTCTGGCGATCCGGACCAAATCGGCCTATAGAAGACAAAATGAACACTGCATCTCTCGCGACCCCCGCCGTCATCCGCCTTGCGCCGTTCGAAGCCGCCATTTTCGACATGGATGGCACCCTGCTCGACACCGAAGCGGTGTTCCGCGACATCGTCTTTGATGTCTGCACCGAGCTGGGTTTTGAAATGACCCATGACGTGCACAGCGCCATGGTGGGGTCGAGCCATGAACGCACCAACCAGCTTCTGATCGAAGCCTATGGGGTGGCATTTCCCTATGCCATGTTCGACGAGAAATGCCGCCTGAGCATGCGTGAACGCAGCCATGCCGGTGTGCCGGTCAAGCCCGGCGCCAAGGCGTTTATCTCCGAGCTGCGCGCCCGCGGCATCCCCACGGCGGTCGCCACCTCCTCGCGCAATCCCCATGCCGAACATCATTTGAGCGCAGCCGGCCTGCTCGATCTGTTCGAGACCGTGGTGACGCGGGATGACGTGGTCAATCCCAAGCCGCATCCCGAACCCTATCTGATCGCCGCCGAGCGTCTGGGCGTCGATCCGACCCGGTGCCTGGCGCTGGAAGACAGCCATTCCGGCGTGCACGCCGCTCATGCCGCAGGCATGCAGACGGTGATGGTGCCCGACCTGGTTGGCCCCAATGACGCCATCCACGCCCTGGGCATTTCCATCATGGAAAGCCTTGTGCACGTGCACATGGCCGCCTTCGAGCGCGACTGAGCGGCAACACTGCTGAACAAAAATTAACCATTCGCGTAAATCGATAAAGCTTTATCCAATGGGGTAAGGCCGCATTCAGCACGCTGAAAACTGCCAAAAATCAGGGGTTTCCCTGAGTTTGCGGGGGCGTTAACTCTGCCTTAAGTCGCTAATGGCTATGGTTAACCAGCCGTAAATTTCGACTTCCATCCCGTGGCCAGCTTGTCTAGTGTGCCGCCCGGGAAGTGCAGGGACCTTGTAGGGGTCCCGGATCTAGAAGGCCTGCCGGAAGTACCGGACGGGCCCAGGGGTAAGGACCGGGCATGCAGTTTGGCTGGCAGCAGAAAATAGCGCGTGCCGTGTCGCCCATGCTGGCGATTGGTGCTGCTGCACTGGTTCTGTTCGTCACCCTCTCGCCTGCCCAGGCCCAGACCGACATTTTCCCCCAGGCTATGCCCGAAGAGATCAGCGCCTTGCGTGAGCAGGCTGCGCTGGGCGCGACCGCCGTGCCGCTGGCGCCGGGCCAGCAGAAGCTGACGCCGGCCCTGCTCGCCAATTACGTCAAGCGCCAGCAGCAATTGCGCTCGGTCGATGTGACGCTGGGCGGACCGCAGCCTGCGCTCACCGATGATGTGCTGATGGGCTATATCAGCCGGGGCGCGCTGGGCGGTGGCAATACCGCGCTCTCGGCCATTGCCAGCTTTACCGAACCGCTGCCGCGCTCGGCCCCCTCGGTGTCCGCCGACCTGCTCTCGGACTATATCCAGAATGGCTATCAGCCGACCGCCAAGCGCGTCGAACATGCCAATAAGGAACGCGAGTGCCTGGCCCAGGCCATCTATCACGAGGCGCGCGGTGAGACGGTGACCGGCCAGACCGCGGTCGCCAATGTCATCGTCAATCGCGCCCGCTCCGCGAAATTCCCCGGTTCGCTCTGCGGCGTTATTTATCAGAATGCCGACAAGGGCCGTTATCGCTGCCAGTTCACCTTTGCCTGCGATGGCCGCGACGACACGCCGGGCGAGCGCCGCGCCTGGGCGCGCTCGCTGGAGCTGGCCAACAAGGTCTATGCCGAATTCGCCTTGGGCGAGGAGATCGGCGCGGTGCCCGGCTCGACGCTTTATTATCACACCACGGCCGTCTATCCGTCCTGGGCCAATACCTTCGCCCGCGTTGCCGTGGTCGACAGCCACATCTTCTACGCCCCCTGACCGGACTGCATCGGGACGGGCATGAAAAAGGGCGCCAGCGGCGCCCTTTCTGTTTTGGAGCCGCCTATTCGGCGGCCATTTGCAGCCTTGGCCCAGCCTCTGCATTGGCCTCGGGCCCGAACTTCTCGAAGTTCTTGCGGAACAACGCCACCAGCTTGGTGGCCTGGGCATCATAGGCATCGCCATCGGCCCAGCACTGGCGCGGATCAAGCAGGCGTTCTTCAACGCCCGGCACGCTCATCGGCACCTCGAAACCGAACAGCGGGTCGAACCGCATCTCGACGGAAGCGAGTTCGCCGTCCAGCGCCGCGCTGAGCAAGCGCCGGGTCGAGGCGATGTCGATGCGCTTGCCCACCCCATAGGCTCCGCCGATCCAGCCGGTGTTGAGTAACCAGGCCTGCGCGCCGCTGTTGCGAAGCCGTTCGGCCAGCATCTGGCCATAGACCGTGGGATGCAGCGGCATGAAGGGGGCACCGAAACAGGCCGAGAAAGTCGCCTGCGGTTCGGTGACGCCACGCTCGGTGCCCGCGACCTTGGCGGTGTAGCCCGAAAGGAAATGATAGACCGCCTGGTCGGGCGAGAGCCGCGCCAATGGCGGCAGGACGCCGAAGGCATCGGCGGTGAGGAACACCACGGTTTTCGGCGTACCGCCCACGCTGCCCCGGGCAATTGAGGGCAGCACGTCGATCCGATAGGCCGCGCGGGTGTTTTCGGTCAGCGAGACATCCTCGAACCGGGGCACGTTGGCGTCGTCGAGCACGACGTTTTCCAGCACAGTGCCGAAGCGGCGCGTGGCGGCAAAGATTTCCGGCTCGGCCTTGGCCGAGAGATTGACCGTCTTGGCGTAGCACCCGCCTTCGAGATTGAAGACGCCATTATCGCTCCAACCATGCTCGTCATCGCCGATCAGCGGGCGCTTGGGGTCGTTGGACAGGGTGGTCTTGCCGGTGCCCGAGAGCCCGAAGAACAGCGCCGCCTCCCCCTCGGGTCCCAGATTGGCCGAGCAATGCATGGGCAGGACCCCCTGGCTGGGGGCATGGAAATTGAACAGCGAAAACACGCTCTTCTTGATTTCGCCGGCATAGCGGGTTCCGGCGATCAGTACGATGTTGCGGCTCATGTCGAGCGCAATCACCGTTTCGCTGCGGCAGCCATGGCGCGCCGGGTCCGCCTGGAACAGGGGCGCGTGAATAATGGTCACGGGGACGGCGCCGGCCGACCGGGCGATATCCTCGCCGGGCCGGATCAGCAGATTGCGGATGAACAGCGCATGCCAGGCGCTGGGGGTCAGGACGGTCACGTCATATTGGTGCGCGGGGTCGGCTCCGGCCAGCAGGTTCTGGCGGCAGAGGGCCTGCCCGGCCAGATGCGTGGTGATGTCCTCGAGCAGCAGATCGAACTGGTCCGGGTTGATGGCGCCCGAATTGTCCCACCAGACGCGATCCTGGGTCAGCCCATCGCGCACGATGAACTTGTCCTTTGGCGAGCGGCCGGTGAAGGCGCCGGTTTCGACCACCAGGGCGCCGTCCCTGGTCAGGCGCGCCCCACCTTGCCCAATGGCTGCGGCAACCAGTGCCGGGGCTATGGCGTTATCGCTGAGCGCACTTGCCGCTGCGGCAAGGCTATTCCGCAGGTGGGTATGATCGAAGCCGGGCATAATGTCTTACTCTCCACGCGGCCGCCCAATGCGTCTGGCGGCATCTGGAGAGCAAAATAGGGGGGTGGCGCGGCGGCCAACATCCCGAAATCGGTCGTACGACGGAAGTTGGATGATGCCGAAACATTCAGCCAAGACTGGCGTAATGCAGGCGCGCGCCTTATTTAATACGTAATTGTCGCCTGCAAAGTCGCTCAACCGGCCCATCCAACCTTGTATGGTGCTGCACACAAGAGCCTGCGTCACGAGAAGAAAGGCAGCTTATGCCAAAGATCGCCCTGGTGGACGATGACCGCAATATCCTCACCTCCGTGTCCCTGACCCTGGAAGCGGAGGGGTATCAGGTCGCCACCTATACCGACGGCGCCTCGGGCCTGGAGGGCTTGACCACCGACAAGCCCGACCTTGCCATTCTCGATATCAAGATGCCGCGCATGGACGGCATGGAATTGCTGCGCCGCCTGCGGCAGAAATCCGATGTGCCGGTGATCTTCCTCACCTCCAAGGATGAGGAAATCGACGAGTTGTTCGGCCTCAAGATGGGTGCCGACGACTTCATCACCAAGCCTTTCAGCCAGCGGCTGCTGGTCGAGCGCGTCAAGGCCATCCTGCGCCGGTCGGCGCCGCGCGATCCCTCTGCAACCGGCGCGAGCGGCGCTGAGGCCTCGCCCAGCAAGGCCCTGATCGAGCGCGGTGCGCTGGTGATGGACGAAGAACGCCATACCTGCACCTGGAAAGGCCAGCGCGTGACCCTGACGGTCACCGAATTCCTGATCCTGCAGGCCCTGGCGCTGCGGCCGGGTGTCGTCAAGTCGCGCAATGCGCTGATGGATGCTGCCTATGACGATCAGGTCTATGTCGATGACCGGACCATTGACAGCCACATCAAGCGCCTGCGCAAGAAATTCAAGGCGACCGATGACGACTTCGAGATGATCGAAACGCTCTATGGCGTCGGTTATCGCTTCAAGGAGCAGTAAGGACCTTCGTGGCCACGCTCGATCCGCATGCTGGCGAAACGGGGTCCCATCGGGTCCCCGCTTCGGACGAGAGCGCACAGCGTTCCGGCCGGCGGAAATGGCGCGTTCTGCTCCTGCCGCTGTTCAAACTGATGGACGCGGTGCGCCGCTTTGTCGACTTCACCATTTTCTCCAGTCTCACCCGGCGCATCGTCGTGCTCAACATGGCCGGGCTTCTGGTGCTCGTGGTGGGCATTTTGTATCTCAACCAGTGGCGCGCCGGGCTGATCGATGCGCGGGTGCAATCGCTCCGGGTGCAGGGCGAAATCATTTCGGCCGCCATCGCCGCCTCGGCCACGGTCGATAGCGACATCATCTCGATCGACCCCGATCGCCTGCTCGATGCGCAGGCGGGCAATATTTCGCCTTTCTCCTATTTCGACCCGACCCTGGAATTTCCGATCAATCCCGAACGGGTCGCGCCGCTCCTGCGCAATCTGATTACCCCCACCCGGACCCGCGCCCGCATCTATGACGGGCAGGGCCTGCTTATTCTGGACAGCGAAAACATCTATGCGCGCGGCGAGGTGCTGCGGCAGGCCATCGACACCTCCGGCTCGGGCAGTTTCTTTTTGCTGGACTGGTGGAATGCGCTGATTTCCTGGTCGCCGGGCGGTAATTACCCGACCTATCAGGAATACCAGGCCGACGAAGGCACCCGCTATCCCGAGGTCGCCTCGGCCCTCAACGGGGCCCCGGCCGATTTCGTGCGGGTCGACGCCCAGAACCAGCTCGTGGTTTCAGTGGCCGTGCCGGTGCAGCGCCTGCGCGCCATTGTCGGGGCCATCCTGCTCTCCACCGAGCCGGGCGATATCGACTCGGTCGTTGCCCAGGAACGCAGCAGCATCCTGCGCATTGCCGGCATCGCCGCCGGGGTGCAGATCGTGCTGTCGCTCTTGATGGCGGGCACCATTGCCGGGCCGATGCGCCGCCTGTCGGCGGCCGCCGAACGGGTGCAGACCGCCGGCAATGCCCGCGCTGAAATTCCCGACCTGACAGATCGGCCCGACGAAATCGGCCATCTTTCCGATGCGCTGCGGCGCATGACCGACGCGCTTTACAACCGCATCGAAGCGATTGAGCGCTTTGCCGCCGATGTCGCCCATGAGCTCAAGAACCCGCTGACCTCGCTGCGTTCGGCGGTCGAGACCCTGCCGTTGGCCAAGAAGCCCGAGGACCGTGAGCGGCTGACCAATATCATCCAGCATGACGTGCGGCGCCTCGACCGCCTGATCACCGACATTTCCAGCGCCAGCCGGCTCGATGCCGAACTGGCGCGGGAAAGCGCGGAACGGGTCGATGTCGAAAAGCTCGCCGAGGCCATGGTAGCGATCCAGAAGGATGTCGCCGCGGGCCGCAATGTGGATGTGGTGCTGGGCAAGCGCGCCGGCCGCGGCACGACCCTGGTCAATGGCCATGAGACCAGGCTCGCGCAGGTCTTTGCCAATCTGGTGGACAATGCGGTGTCCTTTTCCCCACCCGGCGGCACTGTGACGGTGGCCATCTCCACCGAGGGCGAGACCATCAAGGTCAGCGTGACCGACGAGGGGCCCGGCATTACCGGCGATGTCACCCGCATCTTCCAGCGATTCTATACTGACCGGCCCGAAACCGAGAGTTTCGGCAATCATTCCGGCCTGGGCCTGTCCATCTCCAAGCAGATCATCGAGGCCCACAAGGGCAGTATCAGGGCCGAAAACCGCACCGATCGATCCGGCGCGATTTTTACAATTGTGCTACCGCGGGCCCGCAAATAGACTCTGCGGCATGAACAAGCCAGTCAACGTGCATGGGACGGGTCTCGTCCTGGGGGAATTGGGCGTTTTGCTGCGCGGGCCGTCCGGCGCCGGCAAATCGGTGCTGTCCATGGCGCTGCTCGACCGTTGGGAAGGGCGCGGGCAACCCGCTTTCCTGGTGGCCGACGACCGCGTCGATATTGCAGATGAAGGCAGCCGCCTCGTCATGCTGGCGCCACCGCAACTGGCGGGTCTGATCGAATTGCGCGGCCGGGGCATTGTTTCGCGCCCGCACCGCGAATGGGCGCAGTTGCACCTGATAATTGATCTGGTGCCCGAGCTGACGCGCATGGTCGAGGAAGAGGCTCTGCAGACCGAGATGTTCGGCCACACCCTGCCGCGCGCCCCGGTGCCCCAGGCTGGCGTGGTGGGTCTGGGCCATCAGATGCTGCTGGTGGCCGAAGCGGCCGCACAAGCTGTTCAACAAGCCACACCGTGACAAATTATCCCTTGCAACCATTTGGGATGGGGACAAGACTGTGCCCCGTTTGCGGGGTGGCACCAGGCGTCCCGGAAAATGGGGGGCTCAAGAGCTGTCGCGGTGATTTTCTGCGGCGGCCGTTTGGGGAAAGTGCATGATTGGATTGGTTCTGGTGACCCACGGCGCGCTGGCCGATGAGTTCAAGCTGGCGATGGAGCATGTGGTCGGTCCACAGGAATATGTGGAAACCATCGCCATTGGCCCCGAGGACAATGCAGAAAGCCGGCGCGACGATATTCTGGCCGCACTCGGCCGGGCCGATACCGGCGACGGCGTCATCATCCTCACCGATATGTTCGGCGGTACGCCGTCCAACCTCGCCATTTCGGTGATGCAGAACCACAAGGTTGAAGTGATTGCCGGGGTCAACCTGCCCATGCTGGTCAAGCTCGGCCGCATTCGCGGCGAAATGACCATGGAGGAGGCTGTCGCCATGGCTCAGGAAGCGGGGAAGAAGTATATTACCGTCGCCAATACCATCCTGGGTAGCTGATCTGATGGATGCCGACAGGGCGGTCGCCCAACAACTGACCATCGTCAACACCAAGGGGTTGCATGCCCGCGCCTCGGCGCGCTTCGTGCGCACGGCCGAATGCTTCGACGCCACCATTGCCGTGGTCAAGGATGGCACCTCGGTGGCCGGCAATTCCATCATGGGCCTGATGATGCTCGGCGCCGGCCCCGGCTCGACCATTCTGGTGCAGGCCAGCGGCAAGCAGGCCCGCGAAGCGCTCGAGGCCATTGTCGAATTGGTCAATAACGGCTTTGACGAGGATGTGGACGGGGCCGAGGTTTGAGCGAGGCCATTCGAGTGTTTCCGGATTGTTGCCCCTGACTTGTTTCTGCCTTTTCCAGACGCCAGACTGAATGGGCAGGCATGAGGGGGCAGATGTGCTCAGACGATTGATCGCCGGTATTGGCGGCCTGGCTCTGGCCACCACGCTCAGCCAGTTTCCCGAATATGCCCAGCAATATACCCAGCGCCTTGGCGGTGCGGTGGATGAGTTGCGCGTCATTACCGAGGAGTTTGACCGCGCCGCCGAGGCGGGCGGGCTCGACCGGCAAGCGGCGCTGGCGCGCTACAACGCCTCCAATGACGACTTCCTGGCCGGACGCGGCCATTCGATGACGGCGACCTTCCAGCGCTATGACATGCTCTCGTCCACGCTGGACCGCATCGAAGGCGCGGGGCCGGTCGAGCGGTTGCAATCCCTGCCGGCCTATCTCGATACCGATATCGGCCGCCGCACGCTTGAAAACTACAAGCCCGCCATCCCCGTCACCATGGAGGGCGTGCTCTATGCCGGCGGCGGTTTCATCCTGGGTTATCTTACCCTGTCGGGCCTGGCCCGGCTCCTCGGAATGCCGTTCCGGCGACGGGGACGCGGGCGGATCAGGGTGACGCGGACCTGATCGCGCGCATTCGAGCCTTGCTGCAAGGAGATATAAACAAATCTTTATGTCCGTCATTGATCGGTAACACCCCCTCCCGTATAGGAAGGGCAAGACATTGATCCATTCTGGAGCCGACCCATGACCAAGAGCCCGACCGATTACGCGGTCCGAGACATTTCCCTGGCCGATTACGGCCGCAAGGAAATCAGCATCGCCGAAATCGAAATGCCGGGCCTGATGGCCATTCGCGAGGAATATGCCGCCGCACAGCCCTTGAAGGGCGCGCGCATTGCCGGCTCGCTGCACATGACCATCCAGACCGCCGTCCTGATCGAGACGCTGGTCGCGCTGGGCGCCGACGTGCGCTGGGTCTCGTGCAATATCTTCTCGACACAAGACCACGCCGCTGCCGCCATTGCCGCCGCCGGCATCCCGGTCTTTGCCCATAAGGGCGAGAGTCTGGAAGAATACTGGGCCTTCACCGACCGCATGATGGAATGGGGCGATGGCGGCACGCCCAACCTCATTCTCGATGATGGCGGCGACGCCACCATGCTGGTGCTTACCGGCGCCAAGGCCGAGACCGACCCGTCCATTCTCGACAAGCCGGGCAATGAGGAAGAGGAAATCTTCTTCGCCACCATCAGGAAGCGCCTGGCCACGCACCCCAATTTCTATTCGACCATCCGCGCCAATATTCGCGGTGTCTCCGAAGAAACCACCACGGGCGTGATGCGCCTCTATCAGCTCCACGCCAGGGGCGAGCTGCCCTTCCCGGCCATCAACGTCAATGACTCGGTGACCAAGTCGAAATTTGACAACAAATACGGCACCCGTGAATCGCTGGTCGACGCCATCCGCCGCGGCACCGACGTGATGCTGGCCGGCAAGGTCGCCATCGTCTGTGGCTATGGCGATGTGGGCAAGGGCTCGGCCGAAAGCCTGCGTGGCGCCGGCGCCCGCGTGCTGGTGACCGAAGTCGATCCGATCTGCGCCCTGCAGGCGGCGATGGAAGGCTTTGAGGTCGTCACGCTCGAGGAAGCCGCCCCGCGCGCCGATATCGTGGTGACCGCCACCGGCAATCGCGACGTGCTGATGGTCGACGACATGCGCAAGCTCAAGGACATGGCCATTGTCTGCAATATCGGCCATTTCGACAATGAGATCGACGTGCTGGGTCTGCGCAATTTCAAGTGGACCAATGTGAAGCCGCAGGTCGACATGATCGAGCAGCCCAATGGCAACCGCCTGATCCTGCTGTCCGAGGGGCGCCTGGTGAATTTGGGCAATGCCACCGGCCACCCCAGCTTTGTCATGTCCGCCTCGTTCTCCAACCAGACCCTGGCCCAGATCGAGCTTTGGACCAATGGCGACAAGATCGAAAAGAAGGTGCATGTGCTGCCCAAGCATCTCGACGAAAAGGTCGCTGAGCTGCATCTGGCCAAGCTTGGCGCCAAGCTGACCAAGCTGACCAAGACCCAGGCCGACTATATCGGCGTGCCGGTCGAGGGCCCGTTCAAGTCGGGCGAGTACCGCTACTAGGCGTCGCGCGCCCCACTGGGCCGATCGCTCCACCGGCGCGATTGGGGCGATGCAGCCCGGACGCCGGCTGTCAGTGACACCAAATGTTAACCATTGACTGAAAAAAGCCCGGGCATTGTCCCGGGTTTTTACTTTTCTGAAAGGTTTCTGTTTCGTTCACGGGTCAAGCCCTTTCCTTGCGCTTTGCCCGCAACGCACAGCCATCAAGACTCTTTTGCGCGATTCCACGGCCCGGTATGGTCTTAGTGATTCGGGTTGCGGGGGGACACGCAAGCCGGTCCTGGGGGCAGCTTGAGCCGGTTTTGGCTCTGCGTCAGCGGCCTGATTAGAGTTGAGGCGTACCGGCCGTTCTGGCCGGGTTGGCATCGCAATCAAAGCGAAAGAGGGCTGGTATGACGCCGGATCATTTCCGGAAACAATTGGGATTCGCAGGCCTGTGTGCCGCGCCCCTCACTCTGGTCACGGCAGTTCCCGCCCTGGCGCAGGGTCTTGTTCCGGCAAGTCTGGGCGGCATCGCCCCTTTTGCAGTTGCCATCGGCGCAGGGAGTTTTGCCCTGTTGTCCATGGTCCTGGTCCGCACCCTTTTGACCGATAGCCGCGCGGCACGCCGCCGCGCCGCCGAGCAGATTGCCGATCTGCGCGCACTGGTCGATGAATATGAAAACCTGATCGCCGGCACCCGCGAGCTGACCGTGCTCTGGCAGGGGCATGAGCCGCCGCGCGTGCTGGGCCAGACCAGTGCCGTGCTGCCATCGGGGCGGCAGCCGCAAAGCGTGCTCAATTTCCACTCCTGGCTGGGGCCGGCCGAAACCAACCGGCTGACCAGCCTGGTCGAAGATCTGCGCCTGCACGGCCATGCCTTTGTCACCAGCCTTGATACCCGCGACGGCCGCCTGATCCGCGCCAATGGCTGGGTGATGGGTGGGGCTGTAGCCCTGCGGCTGCGCCCGGCCTTCAGTCAACCCGATGAACATGCGGCTCTGACTGCCGAGGCCCAGGGCGGCGACCGCGAAAGCGCCCGCGCCATTCTTGCCCTTCTGTCCAAGCCGGCCTTTTTGCGCGATGAGGCTGATCGTCTGGTCTATGCCAATCCCGCCTATCTCAAGCTGGCGGCCGATCTGGGGCGAAGCTCTTCGGATGCGACCCCGCCTGAATTGCTCGATGCCACTCAATTGGCGCTGCACCTCAAATCCTGCCATGCTGACGCCACGCCGGTGAACCTGCCGCTCGACTTCGGCCAGCACGGCCGGTTCGAGCTGGTTGACTTTCCGGTGCCCGGCGGTCGGGCCGGCTATTTGCGGCCTGACGAGAAAATCACTGCACAGCCCACCTCCGGCGAGCAGGGCGCGACCCATATTGGCGGCATCATCGATGCGCTGGGCACCCCGATCGCCATTTTCAACGCCAGGCGCGAGCTGACCCAGTTCAATGCCGCCTATGCCAATCTGTGGAACCTTGACCGCAAGTTTCTGACGCTTGGCCTCGACGAACGCGCCATTCTCGACAAATTGCGCACCGAGGGTATGTTGCCCAGCCAGGTCGATTATCACACCTGGCGCGCCAAGCATTTGGAAAGCTACGCCCGCAAGGAACCGCATGAGGCCGACCCCTGGCACCTGCCCGATGGGCGCACCATCAAGGTGATTTCTGCGCCCGCCGGCCCGGAAGGCGGCGTCATCTATGTGTTCGAGGACCTGACCGAGCGGCTCGAGCTGGAAAGCACCAACAAGGCGTTCACCAATGTGCTGCGCGAAACCATCATGGCACTCAACGAAGCCGTGGCGGTGTTCGGCACCAATGGCCGGCTGACCCTGTCCAATCCCCAGCTTTCCAAGCTCTGGAAGCTGCCGATGAACGAATTGGGCAATAACCCCCATATCGACCGGCTGGCCGAAGCCAGCGGCCGGGCGATCCCCGAGGACGGCGCCTCGATCTGGCGCGACCTCAAGCGCACCATTATCGATCTCAACCCCACACGCACCGACCGACAGGGGCGGATCAACCGGTCCGACGGGCGACTGATCGACTATGCCATCACCCGCCTGCCCAATGGGCAGACCATGATGACCTTCCTCGATGTCACCGAAAGTGCGGGCTACTCCAAGGTGCTCAAGGAGCGCAATGACGCACTGGTGGCGGCCGACCGGCTCAAGGACGCCTTCGTCGAGAACGTCTCTTATGAACTGCGCTCGCCCCTGACCAATATCATCGGCTTTGCCGACCTCTTGGCCGGGACCGAAGGCGGGAGCCTCAATGAACGCCAGCGCGAATATATCGACTACATCCGCGCCTCCTCGGTGACGCTGGGCGTCCTGATCGACAATATCCTCGATCTCGCCTCGGTCGATGCCGGCATTGCCGAACTCAACCCCGAACCGCTCGATGTGGCCGCCCTGGTCGACAAGGCCCGCGCCGGGATGAGCGCCAGCTTTCCCGAGGTCTCGGGCGAAGCGCCGCGCGTGGTGGTCGATATCGCGCCGGACCTGCCCGTCTTCATTGCCGATGGCACGCGGCTGGTGCAGGTGCTCTACAATCTCCTCTCCAACGCGGCCCGCTTCTCGCCACCGGGCGGGGAAATCCGGCTGGCCGTCAGCCAGCGCGGCGATCGCATGCTGTTCGTCATCGAGGACGAGGGCCCTGGCCTGACCGACGAGATGAGATCGGCCATCCTGACCCGGCTCGACAATCCGGCCTCGGGCGGCCGGCAGCGCGGCGCGGGGCTGGGCCTGTCCATCGTGCGCACCTTCGTCAACCTGCATGGCGGCACCATTTCGGCCGAACGGCGCGAGCCCAGGGGCAGCCGCATCATCGTCAACCTGCCCCTCGACAGCGCCCTGGCGGGCGTGGCGGAGTAACTTCGAGCCGTCCCGTAGGGCCAATCATGCCGGTGGCATGATTGGAGGCGAGAAGGCCCTGAGAGCTATGCTCGAACGGCCGTCGAATTCCGGCTGCCGTTGACTCATAGCCTGTTTCAGTTCACCCCACCCTCATTCTCTCTCCCTCAAGGGGAGGGAGGCGCAGGAGTCGATAGCGTTGATGTCCCAAACCTTCCTCCCCGATGATGCTGCCACGGCCCGGTTCGGAGCCCAGCTTGCCACGGGCCTGAAGCCCGGGGATATCGTCAGCCTCGAGGGCGATCTGGGGGCGGGCAAGACGGCCATGGCAAGGGCCATATTGCGGGCGCTGGCCAATGATCCGGCGCTTGAGGTGCCATCACCGACCTTTGCCATCATCCAGCCCTACGACACGCCCATCGGGCCGGTGCTGCATGCCGATCTCTACCGGCTGGCCGATGCCTCGGAGGCCGACGAGCTGGGCCTGCTCGATGATCCCGAGGCCATCGTGCTGGTCGAATGGGCCGCGCGCGCGCCGCAGGTGGCCGAGGCAGTCACCCTCGTCGTGCATCTGGACATTCCCCCCGGCGGTGAGGGGCGCACGGTGCGGCTGACCCGCCGCGATCAGCTCACATAGCTGGCGCGAATGCCATGCTGCGGATCGCGCAGCACCTGGATGCGCCGATGCTCGGTGCCGCCCGGCACGCGCCGTGGATCGCCGCGGCTGACCCGCTCCAGACGCCGCCGGTCCGGGCCGAAATATTGCGGGGATTCGATATAGAGCAGCTCGCGCCCCAATTGGGCGGTGAGCGCCTTGCCGATCTCTGCGACCGGGTCGCTGAGAAACAGTACCTCGTCAAAGCCCATCTCCACCTGTGGCACCATCTGGTGCCGCGGCCCCTGGGGGATCAGGCAGATGATCGGCGCATATTTGCGGCGCAGCTCATCGGTCGAGCGCAGGCCGCGCAGCAGGCGCTGCTTGAGGTGATCGGCAATGCCATTGTGGATCAGGAAGAAGGGCAGGGTCCGGGGTGGCACGGCGTTGAGCCTGGTGTAGTCGAGCACATGGCCGAACCCCAGGTTCCGGGCCAGCGTGGTCATCTGGTCAAAACAGTGCCCGTCCGGGGCGAATATCAGTGCGGCGCAATCGGCTAGAGTAATGGTATCAATAGAAGGCATGGTCTGCTTCCTTGACGCAATGAAGTTGCTCGCAAGATTGCGCGCAGAAGTATAACGAAATATAACTGCCGCGAATATTTATGACGACGCGGTTTTTCTCTGCCTCCGTATGAATGCATAGCCTTGAAAAGGCCGCTCAGGCGCCGAGCAGGGCCACGGTTCGCGCATCCTCATGGCCATTGTTGAAGGCGCTGAGCGCGGCGCGGAACAGGCGCTGTTCGGGCTGCGCGCGGGCAAACAGGGTCATCGAGGAGATGAATTTTGCGTCGTCGGGTGCGCCGAAAATGGTGCCCAGATCGCGCGGCGCCACGCCCTCGGGGGCATGGAGCAACACTGCCTCGGTGCATTCGACCAGCCGCGCGCCCAGGATCGGGTGCTGGGCATAGGCGGCGGCCTCATCAAGCCCGGTGAGCGCATAGCGCCGGGCCATGTCGCTGGTGCCCAGCCCCGCCATCTGGGGGAAGATGAACCACATCCAATGCGTCCGCTTTCGCCCGGCGCGCAATTCATGCAGCGCCTCGGGATAGACCTGGTCCTGCGCGACCAGGAACTTGGCGATCATTGCGCCCTGCGTCTCACTCATGGCCGATCCCTCCCTGGTCCCGATTTTACGCCAAAGCGCCGCCGAACCCAAATGGCGGGCACGACGATGCGCCGCCCCGGCTTTGCGGCCCTGCGGTTTGCAATGGACGTGTCCCGAGGCGCGTGCGTCTCAGTAAAACTAGCAAGATAGAGACGTCGCCGCCTCGGAACACCGGGTTTCTCCTGCTGCCGTGGCCCCTATTGATCGCTCGTCGCAAGGTGACCCAACGAGCAGACGAGCCCTGGAGCGAATCCAGTCTCACCGGCTCCTCCCGCAACTGTTCGCTGCAGTCCGCCCTTTCGCGGGAGAGATGAGGGGAGTATGGGGGAGGATTTGGGCGCGGGGATAAAATTATGTCGGCACATTCTGTCCAAGCCCTCCGGATGTCATCCCGGCCCCCGGGTCGCTGCGCGCCCGAGGATAAACTCCGGCCGGGACCCATCTTGAGGTCTGGCGTCGATCACCTCTGGCAGCAGATTGGAAAGCAATTCAGGATGGGCCCCGGCCTGCGCCGGGGTGACAGCCCGTGCATGTTGGTGCAGCGTAGCGCACCGGGGGCGGCATGTATTTTGTTTACATGATGACCAATCGCAAGCATGGCGCGCTCTATACGGGCGTGACCAATGATCTTGTCCGCAGAACCTATGAGCACCGCGAAGGGCTCGTGCCCGGTTTCACCAAGACCCATGGGTGCAAGATTTTGGTCTGGTATGAGCCGTTTGGTGACATCGATCTGGCGATCCTGCGCGAGAAGCGGCTGAAGAAGTGGCTCCGTCCCTGGAAAGACCAGCTAATTGAAGAACAAAATCCAGATTGGCGCGACCTATGGTGGGACATTACTGGCCAGCGATAGCATCGCGCCCAGGCGCCGGCAGACCCGGAACTGACGCCGCAGGCACACACACAATGCCCACGCCCACTGGCTGTCACCCCGGCGAAAGCCGGGGCCCATCTTGAGGTTTCACCAATAGCGCCCGGTAGAGCGTCCTGCGCACGCGGTGCGATGTCAGGATGGGCCCCGGGTCAGGCCCGGGGTGACAGCCGGTGGGTGTTGATGGTTTGGGTATCAACCGCAACAATTCTGGGCATACCCCCACCTAACCTCCCCCTGACGAGGGGGAGGGGCGCATCGGGGTTGGTGGGATATTGGTGAACCGCACGAAAACGGCAACGCTCTCCATCTTACCCCTCCCCCTGTTTCAGGGGGAGGCCGGGTGGGGGCTTTCTTCCGCAAACACGATGCTAACTTTGGTCAAGGAGCACCTATGGTCGACCCCGTCACCTTCGCCCGCAAATCGCGGCGGGAGCAGACCCTGCCCGAGCGCCGTTTCTGGGCGCTGACCTTGGCCTGGCGCGACGCGGGCCTGCATTGGCGGCGTCAGTCGCCCATCGGCCCCTATGTCGTCGACTTTGTCTGCAAAGGCAAAAGGCTCATTGTCGAGATCGATGGCGAGACGCATTTCTCTGAAAGTGGCTTGGACCACGACGCGCAGCGAACCGCCTATTTGGCCGAACGCGGCTATCGCATGCTGCGTATTCCCCTCGGAAATAGGTGCCACGCCGAATTTGAAAGTCTGTCAAAGTTCCTCTGCCTTGCCTTGGACGATGTTCAAGGCGGGCCGGTAAATGAAGGGTATTTTGTATGAACTCTTGGTTCTGTCGCCACCTTCGAAGAAACCTATTCGGACTAGGTCGTCCGCAACGCGCGTCGCTTCCTGTGAAGCTATCGACCAAACCCGGCCTAATGATACCGCGTTGTGTTCCGACTTTTCGCCGTTCAACGCTTGAACGAATTTCTTCAAGTGCGGGTTTTCAGCATAGATGACCTTCGTGAGCCGATATTCCGACAAGCTAGGTAGCGCGTCTTTGAATGTTCCGCGGTCGAATAAAGGGCCCGCTTCATCGATGTGCTCTCCGCGCTCAAGTCGCTTAATTTGAGCGTCTATTAGGGCATTAAAGAACACAATAATTTCTCGAGGTGCGTTTTTTCCCGTTCCATCGGTTGTTCTTCTGAGAATCCAATCAAAAGTTTCAGACTGCTTTTCACCAATCTCTACTTGGGCGGGCAATATGGTTGACATAAGTTCTGTTTGCTTATTTGCGTCGCCAATAACCGCGTCCTTTTCTGCTTTGTAGTGGTCTGTGATTGACTTGTTGTTCAAAAAACGACGGACGACGAGATTCATTAAGGACGGTTTATCCCATTCGAGACGAATCTCCCGAGAGATATGTGTTGCTTCTCGGAAGCCTTCGTCCGTAATTCGATCCCATATGTCTGTTCTCAAAAATATCTTAAGTATAATTCCAGGATATGCACGTAGATCTCCATACGCCTTGAACAATGCTCTCAGCGCGTTCTTCTCTAAATCATCGGTCTCGTCGAACGCTACGTCTAGGCGGTCAAGGAGGAGCCACACCTTAAGTTTTTCTTCTGCTAGGGCCTCAGTTGCAAGGGCGTAAAGTTCGTCAATCGAAATGCCGTCCTTCGCAGTGTAATCCTGGTCGCCAAAGTGTATGATGCCACTAACGGCGGTTATGGCGCCGGTTCCTTCGGCGGTATGAACAGTTCCCTCAATACCCTTTGGATTAGCGTATTTCCTAATGTATGACAGGGCACCAGACAGTATGCTTCTTAAAGTTACTCTCTTGTCGACCAGAAGTCCTGCAGACTTTAGTTCAGACATTAGGTGCTTTGCTGGCCTGTTATTGATACCGTAATCAAGAAATTCACGTCCAATTAGGGAGATGAAGTACAATTTCCAAAGATTGATGAACTCCCGTTCCTCAGTAGGCGGGGTAGATTTCAGGCTTTCGAATGCCGCAGCACCCCTCGGATTCTCTGCTACGACAAGCAGTACGCCTTTGTCGAATAGTTCGCTCTCGTGATCTTGAACTAGAAGGTATAGCGCACTCTTTCCGGCCCCCTTTGGTCCGTATACCACATCAATATCGCCACGTATTATTTTACGCCAGCTCTGTGTCTCTACAAAGTAATTAGATAGTTCGTCCTTTTCCTCTTCGGCGACTTGGTTTCCAAATTGAACTTCCCTCAGAACTTCTATAATCTTCGCCATTGTAATCCCCCAATTTCTTCTAATGTGCCTCATCCCAGTTCTTCGCTGCATGTGCGTCCACCTGGATCGGCACGGTCAGCCGAACCGCCGGCTCCGCCGCGCCTTCCATGACCTTCTTAATGACCGGGATGGCCCGATCTTCCGTCCCCTCGGGCACTTCGAAGATGAGTTCGTCATGCACCTGCAGTAGCATGTCGGCTTCGACGCCCGCTTTTTTCAACTCCGGCTCCATGCGGATCATGGCGCGGCGGATGATGTCGGCGGCTGAGCCCTGGATGGGGGCGTTGATTGAGGCGCGTTCGACAAAGGCGCGTTCGCTTGGATTGCCCGAATTGGCATTGGGGAACTGGATCTTGCGGCCGAAAATGGTCATCACGTGGCCTTCGGCTTTCACCTTCACCTTCTGGGCGTCCATATAGTCCTTGATGCCGGGGAAGCGCTCGAAATAGGTCTTGATATAGTCCCCGGCGACGCCGCGCTCGATGCCGAGCTGATTGGCGAGGCCAAAGGCGGAAATGCCGTAGATGATGCCGAAATTGATCGCCTTGGCGCGGCGGCGCACATCGGACGGCATGCCCTCGACCGGCACGTTGAACATTTCGCTCGCCGTCATGGCGTGAATGTCCAGCCCTTCCTCGAAAGCGTCCTTGAGGGCCTGGATATCGGCGATATGGGCGAGGACCCGCAATTCGATCTGGGAATAGTCGGCGCTGATGAGAACCTTGCCCGGCGGGGCGACAAAGGCCGAACGGATCTTGCGGCCATCCTCGGTGCGCACCGGAATGTTCTGCAAATTCGGATCGTTTGAGCTCAGGCGCCCGGTGAGTACGCTGGCCTGCGAATAGGAGGTGTGCACCCGCCCGGTGCGCGGATTGATGTAATTGGGCAGGGCATCGGTATAGGTGCCCTTCAACTTGGTGAGCTGGCGCCAGTCGACAATGGTGCGGGCGAGCGGAATGCCCTTGGCGGCCAGGCCCTCGAGCACATCGGCGCCGGTGGCCCAGGCGCCCGTCTTGGTCTTGGTGCCGCCCTCAAGGCCCATCTTGTCAAAGAGGATTTCGCCAAGCTGCTTGGGCGAGCCCAGGTTGAACGTCGCGCCGGCCAGTTCATGCGCCTCGGCTTCGAACGCGGCGGCGCGCTGGGCGAAATCGCCCGACAGGCGGGCGAGGATCTGCCGGTCGACAGTGATGCCGCGCGCTTCCATGCGGGCCAGCACCGGGGCCAGCGGGCGCTCGATGGTTTCGTAAAGCGTGGTGACGTTTTCTGCCACGAGGCGCGGTTTCAGCACATGCCAGAGGCGCAGCGTGATGTCGGCATCCTCGGCGGCATAGCGGGCCGCTTCGGCGATTTCGAGCTGGTCGAAAGTCTTCTGGTTCTTGCCGGTGCCGGCGAGCTCGGAATAGGTGATGGTCTTGTGGTTCAGCCAATGCTCGGCCAAGACATCCATGCCGTTGTAGCGCGGGCCATCCAGCGCATAGGAAATGAGCATGGTGTCGTCGATCGGCGCCAGGGTGATGCCGTAGCGCTCGAGCACTTCCATGTCATATTTGACGTTCTGGCCGATCTTGAGGATGGCCTTGTCCTGCAGCACGGGCCTGAGGGTGTCGAGCACGTCGCGGATGGGCAGTTGCCCCTCGACCAGCCCCTCGCCGCCCTCGAACATGTCGCCGCTCTTGCGGTGGCCGACCGGAATATAGCAGCCCTCGCCGATCTCGGTGGAAAGGCAGATGCCGACCAGGTCCGCCTGCTGCGGATCGAGCCCGGTGGTCTCGGTGTCGACCGCGACCAGCCCCTTGTCGATGATCTTTTTCACCCAGGTCTCAAGCGCCTCGGGCGTGGTGACGGTCTCATAGGCCTCGTAATTGACCGGGATCGCCTTGACCCGGGCATGCTCCTCGGCGGCATGGCGGGCGGGGCCGGAGCCGGGCACCATATTGGCGGCCAGCTTGGCCTTGGCGACCGAAAGCGAGGTGGATTTCTGCGGCGCGCCGGGGACGGGCGTGTCCGCGTTGGCCGCCAGTTCCGGATCAGGCTCGAAATCATCGGGATTGGCCTCGAGCAGGGTGGCGAGGCGCTTGGTGATGGTGTTGAACTCCATCGCCTTCAAAAACGGGAACAGCGCCGAAGGGCTGATCGGCTGGCGGATGAGGCCATCGAGGTCGATTTCGACCGGCACCTGCTGCTCCAGCGTGACCAGCCGCTTGGAAATCCGCGCCAGTTCGGCATTTTCGACCAGCTTCTGCCGGCGCGCGGGCTGCTTGATCTCCTCGGCGCGCGACAGCAGGGTTTCGAGATCCCCATATTCGGTGATGAGCTGGGCGGCGGTCTTGACGCCGATGCCGGGCACGCCGGGGACATTGTCGACGCTGTCGCCGCACAGTGCCTGCACGTCGATCACCTTGTCGGGGGTGACGCCGAACTTGGTGAACACCTCATCGGGCCCGATCCAGCGCAAAGGCGGCTGGCCGGGACGGGGAATTGTATCGAGCAGGCGGATCGAGCCATCGGGTTCGACGAGCTGCATCAGGTCCTTGTCCGAGGAGGCAATGGTGACCTTGAAGCCGGCATCGCGCGCCATGCAGGCATAGGTGGCCATGATGTCGTCGGCCTCCCAGCCCTCCATTTCGATGGAGGGAATGGAAAAGGCGCGCGTGGCCGAGCGGGTCAGCGGGAATTGCGGGATCAGCTCTTCGGGCGCGGGCGGGCGCTGGGCCTTGTATTGCGGATAGATGTCGTCGCGGAAGGTCTTGCCCTTGGCGTCGAAGATGACGGCCATATGGGTGGGCGCGTCGTCGCCATCCATGTCCTGGGTGAGCTTGAACAGCATGTTGCAGAACCCCTGCACACAGCCGACCGGCAGCCCGTCGGACTTGCGGTTGAGCGGGGGCAGGGCGTGGAAGGCGCGGAAAATATAGCCCGAGCCATCGACGAGCAGCAGATGCATGTTGGCGATTCCCTCATTCAGATCGGCGGCAACTCTATCGCCTCGCGGGTCAGGATGGCACCCATTTCTGACCAGATCTGTCAGCAGCCCTGACCGTAACAATTCCCCATGGACCAACCTTCGCCACTTTCATAAGCTAGGCCGAAAGGAACCGGAAAGGCAGATTGTCTGCCTTTCGAGCCGGCCATTGTGGGGCCGAAAGGATATCTCGTGCAAACCAGCCCGGCCAAGGGCTCCGGCGCCACCATTCTGGTGGTGGACGACGATGCCTTGATCACATTGAACACGGTCGACGTGCTGACCGATATGGGCCACACGGCGCTTGAGGCCTTTTCCGGCCCACAGGCGCTGGCGCTGATGCAGTCCCGCACCGATATCGCGGCCATCATCACCGACTATGCCATGCCCGGCATGACCGGGATCGAGCTGGCCCATGCCGCGCGCCAATTGCGCCCTGGCCTGCCCATATTGCTGGCCACGGGCTATGACGAAGTGCCCGACGTCGCCGGGCACGACTTTGTCCAGCTCAAAAAACCGTTCCGCGAGGCCGAGCTGAGCGGCCGCCTGGCCGAAGTGCTGGCCCCGGCGGCGGGCTGATCGCCTCAGCGCAGGCCGCTTTTCTCGAGCAGGCCCAGGCGCTTGGCGTCGTAATAATAGCCGCGGGCGTAAAATTGCACAGCGCGATCATCATTGTGCCCGGCGGTCATATAGGCGCCGGCCAGATAGCGCACGGCATAGCGCAGATTGGTTTCCGCATCGAGCAGGCCCGCGGGCTCGCCGCGATATCCCATACCGCGCGCCGTGGCGTGGGAAATCTGCATCAGGCCGTAATAGGGGCCGTTGCGGGCCGCCGGATTGTAATTGCTCTCGCGCACGATGACCCGCCGCACCAGGTGTTCGGGCACATCATACTGGGCGGCATAATGGGCGATCAGCCCATCGAGGGTGCCGCGCTCGGACCCGGCATAGCCAAGCAGCATGGTGCTGGGGGCCGGGGGCACGGCGGCAGCCTTGGGCACGTGGCCGGCCGGGGTGGCGGCGACAGGGGCAAACGAGGCAATGGCGGTGGCAGCGGATTTGTTGCCGGGCAGCGGCTTGATGCCCGCCATGGAACAGCCGGCCAGAACCAGCGCCATGGCCAGGGAACCTGCAATGGGGAGCGGCCGCGCCGTCATGGGCATACCTCTTTGCGCCAGATTTTTCCCTCGCTCTGCCCGCTACGCGGCAAACACGGCGGCTTGATGGCGGAAATACGACCGGTGGGCAAGGGGGATCGCCGCTATGCCCCATCAGCCGGGGCTTTGCGCGCCCGGGTTTACATCTGAGCCTGAGGCCCTACACTTGGGGTTCGCCGTCGCGCGTTTTTTGCGGCCCTTGTGGTGCCGCCTGACCTGCCGCTCCGCCGCCGATTGGCCGAGTGGCCCTTTGCGCGACTGACCCCGAGAGTCCTCCCCAAAGAGTGGAGGGCGAGACAAAATTTCCGAAAGGCTCGTCCCATGACAACTGCCGCACCCGGCGATACCGTACGCATTCACTATTCCGGCCGCCTGACCGATGGCACCCAGTTCGACAGCTCCGAAGGCAAGGCGCCGCTGGAGTTCAAGCTCGGCGAAGGCCAGGTTATCAAGGGGCTCGAGCAGCACGTTGCCGGCATGGAAACCGGCGCCAAGAGCACCGTGACCATTCCGGTCGCCGAGGCCTATGGCCCGCGCCGCGATGACGCCATCCAGCAGCTCGACCGCGAAAAAGTGCCCTCCGGCATCGAACTGGAAGTGGGCACCCAGCTCCAGGCCCGCACCGCCGATGGCGGCATGCTGCCCATCACCGTGGTCGGCGTGGACGAGCAGAGCGTAACCGTGGACGCCAACCACCCGCTCGCCGGCAAGGATCTGGTGTTCGACGTCGAGCTGGTCGAGGTTGTTAAGGCTGCGTAAGCGTTCCGCGTCGCGGATGAAAGGCTCCAGTGGAGCCTTTCAAGCTGAAGCAGGCCATGAGAGCTATGCTCGAATGGCGGGTGGCCGAAGCGGATGAAAGGCTCCAGTGGAGCCTTTCAAGCTGAAGCAGGCCATGAGAGCTATGCTCGAATGGCGGGTAGCAGCTTTCGCCATTCTCGCAAAACACACAGACTGTCACCCCGACCTTCGCCGGGGTGACAGCCAATTATGGTTGCAGCACCGATCCCCGCCCAGCGGGGATTTTTTGTTTGGAATCTTCGTTCGTCGGCCGGAATGGGGTGGGGTGCGGCCAGTCTGGTATCGAGGTGTTAACGCCTGCTTCGCGCTAACAGCGGTCGTTGAGCGCGATTGGACTGATGGGCGCTCTTCACTCCTGAAAGCGACCGACCCAGGGCTCGAACAAGTTTCGCCGGGCGCCGTCGACGAGCCCCCTCTGCGTCTTAAGCCCTCTCGCGCGCAGGTTGGGCGCAGGAGGCTCCGCATCATTGATGGCGGCGGCTAGCCGGCTTTCGGCCACCATTTGATGGCGTCGTGCATGTACGGGTCGAGCGCCTCATCCTTGTCCGCCCGCTCGTCCTTTGCCACCTCGTTCTGCAGACTGGTGAGCAGCCAGCCCGCCCTTTCCGGCTTCACCGCCTCCTGGAGGGTCTGCATCGCACCGCGCGTCGTGGTAGAGCGCAGCATGTTCTCGAGCTCATCGATGTTGCAGAATACCAACGGTATCCGATCCTGCGCGGTGATCTCAGGCTCCTTCTCCGCAACCATTGCCCGCGCACGCTCGAAGACTTCCTCGATCTGCCCGCCCGACATTTCGAGCCAAGTGTCCATGAGCACAACGACGCCAGGGGTGCCTGCTGCCAGCTTGCCGCCCGGCGCTGCCACCAATCCCCGTCGTACCCGGGAAACGAACCGCCAAATCTGGAATGCGCCCTTGGCTAGGTCGGCGAATGCGGGGTCGTGCAGCGGATCGATTTCCTCGCCTAGCTTTACCGAGATGGGCGCCTTCTTGGCTTTGCATTCGATGATCGCGACAGTCTCACCCTCATCGACGAGGAAAAAATCCGGACTGTCGATCCGGTGCTTGGCGTTGCCGAACTTGAACTCGGGGACCACCTGCAGGTCCGGCAGGAACGCTTCCAGCATCAGCTTGCAGAGCCCTTCGAACCTCCGGCCAATCAGATCCCTCAGCTCGCCCGAGTTGTCGACCAGATCGTAGTACAGTCCGTTCGTGAACCGCTCTACAACCAGATCGGGGATCGGGCCCACGATGATGTCCTTACTCTCGAAGAGCACGCACGGCCACTTCCGCAGGACTGACGACTGGTATGCCGCATGCGTTGTCACCTGCGTCATCGCGGTGGCTTCTCGACGCATCGCCGCCTCCGGCTTGGCGTAAATCCCGATGCACCTAGTCAGCACCTCCGGATCGATCGCCAAGCGCTTGTCGACGTTCGGGTGCGCCTTCACCGCCGAGTGATGCATCAGCATCGACGTCAGAGCGAAACCCGAGAAGCAGAAGTCGTGGATCGAAACCCCGTGCTTCTGCTCGAAGTACTGGGCCGCCTCGTGGAAGGTGTAAAGGTACGCCGTTTTGAAGAAGGCGGCCTTGTTCATCTTGCCTCGCTGCCAGTGGAATTGACGCTGGGCGATGCGGCGCATCTCGTCGAACACGCTGACGCGCCGCAGGGTGAGGCCGTCGTGGGCGTTTTCCAGGTCGTTAGTCATCTGGAGCAGCTGCAACGGAGCGCCAAGGTGGCGGGTGTTCAGCACCTTCCAGGCGCGATCACCTCGCCGCCGCAGCGGCTGGGAGAGCAGGAACGCGTTGACCAAGGATTCGAGCGTCCACTTATGGATGTGGTGGGGTTCGCTCGCGAACTTAACCAGATGATCTGGTGCCTCGGTGAACCAGCGCCAGCCGATCTTGTTGGCCTCGCCGATCTTATCGATCGACCAAATCATCCGCAGGAAGTCTTCTGTGCCATCGACACGGCCCAAGGACTTCGCCAGCTTCTTGCGGGCGCCTTCGAGGCGGCGGCGCAAATAACCCAGCGACCGCTCGGTGGGGAGCGGTTCGCCGTCGTCATCAAAGGTCGACATCAGGTTGAGGCCAGACTCCATTGTGGTTTCGTCTTCAGGGTCGGGGGACATGAAAAAGACCGGAGGAAATGGCCTCCAGACTAGTTAAGCCCGCCGCGGGCCTCAATGGTTGAGCGTCTTCTCCACCGCCTAGAGAGATTTGCCTTCGCTTCCTCCAGGGAAACTCCTAGATATCCGATGTTCGAAACTCCTGCATTTCTATGCTTCTTGGGTGGAAACTGCTGCACTTTGGTTTGGATCTGTGCTGATTCTGCTTTGGGCCAAAAGCCGCCATCGTCGCCGTAGCGAGTGAACGACCGCGATGGGGTCGAAACCGGCCCCAGTGCTCCGCGCACAAAGCCGCCTCACCCCGGCACCACGAACCCCTCGCGCAGTTCAGTTGCTTTCGCCCGGCTGATACACCCCTCGGCGTGGTCGTTGACCAGGCCCATGGCCTGCATGAAGGCAAAGATCGTGGTGGGGCCGACAAATTTCCAGCCGCGCTTCTTGAGCGCCTTGGACAGAGCGATCGATTCGGGCGAGGTGGTCTGGCTTTGCGGCGGGGCGGGGGTCTGGGCTTCGTAGCGCCAGACAAAGGCGGCGATGGAGCCGGCTTCGGCGATCAATTCCTGCGCACGGGCGGCATTGTTGATGACCGCTTCGATCTTGCCCCTGTGGCGCACAATGGCCTTGTCGGCCAGCAGCCGGTCGATATCGGTCTCGTTGAAACGGGCGACCGTGTCGATATCGAAACCGGCAAAGCCGGCGCGGAAGGCCTCGCGCTTATTGAGGATCGTGCGCCAGCTCAGCCCGGACTGAAACCCTTCAAGGCTGAGTTTTTCGAACAGGCGCGTGTCATCGCTGACCGGAAAGCCCCATTCATTGTCGTGATAGGGTACGAATTCGGGCGCCCCGCCGCACCATTGGCAGCGCGGCAATCCGTCTTCGGCGTGAAACAGGCTCATCATGTCTCCAGACGATCGAGTCGAGCGGACAGTCGAACGGGTGCGTCTGTCATCTTGTGTCAGCAGGCCTTGCAGGCGCCAGCCGATATTTGCGTTTTCAAGAGGACAGGCCGCCAAAACTCGGTCAGGAGCCGGCACCGCGGCGCAGGACGGCCGAGAAAAATTCGGCATAGCTGCCCTGCCGGGTGCGGCCGATCAGGTCGGACAGATCGGCTATCGGGTCGGTCGACCAGTCAACGCGCAGATCGACCTCGGGATAGGCTTGGTTGCGCACCACCTTGAGCGCTGCGGAGGTGATGGTGCGCCTGTCGCCCCCGGCAAGATTGCCAGCCTGGAGCGCGGCAAACAGGCGCTCGGCCAGATCGCCCGGCCCCCTGAAGGCATCAAGCATCGCATCCAGCACGGCGCGGCCCGCAATGATGTTTCCGGCCACCGCGACATTCTCGTCCATGGCGTGGCCGGCATAATCTTCGCAGCGGGTGCCGGTCCAGGCGCCAATGCGGCCCTGCGCGTCGATGACGATGGCCTGCCGGCGATCGCTTTCCGGATCCCGGGCCAGCGCCCCCTGCAAGGCGTGCTCGGCATCGGCAGCGGGAATGGCGGCAAGGGTGTCGACGGCCAGATAGGGATTGGTCATCGCCTGCGTCGCCATGGCAGCCCGGCCGGCGCGCACATGGGGTACCAGCGCGCCGACGGCCGGCCCGGCGGTGGCCGTGGCGACGCCCAGCTCGCCGGTTTGTGAATCTCGCGCAACGATGGAAAAGGTCATGCTGGCAAAATCCTCCTCTCGATATTTATCAGCATAAATTGACGGCAGGCGATATTTATGATGATAAATTACCCATGCCTTGTCTCACGCTCAGAGCCGGGAGGCAATGGTTGAGGGAACGCAAGGAGGTTTCAATGACATCCAAATGGTACGGACTGGCGCCGCTGCTCGCCGCCACCGCATTGGCGCTGGTATCGCCAGCCGCCGCCCAGACGCCACCCAATGTGCTGGTGGTCGGGCAAATTGCCGAACCGGCTTCACTGGACCCGCATGTGTCCACCGCAGCCAATGATTTCCGCATCGCCGTCAACCTTTATGACGGGCTGGTGCGCAACAAGTCGGGCACGCTCGAGATCGAGCCGGCGCTGGCCACGGACTGGACCATCTCGGACGATGGCCTGGAATATACCTTCAACCTGCGCGAAGGGGTCAGCTTCCATGATGGCACCCCGTTCAATGCCGATGCGGTCAAGTTCAATTTCGACCGCATGCTCGACGAAACCCATCCCTATGCGGATACGGGACCGTTTCCGCTGTCCTTCTTCTTTTCCGCGGTCGAGACCGTTGAGGTGATCGATGACCTGACGGTCAAATTCACGCTCAACGAGGCCTTCGCCCCGTTCATGTCCAACCTGGCCTCGGCCACCGGGCTGATCGTGTCTCCGGCCGCCGTCGAGCAATATGGCGCCGACTATGGCCGCAACCCCGTCGGCACCGGCCCCTACAAGTTCGAGGAATGGCAGTCCAATACCAGCGTTGTCGCCTCGCGCAATGATGACTATTGGGATGGCGCGCCCGACCTCGAGGCCGTCATTTTCCGGCCCATCACCGATGCCAATACCCGCGTGGCGGAAATGCTGTCCGGCGGCATCGACGTGCTGCTTGAAACCCCGCCCGACAATGTCGCCCAGTTCCGAGACGACCCCAACTACCAGGTCGTTGAAGCCGTTGGCCCCCATGTCTGGTACGTCATGCTCAACGCCAAGGAAGGCCCGTTCACCGATGTGCGGGTGCGCCAGGCGGTGAACTATGCGGTCAACAAGGAGAGCCTGGTCAACGACGTGCTGCAGGGCACGGCCGAGGTCTCTGCCGGCCCCATCCCGCCGGCCTTCAACTGGGCTTATAATGAAGAGGTCGACCCCTATCCCTATGATCCGGAAATGGCCCGTCAGCTCCTCGCCGAAGCCGGTGCGGAAGGCGCGTCGCTGACGTTCCTGGTGACCGAGGGCGGCTCGGGCATGCTCGACCCGGTGCCCATGGGCACGGCCATCCAGGCCGATCTCGCGGCGGTCGGGCTCGATGTCGAAATCCAGACCTATGAGTGGAACACCTTCCTTTCGGAAGTGAATCCGGGTCTTGAGGGCAAGGCCGACATGGCCGAAATGGCCTGGATGACCTCTGACCCCGACACGCTGCCCTTCCTCACCCTGCGCACGGCGGCCTGGCCAGAAGAAGGCGGATTCAACTCGTCCTATTATTCCAATCCGGAAGTGGACGCCCTGCTCGATCAGGCCCGTGTCTCGACCGATCCGGACGAGCGCGCCGAGCTTTACAAGCAGGTCCAGGCCCTCACCAATGAAGATGCCCCCTGGCTCTTCGTGGCCAACTGGAAGCAGAATGCCGTGGTGACCAGCGCCGTGGAGGACTTCGAACTGCAGCCGGACTTCGGCCTGGTGCTGCGCGACGTTAGCAAGCCATAGGGTTGTGCCGGGTGGGGGCATGCCCCTCACCCGTCTTGGCCTGCGGCCGATCCACCCTCTCCCACAAGGGGAGAGGAAAAGCGCCGTGGTCGCCCAAAGCTCGGTTTTCCCTTCTCCGCTCGTGGGAGAAGGGGCCCGAAGGGCGGATGAGGGGGCTTTCGTTCAGCGAGAGGAGGACCAGAGATGACCGCCTATGTCGGCAAGCGCCTGTTGGCCGCGATCCCGGTAATCCTGGGATTGTCGATTATCGTCTTCCTGGTGATGAAGCTCATTCCCGGCGATCCGGCACAGGCGCTGCTCGGCTCCTACGCCACGCCGGACAATGTCGAGCGGATCAATCGGGCCCTGGGGCTCGACCGTTCCTGGCCCGAGCAATATGTGATCTGGATCGGCAATCTTTTGCAGGGTGATTTCGGCCGTTCCTATATTCTCAATCGCCCGGTTATCGACGAAGTGCTGGACCGCTTCAGCGCCACGCTCATTCTTGCCGGGGCCTCGTTGCTCATCTGTTCGGTGCTCGGCATTCTCGCCGGCATCGTCTCGGCGGTGCGCCAGTTTGGCTGGACCGACCGCATCGTCACCTTTTTCGTGCTGATCGGCATATCCATGCCGGCCTTTTTCCTCGGGCTGGTGCTGATCCTGCTGTTTGCCGTGCAATGGCGGCTGCTGCCCGCCTCGGGCATGTATGCCGTCTATGGCGGCGGCGACCTGCCCGATCTGCTGCGCCATCTCATCCTGCCCGCCGGCACACTGGCCATTGTCGCCACCGGCGTCGTGGCGCGCCTCACCCGCGCGGCGATGCTCGAAGTGTTGCGCCAGGACTTCATCCGCACCGCCCGCGCCAAGGGGTTGAGCGAAAACGCGGTGATCTACCGCCACGCCTTCCGCGCTGCGCTGGTCTCGATCATTCCGGTGATCGGCATTCAGACCGGCTTCGTGCTCGGTGGCGCCGTCTATATCGAAACCGTGTTCCAGTGGCCGGGGCTGGGGCAGATGCTGGTCAAGGCCGTCTCCACCCGTGACCTGCTGCTGGTGCAGGGCGGCGTGCTGGTTGCCGCCACCCTTTACGTCCTCGTCAACCTTTTGGCCGATGTCGCCCAGGCCATGCTCGATCCGAGGCTCAAGGCATGACCGATATGACCCTGTCCGCGCCCGAACCCCGCAAGCGCCGCAGCAATTGGCAATTGCTGATGGCCAATCGCCTCGCGGCGGCGGGCCTGTTCCTGTTCGGCTTCATCGTCATTCTGGCCGTGCTGGCGCCGGTGCTGCCGCTGCCCAATCCCGACATTACCGACCAGCCCAATCGCCTGCTGCCGCCCTTTGCCGATGGGCATCTGCTCGGCACCGACCATCTGGGCCGCGATATCCTCTCGCGGCTGATCTGGGGCACGCAGGTGTCGCTGATCGTGGGCGTCAGCGCCACCGCGCTTGCGGCCATTTTCGGCTCGCTGATCGGGTTGGTCGCCGGCTATGCACGCGGTGCGACCGACAGCGTGCTGATGCGCTTTGTCGATATGCTCATGGCCTTCCCCTATATCCTGCTCGCCATCGCCATTGTGGCGGCGCTGGGGCCGGGCCTGCTCAATGCGCTTTACGCCATCGCCATCGTCAATATCCCTTTCTTCGCCCGCAACATAAGGGGCGTGACGGTGTCCATCCGCAATCGCGAATTCGTCGACGCGGCGCGCCTTTCCGGCAAGAGTCACCCGGCCATTCTCTTCACAGAAGTGCTGCCCAATGTCCTGCCGGTCATCGTCATCACCATGTCCACCACGGTGGGCTGGATGATCCTTGAAACGGCCGGTCTCTCCTTCCTCGGTCTGGGCGCCCAGCCGCCAACGTCAGACCTCGGCTCCATGCTCGGCCAGGCCCGCGCGCAGCTCTTCACCGCGCCCCATGCCTCGATCATTCCGGGCATCATGATCTTCGTGCTGGTGATGAGCATCAACCTGCTCGGTGACGGCATTCGCGACGTGCTTGACCCCCGCCTGCGCTCCGGGGCGCTGGATCGGCCTATGCCGATCACCAAGATTGACCGCAAGACCAAGCCCGCCGCAACGCTTGAAGACGCGCCGGCGCTGGTCGTCGACAATCTCTCGACCGGCTTTGATGACGGCAAGGCCATCACGCCCGCCGTGCGCGATATCAGCTTCCGCCTCGGCAAGGGCGAATGTCTCGGCCTGATCGGGGAAAGCGGCTCGGGCAAATCGGTGACGGCGCTCTCCCTCATGGGGCTGGTGGCCTCGCCCCCCGGCGTCATCACCGCTGGCGGCGTCTATGTCGGGGGCAGGGAAGTGCTCTCCCTGCGCGAACAGGAACTGATCGGCCTGCGCGGCGGCCGTGTCGCCTATGTCTTTCAGGACCCGCTGACCACGCTCCATCCCCTGTTCCGCGTTGGCGAACAGATCGCCGAAGCCATTCTGGTACATGAAAGCGTCGGCAAGTCCGAAGCGCATCGCCGCGCCATCGAATTGATGGAAACCGTGGGCATTCGCGACGCCCGGAGCCGGGCCAGTGCCTATCCGCATGAACTCTCGGGCGGCCAGCGCCAGCGCATCGGCATTGCCATGGCGCTCGCCAACGACCCCGACATCATCATTGCCGACGAACCTACCACCGCGCTCGATGTCACGGTCCAGGCCCGCATTCTCGAATTGCTGCAGAACCTGCGCCGGGAACGGGGCCTGGCGCTCCTGCTCATCACCCATGATTTCGGCGTCGTCGCCCAGGTCTGCGACCGCGTCGCGGTGATGAAGAATGGCGAGATCGTCGAACAGGGCGAGACCGGCGCCGTGCTGCGCGATCCGCAACATGACTACACCAAGCGCCTGATCGCCTGCGTCCCGGAACTGGGCGAGGGGCAGGCCTTTCTCGACCGCGTGCGCCCGCTGTTTGTGGAGGCCCGGACATGAGCGACAACGCTGTCGAAATGCGCGACCTGGTCAAGACCTTCGGCGGCGGGCGCAGCCTGTTCGGACGCAGGGCCAGCGAGGTGCATGCCGTCAAGGGGATTTCCCTGGACCTGCAACGCGGCGAGACCCTGGGGATTGTCGGGGAAAGCGGCTCGGGCAAATCCACCCTTGCCCGCATGCTGGTGGGGCTGGAAGCGCCCACCTCGGGCACCATGCAGATCGATGGCAAGCCCTGGGCGGAGCTGGCCGCAACCGGCTCCCGCGCCTTTGGCCGCACCATTCAATATGTGTTTCAGGACCCGGTGGCCTCGCTCAACCCGCGCAAGACCATTGGCGAAATCCTTGACGTGCCGCTGCGTCTTCTCTGCGGTTATGATGCCGGCAAGCGCGCCAGCCGCAAGAAGGAACTCGTCGACGCGGTGCAGATGCCGCTCGACACGCTCGAGCGCTTCCCGCACGAGTTTTCCGGCGGCCAGGCCCAGCGTATTGCAATTGCCCGGGCCCTCGCGGCCGAGGCGCGGATCCTGGCGCTGGACGAACCGGTCAGCGCCCTCGATGTGTCGGTGCAGGCCCAGGTTCTGCTCCTGCTCCAGCAATTGCGCGACGATCTGGGGCTGTCCTATCTGTTCATCAGCCACGACCTGGCGGTAGTCGAATCGATTTCCGATCGTGTCGCGGTCATGTATCTGGGAGAGGTGGTGGAGATTGGCCCGGCTGCCCGCCTCTTTGCCGCCCCGCAACATGATTATACCAAGGCGCTCATCGCCAGCGCACCGCGCCTGACTTCACCGGATATTGCATGAACGAGATCGACCCGGCGCTGACCGACCTGCCCCGCCGCAAGCGGACCGACGAGATTGTCGATGCCATCAAGCGCATGATTGTCGAGCACGGCCTGGCCCCAGGTGACCGTCTGCCGCAGGAACGCGACCTCATCACCCAGTTCGCCGCCAGCAAGGGCACGGTGCGCGAAGCGCTCAAGGCGCTCGAGGTGCAGGGGCTGATCTCCGTGCGCACGGGCCCCGGTGGCGGCGCTTTCATCGAGCGGATGTCGGAAGGGCGGGCGATGAGCCTGCTGTCCAATTTCCTGTTCGCCAAGAACCTCTCGATTGCCAATATCTACGAGATGCGCAAGGCGCTTGAGCCGCTGGTGGCCGCCAGCGCCACCCCGCATATCGACGAAGCCGGATTGAACCGGCTCGAAGCCATCATCTCGGTCTATGACCATGAACCCGCCGACGCCACCGAGCGCTGGAACCAGCGCATGGCCGAGCTCGATTTCCATGGCGTAGTCGCCGAATATGCCGACAATCCCATCCTCGCCTTCACCTGCCGGTTCCTGCAGCGCCTGCTCAAGGACCTGGCCATTGCCCAGGATATCTATGTCCAGCCTGAACCGGTGCTGCGCCAGTCCGGCATCGAGCATCAGCGCGACCTGATCGCCGCCATGCGCCGCCGCGATGCCGATGCTGCCGCAGCGATCCTGGCCGAACACATGGCCGAAGCCGAACAGCATATGCTGGGCCTGCAGGCCAGGCTGATGGATCGGTTCCTGAGCGAAGATGCCACCCCGCGCCGGGCCAGAAGGCGCCGCGCCACATGATCGATACCGATTATCTGCGCGATTGCCTGCTCGAACTGGTGCAGACCCCCAGCCCCGTCGGCATGACCGGCCGGGCCGTGGCGCTGGTCGATGGCTGGCTGCGCGATCTGGGGTTCGAACCGAAATATACCCGCCGCGGCGTGCTCTATGTCGAGATTGGCGACGGTGCCCCGCGCCGGGCGCTGGCTGCCCATCTCGACACGCTTGGGGCCATGGTCACCGAACTCAAGCCCAATGGCCGGCTGGCCCTGCGCAATACCGGCACCTGGGCGGCCCGCTTTGCCGAAGGGGCGCGGGTCACGGTGTTCTCCGACCACGCAACCCATCGCGGCACCATCCTGCCGCTCAAGGCCTCGGGCCATCGTTTCAATACCGCAGTCGACACCCAGCCGGCCGATTGGGACAATCTCGAAATCCGCATCGATGCCGTTTTGCCCGACAGGGCCGCACTTGTCGCGGCAGGGTTCAATGTCGGCGACATGGTCGCCATCGATGCCCAGCCCGAGATCGTCGACGGCTTCATCGTCTCCCGCCATCTCGACGACAAGGCGGGCTGCGCCACACTGCTCGCCGTGCTCAAATCCATTGCCGATGGCCACACCAGGGTGGCAACGCCGTTCCAGGCCATGTTCACCATTGCCGAGGAGATCGGCATTGGCGGCACGCATGGATTTGGTCCAGAGGTGGAGGAATTGCTCGCCATCGACAATGCGGTGACTGCGCCGAACCAGGCCAGCCGCGATGATGCGGTGACCATTGCCATGCGCGACCGGCAGGGACCGTTCGATGAACGGCTGACGCGGCAGATGCTGGCGCTCTGTGCCGAGCATGACATTCCCCATGTTCGCGACACCTTCCGCCATTATCGCTCCGATAGCGCCGCGGCGGTCGAGGCGGGATGGGACATCCGGGTGGGGCTGGTGTGCTTTTCGCTCGATAGCTCGCATGGCTGGGAGCGCACCCATATGGATTCGCTTGTCGCATTGGCGCGGCTGCTCTGCGCCTATGCCGGGTCGGAGATCGCCGCGCGGCCGCAATAGCCTCAGACGCAGAGGCTTGCGAATGTCACCGGCATGAAGATCAGCACGGCGGCAAGGAGCGCGGCCCGGTTGGCCCAGAGCGCGGCAAAGTGCAGTGGGCCTTCCGCCGCGCCGGCACGGGCCGGCAGGGCCAGCCAAAAGAGTGGCGCGAGTGCAAGCAAATATAGGCCGACCAGCACCGGCCGGTGCCAGTCGCCCCACCCATAAGCGCAACCCAGAGCCTGGACGGCATAGAGCACGACAAAGCCAGCCGACCAGATGACAAAGCCTGCTACCAGCCGGACCAGGGGCATCTCTATGATCGCCCTCATGGCGCCACCCCATTGAGACCCAGAAGCGCGACAAGGCCCAGCGCCAGGACCACCACCCCGCCGGCATAGCCGTTCCACAACCGGGCCAGCACCAGCTCGGTGCGCCTGTGCGCGGACACATAGCCCTGCGCGTGCCGCCAGAGTGCATGCGCGGCCATGATGGCGCCAAGGCCGCAATGCAGGGCGGCATAGCCGAGCGTGACAAAGGGCACGGCCTGTCGTGCATGTCCGGTCGGGTCGCCCAAAGTGCCCATGCTCAGCGCCATCAGGGTCAGGGCAAGGACTTGCAGCGCAATGGCTGCGACCAGGCCTGCGCGAAGCGGCAGGACTGAGCCGGGCCTGTGAGCAGCCATGGCGCTTGCGCCCGCAGCCGAAAGGCTGGCGACCACGGCCAGTGCTCCGGCCCAGAGCGGCAGGGCCGGTGCGCTTGAGCCCTGCCAGCCCGGTGCTATCACCAGCAGGAACAGGCCACCAAACAGGAGCGAGGTGAACAGCGTGCCATTCATCACCAGCGCCGTGCGATTGGCCAGCACGGTGACATTGTCCGGCGCTTCCACATCAGGCGGAACGGCAAGGCCGCGCCCGATATCGATCGGTCCGCGATCGGACTTTGATCCCAGGCCAATAGGCCAGCACAGGAACAGCACGAGCGTCGCCAGGGCCCCGAACGGGGCCAGCCAATAGAGCTTGAACAACAGTGCGAGGAAAAAACTGGCCGTCGCCATGGCCGTCCAGAGCGGCAGGTAGGAGCGGCGCGGCAGGACGATCAACTGCTCGGCGTCGCCACTCATCATGTCGACCGCCAGGGTTTCCTGTTCGCCATTGCGGGCAAAGCCGAGATAGCCGTCACCACCCGCCAGAGTGGGACCGATGCGCGCTGGCCGCAACTGGTCTGCGCGCGTGTCGATATGCGGAATGGCGGCAAAATTATAGCTTGGTGGCGGGGTCGCCGTGGCCCATTCCAGCGTCCCGCTCTGCCAGGGATCGCGGCGGAAGCGGGCGCCGAAGCGGAACTGCAGCACCATATCGGCCAGGACCAGCGCAAAACCCATGGTGAGGATGAAGCCGCCCACCGAGGACAAGAGGTTGAGCCAGTCCCAGCCCCAATTGGAGGGGTAGGTGGAAATGCGGCGCGGCATGCCCATCAGCCCGGTCAGATGCATCAGGAAAAAGGTGAGGTTGAAGCCGATCAGGATCAGCCAGAAGGCCGGTATCGAGAGGCGATAAAGGCTCTGCCGCCCCGAAATATGCGGTAGCCAATAGTAGATCGCCGCCAGCATGGGGAAGACGAAACCGCCCACCAGCACATAATGCAGATGTGCGACGACGAAGTAACTGTCATGGGCCTGGGTGTTGAACGGCACCATGGCCAGCATCACTCCGGTCAGCCCGCCGCAGACGAAGACCAAGAAGAAGCCGAAGACATAGAGCATGGGAATGTCCCAGCGTGGCTTGCCCGAGGCCAGCGTGCCGATCCAGGCAAAGATCTGCACCGCGGTGGGGATGGCCACCAGGGCACTGGCAGCGGAAAAGAACGCCAGCGCCAGATGCGGAATGCCCACGGTGAACATGTGGTGCACCCAGAGCCCGAAGCTGAGAAAGGCCATGGCGACAATGGCCGCGACAATGGCGCGATAGCCCAGGATCGGACGTTGCGCGAACACCGGAATAATGGTCGAAAGCGCCCCGGCGGCAGGCAGGAAGATGATGTAGACCTCCGGATGCCCGAACAGCCAGAACAGGTGCTGCCACAAGAGCGGATCGCCGCCCCGCGTCGGATCAAAGAACGGCAGGTCGAAGGCGCGCTCCATCTCGAGCAGGATCGACCCCAGGATCAATGGCGGAAAGCCGATGATCATCATCCCCGCAGTCACCAGCATGTACCAGGCAAACAGCGGCATCCGCGTAAGGGCCATGCCAGGCGCGCGCATCTTGAGGATGGTGACGAAGAGCTCGATCGCTGCCGTCACCGCCGAGATTTCGACAAAGGTGATGCCCAGGAGCCAGACATCGGCATTGATGCCCGGCGTATAGGGTTTCGAAGAAAGCGGGGTGTACATGAACCAGCCGCCATTGGGCGCTACGCCCGCCAGCATGGCGATAATCAGGATCGAGCCGCCGAACAGATAGCACCAGAAGCCATAGGCGGTGAGCCGGGGAAAGGCGAGGTCGCGCGCGCCCAGAAGCTTGGGCAGCATGTAGATGGCGAAGCCCTCGAACATGGGAATGGCGAACAGGAACATCATCACCGTGCCATGCATGGTGAAGATCTGGTTGTAGATGTCCGGACCAAGAAAGGCGCTGTTGGGCGTCGCCAACTGCGCCCGGATCAGCATGGACAGCAGGCCGCCAATGGCAAAGAACAATAGAGCCATTGCCATGAAGCGCTTACCCAAAATGGTGTGGTTGACGCTGGAGAGCCGGGCCAGTCCGGGTGGGGTGCGCCAGATCGCGTCGAGCTGCTTGTGCAGGCCAATGGGGGAGGGCGTCTGGCTCATTGGCCGCCCTCCATCAGGGCCGTGAAGTCCTCATCCGTATGCGCCTCGATGCGAAACCACATGCCATCATGCCCCGGCCCGCAATATTCGGCGCATTGCCCCCAATAGGTGCCGGGTTGGTCGGCCTCGAGGCGGATGAGATTTTCATGGCCCGGTATGGCGTCGATCTTGCCCCCCAGTCTGGGCACCCAGAATGAATGGATCACGTCTTTGGAGCTCACAGCGACATCGATGGGCCGACCGGCGGGAATATGGAGCACGTCGTCGCTCATTTCGCGTCCATCCGGATAGGTGAAATTCCATTGCCAGCGTTCGGCTTGGGCGCCAAAGCGCAATGGGGCATCGCCCCTGGGCAGCAATTGCTCGCCCAGAACCAGCGCCGTGAGCAGGATCAGGATCGGGATGGGCAGAACCAGCCCGCCGCCCACGATCCATTGCGCAGGCGTGATGCGCGTCACCCATGCGGGACGCAGATAGGCCATGGCGAATAGCGCGATGACCAGCGCGAACAGCAGGGCTGAGCCATACAGCATCACCCACCAGAGCACCGCCAGATTGGCCGCGCGCGGGCCGGCGGGGTCGAGCGTGGACAATGCGCCCGTGCAACCGGTCAGCAGCAGCGGCGTTGCACCAAGTGCAACGGGCTTGAACAAGGGGCGAACCAGATGACCGATATTCCGCGCGAAGACGAAGAGAGCGAAATCCGCGACGAGGAGACGCCGCCCGAAGCCCGGTCCGATCACCCCAATCCGGCCATTCGCGCCGTGGCAGGCAAGGATATCGGCTCGGCCATCGCCGTGGCCGGGCACCCCATCCATGCCATGCTGGTGCATTTTCCCATCGCCTTTGTCGTCGCCACATTGGGCGTCGATATCTTCTATTGGTGGAATGCCGATCCGTTCTGGCTCGAGGTCGGCAAATGGGCCGCCGGCGCCGCCTTTGGTTTCGGCCTGCTCGCGGCCATTGTCGGTACGCTCGAACTGCTGGCCGTGCCCGGCATTCGTGTGCGCGTGGCGAGCTGGAACCATGCCATTGCGGCCATGGTGATGCTCGCCATTGTCGGCGCCAATGCCGGCCTGCGCATCTATCTGCCGGAGATGGTGCTCCCGAGCGGGCTGATGCTCTCGGTATTGGCGACCATGGCGGCGGGCTTCGCCGGCTGGCATGGTGGCAAGCTGGTGTTCGATCATGGCGTCGGCCTCATCATTTCGCCTCGCCAATAAGCTGCTCGAACATCTCTGACAGCGCGCCAGGTGCGAACAGGCCCGCCAGGATTGCCGGCCATTCGATATCTGGTTTCCCCAGAACCAGCACCAGGGTGGCGGCGATGGCCGAAAAGGTCAGCGTCAGCACCAGCACGAAGCGCCCGAGCGGATAGACCCCACCGGGTTCGAAGAGCCGCAGGATCATCAGCCCGGAAAAGATGTGCACGCCGGTCAGCACCGACACGCCGACAAGCTTGGCCGAAAACCAGTTTTCATAAGTGCCCTGCAACAGGATCAGCGCCGTGCCCGAGGCAATGGCGGCAAAGGCGGTTGGCGACACCAGCGTGACATAGAGAAAACGGGTGAAGGCATGCAGCCGATGCAGCTTCTGTCCCTCCAGCCCCCGGCGCTGGCGATACAGGAACGGCAGCGCGATCAGCCCCGCGGACCAGCCGGCAATGGTCGCGACATGGATGAATTTGAGCCAGGTGACGAACAGGGCAAGGCTCATTCAGCCACCGCCTGCTCTGCGCGCAAGGCCAGTACCAGCCGCCACAGCACCAGCGCCAGGAGCGGCAGATTGGCGGGGACCCACATGATCAGCCCCGCAAGCTGCTGATCCTCCAGCGGCGAAAGGCCGAAATTGAGGGTGCTGCCCAGATGCGGCAGATAGAGCGGGCTCGGCGCAAACACCAGCAGTGCGCCAAGCAGCCCCATCTGGATGGCGCTGGACAAAGCCGAAATGCCTGCGGCCATCGCGGCCTGGCTGCGCAGCAGGCCCAGCCACAGCCAGGTGAAACTGGCAATCAGGCTCACCTGCATGAGCCAGTAGATCGCCGGATGGGTGAATGCGGCCGTATAGAAGTCCGGCGCGTGCCAGAGCCAGAGCGCCAGGGTCGAGAGCACCAGCGGCGGCATCAGGCCGGAGCGCAGACCCCATCGCGCGGGCAGGGCCAGCGCCACGAGCGGCGCCAGTATCATGGTCAGCACCACATGGTGGCCAACCCTTACCGAGAACAGCGCCACGCTGAGCGCGCAGATGGGCGAGACGAAGAGGATCACCGCCAGCAGCCATGCGCCGGCAAAGGCAAGCTGGCGCCTGGGGTCTGCCTGACGCAACAGCACAAATCCGGCAAGGGCCGTGAGAACAAGGACAGAGAGCAGGCCGGGCTCGAAATTCCACCGGCCCCAGAGTGTTTCCAGGGTCGGTGGCGATCCGCAATAGCTCATGTCGAAGGAAAAGGCTGACGCTGGGTCCATTTCCATTCCGGATGTTGGAGGGTGTCCCGGCACGGCCTTCTCTGGCGAGGGAAGCCGTGCCGGGGCGCTTTCAGACTTAAGGCTGCTCGTCGCTCGCGGCTGTCTCGCCCGGCAGCGCATAGGCGATGAAATAGTCGCCAATGGGCGTTTCCATGAAGTCATGGCCGCCGGCATTGATGACCACGATCTGCCGCCCCTGTGACTCATAGGTCATCGGGGTTGCCTGGCCACCGGCCGGGAGGTCCACCTCCCAGACCCGCTCGCCGGTTTCGATGTCGATGGCGCGGAACAGATCATCGGTGGCCGCCCCGATAAAGAACAGGCCCGAAGCGGTGATGAAGCCGCCACCATTATTGGGCGTGCCGATATCGACCGGCAGCATGGACGGAATGCCGAAGGGGCCGTTCTTGCGAGCGGTGCCGAAGGGGCGATCCCACAGCACTTCGCGGGTATTGAGATCAATCGCCGCGATCCCGCCATAGGGCGGCTCCTTGCACAGCAGGCCCGTGAACGGCACGCGCCAGCCGGCATTGACGCGAATGCCATAGGGCGCTTCGGCCTGCGGGCTGATCGAGCCATGCGAACCCGAACCGGCGGACGGCTCATAATTGGGGTCGGCGATGGAATAGACGCCCATCTCGTTGACCTCTTCGCGCGGAATCAACTGGTTGTAGTTGGGCATGTTGTTGTAGTTGGCGATCAGAATGCCCTTTTCCGGGTCGACGGCGATGCCGCCCCAGTCCGAGCCGCCATTATAGCCGGGGAACTGGATCCAGGGCTGGTCCACCGTGGGCGGAGTATAGACGCCATTGTATTCGGCCTGCCGGTACTGGATGCGGCACCAGAGCTGATCGAGCGGCGTGGCGCCCCACATATCGGCCTCGGTGATCTCGGGCTTCAAGAGGTTCGGGAAGTCCGTGACATAGGGCTGGGTGGGCGAAAGGCGATCTGGCTCGACGCCACCCTGCGGGGCAGGACGCTCCTCGATATTGACCAGCGGCTCGCCGGTCTCGCGGTTGAGGATATAGAACTGCGCCTGCTTGGAGGGCATGATGATGGCCGGGACCGGGCCCTCTTCGGTGGGGAAATCCACCAAGGTGCCTTGGCCGCCCAGGTCATAGTCCCAGATGTCGTAATGTACCGTCTGATAGTGCCAGGCGACCTCGCCGGTCTCGACATCCAGCGCCACGATGGCGGTGGAATAGGTGTTTTCCTGCTCGGACCGCGTGCCGCCCCAATAGTCGACGGCCGAATTGCCCATGGGCAGATAGACCATTCCCAACTCGTCATCGCCCGAGGCGATGGTCCACATATTGGGCGTGCCCGGCGAATAGATCTCGCCTTCCGGCGGCAGGCCATTTTCGCCCGGGCGGTTCATGTCCCAGGCCCATTCAAGTTCGCCCGTGACAGCGTTGTAGCCGCGGATGACGCCCGATGGAGCAGTGCGCTGCTGGTTGTCACTGACCTGGCTGCCCACCACCAGCACATCGCGCACCAGGGTCGGGGGCGAAGTCGGGGCATAAAAGCCCGGCGCGGTGTCACCAATGCCTTCCATGAGATTGACGATGCCGGCATTGCCGAAATCGGGGCAGGGCTGACCGGTCTCGGTGTCGAGCGCGATCATGCGCGCATCATGGGTGAGGTTGACCGTGCGGGTGGCGCAGATCTCGTCGCGCTCGGCGGTCGGGTCCTCGAAATAGACCAGGCCCCGGCAAGAGGCGTTATAACCCACATTGTCGGTCGAAACGCCGGGATCATAGGTCCAGAATTCGGCGCCGGTGGCAGCATCAAGGGCGCTGATATGATTGGTCGCCGAGCACAGATAAAGCCTGTCACCGACCTTGACCGGCGTATTCTGATTGCCGAACGGTTCGTCGCCTTCCGGCATGTCGCCGGTCCGGAATTCCCAGATCTTTTCAAGCTGGCCGACATTGTCCGGTGTGATCTGGTCGAGGGGCGAATAGCGCATGGCGCGATGCGTGCCGCCATAGGCCGGCCAGTCGACGCCGGTTTCCAGCGCAACATAGGTCGGCTCAGTCCCCTCGGGCATCACCAGTTCTTCCCCCGCCTCGAGCGGGGCGCCTTCGGCGGCGTCACCGGCATCGGCAGGAATTGCTGGCTCGACTGTCTCTGTGGGCCCTGCTGATGGCGCTGCCGGTTCAACCGGAGCAGTCTCCGGCGCCTCCGATGCAGGGGGCGCCTCGGGGGCTTCCGGCTGGGCCGCCGGTTCATCAACTTCCTGGGCAATGGTGCTTTCGATGCCGTGATTGGCAACGCCAATGGCGCCGACTGCGCCCGCAAACGTCACCATGGCCGCCATGGCAGAGGTGCCGAAGCGCCGCACCGAGCCGCGCAGCACGGGCAGCGTGGTCAAGACGAGAAGGAGAACAATGGTGGGAGCCAGGAGGCGCGGCACCTGCGCCCAGCCATCAAGGCCCGCTTCCCATAAGGCCCAGATCAAGGTGCCCAGCCAGGTCAGCAGGTAAACCCACAGCGCGGTCATTTCGCGGCGGAACAGGAACCATGCGGTCAACACCAGGCCAATGCCCGCTGGCAGATAATACCATGAGCCGCCAAGGGTGATGAGCCAGACCCCGCCTGCCACGATAGGCAGGCCAAAGACGAGCAAAACGGCCCCGACAAACATGGTCCACCAGAAGCCCAAACCTTTGCGGTCAAGGCGCGACATGGATTGATCGGTCATGCTTTCCTCCAATGGCGTGCTTAGCCGTGCAACGCCCCAATCCGGTCACAGTTCCGAACGGATTGAGATGATTTCGGCCCAGCCCGCGTCCGCGGCAGCTAGAGCGGCTTGGAGAGGAAGCTGCGGGTCCGGCCCTTGGGAAAGTCCGGCAGACTGCCGAATATCGTGTAGCCGGCGCGCTGATAGGTCTTGAGCGCCTGGGGATTGAAGGTGTCGATATAGGCGCCGTGACAGCCACGGCCCCTGGCTTCGGCCTCGGCCAGTTCCAGCATGCGTCCGGCCAGCTTGCGGCCGCGCTGTTCTTCGGCCACCCATAGCCATTGCACATAAAGCCAGCCCCAGGCGGTATAGCCCGACAGGCCCGCCACCACGTCACCGTCGACATCGCGCACAAAGACGGCCAGGGCCTGGCGCTCGGACGGCCCGACATCGCTCTGGTTGAACGCGGCGAGGGACGTGCCCAGGACCTCAAGGTCCTCAGCCCGCGGTGTGCCGGTGATTTCAAGCGCCAGAACCATGTTCAGGCCGCCAGCAGGCCACCGGTCAGGGCATGGGGGGCGCCGGTCGTGGTGGGAAAGCTGATCGGCAGGCCGCGCAGCACCCGCACGGCCAGGAGCGCAAAGCATTCCGCCTCGACCGCATCGCCCCGCCAGCCCACTGCCTCGGCGGGGATAGCCTCGACCTTGGCGCGCGTCTGCAACATGGCCATGATTGCCGGATTGTGCCGGCCGCCACCGCAGACGATCAGCCGTTCCGGACGCTGCGGCAACAGATCGAGCGCCTTGCCCACCGCGCCGGTGGTAAAGGCGGTCAGCGTTGCCGCGCCATCTTCGGCACTCAAGCCTTCGGCCATGGTGGCGAGAAAGTCGAAGCGATCGAGCGATTTTGGATAGGGCGCGGAGAGGTAAGGGTGTGTCAGCAGACGCGCCAGGCGTTCTTCGTCCACTTTGCCGCGCAAGGCGATTTCGCCATTATGGTCCATATCGCCAAGGCCCAGGCCTTTGACAAAATCATTGATTGGCGCATTGGCAGGGCCGGTGTCGAAGGCAATCAACTGCTCGGCGCCATCCCAATAGGTGATATTGGCCACCCCGCCCAGATTGAGCACGGCGGTCTTGCCATCCCTGGCATCGATCAGGCGCAGCAGCGCACGATGATAGAGCGCGGCGAGCGGCGCGCCCTGGCCGCCGGCGCGCACATCGGCAGAGCGGAAATCATAGGCCACTTTTATGCCGGTCAGTTCGCGCATCAGCGCACCATTGCCAAGCTGTCGCGTTGCCCCGATGCGGCCCGGCTGCGGCGCGCGATGCAGCACCGACTGGCCGTGAAAGCCGATAATGCCGATGTCCTCCGGCGCAAGACCGGTCTGTTTGACCAGATCGAGCACGGCGGCGGATTGGGCGCGGGTCAGCGCCTCTTCTGCCGCGGCAAAGATCGCCGGTTCCGGCCCTTCGAAATTCCAGGCGCGAGCCTGATTGAGGGTGTCTTCGAGCGTATCACGGATCGATTGCGGATAGGGCGCCAGCGTATAGGCGCCGAAGCGCTCGATGGTGTCGCCATCGGTGCGCAGCAACGCCACATCGATATTGCCGTCGAGCACGGTGCCCGTCATCAGCCCTACCGACCAGATCGGCTCTGACGAATTATCATGTGACATTGATGCAGTCTCCTACGGCGCGGCGCAGCGCAATGATGCCGCTGTCGAAATGGCGGGTGGGGTGGACGCGATTTGTCAGCAGTGTCCAGGCATGGCCGCGATCAAAGTCGATCCACAGGCCCGTGCCGGTGAACCCGGTATGGCCGATGGTCTGGGGCGAACAGTTCTCGCCGCCTGACCAGCCCTCATAGGGACGCTCCCAGCCATGCGTGCGGCGGCCCGAAACCGGGGTGCGGATCAAGGCGTCCGGACCGGCAGAAGCCAGCTTGGCGGCAGCGAAGTCGAGCACGCTCGAGACCGTGCCGAAGAGCCCGGCATGACCGGCGCCCTCAAGGGCCGAGCAATTGTCGTCATGCACCTCGCCTACCAGCACGCGATGGCGCCAGTAGCAATCCTCGGTTGCCGCGGCCTTGTCCGGATCGGCCGACCAGGCAAAGCCCGGGCCCGGGTCCAGCTCGCGAATCCATTTGCCTTCGAGCCGTTCAAGGGCGAGGCCGAGCAGGATGAAATTGATGTCCGAATAGACCGAGGGACCAGCGGCAAATTCATGTTGCAACAGGAACGTGCGCAGCAGGTCCGGATCGCGCCCATAGGTATAGAGCGGAAACACTGCCGGGAACGGCGTCTGGTGCCCCAGGCATTGCCGGAAGGTGACCTTGCGCTCCCAATTGTCGAGATTGTAATGCCGGAAATCGGGCAGCTCGCTGACGAGCGGCGCATCAAGATCGATGCGCCCCGCTTCGGCGAGCGCCAGAATGCGTTCGGTGGTGAACAGCACCTTGGTCAATGACGCCAGATCGAACCAGGTGTCTTCGGTCATTGGGCGGCCTGCCGGCACAGTCTGCGCCTGACCCATGGCCCTGATGGCCCGGTTGCCGTTCCGGTCGACCACGCCCAGCACGCCGCCGGGAATGCGACCGGCTACAATTGCGCTTGCCAGCGGGGCAAAGGCGCGATCCAGTTGTTGGGCGACGGGCATCATGGTGTGTCCTCAATGCGAACGCGGTGGTCTTGTCCGGCCTCGCGCCATTGCGCGGGCGGTGGCTCAAAGCCGGGCGGGCGCACCAGGGATGGCACCTGCGTCATGTCCACGGCAAAGCGCTGCTTGCGCCGCACAATGGCCGGCACGGCGGCGATCAGGCGTTTGGTGTAGGCGTGCTGCGGATCGGAGAGCACGGCGCGCGCTTCGCCCATTTCCACGATCTGGCCGGCAAACATCACCGCAATGCGGTGGGCAATGCGTTCGACCACGGCCATGTCATGCGAGATGAACAGGTAAGCCAGCCCGAACTCCTGCTGCAGGTCGACCAGCAGTTCGAGCACCTTGGCCTGCACCGAAACATCGAGCGCCGACACCGCCTCGTCCAGCACCACCACGTCAGGATTGAGCATCAGCGCGCGGGCGATGCAGAGGCGCTGCCTTTGCCCGCCCGAAAACTGGTGCGGATAGCGGGTGAGGGCGTCCTGTGGCAGGCCGACGCGGTCCAGCAGGAAGGCCATGCGGGCGCGCAGCGTGTCATCGCGCCGCTGCCCATTGGCAATGGCGGGTTCAGCCAGCAGCGCCTCGACAGTGAGCCGCGGATTGAGCGAGGCAAACGGGTCCTGGAACACCATCTGCACCGGACGGACACTATGGCCGGAGCCGGTGACGATCTCGCCACGCGTCTTGCTGTTGAGGCCCAGAAGGGCACGCGCGGTGGTGGATTTGCCGCACCCGCTCTCTCCCACAATGGCCAGCGTTTCGCCTGGCACCAGGTCAAAGCTGACCCCATCGACGGCATGGATCGCGCCCTTGGGCTTGAACCAGGCCTTGCCGACCGGAAAGCGCACGACCAGATCATCGACCTTGACGATCGGCTCATGCGGCTCTGCCCGGCGCCCATCATTCCGCACCGCCTTGCCAGCGGTGAAATGCGGCACGGCGCGCAACAGGTGCTTGGTGTAGTCGTGTTGCGGACTGTCGAGCACGGCGTCGGCCTCACCCTGCTCGACCGCCACCCCGTTCTGCATGACCATGATGCGGTCGGCTATGCCGGCGACGAGGCCAATATCATGGGTGATGAAGATCATCGCCATGCCGGTCTCTTCACGCAATTCGGCGAGCAAGGCCATGATCTGGGCCTGCACGGTCACGTCGAGCGCCGTGGTCGGCTCGTCCGCAATCAGCAGGCGCGGACTGGCCGCCAGCGCCATGGCGATCATGATGCGCTGCCGCATGCCACCGGAAAGCTGGTGCGGATAATAGCCGAGCCGGGACTGGGCATCGGGAATGCGGACGCGTCCCAGCACGTCCAAGGTCGCCTTGTGCGCCTGCGCGCCGGTCAGCCCCTTGGAAAGGCGGAATGCCTCCTCGATCTGCGCACCCACGGTATGAACCGGATTGAGCGAGGTCATCGGCTCCTGAAAGATCATCCCGACATCACGGCCGCGAATGCCCAGCAGGGTCTTTTCGTCGGCCTTTGCGACATCGAGCACCGTTCCGTCGGAACGGGTGAGGTGGATCGCGCCATGGGTGATCCGGCCGCCGCCGAAATCGACCAGCCGGTTGATCGAGAGGGCCGAGACCGACTTGCCCGAGCCCGATTCCCCGACAATGGCCAGGGTCTCGCCGGCGGCAAGGTCGAAGCTGACACCCTTGACCACTTCATTGGCTCTGGGGTCCTGGCCGAAGCCGACGCGCAGGTCCTTGACGGAGAGCAGACCGGTCATGCTTCCCTCCTCTGGGTGCGCGGATCGAGAATGTCGCGCAAGGCATCGCCGGTCAGGTTGAAACCGAGAATGCCCAGCATGATGGTGACCGCCGGAAAGATCATCAGCCAGGGCGCATGCGTCATCAGATTGCGGCTTTCCGCCAGCATCAGCCCCAGCGATGGGGTGGGCGGCTGGGTGCCAAGCCCGAGAAACGACAGGCCCGCTTCCGTCAGCAGCGCCCAGGCCAACGCCAGCGTCACCTGCACGGCGAGCGGCGCGACCAGATTGAGCAGTAAGTGCCGCGTCAGCACATAGCCCTGTGAACTGCCGAAGGTGCGGGCAGCATCGACAAAGTCACGCTGCTTCAAGGACAGGGCAGGACCGCGCACCACGCGGGCAAAGATCGGCGTATAGACAATGGCGATGGCGGCCACGCTGGTCATCGTTCCGGGCCCCACAATGGCGATGATCAGCAGCGCCAGCAGGATCGCGGGGAAGGCCAGCAACACGTCCATGACGCGCATGAAAATGCCGTCCCAGAGGCCGCCCCACCAGGCCGAAAGCAGGCCGATGATGGTGCCGGCAATTGTGGCAATGGCCACTGAGGCAAAGGCGATCAGCATGGACTGGCGAATGCCCACCATGAGGCGGCTGAAGGCATCGCGGCCAAGCAGGTCCGTGCCGAACCAATAGGTGCCGCTGGGCGCCTTGAGCCGGTCGATGGCAAAGAGCTTGAGCGGGTCATGCGGGGTCAGGCCCAGCGTGCCCAGAATGGCCGCGAGCAGGTAGAACCCGATAATGACCAGGCCAATGCGCCCGGATGGGTGGCGGAACAGCGATGACAGCATTTTGCCCATCAGCGCCTCCCGATCCGGATGCGCGGGTCGAGGGCGACATAAGCGAGATCGACAAGCAGATTGACCACCAGGAAGTTGAAGGCAATGAACAGCACCGTGCCCTGCACCAGCGCATAATCGCGCTGGGTGATGGCATCGAGCACCAGCCGCCCCAGACCGGGCAGGGCGAAAATCTGTTCAACGATGACGGCGCCACCCAGGAGATAGCCGAATTCGACGCCGGACAGCGTCACCACGGGGATAAGCGCGTTGGGCAGCGCATGGTGCCAGATCACGCTCATCGGCGTCGCGCCCTTGGAGCGGGCCGTGCGCACATAATCATCGCTCAGCACATCGAGCATGGCCGAGCGCGAAATGCGGGTCACCGAGGCGGCAAAGGCAAAGCCCAGCGTAATGGCCGGGAAGATTAGCTGGGCGATGCTGGCCAGCGGATCGGCGAACAGCGGCGTGAAGGTGCCCATGGCCGGAACAAAGCCGAAAAACACCGAAAGCACGTAGATGATGAGAATGCCGACAACGAAATTGGGGGTCGACTGGCCCAGCATGGCCAGGACCCGCACGACGAGATCGCTGGGCCGCTCATTGCGTGAGGCGGCCAGCACGCCCAGCGGCACCCCAATGCTGAGCGCAATCACCATCGACATCAGCGAAAGTTGCAGGGTGAGCGGAAACCGCTCGAGGATCACGCTCAGCACCGGCTTGCCATAGATCGAGGAGATCCCGAGATCGCCCTGGAACAGGCCGGTCAGCCAGCGCAGATATTGCGCCCATATGGGTTGGTCGATGCCGAAATAGGCGGCCAGCGCCTCGCGCTGCACCGGCGTCAGAAGGCCGGCCTCGGTGCCCAGCATGGCGGTGATGGCATCGCCCGGCACCAGCCGGATGGCGACAAAGACCAGAATGGAAACCCCGAGAAGGATCAGCGGGAAGGTCAGCAGGCGCTGAACCACATAACTCATGGGACAGGATCCGGGTTGGACCGGCCCGCAGGCCGGCCCGTTTGGCTTGAACTACTCTACCGAAACATTGACCAGGCCGAACAGCGTGCCGGTTGGCGAAGGCGTAAAGCCCGAAACACTCTCGCGCTGGGCGGTGTAGCTATAGCCGGTCGACAGCCACAGCCAGGGTGACTGCTCGGCCAGGCGGCTTTCGAAAGCCTGGAAGATTTCGACGCGCTTGGCCGGGTCCGTTTCGGCCTGCCCCTGCTTCATCAGGCTGTCCAGCTCGTCATCCGGGAAGTTGGAGACATGGGCCAGATTGCCTTCATTGGTGAAGTAGCGGTTGTACATCGGATAGGGGTCAGGACGGCCGCCATTCTGGGCCACTGCCATGTCGAAATCCCCGGCCAGCCAGGCATCGACATAGACATTGAGTTCCATCATCTCGATTTCGAGATCGATACCGATTTCGGCGAGCTGAGCCTGCAGCACCTGGGCTTCGGAGGCGGCGACCGGGGGTTCGCCGGTGGCGGCAATAACCGTGGCCGAGAAGCCGTCCACGCCCGATTCAGCCATCAGTTCCCGGGCCCGTTCCAGATCCTGCTCATAGCAGAACAGATTGGCCGGATCCTGCGCAAAGGCCGGCATGGTCAGCGGCCCGGTCACCTTGCCTTCACCAGCCAGCGCCGCGTCGATGATCTCCTGCCGGTCAATGGCGCAGCTCATGGCTTGCCGGACCAGGAGATTGTCCATTGGCGGGCGCGAGGGGTTGAGCTGGAGCACATTGTAGTTCAGCACGCCGACCCGGTTCAGCTCGAGACCGGCTTCCATCGGCACCAACGTAGCGACCAGCGGGTCGTTGAGCAGGGCGAAATCGGTCTGCCCCGCGCGCAGCGAGGCCAGGATCGCCATTTCGTCGGGCAGCACCGAAATGGTGATGCCGTCAATGGCCAGCTCGCCGCCGGCCCAGTTCTCGTTGGCGCTCAGCACTTCACGTGCATTGGGCTCCCAGCTTTCCAGCACGAAGGGGCCCGAGCCAATCGCCTCGGTGCCCACGGTGCCCGCTTCGATTTCCGCGGCCGGCATGACGGCAGCGTTGATCGTGGCCATCGCGACCAGGATCGGCACATCGGGAGTCGAGAGGTTGAAGACGACGGTGGCATCGTCCGGCGTGTCAATGCTTTCGATCGAAAGGAAGTTCGACCGGGCCGCAGCAGAAGTGGCTTCATCGAGCAGGCGCTCGAACGATGCCTTGACGTCCGCCGAGGTCACCGTAGCGCCATCGGAGAACTTGGCATTGGGGTCGATGGTGAAGGTCAGCGTCCGCGCGTCCTCGGCGAATTCCCAGCTCGAGGCGATGGCCGGCACAACATTGAGATCGGCATCCAGCCGCACCAGCGGCTCATAGATCAGCTCAAGCAGGCGGAGCGAAGAAAAGGCGGTCTGTTTGTGCGGATCAAGGCCGGTGGCATCCTGCGACCAGGCCATGCGCAATTCGGCGGCCTGGGCAGGCAGCGCGGCCGAAACCGAGGTCAGGGCCGTGGCAACGGCGAGGCCGGCCAGTAGCGTCTTGGGTGAAAACTGGTTCATCGATATTCCCTCACTGTTGAGCCGGCCCCGCTTCCGGGAGCCGTGCCAAGGTCGACAAGTGCCTGGCCAAGCGAGCGCGAGGGCCGGGCCAGCCGCACCAACCTCTTTGACAAACCTATGAAGTCCCGGTCCGGGCTGTCAATAATTTTCACGCTTGATGAAAGTAGTGAACTTTTGTTTCAATGGGCGGCGCAGCCAGCTTCAGCTAGGGTCGCGCCGCGTGGCCGCCCCGGACTATGGCAGGCGGGCCGAAGGGGAATTGATTTTGGGTATCCAGTCGACGATCGAAGCGTCTGTGGACAAGTTCACACCGGCCATGCAGCGCGTGGCGACGGTGATCCGCGACCAGCCCCGCATCGTGCTCGACCAGACCATTTCCGAACTGGCCGAAAGCTGCGGCACCTCGGTCGCCTCGGTAGTCCGCTTCTGCCGCACGCTGGGCTTGTCGGGCTATGCGCAATTGCGCATGAGCCTGGCCACCGAGCTGGGCAAGGAAGCTGCGCAATTCGGCACCGATCTGATGCTGGGGGCCGAGATTGCCCAGTCCGATACCTTGCAGGAAATGGCCTCGAAAGTCGCGTCGCTGGAAATCCTGGCCATCGACGAAACCGTCTCGGGCCTCGATTACGGCGTGCTCGAACGCGTCGTGGCAGCAGTCGATCAGGCCGAACGCATCCTGCTGTTCGGCATCGGTGCCAGCCAGTTCGTCGCCCAGGACCTGCATCACAAGCTGTTCCGCATTGGCCGCAACGCCTTCCTGCTGGCCGATCCGCATGAGGCCTGGACCGCGGCCTTGTTGTCGCCGGCAGGAACGGTCGCCCTGGGCTTCTCCCATTCCGGCGCCACCGCCGATACGGTCCGCTTTCTCGAAATTGCCCGCGACGCCGGGGCTTTGACCGTGGCCCTCACCGGCGCACCGGATTCGCCCCTGGCCGGAGCAGCCGACGAATGCCTGGTGGCCCGGGCCCGCGAAAGCCGGCTGCGCGCCGGCGCCATGGTCAGCCGTATCGCCCAGCTGGCCATTGTCGATTGCCTGTTTCTGGGCGTTGCCAGCCAGCGCTATGAACAGACCGTGGATGCGCTCAAGCGGACGCGGGATGTGACGCATCCGAAGTGATCCGCGCCGGACGCTCAGCCGCCCCAGAGCTGTGATGCCCCACCGGCAATCGTTCCGCGCTCATAGACCAGTCCGTCCGGCCGGTCCTGCTCCAGCAGGAGCGGACCATCAAGGTCGATCCAGCGCGCCCGCGACGCCAGCAGCCGCGCTGGAAGCATGGAAAGCGAAGTGCTGACCATGCAGCCCACCATGATGGAAAGGCCCAGTGCCTCGGCGCGCGCGGCAACCGCCAGGGCTTCAGTGAGGCCGCCCGTCTTGTCGAGTTTGACATTGATCGCGTCATAGCGGCCGACCAGGGCTTCAAGCCCGGCAAGGGCATGCACGCTTTCATCGGCACAGATCGGCACCATGTGGTCGATTTCGGCAAGCGCCCCATCCGCGCCGGCGGGCAGCGGCTGTTCGACCAATTCGACCCGGCAATGGGCGCAGATATCGAGCAGCACCGGCAGATCATCGGGGTGCCAGCCTTCATTGGCATCGACGACGAGACGCGTGTCTGGCGCCGCCGCCCGCACAGCCCCAAGGCGCTCGGCATCACCGGGGGCGCCCAGCTTGATCTTGAGCAGCGGCAGATGCGCGGCTTTTGCAGCGGCCTCGGCCATGCCGTCGGGCGTGCCGAGGCTGATGGTGAAGGCCGTTTCGATATGCTGCGGAAGTGTCGTTCCGGCCAGCGCCGTCACCGACGTGCCGTCGCGTTTCGCTTCCAGATCCCACAAGGCACAGTCGAGCGCATTGCGTGCGGCGCCCGGTGGCAGCGCCTGCTGCAAATCGTCCCGGTTCATGCCCGCCGCAAAGGCCGGGGCCAGCGCTTCAATGGCAGCCAGCGTACTCTGAGAGGTTTCGCCATAGCGGGCATAGGGCACGCATTCGCCGCGCCCGATATGTCCGTCCTGTTCCAGCCGGACCGCCACCACCACGGCCTCGGTCTTGCTGCCGCGCGCGATGGTGAAGTTCCCGGCAATCGGAAAGCGCTCGATGGCGGCGCTGAGGCGTATGGTCATTGTTGGCTCAGGCGGGCAGGGCGCGGAAGAAATGGTTGTCGCCGACCTGGCTGATCTGGGTCTGCGGCAGGGCGGACTGGGTGCGGATCTCATCGATCCGGCTCAGTTCATCGGTAAAGCGCACATCATCAAAGCGCCGGTCCGGGTCGGGCACCGCCGAGAGCAGCAGCCGCGTATAGGGGTGGTGGGGATCGTCGAGCACCTTGTCCACGGCCCCCCATTCCACGATCTGGCCGGCATACATCACCATTATGTCGTCGGCCACATAGCGCGCCGTGGCAATGTCATGGGTGATATAGAGCAGGGCCAGTTTCAGCTCCGCCTTCATGTCGTTGAGCAGGTTCAAAATGCCCTGCCGCACCGAAACGTCGAGCATGGAGGTGGGCTCGTCGGCAACGATCACTTGCGGGTTCACCGCCAGGGCCCGGGCAATGGAAATGCGCTGGCGCTGCCCGCCCGAGAGCTCATGGGGGAACTTGGGCATCATCTGCGCCGGGTCGAGCTTCACGCGCTCCAGCAGCTCGACAATGGCGGCTTTGCGCTGGGCGGCATCCAGGTCCGGCTGATGCAGGCGCAGCGGCCGCTCGAGATGATAGCGAATGGTATGGGTTGGGTTGAGCGCGGCAAACGGGTCCTGGAACACCATCTGCACCGCCGATCGATAGGCCTTGAGGGCCTTGGCATCGGCCTTGCCCATGGGGGCGCCCTTGAACAGCAGGCGGCCCTCATCGGGCACATATTCGCGCATGATCAGGCGTGCTGCCGTGGTCTTGCCCGATCCGGATTCCCCGACCAGCGCCAGCGTGCGCCCCGGATGCAGCGCAAAGCTCACTGAACGCGCGGCATAGACTGGCTTGTCGGCCCGGCCGAACACCTTCGAAACATTGTCCAGCGCCAGAATGGCATTGCTCGTCATGTCGCTCATGGCGCGGCCTCCAGACGGGTCTGTTCGCCGCGCAGCTTGGGCATCGAGGCCCAGAGCCGCTTGGTATAGGCATGCTGGGGCTGGCGATAGATGGTCTGGGCGTCATTGACCTCGACCAGTTCGCCCTCGAGCATGATGCCGATGCGGTCGCTGACCTGCACCATCAGCCCCAGATCATGGGTGATGAACAGCACCGAAAAGCCCAGCTTTTTCCGCAGCACGTCGATGCGCTGCAGGATTTCGCGCTGCACCACCACGTCCAGCGCCGTGGTTGGCTCGTCCATGATCAGGAGCTTGGGATTGAGCGCCAGGCAGATGGCGATGACGATGCGCTGCCGCATGCCGCCCGAGCACTGGTGTGGAAAGGCGTCGAGTCGGTCCGGGGCGATATCGACCAGTTTGAGCAGCTCGGCTGCCCGCTCCCGCGCTGCAGCCCGGCTGATGGGTCCATGCGCCTTGAGCACATCATAGAACTGCGCCTCGATGGTCAGGACCGGATTGAGCGAGTTCATCGCGCTTTGGAACACCATGGCCACCTCACGCCAGCGGAAACGGCGCAGATCGGCATCATCGAGTTCGAGCACATTGCGGCCATTGACCGCGATCACGCTGCCCGTGCGGATCAGTGCCGGCGGCCGGTGCAGGCGGGAGATGGCAAAGGCGATGGTCGACTTGCCACAGCCGGACTCGCCGGCCAGGCCGAAGAACTCGCCCGGCGCAATGTCGAAGCTGACATTTTTGACGGCGTGGAAATCACCCTCGGCACCGACATAATCGATATTGAGATTGCGAACGGAAAGGACCGGCTGGCTCATAGCTTGCCCTCCCCGAGCCGCACCATGCGGGTCCAGCGATTGAGCATGCCCCCGGTCCGCAGGCGCGGATTGGCGATTTCGTCGATAGCAAAATTGATCAGCGCCAGCCCCAGGCCAAGGAAAGCCAGGGCAAAACACGGCGCCAGAATGTCCCACCAGGCCCCGACGGCCAGGGCCGCCGCATTCTGCGCGTTATAGAGCATGATGCCCCAGGAGACCGTGTTGGGATCGCCCAGCCCGAGGAATTCCAGCGTCGCCTCGGTGATCACCGCGAAAATCACCGAGCCGATGAAATTGATGCCGACGATGGAAATCAGGTTCGGGAAGATTTCGAACAACATGATGCGCCAGCCCGGTTCGCCCAGCATTTCGGCCGATTTGACGAAATCGCGCTGGCGGATCGAAAGCGTTTCCGAGCGGGTGACGCGCACGCCCCAGGCCCAGGAGGTCAGCCCCAGGATGATGGCAATGACCAGAGGGCTCGCCTGGCCGATAAAGGCGGCCAGCACCAGCAATAGCGGCAGGTTCGGCACCACCAGCACCATATTGGTGAAGAAGTTGATGACCTCGTCGACCACCCCGCCCTTGTAGCCGGCGATGATGCCCAGCACCGTGCCGATCAGGGTGATCAGCAGCCCCGCACCAAACCCCACGGCCAGCGACACGCGCGCCCCATGGACGAGACGCGAAAACACGTCATGCCCCAGCCGCGTGGTGCCCATCCAATGGTCCCAGCTCGGCGCCTGGTGCGGCCGGCCGACGCGCTTGACCGGGCTGTATTCGGTCAGCAGCGGGGCAAAGATCGCCACCAGGATAATGATGGTGAGGATGACGAGGCCCGTCATCGCCTTCTTGTTTTGCAGCAATTGGGCAAACAGCTTCATCGCGTCAGGCCTTCTTGAGACGCGGATCGAGCAGCACATAGCTCAGATCGACGACGAAATTGGAAATCAGCATGGCGGCGGTCATGATCAGCAGCTGACCCTGGATGACCGGATAGTCGCGGGCAATGATGGCCTGGTAGAGCGTATTGCCGAGCCCCGGATAGTTGAACACCACCTCGGTCACCAGCGACCCGCCCAGCACCGTGCCGATGGCAATGGCGAGGCTCGATACCGTGGGCAGCAGCGCATTGCGTGCCGCATACCAGAGCATCACATTATTGTCCGAGAGCCCCTTGGCCCGGGCCATCACGATATAGTCTTCGCCCAGGAGGTTGATCATGTTGTTGCGCATGGTGACGGCAAAGCCGCCCATCAGCACGAAGACCAGCGTCAGCATGGGCAGGGTGCCATGATAGAGGACGCTCGAGATATATTCCCAGTTCCAGGCCGGATCGATCAGCGGATCGGCCGCATAGCCATTGGGGAACCAGCCCAGCGTATAGCCGAACACGAACAGCATGATCAGCGACACCACTACCGCCGGCACCGAGCTTGAAAAGATGGCGGTCAGCGAAATGACCGAGTCGATCAGCCGCCCCCGGCGCCAGGCGGCGAACACGCCAAGCAGGCTGCCAAGGGTAAAGGCGATGACGGTGGCAATCCCCATCAGGCCAACGGTCCAGACCAGCGCCCGGCCGAGCAATTCGGTCACCGGCAGGGGGAAATATTTGATCGAGCGCCCGAGATCACCGGTAAAAACGCTCTGCAGATAGGCGAAATATTGTTCGTGCAGCGGCGCATCGATAAAGCCGAAGGTCAGCTTGAGCGCGTTGAGATTTTCCAGGCTCAGTTCCGAGCCGGCACTGGCGAACATGATCTGGATCGGATCGCCCGGCATCAGCCGGGGCAGGAAGAAATTGATGGTGGCAGCGACCAGAAACGCCGCCAGGTAGAACGCCAGTCGCCGCAGCAAAAAGGCCATGGTGATGTGTCCTTCCAGGTAAGGGGAGGCGCGCCGTGGCGCACCTCCATTGGTGGGTTGGCCTTACTCGACCGGTTCGAGATCGAGCAGTTGCAGCAGGCGGGCCGGGTTGGCGTTGGAGACGACGGGCGAGTATTTGGGGTTCTCGGCGTCGGCCCAGCCAGTAAAGCGGCTCGTGTTGTATTCGTAAAAGGACGGGCTGTTATAGACCGGGATGATCGGCATGTTCTCGGCCACGATCATCTGGGCCTGGTCCATCACCGCCTTGGCTTCCGCCGGGTCCTTGATCTGGGTGTATTCGGCCAGCAGAGCGCTGAGCTCCTCATTCTCCCAATGTGGCGCGGTGAAGCGCGACTTGCCGAAATCGTTCGGATTGAACGAGCGGATATAGGGGAAGTACGGATTGGCCGCCGAGGCCAGTGCGTTGAGCGTCATCGAATACTCGCCCGCGATCAGGCCCGAGGTCCAGACGGCAGCTTCCGGCGTGCTCATCTTCACATTGAGCCCGGCTTCGCTGAGGCTTTCCATGGCGATCTGCACCGCATCGATCCAGTCGGTCCAGCCATTGGGCACCATGATGTCGATGGCGATCGGGGTGCCATCGGGATTGTCACGGAACCCGTCGCCATCGGCGTCGACATAGCCGCTCTCATCGAGCAGCGCCATGCCGGCCTCCAGGTCGAACTGGCCGTACTGGCCATATTGCGCCTCGACCTCGGGATTGGCGAAGGAGGCATAGAGCTCGCCCAGCGAAGCCGGATCGTCATTGACCAGTGGATAGCCATAGCCGGCAATGTCCACGATGGTCTGGCGGTCGATCAGCATGGAGAGCGCGCGGCGGAAGTTCACATCGTTGAACGCCTTGCGGTTGTTCTCGTCCGGCGTGACCATGCTGATCTGGAACGACACCAGGCTCGATGGGGTGAACCAGTATTTGTGGTGCTCGGGATCCTTGGCGACAAAGGTGTTGTCAATGTCGGGAATGAAGCTCGTGGCCCAGTCCAGCGTGCCATCGGCAAGCGCGGCCAGCACCTGCGGATTGTCGGCAAGCTGCGGCATGCGCAGGCAGTCGACGTCCAGATTGTCCGCGTCCCAGTAATGCGGGTTGGCGCACTGCTCATAGACCTGGGGGGTGAAACGGGTGATCTCGGTCATCGGGCCGGAACCCACCGGATTTTCATTGGCAAAGGTCACCGGATCTTCGATCTCAGCCCAGACATGCTCGGGGATGATCGGCATGCCCACAATGGTATTGGCGATCAGCGAATTGGCTTCCTTGAGGTGGAAGGTGACGGTGCGCTCATCGACCTTTTCTACGCTCTCGAGCTGCGCGCCGATCGAGATGAAGTCGAGCGCCGGGAACTTGGCAATATAGTCGTAGGTGAAAACCACGTCGTCGGCGGTCAGCGCTTCGCCATCCGACCACTTCAGGCCCTCGCGCAGGACGAAGGTGATCGACATCAGGTCATCGGCCAGCTCGAAGCTTTCGGCCAGGCGATAATGGGGTTCATTGCCCTTGAGGCGGTTGAACACCACCAGCGGCTCATACATGAAGTCCAGCGTGGTGTAGCGCGCCGATGTCTGGCCGAACGGGTTGAAATTGCGCACGAAAGTGGTGGTCTGCTCGGAAGCGAGCGTCAGCACATTGCCGCTGGCATCCTGCGCCTGGGCCGGTGCTGCGGCCAGCAGGGCCACCACGGACGCGGCTGCGATCCATGAAGTTCTGGTCATTGTGAAAGTCTCTCCTTGCTACAAGGGCCCGCCCTCAGGCGAAGCCGTTCTCCCTGAAAATTCCCTCGACCTCGGCATGCAGGGCCTGCACGTCGTGGCGATGCGATCCGAGCCGTTTCTGGGCGCGTTCAATGCGGGCGAGGCTTTGTGTACTGAGCGGCCGGGCCGCTTTGGCCGCCGCCTCGCTGGCGGCCAGATCGCCCTGGCTGTGCAGGGCAATGTCGTAACCGGCATCGAGCGCAGCGCGCACCCGCTCCGGCCAGGTTCCGGAAAGCGCCTCCATGGTGAGGCAGTCGGTGATGATCACGCCATCAAAGCCGAGGTCTCTGCGGATCATCTCGCAGACCACGGGCGACACCGAGGCGGGTCGGTCCTTGTCGATCTGCGTGAAGACGAGATGTGCCACCATCGCCCAAGGCGCGTCCTTGAGCGCGACGAAGGGCCGGAAATCGCTGCCCGCCATGTCCTCCACGCTGGCCTCGACCACCGGGCAGTCGAAATGCGGATCAACGCTCACCCGGCCATAGCCGGGAATGTGCTTGAAGATCGGCATCGAGCCGACGTCGAGCATGGCATCCACCACCACCTGGCCCAGCGTGATGACCAGGTCCGGGTCGTCACCGAATGATCGATTGCCGATGACATTATGGGTGTCCTGCCGCGCCAGATCGACCACCGGCGTGGTGCCGCTGCCCAGCCCCAATTCGCTCAGCATGGTCCCCATGGCCAGGCTCGACAGGCGTAGGGCATGCTTGCCGGTTTCAAGGTCCTTGCGGGCCAGCGCGCCGAAATCTCCAAGAGAGCGGAACAGCGGCCAGTTGCCATTGTCGAGCCGCTGCACGCGGCCACCTTCCTGGTCGATATAGACCGGCGCGTCTTCGCGGCCCACCGCGTCCCGGAACTGGGCGACCAGCCGTTTGATCTGCTCGGGATTGTCCAGATTACGCTTGAACAGGAACAGGCCAAAGGGATTGGTTTCACGGAAGAACGCAACTTCCGAAGGCGAGAGCTCCAGACCCGGCATGCCGACAAAGAGCGCGAGAGGGGTAGCGGGCATTACGATTGGTCCCCGGCCTTTGGCTTGATGCGCAACAGGCCCTGATAGATGTCTTCCTGGTCTGACGGGATCGGCATGGCGCCCGCGGCATTGATGTAGAAGTCGACCGGTCCCGCCGAGCCGACGATGGCATAGGCATAGCCCTGCGCTTTCATCGCCATCAGGGCCTGGTAGAACAGCGCCAGCCCGATACGCTTGCCGCGCTGGTCCTCGGACACGCCCGTGGGGCCAAAAAAGCCGCGCGCCGTGGCGTCATAACAGGCAAAGCCGACAAGCTGGCCATCCACGGTGGCAATCAGGCAGCCGGGCGGCTGATGCGCCATGGCCGCGCTGACTTCGCTCACCCAATATTCGGAGAAATGGGTGCGCACCCAATCCTTGATGATGTGCTGTTCGGGCGGCAGGGCAACGCGAATGGTCGCCTCCACATTTTCGGTGCGCCTGGCCAGGTCAGCCAGCTTGCGGCTATAAAGATTGACGAGCAGATCCATTGCGCCGCCCTGCTCAGCCCGCTGCACGCGGCTGGTGCTGGGCAGCGGCGCGGCGCAGGAAACCACCGGCCTCTTCAAGGGCGCGCGCGCCCTCCGCCGCACTCATGCCGGTCAGTGCCATCAGGATTGCCAGCTTCACATTGTTCTTGCTGGCGGCAAGGAACGCCTCGGCCTCTTCGGCCGTACAATCGGCTACCTCGATCAGAATGCGGGTGGCGCGGGCGGCCAGCTTTTCATTACTGACCGAAAGATCGACCATCAGATTTTCATAGGACTTGCCGATGCGGATCATGCTGGCTGTGGTCAGCATGTTGAGCACCAGCTTCTGCGCCGTGCCCGATTTGAGGCGGGTCGAACCGGTCAGCGCTTCGGGGCCGACCAGCGGCGAAATGGCAATATCGGCCATATTGGCTATGGCGGAATCCGGATTGCAGGACAAGGCTGCGGTCACGGCGCCAACGCTCTTGGCATAGTCGAGCCCCCCGATGACATAGGGCGTCCGGCCGCTGACCGCGATGCCGACCACCACGTCCCGGGCTGAAACATTGACCCGCTGGAGGTCGTTGCGGCCTTCTTCGCGGGAATCTTCGGCGCCCTCGATCGGATGACGCAGGGCGCGGTCACCCCCGGCAATCAGCCCCACTACCATGTCTTCGGGCACGCCAAAGGTCGGCGGGCATTCCGAGGCGTCGAGCACGCCGAGCCGTCCACTGGTGCCGGCGCCCATATAGATCAGGCGCCCGCCTGCCTTGAAGGCCTCGACAATGCAGTCCACCGCAGCCGCAACCTGCGGCAATACCTGGCGCACGGCCTCGGCGACCTTTGCATCCTCGGCATTCATCGCCGCAACGATCTCGCCCGACGACATCAGGTCGATTTGCAGCGTGTCCGGGTTGCGGGCTTCGGAAACGAGCTGTTCCAGCTCAGCCATCAGGGTCGTTTTTGCCATTGTGCCTATGCTCAAATTCCGCAGTGATGCTAGAAGTGAATATTCCAGGTGTCAACGAGACATGGAATATTGTATTCCAAATTGATGATGCCCTGGGGATATGTCTCTGGCGAGACAAGCGGAGCACCGGGACATAAGCAGGTTGCAATTTGAGGGAGGTCGGCTTTAGTCCTCGAAACACGAGGCGGGTGGGCCGGCGGCACGGGAACGCAAATGTCGATACTCAAGGTCCTCAGCGCCAAGCTGGACACCATGACCCAGGCCGATCGCCAGATCGCCCAGTTCATCATCGACCATCCCGAGCAGATGCTGACCCTGTCATCGGCAGCCCTGGCAGAAGCAACCGGGCGCAGCCAGTCCAGCGTCGTCAAGTTCAGCCAGAAGCTGGGCTATGCCGGCTACCAGCAGCTCAAGCTGGCCGTGAACAAGGCCAAGGCACTCGAATGGCATGCCCCTGGCGGGGTCATACATGGCTCGATCGATGCGAGCGACAGCTATGTCACCATCCTGCAAAAGCTGATCGGCTCCAAGCTGCTCTCGATGCGCGAAACCCTGGCCGCCAACAATGAGCAGACCATTGATCTGGCGCTGCAATCCCTGGTCAATGCCCGGAAAATCCAGCTCGCCGGCGTTGGGGCCTCGTCGCTGGTGGCCAAGGACTTTTCCTACAAGCTGCTCAAGCTGGGGCGCATGGCGCTAATCGACAGCGACAGCCATATCCAGATCTCCAATGCCTCGGCGCTCAACGCGGCCGATGTGCTCTTTGCCCTGTCCCATTCCGGCCGCAGCGTGGAAACCCTGCGTATTGCCGAGATTGCCCGGCAGCGCGGCGCCACGGTCATTTCGATGACCGGATTGCAGCCCAACCCCCTGCTCGAGCTGGCCGATATTCATCTCTTTACCGTGGCCGATGAAGAGCGGGTGCGTTCCTCGGCGATCACCTCGCGCGATGCGCAATTGATGCTGATGGACATGCTGTTCATCCTGATGATCCGCATGCAGGCGGACGCGCATGACTTTATCCACAATTCCGAAACCGCCGTGACGGTGCTCAAGGCTCGCTAGCCACTGCACAATCGGCGCCTCGGCGCAGCCGGCCGCCGGTCATGTTGATGCGTCCGGGATGTAATTTAATATTCTTGACATGATGAATTGTAGGAATTTACTATTCCAAACATGCAGGCATGAGGGTGGCCTGCCCAGGGGACCTGCCACCGGCGGGATGGACGGAGAGAGCAATTGGCTCAGCTATCGCTTCGCGGCATCAAGAAGCGCTTTCGCGAGACCGAAGTCTTGCATGGCATTGATCTGGAAATCGGCGACCGCCAATTCGTCGTCTTTGTCGGCCCCTCGGGCTGCGGCAAGTCGACCCTGCTGCGCCTGATCGCCGGGCTCGACCCGATCACCGATGGCGAATTCGTGCTCAATGGCAGCCGCATGAACGATGTGGCGCCCTCGCGCCGCGGCATCGCCATGGTGTTCCAGTCCTATGCCCTTTACCCGCATATGGACGTCTATGAAAACATGGCCTTCGGGGCGCGCCTGATGGGGCTCGACAAGGCCGAGGTCGAACAGCGCATTGCCGACGCCGCGCGTATGCTGAGGCTCGGAGAACTGCTCAAGCGCCGGCCGCGCGAACTCTCCGGTGGCCAGCGCCAGCGCGTCGCTATCGGCCGGGCCCTGGTGCGCAAGCCCGATGTATTCCTGCTCGATGAGCCGCTGTCCAATCTCGACGCGGCCCTGCGCTCGGAAGTGCGCCTCGAAATCGCCCGCCTGCATCGTGAGATCGGCGGTACCATGATCTATGTGACTCACGATCAGGTCGAGGCCATGACCCTGGCCGACAAGATCGTGGTGATGAACAATGGCCGCATCGAGCAGGTCGGCTCGCCGCGTGAACTCTATGAGACGCCGGCCAATACCTTCGTTGCCAGCTTCATTGGCTCGCCGCGCATGACGCTGGTCGATGTGACCCGCGACGGGGACCGCCTTGGTGTCGCCAATGGCGGGGCCGTGTCTGTCGGCGCCGTGCCGGATGCAAAGGCGCTCAAGCTGGGCCTGCGGCCCGATGCGGTGCACCTCACCCGGGGCGCGGCCGAGGGCCTCGCCGCCCAGGTCGTCTATACCGAATATCTGGGCGACAACGCTTATGTCTATGCCCGGCTGGCCGACGGCACGCTGCTCTCGGCCCGCACCACCCCCAATGATCTATTTGCGCCGGACGAAACGGTGACCGTGACGGTCGAGCCGGGGGCCGCGCATTTCTTTTCCGCCGAGGATGGCCGGCGGCTGACGCCCTGAACCGGGCGCCGGGACACGACCACCAAAGAGAACTCGCAAGGAGAGGGAACTCCATGAAGACCAATCTGATACGCATCGGCGCGGCCCTGGGAGCCGTGCTCGTCGCTGCCCCCGCATTCGCCCAGGACCTGACCCTGTGGAGCTGGCGCCAGGAAGACCGCGCGGCCTATGAACAGTTCATCGAGACGTTCGAGGCGGCCAATCCGGGCATCACCGTGACCTTCGAGACCTTCGAAGCCACCAATTACAACACCATCCTGTCCACCGCCCTGGCCGGTGGCACCGGGCCGGACCTGGCCATGGTGCGCGCTTATGGCGGCCTCGAAAACGTCGCTTCGGCCGGCTATCTCGAGCCCCTGAGCACCGAAACCGTGCCGGCCCTGGCCGATTTCTCCGCCGCCTCGCTGGCGGCTGAAAGCATGCGCTCGGACGGCCAGATCTATGCCGTGCCCTTTGCCAGCCAGACCCAGTTCGTCATCTACAACAAGGCCATTTTCGACGCCAACGGCCTCGAAGAGCCGCAGAGCTGGGCGGCCCTGGAAGCCCTGGGCCAGTCGCTCAAGGACGCCGGCGTCATCCCCTTCGCCAACGGCACGGCAACCGCCTGGCAGAACGAGACCGTCACCTTCGGCCTCGGCTCCTCGCTGATGGGCAAGGATTTCTACGAAGACCTGATCGCCGGTGAAACCGACTTCACCGACGAGCGCTTCACTTCGGCCCTGGCTGCCGTTGCCGATGTCGCCGCCGATTACTTCCCCGATGGCTTTATCGGTCTCGACTACCCGTCCGCCCAGCAGCTCTTTTCCTCGGGCCTGGCCGGCATGTTCATCGGCGGCTCCTATGAGCTGGCCAATTTCAAGAACCAGAACCCGGATATCGAGCTGGGCATGTTCGCCGCGCCCGGCGAGACTGCCGAGGACGAAAAGCTGGTGGCCGTCTATTTCGACGGTGGCTACGCGGTAAACGCCGCCACCCCGAACAAGGACGCCGCGATCACCTTCGTCAACTACCTGGCCAGCCAGGAATTCGGCCAGGCTTTCGCCAATACGCTCAACAACATCTCGACCGTGCCGGGCGTCACCTTCGACAACCCGCTGCTGGGCGAAGTGGCTGAGTTGAACCAGTCCTCGATCCCCTATCTGATGCTGGCCCATTTCCGCTATGGCGAGCCCTCCGGCTCGGTGCTGATCCAGGGCGAGATGCAGAAGCTGTTCGCCGGCGAAACCACGCCTGAAGCCATTGGCGAAGTGCTCACGACCGGCCTGGCTGCCTGGTACGAGCCCTTCCAGAACTAAGGCGGTCTCCCTTCGCCTTGGGGGTGGCATGTCCCTGTCACCCCCACCCCTACCTAACCTCCCCCTGACAGGGGGAGGGACCGGCCGGTGGGTGTGAGGAGATCAACTAATACTCGATGCGGCTCCTCCCCCTTCTTCAGGGGGGAGGCTGGGTGGGGGTGAACCCTCACAGAAATTCAAAGCGAGCCCCAATGCCCAAACTTCGGATGACAGGCCGTGGCCTCTGGATCACCTTCCTCATCGTGCCGCCACTGGCCTTTGTGGCGCTGTTCATCGTCTATCCGATCATTTCGGCCTTCGCCTATGCCTTCTTCGATTGGCAGGGCCTCAAGCGCCTCGATTTCGTGGGGCTGGAAAACTTCCACACCGTGCTGTTCGTCGAGCCCTATCGGAGCTGGACGCTCAACGCCTTCAAGAACAACATCATTGTTTTTTTCGCGCTGATGGTGCTGCAGAACGGGCTGGGCTTCATCCTGGCCTATGCGCTCTGGCGCGAATTGCCCGGTGCCCGCTTCCACCGCATTGCGGTGTTCCTGCCCGTGGTGCTCTCCACCATCATCGTCGCCTATCTGTTCAAGCTGTTCTATCACCCGCTGTTCGGCGTGGTGAACATCAGTCTGCGCGGTCTCGGGCTCGATGGGCTGGCGCAACCCTGGCTGGGGCAGAGCGGCACTGCGCTGTGGAGCATCATTGCCGCCCAGGCCTGGCATATGGTGGGCTTTCCCACCCTGGTTTTCCTTGCCGGCATGCAGCGCATTCCCGGCGAAATCCTCGACGCCGTGCGCATGGAAACGGAAAGCGAATGGGTCAAGATCACCCAGATCGTCTGGCCGCTCGTCGCGCCCAGCGCCACCATCGTGTTCACCCTGCTCTTCGTGGGTGCCTTCAACTGGTTTGAGCTGCCCTACATCATGGGTGGGCTGGACGGGTCGCCCTTTGGCTCGACCGATGTGCTGGGGCTCTATTTCTACCGCACGGCCTTTGGCAATGTGTCTGCCGGCCAGCAGGATTTCGGCCTCGGTTCGGCCCTGGCCGTGCTGATTTTCCTCTTCATCGCTGCCATCGCCACGGTCATCACCGTCCGCCTGCGCGCCCGGGAGATCCAGATATGAGCACCGCGACCACGACCGCCATGGCCTATCAGGACCGCAGGGGCATTCTGGGCACGCTGGGTCGCGACGGACTGTTGCAGATCATCCTGATCGCCAACACCATCATCATGCTGGCGCCCATCGTCATCATGGTGTTCTCGGCCTTCAAGACCACGCCACAGATCTTCCAGTCGCCTTTCGGCATTCCCGATTTCACGCAAGTCAGCAACTTCGTGAAAATCTGGACCCAGACCAATTTCCTGCGCTACCTGCTCAATTCCTTTGTCGTCACCGGCGCCTCCATGGCGCTGATCCTGACCCTGGGCACCATGGCGGCCTATGCCATTGGCCGCTATGCCTTCACCGGCTCGAACTTCATCCTGATGTTCTTTCTGGCCGGGCTGACCCTGCCACTAAAGCTCGCCATCATCCCGCTCTTCATGCTGATGCGCGACCTCTCCATCCTCAACAATCAGCTCTCGCTGATCTTCGTCTATACCGCCATGGGCCTGCCCACGACGGTCTTCATCATGACCGGTTTCATCCGCACCCTGCCCAATGAGCTCGAAGACGCCGCACGCATGGATGGCGCCTCCGAAGCGCGCATCATGTGGTCTATCATGCTGCCTCTGGTGCGGCCCGCCATGGTCATCGCCGGCATCCAGAACGTCGTGCCGATCTGGAACGACTTCTTCTTCCCCCTGGTCTTCATCCAGAACGATGATCTCAAGACCCTGCCGCAGGGCCTGACCACCTTCATGGGCGAATACACCACCGATTGGGGGGTACTGTTTTCGGGCCTGACCCTGTCTGCCGCGCCGATCATCCTGATCTACATCGTGCTCTCGCGGCAGTTCATCGCCGGCATGACCTCCGGGGCCATCAAATGAAGCTGCCCAGGGGTCTTGTCGTCTCCTGCCAGGCGCGGGCCGATAACCCATTGCATGGTCCCCGGTTCATGGGCGCCATGGCCCTGGCCGCCCGCGACGGCGGTGCCGTGGGCATCCGCGCCAATGGTCCCGCTGACATTGCGGCCGTGCAGGCTGCCGGGCTGCCGGTCATCGGTATTCACAAGGTGTTTGCGGACGACGTCCCGGTCTATATCACCCCCAATTTCGAGGCCGCTGCCGCGATCTATGCATCAGGCGCCGGGATTGTTGCGCTCGATTGCACCGAGCGCCCGCGCCATGGCGAACATCCCAGCGTTCTCATCCGACGCATTCAGGAAGAGATCGGCGCCGAAGTCTTTGCCGATATTTCCACGCTGGACGAAGGCCTGAAGGCGGCCGATTGGGGCGCCGATTATGTCGCCACGACCCTTTCGGGCTATACCGAAAAGACCCAGCCCAAGCCGGAAGAGCCGGACCTGGCCCTGCTCGGGGCCCTGGCCTCACGGCTTGATGTTCCGGTGGTGGCCGAAGGGCGCTACAATCGGCCCGAGCTTGTCGCCCAGGCCTTTGCCGCCGGGGCGCATGCCGTTGTTGTAGGCACCATGATCACCAATCCGCGCGAAATCACCGCGATGTTTATCAAAGAGGGCGTGCCCAGGTGAGCCAGGTTCATCTCGGGCTTGATGTGGGCGGCACGGCCAGCCGCTGGGTGGCCTGCGATCCGGCGGGCGCCGTGCTGGCGCGGGGCCAGGTCGGCGGCGCTACAGCCCATGTGTTCAACCCGGCCGAGCGCAACCGGCTTGCCGCGGTCTTCACCCAACTGGCCGACGAGATGGCTCAGAACGGTCTTGTGGCCAAAACCCTCTCCGGCGGCCTGACCGGCTTTGGCGCCGCCGCCGCCGAGGAGATTGCCGGTCTCGCCCAACAGGCGCTCGGCTTGCCGCGCACTGCGATCCTCCTGATGGATGACATCATCCTGGCCTTTGCCGCCCATTTCCGGCCCGGGGCCGGACACCTGGTCTCCGCCGGCACCGGATCTATCGGCATTCACGTCGGCGCGACCGGCGATGTTGTCCGGGTCGGGGGCAGGGGTATTCTCATCGATGATGCCGGCTCGGGAAGCTGGATTGCCCTCCAGGCGCTCGACCGGCTCTATCGCACGCTCGACCACACCGGCTCCTTTGCTGGCCAGCAGGTCCTCGCCGACCAGATCTTCGCCCTGGTGGGCGGTTCGGGTTGGCACGATGTCCGTCAATATGTCTATGCCGGCGACCGGGGCCGCATCGGCGCCCTGGCCGTCGGTGTCGCCAAGGCGGCCGGGATGGGCGATGGGACGGCGCTCGAAATCCTGCGTCAGGCTGGGACCGAGCTGGCCTTGCTTGCCCAGGCCATGCAGGCCCGGGCCGGAACGCTACCCGTCGCCGTTATCGGGGGTGTGTTGTCACTGCACCCCTCCATCTTTGAAGCGCTGACCGCGCAATTGCCCGGTGTAGCGGTTTCCCGGCCCACCATCGATAGCGCCCTGGCCGCCGCCCAATTGCAGGCAAGCCAGGGCGGCGCACGCTGGCGGACGCTATTGGCCGAGGGGCCGAGGCTGGGCTGAACCGGTCAGACGACCAGCCTGCTCCGGGTCAATTCTGCCAGCGATTGCTGCGAGCGGTCCTGCGGGCGGTTCACCGTCTGCACCCATTCGATCAACTGCGCCATGCCCGCCTCGAACTCCTGCGTCGGCCGGATGCCGAACAGCTTTTCAAGCTTGCTGGTGTCGGCAAAGCAATGGCGGATATCCCCGACCCGGTACTGGTTGAGAATGGTCGGTGCGATATTCTTGCGCAACAGCCGCGCCAGCGTGGTTGCGATCTCGTTGACCGTCCGGGCCTGCCCGCTGCCGACATTGCACGTTTCCCATACCGCCAGATCGCTTTCGAGCACGGTGGCAAAGGCATTGGCGACATCGAGCACATGCACGAAATCGCGCTTCTGCTCGCCATCCTCGAAGATGATCGGCGGCTGGTCGTTGAGCAGGCGTGAAATGAAGATAGCCGCTACCCCGGTATAGGGATTGCTCAGCGCCTGGCGCGAGCCATAGGCATTGAACAGCCTGAGCGCCACGGTGGGAATCTTGAGGGCCCGTCCGACCGACAGGAACATCTCCTCATGGTCGCGCTTGTTGACCGCATAGATCGAGGCGGGCTGGAGCAGCTTGTTTTCATCGGTGGGCACGGGCAGCAGGGTCGCGCCATCCTGGTTCAGCTCCCAGTGATGGGCCTGCAACTGCTCGTGGCCGCGCATCCCGGGCATGACCGGGCGCCCACTCTCGGCCTCGACATATTGCCCTTCACCATAGATCGACATGGATGAGGCAACCGTCATGCGCTCCACCGTATGCTCGGTGCGCGACAGCACTTCGAGCATGATCGCCGCAGCCATGGTGTTGTTGCGGGTGTAATCGACAATATTGGTCATGCTCTGCCCGACCCCGACCGAGGCGGCGAGGTGGGCCAGATGGGTAATGCCGGACAGGGCGCTCTCGAACACGCCATCATCGAGAATATTGCCCTTGATGCGGCGGGCGGCGGGATTGAGATAGACCGGCCAGCCTTCGGCATCGCGCTCGGCGTCGCCATGCACCTGCTCGAGCAGGCAGTCGAGGACGGTGACGTCAAACCCCCGGGCCAGCAACAGGTCCACCAGATGCGAGCCGATAAAGCCCGCGCCCCCGGTGACCAGAACATGTCCTTTCGCCATTGTGGTACTCCTTACTCAATACGCGTCTTATGAGGATTTTTCCGCTCCCGCCTCCATGGCGGCGGGCAGCTTGGCTTTGGCGGTAGCGGCGGGCCGCGCCACTGTGCTCGACTTCCTGGTGCGCGCAGTGCGCACCAGATCATGGTTGGCATCGGTCTTTTCGGTGCGTTCCCACACCAGGCCCTCATTGCGCAGGAACATGCGGAAGCCGATCCAGAGCGGAATGAGCCAGACCAGCCACCACACCAGGATAAAGACCGGATTGACCCGCCACAGGTAGCGCAGCCGGTCCTTACGCGCGGGCAGCACCAGCGCCGCGCGGCGCCAGGTACGCACATAAAGCGCGCTCATCGACGCGGTGAAGACCACCAGATTGGCCAGGGACAGCACGATGGCCCAATCGGGCAGGATGTTCTGCCCGGTCCAGGCCGACCAACTGGCCCAGATCCCCAGCGGAAGACCGACAGAGTTGAGCGAAAGCGACAGGCATGGCAGGAAATTGAGCCAGGCCTTGAAGCGGGCCGGCCAGGGCATGCCCATGGCCTTGAGCGGATAGGTCAGGCTCTGGAAGAACCCCGCCACCCAGCGCTTGCGCTGGGTAATGCCATGCGCAAAGGTCAGCGGCACTTCCTCGATCAGGGGGTTTTCAATGACCCCCAGCCGCTTGCCATTGACCCAGAAGCGCATGCCCACTTCCGGATCCTCGATCGTCAGCCAGGGATGGAAACCGCCCAGCGCGATCAGGTCCGAGGCGCGGAAGAACAGCCCTTTGCCCAGCACCCAATAGGGGTGTTTGCCATTGGCCGAGAGATGCGGATATTTCGAGCCGTCCCAGGCCATATGGTCAAAGGCATGCCAGCTCGCCGCCCAGCTCGCGTTGAGATTGCCCGCGATGTTTTGCGCCTGGAGCACGTCATATTGCCCCATGCCGGCAGCGGCGGCCAGGAAATGGTCGCTGGGCGGGCAGCTATCCGCGTCGATATAGTTGACCAGGAAATCCTGGCTGGCCATCACCCGCTCGGCGATCTGGTAGAAGGCATAGATCAATTGCCGGGTCTTTTTCGGTGGCAGGTCGCGGTTCTGCGCGAACTTGCCCTCATGCCACCAATAGGCCTTCTTGCAGCGGTCCCAGGCCTTCCATACCACCAGCCAGGATTTATGCGAGGTGGGCGGCACTTCGATGATCTGGAGGAAGGGGAATTCCTTCTGCAGCCGCCTCAGCGAACGCACGGTGAAGGCGTCGTCGGCATTGGGAATGGCCACGACGCTGAACTTGTCCTTGGGATATTCGAGCTGCGCCAGGCTCAGGAATGTGGTGCGCATGGTTGATTCAAGTTCGCGCAGCACCGGATAGAACAGCACGATATAGGGGTACTCTTCCGGAGGCTTGGTACGGGCCGCATTCGGGTCCACCCAGTTGACCGGCCGGGTGAAGAAATACAGATCAAGCCATTGCGAGAGGGCATAGGCAATCTGTACGGCGCAGAAGGCGCCGACAAGCAACAGGCTCACTGTCTCGCTGGTTTCCATAGCCTGCCCTCTCGCGTCGCGGCTTCTAGCCGCTCATGCCATCTTGCAGGGCAGGGCTCGGACGCTGCGCCGCCCCGTTCATGTAGGCCCTCCTGGACGGGGCGCGGGCACTGTGCTGGTGTACCGCCACCACATTGTGCCGCCGGGGCTGCTGCGGCGGCCGCCCAATGGCGTGGACCGCAAAACCGGCATTGAGGAAGGCTTGTGGATCCAGGAAATTGCGCAGGTCCACCAAGACTTTATTGCGCACCAGCCGCCCCAGTCGCTCGGCGTCGAGCGTGGCAAATTCGGGCCAATGGGTCGCCAGCACGGTGCAATCGGCCCCTTCGGCGCAAAGATAGGCATTGTCGGCAAAAAGCACATCGGGCAGATGCACCCGGGCCCGATTCATGCCTTGCGGATCAAACACTTGCACCTTCGCGCCGGCTCGCTGCAGGGCATCGATCAGGGCCAGGGACGGTGAATCGCGCATGTCGTCGGTATTGGGCTTGAAGGTCAGGCCCAGCACCGCCACGACCCGACCGGACAGGTCGCCATGCAGCGCCCTCGAGACGCGGCGGCCCATGGCCCGCTTGCGGGCCTCGTTGGAGGCAATGACGGTTTCGACCAGCCGCAGATTGATGCCATGTTCCTGGGCAATTGCCTGCAGCGCGGTCGTATCCTTGGGGAAGCATGATCCGCCATAGCCCGGACCGGCCTGCAGAAAGGCCGCGCCGATGCGGCCATCCAGCCCGATGCCATGGGCAACCTGCTCCACATCAGCGCCGACCGCCTCGCAAAGATCGGCCATTTCGTTGATGAAGGCGATCTTGGTGGCCAGGAACGCATTGGCGGCGCATTTGACCAACTCGGCCTCCCGACGGCCCATGCAGACCACCTGTGTGCCGGTTTGTTCCAGCGGCGCATAAAGCGCCCGCAGCGTGTTGCGTGCTGTCTCGTCTCCGGCCCCCACCACGATCCGGTCCGGCGCCATGAAGTCATCAATGGCGGAGCCTTCGCGCAGGAATTCGGGATTGGAGATGACCGAGAAATGCATCTCAGGTCGTGCCTTGTGCATCAGCGCCTGCACACTGTCGCCGGTGCCGACCGGCACGGTGGACTTGATGATTACCATTTGCGGATGGACCGCCTTGGCAGCAACCTCCTGGGCGACCGCAAAGATGGCACTGAGATCGGCACTGCCATTGGCCTGGGGGGGCGTGCCCACCGCGATCATGACGGCGTGAACTTCCTTGCCCAGCGCCGGCAGCCGGCTCGTAAACCCCAGGCGCCCCTGCGCCACGTTTCGGGTGATCATCTCGGAGAGCTGTGGCTCGTAGATGGGAATCTGGCCGGCCTGAAGCTGCCCAACCTTGCTCGCATCATTGTCCACGCACATCACGTGGTGCCCCAGTTCCGCCAGGCATGCGCCCGAAACCAAACCGACATATCCCGAACCGATAATTATGAGGCGCATGGTTCTTACTCACTCTGTTACTAAAACTAGACTTGCACGATGGGCTCGCTTTGGGTGGCCGGTGCGTAGACCGGCCCATAACCCCGTGCCGGCGTCAGCGGTTGTTTGAGGCTGGCAAAGTAGCGGATGGTTTTCTCCAGCCCTTCGGCGAGGGGCACGCGCGGCCCCCAGCCAAGCAGGGTGCTGGCGCGGGTGATGTCGGGACGCCGGCGGCGCGGATCATCAACCGGCAGTGGGCGGTGGACGAGCTTCGATGACGAGCCCGTCATCGCGATGATGATGCGTGCCAGTTCGCCTACGGTAATCTCGGCTGGATTGCCGATATTGACCGGGCCATCGACCTCGGGCCCCGACGCCATGAGGCGCACAAAACCCTCGATCAGGTCATCGACGTAACAGAACGAGCGGGTCTGCCGGCCCTCGCCATAGATCGTGATGTCCTCGCCGCGCAGGGCCTGTAGAATGAAGTTGGAGACCACGCGGCCATCGTCGGGCTGCATGCGCGGGCCATAGGTATTGAAGATGCGCACGATCTTGACCACCACGCCGCTCTGGCGGGCGAAATCGGTGAACAGCGTCTCGGCGAAGCGCTTGCCCTCATCATAGCAGGAGCGCGGCCCCACCGTGTTGACATTGCCGCAATAGTCCTCGCGCTGCGGATGGACCTCGGGATCGCCATACACCTCCGAAGTCGAGGCATGCATGACCCGGGCGCCGTCCCGCTGGGCGCGGTAGAGCACATTGGCCGCCCCTTCAGCGCAGATCAGTGCCGTGCGGACCGGATCGCTCTGATAGTGCACCGGCGAAGCGGGGCAGGCCAGGTTGTAGATTTCATCAAAGGCCGGCAGGTGCTCGGGCAGGGTGTCCATGACGTCATGTTCGACCAGCTCGAAGCGATTGCTGCGCGCCAGGGCCGCCACATTGGCCGGACGGCCCGTGTGAAAATTGTCGATGCAGGTCACCCGGTGCCCTTCGCCGATCAGGCGGGCACACAGATGCGAGCCAAGGAACCCCGCCCCACCTGTCACGCAGATGGATTTGGGCATGCTTGCCCCCCGGCCGGTGCGGGTCTGCCGCACCAGCCTGGTCGCTTTATGCAGCGGGCTCATTGTTGCACCAGGCCGACGCTGAGCGTCAGATCCTTTGGTCGCGGCAGGGGCATGGGAATGTCGAGCATGCCGACCTTGGCTACGCCACCGTTCAGCCAGCCACCCTGGGGTGGCCGCGCCACTGCGCGGAAGCCTGCCTCATAGATCGGCAGCAGCCCGGCCTGGTAATTATATTCCACGACATCGCCATCATGGATCAGCACCATGTCGGCAGAGGTCACCTCGATATCATTGACCCGTACGAAGTCGATAAACAGGTTGCGGTCCAGCACCCCGTCCTCACCGGCGCCATCCATGCGGGTGAACTTGTCATTGGTCAGCACCAGGCTGATTTCCGCATCCGGTGTCAGCAGGTCATCCGGGACTGTGAAGGAAAATTGCTCGAGGAACGAGCTGGGGCGCGGTTTCGTGAACAGGCGCCCGTCAGCCTCGGTTTCGATCGCCATGCGCAACGTGCCGCTGCCCACCACCTTGTCATCAATCAAAAGGTCAAAGCTAGGCGGGCCATCATAGGCCTCTCCGGCGATGGAAATAATGACCAGCGAATCGGCCATGGCGGGCAATGCCGCTATCAATGTCAGGGCGGTAGAGATGCCCAAAACTTTCGCATTTACTACTTGTGATATCTTGCACATCTTGACTCACCACTAACAAAGTTGCCGTACCACAAAGCTGTATGCAGAACTTCTCCCGCACCAAATGACTCTGTTATAGGATAGTCTAACTTTTGATTTGAAATGGTGCCATTGATACAACGATCTAGATAGTTCTGTCTAATTGCCGCGCTCGGGTCCTTGCTTCATTTTTCCTTTGGCAGGGTTGGTCGGTGGTCGATTCGGGGAGGCAGTAGTGAAGCGTCGGGATCTGATTATTGGGGCAGCCGCTGCGCTGTCTGTGGGGCAGCTTATTGGCTGCGCCCGTGTCGACACGACCCAGACCGGATCGGTGACCGCGACGCCAGACCAGCCGCAGGCCCGCCAGCCCCGCCCGGCGACGCCGCCGGTGCGCGCACTGCGTTCGGCCGCTTCCTCGCGCGGTCTTTATTTCGGCGCTGCCATTCAGAGCGCGACCCTAAGCGACAGCCGGTTCCGGTCCAGTGTGGTGCGCGATTGCTCCATCATCACGCCGGAATGGGCCATGAAATGGGATTCCATCGCGCCCAGCCGGAATTACAATTATGGCGAGATGGACCAGCTTGCCAGCTTTGCCTCCCGCAATGGCCTGGCCATGCGCGGACATACCTTGCTCTGGCACAAGAGCCTGCCCCGCTGGGCCGCCTCGGCCCTTGCGTCCAACCGCGACTGGGCACTGATCGATGATCACTTTTCCAAGGTCATTGGCCGCTATGGCAACCAGGTGCGCGAATGGGACGTGGTCAATGAACCGATAGAGCCCAATCACGGTGGCAACGGATTGCGGCAGAACCAGTTCTACAGAGCTTTCGGCGAGGCTTACATCGAGCGCGCCCTGGAATCGGCCAAGGCACGTGCGCCACGCGCGCGCATGGTCATCAATGAATACGGGCTTGAATATAATAGTGGCTATGAAGGCCAGCGCCGCCTCTCGCTGCTCCGCCTGCTCGAGCGCTTGCGCTCACGCGGCGCACCGGTCGACACGGTCGGCCTGCAGGCTCATCTGGATCTGCGCAAGGGCAATGTCTATGCCGATGGCATTTATGGCATGATGCGCGATATTCGCGGCATGGGGCTCAAAGTGGCGATCACCGAGCTTGATGTCGCCGAGGCCAATACGGGCCTCTCCATCGAACGGCGCGACGCGCTGGTGGCCGATGAAACCCGGCGCTATCTCGATATCGTCTTGCAGTTCAACAATGTTCTGGGGGTCAGTACCTGGGGGTTGAGCGATAGCCATTCCTGGTTGCGCACCCAGCGCAGCGCCGCCAATCGCGGCCTGCCCTATGATCGCGAATGGCAGGCCAAGCCCATGCACAGCGCCATCCTGACCGCATTTGCATAAGGCAATAGGGCGCGCTCAGCGCACCGTTTCCATCAAACTGGTGTAAAGGGCCCGCGTCTCCGGGCTCGGTTCAACGCCCAGCTCATTGGACAACACGCTGCGCATGGAGGTGTAGAGCTCGTTGACACGGGCATAATGCCGACGCTCGGCCGCCTCTTCCATCAACACGCAAACCGCATCTTCCCGATAGGGATCGAGTTCGAGCAACCGGCGAGCGCAAATGCTGCGTTCGGCCGGTGTGAAGCGCGTGCCCGGGCGCATTCCCTCGGCGATCCCATCGACAGCATGGAGCAGCAGTTCATTGCGTTTTGAGGACAGCCAGTCTTCAAATTCCTCGCCACTCGCGTCCTGGTTGGCCAGCAACTCGCCACCATAAATGCGCGAAAGCTCAAGCGGATTGAGCACAACCTCACCTGCGATATGGCGGGACATCTCGATCAGGTCGCAATAGACATCGGCGCTGGGCGCCAGATGCAGGGTCGAGACATTGGCTTCGATCAGGGTAAACCCCTGGTCCTCCTGAACATGCCTGATGCGGGCCACGGCCTGGCGCAGATTGGCGGCCGCCTTGCCGTCATCGGCATTGGGCCAGAAAAGGGCGGCCAGCCGGCTGCGCGCCTGCACCTGTTCCGGGGTGGAGAGGATCAGATAGGCGGCAATCCGGAAAAAACTCGCAGGGACACCCTGGACCAGATTATTGCCCACCAGCAGGCAACACGGACCTAGCAGTCTGATTGTCGTGTGGTGCGGCGCTTGAGTACCCATCTGCGCCCTCCATCCCTCTCTTACGCAGCAAGGTTCTGTACGAGAACTGCTGATCTTACCCTAACAACGCCGTACATTGTACAACTTACGCTTCGGCCGTGCGTCGCTCAATTTTATTTGTTCAGTTCAAGTGGGCCCTTGATCAATTCATGGCTTGATGCCGCTGGCCGCAAAGAACGTCCACAAATCCCGGTTGACCGAAGTGATAGCCTGAATGGCGGCCTGAACCCGCTCAAACTCGGTATCGTCCAGTGCTTCGGCCTTCCCGTATTTCAGCGCATCGTCAAACTCGACAATGCGCATCAATTGCGTGCCGCTCAATTCGCCATTGGAGTCGAATGAGTAGATGCAATGGTTATATTTGTTCCTGACTTTGGCCTCCTTCTTGAGGCGTTCGGTCAGATCCAGCACCGCCGCCCTGGTCTCTGGCGGCGTTGCCGGCAATTTGGCCAACCTGTCGAGCAGGTCCAACCGCGCCCGGGTGGTGTTCAGCGTCAGGAATATGATGACCGCAGCGTCCTTGGACGTTCCGGCCAGATGGGCGATCAGATAGATGAACAGGCTTTCCGTATTGGTCCACACATAGTTCAGCTGACCGACCTGCTGGAGCACCTTATCCAGGCTGGGCATGGCGTTCACCCCAGGGCGGTGGCCCGGCGGTGGTCACCATGTCCAGTGTTGAGGGCGTTCTTGTCGAGCCTGTGTTCGTGCAGATAGGCGGCCGCCTGGGTCCGGTTGGTCACCCGAAGCTTGGCGATCAGATTGTGCACATGGGCTTTGACAGTATGCTCCGACAAGGCCATCCGATCGGCAATCAGCTTGTTCTGGTACCCCTCCGAAACTAGGGTGAGGATCTCCCGCTCCCGCGCCGTCAACGTGTCCAGCCCGTTTTCCGCGCCACCGCTGGCCCGCTCGTTCTGCTGTACCGGAATCTCGACTGCCTGTCTTTGCCGGTTGGACGGGGCCGGGTTGGCCGAAGCAAGCGGCAACGCGCCCGGGGCACTCCGATGCACCGGCGCGGAATGATTGGATCTCGCACCCTCGCCCTGCGGCAGATATTCACCGCCCGCCATGACCAGCCGCATCAGCGCAAACCACACATCGAGCGGCAGGGTTGTGGGCAGGATGCCCTGAATGAGTCGCTGTTCCATCAATATCGGATCGACGACCGGCAGCCCATTGTCGATGGCGATCGCAATGGCTGCATTGGGGAAGCGCCGGCGGCATTGCTCGACGATATCCACACCGATCAAGCGCGCGCCGGCGCCGAGCAGCACCAGCCCGACATTATGATCTGGCTCGCCTTGATCATCGATCCGGTCGACCAGAAAAACATCCGTATCGCGAAATTGATCCTGTAAAGCACTGCTAAGGCATTGGTATATGGCTTGTTGTGGGGCAACAAACACGAGCCGAAGTGTGCCGGACTTTATTGACCGATCTTCGGTCTGACGCGGACTGCGCAGACCGTCATAGAGGTTTTCACGCACTTTACCACTCCCTCACCTTGCGATTACTGTGAACCTGCGTCCCCAGTTGTGCCCAGCACCATCGCTCCCAAGGTTGACAAAACGTTAACACCAGGGGCGTGACTCTGGCGTGATTCGTTCCCCGGCAAGATTAATTCAAAAGATTGATCTCTAGCCCCTTCCGACCGGCACAAATCAACCTTTCGATGGAGTTCGCGGCGCGTTTTCTCCCCCGTACAGGGGATTGAAAACGATCTAGCTCGCTAGCGCACCGGACACATGTTCTAAATCGATAAGATTAGTATTTGGTCCTTCAGCCTAGCCTGAAGTGGCCGCTATACTTCATGTCTCACCGAGCAATACTTGGAGCCGCGATGCAGCAGATGCCGTGTCGTGCTTGGTAATTGAGTTCTGGACTTGACGGTGTTGATCAGTTTTTGCGTGCAGCACCAGTGGCCCGAGTATCTCGCGTATGCCTTGCAGGTCATGAGCCGCCAAATATGCCTCCATTTGAGATGACAGGAGGTCTTGGTTGCTCAGCCATCTTTTTCATTGAGGAGAGTGACTATGGCTGACGACTTCAACAACAACGGTGGAGCCACCGACAATTCCGTCAACTTTGACGACTTCGAACCTGAAGATTCCTTGAACGACAATTCGACCGACAATTCGACAACTGTCGACGATATTGAAGTGGATATCGAAGATTCGGGGAATGCCGACTCGTTCAACGACAATTCGACTGACAATTCCACGACTGTCGATGACATCGAGGTAGAGGTTGAAGATTCGGGCAATACCGATTCTTACAACGACAACTCCACCGACAATGATCTCGATGTGGATGTGGAGATCGAAGATTCGCTGAACGACAGTTCGAACACGAACTCGAACAACGACAATTCCGACAACCGGGATCAGTCGACGGCATTTGCCATGAATGACTCGTTCAACGACAAGTCGAACACGGACTCCAACAACGACAACTCGACCGACAATTCAACCACGATCGATGATATCGAAGTAGAAGTTGAGGATTCGGGCAATACTGACTCCTACAATGACAACTCGACCGATGTCGACCTTGACGCCCACATCGAGGACGTTGCCAACGACAAGTCTGTCAACGGGTCGATGAACGACAACTCGAACAACTCGGTCAACGGGTCAATGAACGACAACTCCACCGACAACTCTGTCGATGCAGATGTCGACCTGGACGTGGATGTCGAGATCGAGGATTCGTTCAACAGCTCCGATGACGACGCCACGGGTTCGTTCAACTCCGATGACGACTTCGCCGACCTCGATATCGGCACCGCCACGATGGACAATCTGTTCATCAACAGCGGTTCGCTCGAATTCGATCCGGGTGACGACGTCAACTTCGAAAACGTCTTCAACGGTGCCTTCTCGGGCGGTGGTGGCGACACCGGCTTTGCCATCAGCCAGGTGGCAGACATTGTCGACAACGACACGTTGAGCAACGTCCAGAACAACGCAAACGGCACTTACAACGCCTATGCAACTGCGGACGATGCCGACGCCAATGGCAACGACTTCAACGGTGATGCCGGCAACAACTCGACCGCCAGCAACGTCGCTGATGCCAGTGCAGCGGTGTCCGGCTCGGCCTTCAACATGGAAGTCGTGCTCGGTGCCAACCTGCAGCAGAACGCAGTTGATGCGACGGTGGTTGGTGGCAACAACCACATGAACAACGACGCCAGCAGCGACGACGCATAAGCGAGCGCCCCCAACGCTTGCAAAGATCTGCGCGGTAGCGCCCCCACCGCGCAGATCATCTTACTTCCGCCAGTCCGCTGGGAATCGAATTGGCGAGTAGGAGGTGTCCCGTGTTTTTTCCAAGCGATCCCCTTTCAGAAATTGTTGCCCACTTTCTCGGCTACTTTCAGATTGCCGTCGAAGACATGAAGGTGCGGCTGGAGCTGGCCCTGGTCGAGCATGAAGCCGAAGCCGGGCTACAAGCTCCGGAAATGCAGCAGGTTTCCGTTGATGTGCTGCAGACCTATGCCCTGGGCAATTATGCCCCTGGCGTGTTCTACGCCCCTCCCGAGTTCCTGATCCGCGGCGAGGTCATGTTTGGCCCGACCAATATCGGGCTTGCCAATACCCCCGATTTCACCGCGTCCGAACTGGACTCGCCGCTCTCACAATGGCCCACGGGCCCGGGCGATATCGTGATCCCGCTGATCGGTACCGAGCCTGGGTCGGTCATCGCGGTGTTCTCCCAGACCATCAGCCTGTCCGATGACGATGTCTTCGTCATGGGGACGCTGGACGAACCCTTGGTCTATCAGTCCGGTTCCGACGCCGGACTGCTCGGGCTCCAGGCAGCCAGCAATGCCATACTTGGTCCAATCGGTTCGGGGCCTGGCATGACAAGCCATGGCGATGTGCCTCTGGTCATGGATGCGGTGCACGCCACCGCCAAGGCCCACCAGTCCAATCCCGACACCCAGTTCGAACAGGTCGAGTCCCTGACCGGCACCTATGTCAACGGAAAGCTCGAAACCGAAGCGCCTGAATTGATCGATGCACTGCCATCGCATCTGCAGGCAGAGGCCGAGGACGCCCCCCCGCCTGACACCATCAAGGTCACCAGCGAGCACGAGGCCCATATCCAGATCGAGAACGACGCAACCCAGGGCTCTGTCACCTACAACAGCGGCGGCAATTTCCTGGTCAATGAAGCTGTCGTGCTCAATGGCGGCCTGGTCGGGACCCATTTCGTCGTTGGTGGAAACTTCCACCAGCTCGATGCCATCATCCAGACCAACGCCTTTAGTGACACCGATTATGTTAACGATGACTTCCCCCTGGATGCACAGGCAGGCGGGGGGACCAAGGCGGTCAATGTCGCCAGTTTCGTGCAGGAAACATTCGATGCTGCCGGTGACAATGCCGAGGCCAATCCGGGCGTCATGCCGCAGAACTGGCAGGTCACATGTGTCTCGGGCGATGTGATTTTTCTTGAATGGATGAAGCAGCTCACCTTCATGTCCGACGAGGATGTCGGGGTGCTCACGGCAACCGGCAGTGATGCCATGGTGACCAGTGGCGAGAACATTGGCCTGAACAGTGTGAACTTCGCCAATATTGGCTCGCTCTTCGATCTCATCCTGGTCGGCGGCAATGTGTTTGATGCCAATGTCATCGTGCAGAACAATATCCTGTACGACAATGACACCATCACCATGCTAGGTGCCGGCGATGATGGGGATTATTCCGCTTCGGGCAGTCTCAACACCTCCAATAACCTGCTCTGGAACCAGGCCTCGATCCACAATGTCGGGGCCACCGAGGTTAAATCCGGTGTTTCCGATCACTACAAGGACGCCATGGATGGCCTGGCCAATGGCAACAAGTCCATGCCGGCCAGCTTCTATGCGGCCGAGGATTTCGAGGGCATCGCCATTCCCCGCGTGCTCTTTGTGTCCGGCAGCATTTACGATCTGCGCTATATCGAACAAACCAATATTCTGGGAGACGCCGATTTCGTCGCCCTGCAGAAAAAGGCCTTCCTCGACGGGGAGCCTGCTACCGAGTGGAACATCGACACCGGCTCCAATGCGCTGGTCAACATGGCGGCCATCAAGGACTACGACACCTTTGGTGACAGCATCGAAGTGGGCGGCGACCACTACTCGGACTCCATCCTGATCCAGGCCAATATTCTTGAGGCCCAGGGGGATGGCGATGACGACGACGCTCTGGTGAGCGAGGTCGTCGCCTTTCTCGATCACACCGAAACGCTCGCCGACACCCCAGACTATAGCGCCCTTGGCGACACGACCCATGACGCGGCCCCGGTCGACCTCATGCAATCCGTCCTCGCGTAATTCAGTATCCGGATAGAGCACATGACTTTTGAGCACCTGAGCCGCACCGACCAACAGGCGTTGGGCCGTCAACTGCGCCACGCCAACCAGGTCCGGTCCGATCGGATGGATCAAATCATGGACGACATCCATCTGGCGGCCGCCGAACTGGACGAGCTGGCCCGCGGCTATGCGCCGCCGTCCCAGACCGGTGAAGACAATACCGCGCAACGCGCAGTGGAATCACCGTCCGCCACAAGGTTCAATGGCGCTCCCCCGCCACCACGTTCGGTCCTGCGTCCACGGCCGACCGAGGCCCAGCCCGCGGCTTCCGGGAACCCCGAGCGGCCAGCCGAGAACGCCAATGTGTCGCCGGTATCGGCACAGGCGGCAGCAAAATCGGACCCCACGGCCAGTTCCGCCCCACAAGCACCAGCACAAGCTGAGGCAAAGGCGGAGCCGGCCAGCGAACCCACCCCACAGGCGCGCCAGACCGCTTCAAATCCGGAGCCCGCGCGCAAGGCGCAACCAGTCGCGCCCAGCCCAGAGTCCGCGCCGCCGCCAAAACAGGATAACCCCCAACCCGCGCAGGCAGACCAGGCCCGCGCGGAATGGCCACAACGCGACTTCCGAACCCCGGAACCGGACAAGCCCAAAACCCGCATTCCACCCATCGTGGAGGGTGACCGCGGGCCACTCAAGTCGACCAGCAAGACCTCCTCTGGCGATGGCGGCGGCAAGGGCTCGAACGGCTCGGGCAATGGAGGGGGCAGGGGCGGCGGCGGCGCGGGCTTCCATAAACGCGCCGCCCAGCCCAATTTCACCCAGAGCCTGGCCAATGGCATGGCGGCGGTGCGGACCAACCTGGCCATCGTCATGGGCTTCACCGTCTTCATCAATATTCTGGTACTGGCGATCCCGATCTACCTGTTCCAGATCTCGGACCGCGTGCTGACCAGCCGCTCGATGGACACGCTGGTCATGCTGACCGCAGCCGTGGTTGGTGCCGTGGTCCTGCAGGCCATTCTTGATGCGGTCCGCCGCTTCATTCTCATGCGCACGGCCGTCGAGATTGCCGTGCAACTTGGCTCGCCCATTCTCAGCGCTGCGGCACGCGCTTCATTGCACAGCAACGGGCGCGACTATCAGGTCCTGGGCGATCTGCAGCAATTGCGCAGTTTCATCGTTTCGGGAACCCTGCTGTCCTTCCTTGATGCACCCATGGCACCACTCTTCGTGCTGGCGGTGTTTCTGATCCATCCCCAGCTTGGCCTGATCGTGGTGGGGGCTTCGATCTGCCTGCTGATCATCGCCATGATCAACCAGCGCATGACCGCACGTCCCTTTACCGATGCCAATAATCTGCTGAGCCGGGCCGCCCTCCACCTCGATTCCATGTCGCGCAATTCCCAGATCATCAACGCCCTGGCCATGATCCCCGAGGTCGTACGCATCTGGGGCCGGGATACTGCCGGGTCGCTGCAGGCCCAGGTGCGTGCCCAGGATCGCAACATCATCATGTCGAGCATTTCCAAGGGCGTGCGTCTGCTCACCCAGGTGGCCATGCTCGGCTGGGGCGCCTATCTGGCCATCCAGGGCGAAATTACCGGCGGCATGGTCATTGCAGGCTCGATCATCGCTGCGCGCGCCCTCACCCCGATTGAAGGCACGATTGAAGGCTGGAACGGCTTTTCTCAATTTCGTGCTTCGTTCGGGCGCATCAAGGGACTGCTCAACTCAAGCCCGTTCAATTTCGAGCGCCTGCTGCTGCCAGAACCCAAGGGCCGGCTGGATGTGGAACGCATTCTTTTCGTTCCACCGCCCAACAAGAAGGTCTTGCTCAATGGCATTACGTTCTCCTTGATGCCGGGGGAATCCCTGGCCGTGATCGGCAATTCGGGATCCGGCAAGACGACACTGGGCAAGATGCTGGTGGGGTCGATCCTGCCAACCTCAGGTTCGGTGCGGCTTGACCTGATGGATCTGCGCAACTGGGACCAGCGCCAGTTCGGCGAGAATATCGGCTATCTGCCGCAGGACGTGCAGCTCTTTCCCGGCACCATCAAGGCCAATATCGCCCGCATGCGTGAGTACGTCGCCGATAGGGACATTTTCGATGCAGCCGTCCTGGCCGATGTCCATGAGTTGATCGCCGGTCTCTCGCAAGGCTACGAGACCTTTGTCGCTGCCGATGGTGCGCCCCTGTCCGGGGGGCAGAAGCAGCGCATCGCCCTGGCGCGTGCCTTCTTCGGCAATCCCAAGCTGGTGGTTCTGGACGAACCGAACTCCAACCTGGACTCGCAGGGCGAGGCGGCTCTGGCCAAGGCGCTTGAGCACGCCCGCAAGCAGAAGATTACCGTGGTGACCATCACTCAGCGGCCGGCCCTGCTCAGCGTGGTGGACAAGATCCTGGTGCTCAACAATGGCTCAGTCTCGATGTTCGGCACGCGGTCCGAGGTCATGGCGGCCCTGACCGGCAAGTCGGGAAACAATCCCACGGCCATCAACGCGACCAAACCCTCGGGGGAGAATTAGACCATGTCTGCCGTTGGTGAACTTCAGAACCTGGAATGGTATAGCGGTGTGCCGCGCTCCATCCGGGCACCGGTCTGGATCGGTGCCGTGCTGGTGGCGCTGGCTTTTGGCGGCTTCGGGACCTGGTCGGCGACCGCGCCGCTTTCGGCCGCCGTCATTGCCCAGGGCAGCTTTGTGGCGACCGGCGAAAACAAGATCGTCCAGCACCTTGAAGGGGGCATCATCAAGGACCTGCTAGTGCGCGAAGGCGACAAGGTGATCGCCGGGCAAAGCCTGCTGTTGCTCGATGAGACGTCGGCCAATGCGACAACCAAGCAATTGCAGCTACGCGTCATCCGGCTTGAGGCCATACGCGCCCGGCTAAATGCCGAGGCCCTCGAACTGGATGAATATGTGCCCCCAGAATCAGTGCAGGACCATATGGGCAATCCCGATATTGCCGCGGTGGTCGAAGGCCAGCGCACCAATTTCAAGGCGGGGCGTGAAAAGCTCAACAACGAACTGCAACTGATCGAACAGAACCTGTCGGCCCTGCGCTTCCGCATCAGCGGTCGACAGGCTCAGATCGCGTCCATGCAGAGCCAGCTCGCGCTTCTGCGCGAGGACCATCTGGCCATGCTCGAGCTGTTCGAGAAGGGCGTGGTGGCACAGTCCTCCGTGCGGTCCGTCGAACGGGCCGTATTCGATGCCGAGGGGGATATTTCCCGTCTCGAATCCGAGGTGCAGGAGACCTATACCCAGATCGAGAAATACACTGGTGAAATGATCCAGGCGCGCGACGCAGTCCGTCAGGCCGCACTTGACGAGATGCAGACGGTGGAGGCCGAACTCGAGGCGCTGCGCGAACAGACCCTGCAGGCCCAGAACATCCTCAACCGTACCACAATCTCCTCTCCGGTCGCGGGCACCATTGTGCGCATGTACTACCACACCACTGGGGGCGTAGTGGAAAGCGGCCTGCCGATCTTCGAAATCCTGCCCGCCGACGTACCGCTGATTGTCGAGGTCCAGATCCCGCGCATGCAGATTGACGAGGTCAAGGAGGGGCAGGCGGCCAATATCCGCCTCACAGCGCTCAATCAGCGCACGACGCCGGTGCTCGAAGGCGAGGTGCAATATATTTCCGCGGACACGATTGCCGGCGCTCAAGGTACCCAGCGAGATGTCTATCTGGCACGCATCACCATTGCACCGGATCAGATCGGGCGCATTCCCGGCTTCTCGCCCACCCCGGGCATGCCGGCCGAGGTGCTGGTGCGGACCCGGGAGCGGACTTTCCTGGATTATCTGATCAAGCCGGTCACCGACTCCATGGCGCGGGCCTTCCACGAGCAATAGCCGGGCGCGGCAAGCCTATGGCCAGGCCGCGTAGGAGCCGCCGTCGCGTACCTGGCCCAGGGCTGCCTCCTGTCGGAACTGGCGTGGGGACTTGCCACCCAGCCGCTTGAAGAAGCGTGAGAAATAGGCGGGATCGTCAAAGCCGAGATGGGCAGAGATTTCCGCGATCTGCAGCCCCGAATTCTCGATCATCTGCCGTGCCTCGGCATACAGGCGCGCATGGATCAGGGCCAGCGGCGTCTGTCCGGTTGCCCGCTGCACGGCGCTGGTCAGGCGGTCGACGCTGACCCCGAGATAGCGGGCATAATGGGCCACCGTCCAATGCGAGCGCATCTGCTGGTCCACCATGGTGAGGAAATTGCTCACAATGGTGCGCGGCGCCGGCCGGGCCGTTGATGGCGCCAGATCCGAGGTGCGCCAGAGCAGGATCGCCACAATCGCAAGCTGATGCCTTACCATGTCCTGCGACCCCGAGGCATTGAACCGCAATTCCTCGCTCATCAGCGCGAACAGTGTTGCCAGTCGCGCCGCCACATTGCGCTCGATCCGTGTGCCCAATTGCGGCCGGGCCGCGAAGCGCCGCAGGTCCTCGGCAATATTGCCGGGCAGGGCAATCTGGCCCAGCGCGATGTCGGAAATCGACAGCCAGGCCCCGCGCGCTCCGGCCTGCAACATCAACTCGGCGCGTTGACTGGCCGGGATCCAGATGAGGTTTGGAGCCTGCAGCGGCGCCGTCTCGCCGTGGGTTGCGACGGTACCGGCGCCCGCCAAAAGGACAAACACGCAATTCTGCCCGCCCGGCAAGGTCCACCTGGCCGTATCCAGCGTCGTCTCGATCACCTGGCCGTCCAGTTCGCGGGCCAGGTCGACAGGAGTACGAAGCTTCAGCGGTGTTTCGATCTGGTGCATTTCCCCTCGATTTCCCGGCAAAAGTACAAGTTTCTCCGAAAAAAGTCTATTCTTGTTGGTGCGGCTTCCCGTGTAGCGTTCGACCAGTAGCCGGAGAAAAGTACAAAACTTCCCGGCTCGACCGGCCCGGCAAACGGGCCCACAGGAGGAACCCATGACTCTGTTTTCACGCAGGACAACCCTGCGCGCCATCGGTCTTGCCGCGGCCTTGCTCGCCGGCGCTGGCTCCATGGCCGTCATCGCCCAGGACACCGGTGATCGCACTTCGGTCAAGATCGGCTATGCCATTTCCAAGACCGGCGCCAATGCCGGCGGCGCCGGCATCACCACGCTGCCCAACTACCAGCTCTGGGTGCATGAAGTGAACGAGGCCGGCGGTCTCGAGATGCCCGATGGCAGCCGCCTGCCCATCGAAGTGATCGAATATGATGACCGTTCGGCATCCGAGGAAGTCGTGCGTGCCATCGAGCGTCTGGCGACCCAGGACAATGTCGATTTCATCCTGCCGCCCTGGGGCACCGGCTTCAATCTTGCCGCAGCGCCGCTGTTCGACCGCTTCGGCTATCCCCAGCTTGCGGTGTCGGCCGTGACCGACAAGGCCCCCGAATTTGCCGCGCGCTGGCGCAAGAGCTTCTGGATGCTCGGTGGCGGCCACGACTACACCGAGGCCCTGGCCGATATCCTGACCGACCAGCACGAAGCCGGCACCATCAACAATGATGTCGCGGTCATCTCGGTTGCCGATGGCTTCGGTATCGATCTGATCACCGCCGCGCGCCAGTCCTTTGCCGATGCCGGCATCAATCTCGTCTATGACGTGACCTATCCCGTGGGCACCACCGACTTCACGCCGATGCTCAACGAGGCCGCCGCTTCCGGCGCCGATACCTTCGTAGCCTTTTCCTATCCGCCCGACACCTTCGCGCTGACCCAGCAGGCACAGGTCGCGGCCTATAATCCCAAGGTTCTCTATATGGGCGTGGGCGTCGGCTTCCCGGTCTATGCTGCCAATAATGGCGACAAGATCGAGGGTATCATGAGCCTTGGTGGCATCGACATCACCAATGAAGCGGTCATGGAATACCGCGCCCGCCATACCGAATTCATCGGTCAGGCGCCCGATTGGTGGGGTTCGGTCATCACCTACAACAGCCTGCAAATGCTTGAAGAGGCGATCAAGCGCCGCGGCCTCGACCGCGAAGCGGTTGCCGAGGAGCTTTCGACCGGCACATTCGAAACCGTGCTGGGCGAGGTCAAGCTTGAGGGTAATCAGCTCCGCACGCTCTGGTTCGGCGGGCAGTGGCAGGACGGCAATTTCGTCGCCGTCGCGCCGTCGGATCGCGAAGGCGCGGTTGCACCCAGGCTGCCCAAGGCCCCATGGCCGGCGCAATAGGACCAACCAAATTTCGGCGGCCGTGCGATAGCCTCGTGCGGCTGCCCACCTCGCGCTCCGCGCTGGGACAGGTGAAACATTAGATGATCACGACACTTATTACCGGGCTGGTGCTGGGCGGCACCTATGCGCTGGTCGCCATGGGGCTGACGCTGCAATATGGCATCTCGCGCATCATGAACCTTGCCTATGGCGAGATCCTGATCTTTGCCGCGTTTGCGGCCTTCCTGCTGTTCTCCACTCTCGGGATCAATCCGATCCTTGGCCTCGCCATCGTGCTGCCCCTGGCCTTCGCCTTCGGTTACCTCATCTATGGCGTGATGATGCAGCCACTGGTGGCGCGCTCGAAAAAGAGCGGCACGCTGGAAGTGGATTCCATCCTGGCCACCTTCGGCCTGCTGTTCGTGATCCAGGGCGTCATGCTGGTGGTCTTTGGCTCGAACTATACGAGCTACAATTTCCTCAACACCGGCATCAATGTGCTGGGCACCAATATTGCCGCCAATCGCCTGCTGGCCTGTGCGCTGGCTGTCATCATCGGCGCGACGTTGTTCTATGTGCTGACCCGCACCCGCTGGGGCACCACCATTCGCGCCATCGCCGTCAATCCCGATGCAGCACCCTTGGTCGGTATCGACGTCAACCGCACGGCACGCTTCGCCTTTGCTCTCGGGACCATGCTCGCCGCCTCCGGCGGGGTGATGATCTCCATGTACCAGACCTTCAACGCCTCCATGGGCGTGGTCTTCACCATGAAGGCGCTGGTCATCGTCATCATGGGGGGGCTGGGCAATCTCATGGGTGCGCTGGTCGCCGGGCTTCTGCTCGGCATCGTCGAGACGCTGGTGGCCACCCATGTCGATCCGGGCCTCACCCTGGCGGCTACCTATCTCCTCTTCCTCGGGGTCCTCTTGTGGAAACCCTCGGGCCTGTTCGGAAAGGCTGCCGGACGATGACCCGCAGCATTCTTGGTTTCATTCTTGTTGCCCTCGGCCTGTCCGCGCTGGCCTTCCTGCCGACCCAGCTTGGCGCCTATGGCGTGGGTCTTTTGCTGGGCATGACCGGTTATGTGGTTCTGGCCAGTGCCTGGGCACTGTTTTCCGGCCCCACCCGCTATGTATCGCTCGCCACGGTCGCTTTTTTCGGCATCGGTGCCTATACCGTCGCGGTACTGAGCGAAGCGCTGCCCTATTGGGCGGTGCTGCTGGTTGCCGCCGGCATTGGCCTCTGCGTGGCGTTGGTGGTCGGGCTTGCAACCCTGCGCCTGGCCGGCGTCTATTTCGTCATCTTCACCTTTGGCCTGGCCGAACTGATCCGCCAGCTCGTCACCTGGTATGAGGTCAATGTCACCGGCACGTTGGGACGCTACATCTTCCTGCCCATCACGACCGAGCAGATCTACTGGCAATTGCTCGGGCTGGCCGCCATCACCATTGCCATCGGTTGGTTCATCTCGCGCTCCCGGCTGGGCCTGGCTCTCAAGGTCATCGGTGACGATGAAACCGTGGCGGCCCATACCGGCATCAACATAGCCGGGGTCAAGCTTGCCCTGTTCGCGGTCAGTGCCACCATCATCACCCTGGTCGGGGCCATCCAGGCGCCACGCTGGACCTATGTCGAACCTTCCATCGTCTTTAATCCGACCATTTCCTTCCTCACCCTCATCATGGCCCTGCTGGGCGGCGCCAACCGGCTCTGGGGCCCGGCCCTGGGCGCCATACCACTGTTCCTGCTGTTCGAATGGCTCAGCGCCAACTTCCCCAACCACTACTCGATCATTCTGGGCCTGATGTTCATCGCCATCGTCTTCGTGGTGCCGCGCGGTGTGCTCGCCGGGGTGGAAGATCTCTTGAAGCGCACGCGCAAGGGGGAGGCTGCCCGATGACCACGCTCGTCGATATCCAGAACCTCAAAAAGCAGTTTGGCGGGCTGACCGCCGTCAACGCGGTGACATTCTCCGTCGCCGAGGGGGAAACTGTTGCCCTGCTCGGCCCCAACGGTTCGGGCAAGACTACCGTGCTCAACATGATCTCGGGCGCCCTCGCCCCGACCTCGGGGAGCATCAGCCTCGCCGGGGAAGACATTGGCGGCCTGGCACCCAATCGCATTGCCCATAAGGGCGTGGCGCGCACCTTCCAGCTCGTGCGCGTCCTGCCCTCCCTCACCGTGGCCGAAAACGTCACCGCCGCTCTCGCCTTCCGTCCCAACCACCTCTGGGGCCATGCTGCGCGGGACCGGGCCGAGCAATTGCTGGCCGAAGTGGGCCTCGGTGGCCGTGGCGACGAACACGCCAATGACCTCACCTATATCGATCAGAAGCGCATGGAGCTGGCCCGAGCCCTCGCCGCCGAGCCGCGGCTGCTTCTGCTGGATGAATGGCTCTCCGGCCTCAACCCGACCGAACTGCGCACCGGCATCGACCTGATCACCTCGCTTGGCCAGCGCGGCATGACCGTACTCCTGGTCGAGCACATCATGGAGGCGGTGCGCGCGCTGTGCAGCCGCGCCGTGGTGATGAATGTGGGCAACAAAATCGCCGATGGCCCGACCGCCGATGTGCTGGCGGATTCGGCCGTCATCTCGGCCTATCTGGGAGAGGGCCATGCTTGAGACACGCAATCTGTCGCTGCGTTATGGCCGTCACCTGGCACTCAACGATGTCTCCATCCGCATCGCGGAAGGCGAGACCGTGGTCATTCTGGGGGCCAATGGCGCCGGCAAGTCCTCGCTGCTCAAGGCCATTTCCGGCCTGGCGAGCGCCGAGAAAGGCTCCGATGTCCGGCTTGACGGCCAGTCCATTCTGGGCACCAAGCCCCACCTCATCCCCGAGGCCGGAGTTGCCCTGGTGCCCGAAGGGCGCGGCGTGTTCGGGGATTTGAGCGTCGAGGAGAACCTGGCTCTTGGCGCCAACCCGAAACGCGCCCGCGCCGGCGAGGCGGATCGCAACGACCTGATCTACGATCTGTTTCCGCGTCTCGCCGAACGCAAGAAACAGCTCGTGCGCACCATGTCGGGCGGTGAGCAGCAGATGGTGGCCATTGGCCGCGCACTGATGAGCAATCCGCGCTTTCTCATGCTCGACGAGCCGAGCCTGGGCCTTGCGCCCATCGTCGTCACGGAACTCTTCGGGGCATTAAGGCGGGTCAAAGACACTGGCGTCGGCCTGCTTCTGGTCGAACAGAATGTGTCGATCTCTCTTTCGGTTTCCGATCGCGGCTACCTCATGGAGGCTGGTCGCATCGTTGGTGAAAATTCTGCCGAGGCGCTCAAGACCGACCCGGCAGTGCAACAGGCATTCCTGGGCGGCACGGCCGCCTGACACGATTACAGAAGGAGAAGGGCAATGGACCAGCTGGGCTTGCTCATTGGCAATGAAGATCAACAGGCTTCGGGAGGCCGCGTTTTCGAACGCAAGAACCCGATCACCGGCGCGGTGGCGACCCGCGCCGCTGCGGCAAGCGTGGATGACGCGCAACGCGCTGCCGATGCTGCCGCCGCGGCCTTTCCCGAGTGGTCGCGCAGCGTCCCCAGGGAGCGCCGCAAGATCCTGCTCAAGGCCGCAGAAATTCTCGAAGAAAAGGGCCCGCTCTTTGTCGAGGCCATGGGGGCTGAAATCGGCGCAACCGCCGGCTGGGCCATGTTCAATGTCATGCTGGCCGCGGACATGCTGCGCGAGGCTGCGAGCCTGGTGACCCAGATCAAGGGCGAGATCGTGCCCTCCAACCGCCCCGGCTCAACCGCCATGGCGGTGCGCCAGCCTGCCGGCGTGGTGCTGGCCATGGCGCCCTGGAATGCCCCGGTCATTCTGGGCGTTCGCTCCCTGGCAACACCTCTGGCCTGCGGCAATACCGTGGTGATGAAGACATCCGAGCTGTGCCCGCGCACCCATCGCCTGATCGTCGAAAGCCTGCTTGAAGCCGGGCTCCCCAAGGGCGCGCTCAACGCGGTGTCCAATGCCCCCCAGGATGCCAGTGAGATCGTCGAAACCCTGATTGCCCATCCGGCAATCCGCCGTGTCAATTTCACCGGCTCAACGCGTGTGGGCCGCATCATCGGCGAAAAGGCCGGCCGCTATCTCAAGCCCGCTTTGCTCGAACTGGGCGGCAAGGCGCCTTTCGTCGTGCTCGATGACGCGGACCTCGACGAGGCCGTCGCCGCGGCGGCTTTCGGTGCCTATATGAACCAGGGCCAGATCTGCATGTCGACCGAGCGCATCGTCGTCATGGACAGCGTGGCCGACTCCTTTGTCGAAAAGCTCGCGGAAAAGGCCAGGACCCTGGTCGCCGGCGACCCGACCACGGGCCAGACCCCGCTCGGTTCGGTGGTCGATGCCACCGCCGCAACGCGGCTCGAACAACTGGTCAAGGACGCGACAGCAAAAGGCGCAGTGCTCGCCGCCGGTGGCAGGATCGAGGGCACGTTGATCGATGCAACCCTGCTCGACAAGGTCACGCCCTCCATGCGCATCTATGCCGAGGAATCCTTCGGGCCGGTGGTGACCGTGGTGCGGGTCAGCTCCATCGACGAGGCCGTGCGGGTGGCCAATGACACCGAATATGGTCTCTCCTCCGCCGTCTTCGGCAAGGACGTCAACCGCGCCATGGCCGTGGCCCGCCGCATTGAAAGCGGTATCTGCCACGTCAACGGTCCGACCGTGCACGACGAGGCGCAAATGCCGTTTGGCGGCGTCAAGGCCTCCGGTTATGGCCGCTTCGGCGGCAATTGGGGCATTGCCGAGTTCACCGAACTGCGCTGGATCACCGTGCAGGACGGGCCGATCCATTATCCGATCTGATCGAGAGGGGGTTCGCTCAGCACCCCTCCCGAGTTTCGCTAAGGCGCAAGGCGCCCAAGCTCCACTACCCTCCCCTCAGGGGGGAGGGTAGGAAGGGGCCGCCCCTACCGGAACAGCGAATTCACATAGTCTGCGCCAATGCCGACCTTCTCGTAATGCTCGCGGCACATGGCGATGTAGTTGTGGACATCGAAAAAGCCGTTCGGCTCGCCATCCTCGTCCAGCCAGATCAACGGGCCGGTGACAGTGAAGAACACACGCATCGGCTCTTCGTGCTCATACGCGACCAGCGTATGGCCCTCGCCGGGGGTCTCATAAACGAAATCGCCCTTGGTGGCGGTCCAGTCATGTTCCAGATACCCCCACTTGCCCGACAGGGTCAGCGCAAACACCTCATGGGGGTGATAGTGCCGGTTCACTAGGCCCGCCTTTTTGGCCATCAGAATATCGCACCACTTGTTCTGCGTCGGTGAAATCCACAAGGGCCGCGACGAGACGGTCTCGGTAAAGGGCACGTAGTAGCGCTCGTCCTCGGTGGGCGCATTGGCCAGATACACCTCGGGCAGCGCATCGGGCTGGAACACCTTGGTGATGGGTTTCAGATCCTTCCAGAATTCATTCTCGGCTTTTTCGGGCATTGGGGCCTCCTCTTCTTTGCTGCGCTTCAGTTGCGCATGGTGACGTCGAGCAGCGCGGGACCGCGCTTGTCGGCGATGTGGGCGAGGGCGTTCTTGAGACCCTCGGTTAGTTCGGTTGCGTTGTTGACCCTGGCCGCAAAGGCACGGCTGGCTCTGGCGACCTGCACGAAATCCGGGCTGGGATTGAGGGCGGTCAGCGGCATCTGGTTGGCCTTGGCGGCATAGCCATCGGGATAGATGTCGGTGACCGAATGGCGCACGGCGGCCCATTCGGCATTGTTCATGATGATGACCAGCAGCGGCAGCTCCAGCGCTTCGGCAATCTGGTGGCAGGCCACCGGATTGGCGAACATGTAGGACCCGTCGCCCATCGTCGCGACGACGAGGCGCTCCCGGTCGGCCAGTTGCATGCCGAGCGCTGCCGGAAAGGACCAGCCAAGCCCACCGGCATGCGGCTCCTGATACCAGGCCTGGTGGTGGGAAAGGGTCATCGTTTCCATCGGGCAGCCACGCTCGGAAAGCAGGATCGCATTGCGCCCGGCAATGGTGTCCGACACGACCCGGGCGACGTAGTTGGCGCTCATGACGCCGTCGCGGCCCGCCTCAGCCCTGGCGAGGGCAGCCCGTCGCGCCTGGGCATTTGCGCTTGCGATATCGGCGCGGCGAGCTTCGACATCAGCCCGCGGTTCGTGAGCGTCCAATGCGGATTGCAGCGCCAGAATGGCATCGGGCAGTTCGCCGACTATGGAAATGTCCGAACGGAAATTGCGGATCGGCGTCCGGGCTTTCAGCGGGTCTGGTCCGATATGGACCACTGTCGCATCGTCCCGCACCACATGCGCCTGCTGCGACCAGGGCGCGAGACTGTCGAGAACAATGACGAGATCGGCCTGTTCCAGAAGTTGTGCCGGACTGGCGCCGGCATGCATGGCATGATCGGTCGGCAGCGCCAGTTGCAGAGCCCAATATTGGCATACCGGGATCGCCCAGCGCTCCACCAGGGCCGAGAGCGCAGCGAAGGCCTCGGCGCTGCCGGCACCGTGCTGGGCAAAGATCACCGGAAATTTCGCTGCGGCAATACGCCGGGCGAGATCGGCAATCAGGGCCCGATCCGCCGCAATCTGCGCCGGCCGCATGCTCAGCGGCCTTGCCACATCTGGACCCGCATAGCCTTCGCACAGCACTTCGCGGGGCAGAGATACATAGACCGGACCCTTCGGCGTCGAATTGGCAATCGCATAGGCGCGGTCGGCCAACTCCCCGACCTGTTCAGGAAAGCGCAGCTCATAATCCCATTTGCTGGCCTCACGCACCAAGGCGGTCTGGTCGCGCATTTCCTGGCCCCAGCCAATCGGCACGGACCGCGCGCCGAAGCGCCCCTGTTCGGTGGTCGGCGTGCGGCCCGAAAACAGCAAGACCGGGATATTCTCCACAGCCGCGTTGATGGCGCCGATAGCGCAATTGGCCAGCCCCACATTGGTATGCGCCATCACCACCTGCGACTTGCCGGTGGCCAGGTAATAGCCATGCGCCATGCCCATGGCCGCCCCTTCATGCGGCATGACCAGAGCCTGCGGCAGCGGCACGCTCTTGGCGGCAGCCTCCGCCAGCCCCTCGATGATGGGCGGGAAATCAGTGCCGGAATTGGCGAAGATATAGTCGACACCGATGGCCCTGAGCCGCGCCAGCAACGCGCCGCCCGCCGTCAGGGATGGAACGTCTCGTTTCATTTATCTATTATAGTTCTCGTTGTTTTGATAAAAGCGTGCGAACTATGGTCTTGCCTGTCAAGCAGGATGCCGTCGGGGCAAAAAACGACCGCGAATCCGGGGCAAAATGGCCGATGGCGGCGCCGGTTCGGTCGGTATCGATCAACTGACTGGGCCAGTCGCGTGATTCAGGACCGCGCGGTCTTATCTATTTTTGAGAAGTGAGGTGGCATGGCGCAGCAGCTCAATAATTCGGTGGCCAGGGCCTTTGCCATTCTGCGCCTTCTTGGACGTGGGCGGCCGCGCATCACTGTGGCCGAGGTGTCGGCAGAACTGGAGATCAATGCCATCACCGCCCATCGCTTCCTCAAGACGCTGGAGGCAGAAGGGGCGCTGGTGCAAGTGTCCAAGGGCAGCTACCGGCTGGGCTACGCGCTGGTTGACCTGGGCGACCGGGCCCATGACGAAGACCGGCTGGGCCAGTTGCTGCAGCCCGCGCTCGACACCGTCACCGCAGAGATGCGCGAGGCGAGCATGGCCACCATCTATCAGGCGGGCATGGTCGTGTGCATCGCTCGTGCCACGCCGCCCCGCTCCCTCTCGGTCGATATCCGTGTCGGGGACCGGCTTGAGGCCTATTGCACCGCCCATGGCAAGCTCTGGCTGGCCCATCTTGGTCCACGCGAGCGGGCCCGCTATTTCGAAACGGTCCGGCTTGACGCCCTGACAGACCACACCATCACCCGCCGCCGCGATCTCGAATCTGAACTCGATGTCGTCCGCCAGCGCGGATATGCCTATAATCTGGGAGAACGCGAGGACGGAATCACCGCCCTGGCCGTGCCGGTCCGGACCCGCGGCGGCAGGATGGTCGCCGGCCTCTCCATGTTCGGGCCGACCTCCCGTATTGATCGCGCTGAACTTGACCAGGGGCTCGATCGCCTGCGCAGGGCCGCCGACGCGGCGGCGCTGCTATTGCATGGCCGGGCAGTGGGGTGAAGGCGGCTTGCTACCCCTTGCGACAATATTAGTTATGTGTCATAACAATATTCGTGAGGAGGATACTCATGGACCTTAGGACAACCCCGATCCGCCCCGTGCGGCTGGGCAATATGGCTGCGCGGGCCGAGCGTCGCGCCGATGGCACAAGCATTATCGGCTCGGTCGAAGAGCTGGGCCCCTATCCGCGCGCTATTGTGGATGCGCTCGAAGACTGGGGCGCCCGCACGCCAGACGCCATTCTGATTGCTGATCGGGAGGGCGAGGGCTGGCGCAAGCTGAGCTTTGCCCAGGTGCTGGAGCGCATTCCACCACTGGCCCAGGCGCTGCTCGATGCGGGTCTGTCGCCCGAACGTCCATTGATGATCCTTTCGGGCAATGAAATAGAGCATTTCCTGCTCGGCATGGCGGCCATCTGGGTGGGTATTCCTTACGCGCCCATCTCGCCGGCCTATTCCCTGATCTCAACCGATTTCGGCAAGCTGCGTCACATCGCCGGGCTCCTCACCCCCGGCATGATCTACGCCAGCGACGGCGCAAAATTTGCGCCTGCCATTGAGGCGGTCTTTGGCGCCGATGTGCCACTCATCGTGCGCGCCAACCCGATCGACGGGCGTGCCGTCAGCGTCTTCGATGACCTGCTGGCAACGCCGGTGACACCGGCCGTCGCGGCGGCGCATGCCGCCATCACGCCCGATACGGTGGCCAAGGTGCTGTTCACCTCCGGCTCTACCGGCCTGCCCAAGGGCGTCATCACCACCAATCGCATGATGGCCTGCAACCAGCAGATGATCCGGCAGGCGTTGGCTTTCGTCCAGGACGAGCCGCCGGTGCTGCTTGACTGGATGCCCTGGAACCACGTCGCCGGCGGCAGCCACAATACTGGCATCGCCATCTATAATGGCGGCACCTTCTATATCGATGATGGCCAGCCCACCCCGGCTCGCTTCGGTCGCACGCTGGAAAACCTCAAGACGGTCCAGCCAACATTCTTCACCAATGTGCCCAAGGCCTACGAGTTCCTGGTCGCGGCCTTTGACGAGCATCCCGAAGCGCGACGCAATCTTTTCGCCAGGCTCAAGCTGCTGCAATATGCCGGCGCCGGCCTCAGCCAGCATGTCTTTGACGGGCTGGATCGCGCCGCCCGCGCTGAAACCGGCGAGCGGGTGATGATCATCACCGGCTATGGCTCGACCGAAACGGCGCCCTTTGCCTTCACCACCACCTGGGCCGTGGAAGAGGCCGGGCATATCGGCCTGCCTGCCGCCGGCATGACCATCAAGCTGGTGCCCAATGGCGACAAGACCGAACTGCGTTTGAAGGGCCCCAATGTTACGCCCGGCTATTGGCGGGACGATGAAAAGACCCAGGAAGCCTTTGACGAAGAGGGTTTCTACAAGATCGGCGACGCCGTGCGTTTCGCCGATGCCGAAGACCTCACCAAGGGCTTTGTGTTCGACGGTCGGGTCACCGAGGATTTCAAGCTTTCGACCGGCACCTGGGTCAATTTCGCGGCCGTGCGCGGTGCGGTCATTGCCGCCTGTGCGCCGCTGATCCGCGATGTGGTGGTCACCGGGCTCGACCGCAATTTCATCGGCGCCATGATCTTCCCCGATCTGGCCGCCTGCGCGCGCCATGCCGGCCTGCCCGCCGAAACCGAAGCGCGGGCCATTCTTGCCCATCCTGCGGTGCGGGAGAAATTCGCCGAAAGCCTGGCCATCCTGGCGCAGCAATCCACCGGCAGCTCCAACCATGTCGCGCGGGCCCTGCTGATGGCCGACGCCCCCGACATCGACAAAGGCGAGGTGACCGACAAGGGCTCGATCAATCAGCGCGCCGTGCGCACCCATCGTGCCGCGCTGGTCGAGAGCCTTTATGCCGATACACCCGGCCCCGACATCTTCGTTCTTGCCCGGAAAGGCGCCTGAGATATGAGCAAAGGCCTTCGCCTCACCTTCGACGACGCCTACCTGCTCGGTGGCGCCCGCACACCCTTTGTCGATTATCGCGGCGCCCTCAGCGCGATTTCCCCAATTGATCTGGGCATCAAGGCGGCGCGCGCTGCCATCGAGAAGACCGGCGTCAAACCGGCCGATATCGGCCACACCATTGCCGGCTCCATGGCCCAGGCCTCCTTTGATGCCTATGTCACCCCGCGTCATATCGGGCTTTATGCCGGCGCGCCCACCGAAGCCCCAGCCCATCTCGTGCAGCGCATCTGCGGCACCGGTATCGAGGTGATTGCCCAGGCGGCGGATTCGGTCTCGCTGGGGCGCGTCGACCTGGCGCTGGCGGCGGGTTGTGAATCCATGAGCCGCAATCCCATCGCCGCCTATACCCATCGCAATGGGTTCACCATGGGCAAGGTGGAGTTCAAGGACTTCCTCTGGGAAGCACTCTACGACCCGGCCGGTTGCGTCAATATGGGCGACACCGCCGAGAACCTGGCCAAACAATACAATATCCCGCGCGAGCGGGTCGACCGCTTCGCCGAGCGTAGCTTCAACCGCGCCATCGCTGCCCGCGACGGCGGCATTCTGGCCGAGGAAATCGTGCCGGTGGTGAGCGAAAGCTTCGAGATCGAGACACTCGACACGCGCGGCATCAAGCTGCCGCGGGGGATCGAAAGCGTCGATGCCGATAGCCACATCCGTCCCTCGCCCTATGATGTGCTGGCCAAGCTGCGGCCCGCCTTTGGCGGCGTGCAGACCGGCGGCAATTCTTCGGCCATCGTCGATGGGGCAGGGGCCGTGCTGATCGCCTCGGGCGCCTATGTTAAGGCCAACGGCCACAAGCCTTTGGCCCGCATCCTTGCCAGCGCCGCTGTCGGCGTGCCGCCGCAAATTATGGGCATCGGCCCGGCCCCGGCCATTCGCGCCGTGCTCGAAGTTGCCGGCATGACGCTCGACCAGATCGGCCGCATAGAAATCAACGAAGCCTTCGGCGCCCAGATCCTGGCCTGTGTCGATGAACTCGGGCTTGATGAGGACAAGCTCAACGTCAATGGCGGCGCCATTGCCATCGGCCATCCGCTTGGCGTCACCGGCATCCGCCTCGGCCTGACCCTGGCGCTGGAGCTCAAGCGCTGCGGCACCCGCTATGGCATCGCTTCGGCCTGTATCGGCGGTGGGCAGGGCATTGCCCTCCTCATCGAAAACCCGGAGGCCGTGTGATGGATATTGCGGGCAAGGTCGCCTTCGTCACCGGCGGCGCCTCCGGCCTTGGCGCCGCGACAGCGCGGGCCCTGGCCGCCTCGGGCGCCACTGTTGGCATTTTCGATCGTGATGCGGACAAGGGTCAGGCCATCGCTGATGAATTGGGCGGGCAGTTCTTTGCGGTGGACGTATCGGAGGCTGCCAGCGCCGAGACCGCCGTTGCGGCTGCGATCGCCGCGCTCGGTACGCCCTCTGTTCTGGTGAATTGCGCCGGTATCGGCACCGCGGCACGCATTGTCGGTCGCGACGGGCCCATGCCGCTCGATGCCTTTTCCCGCGTCATCAATGTCAATCTGGTCGGCAGCTTCAACATGATGCGGCTTTGCGCCCATGCCATGTCGCTGGCCGAGCCGGACGAGAATGGTCAGCGCGGCGTGGTCATCTCCACCGCCTCGGTCGCCGCCTATGAGGGGCAGATCGGCCAGGCCGCCTATGCCGCCTCCAAGGGCGGCATTGTCTCGCTCACCCTGCCGGCGGCGCGCGAGTTTGCCCGCTTCGGCATTCGCGTGCTGGCCATCGCGCCGGGCCTGTTCCTGACGCCGCTGCTTGAAGGCCTGCCGCAAGAAACGCAGGACGGGCTGGCCGCCGCCATCCCCAATCCGCCGCGCCTGGGCAAACCCGGCGAGTTTGCCGATCTGGTGATGGCCATGGTGGGCAATGATTATCTCAATGGCGAAGTGGTGCGGCTCGACGGCGCCCTGCGCATGCAGGCCAAATAGGAGCCGCCATGTTTTCCAACACCACCAGGGTCGAAATCCAGTTCGGCGATTGTGATCCGGCCGGCATTGTCTATTACCCCAATTACTTCCGCTTTTTTGACAATGCCACCGCGGCCATGCTCTCGGCGGCCTTTGCCATGCACAAGCGCAACTGGCTCGATCATTTCGGCATTGCCGGCATCCCCATGGTCGATACCGGCGCGCGCTTCATCCGCCCTTCGAGTTTTGGCGATGTGGTGGAAATCAGAAGCGAAATCACCGATATGGGCCGATCCAGCTTTGGGGTGAAGCACAGCCTGTTCAAGGATGGCGAATTGGCCATCGAAGCCCATGAAAAGCGCGTCTGGGTGGTGCGCGGCGAGCATGGTGCCATCCGTTCCGCGCCGCTGCCCGATGAGGTGCGCAATCTGCTGGGCCAGACCAAGTGAGTACCGTGAAGGACATGTCGATGACCAAGGACCAGGTGCTGATCCAAGAGCAGCGGGGCAATATCAGCCACCTCATGCTTAACCGGCCCGAGAAGCGCAACGCGCTCAACGACGATCTCGTCGCTGCGCTTGATGACTTCTTTGCCAATGTGCCCGAACAGACCCGGGCCATCGTCATTTCCGGCACCGGCGGACATTTCTCGTCCGGGCTCGACCTTTCCCAGCATGTCGCCAGACAGCCGCTCGATGTCATGGCCCATTCGCGCAACTGGCATCGCGTCATGGCCCGCATCGCCCAGTCCCCGGTGCCGGTCGTTGCAGCCATGAGTGGCGCTGTCATGGGGGGCGGTCTCGAGTTTGCAGCCGCCTGCCATGTGCGTGTGGCCGAGGAGACCGTGCGGTTCCAGATGCCCGAAGGCCTGCGCGGCATCTTCGTGGGCGGTGGCGGTTCGGTGCGCATCTCCCGGCTGATCGGACCCGATCGCCTGACCGAAATGATGCTCACCGGCCGCACCTATTCCGGTGTCGACGGAGAGCGGCTGGGCCTGGCTCATCATCTGGTGCCCGAAGGCCAGGCGCTGGAAAAAGCCTTTGAACTGGCCGGGCGGATTGCCAGGAATTCCCCGACCATCAATGGTTTCATCATCCAGGCCATCGCCCAGATCGGCTCGATGCCGCCCGAAGCGGGTCTATATGCCGAAAGCCTGACAGCGGCCCTCAGCCAGACCGGGCCGGATGCCGAGGAAGGTCTGAAGGCGTTTCTGGAAAAGCGTCCACCCAATTTCGGCTGAACGCGATGGGCGCCTTTGTGTACAACAGGAGCCGGGAAGGTGTCAGATCAGCCGATCCAGCAGCGCCAGCAATTGCGCCCGCGCCGCCTGCCCGCCGAGCTGGGCCACGGTCTCCTCTTCGAGCTGGGCGTGCCGTGCCTGCGCCTGGGTCAGGAAAGCCTTTCCTTCTGCTGTCAGATGCAGCGCATTGGCGCGCTTGTCCTCCAGAGATGGAATGCGCTCGACCAGGCCGCGCTCTTCAAGCCCATGCACAAGCGTAACGAAGTTCGCGCGCTTGATGCCCAGAACCTCGGCGATTTCCGTTTGCTTGCGGCCCGGATTATCGTCGATCAGCACCAGCACCGAATATTCCGCTGGCCGCAATTTCAGTTCCTCGAAGACGGCAAGAAACTTCTGGAACACACTGAGCTGGGCACGGCGCAGCCGGTAACCGACAATTGAGGTTGTCGCATCCGTTCGCAACGCGGTGTCGCCCTCGGTGGGCGCAGGTGGATTGGTCTTGTTTCGACGCATGGTTGTGCGACCGTAGCGAGGCGGATCAGGAAGGCAAGCAGACATGCGAGCATAGCGCGTGAATGCATGGGAAAACTCCGCTGCACGAAACGGGTCGCGCGGTCAGTTCCATGCCATTCGGTTATCGAACACACGGATTGTTTCGGTGTTTGATCGCCATAATCGCAAAAATGTATAATCTGGCTGTTATGAGATGGCGGGCATTTGTCATTTTACTTGACCGCGCCCGACGCCCTAAAACCAGTATGATGCAAGGGGGGAGACCTGCGTGTTTAGAGACGAGTCCCTGTTGGGGCGAACCATAGTGGGAATGGCAAGGTTGATGGCGATCGCCGGCGGCCTGGTCTTGCTGGCCATGGTCGGCATGATTGTCGTCAGTATCATCGGCCGCGCCCTTCTGTTTGTCGGTCTCAAGCCAATCACCGGCGACTATGAGCTGGTCTCCATCGGGATGGGTTTTGCCATCTTTGCATTCATGCCCTGGGCCCATCTCACGCGCAGCCACGCATTGGTCGCCCTGGTCACCGACAGTTTCGGCCTGCGCGTCAATAGCTGGATCCTGGTGATCACCGACATCATGATGCTGGTCGCATCCTGGTTTATTGCCTGGCGCCTCTACTATGGCATGATGGACAAGTTCGCCTATCGCGAGACCACGCTATTGCTGCGTTTCCCGCTGAGCTGGGCCTATGCGCTGGCCTTTGTCGGCGCCGTGGTCATGGCGGTGGTGGCTGTCTATGTGCTGGGCCGCTCGCTCAGCTATGCCATTAAGGGTGAAGCCGAGCCCAAGCAGGTGGGAGCCGAAGTATGACCCCCTTGATGCTCGGCTTTCTCGGCCTGCCGCTCGTTCTGGTCCTGATCTTTCTGCGCGTGCCCATTGGCCTGGCCATGCTCGGCGTTGGAGTTTTCGGAAGCTGGTTGATCACCGGCAGCTTCAACCCTGTCTCGGCCCAGTTCAAGAACCTGACCTATTCCACCTACGCCTCCTATTCGCTCTCCGTCGTGCCGCTGTTCCTGCTCATGGGGCAGTTCGCGACGCTGGGTGGCCTGTCCTCCGGCCTGTTCAATGCGGCTGCGGCCTGGCTTGGCCATAAGAAGGGCGGCGTGGCCATGGCGGCCATTGGGGCCAGCGCCGGATTTGGCGCCATTTGTGGTTCCTCCCTGGCAACGGCTGCGACCATGGGCCAGGTGGCCCTCCCCGAACTCAAGAAATACGGCTATTCGGGCGCACTTTCGACCGGCACGGTCGCTGCAGGCGGCACGCTGGGCATTCTCATCCCGCCCTCAATCATCCTGGTGCTGTTTGCGGTCCTGACCGAACAGAACATCGCCAAGCTGTTCATGGGCGCCTTCGTACCCGGCATCCTGGCGGCGATCGGCTACATCATCGTCATCATGCTCTATGTCCGCATGGTGCCCGGATCCGGCGGTGTGCGTGAACGCATGCCCTATAGCCAGCGGTTCCGCGAACTGGCCAAGACCTGGCCAGTGCTGGTGGTGTTCCTGCTGGTGATCGGTGGTATCTATGCCGGTATCTTCACGCCGACCGAGGCCGCTGCCGTTGGCGCGGCCGGCACCTTCCTGATCGCCCTGGCGGCCCGCAGCCTGGATCGCAAATCGATCATGCAGGCGTGCCTGGCAACGGCCAGCGCCACCGCCATGATTTTTCTCATCGTGCTCGGTGCTGCTGCCCTCAACAGTTTCCTGGCGCTGTCCCAGGTGCCCCAGGTCCTGGCAGCCTGGGTGGGTGAGCAGGGCTTCAATCCTTGGATCGTGATGATCCTGGTGCTGATCTTTTACCTGGTCATGGGGTGCGTGATGGACTCACTCTCCATGATCCTGCTGACCGTGCCGATCATTTTCCCGATGATGTCCGTGCTCGATTTCGGCCTGACGCCCGATGAGTTCGGCATCTGGTTCGGCATCATCGTGCTGATCGTGGTGGAAGTCGGCCTGATTACCCCGCCGGTGGGCATGAACTTGTTCATCATCAATTCCATGGCGCCCGAAACGCGCCTGTCCGATACCTATCGCGGCGTGTTGCCCTTTGTGGCCAGCGACATGGTCCGCACCGCAATCCTGGTAGCTTTCCCGCCCATTACGTTGTGGCTGGTCTGGATGCTCTACTAGGTAAGAACCTGTTTCGGCCTGGTTCCGCAGGAACCGGGCTGGGACACTGAACCGGCCAAACATGGCCATGACGAGGGAGGGATACCCAATGAAGACCAAGAGCCTGGTAATGGGGGCGCTGGCTGCGCTCGCCATGTCCACCACCGCCTTTGCCCAGGAAGTCACCCTGCGCATTCACCAGATGCTGCCTGCCCAGGCAACCATTCCGGCCCAGGCCATCGAGCCCTGGGCCGCCAAGGTTTCCGATGAATCGGACGGCCGCATCAAGTTCGAGCTCTACCCGGCCATGCAGCTTGGTGGCGCTCCTCCGGAGCTGTTTGACCAGGCCAAGGACGGCGTTGTCGACATCATCTGGACCGTGCTCGGCTATACGCCGGGCCGCTTCCCGAAATCGGAAGTGTTCGAACTGCCTTTCATGATCCCCAATGGTGAGATCGGCTCGGCGGCCTTCTACAATTACGTGCAGGAAAATTCGGCTGACGAGTTCGCCGGCGTGCATGTCATCGCCCTGCACACCCACGGTCCGGGTCTGTTCCACTCCAAGGAGCCGGTCACGAGCCTGGAAGATCTCAATGGCATGAAGGTGCGTGGCGGTTCGCGCATCATTTCCGACATGCTGGCTGAACTCGGCGCCGAGCCGATCGGCATGCCGGTGCCGCAGGTGACCGAGGCCCTGTCTAAAGGCGTAATCGATGCCACCACCATCCCCTGGGAAGTGACGCCGTCCCTGCGCGTGGCCGAGCTGGTGCAGAACCACACTGGCTTCACCAGCCAGAATGGTCTTTACACCCAGACCTTCGGCTTCGTGATGAATATGGACAGCTACAACAACCTGCCCGACGACCTGAAGGCCGTGATCGACGCCAATTCGGGCCTCGAGACCTCGCGCATGTTCGGCCGCGTCATGGACAATGGCGACGCCACGGGCCTCTCGATTGCCGTAAATGCCGGCAACAACGTCGTGCAGCTCGATGAAGCCGAAACCGCCCGCTGGATTGAAGCGGCCGAACCGGTTGTCGATCGCTGGCTTGCCGACATGGACGGCCAGGGCATTGATGGACAGGCTCTGCTCGATGCGGCCCGCGCCGCCGTCGCCGCCGAGATGTAATCGGCCGGTTCAGGCAAGAAAAATGGCCCGGTCGGGGAATCGACCGGGCCATTTCTTTGTCCACTTTGTCTCGTTCAGCAGACCGGCACGAGCCCGCTAGGCCGGCAATCCGACATAATTCTCCGCCAGCACCTGCTGGGCCGCATGCGAACCGCTGAGATAGTCGAACTCGGCCCGCTGGATGCGGCGTCCGAAACGGCCGGTTTCGGGGAAAGTATGCAACAGGCTCGTCATCCACCAGCTAAAGCGTTCAGCCTTCCAGATGCGCGCCAACGCCCGCTGCGAATAATTTTCGATCCCGGCCGCGGACTTCTCGGCATAAAGCTCGATCATTGCATCGGCCAGCATGGCCACATCGCTCATTGCCAGATTGAGCCCCTTGGCCCCGGTCGGCGGCACGATATGGGCCGCATCTCCCGCCAGGAACAGCTTGCCAAAGCGCAGCGGCTCGGCCACGAAACTCCGCAGCGGGGCAATGGATTTCTCGATTGACGGTCCTGTCTGCAGGGCCTCGGCCGTTTCCGGATTGAGGCGACGGCGCAACTCTTCCCAGAACCGGTCATCACTCCAGTTCTCGACCTTCTCGTCAGTCGGCACTTGCACATAATAGCGGCTGCGGACATTCGATCGCTGCGAGCAGAGTGCAAATCCGCGTTCGTGATGCGCATAGATCAGCTCATGCGCAACAGGCGGCTTGTCGACCAGAATGCCCAGCCAGCCAAAGGGATAGGTGCGCTCGAAAGTGGTCAGCGCCTCTTGCGACACGCTGGCCCGACAGACACCGTGATAGCCATCGCATCCGGCAATGTAGTCGCAATCGAGCCGATGGGTGACCTCGTCCTGCTCCCAACTGACCGATGGACTGCCGTCGAAATCATGGATCGCGACATTGCCCGCCTCATAGATGGTGTTGCCTTGCCTGGCCTCCATCAGGTCGCGGGTGACCTCGGTCTGCCCATAGACAGTGACGTGCTTGCCGACCAGTCCCGTGAAATCGATCCGCAGCCGGTCGCCGTCAAACGACAGGTCGGTGCCGTGATGGATCAGGCCCTCCGCCTTGAGCCGTTCGGCCACCTGGGTCCGCTCCATCAGATCGACCGAGCCCTGCTCCAATACGCCGGCGCGTATGCGCCCGAGTACATAGTCGGCGCTCTTGCGCTCAATGATGACATTGTCGATGCCGGCAAGGTCCAGCAGGCGGCCCAGCATGAGGCCGGCCGGGCCCGCGCCGATAATGGCGACTTGAGTGCGCATTCGCTCCTCCACTTTTTGCCGCCATGATGCGCGTGCGGCAGGGCGTCGTGAATGGACAGAGGACGCAAACTCTTGCACTATCCGAACATGATCTCGATCCCGACCTATGCGCTTTATGGTGAAACCGAGGGGGAGGCCCGCCAGGATTGGTTGCACTGGGAAACCATCCAGGCCCGTAGCCGCCTGCACGATTATCGCATCGCGCCACACCGGCACGACCAGTTCTTCCAGGTGCTCCATCTTACCGCCGGGCGAGCCGAAATGACGCTGGATGGCGACGATCATCTGTTATTGCCCGAGAGCATTGCGGTGGTGACCGCCGGAACCGTCCACGGCTATGCCTTCAGCGCAGATGTGCGTGGGATGGTGGTTACACTGATGGAGCGCGACATAGTCGGGCTCGGCTTGCCGCGGCCGCAGGCCATGGTGATCCATCGCAATTGCCAGGAAATCGCCATGGCGCTGGGCCGGTTGACCGCCGAAGCGGACCGGCCCGGGGCCGGCCATGACGTGGCGATGCGTGCTCACCTCATGCTCTTGCTGGTCGCCTTGCGGCGCGCCGATGTCGGCTCCGAGCCGTCCCAGGATACTGGCCGGGCCGCGCATCTGGTGGCGCGGTTTCGCGATCTCGTCGAACAGCAATACCGCATGTCGCGCCGCGTGGCCGATTATGCGGATGCGGTGGGCATCAGCCACACCCATCTCAATCGCCTCTGTCGGCAGCGGCTGGGCAGCTCCGCCCTTGATGTCATCGAACAGCGCATCGCGCTCGAAGCGCGGCGGCAATTGCTGTTTTCAACCCTGACCATCAAGCAGATCGGGGCCGAACTGGGCTATGACGATCCGGCCTATTTTTCCCGCTTCATCACCCGCATGTTCGGCATGCCACCAGCGGCCCTGCGCGAACAGATGCGGCGGCGTTAGGCGCGCGCAGGCAGCCTATTAGTGCTCGTCTTTCCGCAAGCGCTCGGCAACGTCCCGCACGGACTGCATCAGGCTGGTCGTGGACAATGCGGTCGGGGTGTCGGTGCGGGTGGTAAAGCCCACCGGCCCCAGCGTCTCGCTGGTATCCACCGGCAGCAGCGCCAGTCGGCCTTCGGCAACATCGTCGGCCACCACCCCTTCGGAAATGATCCAGATCGCTTCGGTCTGGCGCACATACGAGCGGCCAAAGGCGTTGGACACGGTCTCGATCTCATCGCGCAATTGCGTCACCCCGTGGGCCAGCAGGATGCGCTCCACCACCGGGCGGATCACCGAGTCCGGGGTCGGCATCAGGGTCTGGTAATTCTCGATCAGCCTGAGATTGAACTCGGGTTCGTCCAGCACAGGGTGGCCGGGCCGCACGGCCAGCACCACGCGTTCGGAATAAAGATGTTCGAACGACAGCCCGACCATGGCATTGGGTTCGGCCATGCGGCCGATCACCAGGTCGACATCGCCGGTGCGCAATAGCGAGAGGAGATAGCCATTTGGCCCGGTGATGATGCGCGTGGTCACCCCCCCATTGTCCTCGGTAAAGGCGCGCACGGCATCGGGCAGCATGCGCGCCGACACTGTGGGCAGGGCGCCCACCCGCACGATGGCCGTGTCACGTGTCCCCCGCGCCGCATCGATCCCCTGGCGCAGCGCGGCGATGCTGGTCGAGGCATAGCGAAAGAACACTTCGCCAAAGGCTGTCAGGGATAGTCGCCGCCGGCTGCGATCGAACAATTGCCCGCCCAGCAGGGCTTCGAGTTCCTGAATCGTCTTGGTGGCGGCAGGCTGGCTGATATTGAGCGCCTCGGCCGCCCCGGCCATGGAGCGTAACCGCGCCACCTCAAGGAAGCAGGCGATGTGCCGAAGGCGAATACGAGGATCGATAATGCGCGGTGACATTGCGTTTCCGGTTATGCCATATATCAATTTGATAGCAAAAATTGCGCAACACGCGCAAATTCAATAATCCCTGAGTTATCGTATAGGTCGGACATATCATTTTACACTGGCGCTGGCTGTCCCTTAAATCAAGGTCAAGAGGAAGCCATGCCATTTGTCCGTATCAGCGGCACTTTGCTGCATTACCGCCTGACGGGACCCGAGGGTGCCCCGCCGCTGGTCTTTGTCAATTCGCTGGGCACCGATGCGCGCATCTGGGATGCGGTGATCGCCGCGTTATCCGATCGCTATCGCTGTCTGTCCTACGACAAGCGCGGCCATGGCCTGAGCGATGCGCCAGACGGTGACTATGCCCTGGACAATCACCTCGATGATCTGGAGGGCCTGCTCGACCAGCTACGCCTCAACAAAGGCACGGTGATCGGCGTGTCCGTTGGCGGCCTGATTGCGCAGGGGCTGGCGCTGCGCGCGCCGCACCGCGTCGCGGCGCTCGTCCTGTGCTGCACAGCCCCGCGCATGGGCGATGTGGCCATGTGGGCAGCCCGTATCGAGACGGCCCGTACCAAGGGCCTCGAAACCATGGCCGATCCGGTCATGGAGCGCTGGTTCAGCCCCGATTTCCGCCAGCATCGCCCCGATGAGCTGGCCGGCTGGCGCAATCTCTTCCTGCGCACCAATCCCCTTGGCTATGCCAATACCTGCGCCACTCTGCGCGACACCGATCTGTCCGCGGACATTGCGCAAATCGAGGCGCCAACGCTGATCGTAGCGGGAGGTGCCGATCTGGCGGCCCCGGTCGACCTGGTACGCAACTGCACGGCCATACCCGGTTCGCGTTTCGAAGTGCTCGACGGCGTCGGCCATATTCCATCCATCGAGCGGCCGGCCCGCCTGGCTGGTCTGATCCAGGACTTTCTCAAGGAGGCCGACCATGGCTGATACGTCATTGTTCGATCGCGGCATGGCGACCCGCCGCGCAGTTCTGGGCGACGGCCATGTCGACAAGGCCGCCGCGCGCACGACCGAACTCGATGACGCCTTCCAGACCTTCATCACCGAAGGGGCCTGGGGCTCGGTCTGGTCGCGCCCTGGTCTGTCCAAGCGTGAGCGCTCCATCGTGACCCTGGCCCTTCTGGCCGGGTTGGGCCATGAAGAGGAATTCGCCATGCATGTGCGTGCCACGGTCAATACCGGCGCGACCGAGGATGATATCAAGGAATTGCTGTTGCACGTCGCTGTCTATGCGGGCGTGCCGGCGGCCAATAGCGCCTACAAGATCGCCAAGCACGAACTGGCAAAACGTGAGGAGACGGCCCTATGAGCGGCATCATTCTACCCGGGGCCGACGGCCAGTTGTTCCAGCGCGATCGCGATTGGCATCCCAAGGCCGATACACCGGGCTACAAGTCGACCACCTTCCGTGCCCCCAAACACAGCCTGCTCTCGCTTGGCCCCACCCAATCGGAAATGACCGGCCCCACCTTTGGTCACGAAAAGCTCGGCGAGCTCGACAATGACCTGATTCGCAATTTCAGCCAGGATGGCACCGACGCCATCGGCCAGCGCATGATCGTCTATGGCCAGGTGCTCGACGAGAATGCGCGGCCCGTGCCCAATACGCTGGTCGAATATTGGCAGGCCAATGCCGGTGGCCGCTACCGCCACAAGAAGGAAGGCTATGTTGCCGCGCTCGACCCCAATTTCGGCGGCTTTGGCCGCTCGATCACCGACGAGAACGGCTTTTATCACTTCCGCACCATCAAGCCCGGCGCCTATCCCTGGCCCAATACCGGCAATGACTGGCGTCCCGCCCATATTCACTTCTCGGTCTTCGGCCATGCCTTTGCGCAGCGCCTGATCACCCAGATGTATTTCGAGGGCGACCCGATGATCTGGCAGTGCCCCATCGTCGCCACCATCAACGACAAGGCCGCCATCGATCAATTGACGGCGCGGCTTGACCGCCTCAACACCACGCCCATGGATGCCTTGTGCTATCGTTTCGATATCGTGCTGCGCGGTCGCCGCTCGACCATGTTTGAAAACAAGAGAGAGGGGAACTGACATGCTGCACCCCACCCCGATCCTGAAAGAAACCCCGTCCCAGACCGCCGGTCCCTATGTCCATATCGGCATGACGCCGAATTTCTGCGACATCACCGGTGTCATTCCCCAGGATCTCGGCAAGACCATGATCAATGGCGATGTCGAAGGCGAACGCATCAATGTGGCCGTCCGCGTCTTCGATGGCGTCGGTGTGCCGCTTTTCGATGGCGTGGTCGAGATCTGGCAGGCCGATGCCAGCGGCAATTTCGTTGGGCCCACCGCCTCCAATTCCAATTCTGTCCCCGCCTTCACCGGCTGGGGCCGCCAGCCGCTGAGTGAAGCGGGTGCTGCCACGTTCGAAACCATCAAGCCTGGCCGCGTGCCTGGTCCCGATGGCAAGCTGATGGCGCCCCATGTCGCGCTCTGGATCGTGGCCCGCGGCATTAATATCGGTCTCCAGACCCGGCTCTATTTCGAGGACGAGGCAGAGGCCAATGCGACCGATTTTGTACTCAACAAGATTATGGATAAGCGCCGCCGCGAAACCCTGATCGCCAAACGCGACGGCGCCACCTACACTCTCGACATCCACTTGCAGGGCGACAGGGAAACAGTGTTCTTCGATATGTGAGGGGTGTTGGCGCTCCATGACAACGGAAATACGATGACCCTCCTTTCCGCTCTCACCGGCGACCCTGAAGTCGAAGCTCTGCTCTCCGACGCTGCCCAGCTCGACGCCATGCTGGCCTTCGAGCGCGCTCTTGCCGAGGCAAGCGCTGAGACCGGCTGGATCAGCGAAACAGCCGCGACCGCGATTGGCCAGGCGATTGACGGGTTCGAGCCGGATTGGTCCGCGCTTGCAGAGGGCATGGCGCAGGACGGTGTCGTCGTTCCCGCGCTGGTGAAGCAATTAAGAGCGCAATTGCCCGAGCCCCATCGCGCCGCGCTGCACAAGGGCGCCACCAGCCAGGATGTCACTGACACGGCCCTGATGCTGCAACTGGCTCGGGTGTTCGATGTGTTTGAATCGCGCCTGACCGCATTGCTCGACCATTTCGATGCGCTGGCCAAAGAGCATGGGCAGCGCGAATTGATGGCGCATACCCGCATGCAGGTGGCCTTGCCCACCACCTGGGGCGCCAAGCTGGCCAGTTGGTCCGAGCCGCTCAGGCGCCAATTGCAGGCCATCGCCAGCCTGCGGCGCAGCCTGCTGGTCATTCAGCTCGGCGGCCCGGTGGGCGACAGGGCCAGCTTCGGCGAGCATGGCAACGCCATCGCCGCCAAAATGGCGCAACGCCTCGACCTGGGCCTTGCCACACCCTGGCAGGCAACGCGCGACCCGATCATCGCATTGGGCAGCCTGCTCACACAGATCACCGGCGTCCTTGGCAAGCTGGGCGTCGATGTGACGTTGCTGGCACAGAACGAAATTGCTGCGGTGCGTATTGAGGGCGGCGGTGGCTCCTCGGCCATGGCGCACAAGTCCAACCCGGTCAATGCGGAGGTGCTGGTCGCTTTGGCGCGCTTCAATGCCGGTCTGTCCGGCACGCTGGCGCAGGCCCAGCTGCATGAGAACGAACGCTCCGGTGCCGCCTGGACGCTGGAATGGCTGACCCTGCCGTCCATGTTGGTCAACACCGGCGCCAGCCTGAGGCTCGCCGGAAAATTGCAACAGCAGCTACACCTCGCCTGATCGTTCAGGTTATTGAAACGACCTGTTTTGGACGAGTTCGGATCACAATGGTGGTCGACCAATAACTCAGGAGATATGGAATGCATCGCGCATTTCATTTCTGTTGCGCCGCCATTGCTGTCAAAACAGGTCGCGCCCGAGACCGGAAAGGAAGATTGCTCATGGACAAGACAGTGCCCGATCTCGCCACGGCCGTGGCGGGCATTGAAGACGGCATGGTGGTTATGGTGGGCGGCTTCGGCGGGTCCGGCGCGCCGATCGAGCTTATCCATGCGCTGATCGACCGCTTCAAGGCCACTGGCAGCCCCAAGAACCTCACCGTGGTCAACAACAATGCCGGCAATGGCCGCATTGGTATTGCCGCCATGATCGATGCGGGCATGGTGGGAAAGATGATCTGCTCCTTCCCGCGTTCCGCCGATCCGCGCGCGTTCACCGAGAAATACCTGGCCGGCGAAATCGGACTCGAACTGGTGCCGCAGGGCACCTTGGCCGAGCGCATCCGCGCTGCCGGGGCCGGCATCCCGGCCTTTTACACGCCGGCCAGCTATGGGACCGATGTGGCCAAGGGCAAGCCGGTGGCCGAGTTCGACGGCAAGCATTATGTGCAGGAGCGCTGGCTCAAGGCCGACGTCGCCATTCTCAAGGCCGAACTGGCTGATACGCTGGGCAACCTGACGTACCGCAAGGCGGCCCGCAATTTCTCGCCGCTGATGGCCGCCGCTGCCGCCAAGACCATCGTGCAGGCCACCAAGATCGTCCAGCCGGGTGATATCGATCCCGAGCACGTCGTGACCCCCGGCATTTTCGTCGACGCCATAGTTGAGGTCAGCGACCCCAAACAGGAAGAAGCGCTGATGCGCGCGGGAGTGGCCTACGCATGACCAGCAAGCTTTCCAACGCCCAGATCGCCTGGCGCGCCGCGCAGGACATCGAGGACGGCGCCTATGTCAATCTTGGCATCGGCTTTCCCGAAATGGTCGCCAAATTCCAGCCGCCGGGCAAGCAGGCCATCTTCCACACCGAAAATGGCGTCCTCAATTTTGGTGAAGCACCTGCCGCCGGCGAGGAGGACTGGGACCTCATCAATGCCGGCAAGAAGGCCATCACCCTGCGCCCCGGCGCGGCCTTCTTCCATCACGCCGACAGCTTCGGCATGGTGCGCGGCGGGCATTTGGATGTTGCTATCCTGGGCACCTATGAAGTGGCCGAAAACGGCGACCTCGCCAATTGGTCGACCGGCCCCAGGGGTGTTCCGGCGGTGGGTGGCGCCATGGACCTGGTGCATGGCGCCAAGCGCGTCGCGGTCATCACCGACCACGTCACCAAGGATGGACGGCCCAAGCTGGTCAAGCGCTGCGCCCTGCCGCTGACAGGGGTGGGGTGCGTTACCCGCGTCTATACCAGCCTGGCGGTCCTGGACATCGAAGATGAACGTTTCGTGCTGCGCGAAAAGCTGCCCACGATGAGCGTTGCAGAATTGCAGGCCGTGACCGGCGCCGAACTGGTGCTGCCCGACCAGATCGGCGACCTCGTCGCCCCGGAGCTGTGAGATGACCGACGCCTTTATCTGCGCCTATAGGCGCACCCCCATCGGCCGCTTTGGCGGTTCACTCTCCGCCGTCCGTCCTGATGATCTTGGCGCTATTCCCCTCAAGGCGCTGATGGCCGAGCATGCCGCGGTGGACTGGGAAGCCGTCGACGACGTCATCTTCGGCAATGCCAATGGCGCTGGCGAAGAAAATCGCAATGTCGCCCGCATGAGCGCCCTGCTGGCCGGCCTGCCGGTCGGCGTCACCGGCACCACCATGAACCGCCTCTGCGGCTCCGGCATGGATGCCGTCATCACCGCCGCCCGCGCCATTAAATCGGGTGAAGCGGATCTTATCATCGCCGGCGGCACCGAAAGCATGAGCCGGGCCCCCTTCGTCATGCCCAAGGCCACCTCTGCCTTTTCGCGCAATGCCGAAATCTACGACACCACCATTGGCTGGCGTTTCGTCAACCCGCTGATGGACAAGTTGCATGGCACAGATTCCATGCCCGAGACCGGCGAGAACGTCGCGCAGGAATTTGGCGTCAGCCGCGAGGCCCAGGACGGATTCGCGGTCCGCAGCCAGGACAAGGCGGTAGCCGCACAGCAGAACGGACGGCTGGCAAAAGAAATCGTCCCGGTCACTATCCCGCAGCGCAAGGGCGACCCGGTCGTGGTCGATACCGACGAGCACCCACGCGCCGGCACAACAATCGAAACGCTTGCCAAGCTCAAGGCGCTGTTCCCCAATGGCACCGTCACCGCAGGCAATGCTTCGGGCGTCAATGACGGCGCGGCTGCGCTGATCATTGCTTCGGAAGCGGCCGCGAAGAAACATGGCCTCACCCCCATTGCGCGCATTCTGGGCGGCGCCACCGCCGGTGTGCCGCCGCGCATCATGGGCATGGGCCCGGCACCCGCCAGCAAGAAACTCTTCGCGCGCCTTGCTCTCACCCAGGCCGATTTCGATGTCATCGAACTCAACGAGGCCTTTGCCAGCCAGGGCGTCGCCGTCTTGCGCGATCTCGGCATTGCCGAAGACGATGCGCGCGTGAACCCTAATGGCGGGGCTATTGCCCTCGGGCATCCGCTTGGCATGAGCGGTGCCCGCATCACCGGCACGGCAGCGCTGGAACTCAGCCTTTCCGGCAAGCGGCGGGCCCTGGCGACCATGTGCATCGGCGTTGGTCAGGGCATCGCCATCGGTCTCGAACGGGTCTAGCAGGTGCACGCCGGGCGGGCCCCGGCTATTCTTGAACGCCCGCGCTTGATCGTGCGGGCGCAACCGGACTAAATGCCGGGCAAAAAGGCCCCGGCATATGATGACCTGTTTTGATATTGGCGGCACCACCATCAAGGCGGCCACCGCAACCGGCCCCGACGCCCTGGTGGCGCTGGGTCGCGTGCCGACCCCGCGCGATGACTTCGATGCCTTTGCCGCCGCGATTGCCGGCCTCGTCGAACAGGGCGGTGCCCCCACTGGCAGCCCGATTTCCATTTCTGTCACCGGCGTTGTCGATCCGGAATCCGGCCTGACCACGGTGGCCAATATTCCCTGCATCGATGGTCGCAATCTGGCCGGCGATCTGGGCGCGCGGCTCGGCTGCCAGGTGCTGGTCGCCAATGATGCCGATTGCTTTGCCCTGGCCGAGGCTTTTGCCGGCGCCGGGCGCGGTCACCGCGTCGTCTTCGGCGCCATTCTGGGCACCGGGGTGGGCGGCGGCATTGTTGCCGATGGCCGCCTGTTCCGGGGCGGCGGCGGCCTGTCCGGCGAGTGGGGACATGGCACGGCGGTGGCCACACGGGTCAGTGTCGCGCCCTTCGACATGCCGCATCTGCCCTGCGGTTGCGGCCTTCAGGGCTGCGTCGATACGGTCGGTGGTGCCCGCGGCATAGAGAAGCTGCACAAGCACCTGCACGGGGCCGATCTGCCAAGCACGGACATTGTGACACAATGGGAAAGTGGTGATGTGCAGGCCGGCCAAACACTCGATCTCTATGTCGCGCTGGTCTCCCTTCCCCTGGCGTTGACCGTCAATATCGTTGGGCCCGACATCATCCCGGTCGGCGGCGGGCTGGGCAATGCACATGGCCTGGTTGCCCGGTTGGATGCAGCCGTGCGCGGGCGTATCCTGCGCAGCATCGATCGCCCGCTGGTCGTCCCCGCGCAATTGACCGTCGATGCCGGATTGATCGGCGCGGCGAGCCTGGCATTTTCGGAGGGAGTGGCATGACCCTGCTCGAAGTCTGCGTGGACACTGCCGAAGGCCTGGCCGCCGCCATTGTCGGCGGCGCCGACCGGGTAGAACTCTGTTCGGTGCTCGAACTCGGGGGGCTGACACCCTATGCGGGGCTGATGGCGCTGGCGGGCAGGGCACCCGTGCCGGTGCGTGCCATGATCCGCCCCCGTGCGGGCGATTTCGTTTTCACGGCCGGCGACCTCGAAATCATGCTGGGCGATATCGAGGCGGCCCGCCAGGCCGGGCTCTCCGGCGTGGTGCTGGGCGCCAGCCTGCCCGATGGACGGCTCGACATAGAAAAACTGGAGCGCCTGGTCGATGAAGCCGGCGAAATGCAGAAGACCCTGCACCGCGCCATAGACCTGGTGCCGGACATGGCCGAAGCGGTCGAGCAGGCCATTGCCCTGGGGTTCGATACCATTTTGACCTCAGGCCGCGCATCCAGTGCCCTGGAGGGCATTGCCGATCTCGAGCGGGCCCATAATGTCGCCGACGGGCGCATCGCCATCATGGCCGGGGCAGGCGTCAATGCGGCCACCGCGCCGCATATTCTTGGCCGCGTCCCTTTGGCGGCCGTGCATGGCTCCTGCTCCGAGCCGGTGCCGCCCGATAGCGATGTCGCGCAGCGACTTGGCTTTGTCAGCCCGACCCGCCGCGCCACCAGCCCCGACAAGGTTGCTGCCCTCAAGGCCGCCTTAGCGGTCCACTAGAAATTCGGAAGTCACCTCAAGCGCCCGGTCATCGCGGGCCGCAATGCCCTCTGGCGGCTGATGCGCTGCAATCACCGTGTCGCGCTGGCGCACCAGCGCCGCAATCTCGTCCTCATAGGCCACCAGCACCGCCGTCAGCCAGCGATTGACGAGGTAGGATGGCCGCGGCATCTGCATGTCGAAGCGCGCGAGCAGGGGAATAGTCACTTCCGCATCCGCCCAGTCATCGCCAACCACCCATTGATTGACGGTGAAAAGCCGCAACAGCCGCCCATGGGCATCAACGCCCACCGCGCAGAGGTGATGGATCGGGCCTTCCGGTCCATCGGGGCGTAGGAAGCAGTGGAAATGTCCATGCTCCTCCGATCCCTCTTCGGCCGGATGGCAATGATAGAACCATTGCGCATTGCTGGCGGGGTCGAACACGTCGCCGGGCGGATAATGCTCCCAGGCGGCAATGTCGGTGATGCCCGCAAAAGTTTCGCTCAGCACGTTAAGACCGCCCTTGGCGAGGATAGCCTCGCAAAAGGCGATTTCCGCGTGGGCCTGGTCCTGGGCGTCGCTCATCAGCCAGAGACCACCAGATCCGGCGCTTCGTCTGCCCCGTCCGGAAGCGGCTTTGGAGCCGGGGGCGGCGGCGCCAATTGCGGCGCAGCTTCGGCCGGCGGAGTGGCCGGTGGCGGGGGTGGAGGCGCCTTCTGTGCCGCGGCGGGCGGTTGAGCCGGGGGAGGCGGTGGCGCGGCCTTGGCCGGGGCGCCGGCAGCACAAGGGGCAACAGCTGGCGGCGGCGGTGGCGCGGCCTTGGCGGGCGCGCCAGCGGCGCAGGGTGCCCCGGCTGCACACGGGGCGGCGCCCGCAGAGCAGGGCGAAGCGCCCGCGCTCACGCTGGTGTCCGCCGTCGGACGCGGCGGCACCGGATTTTTCACATGGTCATAGGCGATGGCAGCGGTCGACACGGCCAGCGCGGCACCAAACAGAAGTGTGTTGCGTGAACTCATTTGCGGCTCAATCCATCAAGGCCAAACAGTGGGCGCGCCCAGACCCCGGCATAGGAGCCGGCAAAGGCTGCCGCGAACCACAGCCAGCCATGCAGGCTCCCCGTGGCGATGCCCGAAAACAGCGCGCCGATATTGCAGCCGAAGGAGAGGCGGGCGCCATAGCCCATCAACAGGCCGCCGATAATGGCGGCCAATAGCGACCCCAGTGGCAGCTTGGCCTTTGGCGCGAACTTGCCTGCGACCGAAGCAGCAATCGCGGCACCCAGTACCAGGCCAAAATCCATCACTGACACTGTATCAGCCAGCACCGAGGATTGCAGCGCCTGGGCCTGCGCCGGCCAGGTCCAGAACTCCCAGCTTGCCACATCAATGCCCACGCCTTGCGCGATTTTCGCGCCCCACAGGCCAAAGCCATAGGTGATCGACCAGGGATGTCCGGCGGTCAGCAGGGTGGCGATATTGAGCAGCGCCAGGGCGAGCCCGGCGCCGACCAGCGGCCAGGGGCCAAGCCACAACCAGCTCCAGCCCGGACGGGCCGGCACAGGTTCGGCTTCAAGATTGCCATGCGCGCGGCGTTCGATCAGCGCGGTGACAAGGGCCACCAGCGCCAGGGCGGCAATGGTCACGGCCAGGGCGCCGGCAATGCCGATTTCCGCCCCCAGGCTGAACGTGCCCATCGAGGGCTGCTCCAGCCAGAAGGGCAGGTGCGCCGTGCCGATCAGCGCCCCGATGATGAAGAATGCCAGCGTCACCAGCATGCGGGCCGAGCCGCCCCCGACGGTGAACAGCGTGCCCGAGCCGCAGCCGCCGCCCAACTGCATGCCCAGGCCGAATATGGCCGCCCCCAGCAGCACCGAGACGCCCACCGGGGCAGCAGCCCCGACAATGGCCTGTCCACCGATTGATCCGGCCGCAACCAGCGGGATCATGGCAATCGCGGCCACCCCGATCATCAGCATCTGCGCCCGCATCGAGCGGCCGCGCTTTTCCACCACCATGCGGCGCCAGCCGCCGGTAAAGCCGAAGCTGCCATGGAACAGGGCAGCGCCCAGCGCGCCGCCGATTAGGAATAACGCGCCCTGTCGCAGATCGATCAGGCTGGTGATGAGCAAAAAGCCCAGGACCAGCGCGGTCGCGGCAACAATGAGGGGCCAGCGGTCAGACGTGACCGGAGGCAGAAATTTGGGGGGGGATGCGGAAATGTCGCTCATGGTGCTTTGCAAAAACTCGTGCGCTCAAGACGTTTTGGATGCTGCGCCGGTTGGGCGCAACATCCAATAATTCGCCGGTCCGTCGGGCCTGCCGGTTTACTGGATCGGACGGGCCGGATCGGCAGCCCATTCGGCCATCGAGCCGTCATACATGGCCGTATTGGTGTTGCCGCCCACTTCGTGCAGCGCAAACCACACCACCGAGGCCCAGTGCCCGGTATTGCAGAACACGATGTTCTCTTCGTCAGCCGCCAGCCCGAGGCCCTCGGCCAGCGCGGCAATGGTCTCAGGCTGCGCGAAGCTGGCATATTCCGAGCTGTAGAGCTTGGAGTTTTCCAGGTTCAGCGAGCCTGGAATGGTGCCTTCGATGCGCACCACCGGGCTCTTGGCTTCGCCCACGAACTGGGCATGCGGCCGCCCGTCGATCAGCTTGGTGCCGGCAGCAAGGGCCGCTTCCACATCGGCTGTGGTGGCGCGCAATTCGTCACGCACTTCAAAGGGGAAGGTGGTTGGCTCCGGCACGGCGGCCTCGGCCACACGCTCGCCGCCCTGGGCGTCATACTGGCGCCAGCCGCCATCGAGGATCGAAACCTCGTCATGGCCGAGATATTTGAAGGTCCAGTAGACGCGGGTGGCGCCCCCGAATTCGGAACTGTCGGTCCCCCAGGGCACGATCACCACATGGTCGTCGCCATCGATGCCCAGGCTGCCGATGAGCTCGGCGACCTGCTCGGCGGGCGGGATCTGGCCCGGCACGCCCTCGATTTCGGTGCGCCAGCCGGCGGTGTTGTACGGGGCAACAACGGCATTAGCGATGTAGGGCAACTCGCCCAGATCCGTGTTTTCGATGTCGGCGCGAATGTCGAGAATGACGAGGTTTTCGTCACCGGCATGGGCTTTCAGCCATTCCGCGCTCACCAGCGGGGTGACATCTTGCGCCTGGACGGCAATCGGGGTCACGGCCAGCACGGCGGCGGTGGCAAAGGTGGAAAGGCGCATGGGGAAACTCCAAAGTCTGTTTTGCCCCAAACCTACACAAGAGCGTCCCGAAAATCGAAGACTGGGGAACCAATTTCCGTTCCGAATGCAGAATATTTCGCCCAAGGCGTGCCCCGGCAAAGCAAGCCTTACTCCCAGGTTTCGAGCATGGCGTTGGCGACAAAATCGAGGTGCTCCGCCATGGCTTTGCGGGCGCCTTCGGCATTGCCGCTGACCACGCCGGCCACAATGGCCTCGTGATCGGCCAGGATATGGTCGCGGATTGCCCGGATATCGGCCAGATGCTGGTGGAAGCGCTTGTCGACCGCGCCATGGCGGGCGTTCCAGAGTGCTTCGATGGTTTCGCGCAGCACGGCATTGTTGCATGCATCGGCCAGCGTCATATGCAGCATCTGGTCGCTTTCGGGGCGCCATTGGTCTTGCGCGGCCTCGGCACGCATGATCTTGAGCGTTTCGCGCAGCCGCGCAGTGCCTTCGGGCGAAATAGTCTGGCTGGCCAATGCAGCGGCCTCAGGCTCGAGCAGGCGCCGCACGGCCATCACTTCAAGCGGCGAGGCGTTCAGCTCCGGCAGACCGAGGCTGGAATCGTCGCGCTGGCGCACAAAGGCGCCAACCCCCACCCGCACTTCCACTAGCCCTGCCACTTCAAGGGCGATCAATGCCTCGCGTACCGTGGGCCGCGAAACGCCCAGGCTCAGCGCCAGCTCTCGCTCGGAGGGCAATTGCCGGCCGGGCTTAGCTGCCCCGGCCTTGATCTGGTCGCGGATCTGGTCGGCGATCTGGATATAAAGTTTGCGGTTGGAAACGGCTTGCAGCTTCATGGCTCTCCCCTCGCCAACACATAGACAGATAGGACCACTCTGTCCACTGGTCTGGCCACTTGACAGCTCGACCGACTTGCCATTAGCTCATGTCCGGCATCGGGAGCCTGGCAGCAGACCGGGCGGCCTGGGGAGGCTGGCCAATGGAGGGTTCGACATCCGGTGCTGCGATACGCCGTGCCGCTGGCCGACATGCGCAGTCTCGGCATCCGTCCCACCACTCTGCGCTCGGTCCTTGCGCATCCTGGCAAGGGGTCAAGCTTGGGTTTCTGACCACCACGAACTAAGGGGCAAAAATTGGCCGACCTCACCGGAAAAACCGTTCTGATCACCGCCGCGGCTCAAGGCATCGGCAGGGCCTCGGCCGAAGCGTTTGCGCGGGCCGGGGCAAAGGTGGTCGCTACCGATATCAATGCCACCCTCCTCGCCGAGCTCGAGGCGATCCCCAATGTGACCACGCGAGTGCTCGATGTGCTCTCCGGCGAAGCGGTCAACCAGGCCATCGCCGAGATCGGCCATATCGACGTGCTCTTTAACTGCGCCGGCGTCGTCCACAACGGTACCGTCCTTGAGATGAGCGACGCCGATCTCGACTTTGCACTCGATCTCAACGTCAAGGCGCAGATCAGGACAATCAAGGCCGTGCTGCCGCAAATGCTGGAACGCCGGGACGGCGCCATCATCAACATGGCGACGGTGGCCTCCTCGATCAAAGGCGTTCCAAATCGCGCGGCCTATACCATTTCCAAGGCGGCCGTGGTGGGTCTCACCAAGTCCATTGCCGCCGACTACACCACTCAGGGTATCCGCGTGAACGCCATCTGCCCCGGCACGGTGGACAGCCCCAGCCTGCACCAGCGCTGGGAGGCCACCGGCGATTTCGAGGGCGCCAAAAGAGCCTTTATTGCCCGCCAGCCCATTGGCCGCATAGCCCGGCCCGACGAGGTGGCAGACCTCGCCGTCTATCTCGCCGGCGCCACCTATACCACCGGACAGGTCCACATCATCGACGGCGGCTGGACGGCCTGATTGCCATGATCAAGATCACCTCCCTCACCACGCACGATTTGCGTTTCCCCACCTCGGCATCGCTCGACGGTTCGGACGCGATGAACCCCGATCCGGACTACTCCGCCGCCTATGTCGTGCTCGGCACCGATGGCGATTTGGAAGGCCATGGCCTCACCTTCACCATCGGCCGGGGCAATGAGGTGGTGGTGGCGGCCATCAAGGCCCTCCATGATCGTGTTGTCGGCCTCGATCTCGACTGGATCGAAGAGGACCCCGGCCGCTTCTGGCGGCATGTCACCGGCGACAGCCAATTGCGCTGGATCGGGCCGGACAAGGGCGCCATGCATCTGGCGACAGGCGCCGTGGTCAACGCGGTCTGGGACCTGCTCGCCAAGCGGGCCAATAAGCCCGTATGGCTCTATGTGAGCGAAATGAGCCCCGAACAGCTCGTCTCCATCATCGACTTCCGCTATCTGACCGATGCCATCACGCCAGACGAGGCGCTGGAGATTTTCCGTGCCGCCGAACCGGGCAAGGCCGAGCGCATCGCCCGGCTACGGGAGGAAGGCTACCCTTGCTACACCACTTCGGCTGGCTGGCTCGGCTATTCCAACGAAAAGCTGACCCGTCTGGCCACCGAGGCAGTCGAGGCTGGCTTCACCCATATCAAGATGAAGGTCGGGCGCGACCGTGACGACGATATGCGCCGCCTCGAAATCGTCCGTTCGATCATGGGGCCGGATCGTTTTCTGATGATCGATGCCAACCAGGTCTGGGAGGTCAGTGAGGCCATCGATTGGGTCAATGCGCTCAAGCGGTTCAACCCCTTCTTCATCGAGGAGCCGACCAGCCCCGACGATGTCGAAGGCCACCGCAAGATCCGCGAAGCCATTGCCCCGGTGAAGGTCGCCACCGGCGAGATGTGCCAGAACCGGATCCTGTTCAAGCAATTCTTCACCCGCGACGCCATCGATATCGTCCAGATCGATGCCTGCCGCATTGGTGGCCTCAATGAAGTGCTCTCCGTGCTGCTGATGGCCGCCAAATACGGCAAGCCGGTCTGGCCCCATGCCGGTGGCGTGGGCCTGTGCGAATATGTCCAGCACCTTTCCATGATCGACTACATCGCCGTTTCGGGCGACAAGCAGGGCAGGGTCATCGAATATGTCGATCACCTGCACGAGCATTTCCTTGATCCCTGCGTGATCCGGGGCGCAGCCTATATGCCGCCCGAGCGTCCCGGCTTTTCCATCGAGATGAAGCCGAGTTCGATTTCGGAGAATGAATTCAGGGGCTGATTAGAGTTCCCCGGTCTCGATCAGGGCAATGCCGGCATCTGTGCAGACCTGCCGGATGGAGTCCACTGGGCAGATGTCCGTAATGAAACTGTGCGCCTGGCTCAGATGCCCGATCCGCACCGGGGCGGTGCGGGTGAATTTGGTCTGGTCGGCCACAACGATCACATGACGGGCATTGGCGATGATCGCCTGGGCCACTTTCACCTCGCGGAAATCGAAATCCAGCAGCGCCCCGTCCGGGTCGATGGCGGAGACGCCGATGACGGCAAAATCCACCTTGAACTGACGGATGAAATCCACTGCCGCCTCGCCCACAATACCGCCATCGCTGGGCCGCACCACCCCGCCGGCAATCACCACTTCCGTGCTGGGCACCACGCGCAAATGATTGGCCACATTGATATTGTTGGTGATCACCATCAGCCCGCGATGCTCGCTCAGCGCCTGGCTGACCGCTTCGGTGGTGGTGCCGATATTGATGAACAGCGAAGCATGGTCGGGGATCAACGCCGCGGCCGCCTTGCCGATGGCGCGCTTCTCCGCCGGCGCAATCTGCCGCCGCGCTTCATACTCGACATTCTCGACCCCCGAGGGGTGCATCGCCCCGCCATGGGTGCGTTTCAGTGCCCCCCGGTCACAGAGGATATTGAGGTCCTTGCGGATCGTCTGCGGCGTCACCTCGAAAGCGGCAACCAGTTCCTCGACACTCACCTCGCCCTGCTGGCGCGCCAGCTCGACGATTTTCGCCTGCCGCATTGATGGGGTCATAGTGGTGCGCTCCCTTTCGTTTTGTAACTAAACGAAAGGGAGGGAAGGGGGAAGGTGCGGTGGCAGAGAAGTCAGCCCCACCATCATTCCCGCCCCATCAAGAGAAGAGAACAAGGGCGCCAGTCACCCCGCCCGCTTCGACCACTTCACCACTGGCACGAACGCAAAATCCGTGTCGAACGGATAGCTCGGGCGTGGCGTGTGCTTCCGCTCGGTGCGCTCGACGAACTGGTCAACCACACCCGGCGACAGCGCCATGATGCCTGGATTGGCAATGGGTCCCAGCTCTGGCGAGAGATAGCCCGATTTCACCGCGATGATATTAGCCGCGTGTGGATCCAGCCCGAGCCGGGTGAAATCCGCAATATTGTGGAACGGCCGGCGGCGCGCGGTCAGCACCAGATCAATGCCGCCAATCCGCACCACCGCTTCGCGCAGATGGGCGTTTTCGGTTTCGGCCAGGAATACCACCTCGGCTTCGGTATCGACCGGCGTGCTCGAGGGATCAAGGCTCGCCCCGATATGGAGCGGCAGCCTGGCGCCCACACCCGCAGCATAGACCGCGTCGGTCGCCGCCTTGTCGGCAATGCCGGCAAAAATCACGCCCTGCGCATCCTTGGCCATCAGCGCCGCCAGCACTTCGGCACGGTCGCCCACGCCGCCGCCTGTGGGATTGTCTCCCGATTCGGCCAGCACCACGGGAAGGCTCTCGCTGCTCACCGCCCGGTCTACGCATTCTTCGATTGAGCCGGTCTCCATGCCGAAGACAAAGCCCTCGCGGATATCCCAATAGTCCTGCGCCAGATGGATCGCTGCCTTTTCGATGGCCGCCCGGTCGGTGCCGGTGACCACGGCGCAGGCAGTGGCGCGTGGCTCGTCGGCCCAGACATAGCCCACCTGGAAGGAGGCATCCCAGATCCCGCTGGGCTCCTCGACCTGATGGATCTGTGTGTAGAATGTGCGCGCCGGCTCGTCCTGGGTCGAGGTGCGTTCGCCCGGCAGCAGCACCGGCACCGGTGCCCAGGCCAACATCGGCTTTACGCCGGTCTTGAGCGCCCGCACCAGCATGGTCACGGCACGGCGCATGGTGTCGGGCACGTCAATATGTGGCGCGGTGCGATAGGTCGAGAACATGTCCAGCCCGTCGATAATGCGCTGGCTGATATTGCCGTGCAGGTCATAGCTGGCCGAAATCAGCACATCGGGGCCTACCACCTCGCGCACTGCGGTGATAAAGTCGCCCTCCGCATCGAACATGCCTTCGACATGCATGGCGCCATGCATGGCCAGATAGACACCGTCGAGCGGCATGGCGGCTTTCAGGCCATCAAGAATCTCACTTTTCCAGCGATCATAGAGCGCCCGCTCCACCGGTCCGCCGGCAATGGCTCGGGCATGCAGGATGGTGATGAACTCGGCCGGGAAATGCGTCAGGAAATCGAAATATTGATCCTTGAGCATGGACGGACCACGCAGCACGCGAAAATCGGCTTCGCGTGCCAGGACGGGGTTATAGGTGCTGCATTCAGTGTGCAGGCCGGCAACGGCGATCTTCACTAGAGAACTCCAGGAACTTGGGCTTCAGGATTATGGGCAGGCTGGGCCCGGCGCGGCGTCAGCCGCCCGGTGAGGAACAGGCTCACCACCAGCATGGGGATGACGCAGGCGACCCCGAACCGGATATCGCTGTGCTCGGCCACAAAGCCGATCAGCGGCGGGCCAATCAGGAAGCCGGTCAGCGCCACAAAGGAGAGCACGGCCACATTGGCCGAGGCGGCCCGGTCGCCAATGCCGGCAGCGGCCGTGACGGCCAGGGGGAAGCCGACTGAAACGCCAATGCCGATAGTGCCAAAGCCGATCAGCGCGAGTTCGACACTCGGCGCCAGGAACAGCAGGGCCGCACCGAGCACCGCCAGCGTGCCACACAAGCGTGCCGTGTTGACGCTACCCAGCCGGCGCTTGAGGAAGTCGCCGCCGAACCGGCCGGCCGCCACCATGAAGGCAAATACCGAATAGCCCAGGCCCACCAGCCCGCCCTCGGCATTGAGCGCATCACGCAGGAATATGGCCGACCAGTCGGCCATCGCGCCTTCTGTCATGGTGATGCCGAAGACGAACAGGCATACCCCGACCAGTGCGGGACTGGGCAGCGACCATGCTGAACGTTTCGGCGCACCCGTCTCGTTTTCGGTCCTGTCCTCCAAAGCGGGCAGGGCCCACCCGGCCAGCAAGGCGATGGGCAGGATGGCCAGGGCAAGCAGCGGCAACGCGATGCCTGGCGCAACGCCGGCAGCGACAAAACCCGAGCCGATCAGGCTGCCCACCATGATGCCCAGCGACCAACAGCCATGCGAGGTGTTCATGATCAGTTTGCCGGTGGATTTCTCCACCAGGTCGGCTTCAACATTCAGCCCCAGTTCGACAAACGAGATGGACGAACCCGCCAGCATCAGCGCGATGAACAGCAGGATCGGGTCCGGCGCGAGCACCGGCAGGCAGGCGGCAAGCGAATAGAACACAAAGCCGATCAGGATCGCCATGCGGGCGCCGATCCTGCCCACCAGCGGCCCGGCAAAGGGCAGGGTCAAGAGCGTGCCCACCGGCATGCCGAGCAGCGCAATGGCCAGCGCCGCCGAGCCTAGCCCCATGGCTGACTGGATCTCGGGAATGCGCGGCAGCCAGGAGCCAAAGGCAATGGGCTGGAGAAAGAAGACCAGCATGACAAGGCGCTGGGGTGTGAGGAAGGACATGGAGCTGCTCAATTGTGATGGCCACCGGCCTACCCGGCAGCGCGACGCGGCTCCCTCCCCTTGATGGGGAGGGCTGGGGTGGGGGCCGGCGCCAGGCTTAGCCCTGCTTGGGCATCGGATAGGGCAGGTAGCCGACAAATCCGGTCAGCTTCCACTGGCCGTCCACCTTGCGGCAGAAATAGAGGGTCTGCCAGTTCAGCACGTCCTTGCCGCCATCCGCCAAGGCGATCTCGCCCTTGAATTTCTTGTGGGCAATGGCGCGCTCGCCGGTAATCTCGATTTCGGTCAGGCTGGTTGCCCGATGGATCCCGGCTTCCTGGTCTTCGGCATACACCACCTTCTGGCTCTCATGGGCCTGGCGCAGCCACTCATCGCGATATTGCGCGAGGGTGGGATAGCTGATGGTCCAGCCATCGGGATTGTCGTTTTTGTTGCCGTTGATGCCCATGAAATCATCGGCAATGAAGTCGCCCTCCACCATCGACCAGTCGGCATTCACGAAAGCCTTGATGTCGCGTGGCACCAGCATGGTCCAGATCGCCGAACGGTCTGCATCATTGGGGAAGGGATTGGTCGATAGGCTCATTTTCGCATCTCTTGCCTGCGCGGTGACGCGCTGAGGCACGTCCACCAGTTCTGTTTCAAATTTTCACATACGTCATGTGTTTGTCGCCTCGTGAAAGAGGCCACATGGATACCAATTGCGACATGGTGCGCCGAGAAAGCACATTTGTCCACACCCTGCATCCCGCCAAACACCTCGCATATGCCCAGAAAATCAGCAAAACGACGCGCGATTGAGCAAGAATCCGAGGTGGCTTAAATTGGTATTGTATTGGCGTCGAATGTGTGTTGACATTGTGTTGGCAAGGCGCCTAGTCTTGAAAATCGTTTACACAAACGACACCGATCCGCAAGAGGTCGGGAATGGAACAAAACAGGGAACGGCAAGGTATGCGGGTAGGCATTATCGGTCTCGGCTATCGTCTGGGTTATCTGGCGCGGGTGTTTTCCGCAGCGCGGGACGATTTCGAGATTGTCGGCTATGTCGATCCGGCACCGGCCGGTCTGCCTTATACCCAGGAGCATGGCGTCTCCGTTGGTCAGCAATATGACAGCCTCGAGCAGTTGATCGACGAGGCCAATCTCGATCTGCTCATGGTCGGCTCGCCCAATCATATGCATCTTGAGCACATCCGCATCGGCCTTGAGCGCGGCATGAAGCTGTTCGCCGAAAAGCCGGTGGTGACCTCGGTTGAGGATACCATGGCGCTGGCCGAATTGATCGGACAGTACGGCTCGGATAATGTCATGGTGGGCCTGGTGCTGCGCTATGCGCCGCTCTATGTCGACTTGCGCAAGGCGCAGGCCGAGGGCAAGCTGGGCGACGTCACCTCCATCGAGGCCTCTGAAACCATTCCGCCCTATCACGGCGCCTTTTTCATGCGCGACTGGCGGCGTTACCAGCAATATTCGGGCAGCTTCATGCTTGAGAAATGCTGCCACGACCTTGATCTCTATAATGGCGTGATGGGCTGTCGCCCCCGCTATGTGGCCAGCTTCGGTGGCCGCAAGAGCTTCACGCCCGAAAACGCGCCCCAGGGTGCCGGCGTCAACGATCTCAACGTCTACCACCGCAAGCCGTCCGGCTGGCAGGGCTCGGACAAGGTGTTCGACAGTGATGGCGATATCATCGACTTCCAGACCGCCATCGTGCAGTATGAAAATGGCGCGGCTCTGACCTTCCACACCAATATGAACGTGCCCGACGATTTCCGCCGTTTCGCGGTGATCGGTGCCAAGGGCATGGCGGAAGGCGACTTTATTCGCAACTACTTCAAGGTCACCGACAGCCGCACCTCCGAGCGGCTTGAGGACAAGACCTACCAGACCTCCGAGCTGAGCCAGCATTACGGCGCCGACGAGCAGATGGCCGAGGATATTCTTCTGCATATGATCGACGGTGTGCCCCTGCCTGTCTCGGTCACCGACGCGCTTGAAGCAGGCCTTCTGGCGCTGTCCATGGATGAGGCGATGCGCAACAAGTCTGTCGTCGACATGGCCCCGATCTGGCAGCGCTTCGACGCTGCCCTGGGCAAAGGGAACTGAGGAGAAAGCCGATGACCAGCACAAGAAGCGCCACCCTCTTCGCCCTCGCCCTGCTGGCTCCGGCATTGCTCTATATCCTGACCATCGTGGCCTACCCGCTGGTCGATACGATCATTCTCAGCTTCACCAATGCCTCGCTGCGTCCTGGCTATGATTTCATCGGCTGGGCCAATTACGAGCGCATTTTCGGCGCCGGCAATTTCACCGAGGTGATCATCCGCACCTTTGTGTGGACCTTCTTTTCGGTCAGCCTGAAAATGATCATCGGCATGCTGGGCGCCGTGCTGCTCAATGCCGCCATTCCCGGCCAGGCCCTGTTCCGCATCCTCACCATGCCACCCTGGATCGTGCCCATGGCCATCGGCATTTTCATGTGGGGCTGGATGTATAATGGCCAGTTCGGCATGATCTCGGGCCTGCTGCAGAATTTCGGCATCACCGATGGCCCTATTGCCTGGCTGGCCTATGGCGAGACCGCATTCTGGGCCACGATCATCACCGACGTGTGGATCGGCGTGCCCATGGTCACCATCTATTTCCTGGCCGCCATGCAGTCGATCCCGCGCGATCTGCATGAAGCCGCCTGGACCGATGGCGCGGGCCGCTTTTACCGCTTCCGCCGCATTACCGTGCCGCTGATGGTGCCTGCCATCATCACCATGAGCCTGCTTTCGCTCATCGCCACCTTCAATTCCTTCGACATCATCTGGATCCTGACCCAGGGCGGCCCGTCCGGCTCGACCACCACGATGATCATCGACACCTACAAGACCGCCATGGGGTCGCGCCGATATGGCGAGGGCGCGGCGCGTGCCGTGGTCATCTCGCTCTTCGTGACCGCCTTCTGCATTGTTTACTTCCGCGCCGTCCGCAAGCTCCAGCAGGGAGAAGCCAAATGAGCGACGTTGCCCGTTCCACCGAAGTCGCGGCCGCCGATTCCAAGGCCAGTGTCCAACCTCAGGCCAAGGCCCGTCGCGGTCTCTGGTCGGCCAGCCGCCCGATGATCGATCGCTACAGCCTGCTCGAGGTGATCGGGCTCTATGCCGGCATCGCGCTGTTCCTGTTCTTCGTGCTTGCCCCGTTCATCGAAGGGTTCCTGGTGTCATTGAAGCCATTGGCCCAGCTCTTCTCGACGCCCTACAGCTTCATCCCCGAAAACGGCTCCTTTGCGGCCTATTTCTCCATGTGGGAATCCGTGCCTGCCCTGGGTATGCACATCTTCAATTCCTTCTTCATCTCCACCGTGGTCACGGCCATCGTGGTCGCCATCGTGGTGCCCGCCGCCTACGCCTTTGCCCGCTTCAACTTCACCGGTGCCGGCCTGCTCCTGGCCGGGTTCCTGGCAGTCAACATGTTCTCGGGCGCGGTGCTGCTGATCCCGCTGTTCCGCCTGATGCGCACGCTGGGCCTGCTCAACACCTATTGGGCCATGATCGTGCCGGGCGCGGCCTTCCTCATTCCGTCCTCCGTCTGGCTGCTGCGCACCTATATGATGCGCATCCCGCGCGAGTTGGACGAAGCCGCCTGGGTCGATGGCGCCAGCCGCCTCTACACCCTGCGCCGGGTCATCCTGCCGCTGGCCATGCCGGGCGTCGTCGTGGTCGCCATCATGACCTTCATCGGTGCCTACGCCCAGCAGTTCATCTTCGCGCTGACCTTCAACTCCAAGACAGAATTCATGCCGCTGCCGGTCGGGCTCTTCGCCTTCTTCGGCAAGCAGGAAGTGATCTGGAACGAGTTGATGGCGGCGTCCTTCGTCGGAATCCTGCCGGTCATGATCGTCATCGTGTTCCTGCAGCGCTATCTCGTCGCCGGTCTTACCGCCGGTGCCGTGAAGCAATAACTGGCGCGGCGCCAATCCGGACCTGGTCCGGGCCGGTGCCGCACCAATCAAGGTTTGGAGATCGTTCAACAGCCAATGCTGAACGGCTCCGAGAGGGCCGAGGGGCCCGCAATCAAGGGAGACTACCAAGTGAAAAAGACAATCGGTTTGGTAACCGTGTCCATGCTGGCTCTGGCCGGTGCCGCCCCGGCGGCCTATGCCCAGGATCAGGAAATCGCCTTCATCAACTGCGGTGACGAGCTGACCGCTGGCTATGCCGACTACTTCGCCGAGTGGGAAGCCGAGAACCCCGGTTTCAAGGTTGTCCCCGAGATCGTGGGCTGGGGCCAGTGCCAGGACAAGGTGACCACGCTGGCCGCTGCCGGCACCCCGGTCGCGCTGGCCTATGTCGGCTCGCGTACCCTCAAGCAGTTCGCCATCAACGACCTGATCGTTCCCGTGCCGATGACGGACGAGGAAAAGGCATCCTATTACAACTACGTGCCCGATACCGTCACCTTCGACGGAACCCAGTGGGGCGTTCCGGTTGCCTTCTCGACCAAGGCCCTGTTCTGGAACAAGGATCTGTTCGAAGAAGCCGGTCTCGATCCTGAAGTGCCGCCCGCGACCTGGGAAGAAAAGATCGCTTTCGCCAAGCAGATCACCGAGAACACCGATGCTGCCGGCTATGGTGCCGTTGCCAAGACTTTTGACAACACCATGCACCAGTTCCTGCATTGGGTTTACACCAATGACGGCCTGATCATCGACGCCGATGGCAACATCGTTGCCGACTCGCCGCAGGTTCTGGCGGCCCTGACCGCCCTGGATGAAATCATCCCCTATTCCGAGGAAGGTCCGACCGCTTACGAGCAGAACGAAGTCCGTGCCATCTGGCTCGATGGTGGCGTTGCCATGATCGAAGCTTCGGTCGGTGCTGCCCTCCGCGCGGAAGAAGCCGGCATGAACTGGGGCGTTGCTCCGCTTCCTCTGGGTCCGGACGCCAAGGGTCCCGGCACGCTGCTGATCACCGACTCGCTGGCCGTCTTCAAGGGCACCGGTGTTGAAGAACAGGCCATCAGCCTGGCCAAGTTCATCACCGCTCCCGAGCGTCAGTGGGCTGCCGAAATGGCCCAGGGCCTGACCCCGCTGCGTCCGCTTGAGCCGCAGACCTCGGAACTGGTTGCCGAAAAGCCCTACTGGAAGCCGTTCCTGGACGGCATCGAGTTCGGTGGTCCCGAGCCGCTGTTCACCGACTATATCGGTCTGCAGAACACCATGATCGAAATGGTCCAGTCGGTTGTGACCGGCGCTGCCGAACCTGCTGACGCCCTGACCAAGGCCGCCGGCGAGCTCGAGCTCTACAAGTAACTTCGAGCCGTCCCTGTGGGCAGATCGATCCGGTGGATCGATCTGAGGCGAGAAGGCCATGAGAGCTATGCTCGAATGGCATCAACCGATCTGGCGCCGCCGCCTCCGGTGGCGGCGCTCCATCCAAGAAATCCCCGTGTCCGGAGACGCGAACCATGTCGCAACTGAGCCTCAAGCGCCTCGAAAAGTCCTTCAACGAAGCCCGTATCATCAAGGGCATCGATCTCGATGTGAGCGAAGGCGAGTTCGTGGTTTTCGTCGGCCCATCGGGCTGCGGCAAGTCCACCTTGCTGCGCATGATCGCCGGGCTTGAAGATGTCAGCGCCGGCGAGATCGAGATCGGCGGCAATATCGTCAACGATCTGCCGCCCGTGCAGCGCGGCATCGCCATGGTGTTCCAGTCCTACGCGCTCTATCCGCATATGAGCGTCTACGAGAACATCGCCTTCCCGCTCCGCGTTGAAAAACTGCCTCAGGCCGAAGTCGACAATCGCGTCCAGGCCGCCGCCAAGGTGCTCCAGCTTGAAAGCCGTTTGCAGCACCGCCCCGGTCAGCTATCCGGGGGCCAGCGCCAGCGCGTCGCCATCGGCCGCGCCATCGTCCGCCAGCCCAAGATTTTCCTCTTCGACGAACCGCTGTCGAACCTGGACGCGGCCTTGCGCTCGGAAATGCGCATCGAGCTGATGGAGCTGCACAAGCGCCTGGGCTCGACCATGATCTATGTGACCCACGACCAGATCGAAGCCATGACCATGGCCGACAAGATCGTGGTGCTCAATGCCGGCGAAATCGCCCAGATCGGCTCGCCGCTCGAGCTCTACCACAAGCCCGACAACCTGTTTGTCGCCGGCTTTATCGGCTCGCCCAAGATGAACTTCATCAATGGCCGCGTGCGTGCCGCCAACGGCACCACCGTCACGGTCGACCTGGGCAAGCTGGGCACGATCGAGCTGCCCCGCTCCAGCACCGAAGTGGCCGGCCAGGATGTGACGATTGGCATTCGCCCCGAGCACCTGACCCTGGGCAGCGGCGAATTCATCATCGAAACCACCCCCAACATCGTCGAGCATCTGGGCATCCACACCATCGGCTACGCCACCCTGCCGGGCGGCGAAAACTTTATTGGCCTGTTCGAGGGCAATCCTGACCTTGAAGATGGAAAGCCCATGAAGGTCGGATTCGACATCGCCCAGACCCATCTGTTCGACGCCAGGGGCCTGGCCGTCTACTAGGGCGGCATCGGCCGGCAAGAGGGGACGCACGATGCTGGACATAGTGGGGCTGCTGCAGACCGAGAAAGACGCTTTCACGCGCTCGGAACGCGCCCTGACCGAGATCGTCCTGGCTGATGTCGATAGCGTGCTCAAGATGAGCATTGTCGATCTGGCGGCCGAGGCCGATGTGTCCCCGCCCACAGTCACACGCTTCTGCCGGCGGCTTGGCTGCGACAGCTATGCCGATTTCAAGGTGCGGCTGGCCCAGTCCCGCTTCGTCGGTCAGCGTTATTTCGCTCCCGCATCGGGTCCCCTGAGCGTTCACGAAATCGCTCAGGGCATTGTCAACGGCATTCAGTCCACCATCTACGACACTTTCGACACGCTCGATTTCGACGCCATCGAGCGGGCCGCCGAGTCCATCGTCAAATCCAACTTCGTCCTCAGCTTCGGCTCGGGCGGTGCCTCCTCGATGATGGCGGTGGAAACCGAGGCGCGTCTGTTTAGGCTCGGGCTCAAGGTCGCCGCTTCCATCGATCATCAGGTGCAGATGATGCGCGCCGCCTCTGCCCCTTCGGGCGCGGTGATAATTGCCTATTCGCTCTCTGGCAATAATGTGCCGCTGGTCAAGGCGCTCTCGGTCGCCGGCGAATATGGCCTGACCCGTGTTGTGGTGTCGCGGCCCGGTTCGGTGATGGCCGAACAGGCCGATATTCTGCTGCCTGTGCACTGGCGCGAAAATCAGGACATCCTGCGACCCACCCCGGGCCGCTATGCCTTCCTCGCCACGGTCGACATTCTCTCCCAGACCATTGCTGCGCGCCTCGGCCCCACCGCCGTCGCCAGCATGCGCCGCATCAAGCACCAGCTCGTCGTCAATCGCGACGGCGACGACGCCCAGCCGCTGGGGGATTGATGCCTCCGCGCGCACCAACGCAAGCCACCCCCACCTAGCCTCCCCCTGTCCAGGGGGAGGGACGGTCTTGATGCTGGCGCTGGCAATCCCGCCCAGCATGCGATCAATCCCTCCCCTCCTTCAGGGAGAGGTTAGGTGGGGGTAACTCGACCACCACGACACAATACTGGACCCCATCATGTCTTTTTCTCTCGTCACCACCTGGTCTCCCGCCACGGCTACCGAACCCCTCGGCTATGGCATCGAGCTGACCAATAATGGCGATACGCCGATTGCCAATTTCAAGCTCGGCTTTTCGGGGCCCGCCCGCATCGACCCGCAGGCCACCCTGGAAAACGGCAAGCTCCTCAAGCGCCTTTCCAACCACACCCTGATCGCCCCGCCCGATGGCTATGTGCTCGAGCCCGGCGCCACCTGGACCTCGACGGCACGAGGCCTGTCCTACGGTCTGCGCCATTGGAGCGATGGGGCCAATTCGGCCTATCTGGTGCTTGAAGGTGGCGAGGTCGTCGCCATCCCCACCGCGCCGACCCAGGGCAAGGGCCACAATTCGCCCCTGCTCAAGGGCGCGGTCAAATTCCCGGTCCCGGCCAAGGCCCCGGCGCCGTTCTCGATCATTCCCTGGCCCAACCATGTTGCCGCCACCGGCAATCGCATCGCGCCGCCGGGCTATGATCTGAAACCCGTTGGCGATCTGGCCGGCCGCGCCGCCGCGGCCTTTGCCGACCTCACCGCCGAATTGTTCCCGGTGGAAGCCATTGTCCGCCCCGCTGCGGAAGCCGGCATGCCGGTCCATATCGTGGAAAAAGCCGGCCTCGGCGGCGAAGCTTATGAAATCGCCTTCGCCGACAATAGCGCGACTGTGTCCGCCACCACCCGCCAGGGTATGTTCTACGGCCTGGTGACCCTGGGTCACATGCTGCGCGGCGCCAGGCAATATCCGGCCACCTTCAGCTTTCCCACGGCGGGGACTATCAGTGACGAGCCGGGCTTTGGCTTCCGCGGCGGCCATCTCGACGTGGCGCGCCAGTTCTATACCGCCGCCGAAGTCAGCCGCCTCATTCGCCTCATGGCCTGGAACAAGATGAACAAGTTCCACTGGCACCTGACTGAGGACGAAGCCTGGCGGCTGGAAATCGACGCCTATCCGCAGCTCACCGAGATTGCCGCCTGGCGCGGTCACGGCAAGGCGCTGCCGCCCTTGCTTGGCTCGGGTCCGCAGCCGACCGGGGGCTACTACTCCAAAAAGACCGTGCGCGAGATTGTCGCCCTGGCCGATGACCTGGCCATGGATGTCATCCCCGAGATCGACATGCCGGGCCATTTCTACGCCGCCCTGCAGGCGCTGCCCGAACTGCGCGACCCCAATGAAAAGGGCGAATACCAGTCGGTACAGGGTTTCCCCAATAACAGCCTCAATCCCGCGCACGAGCCGGTCAACCGCTTCGTTGAAACCATCGTCGATGAAGTGCTTGAGCTGTTCCCCGCCGGCGTCTTCCATCTTGGCGCCGACGAAGTGCCGCTGGCCGCCTGGTCCGGCTCGCCGCTGGCCCTCGACATGATCGAGCAGATGGCGGGTCCCGCCATGCGCAAGAAACACGAAGCCCAGTTCAACCAGCTCGGCAATGCCCATGGCGCCGATGAGATCGAGGGTTCGCCCACCGCGATCATCCAGGCCGAGTTCATCAAGCGCGTGCACAAATATATCGCCGGGAAGGGCGCCATCACCGGCGGCTGGGAGGAGGCGGCCCATGGCGATGCGGTGGCCAAGGACAAGTCCTATGTCATCGGCTGGCGCAATGTGGAGATCAATGCTGAACTTGCCGAACGCGGCTACGACATCGTCGTTTCGCCCGGCCAGCGCTATTATCTCGACATGGCCAATGGCGTGAGCTGGGCCGAGCCAGGCGCCGGCTGGGCCGGCTGGTCCGGCCCGCAGGAAACC
>Ga0207829_100054_pt1 | contig 238252 bp, 196 predicted proteins | sample TtaePargueraPR_4_FD_187738 | JGI IMG/M metagenome (GOLD analysis project Ga0207829, IMG submission 187738) | Aerobic enrichment media microbial communities from Bioluminiscent Bay, La Parguera, Puerto Rico - Tt and P1 (SPAdes) | ecosystem: Environmental > Aquatic > Marine > Unclassified ... | reverse complement strand
CAGTAACCGCAGTGGCCAGAAAGCTTTTAGTCTTGATTTACACACTTTGGAAAAATGAAACAGAGTTTAATCCTGAATATGCCGTAAAAACAACTTAAAATACTTGGATTTTAACGCAGTACCTTTTTGATCAAGCAAAAAGTATCGAAGCCCCGCCCGGGCATAGGGCAATAAAGAATTAAGATGAATTATAGAATTACTAATTCGAAGAACATATCAAGCAACCGAACGACCAAAGGGAGTGAGCTCATGAAATCCTATAAAAAGATAACTAGCCTTTCATAAAAAAAGCGGGGAGAAAGGAAGTAGTCTAAAAGTTTTGAATGAAAATAATGCTAACAGAAAGGAATAAAAGCCTCCCCCGGCTTCTAAGAGCACAGACAGCCCGGGCATAGGGCAAAGAGCAAAAAAGAAAAAGACCCCTTGGGGGGCAGGGGGGCTAATTCAGTAAACTTTTAGAATAAATAGTTAAAAAGATGTAATTTTCTGGCTAATTCTGCGTCTATTTAAGGATAGTAGACCATTGATTTAAGAAATTACCAGACATGAAAAGAATACACTTCCTCAGCTTAGCCTTTGCTTTACTCTTTGCTTTACCCTCCTTTGCGCAGACTTGGGAAACCGATTATGAAGCGGCGGTGGCGAAGGCGAAGGCCGAAAATAAAACCCTCTTATTGAATTTCACTGGCTCCGATTGGTGCGGCTGGTGTGTGCGCTTAAAGAGGGAGGTTTTTTCCCAAGAAGCATTTATCGATTATGCCGATGAAAATTTGGTTTTGGTGACCCTTGACTTCCCCAAGCGCAAGCAATTGTCGGAAGCGGAGCAAAAGCAAAACCGTGATTTGGCCAATAAGCATGGCATCCGTGGTTTTCCAACCATTTTATTGCTAGACGCCGAGCAAAATGTCTTGCTAAATACCGGTTACCGCCAAGGCGGACCCGAGGAATATGTGAAACATTTGGAAGCAGCGATTAAGTCCTAAAGGGGGACGTGAGATAATAATTGGGAGGCAAGAGATGGCTATGCGAAATCTCTTGCCTTTTTTTTGAGATTACTTAAAGCCTCTAGACGATAGCCTTTCCACCATTTTTTTTTTTTTAATCCAGCCAGTCTCACGTCTCACGTCTCACGTCTCACATCTCACATCCCACATCTATCCTAAATCCATGCCCCGACTAATTCCTATAATCCTCCGAACGCTACTAAGTGCCTGCAGCCAAGCCCCGCAATTGCCTGGGCCTATAGTGGGAAGTGGGGAAGAGAAGAAGGGAGGCCTTGCCTCCCTGAGCTTTGCTTGTTCCGTTTTCATGCCTGCCGCGTTTTACGTGGAGCGTAGGTATGAGGAGATGATGGGTAATCAGGGTTAACCCAGTCACCCTGCGCTCCCTGCATCCCCTGCGCTCCCTGCATCCCTGCACCCTCCGCCTTCTTTTATTCGCTCTTCGAACGAATAAAGATCATAGCAATAGCCACGGTAACCACTCCCATTACTAAGGCACCGATGGCGCCTTGAATCATATAATTCTGAAGGTTGAAATTGGCCTCTGCTTCGGCAGTAGTAGCAAAATACCCTAGCTCAACCGAGGCTTTGGTGGCATTGGCGAAATAGTCGGGGGTGATAATGGTAGAAGTGATCCACTGGGTAAGCGGACTCAGGGCCGCAATAATCAAGGACAGGATTAAACCCGACTTAAAGCCATCACCATAGCTCATCTTGCCCTTGTAGAAATTCTTTTTCTTGTCTTTGAGCGCCATTACCATCATCACAATGGCGGGGATGGCAAAAAGATTGGTGAGGTACATATGCTGATCGATGTGCTCATCGTGCCAGCCCAGGGCCTTTTCGAGGACCATCCAGAGTAATCCTACAATGGAAAAAATAAGCGCCCACTTGATTTCAATTTTTACGGTGTTCATGGTTTGGTAGTATTAGGATGACTAAGATCGTAAAAAAAGCAATGGAATAGGCTTGTGGGGTGTTTATCAGGGAATTAATAAAAAAGAAGGGGCCTATTAAAGCCCCTTTTTATTATAATTCTTCTTCAACCCGACCGCAGCGGAGCATTCGATCTCCGTAGTAGGGATTGGCGATTTGCTTTTTATCACTCAGCCAAAAGGCTCCCTTTCCATTAAAGGCCATGGGGCAATATTGCTTGTAAAGGCCTTTCGCTTCATTGGAGGCTTTGAGGGCTTTATACATTTCCTGTGACACTTCTTCGAAGTATTTTCTTTGTCCGGCTAGATCCTGACTTGCACTAAGGTTTTGCAGGCTGGTGTTCAATGCTTCAGAGGCTCCTTCGTAGAGACCGCTTTGCATTTCTAGCGCTGCCTTCTGACTTGCCTCGAGGTCGCTCGCCACTAAAGCGTCTTTCAGCTTGAGGTAATGTTGAAGATCATTTTCGCTTTGGGCTAGGGCACTAAAGCTCACTAGCAACAGCCCCGTAAAGGCCAGTTGAAAGATCGATTTTATAGTCATATTAGATGGTTTAGGTATAAATAATTAGGGTTTATAAATATTTTGCACTTCGCCACAGCTTAACATGCTTGCGCCAAAATACGGATTTCGGATTTCTTCTTCACTGCTAATCCAATTTGCCCCTTTAAAGTCGAAGGCCATAGGGCAATATTGTAAATAATAAGATTGATCGCTGGACCATTGGAACTCTTCCAGACTGTAAGCAATAGCCTTAGAAATTTCAGCAAAGGCTTCACGTTGCAAATCTAAATTGGAGTGCTCGGCAATGGATTGCCAGTGGCTTAGGCTATTCCTTAGGTATTGGTCTTTAGTTTTTGGCAGGGCAGCAACAAGAGTATTCCATTTCTCGGCATTTTCTGCGCCAATTTTCTGGGCTAAAGCGGGTTTATCTTCCACCAGTGCCTCTTTAAGTTTTAAATATTCGGCCAGGATAATTTCGAATTGACGGCTAGCCTCTGCCTTTAGTTTTATCTTTTCGGTGCCAGAAGGGTGGAGCGTGCTGTGATCGTGAGCATGCTTTGTTGCGGTCGATGATTGACCCTTAGAGGAGCTGTTCATCATACTTCGTTTACCGGCAAGCTGTGCTGCCGCATCAACACTAAAGGCACCTTCTTTAACAATCTCTTGGCCCTCCTTTAGGCCCTTAAGGACGGGGTAGGCATCGCCCAGTAATGGTCCTAATTCCACTTCTTGTGCCTGAAATATCTGACCATTACTGCTCCTTTGAGCGAGATAAACGAGGGACCGCTTACCGGTCCACAGCACCGCTGAAGCAGGCACCATAAGTTGTTCTTCAGCTTGCGTAAATACCAGTCTTCCTTTTAGAAACATCTCGGGTTTGAGTTTCTCATCAGGATTGTTAAGCTGGACGCGGGCTTCTGCTACCCGAGTCTTGGGATCTATAAAAGGATCGATGTAGTAGATTTCTCCTCTTCTTTCTTCGCCCGGATAAGCCTCTAAGCGAAAGCTTATCGAGTCTCCCTTTCTAATATAGGCTATTTGGGACTCGTAAAGTTCGAAGCTAGCCCATAAATGCTTAAGGTCAGCTGCCTTGTAAAGCGCTTGCCCCGACTTAAGGTAATCTCCCTCCTGGGTGATTAGGTTTAAGACAACCGCCTCTTTTTCGGCTCGGATAGGAAAACTATTGGTGTTCTTAGTGGATTGGATTAAATCATCTATATCTTGCTCGCTTAGTTTCCAAGCTTTCAGTTTTTGCCGGGTGGCCTCATAGAATTCGGGGCGTTTATCTCGATTCTCATAGGCAATCTGAAGTTCTTCGCGCGCACTCAGTAAATCGGGAGCATATACTCTTGCAATAACCTGTCCCGCTTTTACTTTCTCCCCCGGGTATTGAACATACATTTCTTCGATGCGTCCCTCGAGGTGGCTGCTTTGTACAAAGCTATATTCACTATTCACTTTAATTTTACCATTAAGCTCGAATGTCCCTCGAGCTTTCTTCTTTTGCAGACGTATTGTCTCAACCTTCGCCAGGGCAATAGCTTCCTTTGAAAGTTCCAAACTATTTGGGTCTAGGCTAGCACCTGTTTCTTTTAAAGGGATTAAGTCCATTCCGCATATTGGGCAGTCTCCGGGCTCATTTTTACGAATTTGAGGATGCATAGAGCAAGTCCATATTTCTTCGCCTTGCTTAGTTTGGCTACTAGCCTTAGGCTTGTTTTCTTCACCCTCCCTGGCTAAAAACCAGCCTATACCTAGGCCAAGGGCTAAAACTACCGCCAGGCTAAGTCTAATATTATTTTTAATCCAGTTCATGATAACTTGCATTTAGGTATTCTAATTCTAATACTTGTTGGTAGGCCTGATGCAGGGCTCTAGCTTCCGCCAATTGATCGTTTAAAAGCTTTTCTTCGAGGCTTAAAATTCCTTCGATGCTCGCTTTCTTATTGCGGTAGTCGGTCCACATTAACTGCAATAATTTTTCATCCTCATGCCCTTGCTTTTGGAAAAACTGAGCTAGTTCGAGCTGAGCTTTTAATTGATAGTAGGCCTGGGCATATTGGCTTTTAAAATTGAGCCGGAGACCTTCACTTTCCAGCTTAAAAGCCTCTTGGCGCAGTTGAGCTTCCTTACGGGCGGCATGGTATTTCCCCTGGGCTAAGGGTAAACTAATACTAATCATGGGCATAATGGCATCTTTACCATTGTCCTTAAGATTAGCTACCGAACGCTCGCCAATAAATACATAGTCTAGGCCTAATCCGAAATTAGGGTAGGCTCCTAGTTGGGCCGCTTTTTCTTTAGCTAGTTCGGCTTCCGCCTGAAGGCTTAAACGCTTTAATTGAGGATGTAAAGAATCTTGAAAGCTAGTTTGGAAGTACTTAAGCCGACCGAATATATTCTCCAGTCCTGGCTCTAGGGACATATCGATGTAGCTACTGTCGGGTCGGTTTAATAAATTATTGAAGCGTGTATAGAGGCTATATTCTTCCGCCTGTTTAATTCGGATTTGGGTACTTAAGTCTTCAATTTTTAATTGTAAACGGATTAGTTCGCTGAGGGGAACTTGACCACTTTGGTAGCGTTCTAATTGAATTTGTAAAAACTGATTCATAAGCTTCTTTTGCTCGCTCAAGACTTGACATTCTCGCTTCCAGAGGTGGATATCAAAATAAGCTTGCCCTACTTTATGGCTGAGCTTTGCTTTTTGGTCGAGAAAGATTTGATAATTCGCTTCTGCTTCTGCATTAGCTGCTCTATTTTTAGCATTTAGGGTTCCAAACCAGGGAAATCTTTGCGAGAGAGATAATCGGCCTAATTGTGGTCCGACTCGCGTTTCTATTGGTTGGATAAAATAAGCAAAAGACAGTTGAGGATCTTCCAAAGAAGCAACTTGAGCACTGCGCTCAAGGCTGGCTTTGAAACGGTAAAAACTTGCTTTTAAGCTTGGGTTATTACGGGCGGCGCTATCTTGATAGCTTCTTAGATCTTGGCCCAATAGGCATAGAGTGCTGCTAAGGTAAAGTAGGCAGAGGTGATACACTTTAGTCATGGTCGGCATTTTTTAATTCTCTTTTCATTAAGTACTCAGCGCGCCACTCGTAGAGCATAGGGACCAGAAAGTAACTAAGTACCGCAAGCAACATTCCACCAAAGGCCGGAATTGCCATAGGAATCATTATATCCGAACCCTTTCCAGAAGAACTTAGTATTGGTAGGAGGGCAATAAGGGTGGTGGCGCTCGTCATTACCGCTGGTCGGATACGCCTTGTTCCCGCGCTGATAACACTCTCGCGTAAGCTTTTCTTATCCTTAGGTTTTTGAGTTTTAAGACTTTGATCGAGGTAGGTAGCCATAAGGACCCCATCATCGGTGGCAATTCCAAACAAGGCGATAAAGCCTACCCATACGGCCACGCTAAGATTGATGGTGTCGATTTGAAATATATCACGCAAGTTTTGACCGGCAAAATTGAGGTTTAGGAAGGCCTCTATTCCATAAAGGTGGAGCATAATAAAACCACCGCTAAAGGCCACGGCTATTCCAGAGAAAACCATTAGGCTGGTGGCTACCGACTTAAATTGCAGGTATAAAATGAGGAAGATCAGCCCTAAGACCAATGGAACGATTAAGGAGAGACGTTTATTGGCCCTAATTTGGTTTTCATAGGATCCGGAAAACTTATAGCTAATGCCAGGACCCTGTTTGATTTCACCACGCTTTAGGGCACTCGAAATGGCATTTTGGGCCGCTTCTACTGCTTCCATCTCCGAAATACCTTCTGCTCGATCGAAGAGAACATAAGAAACTAGAAAGGTATTTTCGGATTTAATGGATTGTGGACCTTGCACGTATTTAATCTGCACTAATTCTTGAAGCGGAATGCTTTGACCATTGGCGCCGGGAATAAGAATTTGCCCTATCTGATTCGGATTATCTCTAAGTTCTCGCGGGTATCGAATTCGAATAGCGTAGCGTTCGCGACCCTCAACCGTGTAGCTCAGGGTTTTACCCCCTACGGTAGCCTCAATGTAGTTTTGTAGGGCGTTGATGCTTAATCCGTATCGCGCCATAGCCTTACGCTTGAGTTCGAGGTGTAAATAAGGTTTGCCAATAACGCGATCGGCAAAAACTGCCTCAGCCTTTAGTTCTGGAACATTCTTAAGAATACTTTCCAGTTGCATACCAAAGTCCTCAATTGCCTCCAAGCTTGGTCCGAAAACCTTTATTCCCATCGGAGCACGCATGCCGGTCTGAAGCATCACTAAGCGGGTTTCTATGGGCTGCAATTTAGGGGCAGAGGTTAGGCCAGGGATTTGGCTATGCGATAGAATTTCCTCCCAAATATCATCTCTAGATTGAATCTTACTGCGCCAATTCCTAAAGTAGTTGCCTTGTGGATCTTCTTGGAGCAGGGTGGGATTTAAATCGGCTTCAAGGATGGCATCGTTAGTTAGACTTTGGCCATTCCTTAAAACAAATTCATTTTGCGAATTTACTAAATAGCGAAGAGCACGACCTTCTTCATCTTGTCGGTATTCGGGTTTGTAGAGGATGACGTTTTCGAACATAGAGATGGGAGCGGGGTCGAGGGCCGAGTTTACCCTTCCCAACTTACCCACACTAAGGTCAACTTCGGGAATGCTGCTTATTTGACGGTCCAATTGAGCTAAAGTTTCCGAATTAAACTCGATGCCCGAGTGTGGCATAGTGGTGGGCATCAGTAAAAAACTGCCTTCATCTAAACTGGGCATAAACTCAGATCCCAGGCCTGGAAATGTAGCGCTGGCCGTCTTAAACCAAGCTTTAGTTTCGTACTGTTCGGGCTCAAGCCCAAGGCTCCTTAAACTTCCGCCTACGATTGTGCTAAAGCCAAGCCATATAAATAGGGCCCAAACTATTAAGGTAGACACCAGGCTTAGAAAAAGCTTTCGATGGTTAAGGGCGGTATTTAAAAGTCGGGGATAGAAGTAAATTAAAGCATAGAATCCACCAAGAATTAGACTTAAAAGCAGCAGTGTAAAGAGGATATTTAAAAAGCTGCCCACGCCCGGGCCAAGCGGTAACCAAAAGAGGCTAAGCTTAAAGCTTATGGCAAGGATTACTACGGTTAGGGCAAGTTTTTTTAACCATGCACCGTACTGACTTGCAAATTGCTCCGCAGTTTTGGCGAGGCTAAAGGCGATGAGACTTAAGCCCGCCCAATAGAAATTGAAAAATACTAAAGTGGCACCCAAAAGAATTAGGGCAATTCTTACTATTCTGCGGCTCACTTTATGGCGACTTTTTAGTCCAAAGAACCAATAGGCCAAGGTGGGTAAGATAAGGAGGCAGACGATTAAAGCCGCAATTAGGGCAAAGGTCTTGGTATAGGCCAAGGGTCCAAATAGTTTACCTTCTGCTCCCTCGAGGCTAAATACGGGGATAAAGCTGAGGATGGTGGTGGAGACCGCCGTTAGTATAGCTCCACTTACTTCAGCAGCTGCCTCGTAAATTGAGGATCCTAAAGGAGCATTGGGATTTTCCTGCCTAATTTTTAGCATGTTCTCACTAAGGATAACACCAAGGTCAACCATAGTACCAATGGCGATCGCTATACCCGATAAGGCGACGATATTGGCGCTTGTTCCAAAAAAGCGCATCGCCACAAAGACCAGAAGTACCGCTAGGGGCAGGAGACTGGATACCAGTAGAGAAGCCCTAAGATTGAAGACCATTAGTAGAATCACCAAAATGGTGATAAGTATTTCCAGGTTTAGAGCTTCTTCCAAAGTGTAGAGGGTTTCTTGAATCAGTCCGGATCGATCGTAAAAAGGCACTATCTCCACCTGCGATTCTCGGCCGTCGGCTAAGGTTTTTGAGGGTAGTCCCGGACTAATTTCATTGATTTTAGCTTTTAAAGCTTCGATGACCTCCATGGGATTGGCACCTTGCCGTGCCACTACCACCCCGCCTACCACTTCACTGCCATCCTTGTCTAAGACTCCCCTGCGGTTAGCCGGACCTAATTTTACGGTAGCAATATCTTTAATGCGAATGGGCACCATTCCCACATTTTTAACCACCGCCTCTTCAAGATCGGAGATGGACTTAATATATCCAATGCCACGCACTAGATACTCTACCTTATTAAGCTCGAGAGTTTTGGCCCCTAAGTCTCGGTTGGATTCTTGAATGGCACGCATTACCTCACTAAGCTTAATCCCATGGGCTTCTAGAGCTGCTGGATTTAGGTCTACTTGGTATTCTTTCACAAAACCGCCAATTGAAGCCACTTCAGCAACACCCGGGCTACTGCTTAGCGCGTATTTTACGAAGAAGTCCTGCAAGCTCCGGAGCTCTTGCAGGTTCCAGCCTCCGGTGTTTTGGCCCGAACTATCGCGACCTTCTAAAGTGTACCAAAAAACCTGCCCAAGAGCGGTAGCATCCGGACCCAAACTTGGGCTTATTCCTTCAGGCAGTAAATCAGCGGGTAAGGCATTGAGTTTTTCCAAGATACGGGTGCGTGTCCAGTAAAACTCGTAGTCTTCCTCAAAGATTAGGTAGATACTGGAGAAACCGAAAACCGAGTTAGAACGAATGCTCTTCACCCCCGGAATGCCAAGTAAATAGGAGCTTAAAGGATAGGTGATTTGGTCCTCAATGTCGCGGGGTGACCTTCCCGGCCACTCGGTAAAAACGATTTGCTGGTTTTCCCCTAAGTCAGGTATTGCGTCCACCGGAACCCTATCTCTGGGTAATAAATCAATGTCCCAGTTAAAGGGAGCGGTTATTAGTCCAGCCCCAACAATGAAAATTATTAGTAATGCGCTAAATAGCCGATTGTAAAGGAAGAATTTGAGAACTTTATTATGCATATAACACCAATTTTAGAGAGATATAAAAAGTCTAGCCGAATGGCCCTGCTCTAAAAAGGTCTAAATGCGAAATACAGATTGAAGTAAATAAATAGCTCGAGCTAAGGGGGGCTTTAATGCAATAAAAGTCGCCTTAGCCTTAATGATATTGAGTGGGACTGGAGTTTGTCCGGTCTGACCTGCCTGTAAGTCAAATTCCAGGGAAAAAAATTGGGGAAGCTTTTGGGTATCTTGTACTTGGTCGATTTGGAATTGTTGCGAATCGTTGGAACAACAAGGTTTATTTTGGAAGTGATTTCCAGAACTTTCCGGCAATGCACAGGCTTCCATGCTTGTGCCCATTCCACAATCTAAATTTTCGGGTCCAAACCAAATGCTTTCCTTCATGAGCATGCCCAAGCAATAATGTGTATTGTGGGTAAAGCCTATGTTACCGCTCAGTAGCAGGAGACTTAATGCTATGGAAATGAATCCCTTCACCTTACAAAGGTGCAAAAAATAGTAATTGCGAATAGTACAAGATATTGTTATAAAGTTATAAGATTTTGATATGACCAGTAATTAGAGACCAAAGTGTAGGATTAGGCCGATTAAAAGCCAGAGGTAGCTAAGCCAACTTAAAAAGGTCAATATTTTTTCAAATAGCGAGCTTTTAGGGGCCATGTTTTTATGGGAATGATGTTCTGGCTTTTTCCAGAAGAAACCGAAATAGAGTAAGAAAGCCGAAAGCGTCAAGAAAAGGAGATTGAGGTAAAAACTGTAGTCCAAGGCGAAGGGATTTTGATTGCCAATTTTGGCGCTCGAGGGCTGCGGTAGAATAGACAAAGCTTCGAAAATGTAATGAAGGCTAAGGGCGCTAATGCTTAAAGCACTAAAAAGTAAAAAGAGAATGAAAAGTGCCATTTTCCAACCATAGTATTTCGCATTGATGCGCAGAATGGGAAATACCACCAAATCGCTAAAAATAAATGCCATTACTCCGGCGAAGCTTACCCCCTTGCTAAAAAGTAGAGCGGCCAGTGGGATATTTCCCATGGAGCCAATAAAAGTAAGGAAGGCAGCAATCGGTCCGACCAGTACATGTGCAACTAGCTCGGTGAATGAATAAGATTCTACTTGCGGGCCGCTATTAATAAAGAGACTTTCAAAAAAGGCGTCGGGCACAAATACCGCGGCTAAGCCGGCTACCGTAAAACCAATACTTACATCTTTCCAAACCATTTTCCATTCCATTCCGTAGGTACGTCCTACCTGGGCCCAATTATCGGCAGAGCTGAGTTTCTGCCAAATATTGCTTTTAGTGTCTGGGTTTTCATCCTGTTCGGCCTGACCCATTTTTGCTCTGGCTTGGGCGATTAGCTTTTTAGGTTTTAGCAGACGAACTAAAATCCAGCTAATTAGAATTAAAAGGATACCACCAAGATATTCCCCTACTACAAACTGCCAGCCTAAGAATAGGGAGATAATGATACCCAACTCTATCACCAAATTGGTGGAAGCCAACAGAAAGGCCATAGAAGCAATAAAGCTAGCCCCCTTTTGAAACAAGGCCTTGGTGGAGGCTAAGGCCGAAAAACTGCAAGAACTACTTATAAAACCAAAGAAACTTCCTAGGAGAACCCCCCGTCTTTCGTTTTTACCCATAAGTTGAGTCATGCTCCTTCGGCTTACAAATACCTGAATAAGAGCACTAATGGCATAGCCTAGCACAAATGCCCATAAGGCCATCCAGAAGAAACCTAAACTAGTGAGGGCGGCTTCAGCCCAAGCTTTATAAAAATTTTGCATACTAAGGATCTGTATCAAAGCAAGGGATGTGAGGGCTAATTGTTCAAAGGGGGAGGAGCGGTTGCTTACATCAACGCCCGCTCGCGGGACGAGCTAGAGAAGCAAAGAAGAAGAAGAGGACGTAAAACGTCCCAAGGAGGAAGAGAGGAAGAGAGGAAGAGAGGGGGAGAGGGGATTGCATCAAGGCCCGCGAGCGAGGCTCGCTAGAGAAGCAGAGGGTGCAAAGAACGCTGAGGAAAGATGGAAGATGCTTGCAGGATCCCTGTTAAAAAAAAGTCTTTAAATGGTTGGGCTTAGGGGCGGTAAAAATGTTTCATGAGCTTAACCGATTCCGCAGCAGCTTCCTCTGGTACAAAATGTCCACTCTGTAGCTCGTGGATTTGAGCCTGGGCTAAAGCCGTCTTCCAAAAATCCAATTGATCCATACCGATATAGGGATCTTCTGTTCCCCAGATTATCAGGCTAGGGACTTTCGCAAGCTTTTTCAGTTGCGCTCCTTGTTCGGCATACCAATCGCTGGAGCCTATTAAGGACAAGCCTAAGTTTAATAGAGCCAATCGGCTGGCTTTGTTGGGGAAGACTTTGCGGTAATGTAAATGAGCCCTTTTGCTGAGTTTCGATTTATCGTGAAAGGCATTCTTCACCAGGAAGTAGGGTGAGAAATTGCTGTGTAGATAAAGGAATCTACCCCAAGAACTCTTAAGCACTCGGTCAATTTTTTGGGCATCTTCTCGCTCTTTGGTGGCACTGAGCCAGGTATTGAAGAGTACTATACTCTTAATCGCTTCGGGATGAGCGAGGGCATAGGACAGACCGATTGGTCCGCCAAAATCATGCACCACTAAATGAAATTGGTTTAAGCCTAGACCTTGGATAAATTCAGAAAGCACTGCCGCGTGATCTTGAGGTCTGCCTTTAAAATCTGAGACTTTCTCGGAAAGACCAAAACCCAAATGATCAAGAGCGATACAGCGGTAGTTTTTTGAAAGGACTTTTATCTGCTCCCGGTACATAAAGGACCATGTTGGAGTGCCATGCACAAAGAGAATGACCTCACCTTCACCCTCATCTATATAATGGATCTTGCCATTTTTGGATTGGAAAAAGTGGGAATCAAAAGGGTAGAGGCTGGTGTCTAGCCATTCTTGGGCTTCACTGATAGTGGTCATGCTTAGAAAAATTAAAAGGATTTTCGTTTTCATGTTTTAGTTTTTACAAAGGTCCCTCGACCTTTCATCCTAAATCTTGAGCCGAATCAATATTTCCTCTCATCCTTGGGTCGATTCACGATCCTCACGTCTCCAAACCTGCTATTCACGTCAATTATTTGCTATTCTGAATTTTGTCTGCCTTTTTTGTAGCTCTCAAAGATTGATTTATGAAAAGGAAAACGATTTATCTGTGGCTCGTATTAGCAATGAGTCAGTTTGCAGGAGGTCAAAGCGTGGGAGCTGGAGGCATGAGTTATAGTGGTTATGTAGATGGGGTTTATTTTAATGTGACCGCTGACTTCGACTTTAAATTTGCCATGTATGGGGATGAAGCTTCTACCCAATTGCGGTTTAATTGGTTTAAAGTCAATTATGTAGAATATAATGGTGTGCGTTACGATCGAAGTAATCACCCCGGTGGAAGTGCCAATTTTGACTACCTAAATGATGGCTACCAAGCCAAGGTCAAATTAACGGAGTACGTTCCTACTAAAGGTTATATGGATCGCACCAAGACCGTTTATCCCAAATCATGGAATGATTTTCGTTTTTCGGCCGGGGGTGAAGCTTGGGAGAATTTAGGGATCGACCGACGAATCAAGCAAAAAGAGAAATGGCGTAATCGAACTAGTCCGGGTACCATTTCCTGTCAAAGCGTGAGTGGAAGGGAAATTGATAATATAGTTCGCGCGGTAAAGAACCGCCAAAAGCAAAGCAGTCAGGGGAATCAAAATTCTACCGCCTCCACCAATACGAATGGTGCGGGCCACAATTCGGGCACGAGCACTGGAACAAGAAATGGCGGTGCTACTAATTCTGGTACTAGCACTGGTACAAGAAATAGCGGTACTACTAATTCTGGTACCAGTAGCGAGCGGTCTGGTACTAGCACCAATACCAATTCTGGTACTACCTACGGAACCAATAACGGCAGGGGTACTAGTAGTACTAATAAACGCAGTTCTACTACTACGCAGAGCAGGGAGGCCGAGCGCCAAAGACGTTTGGAAAGACAGGCGCAAGAATATCAGCGTAAGCAGGCAGAGCAAGCCGCGCGTCGCAAAGCCTATGAGGATTTTGCTCGGGCTCAAAATAACCGCAATCAGCAAATAGCGGCTGCAGGGGCCCTGGCAGGAATTGGAGCCTTGGCCATTTTCGGGAAATTAATTTATGGTAAGATGGGCTATTTCAAGCCTGGTAATGCCTACAAACCGGGCGAGGTCCAATTTAAGGCTTCCTTTCAATTTGGTTATTCGCAATTGGTGCAACCTATGTGGTTTAATAGTGTGTACACCAATTCCTTTGGCACCAATACGGGTTTAAAATACACCTATGCCTGGCCCACTTGTTTTGGCTTCGGAATGGACATAGGTTTAGAGCACGACTATGTTGGGGGCGAGGCCTATGGCGGGATTCGTGGTGGGTCTAGCATCTTTGTTACCAATTACATGTGGGATATAAATTATGGCCTTCGCGCTTACGCGGGCTTACCCTATTTAAAGGGTTTTTTCGAGTTGGGTTATGGTGAGAGGCAAATCTGGATGAACGATTGGGTAACCTTTGAGCAAAGTGGTGAAGGTTTTAGTGACATGCTTTGGGAGAATGTAAAATACGGGCTTCGCATCAGTTGGGGTGATTACGTACGTCAACATATTACCGCCGGGGTGATTTATGAGGCGGCAGGGGTTTATTCCGGTCGCATCCAAATAATGGAGAATCTAAATCCTGCTCACGATCCCAACGTAGGTTATGGTAATTCCGGGCGTCCAAAAATTGGAGAGGTTTATTCGAGCAAATTCTTAGAAGGCTACTTTTTTGAGTGGAAGAAAGACCATAGCTTCAATTTCTTTTTACAAGTATTTCCCAATTATCCCTTTACCGGTTCCTCCCATCGGGGTGGCAGCGCTGAAGCCGCCGAGGCAAATATCGACGGAGGAGTTTTTGTTAATGTCGGTTTCGTGCGCAGCGTAGATGGTTTCCTTGGGTTTTAGAGGAAGAGAGGAAGAGGACGTAAAACGTCCCAAGGAGGAAGAGAGGAAGAGAAGAAGAGAAGAGGAGAAGAAGAGAAGCTCAGGAGCACAGAGGTAGTCCTTTCCTGATTTTGTAGATAAATCATATAGCAAACCAAGCGGTTAAAGGTTGAGAGGAATTTCCTTTAACCCCCGCACCCCCGCACCCCCGCACCCTCTCATCCTCTCTTCTCCTCTTCCTCTCATCCCCTCATCCCTTTTCCCCTTCTACTTTCCATCTCTTATATTTGCTTCAAACTCTGCAATATGAAAATCTGGCTTTCGCTATTTTTCAGCTTATTTCTGGGTACTATTCTGGCTCAGACGGCTTCCTCGCAATTAAAGTTGGTTGATCTGAAACATTTTACAGGTTCGGGTGATCAAAACGTTGAAGGGGTGGTGGCCGGCTCCAATGGGGAGTCTTATGTGATTGTTTCTTGGGAGGATAAGTTTGAATATGGCACGGCCATTAATCTTTCTCCTCCCAATCAGACCATCGACGAGAATCTTATCCTTTTAAAAATAGCCGCCGATGGCAGCATCGATTGGTTTCGTCGCATGCATTCGGCGAGTCGGCTCGACTACCGCGACATGCTCTATGTAGACTCGGTAGGACTTATTGTACTTTTTAATCAGGCGGGAACGGGCTATTACGAATACGGCAGTGGTAATGCCGCGCGCTTTGCCGGCACCGGTGATTTTACCATCGTTAATTATGCACCCAATGGCTCGGTAAATTGGAATCAGCGTTTTGATGCGGATGTGCAGGGGAATTATATTCTTAAAGATGCTTACCTAACACGTAGCGATAGCGGCTTTTTTGTGGCTTTTAGTCACGAAGGCAGTTTTGACGCGGATATCATGACTTCCGGAATTAGTCTTACCGGCGATGGCGGCGGGCTCAACGTAAGTTTGATGGAATACGATTTTCAGCTAAACTTGATTCGTCAGGCCACCTGGACCACCGCGGAAGAGTTGATTGTACAAGAGATAGCTTACAATGGAAGCGATCAAATATTGATGGCCTTTCGATTAAATGGTCAGTTTGATGCCGACCCAAGACCGGGTACAGCCGTACCACTTAGTAGTCCGACCACCGGATGGGGTGGTTCGCATGAGCCCACTAATTACATCATTGCCTTTGATAAAACCAGCCTCGGAGTAGATTGGCATCAGCGCATTCAGAGCTATTATTTCTGCTCTATCGATGAAATGCGGTACGACCAGCGCAAAGACTGGTGGTGGGTAGTAGGGAATTATACCGGCAGTATCCAAACTTTTGATAATCCTGCCTATTCCTACAATCCCGGTGGGGGTAATTCGCCTCAGCCTAGTACTTTCTATTTCGCCTATGATGATAATGGTAGTCGCGCCTTTACGGGGGCTTTGCGCGATTGGAATGCCACCGAATACGCGGCGCAGTTTATACCGACTAGCAATGGCTATTTACTGATGGCCGCCGTGGATAATAACAGCGACTTAGATTTTCGTTTAAATCAGAATCTGAGCAATAGCCGCAATACCGCGGGCGTATTGATTAGTCACTATGATACCAATTTAGTGCGCGAATGGGCCTATGTACGCATGGAGCGACCGATGATTCAGCATTGGGGTACTTGGCAGCATGCCGCCCAACTGGGGACCGATAATTACCTCTTTGGCTTTAGCTCCAATTATTATTCCAGCGTTTTGCCCTTAACGGTGGGACCGGAATTGGATTCGACCCAAATGCTTTTTAATGTTTATGGCGAGGATGCGATACTTGCGCAATGGCGGGCCTGCGGCGGAGTAGATACCACCATTAGCTACCAAGGTGGGGTGTTTTATGCCAATGATACTACCGCCGACCGATACGAATGGATTTCTTGTTTCGATGGTTCGGTTTTGGCTTCGGGCCCCGATCCCTTTTGGCAACCCAATGTACGTACTTGGGCTTATTGCCGGATATTAAAAGATCAATGCGAATACACCAGTTCCTGTATTATTGCGAATGACGTGGGTATGGAAGAATGGGCCGCCCTCTTGGATATTTATCCTAATCCGGCGCAAGACCATTTTACCGTTAATTGGCAAGGCGGAAGTATTTTGGAATTGAACCTTAGTAATAGTCAGGGGCAAATTGTAAAACAATACCAAGTAGCACCGGGCAAGCATATACTAAGCGCGCCTTTTCCTCGGGGAATCTACTTCTTACAAGATGCCAATAATCCCGCTTTTAACCTGAAACTAATCTTACACTAGTATGCGTAAATTTACTCTGCTCGGACTCTTAGTATTCGTATCCATCAGCCTTAAGGCATCCCATTTTATTGGTGCTTATTTCGAATATAAAGTAGATTCGGTTCAACAAGAATTGGAAGTGCGTTTACACGTGATTTTGGATTCCACTGGAATTCCTATGACGCAAACTAGCTTCTTACTGCAAGGTCCGGTTGCTACTAACCTAATTTACGACGGGAATCCCCCGGTTTACTTTCCCATTGGCTCTATAAATTGTACCGGACGCGCCTACTACGAGCGCGTATTTGTGGGCTATGTAAACCTAAACGCCACTGCTATGCAGAGTCCGGGTCGGAAGATCTTTAGCGCCGACTTTGCCTGTTGCAATGCCCCTACCGCCAATGTGGATACCAATAGCGAGCAGTATTTGGAATTATCGATATGGCCCAGTATAGACGTGAACGGTAATTACTATTATCCCGAATTTGACAATACCGGTCGCAACCCCTTAATGGTGCAAAGTGCCTATCCTGACATTCGCAATTATTTGAACTTCGGGCTTAGCGCGCAACCTTTGGGTCGTGATAGCAGTAATCACCGCCTCTTGGATGCGCAGCGAGCAGCCAATACCTCCATGACCTATCAAAGCGGTTATTCTGGAATAACCCCATTGCCCGATCAGAGTGAGGATCCGCGGAATGGAGCCATTATTTACGATCCGCAGCAGCGTATGATTTCTTCCCAAGCGGTGGCCGGTTCCTATAATGCCGGTTTATACCTCTTGCGATTCCGCAATCAATACTTCCGTAATGGGGCACCTTATATTGTAGATGATTGTCTGCCTCTAGTTTATTATTTCGATCGCGATACCACTTTAACCGACAGCCTAGTAACGCAAATTGAGCGTAATGGGCAGAGTTTGGCAACACCCAGAGCCACCCAGGCGATTAGCATAAATGCTGGCTATTTGGAAAATATTCAGCTAGATCTAAATGCTTATGCAGGTTTGGGGGATAGCATTTTTCTCGTGGCTTCCCATCTTAGCTTAGACACGGCCAAGCTCAATTTACCGGCGGGAACTAATTTTAATGTGCCCAGCCTTATTTCTTTGAATCCGGCTCAGAGCCTAAATGCCCTCGATACCAATAAGCTTAGCCTTCAGTTTCAAACGCAGAGGGATAACTTTTTATTCGGACCCAAGCAATACCGGTACACCCTTAATTTTTTGAATGCCCGCTGCGACGGCTTTGCGGCGACGGTGACTATCGAGATAAATTTAGAAGACAAGGCCTTTTTGTTTGCTCCTGCTGCGACTGCTGATAGCCTTATTTATTGCCTTAATACCAATCCGGCCTTAGAGGCCTTAAATGCTCAGAGTGGTGCTTATTGGTCGCCCGGCAGCTGGGTACAAGACAGCACTGCTATTCAAACCCAGCTTAGTGGTAACAATAGTGGCTGGTTATATCTGGTGCGCGCCGATGGACTGCGGCAAGATTCGGTTTATCTTAAAAGTGAAAGTCCGCAGGGCATTTTACCGCTTCAGCCGGGAATTTTCGAAACTATTTACCACAATGCTAGTGCAACTGCCGCCAATCAGACCTGGATGGTTTCTAATCTCATTGAAGTAAAACCCAGTCAGAAGAACCGATTACCCATTTTAGGTTCCGGTACCTATTCTTATGTGAATGATTACGGTTTAAATCGATGTAAGGAATACTCCGACACCTTTACAGTCCAGAACAAATTTCTTTGGAACAACAGCTTTGGAGTCGACCAAGCCTCTATGAACGGCGTAAAGAAGGATACCAGTGTTAACGAGCAATATGCGATCCGCTTAAGCATGCCGAATGATGCACGCTATATCAGTAAAATTTTCTTTTATGGTTTTAGGAATTTAGATCCTAGTCAGCCTAAACCCCTAAAACTAAAGCTTACTACCAGCTATGGTTATCAAGATAGTGCTGACTTTGTGATTTCCAATCAGGGATTTGTCGAGTTTCCAGTCAACTTCGATTTAGGTCCCGGTTTGCAGGCCGAACTAGTAGTGACTATTGGAGCCGGATTGGAATACCAATACATTTTCTACAATCAGGCCGGTTTTACCCGTAACACCCTTCGTTTTAGCGATATGCGTAATGGTCCGGTCGGAGCCAATTTAGCGGTACGTAATTACCGCTTACCCTTGGGTTTCCGTTATAAGGGACAAATAGGTTTAGCCGAGAATGAAGCCCAGCCTGCTTACGATTTGTATCCGAATCCGAGTGCCGGTAAACTTTATTTGAATTGGTACCAAGCAGCGGCTGCTGAAGGGCGAATTTATTCCACTACCGGTCAGCTTTTAAAGCAGATTAAGGTGCAGAAAGGCGCCAATGTATTGGATTTGAATCTTAAGCCAGGGCTGTATTACCTTAATTTTCCTGCCCATCCTCAATGGGAGGCGCGGTCGATTATGATTAAATAGTTTCTAGTTGAAACGAATGGTCTCGCTTTGCGTGCTGAAGATTTTGCCGTCTTCAAGCTCTAGCTCGATGGTAAATTGAAAAAAATCGCTAGCACTGCTCGAATCGGTGAAGCTAATTAACCAATGGCTGATAAATTGATCTTGCCTATTGAGGTGTTCTAAGAAGGCCTCAACATTATAGAATGGATGGCTGTGGTTCTCTGGGCTAAGTCTGATTTTGTCATGGGGAAAATAAGTTCCGGCGGGGATTTGAAATATGTCCTTGTTAGTGAAAAGCCTAAAGTCCTTTACTTTAGTTTTTAACCCTTTTGGGGTAAAAGGCCTATTGCATGCAACAGCATAGCTCGTGCTTACAAGGTCATACATTGCAGCGTATTCAGAGACATATTCATATTCGAGGCTAAGTCTAAGTCGATAGTTCGAAAGTTCAACGGAGCTGCTATCTGCTAGGGGTAATCCATCATAAGAGTTCACGCTGGAAATACCAGTTATTATGCTAAAAACAGGTTCGTGTTTTGGGCAACAAGCGACTATTAGTACCTGAAGAAAACCAAAGCTGCAGATAATGAGGAAAAAGCGTTTGTACAATTTGTTCTTTTCTCTCTAGATGTACAGAATTAGGAAAGGGTTGGAAAGACCTATTCGGCCTCCAATTGCTCCAACATATACTCGGCGAAATCCACTATTTCTAAATCATCGCTTTCACGCATGATAAGGTAGTATTCACGGGCTTTATTGGTATCGCCTTTCATCCTGTAACTGTGGGCAAGGTTGGCGACGATAACCATATCTGCTTCATCTAAACTGCGCGCCTTATCCAGGGAAGCAATCGCCTGATCCCATTTTTCTTCCACCATATAGGTAAGGGCCAAATTGCTGAGACTGACGGTGTGATCGGGGTAATGCTCTAATATTTTATTAGCGATGGCGCGCATATTGGCCATAAGACTATCCTCCTCTGTATTGTACAATTGCAATTGGTAGTCTTGCATGCTGCCCAAGAAATCTTCTTGAGGAGTAGGGCTAAAGTCAGAATTATGCTCCCAGAGCCATTGATTGTCGATTTCTACGGAGTAGTCGATAGTGTTGAGGATGGCAGAGGTAAAGCGTCCCCAGTTCTGAGTCTGGCCAAGCACATAAATTTTACCAAAGCGCAAGTCGAGTCGATTGGGGTAATGATCTAAACCCTCGTCCAATAGGTTTATCGCTTCTAATACCTTGGCTTCATCGTAGCTAATGCGCGAATGAATATAGCCTTCGACATTGCCATTGGAATCGAGGATGGTCATGGCTTCGTCGCTTGCGGCCTCCGGACTAATTTCTAAAAGTTCGGTGCGCGCTAAATTTACGTGGTAGTTAAAGGCCGCGGCATAGTATTCGGCTGCTGGAGGCACCGGACTACTGGCTTTCCAGTTTTCAAGCACTTCCAATTGTTTTATACTGTCCTTTTCGTTTAAGGCTTGGTAGAACTGACTTTGGAAATCTTGGGCCAAGAGGAATTGGGGCAGGGCAAAGGCTAAGAGAAGTAGTTTATTCATGAGGATAAAGATGCTAAATATTGTTGGATGAAGACTAAGTGTAATTAGTACACTTATAATAAATGTGTATATTGCTCATTCGAAAAAAACATCAAGACGGAAAGTCTCAATTAAATAAGATTAAAGATGAAAACACCTCAAGCAATTCAATGGAATCAGTATTTGGTGAATGGCGAATTAAAAACTTGGTCGGGGGATTTTGAGCAAGTATACTCGCCAGTAGGGGAGGTAGATGAAGAAGGCAAAGTAGATCGCATTCATTTAGGTAAAGCCCCATTATTAGATACCGCGGCGGGTATGGAGGCCTTGGCGGCCGCCAAGCAAGCTTATAATAATGGTCGGGGTGCTTGGCCCACCGCTAGTTCGGAAGATAGGGTGCAGGCGATGGAGAAGTTTTTGGAGATCATGATTTCCAAGAGAGAGGAGGTAAGTGAAATGCTGATGTGGGAAATCGCCAAAAACCACAGCACTGCTTATAAAGAATTTGACCGCACGGTTGATTATATCCGCGATACCATCGAAGAGTTTAAAGCTATGCAGCGCGATGGTTCGCAATTGGCTTCGAAGGACGGCGTATTGTCTCAGGTACGCCGCGGACCCTTAGGAGTGGTCCTTTGCTTAGGCCCCTATAATTATCCTCTCAATGAAACCTTTTGTTTATTGATTCCCGCTTTAATGATGGGTAATACCGTCATCTTTAAGCCGGCTAAATATGGGGTTTTACTCTTAACACCCTTGGTGGAAGCCTTTAGGGAAGCCTTCCCACCGGGAGTGGTAAACATTGTATTTGGTAGAGGACGCACCTTGGCGGGACCCATTATGGCCACTGGTGATATTGATGTATTGGCATTAATCGGAAATTCGAACAGTTCCAATGCCCTGGTGGCTCAGCACCCCAAGCCCAACCGTTTGCGACAAATATTAGGTTTGGAAGCTAAGAACCCCGCCATTGTTTTTGAAAATGCCAATTTAGATTTAGCGGTTAAGGAATGCCTAAATGGCGCCCTTAGTTATAATGGTCAGCGATGCACCGCCTTAAAGCTTCTCTTTGTCCATCGCTCGGTGGCGGATGACTTTGTAGCGAAGTTTAGTGCTGCGGTAGATGCCTTGCAACTGGACCACCCCTTAAAGAATAGTCCTTTAACCCCATTACCGGAAAAGAATAAGGTAGCGGCGATGGAAGATTATGTTTCCGATGCTCTCGCCAAAGGAGCGCAGCAAGTCAATGCCAAAGGCGGCCGGATAAACGACACCTCCTTCTTTCCTTCGGTTTTGTATCCGGTAGACGCCAGTATGCGTATTTTCCATGAAGAGCAATTTGGTCCGGTGGTTCCGATTGTAGTGTACGACGATTTGGAGGAAGTGATGAGCAGCATTGCCCAGTCCGATTATGGCCAGCAGTGCAGCCTCTTCAGCGAAGATCATGCTACCATTGCCTATGCAGTAGACCATATGGTAAATCAGGTATGTCGAGTAAATATCAATGCTAGTTGTCAGCGTGGCCCCGATTACCTACCCTTTACCGGTCGCAAGGACAGCGCGGTAGGAACCCTCAGTGTGCACGACGCCCTGCGTTCCTTTTCCATTCGAACCTTAGTGGCCACCGATGTGAGTCAGAAGCCATTGATACGCCAAGTGCTATCCAGCGGGGACAGTAATTTTATGACTACGGATTATTTGTTGTAGACCGAGCTTAGAGGCCTATTTTAAGCTTTGATTAAAGACTCCTCAAACTAGGTTTTTAGTCTACATTGATGGTCTACCACCCTGATTAGCATCACCTTAGAATGATTCTAAGGAGTTTTTCTCGTATCTTTAATAGAGCCTAAATCAGGCTTTATTAATTTCTTATCTCATGAAATCGCCTAGGTCTTTCTTTCGTTCCGTAGGCCGTATTCATTTCAGGTTTTTACTATTGACTGCGGTACTATTAGTTCTGTCCACTTTTGCCTGTACTAAGGATGATGATAATTTTTACCGTGAGCGCCGTGTTGAAGGCAGGATAAGCTTTTTAGATGTTCAGCAAGCGCGCGGATTTGCAATTGGTTTAGATGAAGGGGCTGGTAAGTATGCCAACCTAGATCCGAGCAGTACTACTTTATTTAAGATAACCGAAAATGGGGTGGTTCAAGAAATCCGCTACTGGATAGTAGACACGGTGTATATCGAAACCAAAGAGGGTACCGAGATGCGGATTGATTCTACCGAAGCAAGTGATTTCATTTACCCGGTATTTTTACTGCCCGCAGGTGAGGATTTCTTAATCGCTTGTTTTAATGAAGCAGATTCTGCTAATCCTGAACTTTTCTATGAATACGACTATTTGGTGCGCCTCGCCGATGGGAAGGTTTATCAATTGCCTTATGGTTATCGACCTCTGTACCAAGAGTATATGTTTGGCGGGATGTTTAAGAATGAAGGTCCGGAGGTATTAGTGCAGCAAGATGATGCTGGAAACATCTATTATATTGGCAAGGGCGATATCCTTAAGATTAATGTTCAAAATCCGGAGAACATACAGGTAGAGCAGCTTACCAATGTTGGCGGCGGCGGTGAAGGCGTGAGTAATTTCCGAGTAAATGGTGCGGGATCTCTGTTGTTTAATGCCGGCGGAGTAAGCACGGGTGTATTAACACGGATGCGATTTACCAATGGTGCATTAGCTTATCCTAGTGAGGATGTGATTCCTTTTTGGTTGGGCTTCGATAATGAATTCTATTTTGCTAATACTCAAGCGAGCGGATCCGCGGCTTATGCCCGGGCACCATTTATTAAGAGACTGGAGACTACTAATAATCAGTTAAGTTATGTAACCATAGATTCCATTGGTCACCCAGAAGCTTTAGAATGTCACTTAGACGGTTCATTTTTATTCCGTTTAAAAGCGCATAACAAAATAGTTGCCATGCAATTAAGTGATCACATGGGGCAGAAAGGAAAGGTGGTTTCAGAGGTTTATAATAATACCATGGCAGTACAAAGCTCTTTGATGAGTAATTTAGGGATTAGTCAGGTATTATTTAGTGCCCATTCCGATAACTTTTATTACCTCAGTGGCTTTAATGCTAATCAACCCGTAGTGCTTAAAGTTGACCCAACAAACTTCCCCCATACAGCAAGCTCATTATTGCCAACCGGAGCCTATGATGTGAGTATGATGACAGTTAGCGCCGACGATTATCTACTAATCGGTGCCCTTCGTATGTCGGATGGTAATCAGGTTATTATCCAAATTGATCCCAGTGGTAATCAAACGGTGATGTCCGATATCGGCCTTTCAATCTACCAGTTGATAAGTGTGAATTAAGCATTGTTCTATATTTGAACTAAAGCCAATTTATGGAGTACTTGATAGAGAACGCGTTTTTACAGGCCACAATCGAATCGACTGGTGCTGAATACGCTCTCTTAAAAACAAGGCCACTGGTGAGGAATATATCTGGCCTATAAAGCCTGAGGTTTGGGCTTCTAGTTCGCCAGTGCTGTTCCCTGCGGTTGGTACCGTAAAGGATGCGAAAGTCTTGCATAAAGGAAAGGAGTATGCTTTACCCAAACACGGTATTATTCGCAATAATGAGCAATTATTGGTAGGGCAGCCGGCGCCTCATCATTTGGTCTTTTCTTTAGAAAGCAGTGTTCGAACCAAAAGTCTATACCCCTTTGATTTCCGCTTTGAAGCGCATTATGAGCTGCAAGCTTCTAGTCTGTTGATGCGCTATCGTATTGAAAATCGAGGTAGTGAAGATTTATATTATAATGCGGGAGGACATACTGCCTATTATTGCCCCTTAGACCAGTGGCAATTGAATGATTATTTCATTGAATTTCCGGGAAAAAACAAGCTTATCGCCGAGACCTTAGATCCAGAATCCTTGCTCTTGGGCTATGCACAAAGGGAGATTAGCCTCAACAATGGACAATTGGCATTGAGCGAAACTACTTTTAAACGCGATGCCTTGGTTTTTGCCGATGTCGACTGCGATGCGGTGCGCTTAGCCCGCCAGGGTGAGGCTAAAGGCCTCCAAGTGAAATTTAGTGGCTTTCCCCATCTAGCCTTATGGGCCAAGCCTGGTGCCGATTATGTTTGCATTGAGCCTTGGTTAGGTTTACCCGACCGAGTGGATGCACCTCTCGAAATTTCAGAAAAACCGAATTATACGAAACTTGCGGCTGGGGAGACTCAGAGTTTGTTGATTGAGACTGTGATTGAATAGAGCCTAGAATTTAGAATCTAGAGTCTAGAAGAAGATCCGTCTAAACTCTAGATTCTAGATTCTAAATTCTTGCCAAAGGCAATTACTCTACCCAATCCGCAATAAACAGATTCGTATTACGGGTTCCCCCATTATTACGGTTTGACGAGAAGATTAACTTCTTACCATCGGGACTAAACATAGGGAAAGCATCAAACTGCTCGTCTTGGGTAATTTGTTCCAAACCAGTACCGTCTACATTAATCATAAAGAGGTTGAAAGGGAACCCACGACGACTACGGTGATTAGAGCTAAAGATGATTTTCTCCCCGCTAGGGTGGAAGAAAGGCGCCCAATTGGCATTGCCTAAATCGGTTACTTTAGTAAGTTCACTACCGTCTACATTGCAAACGTAGATTTCCATGGCCGAAGGTTTTACCAGATCACGGGACAATAAATCTTTGTATTCGGCTTGTTCCTCCTCGGTTTCGGGGCGGGAAGCGCGGAATACCAGCTTTTTGCCATCGGGTGAAAAGAAAGCGCCGCCATCATAACCTAAACCGGTAGTAACCTGACGCTTATCGGATCCATCTAAGTTCATGGTCCACAATTCCAAATCCCCCGAACGGGTAGAGGTAAATACGATTTTATCGCCATTGGGAGATACGGTGGGCTCGGCATCGTAGCCTGGCTCGGTGGTTAGCGTATCAATGATATTACCTTCTAGGTCGGCAACAAAGATGTCGTAGCTATCGTAAATAGGCCATACATAGCCTAGTTCGCGGCCTGGTTCGGGCGGACAAGCCTCGCCGCCTAAGTGGGTAGAAGCATACACGATGGTAGTATCACCAGGCATAAAATAAGAGCAAGTAGTACGCCCCATACCGGTGCTAATCATCGGCGGCTTTTGCTCCATCAAGTTATCGTCCTCAATATTGAAATAAAAGATTTGGTCGCATTCCAATCCCCACTGGTCCCAATTACTTTGGAACACAGCTTTGCTGCCGTCAAAACTGAAATAGGCTTCGGCATTATCGCCACCATCGGTAAGCTGACGAATATTGGCTAAATGAGATTCGCCTTCATAGGCCAATGAATTTTCGGTCGCAAGGCTATCGATAGCTTCATTGCCAGTGCTATCTTGTTCTCCTTTAGGAGCATTGTTACAAGCTGCGGCTACCGCTAGCAAAGCGAAAATACTAGTCCATTTTTTCTGCATCTTCTTTCTTTTGTTTGGTGGGGACCGGGTCGTAGCCCGATGTGCCCCAAGGGTGACATTTTGATAATCGTTTTAATCCTAACCAGGTTCCCTTTAAGGGTCCCCATATTTGTATAGCTTGAACGGTATACTCGGAGCAAGTGGGGCTATGGCGACAAGAGCCTGGAGTTAAGGGCGAAATCACCAATTGGTAGAATCGCACCAGAGCTATAAAGGGCCAAGCCACAATGCGCCGAAGTATCCTCACACCTTCACACTGTAAGTACTACCGTCCTTGCCGTCTTTTACCACAATTCCAGCGGCGGCAAGCTTATCGCGAATGGCATCGCTTAGGGCGAAGTTGCGATCAGCTCTGGCTTGCATGCGCAGGTCGAGTAGAATTTGTACTACTTCATCTAATTTATTTCCGCTTTGCTCGGCGCTACTGATGTCTTCTAATCCAAGCACATCAAATAGGAAGCTGCGGAAGGTTTCCTTCAATAAATCTAAATCCGATGCCGATAAACCGGCCTTGTTTTCTTGTGAGTTGATGAAACGCGCCGCCTCAAATAATTGGGAAATCAAAATAGGCGTATTGAAATCATCATTCATGGCCGCATAACAAGACTGGCGCCAAGTGGCCACATTAAAGTCGGCCGTAGTGCCTCCCGCCTCTAAGCCTTGTAACTTATGATAGGCACTCATCATACGTAAGTAGCCTTTCTCTGCGGCAAGCAGAGCATCATTACTAAAGTCGAGTTGCGAGCCATAATGCGCCTGCATCATAAAGAAACGCACCACCGTTGGGTGGAAGCCTTTGTCGAGCTTATCGGAGTTTCCACTAAAGAGCTCAGCCGGACTTAAAGTATTGCCGGTGCTCTTACTCATTTTTTGGCCATTGAGGGTGAGCATATTGCCGTGCATCCAAAAGCGTGGACCTTTATGACCAGTTCCTGCTTTGTTCTGGGCAATCTCACATTCATGGTGCGGGAATTTTAAATCCATTCCGCCGCCGTGAATATCAAATTCTTCGCCTAAGTATTTAGTACTCATCACCGAGCACTCTAAGTGCCAGCCTGGGAAACCTTCACCCCAAGGGGAGTTCCAGCGCATAATATGGCTAGGACTGGCTTTTTTCCAAATAGCAAAATCTAGGGGCGACTCCTTTTCACTCTGTGCATCGAGTTCTCGGGTACCGCTTATTAACTCATCGATTTTACGACCACTCAGTTCCCCGTAGTTTTCGGTCTCATTGTATTTCTCAACATTGAAATATACCGAGCCATTTTTCTCGTAGGCCAATCCTGCTTCGATGATCTTTTGGATCATGTCGATCTGCTCTACAATATGGCCGGTAGCGGTAGGTTCGATGCTAGGCGGAAAATTGTTGAACTGTTCCAAGACTTTATGGAAGTCGATGGTATAGGTCTGCACAATTTCCATCGGCTCCAATTGCTCTAAACGAGCGCGTTTAGAAATTTTATCCTCGCCCTCATCGGCATCACTTTCAAGGTGGCCGGCGTCGGTAATATTACGCACATAGCGCACCTTATAGCCTAGATGCGTAAGGTAGCGGTATACCATGTCGAAAGAAATGAAAGTACGACAGTTGCCAAGATGCACTTCACTGTATACGGTAGGTCCACATACGTACATTCCCACATGCGGGGCATTGGGGGCTTCGAACTTCTCTTTTTTCCGACTGAGCGAGTTGGATATCATCAACTCGTTTTCTTGGTATAAGGCCATTTTATTTAAGATTTAGGCTCCGAAATGGGTGTCTAAATTGATGTAATCGAGGAAATCTCTTTTCTTTTCTTCATTTTGGAAGGCACCACCGAACTCAGCGGTTACGGTGCTACTTTCGATGTCGCGAATGCCGCGCGAGTTAACACAAAGGTGCTTCGCGTCAATAACGCAGGCTACATCTTCGGTACCCAACGCTTCTTGAAGGGCGGCGACAATTTGCTTGGTCATACGCTCCTGTACTTGGGGACGCTTGGCATAATAATCGACAATACGATTCATTTTGCTTAGACCAATTACGCGACCCTTCGAAATATAGGCCACATGGGCGCGGCCTACGATAGGCAGGAAATGATGTTCGCAGGTAGAGTAAACCACGATGTTCTTCTCCACCAACATTTCGCCGTATTGGTATTTATTATCGAAGGTGCTGGTGCTCGGCTTTCGGTCGGGATGTAAACCGCCAAAAATCTCTTGCACAAACATTTTAGCAACTCGTTTGGGAGTGCCCTTTAAACTGTCATCAGTAAGGTCAAGGCCCAAGGTATTCATGATCTTCTCGAAATGCCCTTGAATTTCTTCAATTTTCTCTTGATCACTCTTTGCAAAGGCATCCTCACGAAGGGGGGTCTCTATGCTTCCACTGGAAACGTGCATATCACCGCGTTCTTCGTGTTGGTCTATAGAATTGTCTTTATTCACTTTCAATTAATTAGCCTTTCAAGCCCTAATTTGCTTGAGCCTGCAAAGGTAATATAAAATGCAGGCTTAGTCGGGGCTAGATGCCTGCTTTTAAAAGCGCTTGAATTTATTATAGAGGATAGCTATAAAAAATCCCGAGCCTTCGTTTTTTGCGAGGACTCGGGATTAAGCTTGATTGGCTTTTGCTATTAATCCATGTCGCCTTCTAAATAAGGGGCGCCACTGTTTAATAATATGCTGTAGAAGCGATCTAAATCTTCTTCTAATCCATTGATCTTAGTTTGCAATGGCAGTCGCTCTTGGTTTAGGATGCGTACATTTTTACGCTGCTCTCCAGTAGGCGCCGAACTAGTCGCGTAGCTATTGTATACGGCCGAATTAAGACGTTCCATTAAGCTAGGTACTTGCTCAAACTCTTCCCGTCTTAGGATAGGATCTCCGTTAAGCTTAAGATCCAATACTTCTAAGTCACTAGCTATTTTTTGCAGATCATTCAAAATAGTAAGCGGGGCCCCCGGAGTATTACGGGCCAAAGCTTTTAATTCGCTGGCGCGTTTTTCCAGTTTGCGATGTTTGGCATTAAGCGCCACCATTTCACGGCGAATAGTTTCGATGCTGTCTTGGAAAACTAAAAGCTTGTCGTAATCATCGGCTTTAAAACTATTGTTGTTTAACCAACGCAAGCGGAATTCCTCTTTCACATTTAGTGGGAGCAAGGTGCCGTTTTCACTGATAAAGACTTCTACACTGTAGGTGCCTGGGGCGGCTAAATTCGCTCCATAAGCTTTGGTGAAAGGCTCACCGTTGGTACTAGCATAGGAGCGGTTGCCTAAGGTTCCATCCCAATTGTAAGACCCGATTCCTTTCTTAGGGCGGGCGGTAAAACGACGAATCTCCTTGTCTTCGCTATTGCGGATCACAAATAATAGGTAAGTTGATTCTTCATTTTCTTCGGCTCGAAGCTCTTCGAGGCTAGGGTAAACAATGTCCTGACCAGCTTCTCTGGCTTTTTTCTCGTTCTCCTTTCTTTTAGCCTTAATTCCCTTGGGTAGATCTTTAAGGTAAAGGCTAAAGTTCGCCCCGCGTTCGGCATTGGGGGCCGCGTAATAACTGGCACCCATAAAGCCCTTCTGGCCATAGCCAAGCGGAGAAGCTTCGAAGAAAACCAAGGCATCTTTAACTGGGAACAGGTGGGCCTCTTTTTCCAAATTACTTTGGTTTAGATCGCGTAAGGGGCTGTAATTATCCATTACATAAAACCCACGACCAAAGGTGGCTAGAACCAAATCGTTTTCACGACGCTGAATCTCTAAATCGCGCACCGCAATAGTAGGGAGCCCGTTCTTTAATTGACGCCAATTGCCACCGCTATTGTTGGTGAAGAATACACCGAATTCGGTCCCGATGAAGAATAGGTTTTTATTTACATGATCTTGACGCATGGTAAATACCGAACCTCTTTCTGGTAAATCGCTGTGCATGGTAGTCCAGGTTTTACCCTTATCGGTCGACTTTAACACATAAGGCTTAAAGTCACCGTTCTTATGATTGTTGAATAAGGCGTACACCGTATTCTCATCGTAGAGATCAGCCAATACTTGGTTTACGTAGGTGTTTTTAGGGATGCCGGGGAATTCCGAGATCTTGGTCCAATTAGCACCCCCATCTTCACTAATGTGGATGAGGCCATCGTCGGTGCCTACATAGAGTAAGCCTTCTTTTAAGGGTGATTCATCTAAAGCGACAATGTTTCCATAAATGGTGGTTGATTTGTCGTAGGCAATGGCGTCTACCGATTGCACTTCGCCCATAACTTTTAGTTTGTGGCGGTCGATCTGCTGACTCAAATCGGGTGAAATTACCTCCCAATTATTTCCACGATCGTCGCTGCGGAAAACCTTATTGGCCGCGAAGTACAAGCGCTTGTGATTATGGGGGCTTATTAAAAGTGGGGCATCCCAATTCCAACGGTAGGCCGCTTCATCTTTAGCTGGACTAGGTTTAATTCCTACACTTTCACCCGAGGCTCGATCGTAGCGAACTAGCCATCCATACTGGGCCTGAGCGTAAACAATATTTGGGTCCTTTGGATCTACTTGCGATTCGAAGCCATCACCAGTATTGGTAACGTACCAATCGGAGTTAACTACGCCGCGGGAGTTAATGGTCTGACTAGGTCCACCTAAACTAAAGTTATCCTGCGTACCGCCGTAAATATTATAAAAGGGGGCATCGTAATCTACCGCCACCCGATAGAACTGGGTTACGGGAAGATTGGGTTTAAAATGCCAGCTCTCACCGGAATCGTAGGTTTCGTACAAACCACCGTCGCAACCCGCAATCATTTGGCGCGAGTCATTGGGGTTTATCCATAAACAGTGATTATCAACGTGCTTATTTCTTTCGGGAACGCGGTTCCAGGTTTTACCGCCATCCTTACTAACATGCATATAGGTGTCCATGCTGTAAATGACATCCATATCGTTGGGGTCTACCACGATTTCTACATAGTAATTACCACTAGTAGCATAATCATCTAGCTTGCTAAAACTAGCGCCTTGGTCATCGCTACGGTAAAAACCGTGACCTTCGATCATGGCGTAAATGCGATTGGGGTCTTGTTTGGGAATAGCAATAGAGATACGGCCTTTTTCACCCGGTAATCCGCCAAGTTTGTTCCAGGTCTTTCCGCCGTCGGTCGACTTGTAAATATCACTTTCCTTACCACCACTCACATAAGTCCATACGTGACGACGACGTTGATGCGCGGTAGCATACATGATTTGGGGATTGGAAGGGTCGAAATGCACCTCGTTGAAGCCCGTGTTTTCGGATACTTCCAAAACTAAGTCCCAGTTAGCACCGCCATCAGTAGTTTTATAAATTCCCCGTTCGCCACCGGCGCTCCATAGTGGACCATAGGCCGCAACGAAGACTACATTGCTATTGTTAGGATGCACGGCTACCATGCCTATGTGCTCCGAGTTTTTGAGTCCGACGTTTTTAAAGGACTTACCGCCGTCTTCCGATTTGTAGAGGCCATCGCCAAAAGGCACTGAGCGCTGGTTGTTATTTTCACCCGTACCTACCCAAACGATATTGGTGTTGTTTGGGTCAATAGTAACACAGCCAATGGAGTAGGAGCTGTAATTGTCGAAAATAGGCTTAAAGCTTACCCCGTGGTTATTGGTTTTCCATAAACCGCCGCTGGCTACACCAACGTAGTATTCGCTATGGTCATTGGGGTTCACCGCAATGTCGGCAATACGCCCAGAAGTGAGCGCAGGGCCTACTTCGCGAAAGGATAAGCCAGAGAGGCCTACCTCCTTGCTTAAATCTTTCTGAGCTAAAAGGTTAAGGCTGAGAAATCCTAGGGCTAGGACGAAGTAACGTTTCATAATCTTCAATTAAATTCTGGGAGGTCGAAGTTATGAAATAGAACTAAGTCATGCTCGGCTTTCTCGAATTGCCCTCAAAAGCGGCAAGGGAAGCCTGAAAGCTTAGGTTTTTAAATGAAAAAGCCCCCGACCTTTTGGGGTCGAAGGCTCTCCGTAATGCTAAATGTTTTGGCTTTAAAACTTGTAGGTTACGCCGGCTACAAAGCGCATAAACTCGGTGTCGAGATTAAGATCTTGCAGAACTTCTATTCCCTCACCACTTTGGCTATCTATTCCACGGTAAATTACCTGATTACGATTGTAGCTGGTGCTTACTGCGCTTAAGCTGATGTTCCAAGGTCCATGTTGATAGCCCAGGCCTCCGCTAATATCGCGACGATCGCCTAAAGTCTCGTCTTGCACCCCTTCTTTATACATTGATTGGTCTAGACGATAGCCACCCCGCACAAAGAACTGGCCTAATTTCCATTCAACCCCAGCGGCAATGGTTTGTCGCCCATCGCGGTAGAAGTCATCCAAGGCCGGTTGGAATTCGTTTCGCAAAAGATTTTCGTCGATATTAAAGCTATTGAAATTGGTGTACAAACGATTCGAAGATGAACTTTGATATTGATAATCGATACTTAGCAAGAATTGCTTTCCTAGTAGTGTGGCTAGACCAGCTCTAAATACAGAGGGAGTACGTAAGCGGTATTGGTATTGATCGGTAGTAAGAGTGGCACTGGCGGTTTGGGTGCTTACGCCTGAAAATGGGGCTTCCGCAAAACTGGCATTAATATCGGTTTCGTAAACCTGATTAACGGTATACCAGCTATTGCTTTGATACGAAAGTCCTAATCGAAATTCGGGAATCGGCGTATAAATGAAACCTAGCTTAAAGTTGAAACCGGTGGCGCTAATATCATTTAAACGACGGAAAGTATATTGGTTAGCGCTGTAAGGTGCACTTGAATAATTGAGTAGGTTTTCGGTTATGAACTCTTCACGGCGGTAGGTCAGAGTTGGGAAGCCCAAGCTAAGGCCGTAGTAGAATTTCCCTTCTCTTTCCATGGCAAAGGCAATGTTGGTTTCATTAGCCGAACCATTCTGGTTAAAAGTGTAGTTGAGGTCTGAATTGGCAATAAGGTTTCCATTAATCATTTCGCCATAGGCAAAACCTGTGCCGTCGGCCAATATATTATCATTACTATCGGATACCAAGATGTAAGCATCCCAGGCAGCATAAGCGTCGTTGCTAATAAGATCCACGTTTTGTCCTGCACTGCTTTCCGCCCAATACTGGCCAAGGGTATAATCATTGCTTAAGCCATTTATCGCGAAGTTTCGATTGAAGTCGGCTAAGCGGTTTACACTGATGGCAAAAGAAAAGCGATTGTCTTTGTTTTTTCCCAGGGAGAGGTTTAGTCCAAAGTTTTCAAAGCTGATGTCGAAATCCTCAACAGTGCCATTAGTCTGGTAAAAATTAGTGTAGTCGAAATACTTGTTGTTTACCCCTAAACTAAAAGAGAGATTGCTGAATTGATTGACTGCTCCGGCAGCGGGATTAATGCCTATGGCGCTAGGGTCGTTGCCGAGAGCCGTAAAGGCGCCCCCCATTGCTACAAATCGGGGGCTGCCATTAAGGTCTCTATGATGAAATAATTCAACGTCTTCAACAGTTTGAGCGTGTAGCCCGAAAGCTAGGCTCATCGTTAGTAGAACAGCTAGTTTTTTCATTCTTCGTTTTTCGAATTGCACAGGAAAATGATCTACACTTAGCCTCTGCCGCCACGGCTAGAGCTAGAGCTGCGGCTAGAGCCGGAACTTCTTGAGCTACCTGAAGAAGAGCGACTGCTGCCTGAAGAGCGATAGCTGCTGCCACTGCTTCTACCGGAGCGAGAGGGACTCACTCCAGAAGAGCGAGAAGATCCGCTGCGCGATGGGCTGTAGCTACGACTGCTATTAGAAGGCGTGTAGCTACGGCTATTTCTACTGCTATTACTTGGAGTAGCGCTGCGATTGTAAGAATTGCTGCGACTCGAGTTATTAGAGCGGTAGCTAGGTGTAGACCTTTGCGTCTGACTTCTACTATTGAAAGAACGGTTGCGCTCACTACGACTTTGGTAGGTCGGGCTAGAGCTGCGTTGCGGACTAGTGCTTCGGTAGTTTCCGCTATTGCGGCTGCTACTAGGGCGACTAGTTCTTACCTGGGTAGCACGGCGAGTGCTATTTGCGTTATTGCTGCGGGTAGCACTGCTACGGTTCGGAGAGCTACTGCGGTTAAGCTGACTACTAGCGCGAGAAGTAGTACTGCGATTAGTAGCTACATAGCGACTACTACGGTTGCTGCTGGCAGTACGGCTAGTGCTAACTCTTTGTGCAGAAGCACTGCGGTTGTTTAAGCTGCTATTGCTAAAGCGACTACTTCGAGCAGTACGGCTGCTAACATTAGCTTTTCCGTAAGGACTGCGTACTTCATTCCGATTGCTACGAGCGGTATTGGTTTTGTAGCGATTGCTTCTGCTGTTGTTGGCATAAGCGGTACGTCTACTTATATTATAACCTGGGTGGATGTTGTAAGAACCACTGCGGCCACCGATTCCGCGTACTCCGGTGTAAACGCGGTTACGTCCACCCCAAATCATATCGTTGTTTGCGTGCCAGTACCCATTTTGATATCCGGCCCAGTAGGCATTGTAGCTATTCCAACCACCGGCCCATGGACGACGCCAAGGATTTCCCCAGCCGGCTCCCCAGCCATTGTTCCATCCCCAGCCGGCATGCCATCCCCAAGCACTGTTCCAGCCGAAGTTCCAACTTGGTCCCCAGGCACTACAATACCAAGGGTCAAAGAAAGGATCGTAGAAGGGAGTATAGTTCCAAGCCCAGCTGTTCCAGTACAAGCCAGTGTTCCAGCCAGGATAGCGTAAAGATGGGCTATTGTAATAGTTGTTTACGATTACGTTTCCATTTCCTGCTGCAGCCATATTAGCCCCAGAGTTATCATTAGGATCGTAATAGTTTAAATCTTGATTTTGATTTTGTCCCGATGGATCTACATCCGACAATGAAAAGTCATCGCCCGCATTGTTGGTGGCTACGGGAGCGGAAGCACCGCCGCCATAAATTCCATCGTTGTAATAATTGTTAACCACGGGCTGCTTCGAGCTACATGCTCCAAGGCCCAGTGAGGCTCCGATTAATAATGCGATTAGCTTTTTCATGACTTATTCATTTTAGGGATTTGTTAAATAATTAGCTTTGCCATGATTATAGTTTGCAAACTCCATACCAAGATACAAATTAATGGCTCAGAAGTTAACAAAGCGCGACGAGGACTATTCGAAGTGGTATAATGAATTAGTAGTAAGAGCGGACCTTGCAGAGAATTCTGCGGTGCGCGGATCGATGGTAATTAAGCCTTATGGCTATGCGATTTGGGAGCGTATGCAAGGCGAATTGGATCGTAAGTTTAAAGAGACGGGTCACGAGAATGCTTACTTCCCACTTTTCATTCCTAAATCATTTTTTTCTAGAGAGGCTAGTCACGTCGAAGGTTTTGCCAAAGAATGTGCGGTGGTTACGCATTACCGTCTAAAAAATGATGAGGAAGGAAAAGGAGTAGTGGTGGATGAAAATGCGCGCTTAGAAGAAGAGCTTATTGTACGTCCTACTTCTGAAACTATTATTTGGGATACTTACAAGAACTGGATTCAGTCCTACCGCGATTTACCCCTAAAAATAAATCAGTGGGCCAATGTGGTGCGCTGGGAAATGCGTACCCGCTTATTTTTGCGCACTGCCGAATTTCTTTGGCAGGAGGGGCACACTGCCCATGCCACACGCCAAGAAGCGGTAGAGGAGGCCGAATTGATGTTGAAGGTATACGCGGACTTTGCTGAGAACTTTATGGCTATTCCCGTTATTCAAGGTTTAAAAACGGAGAGTGAGCGATTTGCCGGGGCCGAAGAAACCTATTGCATCGAAGCTTTAATGCAAGATGGAAAAGCACTACAGGCTGGAACCTCACATTTTTTAGGACAAAACTTTGCCAAGGCCTTTGATGTGAAATACGCCTCTAAAGAAGGTAAAGAAGAATATGTTTGGGCTACCTCCTGGGGTGTTTCAACCCGTTTGATGGGGGCCTTAATTATGACTCATTCCGATGATCAGGGCTTGGTGCTACCCCCAAATTTAGCGCCGCATCAAGTGGTGATTGTACCTATATATAAAGGAGAGGAGCAGTTAGCCCAGATTTCCGAAAAAGCTTTGGAGATTAAGCAAAGCTTGGAGCGAATTGGTATTCGAGTAAAATTTGATAACCGCGACACCCATAAACCAGGCTGGAAATTTGCCGAATATGAATTAAAAGGGGTGCCATTGCGAATTGCCATTGGTCCGCGTGATCTTGAAAAAGGAACGGTGGAACTTGCCCGTAGAGATACCCTAAGCAAAGAATTTACCGCGGTTGAAGGTTTGACTGATAAAGTAGAGGGCTTGCTGGCAGAAATACAGGAGAACCTCCTAGCTAAGGCTAAAACTTATCGTGAAGAACATACCTACACGGTAGATAGCTGGGAAGATTTTAAAGCGAAGATTGAAGCTGGTGGCTTTGTGATGGCCCATTGGGATGGTACTGCAGAGACCGAAGAGCGCATAAAGGGAGAGACGAAAGCCACCATTCGTTGTGTTCCAATTGACCAAGAGGAGGAAGAGGGACAATGTGTGTACTCTGGAGCCCCTTCAAAAGGTCGGGTAGTATTTGCAAAAGCCTATTAATTGTAGCTTGATAATCAGTCTCTTGTGAAAAAATCACTTTTTCGCTTAATTTTTTTCTCAGAGACGTTTGCACAATTCGAAATTGGCTTTACATTTGCAAACCCAAATTTGAACGGGAAACATAAGGCCCCTTCGTCTATCGGTTAGGACGCCAGGTTTTCATCCTGGAAAGAGGAGTTCGATTCTCCTAGGGGCTGCAAGGAAAAAGATTATGGCAAACCACAAGTCAGCATTAAAAAGAGTTCGCGCTAACGAAAAAAAGCGCGTTTTGAACAAGTATCAACACAAAACCACTCGTAACGCGATTCGCGATTTACGTGCTGAGGAAAACAAAGCTGAAGCAGCTAAGCGTCTTCCTGAGGTAATGGCAATGATTGATAAGCTTGCAAAGAAGAACATTATTCACAGCAACAAGGCGTCTAACTTGAAGTCAAAATTGACAGTTCACGTTAACGGTTTGTAAGAATTGTTTCGAACAAATTAAGGCCCTTCCTTTTGGAAGGGCTTTTTTTGTTTCTGAACTTTGTGAAAAAGATCCAGTGGTAGCAGAGAATCTAGATGCGATAAAAGCCAGCCTTTCTCCAGGCGTAGAACTAGTAGCGATTTCCAAGACCAAGCCGGTATCGGCCATTGAAGAGGCTTATGAGGCGGGTCAGCGCATCTTCGGTGAAAACCGTATTCAGGAAATGGCCGAGAAATACGAGCAGCTGCCTAAGGACATTCAATGGCATATGATTGGTCATGTACAGGATAATAAGATTAAGTACATGGCTCCCTTTGTTTCTTTGGTACATGGCATGGACAAGGAAAAAAGGTTGAAGGCCCTAAATAAAGAAGCGGCGAAAGTGGATCGCCGTATCGATTGTTTGGTGCAAATTCATATTGCGGAAGAGGATAGCAAGTTCGGTTTCGATGAGTCCGAAGTATTCGCTCTCTTTCAAAAGGATTTAGAGCAATTGTATCCCCATATTCGCATTTGTGGCCTCATGGGTATGGCTACTTTTACCGAAGATCAAGATCAGGTACGAAGAGAATTCCAGGGTCTTAAGCGGCTTTTTGATCGCATAAAAAGCGAGCACTTCCCAAAGGATTATTTTAAAGTGTTATCGATGGGAATGAGCGGAGACTACCAAATTGCCCAGGAAGAAGGATCCAATATGGTGCGCATCGGCTCGAGCATCTTTGGCGCTCGTAATTAAGGCCAAAATTAGTCGAAGTTTAATCCCACGAGAATATTGAGGGTAGGTCTAAAGGTTCCTTCGTATTCGTATCCCGGACTGTAATAATCAAGGTCCATGTTCTGAGGATCTTTGTACTCTAAGACGCTCATACTTTGGGTGTTGATATAGGATTCATAGTAAAACCCTAATGCAAACTCGGTGTAAAACCATCTGCTGCGGGTAAGCCAGCCTACCTGTAATTCATAACCTAAGGATACATTTTGGTCGCTACCAATAACCTTTTCGTAGGTATAAACGGTGTTGCCAAAGCGATTGCTGGCAACCCAGGCTTCGGTGTCGTAATACAAATCTGAAATACCTAGTCTTAGCCCGTTTTTAATAGTGATCGCTTCGATATCGCTATAGCTGATGAGATACTTGTGAAATAAATACCCCTTTACCGCCCAATTAGTGCCTTGGTACAATTGGTATTCATCGTAGGAAAAGTAAGAAGGGAAGCTTAAGCGCAAACCTACTTGCTGATTGGAATGCGCCCTAAAGACTAATTCGGTGGTAAGGGCGGGAACAGCAACATCCGCGATATTTACACCAAATTGGAAGAAGGGAATAGAGAAACTACTGCTACTGTCTCGGGTCGATTGGGCCTCTACACTAGTGCTCACTAAAAGCATGCTAAGGATGATGAAAATACTGCGCATCATAGTTCACTTAAAAAGGTGAGACGACCATTTTTATACTCGTATTGCTTTAGACCATCTTCGGCCACTGCCATAACTAGATTTCCGTAGGGAATAAGATCTACAGCATCAAAGTCTTCATCAAAATCCAAGAGCTGAAGGTTCGAGGGATCGTTTACATCCAAAACCTTAAGGCCTCGATCGCAGACCAATAATGTGTCGCCAATTAGACCCAGTCCCTTGGGGTTAATCATGGCAAAGCTGTTAACTAATTGAGGACTACGTAAATTACTGATGTCGATTATATCTAATTGGTCGACCGAGCGCCAGCACCAATTGTTATTTTGCTCGCTTCGTAAGGTTACATAAGCATATCGATCGTTTGCAACTACCGGATCACAAGCGGTGATATGTTGATATACGCTTAATTGGTTAATATTAGGCGCATTGCTGATATCATAAATGTACATACCACTTACAGTACCAATAAAAAGGGTAGCCGTATCGCGGGGAAAAATAGTTTCTACGCGCGTATTGAGTTGATGGCGACTAAGGTAAACCGCATTGGCCGGGTTATTAATATTGAAGACCTTTAGCTCGGAGCCGTCAACCGAGAAGAGGTGATCATCTACTACAGCAAAGCGGGCTAGGCTACCACCCTGACCACTGCCACTACCTACGCCAACATCGGCCGAACCGCCATTTTTCTCGCAGGAAAATAGCATCAGGCTTAAGCCTATTAATGTGATTAGCTTTTTCATTTCTTTTCCCATTTAACAATTACGGTATTTTCTGGTCGTTCGGCTAGCTCCGGCGAATAGCCGCCATCGGGTGACTCCAATTCGGGGAATACGTCTTTATTGCGATCCACCACCTTTAGCTTGTTCGCCTCATATTCGATCACAATGAGGTCTACTGCATTGTCGGCGTAGATGTACTGATTTTTAATCGCGATGTCGATATTCCCAGGGATACTTATGAAACCAAGGTTTACCGGATTGCGAGGATCGCTGTTGTTGTAGACATGCACTCCCTCGTAAAGTTCATTAATGAATAGGAGGCTGTCTTTGCGGTAAATCTTGCCGTAATTGGAATGCCTTTGCGGGTCCAATAGCTTTACCGAGTTTTCGAGAACGCTGCGTTCCATAAGTACGGGCCGGTACTGACTCTCATAATAATTGTCGTACCAGGGTTCGTCAATAACACAGCCTCCTAGAAATAGCGCAAGGCCAAGGATAAGGAAGGGGGATTTCATAGGTGCTCATTTTCTATATAGACGAATCTAAAGTCTAAATAGTTGTAAGCCAATTTAAGATCTTCGATTTTGTTTGTAATAATCGTAATTGAAGTCAAATCCGATCCGCACCGCAGGACGCAATCGGCGGAAATTATCGATCCCCCCAGCAAATTCCACCCTTAATACTTTAAAGAGATTGTCGAAACCAAAGAAGAGTTCGATAAAGGCCTTTTGATCGGCAATGTGCAATGAGTTAAATCCAATCAAGGAATGCACCTTATAGCGTCTAAGAAAAGGTACATTAGAAAGTAGAGCCCCATCGAAATTATGTTCGTAATGCAATTCAAGGTAAGCCTGGTTGGTACTATAAGCGTAGTAGGGAAGGGTACTAAACTGTTTAATCATGGCCGACCTTTGGGCACTGGGCTGAAGGAAGAAGATGAGCACCCCGTCAAAATGCTGATAGTCGATAAAGGGTAAATTATTTTCATAGATGAAATGCCCCCCGCTTATATCAAAGGCAGACAGACCAATATTGGCCCAGCGAAAGCTATGTTGAATGCCTAATCTATGGTAGGCATAACTGGTCGTTGCGCCGAAATAAGGCAGACCAGCCTTAAAATCGTAGTAGAGTTTTGGGGCCCGCATTCTTAAATTTCGACGTCCCTGTAAAACCTCTTGGAAACGCTGATTATAGCGCACCTCCCTTCGACTGTTAAACTGATAGCTAAGATTAAACTCAAGTTTTAAGGACTGATGGGGGTCAAATCCTTGGAAGCGATTAACCTTACCCGGAATGGATAGGTTATTGGGTGAGTAGACAGCATCGGTATTAACTAAATTGAAATTGGTGCGGTTAAATAGGGGATAGCGCCAAGCATACTCTAGATTAAGGCCGATAGTTAAACCGATACGCGTTTCGGAATCATACTCCAATTTAAAGAAGTCTTTGCCATAAAGGTGGATGAAGTTTCTGGCGAGTACTAGATTGTAAATACTATTAAGTACCGGTAAAATAGGTTCATCTTCATTAATCTGTTGTACGGCCGTGCCACCACTTAAGCTAATACTGAGGGGGTAGGTGCGCCCCCCCCTCCAGGTGAGGTCCAATAGGTTTTTCCACCTTTGATCGGCGGTGCCAAAACGCACTTGCCCGCGCAGGCTAAGCTCGTTATAAGGTCGGCTGTAGCCGATAAGCGCTTGTCCTCGCCAGTAGGCACCCTCCACCGGGTTAAATCCTAGTCCTTTGTAAATAGGAGGGAGGTCTAAAAAATAATCGCCCCAGCGACGGGTGTAGCCGCGGTAAAAATTTTTATACCAAATAAATGGTCCAGGGTCGAGACGTGAGGTCCCAAAACTTCGAAATTGCTTTTGGGGATTCGCATCAATCAAATGCTTTTTAAAATAGCTCTCGGTTTCTTTTGAATTGCCCAGACTTCTCCAATAGGAAGTGTCGGGTTTGAAGTCTTCTTTATCCTGATGGAAAACGAGCTTATCAAAATCTTCCTCGGGAATACTCCGATGGTATTTGAATTCTTGATAGTCTAGATTTATGCGGTAGAAACCTTGGAAATTGAAAAGATTTAAATGCAGTTCTATGCTTTGCTCCTCGGCGCGATAAATACCATCCGCGTAACTAAAAATCTGGAATACTGAAATACTATCCATCAGCTCTAGCTGGTTGTTGGAGCTAATGGAGAAATGGGCGGCTATGGGTAGGCCAATACTATCGATAAGGTCCACTGTTCCCGACAAGGCGGGATATTTGGCCTTTTTAGGTTTAAAGGCAATGCGATGTACCAATAGCCCATGGCGAAGCTTAGAACTTACTAGATGGTAGTCGTAAAGGGGCGCTGCACTGGCGTGCAAGGGGCTGGCAAAACCCCGATCGAAGGCTTCGTTTAGATAAATCCTTCTTTCGAGTAAATTAAAGTTATAAGCCGGTAATTGATGCCAGTTAGGGATAGGTAGGGTTCCAGCTTCTCGTTTTATGATAACGTCTTGCTGGTAATGAAAGCGATCTAAATACTTGGCCTTAATTTTCGCTTCACTGCGATAGGCCAGTCCGGTGTCCTTATCGGCAGGAATGAGTACCCCCGAAACGGGCCAGATATTAAAAGGCACCTGCACTACTTTAGCCTCACAAGTTTCCAAGAAGGTGGTCTCAAAGGCTTGGTATTGCTTTAAGTGCTGGGCGCGCTGGCGCCAGGCGTCTTGGAGAATGCTGTCAAGCGACTGGGCATTTAAGCGAGGCAGGAGAAAAAGGAGCAGGCAACCTAATCCAAAAAGCAATCTGAAAGCTATGTGCGGAATGGTTTTTTTCATTTCTCTGCACAAAGTAAAGACATTCATTAAAAGAGCGGAGCTCAATCTTTAGATATTGGATATCTTCGTGGCAATGTACTGTATAGTTGATATAGAATCGAGTGGTGGCGCCTTTGGGAAGGAGGCGATGATTGAAATTGCTGCCTTTCGTTACGATGGAGATGAAATTGTAGATCAGTTAATCAGTTTGGTGCATCCACATCGGGAGGTACAGCCTTTTGTATCCAAGATGACAGGTATCACTCCCAAGATGTTACTCCGCGCACCGCGTTTTCATGAAATTGCCAAAAGGCTTCTGGAAATAACGGAGGATGCCGTTATTGTAGGGCATAATGTAGAATTTGATTACCGTATTTTACGTCAGGAGTACGGACGCTTGGGTTATCAATTTGAACGTAAGACTCTGGATACAATCAAATTAGCCGAGGAGTTGATGCCCGGATTAAAGTCCTACGGTTTAGACGCCATGTGCGAAGAATTGGGTCTTAGTCGCCCGCATAAACATCGGGCCGAATCCGACGCCCGGGCAACGGTAGAGCTCTTTGAGATTTTAAGAGAGAAGGATCAGCGCAAGGGGATTAACTCCCTTGAGCAGAGTATACACGCCGGTGAATATTTAAAAGATAAGATCAACGATTTACTGCGCTCCATTAAATACAATCGTGGAATCTATTACCTACACGATCGCGAGGGGAGCCTTTTATACATTGGGGCCTCCGATAATGTAAAGGCGGCGGTAAACCGCATGTTCTTGGGCGATACTAAACGCATTCAGAAATTAGCGGAATCGGTGCACTCCATAAAAGTTGAAGCAGTTGGGAATTGGCTGATTGCCCGTATTAAGCGTGAGGAAGAATTGCTAAAGGTAAAAGCACCTTTTAATGGATCCCTTAATAGCGAATTGCTTTATGGTATCTATGCCGATAAACGTGAGGACCCGCCAAGCTTACAGATTATTAAATTAAAAGAGGCGGGCCGCAAGAAGCCTTGGGCGCAGGCGCCAAACTTAAAAGCAGCCCAAAGAGCATTGCGGATGTACAAGCGCTTTGCTAGGGGTAAGCGCGGACCAGTAGTTCGTGATTTGCTTTCCGATTTTCCCCAGCAAGCCTTATTTAGAGCCAAAGGAAGAAACTCGAGTGAGCACGCCGTTTTTGTAGTGGAAGAAGGCACTTTGAAAGGCTACTTCTATTACAAACTGAGCGATAAGTTCAAATCTTGGGATAGGGTCCATCATCTAATGACCGAATTGCATCAGGATCCATCCTATATGGAATTATTGAAATTAGGCATTCTAGCCGGTGATTTTCAACTCATGCCGGTGCCTAGTTTAATGGATGAAAGTAAATCCTAGAACAATTCGAAGCCTAAGCACAGCATTATTTGGCTACTGCGTAGGTCGGTGTTAATCGTAGCGCCGCTAACATTGTTTACGATTAAAGAGGAGGCCCAAGGACTAAAAGCACCTTCGTAACGGAGGTCAATTATTAGACGGCTAATTTCTATGCCGACCCCTAATTGGTAGCCCCAAGTTCCCGCTTCAATATCGCTCCCTATTTTTCCACTTAGGTCGGAGAGGTTTGCGCTGTAAACAGGTCCTAACATGGCGCGAAGTGGACCTAATTTAGTTCCCACTAAAATGGGAATGTCAATGCGGCTCATATCCAATTCGATGTCGCGGATATCACCACCGCCGGCGTCTACGGTGGCCGTCTGACTCAATTGGTTAAAAATTGCTTCCGCCTGAAGGAATACCAAAGGAAGACCAATTTTTATGTAGCCACCAGCATGAAAACTTAGTTCTCGTCCGGCATCCTCAATACTCTGAATGGAGCTCACCGCGCTTTGAACGTCGGAGATATTTGCTTTCGATAGTCCTGCTCCGGCGCGGATTCCAAGATCCAATTGGGCCTGGGCAGAAAGGCTAAAAAAACTGATAAGGAGGAGGCTGGCTAATCTTTTCATGAGACTACTTTAATGCTTGGTTGATATTGCGAAGCAGGCGCTCTTCGGCCGCTTCTTCTTCCTCAAATTTAAAATTTTGACCGGTAATTTGCTCATAAAGTTCTGCATATCGGTCACTTACCTCCTTCACGAAGGCTTCCGTCATTTCTGGAACTGCTTGTCCAGTCTTGCCTTGAAAGCCATTGGCCATTAACCACTCTCGAACAAATTCTTTGCTCAATTGCTTTTGGGCTTCTCCTTTTTCGAGACGTTCTTCATAGCCATCCGCATAAAAATAGCGACTGGAATCGGGGGTGTGGATTTCATCAATGAGCACAATATTTCCTTCCGCATCTTTCCCAAACTCATATTTAGTGTCTACCAGGATTAGTCCGCGTGCCTGGGCCATCTCCTGACCGCGTTTGAATAAGGCCTGGGTGTATTTTTCCAGTTGCAAGTAGTCGGCTTCCGAAACAATTCCCTGGGCCAATATTTCCTCGCGGCTGATATCCTCGTCGTGCGTGCCTAAGTCTGCTTTAGTAGTGGGGGTGATTATGGGCTCGGGAAAAGCTTGGTTTTCTTTCATTCCTTCCGGAAGAGCGACTCCACATAAACTGCGTAAACCACTTTTGTAAGTACGCCAAGCGTGACCGGTTAAATAGCCCCGAATAACCATTTCCACTTTAAAAGGATCGGCTTTCTTTCCTAAGGTTGCGCTGGGGTCCACCATTTCAATTTTCCAGTTGGGAACAATATCGGCGGTAGCGTCGAGGAAATAATTCGCAATCTGATTAAGCACTTGCCCCTTACCAGGAATGCCTTTGGGTAAGACCACATCGAAGGCCGAGATTCGGTCCGATGCTACCATTAGCAATAAATCATTTTCTAAAAAGTATACATCGCGAACCTTACCACGGTAAAAATTGGTCTGGCCGGGTAATTGGAAATTAGTTTCTTTCAGTGCTTTCATTTTCTTCTTTATCGTAAGCGCGGATAATATTCTTAACCAGTTGATGACGAATAACGTCGTTTTCTTCAAGGTAAATCTGGTCAATGCCTTCAATGCCTTTTAAAATACGCAAGGCTTCTTTGAGTCCGGATACCTGTTTGCGGGGCAGGTCGATCTGACTAGCATCACCGGTAACGATGAACTTTGCACTTGCCCCCATCCGGGTTAAGAACATTTTCATTTGAGCATGGGTGGTATTTTGAGCCTCATCTAAAATCACAAAAGCCCGATCAAGGGTACGTCCCCGCATAAAGGCTAGTGGGGCAATCTGAATGGTTCCACTTTCCATGTAGTAGGCAAGCTTTTCAGGGGGAATCATATCCCTTAAGGCATCGTATAAAGGCTGTAAATAGGGATCGAGTTTTTCCTTGAGATCTCCCGGTAAAAAGCCAAGGTTTTCACCTGCTTCTACCGCGGGACGAGTGAGGATGATGCGTTTTATCTCCTTGTTTTTTAAAGCACGTACCGCTAAAGCCACCGCGGTATAGGTTTTTCCCGTACCCGCCGGACCAACCGCAAAAATCACATCATTATGCTTAATCGATTTAAGCATACGGCGCTGATTAAGAGTGCGGGCCTTTACGGCCTGACCATTGGTGCCGTATAAAATAATGTCACTTTCAGGACTATCGTCTTTTTCCAATATCATCTCATCCTTAAGAATACGGTCGACCTGATTTAGACTTAATGAATTGTAGCGATTTAAATATTCGACAATCTCACTAACCTTATCCTCAAATCGAATAATTTGGGATTCTTCGCCATTCACCTTAATGGTACCTCCACGAGCAGTTATCTTAAGCTCTGGAAAATAGTTTTTTATAAGGTTTAGGTACTTATTATTGGTGCCGTAAATCTCTCTGGGATCTACACTTTCTACATGAAGAGTTTTCTCGCTCAAATTTGCTTTGGAATCTTTAGTTTAGGCTTGCGCTTTAAATGAATATTTTTGTCGTTACAAAATAACAAATAAAGGGCGATTCGTCCATTACCTTTTCCCCTGATATGCCATTAATAAGTTTAAGCAGTGATTATGGAAACAAAGATCCTTACCGAGCGATAGTCTTGGGGGTCTTGGCCGATTTAGCACCGCAACTTAAAGTGGTGGAGCTCAGTCATGAAATTGCTCCTGGTAATTTATTAGAAGCCGCTTTTATTATTGGTCAGGCTTACCCTTCCTTTCCCAAAGGTTCGGTGCATCTAATTTTAAACCAAGAACTTGATGGTAAGGGAGTTTTTCTTGCGATGGAGATGGATGGACAATTTTTTATTGCCGCCGATAATGGCTTGCTCAGCTTGTTGCAAGGCGCTAAGAAGGCAAAGGCTATTCATCGGATTGAAATCGGAGCGGGTATAGATAGTTTATTTCCAGGAAGAGATTTTCTCGCTAAGGCCGCTGTGCATTTAGCGCAGGGGGGAGCCCTTTCGATCCTGGGGAAACCTATGAATTCAATAAATCAGGTAAAGGCCCCGCAAGCTTTGGTTGATCGCGAGCGTAAAATTATAAGTGGAAAGATTATCTACATCGACCACTACGGAAATTTGATTACCAATATTGCTAAAGGACAATTGCAGGAATTACAGGGCAAGACCTTTGAAATAAACTTACCCCGTAATCGCTCGCTTACGAAGATTGCCCGTTCCTATCAGGATAGTGCCCAAGATGGCGTGTTAGCCCTAATTAATTCTTTAGGTTTGCTGGAAATTGCCTTTCGTGGTGCAATTGGTAAGGAGTACAATGGGGCCAATAGCCTTTTGGGTCTCAATTTAATGGATGAAATAAGTATTAATTACGAATGATCAGTCGGATTGTTAAAATGACCTTTCAGGAAGAAAAGGTTGAAGATTTTCTCGCCAACTTTCACAAACACAAGGATCAAATTCGAAATTTTCCCGGATGTGAAAAGTTGAAATTGCTGCGCGATGTAAATGATCCGAATATTTTTTTCACCTATAGTTGGTGGCAAGAGGCAACAGATTTGGAAAACTATCGTCAATCTGAATTGTTCCAAGGCGTATGGGCTTTTACCAAAACCTTATTTGCGGCTAAGCCTGAAGCTTGGAGCACAAATGAAATAGAATCGTTGTAATGTTTGCATTAATCCAAAAGGAAATACGAGCCTTCTTTGGATCCATCATTGGTTATTTAGTAGTGATGGTATACCTGCTTATTAATTCGGTTTTTCTCTGGTTATTCCCAGGGAGTTTTAACCTTCTCGATGGAGGTTATGCCAGTTTAGGTTACCTCTTTACCATAAGCCCTTGGGTCTTTTTGTTTCTAATTCCGGCTTTAAGCATGCGCCTTTTCGCAGATGAAAAAAAGGCTGGTACCATGGAATTACTGCTTACCAAACCATTAAGCGATTTGCAGATAGTTTTGGCTAAGTACAGTGCGGGATTATTGTTATTACTGGTCGCATTATTACCGACCCTCATTTACTATTATACCGTTTATCAATTAGGTAATCCCTTGGGCAATATTGATAGCGGCGCCACCTTTGGCTCTTATGTCGGTTTACTATTTTTAGGTGCGGCTTTTTTAAGCATTGGCTTATTTGCTTCGGCATTAACCGATAATCAAATCGTAGCTTTTTTACTGGCTATGTTTTTATGTTTCTTCATTTTTTATGGATTTGATCAAATTGCCGGTTTCGAGCTTTTCGGATCCCTCGATTTATTTATCCTAAAATTGGGGATTAACGAACATTATATTTCAATGAGTAGGGGGGTTATAGATAGTAGAGATGTCTTATACTTCCTGAGTCTCATCGCCACTTTCGTGGCCGCCACCCGATTAGTAATTCAAAGTCGCAAATGGTAATGAAGAAAAGAAGAGATCTCTTTCGCTTTGTTATTTTCTTAGCGATTCTAGTACTACTAAATTTCATAGGCAGTCTGAAGTTTTTCCGCCTTGACCTTACCTCAGAAAAGCGTTACAGCCTTTCGGAGGCTACGGTGCAACTATTGGAAAGCTTCGACGATGTTCTTTTGGTTAAAGTCTACCTAGATGGTGATTTTCCCGCAGGATTCCAGCGCTTGCAGTCGGAAACCCGACAAATGCTGGATGAGTTTAGGGCCTACAATCCCAATCTACAATACATCTTTATTAATCCTAATGCTCAGGGCGATAGAGAAGAGACCAATAGTCTTTTCCAACAGCTGCAGTTTAAGGGCTTAAAGCCGTATCAGCTATCGGTCAATACCGAAGGTGAAGCCTCAGTAAAGACTATTTTTCCTGGAGCGATTCTTAGCTATGGCGATAATGAAGAGCCGGCTTTATTATTAAAGGATCAGTTAGGTGTTTCCCCCGAACAGCAAATAAACACCTCGGTAGAGAATCTCGAGTTTAGCTTAGCCAACGCCATTCGAAGTTTGGTACAGTCGAATAAGCCACTGGTAGGTTTTTTACAGGGGCACGGTGAAGTTGGACCGCGTGAATTGGCTGATTTAGCCAAGGCCCTCAATGCCAATTATCAAGTCGACTTATTCAATATCCGAGAGTTTAAGAACGACTCCACCAAAGAAACTCTAAGTATCGCTCAGCAACAGGTGCGCATGAATCGTTTCGATGCGATCATCATAGCGAAACCGCAACTGGCCTTTAATGACTTGGATAAGTACATGATTGATCAATTTGCTATGAATGGCGGAAAATTGATTTGGTTGCTGGATGCGGTGCAAGCTTCAATGGATAGTCTTAGCGAGAAGTCACAGTTTATGGCCTTGCCCTTATTTGATCGCTTAAATTTAAATGACCTCCTCTTTAAATACGGTGTGCGAGTAAATACCGATATGGTGGTAGATATGGTTGCGGCCGGAGTTAATGATCAGCGGCAAATTCAGCCTTGGATATATTTCCCCATGGTAATGCCACAAAGCAATCACCCGATAGCTAAAGATCTTAATGCTATTTGGTTGCAATTTGCTTCTAGTCTAGATACGGTCATTGCCGAAGGAGTGCGTAAGAATATATTATTGCGGAGTTCCCCTTACTCCGCTCGTCGGGCAACCCCAGCCATTGTTAGCCTGTCTGAACTTTACAATCCGCCTCCGCAAAACCGATTTAGGGAACGCGGTATCCCCTTGGCTATCTTGTTGGAAGGTAAATTTCAATCTCTTTACAAAAACCGCCTGAAACCAAAAGCGGGAGGTGAGCAATTGCCAATGGTTGAAGAAAGTGTGGAGACCCAAATGTTGGTGGTTTCGGATGGGGATATCATTCGCAACCAAACCAATGTGGTAAATCGCGACATACCCAAAGGTGCACCACTACCCTTAGGCTATGATCAATTTACCGGGATGCAATATGGAAATAAGGATTTCTTGATTAATGCCATCGACTACATGTTAGACGATAGTGGTCTAATCGATATTCGTTCCCGTGAGTTAAAAATCCGTTTGCTCGATTTAAATCGCACCAAAAAGGAAAGACTCACTTGGCAATTGGTAAATACCCTAATTCCAATTTTACTTATTCTACTATTAGCGGTGCTTAATTACATTCTGCGTCGAAAAAAATACCTTTCCTAAGATGAAGAAGAACCTCATTTATCTTATCGTTTTCCTTGTTCTATTGGCTGTAGCCGGATGGCTTTTCAGCGAAAGCAGCGGCAAGACTACCTTAAGTGGTCCCGAAAATTATGCCTTTGCCGTAAAGGACACTGCCAGTATCACCAAGATTGTGATTAGCGATAAAAGCCCGAAAAAAGTTAGCTTAAGCCGCAGAGGAAAGCGCTGGTTATTGGATGATGAACATAAGGTACGTCGCGATGCAATAGCGGTCCTTCTAGAAACTCTCGTGCGGATGGAGATGCGTAATTTCCTTCCCCAGCGAATGGTGCCGGTGGTAGAGAAAAACCTCGCCACTTTAGGACGAAAAGTAGAAATCTATCAAGATGGTAGCTTGAGCAAGGTTCTTTATGTAGGTCTGCCCACCACCGATGAGATGGGTACTTATATGAAGATTGAGGGTGCCGACTTGCCTTATGCTGTGCATATCCCTGGCTTTAATGGTTTTTTAAATACGCGCTTTATCGTGGATGATTACCTCTGGCGCAGCCGTGAGTTAATGGATATCAATACCCAAGCAATTAAGGAGCTTAATGTATTGTTTCCCGATTCTTTGGATCAGAGCTTTAGCGTTAAAGTCTTTTCCGCCGATAGCCTGTATGTCGAAAGAGCCTCCGATGGTAAAGTGATGCGAGGTGCCTCCCAAGTTAAAGCCCGATTACTATTGTCGGCAATGTCCAAATTGAGTTATGAAGGGGAGATTATTCCCAGTGATCCTATTTATGATGACCGTGACTCCCTCTTAGCAAGTACACCAGTCTTTAAGATTAGTGTTAGCGATAAGGAAGGAAGGGTGCAGAGCTTTAGCGGCTTCAAGATTAAGGCCGCTCCCGAAACCATCGATTTTGATGATCCAAAGACCTTTTTTGATCCCGATCGTTTACACGGATTTATTAACGATGAGCGCATGGTATTGCTTCAATATTATGCTTTACGCAAGGTAATCAGGCCTTTAGATTATTATCTTTTTGAGGATAAAAGCTTGTAATTTTTGAAAAATGCCGCGCAGGTCGGGAGCGCTATTAGCTATATTTGTTCCTTAATTTCTAATTAATCACGGTTTTATGAAATTCATCGTTTCAAGTGGTGCGCTTTTAAAGCAGTTGCAAATTGTTGGTGGCGTGTTAAATAACAACAACACCCTACCGATCTTAGATAACTTCCTTTTAAAGTTGGAAGGTTCACAATTAAGCATTTTAGCTTCCGATTTGGAATCGACCATTAGTGCTACCCTTGAGGTGCAAGGTGATCAAGATGGGGTAGCCGCAGTGCCAGCCCGTCTGCTATTGGATGGTTTAAAAGCCTTGCCAGAGCAGCCAGTTACCTTTGTAACCGATGATTCCAGCATGACCGTAGAGATTAGTTCGGATTATGGTCGCTACAGCTTGGCTTTTGTAGAAGGAGACGAGTTTCCTAAGCTTCCCGAAATGGAAGATGTGAGCACTACTACTGTACCAGGCGAAATTTTGGCTACCGCGATTAACAAAACTTTGTTTGCAGCAGGAAATGACGACCTACGTCCGGTGATGTCGGGTGTATTCTTCCAGTTTAGTTCCGAGAGTCTAACTTTTGTGGCTACCGATGCCCATAAATTGGTGCGCTACCGTCGCAATGATTTTAAGAGTGATAATACGGCCGAATTCATCATGCCGCGTAAACCGCTCAATATCCTTAAGTCTACCTTGGTAAGCGTAGGTGATGAGGTAAAGGTGCATTACAATGAAACCAACGCTCGTTTCGAGTTTGAAAATATTGTCTTAAGCTGTCGACTCATTGATGGTAAATACCCCAATTACGAGGCAGTAATTCCTAAAGACAATCCCAATGTCTTGGAGATTGAGCGCACTAAGTTTTTAAGCTCAGTAAAACGAGTGGCAATTTTCTCAAATAAAACTACCCATCAGGTACGTTTAAAAATGGCTGGGTCTGAATTACAGATGATGGCCGAAGACGTAGACTTTTCCAACAAGGCGCATGAGCGTTTAGACTGTAGCTATCAGGGAGAGGATATGGAGATTGGTTTCAACTCTCGTTTCTTAACCGAAATGTTAAGCAATTTAGAGTCGGATGTAATCAATTTAGAGATGTCTGCTCCTAACCGTGCCGGTATTATTTTACCCGCCGATAGTCTTGAAGAAGGAGAAGATGTATTGATGCTGGTTATGCCAGTGATGCTTAATTCATAAGATTCCCGGTGGGCGTACTGGTTATAGGCGACGTTCACGCATGTTATTACACCTTAAAGAAATTGGTGCAAGAGCATTGGCAGCCTGAGGAGGATTTGCTAGTGTTTGTTGGTGACCTATTAAACAAGGGGGCGCATAGCGTAAAAACTTGGCGTTATTGGTTAAAATTGAGTGCTAAATACCCCAATAAGGTGATTCTAATTCGGGGCAATCACGAGCAATGGTTCCTAAAGCATTTTCGAAAAAATAAGCCTTCAAAGCAATTTATTGATTTAGTGGCGGGCTTTAATCGTAAGGGACTTACAGCAAATGATGTTGCTGCTCAAATTGCCGGTTTGCCCCTGCATTGGGAAAATGAAGATATCTATGTGAGTCACGCTGGATTTTCTGCCGCTAGTCAGGATCCCTTTAATATTAACCGTGCGCATAATTTGTTGGAGAACCGCAAGAAATTGAAGGCTCTGGCGAAGGTTCAGGTATGCGGCCATCAAATTTTGGAAAGCGATAAGCCCTTGTTTAAGACCCAAGAGAATGCTTGGTTAATTGATACAGGTGCTTGGACGGGCCGCTTTCTTAGCGCATTACTTTTTACCGATAATCCCCATAAACCAAAGGTCATTCGCGTGCCTCGTGATGCGCGTGATGAGGCGACACCAATCGGTGACTAAGTTATTTTTTTGCCCCTTGCCTTTATTGTACCTTTGGTAGCCCATTTTATAACCTCTTAAAATCAAGAAAATGGATAAAGGTTTTTATCATGTTCCACAGGCTATTAATGAGCCCATATTGTCTTATGCTCCCGGTTCTAAAGAGCGTAAAGAAGTTCAGGCTGCATATGATAAAATGTGGAATGAAACTCTAGATATTCCCATGGTCATTAATGGGGAGAAGGTTCGTACCAATAATACCATGCGCGTATTACCTCCACATGATCATGGCCATAATGTAGGCTCTTTCCACTTTGGTGAAGCCAAACACGTTCACGATGCAATTAATGCCGCATTAGAGGCTAAGGAAGCTTGGGAGAATATGTCTTGGGCCAATCGCTCGGCAATTTTCTTAAAAGCCGCCGATTTAGTAGCCGGTCCTTACCGTGCTCGCATCAATGCGGCTACCATGATTCAGCAATCCAAAACTATTTTCCAAGCAGAGATTGATTCGGCTTGTGAGCTAGCGGATTTCTTGCGTTTTAACGTGCAGTATGCAACGGAGATTTACAATGAGCAGCCCTACACACATTCCCATTCTACTATTTGGAATCGGGTAGATTATCGTCCGCTTGAAGGTTTCACCTTTGCAATTACCCCTTTTAACTTTACGGCTATTGCAGGAAACCTTCCTACAAGTATGGCGATGATGGGTAATACAGTGGTTTGGAAGCCAAGCTTGAGTCAGATGTACTCCGCCCACATCGTAATGGAAATCTTTGAAGAAGCAGGTATGCCTCCCGGGGTTATTAATATGATTGCTACCGATCCTCAGGAAACGGCCGACATCGTATTCTCACATCCCGATTTTGCCGGTTTACATTACACCGGTTCTACCGAAGTATTCCAGAATATTTGGACCGTTATTGGTGCCAACATTAAAAAATACCGCACTTATCCTCGAATTGTAGGGGAAACCGGTGGTAAGGACTTTGTGATGGTTCATAAGTCATCTAAAGCTCAGCAGGTAATTACGGCTCTCATTCGTGGTGCTTTTGAATTCCAGGGGCAAAAATGTTCGGCTGCTTCACGCGCCTACATTCCCGATAATCTATGGCCTGAGGTGAAGCAAGGTTTGGTAAATACCATGGCCGAGCTTAAAATGGGTAGTCCCCGTGACTTTGAAAACTTTATTACGGCAGTAATTCATGAAGGTGCCTTTGATAAGCTGGCTTCTTACATCGATCGCGCTAAAGCGGATAAGGATGCGGAAATCATCGCTGGTGGAAATTACGATAAGTCGAAAGGTTACTTCGTAGAGCCTACGGTGGTGGTAACTACCGATCCTAAGTATGTGACGATGGAAACCGAGCTCTTTGGTCCGGTTTTAACCATTTATGTGTATCCGGCCGATCAATTCGAAGAGACATTAACTTTGGTGGATGAGACTTCTCCTTATGCACTAACTGGAAGTTTATTCTCGGAGGATCGTTATGCCTTAGAGTACGGCATGCATAAGCTGCGCAATGCCGCTGGTAACTTCTATATTAATGATAAGCCTACCGGAGCGGTAGTTGGCCAACAACCATTTGGCGGTGCTCGTGCATCGGGTACCAATGATAAGGCTGGTTCTAAACAGAACTTATACCGCTGGGTCAGTCCTCGATTAATCAAGGAAACTTTGGTTACCCCCGAGGATTACAAATACCCATTCTTAGCTAAAGACTAATGATTTAGGTTAAATTAATATTAAGCCACCTCGCGAGAGGTGGCTTTTTTATTTTAAGTTAACATTAAATGTATTTGATAATCAGCACTTAGCATATATTTTAAGTTCTAATGTTAACCCAATGTTAACTCAGTGTAAATATTTTTTATATCTTTGAAGTGTTGAACTAAAAATCTCTGTAGTCATGAAAAAGATATTAGGACTTATTGTGGTAGGCTTGTTCATGGTGACTACAGCAAAAGCGCAATCTGACGTTAAGTGGGAAAAGCAAGATGATCAGATTAAGATGACACGCTATTTTGCCGGCACCGATCAAGTTAAAGAAGTAGGCTATTTTAAAGAAGGTAAATCTCACGGACAGTGGACTGAGTTCACGCGTGAAGGTGATATTCGAATTGAAGCAACTTACATTAATGGTGAGAAAGAAGGAACTTGGTTTGTATGGGCCGACGATCGCACTAAACTATTTGAATGTGTATACGAAGATAACCGTATGGTAGAGCACCGAGAGTGGTCTCTAGATCAGCGTAATTTACACGTAGAAAAATAATTTATTGGAGAATAAATTAGGAAAAGGCGCGGTGTTTCTACATCGCGCCTTTTTTATATTTGTCCTATGCGAATGATGGTATCGCCAGCCAAGACGCTGGACTTTGAAAGTGAACTGCAAATCGGGTCGATTTCTGAGCCCTTATTTCCCGATTCGAGGGCCAAGGTAGCCAAGAAACTAGCGAGCTATAAACCTGGAGCCTTGATGAAATTACAAGGTATAAGCAAGGCTTTAGCCAATGTGAACTTTGAACGGAATCAGGCTTTGGCTGCAGGCGAAACAGGAGCCAAGAAGCAGGCGGTGCTTGCCTTTAAAGGTGATGTTTATTTAGGGATGGAAGCGGAGCAATGGACCAGCTCTGATATGGACTATGCCCAGCAGAAACTCTTTATCTTATCGGGATATTATGGTATCCTAAAACCCAATTCTTTAATAAGTCCCTATCGCCTAGAAATGGGTACGGCCATGAATGTAGGTCGCAAGAAGAACTTATACGAGTTTTGGAAAGCTGATTTAGGGGCCTTTTTAAAGGAAGAGCTAAAAGCCGAGGAGCCGATTCTCAATTTAGCCAGCAATGAGTACTTTAAGGTGGTGAAGCAATTGAAGCTTCCCAATCCCGTTATTGATGTGGATTTCCGTGATTTCTCGAATGGTAAGTACAAGGTGATTTCCTTTTTTGCAAAGAAAGCACGCGGTATGATGGCAAATTATGTTATCCAAAACCGTATTGATGATTGGCGAGAACTAAAAGATTTTAACTTAGCAGGATACTATTATGACGCTGCCCAATCGACGGAGACGAAAATGGTATTTTTAAGAGACAAACAATGAACAGACCTCTCAAATTATCGGCCTTGAGCCTAGTGATGCTTCTTAGTTTAGGTTTAAGTGCCCAAACCAAATACACCAAATATTATGAGTTTGGTGCAAGTTTGGGGACCCTGAACATGTCGAATGGTATTGCTAATTCGAACCGGGTAAATGCCTTCTTTGCGGAGGCGGCGCCAAATTTAAGTGTCTTCGCCAAGTATCATTTTAATGATTGGTTTGGAATTGGTTTTGACGTAAGCTATGCCAATTTAAAAGCGGCGGATATAAACCATGAAAATGCCAATCGCGGCTTGTCGGTTACCACCAGTATGGCGCATGCTAATGCTTTTACTGAAATTCACTTTATCCGTTTTGGTAAATACCATTTAGAAGATAAATACACGGTTTTTGTGAAAGCAGGGCTTGGATTTGCTGGTTGGAACCCAGAATTGACTTTCGATGATTTGGTGCCCAGCACTTTGGATATTGAGACCAATGCCTATAATGGGATGACAAGCTTCTATGGCATCGGAGCCAAGTACCGTTTGGGATATCATAGCATTTTAACCTTCGAATTCCGCTATACCAATATTAATGGTAATACCACCGACGGCTTTATTGATATGGCTCCGGAGGCGACTAACCCCAATGACAAGGTCTGGGGCTTTAATTTTGGTTATTCTTACGCGATTCTTTAGAACTGGCGTTCATAGGCACCCAAATCGGGTAATCCATTGAAGTTTCGAATCTTTCCTAAGATATCGGTTGGCACTAAGAAGCCATCCGTAGTATTTCCTTGATCTACCGCTTGCGAAGCAGTGTCCAATTGGAAATAATTAGTCCCTGGACTCACAAAGGCATTATTGCGATTAATAAATATTTGGCTAAAGCGTGCATCATTCACGTCGAAGCCTCGATCTTCTTCGTCGGGATCTAATTTTAAAGCCACATGGTTGAAGTTGTAATTGAAAAGCGCAACTTCGTCATCCGCCAGAGCGAGTTCTTGGCGATTATTGCCATCGATAATACAATTGCCAAAATAGGCGGATTCGAGGTCACGACTTACCCGTAAGACACCATTCTCAGTCTGGAAGTCTACAAAATTGGTGAGGAAAACGCTTGGGTCTTGACGTGTGCCCTGGGTCCAATAGTTAACAAAACTACAATGACGGAAACTGTAATTTCCGCCGAAAGCGTAGAGTCCGTATAATCCTTGATTGGCGATCACCAAATTTTGGGCATCAATACTGCTGTAGCCAGCATAGAGGCCGGTGCGCGAACTGTTTAATATGTAGCTGTTGCGGATTACTAGCTGGTCGCTGTACACCGCACTGTCGGTGCGCAAACCATTTACCGCATTCTTAAGTACTAAATTATTTATTTCCGCTTTTGCAGCCTGACCAATATAGAGTCCGCCTAAAACGCCACCCCATTGTCCGGGTACATTTTCATAAAAAGGTTCTAGGCGATCACTGCTAAATGTAACCGAGTCACCCTGACCAGGATTCGCTCCAGGGGCAATGCGCAACTGACCTTCATCAAATACCCACAAGCCACTGTTTTCATGAAAGTGCACATCGGTACCTTCGTCTATGGTAAGTGTGCAGCCGCTATCTACTACTGCATAGCCATAAACGACATGCGGTAAAGTGGCATCCCAGGTACTATTGCAATTAATTATTGAGTAGGGAATGACAATGGAATTGGCGCCTTCGCCAAGTACAATAAAATTGGTAGGAAAGTGAAAAATAGCTTGCTTAGCTAGAGTAACCAACTCGACATTTTGAGACTTTCCATTCAGTTCAAAAAGGATTTGGTCGCTAACCACCATCTCGGGGCTATTATTTATTTCGCCCGCATTTACTTCTACAAAAATGTAAATACTGTCTTCCGGCAAGATCTCAACATTAGTGGCATTATTGGTTGCAGTACCATTAATATTTAATCGGTAAGGGCTGTTTGGGTCCGCCAAACGAATGTTGGGGATGCTAATATTGTCTTTACTGTCATTGTAAACCTTAAGCTCGTAGGTGCTAGAGCCAATGGTCTCAAAAACCGTATCTAGGAAAATGGTATCAGTAGAGAAACGCAACTCTGAAGAGGCAATAATAATATTGTCTTCTTTTCTACAGGCGCCGATACTAAGGGCAAGCAAAAAGCCAAAAAACAGAAGTTTTTTATACATGGACTACTAACGAGAATGAGGCTTCAAAAGTACTTTCTATCTTTGAATTCCCGATGGGAAAGAAGATTTCAATTTTTAAGGCCTAAGGTCTTGGTGTCCAATTAATTTATTTTTAGCTTTGCAGCCCTTTTTTGGCTTGGGCAAAATCCTAAACCTAAATTTAAGTTATGCAAAAAGACATTCATCCAGAAAACTATCGTCCTTGTGTATTCAAGGATATGGGTACAGAAGATTATTTCATTACCCGTTCATGCGCTGACACTCGCGACACCATCGAAATTGATGGCGTGGAATACCCATTAATCAAAATGGAAATCTCAGCTGCGTCTCACCCATTCTATACCGGTAAGGTTAAATTGGTTGATACCGCTGGTCGTGTTGATAAATTCCGCAGTCGTTACGCGAATCGCAAGAAATAAGCGAATAACGCTCAGAATATTTAACCCTGACCAAATTGATTTGCGTCAGGGTTTTTTTATGTCCATGACTTATCTTGCCTTACCAAATCTTCGACTATGAATATCATCTTCTTTGACGACGAAAATAGAGACCATCTTTTACCCTTAACCTTTACTAGACCTAGCGCAAAGCTGCGTTGCGGTATCTTAACTTTAGAGGAAAAGTGGCTAAAGCGATTAGGAGAAACGGAAGCTTCTTACCTAAGCCAAGATTATTTGCAGAAGAAATTCCCCATAAAGGAAACGGGCGATGACTGGTTTATTAATCCCTGTGTTTGTCCGACCGAAGAGTTAGTTGAGGCCTTGCAATCGCTGGAAGATCACCAATCATTGATGAAAGATGATTTACTTATTGCTACCCGCGATTCCCGTCATTTTAATGAAGATGAAGAATTGGACACCGAGGTTTTGGACTTCGAAGGTGAGCTTAATTATATCTCAAGACCCTATCACCTCTTTAGCCTAAATGGCGCTGAGCTCGAAGTTGATTTTGACCTTATCACCGCAGGACGGGAGTCGGCTCCAGTTTCCAAAACCAATACCCTTATTGGTGACCGCATATTTCTAGAGGAAGGAGCGAAGGTGGAAGCGGCCATTCTAAATAGTAGTTCGGGGCCTATTTACATTGCTAAGGATGCGGAAGTTATGGAAGCTTCGGTAGTACGCGGGCCCTTCGCTTTATGCGAGCATTCCGTTTTAAAATTGGCCTCCAAAATTTATGGGCCTACTACGGTAGGACCACATAGTAAAGTAGGTGGTGAAGTAAATAACTCTGTGATTCTAGGCTATTCCAATAAAGGTCACGATGGCTTTTTAGGTAATTCGGTTTTAGGAGAGTGGTGTAATATTGGAGCCGACAGTAATAATTCGAATTTGAAGAATAATTACGAAGAAGTGAAACTTTGGGATTACCCAAGGGGAGGCTTTGCTCGCACGGGATTGCAATTCTGCGGCTTAATAATGGGCGACCATTCAAAATGTGGCATTAATACCATGTTTAATACCGGGACGGTAGTTGGTGTGAGTGCCAATATTTTTGGTTCCGGATTCCCCCGTAATTTTATTGCTTCTTATTCTTGGGGTGGCGCCTCGGGCTTTAGTGAATACAAGTTCGAGAAAGCGATGAAAACTGCCGAATTGGTCATGTCCAGACGTAATGTCGAACTCGACGAAGTGGAGCGTGACATTTTGCAGGTAATCTTTGACAAAACGGCTAGCTACCGGAAGTAAAATTGCTTTGGCATAGGGATTGAACCTAGCTCTGCCCACGCGGGTGGACAAATTTCTTGTACATGAGTATTATCGACTTTTCAGATATAGATAGTTTACATATGGGCGTTATGCGCGATGAAGGGGAGTACATTCCCTTGATGAGTAAGGAAGACGAAGAGAGCCTTAAAAATGAGGATCTTCCTGAGGAGCTGCCCATCTTGCCTTTACGAAATACCGTATTGTTTCCAGGGGTTGTAATCCCGATTACTGCCGGTCGCGATAAATCCATAAAACTGCTTAATGAAGTAAATAAGAAGCAAGGCCTTTTAGGGGTGGTTTCACAACGTGATGGTAGTGAGGAAGATCCCAAACCGGAGGACCTTTATCGCACCGGTACGGTGGCGCGAATAATTCGCTCTTTCAAACTTCCAAATGGCCACACAGCGGTTATTCTCCAAGGTCTAAGACGATTTGTCATAGAAGATTTTACTCAGGCTGAACCACACATTTACGCTCGAGTACATAAATCGGATGAGCTAAAGCCAGCTGAAGACAATCAAAAGTTTAAGGCTGTAATGGAGTCGATAAAAGACGTTGCGCTTGAGATTATCGACAAGTCGGTGGAGATTCCTAATGAAGCGGCCATGACTATCAAAAGCATTGATAGTGACACTTTCTTGCTCAATTTCGTGAGTAATAACATGAATGCAGAGGTTGATAAGAAGCAACATTTGCTGGAGATCGACGACCTAAATAATAGAGCCAATGAAGTCTTGAAATTACTGAATCTCGAAGCTAAGATGCTTGAGATGAAGAACGAGATTCAGGATAAGGTGCGCTCCGACTTTGACAAGCAACAAAGAGAGTATTTCCTTCAGCAGCAGCTACGACAAATCCAAGAGGAACTCGGGGGTTCGAGTACCGAATCGGAAATTGAAGAGATGCGCGCTAAGGGTCGTAAGAAAGATTGGCCGGAGAAAGTAAAGGAGCTTTTTGATAAAGAACTAAGCAAATTACAGCGGGTAAATCCACAAGTGCCTGAATTCAGCATACAGCGTAATTACCTGGAATTTATGCTGGATTTGCCCTGGAATAAGGTTAGTAAGGATAATTTCAATCTAAAACGCGCGGAACGCATTTTAAACCGTGATCATTACGGATTAGAAAAGGTAAAAGAGCGCCTGCTTGAGTACTTAGCCGTACTAAAATTAAAGGGGGATTTAAAGGCACCAATTCTCTGTTTATACGGACCTCCCGGGGTGGGTAAAACAAGTTTGGGTAAATCGGTAGCCGAGGCTTTAGGTCGACCTTATGTACGTATGTCATTGGGCGGTTTAGGCGATGAGTCAGAAATTCGCGGACACCGGAAAACCTATATCGGGGCTATGCCAGGCCGCTTATTACAGAACATTAAGAAGGCAGAAACCTCTAACCCCGTTTTTGTTTTAGACGAGATCGATAAACTTTCCGCTGGTCGTGGTCACGGTGATCCTGCTTCGGCCATGCTAGAAGTTTTAGACCCAGAACAGAATAATAGCTTCTACGATAACTATTTAGAGGTCGGTTACGATTTAAGTAAGGTCTTGTTTGTGGCTACCGCTAATAATCTGGGAACCATTCACCCGGCCTTGCGCGATCGTATGGAGATCATTGAGATCAACGGTTATACCGTAGAGGAAAAAGTGCAAATTGCCGCCAAGCACCTCTTGCCTAAGCAGCTTAAAGAGCATGGTCTAGAAAAAGGTCAGCTTAGTCTTAGTAAGAAAGTCTTGGAGCATGTAGTTGAAAGTTATACCCGCGAATCAGGAGTTCGTGGCTTGGATAAGGTGATTGCTAAAATGGTTCGTTATGCCGCTAAGAGCATCGCCATGGAGCAAGAATACCATTTAAAACCTAAGGTTTCGGAGGTGAAGGACATCCTAGGAGCGCCTCGTTTTACCAAGGAAAAATATGAGGAGCGATCCATTGCTGGTTTGGTTACTGGTTTGGCTTGGACTCCGGTAGGCGGCGATATTCTTTACATTGAATCATCCATCGCTAAAGGTAAAGGTCGTTTAAGTGTGACCGGTAATTTGGGTGATGTAATGAAAGAATCGGCTGCAATAGCCATGGCTTACCTTAAGTCGAATGCAGAAGAGTTTGGCGTAGATTACCGCTTATTCGATGCCTACGATGTACATATTCACTTTCCAGAAGGAGCAACTCCTAAAGACGGGCCTTCGGCGGGGATTAGCATTTTAACCTCTTTGGCCTCCTTGTTTAGTCAGCGTAAAGTCAAATCCCGTTTGGCAATGACCGGCGAGATTACTTTAAGGGGAGAGGTCTTGCCAGTAGGAGGTATCAAAGAGAAGATTCTGGCTGCTAAGCGAGCAGATATTAAACACATCATTCTCTCTACTAAGAATCAAAAGGATATCGAAGAAATTCGGGAAGACTATCTAGAGGGATTGGAATTCCACTATGTAGACCGCATGATGCAGGTGATAGATTATGCCCTCAGTGATGACTTAGTGGAAAACGCTAAAAACTTAAAAGTCGATCACAAAGCAATTGGCTTTGGATCAAAATAAAATAAGGGGCTTCGGCCCCTTTCTTTTTTAGGCTTCAATATTTCTGGTTAATGCGCGTTCTTAGTCTTAACTTCACCGCCTTGATGAGAAAGCTGTATTTGATTCTTATGTTTTTGCCCTGCCTCGCTTGGTCGCAAGTAGGGGGGAGTTCTACTTATTCTTTCCTAAATCAAGTTTCTTCGGCAAGGGTAGCAGGACAGGGTGGTAATGCAATTGCCAATACCGCCAATGATATCAACTTTGGCTTATACAATCCCGCGCTATTGATTCCAGATATGTCGGGGCAATTCAGCTTTAGCTACGTTGATTTCCTTAGCGATATTTCATTTTTAGATATGGCCTATGCGCATCACTGGGATAGTGTTGGGACCTTTAGTGCGCAGGTGCAGTTCTTTGACTACGGTGAATTTGATCGTACCAATGTTATTGGTATAAAGCAAGGGACTTTTACCGGGAGTGACTTGGCCATCAATTTTGGCTACGGTTACCAGTTAGATAGCAATTGGAGTTTTGGAGCCAGTATGCGAATTATTAACTCGGTTTACGATACTTGGTCTTCTTGGGGCTTAGCCTGGAACGCCGGAGTTAATTACCAGATTCCGCATCGCCGGATTGTGATGTCATTATTGATGAAAAACGCGGGCTTTCAATTAAATCCGTATGCGGATGAATCGGAACCATTGCCTTTTGAATTACAATTCGGAATTAGTAATCGATTCGAGCATATGCCCTTGCGATGGCAAATAACTTTAGAGCAACTGGAGACCTTCGATTTGCGTTATACTGATCCGAATCGCTTTACCTTAAATCAGTTTACGGGTGAGGTGGAAGAGAATTACCCTTCTATTTGGAATAATCTTCTTCGACATGTTGTGGTGGGAGTAGAATTCGCGCCCTCTGAATCCTTTAATCTTCAATTTGGATATAGTTTCCGACGCCGCCAAGAATTAAACTTAAGTACCCGCAGAACCGTCGCCGGCTTTTCGGTAGGAGGGGGACTTAAAATCTACAAGTTCTACTTGCATTACAGTCGCAATATGTACCATATCGCCGGTAGTGCCAATCAGATTACCTTGCGGACTAACTTTGAAGAATTTAAATCGAAGTAGTATGCCCATTACCATCGCGATAGACGGTTATTCTTCCACTGGTAAAAGCACCATGGCTCGGCAATTAGCTAGAGAATTAAATTACCGCTATATCGACACCGGAGCGATGTACCGTGGGGTAACTTTATGGGCGATTCGACAAGGATTGTTTGAAAAGAAGTTAGATGTGGCAGGCTTAATTGAATCGCTTTCTGAGCTCCGCTTAAACTTTAAATACGACCGCGATCAGGGTCAGTCTGTACTATTTCTAAATGATGAAATGGTGGAGAATGAAATCCGTAGTTCTAAGGTAGCAGACCGAGTTTCCGAAGTGGCAACGATAAGTGAAGTACGTCGATTTTTAGTAGAGCAGCAGCAGGCTATGGCCAAGGATGGTGCCGTGGTGATGGATGGCAGAGACATTGGCTCGGTAGTTTTGCCCGATGCAGATTTAAAGATATTTATGACTGCTGATCCCGAGATTAGAGCCCAGCGTCGATTCGAAGAACTGCAGTCGAAAGGCATGCCTGAAACCCTATCCGCCGTAAGGCAAAACCTAAAAATGCGGGATGAGATGGATACCAGTCGGGCTGATTCCCCATTGGTACAAGTAGAAGACGCTAAGGTTTTAGATAATTCAGAGATTAATCCCCAGGAACAATTAAAGCTGGCCCTTTCTTGGGTACGTGAAATCGAAGGCCATTAATCGCACTTAGGCTTTTTTCTCTCCGTTACGATCCAATAGTTCAATTATAGTCTGAATGTAACGTCTTTTGGCCTCCTCTTTCGGCATACCAATTAGACGTTTCCAGGCATCGTATTTAAAGGTTTGAACCACATTACTGGATTCGGTAGGCCTAGGAGTATCGTTGTCTCCTACCGTAGCCTGTTTAAAGTAGGCGTAGGCAATAAGCATATCATCGGCAGCCTGTGGGGGCATGTTGTTACCCAGTTCCACGTATTTTTCGAATTCTTTATCCAGTTCTGAAGCTGTCATAAATTATTTCAGTTCTGCTAAAATCTGCTCGCCGCCACGGGCTTTATCACCCACCTTTACCAGGATATTGGCATCTAAAGGTAAGACAATGTCTACTCGCGAACCAAATCTAATAAATCCGCAGTCGGTTCCTTGCACCACTTTGGTGCCTGGTTTGGCGTAGGAAATAATGCGTCTAGCTAGGGCACCAGCAATTTGCTTGTACATTACCTCGACTCCAGCCGGACTCTCAACTACAATCGCGGTTCTTTCGTTAAGGGTACTACTTTTAGGATGCCAGGCAACTAGATAAGCACCAGCGTGGTATTGGGCATATTTTACGCTTCCGCTGATGGGATAACGATTGACGTGCACATTAAGAGGCGACATGAAAACACTGATTTGCAGCATTTTCTTTTTAAAATATTCTGGTTCCTCAATTTCTTCGATGGCCACAATTTTCCCATCGGCCGGGGCAATAACTACATTTTCGGTTTGAGGAGTATAGCGCTTCGGATTACGGAAAAACTGTAAAACCAAAAGGTAGATGATTAATGATATAATCAAAACCGCATTCTCGAGCCAAGCAATATCGCTTAACCAAATAACCAAAGCATTGATAAGGCCAAGGCCAATTAGAAATTGCAAAAGGATTTTAAAGCCTTCGTGGTGAATACGAATCATAATGAGGCTATTAATTTTAAGTAAAGATAGGCAACCGGCATTACTAGCAAAAGGCTGTCTATTCGATCAAGAATTCCGCCGTGTCCGGGCATAAAGTTGCCGCTATCCTTTAAATGGTGTTTTCGTTTAAGGGCCGACTCAAATAGGTCGCCCAAGGTAGCAGATATTACTACCAAAACCGCGAGTCCAATCCATTGTAATTGGTTGAGGCTCGAAAGTTGCAGGAGGTGGTCTAATATTAAGGCCGCCACCACGGTGAATACTAGTCCGCCCATAAAACCTTCCCAGGTTTTTTTCGGAGAAAGTTTTGGCGCTAGTTTATTGCGTCCTAAAAATCGACCGACCAGGTAGGCAAAGCTGTCATTGCTCCAGATTAGAATAAAGATACTCATCAAGAGCCAAGCTTCTGCGCCAAGCCAGGCCATTACCACCAAGGCGGGAATTATGTAAACCAGGCCAAAGGCACTATGGAATAAGTTTCTTAGCGCATCCTCCTCTTCATTGTCGCTATAAAGACTGCGTGAAAATTGCCAGACCACGAGGATTAAACTCAGGGCCAAAAGAATAGCACTGTTTTGAGGGCTAATAAAATCGTGGGCGAAAATGTAAAGTGCTAATAATAGCTGCGAAACTGAAAAGGCCACTTGTACCGAGCCGTCCTTGCTGGGGTTAAAGAATTGCCATTCTACCAAAGCAAAACTACCTAAGAGGGCCGCTAAGAATAAGGTACCTGAAGGAACGTAAAAGATTCCGAGGATAATAAGCGCAACGTATACGCTTCCGCTGATGGCTCTTACAATTAAGTTTTGCATCTATAATTGGTCTTCCAAAAGAAGCAGGTAGATTTCTTTATTGCAGATTTTTCCGAGGTCGTTTTCTTCAATTTCCTCTACCTTCTTAGGTCCTTTGATCGTAGTAATTTGAGAGGGGAGATTGTTTTGATACTTTATACGAATCCCCGCTAAGGCCGAGCGTAAATTATCGGTAATCTGAGATGTCTTTCCAATGGTGATGAAGGTGTCTGGTAATTCGTCGAGTTTCTTCCCTTGCAATTGATTGGCGCTAATCATAATGCCGCCATTAAAAGAAACTAAGTATTCGCAATCCGAGCAAAAAGAATCACAGTTAGCTAATTGGTCCTGTACCTCTACTCCAGCTTTACGCAATATGGAAATAAGGTTAGCGTCTTTGCAATATACTTTATGAAGACCCGACTCTTCCATAATAAGCCGGATGTAATTATAGGCCTCACCTTCGTCTTCACAATAAAGAAATTTACCTCCCGAGGAGGTAAACTTCTTTACAAATGATAAATCTGTAGGTTCCGATTCTTGAGGAGCAAAGGAACTTGGCGTGGGATTAGTGGTGGTTTCATTATCCTCTTCCGGTTTCCCGCTGAGGATGTCCATAAACCTACCCAATAAGCCTTTTTTACTTTTTTGCTCTGCCATAAGCGCTATGCTAGCTAATTTCTTTAGGCCTGAGCAGTATCCTCTCCTTTTGCTTCTAATTCGCTGTTAGAGTTTCCTGGCTCTTCGACCTTTGCTTGTTCTTCGGTATCGCTTACGGAATGATTTTCTGCATGCAAAATTTCTTCCCGTGATTGCCACTGGCGTTTTCCGAAGATTCCTTCCAAATTCTCCTTAAAAATAACTTCTTTTTCAAGTAGAATTTCGGCTAAGGCCACAAGTTTTTCCTTATGCTCTGTTAATATTTGTTTAGCCCTTTCGTACTGAGCCTCAATTATTTTAGAGATTTCTTCATCAATAATCTGTGCGGTGCGCTCGCTGTAAGGCTTGGTGAAGCCCATATCGTTGCCATTTTGCGAGTCGTAATAAGTGATGTTGCCTAACTTTTCATTAAGGCCATAAATGGTAACCATGGCTCTTGCTTGCTTGGTTACTTTTTCCAAATCACTTAGGGCACCAGTTGATATTTTTCCGAACATGATTTCTTCGGCAGCTCTTCCGCCCAGAGCGGCACACATCTCATCTAATATTTGATCGGTATTCGTGAGCTGACGCTCTTCGGGTAAGTACCAAGCAGCACCTAGAGAACGGCCCCTAGGGATAATGGTAACTTTTACCAAAGGGTGTGCATGCTCCAAGAGCCAGCTTACCGCAGCGTGTCCTGCTTCATGATGCGCAATAATCTTTTTCTCTTCGTGCGAGATGATCTTATTTTTCTTTTCTAAACCACCAATAATACGGTCTACCGCATCCAAGAAGTCTTGCTGCTCAATCGCCTTTTTGTTTTTACGGGCGGCAATAAGAGCGGCTTCATTACAAACATTGGCAATATCGGCTCCGCTAAAACCTGGGGTTTGGCGTGCTAGAAAATCTTTATCTAGAGCATTGGCCAATTTTAATGGTGCCAGATGGACCTCAAAGATTTCTTTTCGTTCGTGTAGGTCTGGCAAGTCCACAAAGATTTGGCGATCGAAACGACCAGCGCGCATCAGAGCTTTATCCAAAATATCGGCACGGTTGGTAGCAGCAAGAACAATCACATGCTCATTGGTACCAAAACCATCCATTTCGGTCAATAATTGATTAAGGGTATTTTCCCTTTCATCATTGCCACCGGAAATGGCGTTTTTACCACGCGCTCTGCCAATCGCATCAATCTCATCAATAAAGATAATTGCTGGCGATTTCTCTTTGGCTTGCTTAAACAAATCGCGTACCCTTGAAGCACCAACCCCCACAAACATCTCCACGAAATCCGAGCCGGATAGTGAGAAGAAAGGAACTTTAGCTTCACCGGCAACCGCCTTGGCAAGTAAAGTCTTACCTGTTCCGGGAGGGCCCACCAATAATGCACCTTTAGGTATTTTACCACCCAAAGAAGTATAACGATCGGGGTCTTTTAGGAAGGAAACAATTTCTTGCACCTCTTCTTTTGCCCCTTCGAGACCAGCTACATTTTTAAAGGTCACCTTTACATTGGTGTTCTGATCGAATAGCTGCGCTTTCGATTTTCCAATATTGAAAATCTGTGCTCCTGGACCACTGCCACCACCACTCATTCGGCGCATGATAAAGATCCAAATGGCAATCATTAAAATGAAAGGGAAGGTCCAAGCAATTACATCACCCCAGTAATCTTTGCGTTCCTCGTGACTAGCCACAATACGGTCATTGGCCAGGTCGGGATGTTGCTGGTAGAAATAATCGAGGTTATCTTTATAAGCCTCATAAGGCATTTCGAAGGTGTACTGTGGGCCACCACCAAAACCTCCTATGGGACGATCTTGAAGTTCTTTGTAAACGTCGTCCCGAGTTAAAGCTTCCTCGGTGAGGTAAATTTGAATTTGTTTTTCATTGATGATGCGCACTTCTTTTACATCACCGCGCTCAATCATCTTAGTGAAATCATTGAAATTGGTGCGAGCCAAGCTGTTACCAAAGCTACCTACCACCTGAATAGCGATAAATACAAGGGCAATGGCCGCGTAAATCCACAGGTAATTGAAACGCTTGCGCGGATCTCCTGGGCCACCGGGATTCCCTCCTGGCTGTTTATTTCCAGAGCCACGAGAGAACTGTTCTTTCAATTTTTTGAGCTGCTCTTTGTTTTCCTTTTCGTTTTCCATTCTAATCTTAGTTCCGTCTAAAATTTGTCTTCTAATTCGCTTACCTCGGCATCGCCCCACAGACTTTCTAGGTCATAGAAAGAACGAAATTGAGGTTGGAATATGTGTACAACGGTGTCTACATAGTCCATTAAAATCCATTCGGCATTATCCATACCCTCAATATGCCAAGGCTTATCTTTTAGTTGTTCACGTACTCGTTTTTCAACCGAGTTGGCTATGGCTTTAACCTGGGTATTGGATGTTCCTTCGCAGATAACAAAGAAAGAGCAGATAGAGTTTTCAATATTGCGTAAATCTAGAACGGTGATCTTTTTTGCTTTCAGATCTTCCATTCCTTCGATGATCTCATTTACAAGATTCGAAAATTTCGATTGCGTCATTAATTCATTTAATTTGAGCACAAAATTAAGCAATGTCGCCTAGCTGCCCTGTATTATCCTTAATTTCCATGTATGAATACTGAATTGGTAGCTAAAGAATTGCTTCATTTGAAGGAAACAGATAGTACCAATAGCGCACTCAAAGAGATGGTTGCGCAAAAAAACCTAAGCGAAGGTTTTTGCCTTTATACCGATTACCAAAAAGCGGGCCGCGGCCAATATGGGAAAGAATGGCAGTCGGATCCAGGGCAAAACCTGCTAATGAGTGTCTATTTGAAGCCCAGTTTTCTTCCTCCGGATCAAGCTTACCGTTTAACTATGTCAGTTTGTCTTGCCTTAGCGGATATGGGGCAAGAATTAGACCTTAAAACTCAGTTTAAATGGCCCAACGATTGGTATTATGGGAAACACAAATTAGCGGGGGTATTAATTGAGGCTAGTCTGCAGAAGGGGAGAATTCAATCCTGTGTAATAGGGATTGGCATTAATGTGAAACAAAGAACCTTTGGCGATCTAAAGGCGATCGGTCTTGAGGAAGCGGCGCAAAGAAATTTAAATCGGGACGATGTACTGGTGAATATCTGCGAGGCTCTTGATCATCGTTACCGTCAGTTGAAAATGGGCCTACTCGATTTGCAGCATCAGGAATTTCAAGAAATGCTTTGGGGTTCAAAGCTTAGTATTCCCGTCTTAGTGGAAGGGGAAAGGCAGCGGGGCATTTGTTTAGGAGTAGAGCCCGGCGGTGATTTACTTCTTCAATTCAACAATGGCGAAATCCGCAAATTTCGCCATCGAGAAATTGAATTTATAATGGATTAGAGTTTAGCAGTGCTCGCTGCTAAGTCTTCGATGAATCGCGTTATGGGACGTTCAACCATCATTTTCATCATCGGGTTAAAATTACCCTCAAATAAATATTGAATTTCAGCTCCCCCTTCATTCTCCGCTAAAACACAGCTTAAAGTGAAATCAAGTTTAGAGCTAGCGGCTTTGAATTTTAATAGTTCAGGTTCACGAATTTCTTCGATAAGTAGTCGCACGTCGGGCATGCCTTTGAGTCCGAATACAAAGGTATTCTCATCCGCTTCAAAGCGAATTACTGACTCGGGCATAACCATTTTCATATTGTTCAAATCGGCCATAAGGGCAAAAAACTCCGAGGGCTTTTTTGAAATTTGAACTTTGTCTGAAGTAATATTCATTTTAGTCTTTTTTCCAGTTGGCGGGATCTTCGCGCCAGGTGAGTAATGTTTGATGACTTTGCTCGTCTAAATTACCGCTATCTAGCAAGCCTTCCAAAAGGTGTGGATAATCGCTTAGGGTGTGTAATTCGAGCTCAGCCTGAGCAAAGTTTTCTTCTGCTATTTTAAAGGCATAAGTGAATAAGGCTAGCATTCCCATCACCTGAGCGCCATTCTTACGTAGTACATCAACTACTTTTAAACTGCTTCCTCCCGTAGAAATGAGGTCTTCAATTACGACCACTTTTGCTCCCGGCGCTAATTCGCCTTCAATTTGGTTTTGGCGACCGTGCTTCTTCGGTTCTGGTCGTACGTAAATGAAGGGCAATTCCAAGGCATCGGCTACTAAGGCGCCTATAGCAATGGCACCCGTCGCTACCCCAACAACCATTTCGGCTTCTGGATATAGCTCTTTTAAGGTAGCAGCCAGTTTAGTTTTTAGGTAATCGCGCATCTCGGGATAACTCAAGGTGATGCGGTTATCGCAATAAATCGGAGACTTCCAGCCACTAGCCCAAGTAAAAGGTGCTTGAGGTTGAAGTTTTATTGCCTTTATTTGCATGAGTTTTTGAGCCGTCTCATGCGCGGTTTGAGCATTTAAAATCATGGGTCAAATGTATAAAGTTTTCATCAAGGAATCACTGCTAATTCTCTCTGATAAACCGAGTGAAGAGGCGGTTAATTACCTTGGCGAAGCACAGCTCGATAATCTGATTAAATCTATGTTGGAGGGCCCCCAGCGGGAGGTTCACCTTTTGGTCCGTAATCTCAATGAAACCTGGTCTCTTTTTAAATCCAAATTCAAGATTATTGAGGCAGCTGGCGGTGCGGTAATAAATCCCAATGGTCAGATTTTAATGATCTACCGCCTCGGTAAATGGGATTTACCGAAAGGAAAGATTGAGTTTGGTGAGCCTAAAGAAATGGCTGCGGTACGCGAAGTTGAGGAGGAAACTGGAGTTTCTAAACCGGAGATTGTTGGCGTATTGCCTACCACCTACCATGTCTACGAAATGGAAGGTAAACGCATTTTAAAGCGTACCTATTGGTACACGATGGCCATTGCCCATGACTTTGATTTTTTAGTTCCTCAATTGGAAGAATCTATTTTAGACGCCGTTTGGTGTAGTCGTGCTGAGGTGGAGGAAAACCTGAAAAACACCTATGGCAACATTGCCATTGTGCTGGATGCAATGGTAAAAGGGGAGTACTAAAGTCTAACCGCAGCTGGAACAAATTGGGCGTAATCTCCATTATTGCGAATCACATCTCGAACTATACTGCTGCTAATAGAGCTGAGGCCTGAAGCTGTAAGAAGGAAGATTGTTTCTAAATCACCTTTCAATTTTCGATTGGTTTGAGCAATGGCCTTTTCAAATTCGAAGTCAGACGGATTCCTTAAACCTCTTAAAATAAACTGAGCCCCCACCGAATTACAATACTCCACTGTTAAACCGCTGTAGGTGTCGACCGAGACTTTATCTTCTTCCTTAAACGTTTCCTTAATCCAGGCGGTACGTTGCTCTAGACTAAACATGTAGTTTTTGTTGGCATTGGTGCCCACCGCAACGATAATTTTATCAAAAAGAGGGATAGCTCTACTTACGATATCGTAATGGCCTAATGTTATGGGATCGAAGGACCCTGGAAAAACGGCAATTCTCATCTTACGAATTTAGGACTTTTTCGATGCTTGCTTTAAAAAGCTGATCCAAGCCAATGCCAATATACTTAGCTTGGCGGGGTAAAATACTCTGTTCACTTAAGCCAGGCACTGTATTCACTTCAATTAAAATGGGAGCTCCTTCATCGTCTAAGATGTAGTCGATTCGAGCCAGTCCTTTAAGTTCCAAAAGCGCATAAACCTTTTCGCTACTCTCCATTACCAAATCGTAGGTCGCTTGGGGAATGGCCGCCGGCGTTATTTCCTTAGAGCCACCGCTGTACTTGGCTTCATAGTCGAAAAAGTCGTTCGATGGTTCGATGTGAGTAACCGCTAAGGCCTTTGCTTTGCCTTCATGATCACTTACCCCACAAGCTAGTTCTAAACCACTAACCATCGATTCAACTAATACCTTGTGGTCAATCTCCTTGGCTTTAGCAATGGCCGGAGCAAGTTCCTCGGCGGTTTTTACCTTGCTTACACCGATAGAAGAACCACTGCGACAGGGTTTTACAAAACAGGGTAGGCCAAGGCTTTCAATAATGCTCTCGGGACTGCGTTCTTCGAAGTGCAGAAAAATGGATTTAGGAACCTTAAAGCCATAGTGTCCCAATAGTATATTGCATTCGGCTTTGTTAAAGGTTAGGGCAGAGGCGAACTGCCCAGAGCTGGTATAGGCAATATTGAGCATATCGAAATATCCAGCTAGTGGTCCGTCTTCGCCCGGATGGCCATGTATTGCGTTAAAAATGGCATCGAAGGTTATTTTTCGATTATCCCGACTAAAGCTAAAGTCATCTTTTTGAATGGGAAAGCGTTTTTCATCTTCGTCGATGGCCTCCCAGGCAGTGGCGGTCAATTCTAAGCGGTAAACTTCGTAGCCGCTGTCTTTAATATTGTTGTACACCACATTTCCGGAGCCGATGGATACTTCGTATTCGGCCGAGTAGCCACCCATCACAATGCCAATGATTTTCATTTACTCAGTGCTGTTAATCGTTGTCGAAGCTCTGGAATCGCTTCAATACTCAATGCAAGATGCTGATAAAAATCCATATCCCAACCAACTCTTTCAAGCTCAGCCGCCAAATAATTCTGTATCCCTTGCCTAAGGAAATTTCGATATTGCATAGTGCGGTCGAAGGCAAGAATCGTTTCACTTGGATAGCGCGTTTTAATGCTATCATAAACCTCCCCCTTTTTAAGTTGGCTGATGATTTCAAAAAAGTCTTGTTCTGAAAGTTCTTGGGCAATACGCATACTATCGGCTTTACCTTGAGTCTGCATTCGATAGTAATTTACCGCATTCGTTACTTCGATATACGTTTTAAGATCTTCATCGCTGTAGCGGACATTACTCTGAGCACTCAGCCAAATGCTACTTAAGCAGAAAAGAAAAATGTAAATACGAATTTTCATAGCGGCAAAGCTAAAAATCCAGGGTGAGTTGAGTACTGGAAGAAGCTTTAAGCTCGGAGAAATTTGATAGGGAAAGTCCAATCAGGCGTAAAGCCTCACCTTTATAATCTTGATGGAGCAAGTCCTGCGCCCAATGCCAAAGCACTTCCGGAGAATTACTCGGCTGGTCCAGACTATGGCTTCTCGATAAAACTTCAAAATTTTGACTCTTCAGCTTTAAGCTGATGGTGCGCCCTTTTAAACCGCTAGCCTGAATTCTGCTAATCCAAATTTCAAAGATTTCTTTTAGGGCCTTTTCGGCGGCCGCAATTCCTCGAATATCTTCACTAAATGTGCGCTCCGCTCCCAGTGATTTTCTTTCTCGTTCTGGTTTGACCGGTGATTTTTGCAGGCCGCGGACAATATTGTAAAAGTGACTACCGGCCTTCCCAAATTCTTGTTGCAGCAAGGCTAAATCCCAGGTCTTTAAATCCCGGCCGTAGTGTATCCCCAAGCTTTTCATCTTCTCAGCCGTCTTAGTGCCGATGCCGTAGAATTTGGCAATGGCTAATTCCTCAAGGAAGGAAATTACCTCTTCTGGCATGATGGTTTTTTGTCCATTGGGCTTGTTGATGTCGGACGCAACCTTGGCCAAGAACTTATTGATGGAAATTCCGGCCGAGGCATTTAGGCCAGTCTCCGCCTTTATTTCTTCCCTAATTTGACGGGCAATTTTGGAGGCGCTGGTAATACCTTTCTTATTGTGACTCACATCTAGGTAGGCTTCGTCTAAAGAAAGAGGCTCTACTAAATCGGTGTAGCGGTAAAAGATCTCACGGATTTGATGGGATACCTTACGGTATTTATCGAAATTAGGTTTTACGAAAACTAAGTGCGGACAGCGGCGGTAAGCGGTACGGGAGGGCATTGCCGACCGCACCCCATATTCTCGGGCCTCATAGCTGGCGGCAGCTACCACGCCACGTTCTTTAGAGCCACCTACTGCAAGCGGTTTTCCCCGAAGCTCGGGGTTATCTCGTTGCTCCACCGAGGCGTAAAAGGCATCCATATCAATATGGATGATTTTACGAATGTATTCTGAGGGGATTTCCTGCACTTAGAAAGGAGTCCAATATTGGGTTTGGCCCGAACGATTCATTACCAAATTACCTTGGGTATCTTCCGAAACATAGATTACCTCTTGGATTGGGTTAAAGGATTTAGGTACCCCACATTCGGTATAGGCGGTTTGCTCAATCATTAAGGTGCCGGGTGAGATTATCGACCAATAGAAATAATCATTGTAGTAACAGTCGGGCGCCACACAGCGATTTGGGTCTTTGAAGTAGCCCGTGCCATCAGGAAAGAAATAGAAATAGTGCGGGGTTCTCCCGGCGCAACCTGGCTTGGCGCGCGAATACTGACCTTGTACCAACTGATGTGTGGCAGTAGGTACGGCTACTCTATTGTCGCGGATTCCCAATAAAGCGATTTGATCATTGTTATGATCATTGTAATAAATATATAGGGAACTTACGTCTCCATTGGCGTCGAAGCTTATTTCAATGGGTACCTGCCCCCCTGGAGGAATGCGCGGTGTACCGATTCCTGACACAAAATTCACATTTTCGATGTAGTAGTAATTACCGCTTTGGTCTAAGTAGAAGCGGAAGCGAATTCGATATCCTCGTACATCATGCACTTCATAAACATCATCGCCCAAATAGCTAATATTAAAGTGATTGTAGCGCTGCCCCGCGCCATGGTAAGCTGACCCAGAATGGGAGCTTTGGATTAATGTGCCATTGTAATTGGCAATTAAGGAAGGTACATCCGGATTATCGGGTTCCTCATAATCATCATCCCAGTCATCGCAGCTGCTGATTAAGGTAAAGCCGATAAGAATGAAGAGGTATTGGTACCAAGATGCCCTGCTTAGAACTTTCATGATTGATAAATAAGAAATTAAAAATAGTTGTTTGTGGCATAATTCCCAAGCCGCAGGCTTAGCGGGTATTCAAATTAAAATTTTTGATTAAGAACTTCCTACTTATCTTGCTTTCAAATTATTGACCCTATGCTTAAGCGCATTTTTCTCTGCATTTTTCTGGCTGGTTTTGGACTTTCGGCCCAAGACTTTAAATACATGCTAAACGATTATCGTTACAGTTTAAAAGAAATCGACTCCGCCGCCCAGCTTTACTTTGAGCTAAACGGACGCGATGAAGGCTCAGGCTTCAAGGGCTACCAGCGTTGGTTATCGGAAACGGCTTATCAATTTCCCCTTAATGGAGATCGTAGCCAAATAGACCCTTATTTCACTGCCAAAGAGTGGGAGGGTATCCAGACTTCTATGCAAGAAGCGGAGGCTAGTGCTACATGGGCCGACCTAGGACCTTATTCAGTTGATTCCATTTCTGGTCATTATTCACCTGGATTAGGTCGGGTGGAGTGTTTTTATGTCGATCCCAGCGATACCAACCGCTTGTATTTAGGCTCCAGGAGTGGTGGTTTTTGGCGCAGTTTGGATGGTGGGCAAACCTGGTCGAGTTCTACGACCGACTTTTTAGTTGCCAGTGGGGTAAATACTATGACGGTAAAACCCGGACAAAGTGATACGGTGATTATTAATGTACGCAATGCCGGTAATGGCGCAAGTCATGGCCTGTATCGATCGGTAGACGGTGGACTAAGCTGGACTGTGACACCTTTTAATCCAAGCAATCTCGGCTGGGGTGGATTGGGAAACAATAAAGGAGAGATTTATAAAGTGGCTTATCATCCCCGAATTCCCAATAAGATTTATGTAGGAACTTCCAAGGGACTCTATATTTCTGATGATGATCTTCAAACATGGGTGAATATTAATCCTAATCCTAATTCTGCAATAAGCCAAATCGTCTTTCATCCTACTAAGGATTCCATTTTATATATCTACGATAATTACTACTTCACCTCGACCCCCACTCAGATATTAGTCTCGCAAGATGCGGGCGCTAGCTTCGTGGTATCTGATACCCTAGGCAACAATGGAAACGCCATTAATGTGCAAATTGCAGTGAGTCCGGCTTGCCCCGATTGTGTATATGCCGCCGATCGCAATGGGGTTTGGAAAAGCACCAACCTTGGTGCCACTTTCAGCTTCATGACAAATCCTTCTGGGGTTTGTGATGGTTTCGCCGTTCATGAGACCGATACCAGCAATATGATTTATGGGATGCTCGATATTTTCGCTTCCAATAATGGCGGGACCTCCTTTAATCAGGTTACCTGGTGGGCGATTAATAGCAATCGACCCTACGAGGGCTCACAATATGTGCATGCCGATTTAAGGGAGATTGCTTGTATAAATGGCACCTATTATATCGGCACAGACGGTTTTTTATGCAAAAGTTGGGATAAGGGCCAATCTTGGCATAAGCTTTCCATCAATAATGGCATCCGTGAGAATTATGATCTAGGCTTGAGTCAGAGTGATCAAGATTTTGCCATGGTTGGCTCTCAGGATAATGGTACCTCAATCTATAAAGGCGACCACTGGTTGGAGTTTTATGGGGCAGATGGCATGGAAGCGATTATTCACCCCTTAAATCCGAACTGGATGATGGGTAGCGTACAGTATGGTACACGACGCTTAACAACCGACGGAGGTTTTAGTCAGACTGGAGCCAGTCCAAGCAATGCCTCTGGTGCCTGGGAGGCCCCTTTATTGATGTCCCCTATAGACCATTTTAAAATTTACCATTTGGCGAATGATGTTCATGAGAGTAATGATTTCGGCACGAATTGGACCCAATTAGGTTCACCACTGTTTTCCAGCGCTATTAATCGGGCGGCAATAGCTCCAAATAATGATCAGATTATAGCTGTGGCTAATGGTGATCTCTTCGAAGTTTCATTTAATGGGGGGAGCTCTTTCCGCCGCAGAACTATTGGCCTGCCTTCGGGGAAAACCATCCAAGAAATTGCCTTTCACCCCTTTAAAGACTCCACTCTGATCGTGTGTTATGGGAATCATCAAAATGATAATGCTAAGGTTTTCTTGACCAATGATTTAGGCCTTACTTGGCAAAATATCACCGGAAACCTAGGAGATATGCCCATCCTGTCTGCGGTTATTGGTCCGGATAATAAAATCTACTTAGGAGCAGAAATAGGGGTTTATGTGAAAGATTTAAATGCTTCCAACTGGTTCCTATTTAATGCTGGCTTACCTAATATGCGGGTTAAGGATCTTGAAATTAATTGGGCCACCAACACTTTAAGGGCAGCAACTTGGGGTCGTGGATTATGGGAAGTGAGCTTACAGGGAAGGGCCGATTTTCCCAAGATGAAGCGCATTGCAATTTCGAATCCTCCTACATTGAATGCGCCGAAAGAACAGGTAGATCAATGGCTAAGGGCTAGCATCGATTATACAGGAAACCTAAGCTCCGTATTTGTGCGTTGTTCGGTAGATGATTTAAGCCTGGATAGCATAATTCCTTTGACGTATACCAACAACCAAGAATGGGAATCTAGTCTACCCTTGCCTAATGCGGCAGAAGGTAGTATGGTATATTTCAAAGTATATGCAGTAGGTAGTGCTGGAGATACCACCGAATCTTACCGTTTCAATTATCGCGTAAGGCCTTATGAATACTGCGCCGCGGCAGGTGCGAGTAATACTACTGTAGATTACATCGATGAGGTAGTATTAAGCAATCTGCAAAATAATAGTGGAAAAGACGGTTATGGAAACTTTACCCATTTAAGCGCCAATTTGCAGCATAATCAGACTTATACCATTTTGGTGGGTATGAACTACCACTTCGATCAGGATACTATTTATGCCTGGATAGATTATGATAAGGATAGAGACTTTGAACCCCATGAGCTTATTCAGTTTTCGGCGATAGATGTTAACCATGAAGCCACCGGAACATTTACTGTGCCGCCGACAATCGGAATAGATACTACCCGGATGCGCGTCCGCAGCCGCTATTGGAACGGAGGCCCCGATCCTTGCGGCACCCATACTGGCGAAGTAGAGGATTATACCGTAATTATAAGCGGTTCTGGTGTTTCACTCGATGAGTCAAAGCTTGCGAATTGGCAAGTTTATCCAAATCCCGCTAAGAAGGTTTTACATATCCAAGCTTTAAGTGGAGAGCGTATCCATGAATTGGAGATTAGCGATCTCAGGGGAAAGGTCATATATTCGGCTAAAGATTTAAATCAGCTCCAAGCGGATATAGACATTAGTTTTTTAGCTAAAGGACTTTACTCCCTAAGGATTGGAAATGGAGCAACTACCATAACGCAAAGCTTTATAAAAGAATAGGATGAAAGTAAAGACATTAATAGCCTTAGCAATTATCACTTTAGGTGCATGTTCGGGCTTGAAGAAGATGGGCCTTGAAGAATCTGGACTAAGCGATTATTACTTTCAAAAATATATCGGGGGGACCGAGGCTAGTGGTATAAATGCGGTTTATTTCATTCGAATGGAAGCGGATTCCGAAGCGCAAGTAGATAGCTTGGTAGTGGAGGGTTTGTCTACGCTAAAAGCCGAATCGAAAAAGCAGGGCCTTTATACCATGACCACCGAATTAATGAGTAATGACCAAGCCTCCCAAATAAAATTTAAGCAAGCAAAACTTTATCTCCACAAGGGAGATTGTGTGTTTTTTGTTCCTTTAGAAAATATCCCAGAAAAAGCTTCGATTATGATGCCTTCGATAAATGGGCAGCAAGAACCTCATTAAACTTAGCGAGATATTCATCGACCCTTTTGCGTCGGTACTGCATCACGAAGCGTGGATGTTCTAAGGGAATAAGGCTTTCAAAAATGCCAGCCTCCTTATTGAGTTTTTTTAGGTATTTGAGGTTTTTCCCGGTGCCCCAAACAAGGGCGGTTTTGACCCCTCCACAAAGCGCTTGTTGTTTTTTAAGCTGTTCTATCATGAAGGGCTTTAGCGCTTCATACAGTTCTTCCTGGTCGTAATAATTCCAGTTGACCCAGTTTCCACGTTCATTCAAATGAAGAAAACCCAAGGGGCAAGCAGCACCAATAAACCAGTCACCATAAAACTTTTCAGGCCCACCGTAAGATTGCACCAATTTATAAACAAACTCAGATGAGGTTTCTCGCGTGTCCATGTCGGTATCAATCTTACAGACTTCTTTTAAAGCGGGACTATCGGTAAAGGGGATTCCTGTTAAACCGGCGCCTTTCCGGCCGGGATTAATTCCTAGAATAAGTCCGCGTGGCTGCTCGTCCTTAAAATACTTTTCGTGAAATAGCTTTAGGAGGCGCCATACTTCATCCTTGGTCTCCGGATCTTGATAAGGGTTCATAATCTTGACCCTTTTCGGCATTAGCCCTTCACTTAAGTTAAGCTGCTCATAAAAGCTTAGTATGTCTTTATAAAGCATTATTTCTTGATAATTCTCAAGGCTTTCCCAGAAGCATCCTTAATTAAGTAGAGTCCGCTTGCCTCTTGACTCAGGTCTATTTTATCTTGACCAGAAAAGGTGCCCACTAAAGTACCATCGGCCCTATATACTTTAAGACTAGCGGCTTTACTTAGGTGGAAAATGCCTTTACTCGGATTGGGGTAGACTTCCAAAAGTTGCTCATCATTAAATTGGCTAAGGCCAATACCCTGACCAATTTGATACAAACTGATGTTTCCACTTACCTCATTTGAAACCGCTAATAGAGCAATTCCATTTGGGCTTTCCGTTGCCGGGATAAAGAGGATGTGCTTAGGTCCTAAATCTCCAGAGGCAGTATCGTTTGCCGATTTGGAGAAATCACGGTCCAAAATATAGGAATCAAAACTAGGAGCTTGAGGATTGTTCACATTGTAAATCATAATACCTCCCATCCGGTTTAAGCCGATAAAAGCATACCAATTACCATCTACTTCCCCTACGGCTATTGCTTTTGGTTGAGGTCCCATGTCGTCGCTCCGATTTTTAAAGGAGCTATTATTATCGTAGTCGGAGTTGAAATTAGCAGCCTGTAACAAAGCTAAGTTTTGCTCGAACTCATCGCCCGAGTCCCACACTAATTGCCCGTTTTCATCCCAAACACTAAAGGACCGCGTTCCAAAACTAAACAGGCTATCGTGTTGGATGCCATTGGTTTTGTTGCCTAGGGTAGTGGTCACTTTTAGTCGGCCTAAAACGGTATCGTTTTGCAATTGCGAGGAATTATTGAAAGTAAACGGACTCAGGTTTACATTATTAATCCGTTCTACCTCGCTGTAGCCGCTGTAATCGCGGGCACTTCCTTCATTGGCACTAAGAATATAGGTGCTCCCATTTACTTCATAGCAAGCCAGTTCATCGGGTTGATACATCCCAAAAAGATTAAATTGCTGAGCAATGTCGATGCTCGCCTTTTGATCGGAGGCATCTAATCCTTGACCACTGAGGTTATGATCTTTAAAGCCGAGTGCCACAATAGTATCGAGGCTAGGCGGGAAAAGATTAATAATCGCCAAGGCATTGTTTTCTTGAAGACTCACAAAAGCTTTAGAGCCATTGCTGTTAAAGCCAATGCCCTGTGGTTCCATATCAGCTGAAAAGCTAGCTTGTCCATTATTCCCAAAAACCCTAATTAGTGGGTCGTAGGCGGTGGTATCATAGCGTGAAAAATCGATGGTAGTTACATCAGCCTGGGTTAAGTTTTGCGCATTCCCAGAAACAAAGTTAATTACCGATAAGCTTCCCATTGGATCAGAACTATAATCGTCGCTAGGGTTACCCTCATTTACAGTTACAAAATGTTGTAAGCTGGGGCTGAAGCGTACTTTAATAGGATTGGGGCCCACGGTAAGCTGATTGAGGTAATTTCCTAAGGTGTCGAAGAATACAATTTTACCCGAAGCCTGGGGGAAATTATTACTCATGGTAACCGCCACCAAATTGTCGTGGGTGCTAACCGAATTAACTTTCGCTCCGTAAGAGGAAACATCAATACGTCCCACCCGATATGACTTTTCTAAATCAGAAATTTTTAAGATTTCAACCTTATTCTCGGCGGCATTTACACTAAATAACCTTTGAGAAAGGGGTTCGTAGGAGCTGTTCTGAGATCCGCCAGCATTAAACTGTAGGGTGTGGTAGCTGTAGGTTCGAACTACTGGCAGACCCTGACTAAAGGCATTAAAGCTAAAAAGGGATATCGCGGTGAGGGTGAGTAAATAGCGCATGTCAGAATTTTTACCAAAGGTCGGAAAAGGAAATGAAAGAGGAGGAGTGGATGGTGCCTTTGCAAAAAGCCATGAAAACAAATTTTAAGCTTCAAGGTTATTATTTCAGAAGGAGGACTATCCTCTCTTGATAGTTCATGTTGGTTGGTTGAAAAAACCCGACAAAAGCAGAAGCTTGAGTCGGGTTTTTCTTTTTAGAATTTCGATTTCCTAGAGTTCAGCTAAGGATGCCTTGGCAGCCTCTAAAGTTCGATCTATATCTTGGTCGCTTAGCGCAGCATTTAAGAACCAACTTTCATAGGCGCTTGGCGGTAAATAAACCCCCCGCTTAAGCATGCCGTGGAAAAAGTTTTTAAAGTGTTGGTTATCCCCCGTTTTAGCGCTTTCGAAATCTCGAATATCCTGATCGGTGAAGTGTAAGCTGATCATGGAACCTTTGCGGTTTATCCGGTAGTCAATTCCTTTGGCTTGAAGCATGGGATGCAAGCCTTTTTCAATTTCGGCGCACTTTTCGGCCAATTCAGTGTAGACTTGTGGATTTTCTAGTAGGTGTTTTAATAGGGTATAGCCGGCCGTCATAGCTATTGGGTTCCCCGATAGGGTTCCCGCCTGATAAACGGGGCCATTTGGCGCTACATACTCCATGATGTCTTCGCGTCCAGCATAGGCACCAACCGGCAGACCGGCGCCAATCACCTTACCATAAGTAACCAAATCTGCTTCAACGCCTAAAGTAGCTTGAGCGCCACCAAAACCAAGGCGGAAACCGGTCATAACTTCGTCGAAGATTAAAAGGATTTCTTCCTGATTACAAAGTTCTCTGAGGCCTTCAATAAAGCCTGCTTCTGGAAGAATGCAACCCATATTTCCAGGGATGGGCTCGATGATAATCGCGGCGATTTCACCTTTGTTGGCTTCTACTAAAGTCTTTACCCCTTCAAGGTCATTGTACTCGGCCAGTAAGGTGTCTTGTGCTGTACCCGGAGTAACCCCTGGGCTGGACGGATGACCTAGTGTAACCGCGCCACTACCCGCTTTTATGAGGAAACTATCGCCGTGTCCATGATAGTTTCCGGCGAATTTGATGAACTTATTTTTTCCTGTAAAACCGCGCGCTAAGCGAATTGCACTCATGGTAGCTTCGGTGCCCGAGTTTACCATGCGCACCCGGTCTACATTAGGGATGTTTTCGACAATAAGTTTGGCAAGTTCTATTTCCTTCTCGGTAGGGGCACCAAAAGAGGTGCTTAATTCGGTTGCTTTTTGAACCGCTTCTATAACCGGCTCCCAGGCGTGACCCATAATCATGGGACCCCATGACGCAATGTAATCGATGTATTGATTGCCATCTGCATCGTAGAGGTAGGAACCCTTGGCTCTTTCCATGAAAATGGGGTCGCCACCCACCGATTTAAAGGCCCTTACGGGTGAATTTACTCCGCCCGGAATGTATCGTGACGCTTCTTGAAATAGATTCTTGCTCTTATCGTACATGATTATTTCTTTAAGTAAGCGATTATGTCTTTGACGAAATAGGTAGCGATTAAATCTGCCCCGGCACGTTTTATCGCAGTTAGGGATTCAACCATCGCTTCTTCCTCATTTAACCAACCATTGGCCGCGGCCGCTTTAATCATGGCGTATTCACCGCTTACGTGATAAGCGCTTACCGGAACCGTTGATATTTCTTTGGTTTGACGAATAATGTCTAAGTAAGCCATGGCTGGTTTTACCATGACCATATCTGCTCCTTCTTGTAAATCAAGTTCAACCTCCCGCCTCGCCTCGATGGCATTAGCAGGGTTCATTTGATAGGTCTTTTTGTCTTTAGGCACATCCTTCATATCCACTGGTGCGGAATCTAAAGCATCCCTGAAGGGACCGTAAAAACAAGAAGCATATTTGGCGCTGTAGGACATAATGCCAACATTTTCGAAACCGGCGGTGTCTAAGGCAATGCGCAAGGCTTCAATTCGGCCATCCATCATATCTGAAGGTGCCACAAAATCAGCGCCCGCTTGAGCGTGGCTAATCGCCATTTCAGCCAAGGCTCCTACTGATGCATCATTAATAATTTCCCCATCTTCAACTATGCCATCATGACCTACACTGGAATAAGGATCCAGGGCCACGTCGGTCATCAATAGGAGATTAGGAACAGTTTCCTTTATCATGCGAATGGCTCTTTGCATTAAGCCATCCGGATTAATCGCCTCTGAACCATCATTATCTTTCAAACTATCGTCCACCTTTACAAATAGGAGTAAGGCGGTACAACCCATTGCCTCTAATTCTAGCACTTCTTTTTCAAGCAGGTCTAAGCTATAGCGATAATAACCCGGCATTGAGCTAATCTCGCTTTTAATGCCCTCTCCTTCCACGGCAAAGAGTGGTGCGATAAAGTCAGAAGGGTGTAGACGCGTTTCTTGAGCAATGCCACGAATGGCAGCATTCTGTCTTAAACGTCGAGGTCTTTGTAACATAGCTAGTCTTTTATCCATTCTACCGGATTGCGAAGCACTTCTACTAAACGTGCTTCTTCGCTTCCGGATTCGGGTTCTACATTATAATCCCAGCGTACCCTTGGGGGTAAACTCATTAAAATACTTTCCGTACGACCATTGGTTTTAAGGCCAAAAAGAGTGCCTCGGTCATGCACTAAATTGAATTCTACGTAACGGCCTCTTCTTAGTTCTTGCCAATAGCGTTGGTCGTCGTTATAGGGAAGGTCTTTGCGTTTTTCAACGATAGGGAGGTAGGAGGGCAAAAAGCTGCGCCCCATATCGGTAGTGTAATTAAACCAGTCTTCTAAGCTACGCTCTTCATTGGCTTTTAGATAGTCAAAGAAGGTCCCACCAATACCACGGCCTTCTTGCCGGTGGTGATTGCGGAAATAGGTGTCGCAAGCCTTTTTATACTTCGGATAGAGATCCTTTCCATGCGAATCAGCTGCCTTTTTTTGTTCCGCGTGAAAATGACGCGCGTCTTCATCAAACAAATAATAGGGGGTCAAGTCCGAACCGCCACCAAACCAAGCGTCTATCCGTTCTCCCTCGGCATCATACATTTCGAAATAGCGGAAGTTGGCATGAGTGGTAGGTACCATCGGGTTCTCAGGGTGGATCACCAAGGAAATACCGCAGGCAAAAAAGGAATGACCATCAGTTTTCATGTTCTTTTTCAGGGCTTCGGGCATTTCACCGTGTACGATAGAAGTACTTACTCCTGCCTTTTCGAAAACCTTACCATTACTAAGTACTCGCGAACGTCCGCCACCTCCGCCCGGCCTTTCCCAATGGTCTTCTTGAAACTTCGCTTGGCCGTCTATTACTTCTACCGCCGAGCAGATTTCGTCTTGCAGGCTGCGAATGAAATCAACAAAGCGTTCTTTCAAGTTAGCCATAGTTTTTAACCGTATTGATGAAGGCCTTGGCGTGATCTACCGGGATATTGGGTAAGATACCATGACCAAGGTTAGCAATGTATTTATAGGTGCCAAAGTCGTCGATCATCTGCTTGGTGAGCCGTTCAATTTCTGGGATTGGTGATAACAAACGCGCCGGATCGAAGTTGCCCTGTAAAGTGGTTTGGAAGGAAGTAAACTCACGAGCCATTTGGGGAGTTATGGTCCAATCTACACCCAAAGCGGATACGGGCATTTTGGCCATTTCATCTAAGGCAAACCAGCAACCTTTGGCAAAGGCAATCACTGGCGTGTGCTCATGCAAGGCTTCGGTAATCTGCTTAATGTAGGGTAATGAAAATTCGCGGTAATCGCTTGGAGAAAGTAAACCGCCCCAACTATCAAAAACCTGAATGGCATGACATCCACGTTCTTGCTTATGGCGCAAGTACTTGATGGTTACATCGGTAATTTTCTGAAGCAATTTATGGGCTGCATCTGGGTATCGGTAACAAAACTCTTTGGCCTTATCAAAGGTCTTAGAGCCCTGACCTTCTACCATATAACAAAGGATGGTCCACGGAGAGCCGGCAAAGCCAATTAATGGTACCTCATTCTCCAGGGCTTCCAAAGTCATATCAATGGCTGAATACACATAGTGTAAACGATCTTTAACATCGATGTCTGGCAAGGCATCCACTTGCTCTGGTGTGCGAATGGGATTTGGTAAATAAGGTCCTTTACCAGGAACCATTTGCACCTCTACATCTAGAGCTTGGGGGATCACCAAAATATCACTGAAAAGGATAGCCGCATCAGGTCCTACTTGGTGAATCGGCATTACCGTAATTTCGGTTGCCAATTCGGGGGTTTCCGCTCTTTCGAAGAAGGAATATTTTTCCTTAAGCTTCATGAAGTCAGGCAGGTACCTTCCAGCTTGACGCATCATCCATACCGGAGGGCGTTCTACTTTTTCTCCTTTTAAGGCACGTAGAAATAAGTCGTTTTTAGGCATGTTCATGTTTTAGGCCTTGTCTCGAAAATGATTAATTATTTTGCTGACTACCCCGGCAATGGAGGGGTCATCTGCGCAGATGCGCGGATTTTCACATCGTAGTCGAACGGCTTCTGCAGTGGTCGCGCCAATGCAAAAAGCGGGGATTTTAGGGTCAATTTTGTTTTTCTTGAAAAAGCTGAAGGCAGCGGTCGGGCTCAAGAAAATAATTCCCTGAAAATTTTCCGTGTTTACTTGCTCATGGCTCAGCTCCGTATGGTAAACAATCTCCTTGTTTACCTTCACATTTTTACTTTCAAGATATTCGGGGAGGTCGTCTAAGGCTTTGTCGCCGCAGAAAAAGTCAACCTCACGAACATCGGCGTTACGAGCAATAATCTGAGCCAATATTATGGCATTGTCGGCCCGTACATTGCTTTTGATTCCCAATTCCGCCAGCATCTCGGTAGCCTTTATTCCTACCGTAAAAGTTTTTTTAGGAGGGATCTCTAGAGGGGTTTCTTTAATCAGCTTTTTTAAACTCCGAACCGCGTTTTTACTGGTAAAGATGCGCGCCTGACTCTCGGAATTTAAGAGGCGATCTTTAAATGAGTCAAGATCAAAGTTATTTTCGACCCGAATAAAATCCTTTTGCTCCAATTGAAATCCAGCTTCTTGAAGGCGCTGAGCTTCATTTTCGGGCAGGCTACGGGTAGCGAATATGATGGCTTCCTTAGGATTCTCCAGACTCATTCTTAATATTTTCCATGATGGCTTTAGCGCCTTGATAGAGCGCTTCTTCGGCAAGACTAATTCCAAGGGATTTAGACTCTTGCAAAGGTACCTCATTTTCAAGGATTACCTTTTGGCGACCATCTAAACTAAAAACACCTGCCTTGAGTAATAGTTTATCGCCTTTTATTTGAGCAAAAGCGCCCACCGGTGCCGAACAACCTCCTTCAACCGCGCGAAGGAAGTCTCGCTCGACTTTAGCTCTTAGCTCGGTTTCCTCATGATTGATGGCACGAAGACCTTCATAAACGCCCTCTTCGCCTTCACGACAGGTAATACCAACTATGCCTTGTGCCGGTGCCGGTATCATCCAATCTAAGCTAAGGTGGTTATCGGGTAAAATTCCAATCCGCTCCAAACCTGCTTTGGCAAAAATGGCTCCGTCCCAATTTCCTTGAGTTAATTTATTTAAACGGGTTTGCACATTACCCCTCAAGTTTGGGTTTTCATGCTCGGGAAAGCGACTTTTCCACTGAGCCTTACGGCGGATGCTACCCGTTGCAACCAAGGCCTTGCTGGCATCTAAGAAAGCGGGATTTTCGCGGTAAACTAAAATGTCTTCGACCGAACCACGCTCTAAAACGGCCGCCATTTGGATGCCATGTGGCGCTTGGGTAGGATAATCTTTTAGAGAATGTACGGCAATGTCGACCTTGTTTTCAAATAAGGCATCGTCCAGTATTTTAGTGAATACACCAGTGCCACCAAATTGATTAAGAGGAGTGCTTAGATCGATATCCCCAGCAGATTTAACCGCTACTAACACACAGGTATATCCCTGAGCTTCAAGGCGAGATTTAACCAAATTGGCCTGCCACAAGGCTAATTTGGAGTCGCGCGTCCCAATTCGAATTGTTTTCATAAAAGCTTAAAGCTCAAAGATATGATGAATGGTACGTAAGTCGCTATTGAGATTCTGACCACTCTTCAATTGGCGTGCAAACTGACCAGTAATGCGATTTAAAATCTGGGCTGCGAATTCCTCAGCCTGCTCTAAAGGCATTTCCGGATACTTCTTCTGGATATTTTTAATTTCCTTTTCCTTCCAGCTGTCCATTTTGGTGCGGAGCGCCTGAAGGGTAGGGGCCACACGTCGACTTTCTAGCCATTCGTAAAAGTCCCCAATTTTTTCGTTAATGATGTTTTCCGCTAAAGGTATCTGACTTTGGCGATTGCGAATGCTCTCCTCTGCTACTTCCGAAAGGTGGTCGATATCAATAACCTTATAATGAGGGTCTTGGTAAAGATCCTTATTTACATTTCGGGGCATACTTAAGTCCAAAATAAGACGCGGCTTAGTGCTTTTGAAATCTGATAAATGCACGGTAGGCTTATCTGCTCCGGTTGCCACAATTACAACATCGGCGGCATCTAAGCCATCGGCCAAATGTCCAAGGTCGAGGTGCTTTAAGCCAAATTTATCGGCAAGGCGAATGGCCTTTTCTTCCGTTCTATTAATGAGGGTGATGTCCTTAATCCCGGTTTGGTTCACCAAGTTTTCGCAAGTGGTGCGCCCCATTTTTCCCATCCCGTAGAGTAAAACCATGGGAGCCGATTTGGTTTTTAAATAGTCCTTTAACTGAAGGACTGCTGCAAAGGCTACCGAAGCAGCTCCTGTACTTAGCTTTGTTTCATTCTTAACCCTCTTGCTGCACTGCACTGCATTATTTACCAAACGGTCTAGGAAGGCGTTATGAGCCTCCAGTTCCTTGGAAATTTGATAGGCTTTTTTAACCTGACCAATAATTTCAAAGTCACCTAATATTTTTGATTCTAAACCTGAGCCAACTCGAAACAAATGGTCGATAGCCTCACGGTTTTGCTTTATTTGCTGATGCGCCTCAAAAAGGGAACGCTCATTGCCGCTATGTTTGCAGAATAGAGCGATAAGATCGCGTGGACAAGAGGCAAAGGCATACAACTCGGTTCGGTTGCAAGTAGAAAGAACCATAATCCCATCACCACCCGCAGCTTGATATTCGGCAATTAATTCCTGGGCTTTTTCTTCGCTAAGGCTGAATTGCTCGCGTATCGATACATCGCTGGTGCTATGATCGATTCCGATCATAAAAAAGTTGGCAAAACGACTGACTTCGAATTCTTTCATAAGATGTCGGCAAAAATATCCCGATTGATAGGAGTAATTCTACCCCTATAAGTATGAAAAGTAACCGAAAAAGTTGTGTGGGGTTTATTTAGAGTCATTCTTAATAGATTAGTTCTATCATGCTGCAAGTCTACAATAAATAGGTATTTACAGTCTATGACTAATGTCATATTTCTATTTTTGCTGAATGGAATTAAATTTTGAGCTACAGGGAGAGGATATAAATACCCAAAAAAGTCGAGTGAAAAATACCTCGATTAGTGAAGGTCTGCACATGACTATTGTGGAGAACCTTGATTCTAAGTCAGTTGGCTTAAAGAGGGAAATAGACCAGAGTTTAATTCAGTTTTATTTTGCCTTTGAAGGGGGAGCCCAGTTTCTGTTTCACCAAGGGTCCTATCAATTGCGTTTAGAGCCTAGTCGTTGCTTGCTGTTCTATAATCCTTTGGCCGCACTCCCCCTGGAAATTGAAGTGGCTCCAAAGTCGAAGCTCTTATTTCTATACATCACCGTAGAAAACTTACACCGACTATTTGTTGAAGGTTCAGAGGAATTGGCTTTTATCAACCCGGAGAACGTGAATAAAAAGTTTTACAATGAAAATGGGCTGTCTCCGGCGGTAATGGTTAGCCTCAGTCAGCTTTTCCAAATGCCAATTCACGGTCCGGCGCAGCGAATCTTTGAACAGGCTAAGGTTTATGAGTTATTGGCTCATTATTTTAATCGCAGCGAGGATACTGATGTAGAGTCTTGTCCTTTTTTAGAGGATGAGGATAATGTGAAGAAGATTCGACTGGCCAAGAATATTTTAGTGGAGAGAATGACCGATCCCCCAACTATCCCTGAATTGGCTCTCGAAATTGGTCTTAATGAATACCGACTTAAAGAAGGTTTTAAAAATATTTACGGCACTACCGTTTTCAAATTTTTAAATGACTATCGATTAGATGTGGCGCGTCAACTTTTAGACGAGGGAAAGGTTAAAGTAAACGAAGCGGCCTATCATATTGGTTACCATAATCCCAGCCATTTTATAGCTGCCTTCAAAAAGAAATTTGGGGTAACCCCGAAAAAATATTTAATGAATCGCTAAATGCAAGAAGCAACTTTGATTGTTAATCTGGGTTCACCAGATTCCTATGCCGTCGCCGATGTTCGTCGTTACCTGGGCGAATTTTTGATGGATGAACGGGTGATTGATTTTCCAAAATGGCTCCGTACCTTTTTAATTAAAGGGATAATTCTAAATACGCGACCAAAAAAATCAGCTGCTGCCTATCAAAGCATTTGGTGGGATGAGGGCTCACCCTTAATTGTTCTTTCTCGTAGATTGCAAGAAGCGGTGCAAAAGGAAACCAAACAACCAGTTGCATTAGCAATGCGTTATGGAAACCCTTCCATCGAACATAGTATGCGCGAACTAGTGAAGGCTCACCCCGATCTCAAGAAGGTTAATCTCATTCCACTTTACCCGCATTATGCTATGAGTAGCTACGAGACGGTGGTTGTAAAGAGCCGTGAGGTATTTGAAGAGTTTTTCCCTCAGCTTGAGCTTAAGGTGAAAGGACCTTTTTATAATGATTCGCGCTACATTAAAGTTTTGGCCGATTCTATGCGCTCTTACATAGAATCTGAGCAGCCCGACTATGTATTGTTTAGCTACCACGGGGTTCCCGAACAACAGATTCGCAAAAGCGATGTGTCTAAAGGCCACTGTTTAAAAGTGGACAATTGCTGCGCTAAAGATTCGCCTGTGCAACATTTTTGCTACCGACATCAAACCTTAAAAACCACCGAATTGGTAGCCAAAGAACTTGGATTAGAAGAGGGTAAATATTCCAGCTCCTTCCAAAGTAGACTGGGACCCATTAAATGGTTAGATCCATACACCGATAAAACGATCGCTGACCTGGCGAAAAAGGGGGTTAAGAAATTAGCAGTAGTATGCCCAGCCTTTGTTTCAGATTGTCTGGAAACTATTGAGGAAATTGGCGAAGAAGCCATGGAAATCTTTAAGGAGAATGGAGGGGAGGACTTCCTTTTGATTCCTTGTTTAAATGATCAACAGCCTTGGGCAAAACTTCTAGCTGACTTTGGCACGGAATTATAGGATTAAGAAAAGGGAGAAATAATTTCCTATCTTAAGCCTATCAATATGAAGAGATTTTACCTGATCATTTTTTGCCTGTTAGGGCTCTATTCAAGCGCTCAAATAAGTGATCGTAACGAGCAAAACTGCAGTGGCCAACAACAAACTTTGCATGCTGTCTTGGGCTCAGGCAAGGCTTTGATTATCTCGTCCCAAGGAATTGACTGTTCCATCTGTGCATCCAAGGCTCCGGGGTGGGGCAATTGGGCCAAGCTTAATAAAACTCAGGTTGCCGTATGGGGGGCAATGACCTATACCTACAGCAGTAATATACCGTCCTGCAGCTCCATAAGTAATTGGGTGGCTAATTATGGCTGGACGGATGTTTTCACTTTTATCGATAGTGCCGAGTATTACTTTCAATCGGGAACCCCTCGTTATTTGGTTTACGATCCCAAGGATAGTACTTTGATATACAGTGGCGCCAGTGAGAGTCAGGCGCGAAGCACAGCACTGGCTGCTTCTCAGGTAAATTTGACTAATCAAAAATTTGGTCTAGAAGACCTGGATTACATTCAGTCTAGGGGGCAATTAAATTTCCGAAATGTACCCGAAGGAAATACCAGAATCGAGGTTTATAATCTGGCTGGGAAAAAGGAGAAAAGCTTCCAGCTCCGCAAGGATCATAAGGTTTTCAACATCAGTGACTTGCCTAAGGGAATCTACCTGCTTAGGATGAGTAATGCTAATTCTGCATTTACTCGAAAAATAGTTATCTCATAATAGGACTTATTGTTTTTCAAGGCCGTAGCTTTGCCGGCCAATTTTTATATGCTTATGAACTTGCGTAACGTCGCTATCATTGCTCACGTAGACCACGGTAAAACTACCTTGGTAGACAAAATGCTAATTGCTTGTAAAGCTTTCGCTGATCACGAAACTCCGGGTGAGTTGATCATGGATAGCAATGACCTCGAGCGCGAACGCGGAATTACCATTCTTTCCAAGAATGTTTCCGTACAATACAAAGACACCAAAATTAACATTCTCGATACCCCCGGTCACTCCGATTTCGGTGGAGAAGTAGAGCGTGTTTTAAATATGGCCGATGGCGTCGTTCTTTTAGTAGATGCCTTTGAAGGTCCGATGCCCCAAACCCGTTTTGTTTTAGCCAAAGCCCTTGATTTAGGTTTAAAACCTATCGTAGTTATCAATAAGGTCGATAAACCTAATTGTACACCCGATGAGGTACATGAAATGGTTTTCGACTTAATGTTTGCCTTGGAAGCCACCGAGGAGCAATTGGATTTCCCAACCATTTATGGCTCGGCTAAAAATGGCTGGATGAGTGAGGATTGGCAAAAGCCAACCGATAATATCAATCCGCTTTTAGATACCATTGTAGAGCATATTCCTGCGCCTAAAGTGCAAGAAGGTACGCCTCAGTTGTTGATTACCAGTTTAGATTACTCTTCCTACATCGGTCGAATTGCCATCGGTAGAGTACAACGCGGTAGTTTAAAACCCAATATGCCGGTTAGCTTGGTTAAGCGCGATGGCAGCATTGTAAAAAGCCGCATTAAAGAAGTCTTCGTATTCGACGGTTTCGAAAAGCGTAAGGTAGATGAGGTAAGTAGCGGTGAGATTTGTGCCCTAACCGGAATCGAAGGTTTTGATATCGGCGATACCGTAGCGGATCTTGAAAATCCAGAGGCTTTAGAAACGATTAAGATCGACGAGCCTACAATGAGTATGCTATTCACGATCAACGATTCGCCTTTCTTTGGTAAGGAAGGGAAGTTTGTTACTTCTCGTCACTTGAAAGATCGTTTAGATAAAGAATTGGAAAAGAACCTGGCTCTGAAAGTTGAGGAGACAGACTCTGCCGATAGCTTTAAGGTTTATGGTCGTGGTGTATTGCACTTGTCCGTATTAATTGAAACCATGCGTCGTGAAGGCTACGAGCTTCAAATTGGTCAGCCGCAAGTGATTTTCCGCGAGATTGACGGTAAAAAGTCCGAGCCGGTTGAGGAATTGAGCATCGATTTACCCGAATCAATTCACGGTAAAGCTATTGAGGCTGTAACTCAAAGAAAAGGGGAGCTAACCGAAATGGTGCCTAAGGGAGACCGCATGCACTTGGAGTTTATTATTCCCTCACGCGGAATCATAGGTTTGCGAAACTATTTGATGACGGCAACGGCAGGAGAGGCGGTAATGTCGCATCGTTATAAAGAGTATCAGCCCTATAAGGGTGAGTTGCCCGGCCGCCAGAATGGATCTTTGATTTCTTTGGAAACCGGAAAGGCCATTCCTTATTCTATCAATAACCTGCAAGATCGCGGCCGTTTCTTCGTGCCGCCAAACCAGGAAATCTACGAAGGTCAAGTTATTGGCGAGAACAATCGTCCAGGTGATCTTACCATTAATATTACCAAGACAAAAAAACTGAGCAATATGCGTTCGGCTGGTGCCGATGATAAAATGCGTATTGCACCGCATATCGAATTCTCTCTGGAAGAAGCTTTGGAATACATTCAGGGCGATGAGTACGTGGAGGTTACACCCGAAAGCATTCGCTTAAGAAAGGTGTTTCTAAAGGAAACGGAACGAAAAAGAGGTGAAAAGATAAACTACTAGAAAAAGGAAAAAGCCGCGGGGGGACGCGGCTTTTTCATTCCAAAAAAACACCAAAAAAAGTATTGACATTGGAAGGTCAATACGAAAAACAAAACATGTAACAGCGCAAGGCTGTTAGTAGTTAAGGTTTGAAAGAACTACTACTAATGACAATTCAAATGTAAGGTCACTAGCCTTAGTCAAAAATGATATTTGTCAGTTTGATTAAGAATTGTCAAGCGCAATTGCCGCTTCCAAGATGCGGTTAATTTCTTCTAGGGGGATAGATTCTAGGTCCTCGATGATAAGCCCTTTTATCTGTTTTCTATTCCTTGCTTTTAACAAGCCGCTAGGATCCTCAAATTGATGGGCCCGGGTGAAACAAAGTTCAGTTTGCGAGCTGTTTTTCAAAGGGTGTAAATAGCAAATCCATTTACGGCCATCGTAGAAGGGTAGACCATAGGCGATTTTCGCCTTCAGCCCTGCCGCCTCAAAATGCTGATGTAAAAAACCCAGCACCTCTTTTTGAGGTCCTGGGTAATTCAAAATAAATTCTTCAACTGCCTTCACTAGTGTTTAATTAGGAAGCGTTGGCTTTCGCCGGTTGAGCTGCGTAAAATGTATAGGCCTTCTTGCCAGTGGGCTAGGTTTATTTGCTTTTGCGGCCCTTTAGATTGATAAACGATCCTCCCAAATAAATCATAGATTTTAAAGTCAATTGCTTTATTAAGGCGGAGGGTAGACCTAACGGGATTAGGGTATAGTTGCCAGGGCTTGCTTGCTGTATTTTCATCGATGCTAAAATTAGGATCAAGGTCATGGGCGTATAAGCCGGTACCGGTACCTACGAGCAACTCATCGTAAAATAGCACGTTTATTTCGGTACCTACCGGATAAGCATAACCGAGGCTCCATCCCAGAGTGCCATCAACACTATTGATGTATATTTTTTCATCTAATGAGATAAATACAAAGCCATCTCCATCGGTAATAGCGCTCGCTTCTCCACTGGCATTTGGTCCGGGGAAATTGGTCCAGCTACCACTAGAAAGGTCTTTAATAAATACATTGCTAACCGGAACCAGGCCGGGATCGTAGTTCAACACAAATAAGCTATCGCCACTCTCATTTAGTTCCAGATCAATGATGGCATCGGTAGCACCAAAGCTTCCATCGCGAGCTAAGGTCCAGGTACTTCCGCTTAATTCGGCCCTAAAAAGGCCGTATTGACCTGTGCTTACTGGGTCGGAGGCTAGACCAATGTAGGCCACAATATTTCCGGCTTCTCGAGTAAGTACTACATCGTTCACATCAGCATCTTGACCCATTGCGCTGGCATTTAGCATTAACTGGGCCCAGGTATTTCCGCCATCTAAACTGTAAAAGCAGCCGCCTTTGTCGCCAAAGTCAATGCTATAGCCAGCCATTATGATATTAGCACTGTCGGGTGCTACTGCAATACTGGTGCAATGGGCATTAATGCGATTAAAGTTCCAGGGGGCAATTTCGGGTGTAAAAACTTGGCTCCAACCATCGTCCATCGGACCAGGACCGGTAAAGGTTCCCCCGTTCTGAGTTCGATAAATTCTCTGGTTTCCAACAAACACCGTGTCGTCGGCACCAGGTGTCATGGCGACTGCAGTATACGGTGCGCCGTCAAACTGCGGGAATTTCGGTTCCGACCAAACCGGACTCGTCTTGTAATCCGTTACCTGTCGCACTCCAGATTTAGAGGCTACCCAACCAGTGCTAAAGGAGCGGTTCATATCAATATCATTCACTTGCACTGCGGTAAGTCCTTCATTCCAAGCGAAAATGGAGTCACCAGTGGCGGTGGAATAACCCATGCCAATATTGGTGGTATGATAAACAATATCACCATCAATCGGATCTTGTTTTACGACGCCATCATTGGCGCGATTTAATTCCTCGATATAAAGGCGCCCTGGATTATACCAGTTATCCAGGAGACTAATATCGTCTTCTATAGCATTACCTAAAAATAGAGCGGTAGAGCCAGAATGGGTATTAAAGAGCATATTGGGTCCCACGATACCCCCTATTGGTCCGGGTGTATTAATAGCGGTGTCTCCCCAAGTGATGCCATTGTCGCTGGTCCAGGCGATATGCCGGTCGCGTACAGTTGGATTATTAAGCGGTGGTTGTCCGCCCATATAACGGTCGCCATTGGGAGCAAAACCCATCACACGCCATTCGATATTAGGGATAGAGGGGGCGGCATTTAGTAATGAGCTAAGGGACATCGTTGAACTCATATTGTAGAAGGGAGCGACGATACGGTATATATGCGGACTAGCACCACGCTCCAAAAGGTGAAGGTGCTGGTCGGCCGGATCCAAAATCATCTGGGGAGGCTCGGTGTAATTTTTAAGCAAGCTGATCGAGCCAGACTTACTGTAAACGCCACTGCTGCTAATGGCACCGAAGTCGAGCACATCTTGGCCACCCGGACTAGGATTGTTTTTTACCAAGGCCATGGTGTCGCCAGAAATCAAAAAGTCTTTAACTAGGGAGTCTACAGCGGTGGCGGAACTGGCTCCAAAGCTGGTGCTGTAAACCGTTCCCATAGAAAGAAAGAAAATGGTATTGGAAGCTTGGTGTATTTCGATGTTTGAGATACTGCTGCCGAAGCCGTCATCCGCATCAGCGGAAGCTAAAGGTTCCCAAGGCAAGTTAGAGCGGCTAGCATTGCGACTAGCCTTGGCCCAAAAAATGGAATTAGGGCTAAAGGTGCTTACCACGCAGTAAATCGAATCGCTGTGAAAAGACCAGGTTTCTATATCGCCAGCTAAACCTCCGTAAACGCCTTCGGCTACCGGTGCGCTAAGCCCCTGACCAGAGGAGTTGAGACTGCAGAATAAAGTAAAAATTAGAGGGATAATTTTTTTCATGTTGATTGGTTTTAAGAGGATGGTGCATAAAGTTACATTTTTATTATAAAGTAAGCTGATATTCAATGGGTTTGTGTCTGAAGTTTTTAAGTTGATTTTAACGATAGAACCTCTTTCTAAGCTTTTTCGAATTGTTATTTTAGAAGACCGGTTCCGCGATTCTGCTGCTTTTAGAAAGAAAGCACATGAAATATCTAGTACTTAGCAGCGTCCTCTTTTTTGGCTTTAATGCCGAGGCGCAATTCCACAATTTAAAAATGCCCCAGGCTTCACCCTTGGTTAAAGAAAGTCAGCAATTGGCGGTGACTACTATTAGCCTAGAGTATTCAAGTCCTTCGGCGAGGGGCAGAAAGGTTTGGGAAGATGGTCGAACTATACCACAAAATGGAAAGCCTATTCCTTGGCGAGCTGGGGCCAATCTCGCCACAACTTTAAGTTTTGATACCGATGTATACATAGAAGGGAAGCCCCTTAAAGCGGGCAAATATTCGCTTCACCTTTTGCCGAATGGTCATCAACATCAAGTTTTACTTTCACCTACTTGGAATATGTGGGGCAGCTATTATTTGGATACGATTAATGATGTCACTTTAAAAGTGGCAGTGCAAGACACTACTGCATCCTATTCCGAAAAATTGGACTATGAATTCTACCATCTTAATGACTCTAGCTTAATCTTAGCTCTGGAATGGGCGGATCGCCAGATACCAATCGAGATTAAAGTAGACCTAAAGAGAACAGTTTTGGCAAGCTTTCGTTCCCAACTGCGCGGAGCGGATACCTATCGCTGGGAAGCCTGGAATGATGCCGCGCGTTGGTCTTACGATCATGGTGGGGATTTGCAGGAAGCCTTGGCTTGGGTAAACCATTCCATTGAGGGGGGCTATGGCGGCTTTGGTGCCAATCCGAATCCCTATAATTACACGACTAAAATTTACATTCTTGGGGCTTTAGGGAATCAAAAGGAACAGAAACAAGCTTTTGAGGAGGCCCAAAAACTAAGCGCAGACCGTAATGCTAGTTTAAGCCTTGCCTCTGGATTATTACAAAACGGTCTTTACACTGAAGCTTACAGGTATTTGGAATCACGACCGAAGGAACTAAAGGCTGACTGGGTATTTCGCCTCGATTTTGGCGTAGCCGTTTATCATATGGGTAAAACCAAAAAAGGGGTAAAGAGCCTTCAAGAGCTTTTGCCCGATGTGCCCGAATTCTTTAAGGAGCGTTTAAAAAAGGTGATTGCGCAAATGGAGAAGGGAGACTATCAATATCCTTTGGCCGCTCATTTAAAATCTTAAAGCTAAGGGGGTGGACCTGTCTATCCCCTTATAAATTATTTATATCAATGTTTAAACATTAATGTATACATTTGCCTTGTCAATGTTTGAACATCAATAATAAAAACGAAAGAATATGTCACTTCAAAAATGGGCGCTCGATAATGCGCATACCAACATTCACTTCAAGGCAAAGCACTTAATGATTACTACCGTAACCGGATCTTTTGCTGGTTTTGAGGGTAGCGTAGAAACCGAAGGTGAAGATTTTACTACCGGTAAATTTAGCTTTAGCGCAGACGTAAATACGGTTACTACCGGAAGCGAAGACCGCGATAATCACTTAAAGAGCGATGACTTCTTTAATGCGGAGCAATTCCCAAAATTAACTTTCGAAAGCACAGCGGTTAAAAATATCGACGGTGATGAGTTCGAATTGGAAGGTAACATGACCATTCGCGACGTAACTCAGCCTATTACCCTTAAGGTAGAAATTGGTGGAGTAGCGAAAGACCCTTGGGGCAACCTAAAAGCGGGATTCTCTTTTAAAGGTAAATTAAACCGTAAAGATTTCGGATTGAAATTCCACGTGGTTAATGAAGCGGGTAACTTATTAGTTTCCGACGAAATTAAATTAGAAGGCGAAGTTCAGCTCGCAGCAGTTGAAGCAGCTGTAGAAGCTTAAGATTATCTTTTCTCTCAGATTGGTTTAAGCCTCTGGTCCTCTTGGATCAGGGGCTTTTTAGTTTATAATTAATTTTCGACTATAGCTTTGGTCTAGGTAGAGATAATAGATGCCGGGCTTTAGCTTTAAGTGTATAAGGGAGGGGCCCGATCCTAGTTCGGACCGCACTACTAATTGCCCCTGCGAGCTATATATAAAAAGGTCTTTAAATCGAGTTTGCTTCTGCTCTACCCAAAGCTTATTCTTGGCTGGGTTGGGGTAAATGTTTACCAATTGCGTTTCAGCTTCATCCAATTTAAAAGTTTGGCTAAAGCGAACCAATAAACTATCGGTGTGGGAACATCCCAAACTATCTTCGGCACTAAGTACAATCCACAGGCTATCCGAATCATTGTAGCTAAAGGCAGGAATTACAAGGCTGTCACCTGATTGGGGTGAGATCCACCAATAGGCATTGCGGAATCCGCTTGGTAGCTTTAAAACTAGATCCAGACTATTGTCATGGATGGTGTCACCGCCAAGGTCCAGGCTGATCTCTGATTCTTTTAGGATTAGGCTTTGTACTTCACTCTGGCACTGACCCAAGGGGTTTTGCCCGTAGTGATAATAGAAGTCTGCATTGATATGGCGTGGATGGTAAATGCTGCCAAAGGTGTGAGCAATACCGCTGCCCGCTTCCACTGCAAGCGCTGCACCTTGATAGGTAAATAGGGCACTGCTGGACTGATAGCGCAATCGATGGCTGGCATTTTCGAGATATAAATAGCAACCCAAGGTGTCTCCGGGATTGAGGCTAATGGATCCAAAGTCTAAGAAATAGGCCGAGTCGGTTTGAGCATTATAAACACTGTCCGATAGGGGAGCCGACCAGGCGGTGGCAGTATTTTCAAAACCTTGATAGCTGCCGTTTTTGGTGCGGAGGTTTACCTGTAAATCTGTGGTGCTGCCGGCATAAAAGCGAATGCTGTCGAGAATTAGACTCTGAGTCCCAGCGATGAGGTTAAACATGGCTCCGTTCCAAGTTATATTGCTGCTTTGTGCGGCGGATACCTGGTCTAGGTAGACGAAGGGACCGCGGCGTGCTTGAAGGTAAAGCGTGTCATCCTGACCTAAGCCATAATTGTAATTAGGACCAGCATTAATTAAATTCTGTAAGGAAGAATCTGCAAACCAGAAAAGGGAGTCGGTAGTACTGGCCTGAAGGTTTAAACTATCGCCGGCACAAAAAGTGGAGTCAGAATTGTTTAAGCTGGGCAGGTTTGTACTACGCACGGTAATGCTGGGACCAATATTGTTAGCGGAGTTTAGATCCAAATTACTACTGCTAACTGCCCATAAGCGCCAAGCTTGTGCGGTACTGGTGTTCAAGCTAAAGTTTAAATACTGGTAATCGCAAGCTTTAATGCTGCTTAGCGCCTGACTTAGCGTATCAATTATACCTGTGCTAAGGTCTTCTCTTACTAAGTGCACTTGAGCAGGACTGCTTAAGCTGTCCATTCTAAGGTTAGCAATTTGTACTCTGAAAATAGACTGGGGACTTCCACAGCGGCTGGGATTTAGCCACTCGATGGATTTGGGCCACAAGTCAATTCCCGGTAGGGCACTAACTAGAGAATCGGCAATCTGCTTTTGGCGTACCCGATTAAAGAGCAAGCGGTGCCCGCGGTTATTAACATGCACCCCATCGCCAGAATTGTATAAGCTGTCGATGGTGTTTTGGGCATTGGCTAAGCCAGACCAGAAATCAATGGCTCGATTTCCAAAATACCGATTTATAGAATCTCTTACATCTAATTGAACTTGAATATAGGTGGCATTGAAATTTCGAGGCTGAGTAGTACAAACCCATACCGGTACCCCCTGCGTGGCCGCTAAGCTATCCATGTGAATGAAATTGCTCATTTGTTCGTTCAGCCCAGTGCCAATGGCCGCATCATTGGATGGGAGATTAATGATTATCGCGTCTGGATTCTGACGGAGGGCATGGCTTATGTTTCGTAGGGTATCGGGTTGAGGTCTGCTGCCCGGTGGAACGAAGTAATCGGGCATTAGCCGCCAGGTATTATAACCCCCTTGGGCCAAGTTTATAAGGGAGTTGGCCGGGTTTAAGGATTGCATGTAATCTCGATAGCGGTTTACCCAAGCACTGTCACTCGGACTAGCACCAGCTCCTGCGGCGGTGGAGGAACCGATCACCACAATCTTTAAAGTGTCATTGGCTAAACAAGGCGATTGAGCCGAAATACTAATGGAGACAAATAAAAAGAGGAAACTAACTAAGGCTTTTTTCATTAGAGGAAATTAGAATTTCTTTTCCATTTAAGGCAGCAATTCGTCGAATGGCTTAGAAATCAGTTTAAAAGGACTTATGGTAAAAAATACCTTATTATCTTGAGCGAAATTTAAAACCATGCTGAAAAGATTATTTCTAGTACTGTTAAGCACTTCCTTTCTAGCCTTACAGGCCCAAACTCTACAAGATGATTTTGAAGGTAATGGAAACATAAACACTTGGTTTGGTGACGCTTGTACAATTGATATCGCCAAGGCCAATCCTTACAGTCAGGGAATAAATACTTCAGCAACGGTCATGGAATACCATGATCAAGGCGGGCAGTATGCTAACTTGCGTTTTGACGCTCCTGGTCCTTTGGATTTACCAAATCATGCCGTTTTTTCAGTAAAGGTTTATGTGCCTTCTTCTGGCATAACCGGAAACCAGCCCAATCAGATTTCATGCAAATTGCAGGACGGGACTCAGGGTAGTCCCTGGCAAACCCAGTCGGAGGTGATTAAGCCTATCGTTTTGGATCAATGGCAAACGATCACTTTTGACTTTGCAAATGATCCTTACATCAATTTAGACCCTAGTTCCTTACCACCTACCCAAAGAACTGACTTCACACGCGTTTTATTCCAATTGAATGGGGAGAATAACAATGATGAGGTTTTGGCCTATCTGGATGATTTCATTTACGTCGACACCACGAACAATTCCGGCGGAGGTTCTGGTGGAAATTATTCTTTCACCCAATTGGTCTGGGCCGATGAATTCAATGGCAATGGCATGATTGATACTTCAAAATGGTTTCATCAAACCCAATTACCGAATGGAAATTCTTGGTACAATGGCGAGATTCAGCATTATACCGATCGCACGGCCAATACTCAGGTCTCTAATGGCACGATGAAATTAATCGCAAAAAAGGAAACTTTTAGTGACCAGGGAGTTACGAAGCAATACACCTCGGCCCGTTTAAATTCAAAGTTTGCTTTTACCTACGGCAGAATAGAAGTGCGCGCTATTTTACCACAAGGCGCAGGTACTTGGCCTGCCATCTGGATGCTTGGTAAAAATATCAGTGAGCCGGGAGCTTACTGGCAGCAACAGGGTTTTGGCACTACTTCATGGCCGGCCTGTGGTGAAATTGATATTATGGAACATTGGGGAACCAATCAAAACTTTGTGCAAAGTGCCATGCATACCCCATCCTCCTTTGGAGGAACCATTAATAAAGGGGGACGCATGATACCTGGGGTTTCCAACACCTTCCATACTTATGCTCTGGAATGGACTCCCAGCAAAATGATTTTTAGCGTAGACTCGGTAGTGCATTATATCTACGAACCGGCTACGCGAGATGCGAGCACCTGGCCTTTTGACGATCCGCAGTATATTCTTTTAAATATCGCGATTGAGCCTGGGATTGATCCCACTTGGCAAGAAGATACCTTAGAGATTGATTATGTACGGATTTACCAAGATCCAAGTATGGCTTTAATTGATGGAATAGAGCGGACCGAACTTAAAGCCTTCCCCAATCCATGCACCAATGAACTGCACATTGAATTGCCTAACGACCTGCTTGGTGAAATGGATTTGGAACTCGTGGCATCGAATGGTCATGTACTGCGTAGAGAGCACTTTAAGCGAAATGAAGCCATCCTAAAAGTGGAAGGCTTGGATGACTTAGAGCCTGGGGTTTATTTCATTAAGCTTAAAGGACAGGAGGCGCAGCACAGCCTGCGATTCATCAAGCGTTAAGCTTTCCTTTAAAACATAGCGGCAATAAGGTCGTCTGCGCTGATGTCTTTAAAGTATTGGCTTAGATTAAATTGCCCTAGTTTCTCCCGAATTTTACTTTCTTCATGGGGGGTGTCTTTTAGTGCTTCTTCGATTTCACCAATGTCACGGATATGGAAGAAGTCGCCTAAGATTTTCACTTCTTGAATAATGCCTTTGGAGACATTCATATTCATTTCAATGACGCCTCCGCTGGTTTTTACCCCTTGTTTAAAATCGTAATTGGGCGAGTAGCCAAAATTCCAATCCCAAGTTTCGTATTTCTCTTTTTTGATCTGCTCAATTTTAGCGAGGTCTTCGGCACTGAATTCATAAAGTTTGCAATCTTCATAGTTCCGCAGGATATATTCCATAATGCGGTCGGCAAACTCTTCCACCGACATTTTCTCTTTTAGGTGATCCTGAATATTAGTTACCCTTTTGGGTACTGATTTCACCGCCCGGTCTTTGTATTTAAGTGGATTGATCTTTAGGGCTCCGCTGATATTGGGCATATCACTGGAAAATAGTAAGGTGCCGTGATGCATCACTTTATTCTTAAAGACATGCTCGGCATTGCCCGAAAATTTCTTTCCCTCGATCATGATATCATTGCGACCACTAAACTCGGCATTAACCCCCATTTCTTGCAGGACCGCGATAATGGGTGCGGTATAGCGTTTAAAATCGACCAAGTCCTCTTCACTTTCACTAGTGCGCGTGAAGGTAAAGTTGAGGTTGCCCATGTCGTGGTAAACCGCTCCGCCACCACTTAAGCGACGCACCACTTTAATATCATGCGCTTTAACGTAGTCTAAGTTTATTTCGGCCAAGGCATTTTGGTGCTTCCCCACGATAATGGCATTGTCGTTTTGCCAAAGCATGAAACAATCTTCTTTTAGATGCTTAAAAATGTATTCGTCGGTGGCGATATTGAAAAAAGGGTCGGTACTGCGGTGTTTGATGCAGAGCATGTTGGGTGGTTTAGAATATTAAAAAGAAGAAGCTTGAAAATAAAGAATCGCCAGTAATTCTTAACGTTTAATTATAAAAGTTGTCGTGTCATTATTTCCACAGTAAACTGAATCAGACACGGGATAATAGTTTCCATTGTCTAGGAAGATAAAATGATTGATTTTATTCCATGCATTACCCTTTGTTTTAAGGATAACTGATTTCCCATCAGGGTTTGTTATTACTACTGCGTCATTCTCTCCAAAGGTGGAATTGATTTCTACGCGGGTATATTTCTTATCCAGATCACATTGAATCTTAACCCAAGCATAGGGGTGTAATTCAGGGTTGTAGACCTGATTGCCTCCCAGTTCAAAGTGTCGGTCTCTAGGGTATGGACCCGTTAAATCGCGGGCGGAGTAATAGTCGGGATAGTAACATACTATCTGAAATCTATTGTAAGCCTCATAGGAACTTTCATCAAAGGTAAAGGAGTAGTTACCGAAAGCATCGCTGCGGATGGAGTCCAGAATTCTGTCTTGAAGGGTATGCCCCACACCAACTACTTTAACTAAGTCGATTTTTGCATTCGGCAACACCCTATTAGAATTAGCCGCAGTTAGTTTACCACTTACAGTTGTGGTAATAGTCTCGGGACCAGCTTTATTACAGGCGCTAAAAAAGATGAGAAAAAGCAATGCTCCAAAGTAGTTGGGTAAAAAGGTGAAGGTTTTCATGAGCGAAGAGAATGCTTAATAGGTGGATGAAAGGTAGTGAAACTTTTGAATGATGGTTTTGGCAATGAAGGGAAACTTCCCAGACGATGGAGGGTTTTTGATAAAGCGGGCCCAATTCTTAAACCAGCATTTTATTAAGAAAGGCCCTTCCTGAACCTGTCTTTAGGTACTTCTCAAAATAGAACGCTTTATACTTTTCAGTAAATACTAGGTAGCTCAAAATAGTAATGGGTCTGCGGTAGGAGGTCGATTTAACCTTTCCAGAATTATGATCCTTGATGCGTCGTTGAAGATCTTTGGTACATCCAACGTAGACAGAGTCGTCACTGCACCTAGCGATATAAACAAAATGTTTCTCCATGTGGGATGGTAAGGAGAAATTTGCCTAGGAAAGCATTTTAACGACTTTTCAAATAATTAAAATGTTCTCGGGGCTCACTATGTCCTAGAGCTTTTACGAGTAATTCTCGCCTTTGATCCCTCTCTTCGTTTGGGAGCTTCAGCAAGCATGGCTTGCGGCAATAACCTTTGATATGTAATGGTCGTAGATGCAAAAAAAGGGCCTGCCTACTTTCACACACTTTGTTCGCTGGCTTATACGATTGATATTTTGGAATGGAAGAAGTGGAGTGTCTCCACCGAAGGTTTTCTGCACTCTTACACTACGTTAGAGAGCTTCGGTAATCAAGGCTTGCCGAGTTGAGGTTAGGGTATGTAAGGGGTCTAAAAATAAAAAACTTGCCTCCGCTCTCTCTCAAGGATCGAGAGCTTCGCCGAACAATGCTTGATATGGAAGAAGTGGAGTGTCTCCACCGAATCTTGCCGAAAGGTTTGAATGATGAATATCGGTATGTCCAAAATAAAAAAGCTTGCCTTCGCTCTCTCACGGTGTTCGAGAGCTTCGGCAAGCGAAGGTGGAGCTGCGGGGAGTCGAACCCCGGTGCAAACAAGGAAACGGAAGGCTTTCTACATGCTTATTTTGTTATTCGATTTTCGACTAGGACCTGGGAACAAACACCCGAGTACTAGCTTATTTGCGGATTACAGTGTCGCGGGCACTACGCAATCCTTTGCCCGTTAGTCCAGATTTAATGACACTCCTGGATCCAAACCATCTAGACTTAGGTTCGGAGGAATGACTTGCTCCCGCGTCTTACGCGTGGATTAGCTCAAAGCCGCATACTGCGTGCTTAGGCGGCAAGTGCGAAATTGTTTTCGCCAACTATAGTTTGAAGCATCTTATTTACGGGCGACATCTCCATAGCCCGGCATGCTTACATCCCCTTTCATCTTGCTGTCGAAACCGATCAGCCCCATTAAATAAAGAACTTGTAGGAAGCCGCAAAGCTACCTTATCTTTACGCGATAAACAAAGCTGCATGAAATTTGGAATAATCCGCGAAGGAAAGAATCCACCCGATAAACGCGTGCCTCTTAGTCCGGCACAATGCCAGGCACTAATCGAAAAATATCCCAATCTCGAAATCGCCATTGAACCCAGTCCCATTCGCTGTTTTAGTGATGCGGAGTATCAAGAACAAGGCTTAAAACTGCAAGAAGATTTAAGTGATTGCGATGTGCTATTGGGGGTGAAGGAAGTTAGAATAGAAGACCTTATTCCCAATAAGACCTATTTATTCTTTTCCCATACCTGTAAGAAGCAGCCTTATAATCGAGATTTATTACGGGCTATTCTCAATAAGAAAATTCGCTTGATAGACTATGAGATGCTAAAAGATCCAGGTGGAAAACGCTTGTTGGGTTTTGGCCGTTACGCAGGTATTGTGGGCGCCTATAACGGTTTTAGAGCTTATGGGGAACTAACTGGTGATTTCCAACTAAAACCCGCGCATCAATGTAAAGATCGCCGCGAATTAGAGCAGGAGCTGGTAAAAGTGCAGTTACCGGAAAACTTTAGAATTGCCTTAAGTGGGGCCGGCAAGGTGGCCGGCGGAGCCATGGAAATATTATCGGCACTTAAGATTACCCAGGTGTACCCGGATGAGTTTTTGCGCAATGATTTTAATCGCGAGGCGGTGTTTACGCAAATTAATGTCCAAGATTACTTTAAACGTAAAGACGGAAAGCCTTTTACGCGTAAGGAGTTCTATCAGAATAGTGAAGGTTACGAGTCCAATTTCTTACCCTATGCCGAATGTGCGGATATGTACATCGCTTGTCACTTTTGGGGCGAAGGCTCACCCTTAATTTTTAGTCGAGAAGAGGCGAGAGACCCCCGTTTCAATATAAAATTGGTGGCCGATATCTCTTGTGATATTGATGGACCAGTAGCTAGTACTATCCGGCCTTCAACCATTGCGGACCCTTTTTACAGCTATGATCCCATCAGCGAAGGCGAAGTAGCCTTTGGCAGCGCTAAGAGTATCGCGGTAAGCGCAGTAGACAATCTTCCGGGTGAATTACCAAGAGATGCTTCGGAAGACTTCGGCAATGAATTACTAAAGAATGTGATTCCTCATTTCTTTAATGGCGATGGTCAGGAAATTTTAGCTCGGGCTAGTGAAACCGATTTGGACGGTAATTTAAGTCCCTACTATGCCTATCTAGCCGACTATGTAGCCTAGAAAATCCTCAACATTTAGCTACCTTTGAGCGCAATTAAAAGCAAGCGATAACCTTGAGTCCGAACTTAGCAAGCGAGAAATACATTGATATTGAGCAGGTAGTGGCGGAGAAAAACCCCAGCCTAGCTAAATGGTTGCCAGGTTTTGTGATGGCTTATATCAAGCGCATCATCCATCAAAAAGAGATTAATGAATGCATGAATCTCTATGGCGACCGAATAGGTTTGGATTTTGTTCGGGCGGGCTTGGACTTTTTGGATACTCGCGTTGAGACCATCGGTTTGGAAAATGTACCTAAAGAGAAAGGGATTATTCTTGCCGCGAACCACCCATTAGGAGGCCTCGATGGCATTGCTTTTATGAAGGCAGTGGGGGAGGTGCGTTCCGATATCCAGTTTTTGGTGAATGACATATTAATGAATATCAAAAACCTGGAGCCTTTATTTATTCCGGTAAATAAAGTAGGAGCGAATCCGCGCAAAGCTTTGCAGATAATTGAAGAAACCTATGCCAAGGAATTAGCGATTCTTGTTTTTCCTTCGGGAATGGTTTCTAGGAAGTTAGATAAAGGAATTGGTGATTTGGAATGGCAAAAGAGCTTTATTGCCCGCGCCAAGAAATACCAAAAAGACATCATTCCGGTACATATTGAAGGAAGAAATTCGAATTGGTTCTATAATCTTTCCAAATGGCGTAGTAAATTAGGCGTGAAAGCGAATTTGGAGATGTTCTATCTAGCAGATGAGATGTTTAAGCAGAGGGGAAAGACCATCACCATTCGTTTTGGGGAGCCAGTGCCTTGGCAGACTTTTGATAAGTCGAAGTCACTGGTAGAGTGGGCGGAATACATGAGATCCTTGACCTATGCCTTGCCTCAAAAGATGAAAAAGTAATGGAAGACATCATAAAGCCGGTCGACCGGGACGCCATCATAGCAGAACTTACCGAGGAGCATTTTCTGCGCCATACCTCTAAAGGGGGCAACCAACTTTATGTTTGCGATCATCGCACCGCGCCTAATATCGTTAAAGAGGTGGGTCGCTTGCGCGAAGTAGCATTTCGCACTGCCGGCGGGGGAACTGGGAAGTCGGTCGATTTAGACCAATACGATTTATCCGATAATCCTTACCAGCAATTAATTGTCTGGGATGCCGAGGATAAAGAAATTTTAGCGGGCTACCGTCTTTTAAAATGTGCTGATGGTGAGCGTGATGAAAATGGTAAGCTGATGTCGGCCACCTCTAAGCTTTTCGATTTATCGGATAAGTTTGTGGAAGATTTCTTGCCGATAACCATTGAATTAGGTCGTTCTTTTGTGCAGCCTCAATACCAAAGAGGATCGCAGCGTAAAGGTCTCTTTGCCCTCGATAATTTATGGGATGGCTTAGCCTCGATTATGATGGATAATCCTCACCTAAAATACATGTTTGGTAAGGTTACCATGTACCCTCATTACGATCGTGAGGCGCGCAATATGATTTTGGCCTTTATGAAGTACTTTTTCCCTGATCCAGATGAATTGGTACGCCCAAGGGTTCCCTTGGTTTCGGATGCCGAATTGGAGCCCCACTTTGCCTTATTCGAAGGCTTAGCCTATAAGGAAGCGCGCAAGGTCTTGGGGCAAGAGGTACGCAAACACGGTGAGGCCATTCCACCGCTCATCAATAGTTATATGTCCCTTACCGCCACTATGCGCAGTTTTGGAACAGCGGAGAATAAATCTTTTGGTACGGTTGAGGAAACCGGAATCTTATTGAAGTTTGAGGATGTAGATCCAGCCCGCAAGGAGCGCTATATCCACACCTATGAGGATAATGCTGAATACAAAGGACCTTTGTACAAGCCCGAGTCCTAGTTAATGCTTCTTTAAATCGGCGATAGTAGCAATGGGATCTTCGGAACGGAAGACAAAACTACCCGCTACTAGAACATCCGCACCCGCTTCAATTAATTTTGGCGCATTGTCGTTATTTACCCCACCATCGATTTCAATTAAAGTCTGACCCGCTCTTTTAGCGATCATATTCTTGAGCTTTTCCACTTTACGATAGGTATTCTCAATAAACTTTTGGCCACCAAAACCAGGGTTTACGCTCATAATGCAAACTAGGTCGATGTCTTCCAAAACATCTTCCAATAGCTCAACCGGAGTATGGGGGTTTAGGGCTACCCCCGCTTGCATACCTTCTGCCTTTATAGCTTGTAAGCTGCGATGCAAATGGGTAGACGCCTCGTAGTGAACGGTTAATACATCAGCCCCAGCTGCTTTAAAATCCTTAACATAACGTTCGGGTTTCTCAATCATTAAATGAACATCCAAGGTCTTGTTAGCCACCCGATTAATAGCTTCAATTACCGGTAAACCAAAGGAAATGTTGGGAACGAATAGTCCGTCCATTACATCGAGGTGGAACCAATCGGCTTCACTCTCATTTACCATTTTACAATCGCGTTCTAGATTTAGGAAATCTGCTGCTAAAAGACTGGGTGCAATTAAGGCCATGGAGAAAATTGTTTTGGCAAAAGTATGAATAAAAAAACCCCGACGCTTGCTTCTCAAGATCGGGGTTTCTGTTTGTTTTACTATTTGATTAACCTAAATAGGTTTTCAAAATCTTGCTTCGAGAAGTGTGTTTTAAGCGGCGAATCGCTTTTTCTTTAATCTGACGCACGCGCTCACGGGTCAAATCAAATTTCTCACCAATCTCTTCCAAGGTCATCGGGTGTTGACCCCCTAATCCAAAGTAAAGACGCACCACATCTCCTTCGCGAGGAGTGAGGGTGGCTAAAGAACGCTCGATTTCGGTACGCAAAGAATCTTGCATTAAATCGTCGTCCGGATTTGGGCTCTCACCCGTATTTAATACGTCGTAAAGGTTGCTGTCTTCACCTTCTACCAATGGCGCATCCATGGAGATGTGGCGACCGCTGTTACGCATGCTTTCCTTTACATCATTTTCACCCATTTCGAGGTTATCAGCAATTTCCTCGGGAGAAGGAGCACGCTCGTGTTCTTGCTCCAATTGGGCGTAAGATTTATTAATCTTATTGATAGAGCCAATCTTGTTAAGCGGAAGACGAACAATACGCGATTGCTCGGCTAATGCCTGAAGAATACTCTGACGAATCCACCATACCGCATAAGAGATGAATTTAAAACCACGGGTTTCATCAAAACGTTGAGCCGCTTTAATTAGACCTAGGTTTCCTTCATTAATCAAATCCGGAAGGGTTAGACCTTGGTTTTGGTATTGCTTAGCCACAGAAACCACAAATCGAAGGTTGGCTTTGGTTAATTTCTCCAAAGCGACCTGGTCGCCAGCTTTAATACGCTGCGCCAACTCCACTTCTTCCTCGGCAGTGATAAGGTCGACCTTACCAATTTCCTGTAGGTATTTATCAAGTGAAGCGGTTTCGCGATTGGTAACCTGTTTCGTGATCTTTAACTGTCTCATCGGCTCAAAAAATTAAAAGCAGTATTAAAAATAACTACAAAAAGGACTTTTTAGTTTTCAGCTGGTTTTTCCAGTAAAACTTTACGGGAAAGTTTAAGCTTTCCTCTTTCATCCTTTCCGATCAACTTAACCTTAACGATATCACCTTCTTTGATTTCCTCGTCTACAGTTTTAAGGCGACGGTGGGCAATCTCCGAGATGTGTAATAAACCGTCGGTTCCTGGCGCAAGCTCCACGAAGGCACCGTAAGGCTGGATGGAACGCACTTTGCCATCAAATACATCACCTACCTCTGGTACAAAGGCAATTTCTTTGATACGAGCAGCAGCTTTCGCCATACCCTCGGCATTGGTTCCGCTAATTTCAATGATACCAAATTCACCTTCTTCCTCAATGGTAATGGTGGTTTCAGTATCTAATTGTAGTTTCTGAATATTCTTTCCTCCTGGTCCGATTACCATTCCGATGAATTCCTTCGGAATCTTCATCATTTCTAGTTTTGGAGCATGAGGCTTCATTTCGGTACGTGGGCTATCGATGGTCTTCATCATTTCATCCATGATGTGTAAGCGACCAGCATTAGCTTGCATTAAGGCTTTTTCCAAGATCTCGTAAGAAAGACCAGAAATCTTAATGTCCATTTGACAAGCGGTAATACCTTTTTTGGTACCGGTAACTTTAAAGTCCATGTCCCCTAGGTGGTCTTCGTCACCAAGGATATCACTTAGGATAGCATAGTCGCCGCTTTCATCGGTAATTAAACCCATGGCAATTCCAGAAACCGGGGCCTTCATTTTAATACCCGCATCCATCAAGGCTAGGGTACCGGCACATACAGTGGCCATAGAAGAAGAACCATTCGATTCTAAGATGTCAGATACTACGCGAATGGTGTAGTAATTGTCATCCGGAATCATGTTCTTAAGTGCACGCTGTGCTAAATTTCCGTGTCCAATTTCACGACGGCTGGTTCCGCGAATAGGGCGGGCTTCACCAGTAGAGAATGGAGGGAAGTTATAGTGTAGGTAGAAACGCTCCGAACCACTAAAGGTTACGTTATCGATTCTGTTTTCGTCTAATTTACTACCTAAAGTTACGGTGGTAAGCGACTGAGTTTCACCGCGGGTAAATACCGCTGAACCGTGGGTAGAAGGTAAATAGTCAATTTCCGACCAGATAGGGCGTACTTCGTCTAATTTACGTCCGTCCAAGCGCTGACGATCTTTTAAGATCATTTTACGCATGGCGTGGTATTCTACTTCGTGGTAATAAGTCTTAATAAGGCCGCCTTTTTCTTCCAGTTCTTCTTCACTGAAATTGGCTTCCATATATTCGTCGCGAACCGCTTTAAATTGCTCAGAACGCTCTTCTTTACTAAGACCACTTTTGGCTACTTCGTAAACTTTATCGTAAAGGTCGGCCATGATTTTATCGCGTAACTCTTCGTCATGCGTTTCGTGGCTGTACTCTCTTTTTACCTGGGCTTTTTCGATCTCAGCAGCAAGGGCAAGCTGGGCTTTGATTTGATCTTTGATCGCTTCGTGAGCGGCCTTAATCGCCTCCAGCATTTCTTGCTCAGAAATCTCATCCATTTCACCCTCTACCATTACTACGCTATCGGCAGTGGCACCAACCATCATGTCGATATCCGACTCTTCTAATTGGCTAGGGCTAGGGTTAATTACAAATTGACCATTGATACGACCTACTCTCACCTCAGACATTGGTCCGTTGAAAGGAAGGTCAGATATAGCAATTGCAGCCGAAGCGGCTAAACCGGCTAAGGCATCTGGCTTAACATCTGGATCCCATGAGTTAAGGGAAATCATTACCTGTACTTCGGCATGGTAATCTTTAGGGAATAGTGGACGCAATACGCGGTCTACTAAACGCATCACTAAAATTTCTTCGTCAGAAGGACGTGCTTCTCTTTTTAAGAAACCTCCGGGCATACGACCGGCAGAAGAGAATTTTTCGCGATAATCAACGGTTAAGGGAAGGAAGTCTACTCCTTCTTTAGCTTCTTTGCTAGAAACTACGGTTGCGAGTAACATAGTGTCACCCATGCGAACTACTACTGAACCATCGGCTTGCTTAGCCAACTTGCCTGTTTCCAGGGTAATAGTTCTTCCATCTTCCAGGCGAATTTCCTGGGTAATTGCTTTTGGAATCATCTAATATATATCTGTGTAAATGTGTACAAAGACGAAAGAAGGCAATTCGAAAATTGCCTTCTTTGGGGAGAAATTACTTTCTAATACCTAGTTCGGCGATAATCGCACGATATCTTTCGATGTCTTTCTTCTTAAGGTAGGCTAGAATACGACGACGCTTTCCTACTAAGTCCACCAAAGCTTTCTCAGTGGCGAAATCTTTACGATTCTGCTTCAAGTGCTCTGTTAAGTGGTTGATGCGATAAGTGAAAAGAGCAACTTGCCCTTCTGGTGAACCGGTGTCAGTTTCAGATTTTCCGTGTTTTTTGAAAATCTCTTGTTTCTTCTCTGTGCTTAAATACATTTCAAAATCCTTTAGATCGATGTTATGTATGAATAAATTATTTTGGCTTGCAAAAGTACTAATTATTTCTAATTATTTGCTAGCCTTGCTTTTATCTTCATTGTGAACCATTTTAAGGAAAGCGGCAATTTTTGCTTTCATGTCTTTTCGTTCAACAATAAAGTCGAGGAAGCCATGCTCCAATAAAAACTCGGAGGTTTGGAATCCCTCGGGTAAATCTTTACCAATGGTTTCCTTAATAACCCGTGGTCCAGCAAAGCCAATTAATGCTCCGGGCTCACCTATGTTAATGTCACCCAACATAGCGTAAGAGGCGGTCACCCCGCCAGTCGTAGGGTCGGTTAGCACCGATACATAAGGAATGCCAGCATCACCCAATTGGGCTAATTTAGCGCTGGTCTTGGCCAATTGCATTAAGGAAAAGGCCGCTTCCATCATCCGGGCACCACCCGATTTAGAAACCATAATAAATGGCTTGTGGTACTTTAAGGCATGATCAATCGCCTTAGCGATTTTCTCGCCTACAACCGAACCCATAGAACCTCCAATAAAGTTGAAGTTCATGGCGGCAATAACCACATCGCGCCCTTCCATTTTGCCATAACCGGTAGTTACCGCATCATTAAGGCCTGTTTTCTTAACCGTAGCTTGGTAGCGTTCGGTGTACTTTTTCTTGTCTTCGAATTTCAAAGGATCGGCGGAAGTCATTTTTGCATTGAGCTCCGTAAATTTTCCTTCGTCAAAAAGAAAGCTGAAATATTCTTTGGCATTTACTCTTTCGTGGAAGCCACAATTATGGCATACCCAAAGGTTTTCGGCATGGTCTTCCACACTGCTAATAACCTTACATTTCTTGCACTTATACCACAGTCCTTCGGGGGTTTCTTTCTTGTCTTCGGTTTTGGTAGTGATACCTTCTTTGTTTCGTACAAACCAACCCATAGGTGAATTTTTTTTAAAGTGAAAAAGTCTGCACCCAGTTACGAAGTGCAGACTTCTATCAAAAATCTTGAAAATATGCGGGATTCACAAATCTTAGGCGATAGTGATATCCTTGTTCAAGTATACGTCTTGAATAGCATTCAATAATTCTACTCCTTCCTTCATTGGTTTTTGGAAGGCTTTACGACCAGAAATTAGACCCTGACCACCAGCACGCTTGTTAATTACTGCGGTTTTAACCGCCGCGGCTAAATCGCCTTGCACATCGCCACTAGAAGCGCCGCCGCTATTAATAAGTCCGGCTCTTCCCATGTAACAGTTAGCTACTTGGTAGCGGGTTAAATCGATAGGGTTATCGGAAGTAAGTACGGTGTAAATGCGCTCGTCTAATTTACCATAGCTGCTATCACCACTGTTTAGGGCTTTATAACCTCCGTTGTTTTCAGGAAGCTTTTGCTTGATGATATCCGCTTGAAGTGTTACTCCTAAGTGGTTAGCCTGAGCGGTAAGGTCCGCCGCTACGTGATAATCTTTATCTTTTTTGAAGGCTGAGTTACGAATGTAACACCAAAGGATGGTGGCCATTCCTAGTTCATGGGCATATTCGAAGGCCTCTGCTACTTCAACGATCTGACGGTTACTTTCTTCAGAACCAAAGTAGATTGTAGCACCAACGGCTACTGCTCCCATATTGTAAGCATCGCGAATGGTACCAAACATAATTTGGTCAAAAGTATTAGGATGCGTCATTAATTCATTGTGGTTAATCTTAACCACGAAAGGAATTTTATGAGCGTATTTGCGCGATACACTGGCCAATGCTCCGTAGGTACTAGCTACAGCATTACAGCCACCTTCGATAGCTAGCTTTACGATGTTTTCGCCGTCAAAATAAATTGGATTTTTCGCAAATGAGGCTCCAGCTGAGTGCTCAATACCTTGATCTACCGGTAAAATAGAAAGGTAACCTGTGTCAGCAAGACGACCAGTTCCGTATAGTTGTTGTAAACTTCTCAAAACCTGAGGGCTTCGATTCGAGTCCATGAAAACACGGTCTACGAAATCACCTCCTGGTAAGTGGAGTAAACTCTTATCAATGGTTTTGCATTCGTGATTCAAAAGTGAATCAGCTTCATTCCCCAGTAATTCTTGGATTTGGTTGACTGTCATATCAATTGTGTAAGATTTTACAGGACAAAAATAGATTTTTTTCCTACGCAGCCTTAGAAAGGATAGCCTAAAGCTACATTATAAGTTAAGTTGGGGAAAACAGGCTTGCTCAGGATCACCCATTCGTCTCCACTAGCGAGGTAACCCGGGTCTCTTAGGCGTAATCCAGTGTCAAGTCGAATTACAAAGAAATCCAGGTCCAAGCGCAGTCCAAGACCACTGCCGATATATAAATCGCGTCCTAAGTTTTGAAATTCGAATCGGGATTCCTCAGTTTCCAGGCCTCCAGTAAGCCAGATATTTCCCGCATCAACAAATAGGGCTCCTTTTAAACTGCTGTAAATAGGGAAACGGTATTCGAGATTGGTCAGTAATTTCAAGGTGCCAATGGCAAAACTGGAATTGTTAGCACCGCTGTAATTAGATACTTGTGCGGTACCACCACCCGCCCGGTAGGCTGGCCAAGCCCTAAGATCATTAGTACCTCCCAAAAAGAAGAAACGACTAAAAGGGGGAAGGCGTAATACCTGATCTCCTATCGAAATTGCGCTTAAACCAAATGGTCTAATCATTCCGCCCGATAAGCGGAAAATGTACAATTGTTCGGGGCTTGGGTGAAAGTAATAGCGGTAATCCATTTCCAGCCGACCAAACTGGTAGATTGGCACGCCAAATAAGCGGCTTACTTGATTTTCATTTACTTCGCCTACACTGCGGGTGAGTAAAGATTGCAGGCTACCCCCAATTTCTACATTGGAGTTAAAAAAGTGGTAGCTACGCTGACTCACAGATTCCTGCCCCGAGTAGGTGAAACTGTAGGAAGTACTCGATATAAATTCGGAATTAAAAGCTAAGCTTTGAATGGGGTCCAGCTGATTGATAAAATTGGTATCAATTGAAAATAAATTCGAGAAACTAATGCTTAGTAAATCTACTTTGTGATTTTTCTTGGTGCTCTCATTCCATTGATAGCTAAGGCGTCCACCAAAGGTTTCTCGGTCGAATTCGATACGTGCAATCCGGCTAGCGTAAATGGATAGACTAGAGCGTGGCAACATCCGCTTTGGTAAGAGGCCTTCGGTATTAAAAGGAAGGAGGAAGCGCGGAATATCGACTCTCAGTTCTGCACCTAGCTCAAAGGTTCTTGAAAGATTTTCATTGTTAGCTACCGTAGGTTGGTATTCTAGGCCACTGGTGATATTAAAACTTAAGGCTTCGCCACCGCCAAATAAATTTCGATTTATGATACCAATGGAGCCCCTGATTCCATAATTCCCCGAGGTATTGGTTACCTCTACTTCACTTAAATAAGTTCGTTTATCTCTAGGTACTAATCTAACCTCGGCATCCAGGAAAGTACCTTCACTAGTCTCCACCGGTTTAAAAATGATTTCATTAACATTAAAAGCATTGTAACTGGCCAAATGCTGGTAACTTTCATCGACCAGTCTTTGCCGGTATAAACTTCCGGGGTAAAGGTGAATGGCATCGGTTAGGTAGCGCGGTTTATAGGCTAAGTCATCGTAAGCGATATAGTAATTGCGATGTAGTAGGGTGTCCTTTGCTTTAGAGCCAAATTGAAAATTGTAATCGGGTACGATGTGGATATTGCGCATCCGATATTGAGTTGGGTTTTTATAAATGATGCTATCACCTACGCGCTTTGGAATTCCTTTGATACTTAATTTAAGAGCCACCAAGTGTTCGCCATTGCTGTTATTGGTGTCGGCATCATAGCTGATGTAACTTTCTGAAAAGTTGTAATAGCCATTATTGCGATAGATGTCACGAATGCGCAGTCTTTCGGCATCTAAGCGACTGAGATCGTAGTACTGCCCAATTTTTATAAGGGAGTTTTTGGCCTTCTTAAGATCAATTTCTTGCAGGCTCTCATTGATGTCGTATTCAATTTTTGAAATGCGGTAGCGCGGACCTCTTTTAACATCATAAGTTACCGTCGCTCTTTTACGCTTTTCGTTGTATTTAACCTTGCTTATAACTTCTGCCTGGAAATAACCGCGGTTAAAGTAGAAGCTCCTTAAGTTAGTTCTTGAGGTCTTTTGGCTATTGATATCAAAGATAACCGGCTTCGTGCCTAATCTCGACCAAAAACTTCCCTCTTCACCATTTCCCCAGGAGTATAAACCGAGGCCGGGCCGTACATTATTAAAAATAAGATTGTCATTGGGTTTTTGACGAATTACTCCCTCGGCTAGGGCCGAAGCTCGGCCACCGTCTACCAAGTCCAGTTTGTTTTCCCAAAGCAGGTAGTCCCCATCAGGGACATATCGGCTATATTTACAAGCTCCAAGCCCATAAAGGAGAAAGAGGAAAAGTAAAAGGCGTTTCGCCATTAATCCAATTTTTTGCAAAAGTAAACTATGCTCAGCGCATCCGCACAAAAGTTAGTTCGAAAGCTGCAACAACGCAAACATCGTTGGCAGGAACAAAAGTTTTTAGCAGAAGGTCCTAAGGTAGTGCAAGATTTTATTGATGAAGGTTTAAAGCCTCTATTTCTTTGGGCCAGCGAAGATTTCCCAGGGGCAGAATTGGTGGATGAGCGGGAACTGGCTAAACTTAGCAGCTTCTCTACTTTTAATCAGGTGATGGGGATATTCGACTTTCCACACTTGTCCACCGCCAAGGATGATCGCATTCTGGTTTTGGATCAAATTAACGATCCCGGAAACTTGGGTACTTTAATTAGAACCGCCGATTGGTTTGGTTTCGACCAGATAATATGCACCAAAGGAACCGCTGATGTCTATAATCCCAAAACGGTCCAGAGTACCATGGGAAGTTTAGCGCGTTTAGCAATCCATTATAGCTCGCAAGAAGAAATTTGGGATAATTATAATGAGAGTCACCAGTTATTGCGTGCCGACATGAAGGGTAGCCCCCTTGAGCAAATTGAGTTTAGTAGCCAAAAGCTAATTTTAGTAATGGGGAGTGAAAGTCATGGTCCAAGTGATTTCTGGCAGGATAAAACAGAAGCAATTACCATTGCCAAAGGCTCCTCAAGCGCTATTGACAGCCTAAATGTTGCGGTAGCAGGCGGAATTTTAATGCAGGCTTTGTCTCCTGCGGCGCTTTAAATAGGCCTTAAAAATAAGATTGAGGACTACGCCGCCAACTACCATAAACATGCCGATGAGCACCAGGTAGGTATAACGGTGATCGAAGAGGAAGTAATCGAAGCCAAGGGCAAAAATTACCCCCAGATACTTTAGGCCTGTGATTTCATTCACCTCTACCAGCTGTAAAGCCTTGGTCATATTTATTTGAGCAATTTGGGTAAGCACCCCCATCAGCAATAAAAGTAGCCATTCCCAACCCATGGGCTGCACCCAGTTAAAGATCGAAATGACTGCCATCACCGGGGTGGCGATTAAAGGGAAGTAAAGCACTACTACCAATGGATGGTCGGTATTTTTAACCTTGCGAATGAAGTTGTAAGCAAGGCCAGCACAAATAGCGGAACCCAATCCCATAAAGAAAAGCAGGGGAGATATACTGGCATCAAAACCTTTAATTAAGGCGATGCCGCCAAAACTAATGGCAAAGAACAACCACTGCCACCATTGAACCTTTTCCTTTAAAATAAAGATGCCAAACAAGGCGGTAAAAATAGGGGAGAGGTACTGAATGGTTATTGCTGATCCCAAAGGCAATTCTTGCAATGTATAGAAGAACATAGAAAGGGCTGCAACTCCAAAAACGCCCCTGGCGATGAGGTATTTCTTTTGCACACCCCAAGGCGAAACTTTGCGCCGAGCTAGAAAGTAAAAGCTGAGCACTAAGGAAACTATAGAGCGAAACAGAACCAATTCGGTAGCCGGTAATCGATGTAAATATTTTACGGTAAGGTTCATCAGGGCAAAACCTAAAACCGAAATGAGCATATAAATTACCGCTTTCTTCATCCTTGAAATTCGCGGCAAAGGTCACCTTTTTAATTCAGCTTTTGCCGATGCCCAATCGACTTTAGCTATGAAAAACGGAAGAGATTAAGGCAGAAAAGTTACCTTAGTGCAAATCCAAATTTTAACCATGAAGATCAAGAAGTTGTTAGTACTAAGTCTGGCCACTTTTTTAGTGAGCCAATGCGCCATGTTCAAAGGAGCGGCTAGCGAAGCTGCGGCTGATGCGACGGTTTCCTATGCTCGCGATTTAGCGCCTTTGATGGAAAAAAATTGCGCCCCTTGCCATTTTCCCGATAAAGGAAAGGCAGATATGTTGAATGATTACGATAAGGTACGTCGTCATATCAGAGGTATTTTATACCGTGTGCAATTGGATCCCTCCAAAGCCGATTATATGCCTTACAAGCAAAAGAAAGCCGGCTGGACGGCCGAAGAAATTGCTTTATTCCAAACTTGGCAAGCTGAGGGCTTCGCTCCTTAAAGCCAGCGTTTTCGACGGAAATACCAAAGCATTAAGCCCGCGATTACTACAATTATTCCCCAAAAAATGAAGTAACTGTAACGATACTGCAGTTCGGGGAAGTATTCAAAATTGGTTCCATATACTCCGGCGAAAAAGGAGAGCGGAATAAAAATCGCGGAAAAAATGGTGAGTACTTTCATGATGTCATTCATGCGGGTACTTAAAGTGGAGTGGTATAAATTAAGGTAGTCACTCAACAAATTTCGATAAGTGTCGACCGACTCCAAAGCATGCACTACCAGGCCTTCCAAATCCTTAAAATAGGGCTTCGAGCTTTTATCGATTAAGGCCTCGGGACTCCGCACGATATTACCTATTAATTCTTTTACGGGCTTTACCACTTTCATGATAAAGTGAAGCTCCCGCTTGTAATTATTGATCTGACTTACAATATCATTATCGGGGTCATCCAAAACTTTTAGTTCGAGATCATCCACTTTTTCGCCTAAATGCTCGATGAGATAAATGTAGGAGTCGACCACCGAATCAAGGAGGGCATAAGCCAAATAATCGGGACCGCTGCGACGGATCCTACCTTTGCCTTCAGCTAATCGTTGCCGCACGGCATCGAAGACATCACCCTCTTGCTCTTGGAAGCTTATTAAATAGTCTTTCCCAAATAAAAGGCTTAATTGTTCGGATTGAACCTGCAGCGTTTTTTCATTAAACTGCAGCATCTTTAAAGTGATGAATAGGTGATCCTCGTATTCTTCAAACTTGGCTCTTTGTCCGGTATTCATCACATCTTCCATCGCCAATGGATGTAGGATAAAGCGCCTTTGAATGGTATCCATGATATCTGCATCATGAATACCCACTACGTTTAACCAGCGGTTTTTGCCGCCGGTCTCCAAGGGAATATCTTCGACTTTGGCAATCGATTGTTGGGCATAGTCATCCTCATCATAATGATGTAAGGAAAGACTTACCTGCTCTAATTTTTTTTGACCGATGAAGATCAGGGAACCGGGAGCTAAACCTTTGTTCTCGATTCGTTTTTTGAAAAAGCGTGCCATTGAGGGAAGTTATAAAAAAGCAGCTAGTTTAAGGAGGCCCCTTTTCTTAAAAGCAATTAATGGGCAGCCAAATAATTTGCAGCTGCATCTGCGCAGTTTTCACCGTCGATACCCGCCGAAACGATGCCGCCCGCAAAACCGGCTCCTTCACCAGCCGGGAATAGGTTTTCAATTTGCGGATGCCGCAGGCTTTGCCGGTCTCGGGGAATGCGAACCGGACTCGAAGTACGACTTTCGATACCAATAATATTCGCTTCATTGGTATAATAACCGGGCATTTTCTTACCAAATTCCACGAAAGCGGCTTGCAGTCTTTGCGCCATAAAAGGCGGTAATATTTCATGCATGGGTTTAGATACCAAGCCTGGAATGTAGGAACTGGGATTAAGCTCTGGGCTGATGCGACCTTTTACAAAATCTACCATACGCTGTGCCGCAGCCATTTGGCTTTGACCGCCAGCTTCCCAAACTTGTTTCTCAACCGACTTCTGGAATTCTAATCCGGCTAATGCGCCGTACTTTTCAAAATCTTTAAGGTCTTCTAATTCTATCGCTACTACGATGCCACTATTGGCAAATAGATTGTCGCGTTTAGAAGGACTCATACCATTAACCACCAATTCATTCTGATCGGTGGCGGCGGGAACGATGAAACCGCCGGGGCACATACAGAAGCTATATACACCGCGATTTTTTACTTGCTGAACAAGTTTGTATGAAGCGGCGGGTAAAATGTCATCGTAGTCGTTTCCGTGGTACTGAATCTTATTAATCAGCTTCTGCGGATGCTCTACTCTTACCCCCATTGCAAAGGGTTTTGCTTCGAGTTTAATCTTGCGCTTATCGAGTAGATAATAAATGTCACGTGCACTATGGCCAGTAGCCAAAATGAGACTTTCCACCCCTTGCCAGCCAAGCTTATTGGTTTTGATCTCGCTTATTTTAAAAGCCTCCACTTTTAAATCTTCCAAACGACTTTCAAAGTGAATTTCGCCTCCATATTCAAGAATGGTTTCGCGAATGGCGGCTACTATCTTAGGCAATTTATTGGTGCCGATATGCGGATGGGCTTCAAACAAAATGTCTTCTACCGCCCCATGAAAATAAAGAGAATCCAGGATGCGTTTTACGCTGCCTCTCTTTTTACTACGGGTGTACAATTTTCCGTCGGAGTAGGTGCCGGCACCGCCTTCTCCAAAGCAATAATTGGAATCGCTATCTACAATATTATCGCGGGTAACCGCCTTTAGATCACGGCGACGGCTACGCACGTCTTTACCTCGTTCAAAAACGATGGGTTTATAGCCAAGTTCAATACAACGTAAGGCGGCCCACATGCCAGCCGGCCCAAAACCAATAATATGCACCGGCGGAGCTTGGGAAACATCTTTAAAAGAGAAGGGAGTAATCTCGCGAGCGGGGAGCTCCTCATTTAGAGCATAGATGAGTTCAATATTGACCTTTATATTCCTCGAACGAGCATCAACATTTCTTTTTTCCAAACGATAGAAAAGGCGGTCTTCAGCTTTAAGCTTTAAGTAATTTCTTAAATACTTTAAGAAGGAATCTTCTTGAAAGGCCACTTCCGGCTTAAGACTAAGCTTAAGGCGTTTCATTTATTCGAAGGTGAAATTGATCAATAAGGCGCGCGTGTAGATCCCTTGAATGCCTTCCACTAAAAAAGTACGGTCTTCTACCTTTAAATTGGTCATTCCAAAGGAGTAGATGATTTGGGGCGAAAACTTGAAGTATTCGAAGTAAATATCTACCCCAAATCCGAGGTCGTAGCAAAAATCATCTTGCTGGAGTTTAAAAACACGATCATCCTCAATATCCTCATCGCTAGCAAGGTCCAAAGCATATTTTGGTCCGCCCATCACATAAAGTCGATAGTTACTAATTCGCTCCGATTTAAACTTGAGGTATAAAGGAAACTCCATCAAGGAGGATTCAATTTTACGTTCTTCGGTTTCCCGCTGCTGGGTAAATTGATTAACCACATCAAATTCCAAGGTTCGAACCGTTGAGCCAAAACCAGGGCTAAAACGTAAATCCCAGTGGTCCCCTAAGCGTAAGTTACTAATAATGCGAATGCTGTAACCAGGGGAGACATGGCTCTTTAAGCGATAATATCCGGGAACAGCACTAGTTAAGTCGCTTTGGTAACGATGACGAAAACTGAAGTAATTAGCGCCAATCGAAAAGCCGAAATGCAAAGGCTTACGATCGTAGCGCGGATTGTTTTTTATTTGACCCGAAAACTGTGCTTCCGCGCTCGGTAAGCCGAAAACAAGTAGTAAGAAGGATATGTAAAAGTACTTGCGCATTACGCTTTAGGAACGCTTTAAGGACGGCATTATTTTAAACCTTCGTAAATAGTGGCAATTCCAAAAGTAACCGGAATTCTTCTTCCTTTTTGATAGCCACATTCGCTCATGATTTTCATAAATGCCTCACCATAAGGAAATGCTTGCACCGATTCGGGTAAATAGGTGTAAGCGCGACTATCTTTACTTATTAGCTTACCGACAGTAGGTAAAATGTTTTTGAAGTAAAAATTATAGATCTGCTTGAATGGAAACTTCCGGGGCTGAGAAAACTCTAAAACCAATAAGCGTCCGCCTGGTTTTAGAACCCTTTGCATTTCGCTAAGGCCCTTCTTTAAATTCTCGAAGTTGCGCACCCCAAAGGCCACGGTAATGGCATCGAAGGTGTTATCTGGAAAAGGTAAGTTTTCAGAATCGGCCTGCTCGAGGCTAATCAGTTTACTGAGTCCTTTCTTTTCAATTTTTTCCCGGCCTACTTCCAGCATTCCGGCCGAAATATCGATGCCGGTAATTTTATCGGGCGCCGCATTTTTAAGGGCAATTGCTAAATCAGCGGTGCCAGTTGCTACGTCTAAAATTAATTTTGGTTCTCCCTCGGAGGCCATCTTAACTACCTTCTTACGCCAACCCTTATCGATGCTTAGTGAAAGAACGTGATTTAATAAATCGTAGCGGGCCGCGATATTGTCGAACATATCGGCCACTTGTTCTTTTTTACTTCCTTGTTCTTGATAAGGTTTTACTTCCTTCGTCATGTAACTAATTCTGGGCCGCAAAGGTAAGGGGAAAAGCTTCAGAGTCAAGCTTTAAAATGGAGCTTATCAATGCTATTTATTAGATTCGGAACGGTAGAATTCTTCGATGACTTTCCAGTAGCGTGGTTTAAGCTCCTCCCAGTTATAAATGCGAAAGATCTTTTGGTCGCTTTTGCGCTCAAATGCAGGGGCTTTTGACTTTTTAAAGTGGTACATCTGATTGTTTAAGAGCGGTGCCTCATTAAAGCGATGCATTGGTCGCGCTTCACGGGGCTCCATAAAACGGAGCGGACTCGTTTTATGATCTAAGCTCAGGTATTCCATAAAGTCCTTCGCTTGATTTCCTTCAAGACGTGGGCGTACAATAAAGTAGTGGTAGGAATCGCTGTTCTCGTAAATTTCGAAAAGGAAGGAGGGTCTCATGATGCGAAAACTATCCAAGGATTCCCAGTTTTGTTTGCTGGAAAATAAGCTTTCTAGCTTGCCCTCACCTGCATCAGCGTAAGCGACTAAGTAGTCATGAAATAGAACCGTAACCTCTTTTCCTCGCCATTCGAAATGTTCAACAATATGCCATTGCCCCACGCTGGGGAGGCAGATTAGAACTAAAATTATGGTCTTAAGATTTTTTCGGATCATTAAATTTAAAGGGTACTGTTACACCGAGCCAAGGTAAAAAGAAGCCTTCAAATTCGCCTGGTACCATTAAGCCGTAATCCAAACTAAGTTTACGAAAGTCGGTTCGGCCACCGAAGGACATAATCAAAAAGCCATCGATGTAATAATTCTCGGTCACCAAATAGGTATGATGCCCGGCCTTGACCATTCCGCTAAAAGCAAAAGTGGGTAAATCGGCCCATTCACCATCTACTACTCCGTAGCCTATGGAAACAGTTGCATTATTATCAATATTCCCAAATGTGGCACTGGCATACGTGATGCCGAAGGTGACGTTTTCCCCTAGAATAGTACCGTACAGGCCACCTACCGCAACATTCATTTTGTCTTCAATTACGGGTAAACATAATTTTGGGGTTATCCATAGTGGTCCAAGTACTTCGGGGTCGAATAGGAACAAAGGCACCGTTCCCATCCCAAGGGTAAAGTTATCGCTTAGTCCGACTGAGACTTGATTGAAAAAAATCCAGGCATTCTGATAGTAGGCTTCCCCCTTTTTGAGACTAAAGGCATTTGGAGCAAAAAAGTATCGAGTCTGTGCATAACGACGCACTAAATCCAATTCGCTTATAAAGTTGATTGAAGCGATGTGGTCTAAACTGATTTCGATTTCGGTGCCGTCTAATTGGCGTAAACGCAATTTTTCTTGGTCTTGCCGCACAATATTTCCCTGGTATTCTTTACCAGACTTAAGTTCTATTTCGGCTAATTTGGGTTTAGCTTTAGTACTGTCGGATTGGGCTGCGCTAAAGAAAGGGCTTAATACTAATAGCAATATGAAGAGGACCTGGCGTACCATGACCAATTTTTATTGAAGTTACGAAAATAAAACAGCTTAAAAGCTTAGAATCGAAATAATTAGCTATCAGAAATGACCTGGTTTAGGTAGTCCCGTACCTGCTGGTGACTAATGCCATTTAAGCAGGCATAATCGCCCCGCCAGCATCCCTTGTTTCCGAAAACGCTACAAGGTCGACAGCTCAGTTTCTTGGCGGGAATCTGGATTTGATTTAGGTCGGATTGACCATAGGCTTTAAAGCCAGCATAGGGGTGCGTTGCCCCCCATATACTAATAACCTTAGTGCCAGCCCAAGCGGCTAAATGCATATTGCTGGAGTCCATGCTTATCATGAAGTCCAAGTTTTTCACCAAAGCGATTTCCTGATCGAGGCTAAAGGCACCGGCTACCACTGTAAAATTAGCCCCACTGTTTTCACCGAGGGCATTTAGCATCGGTGCTTCATCGGGTCCGCCAAAAAGGAAGATTTTAACTTTATTAACACCCATGCTTTGCATTAAATATTGCATTTGCTCGAGCGGCCATTGCTTCCCTTGATGTCTGGCGGTAGGGGCAATACCAATGTTAAGGGCGCCCTTTTCGGCATCCCACCACTGGCTATTGCTTTTCATTAGTTTATAAGGTGCAATGGGGGCTTTTTTAGGATCAAAGTCAATGGCAATTCCCGCCTTTTCGAAGGCCTCTAAATACAATTTATAAACCGGGCGAATGGGTTTGAAGACCTTGTTTTTTTTACGGGTAAGTGCCGCGCGTTCTTTACGGTTTTTACGAATGGAAAAAGTGGGTAGTCCAAAAAACCCTAGAAAGCGATTTACCACTTTGGACCGTAAAACCTGATGGGCATCAATTACCAGATCCGCTTGGTAACCCGCATAAATTTCATTGGCCAAGCGGTAGAGGCCAAAAAGGCCTTTATGCCGACCTTTAAGATCGGCCGGGATAAAGTCGATATCGAAGTTTTTAAAAAGAGGAGCGAGGTAGGGGCGGCTAACTAAAGCAATTTCCAAATCGGGTCGCTGCGCTTTGGCTGCTTGCAGAATTGGCAATAGCATTAGTATGTCTCCTAAAGCGGAGTAGCGCTGTACTACAACTCGCATGCTATTTATTTTGATACAGGACTGGGTTTAGTTCTGGATCATTATACATTTTCATTTGTCGGTACACCTTTGCAATGCGTTTGCCGGTGGCTAGGTCTTCCAAGAGCTGATTAATAGCCGAAGAAAGATCCACTTCCTGTACCTTTAATACCGAAAGTTTATGCTGATTTTTAGCCTTAAGTTCTTCTGCAATATCATCCCGATTGGCTTCGATTTCCATGTGGTAAATCTTCAGGGCCAAAATCGATAGGCGGTCGATAGCCCAAGCCGGACTCTCGGTATTTAAGCGGGCAAAGGATTGCAGCTTAACTCCTTGGTAAAGGGCTAGGATGGCGTCATCAATTTGCTCGACCATATCGGTGCGATCCTGATTACTGGCGTCAATCCTACGTTTTATTTCTAGGGCCTTGTCGGCTTTAATTGCGGGGTCGCGAATAATGTCTTCCAAATGCCACTGTACCGTGTCAATCCAGTTTTTAGCATAAAGCATTTCCTGCATGCTGTCCTTAGGAAAAGGATTCTTTATTACTTGGTCTACATTATCCGTTTTATGATAGTCTTCCACGGCCAGATTAAAAATGGCCATCATTTCGTCTGCTTTAAGCATCCTCTAATTTTTCAATTGCGTTTTTAATACGGGTCAGGGCCTTCTCCAAATCAGCAATAGATGAGGCATAAGAAAGGCGAATACAATTGGGGTCTCCAAAGGCACCACCGGGAACAGTGGCTACTTTGGCTTCTTCCAAAAGATAGAAGCATAGGTCTTCGTCATTGCTAATCACGCGCTCCCCAATTTTTTTACCAAAAAGGGCCGATACATCGGGGAAAAAGTAAAAGGCGCCTTTCGGCTGATTGGTTTTAAAGCCAGGAATTTCTTTTAACCAGGCTCCCACCTTTTCTCGGCGTTCGCGGAAGGCCTCTACCATAAAACTTACGGTACTGGGATCGGCTTCCACCGCTGCTTTTGCGGCTCTTTGTGTTATGCCACTGGTAGCAGAGGTAAATTGCCCTTGCATCTTAGTGCAGGCATCCGCAACCCATTGTGGAGCAGCAATATAGCCACATCGCCAGCCAGTCATGGCAAAGCCTTTACTAAATCCGTTAACGGTAATAACTTGCTCCTTAATGGTGTTAAAGGAAGCGAGACTATGATTAATGCCGTCAAAATTTATCAATTCATAAATCTCATCGCTAAGGGCCATGACCTGAGAATTTTCTTCTAGGTATTTTGCGATTTCGGCTAAATCCTCCTTTTCAAAAACACTGCCCGAAGGGTTACAAGGGGAGCTAAAAATTAAAAGCTTGGTTTTATCACTATGGTGGGCTCTTAGCTCCTCTAAAGAAACCTTAAAATCATTTTCGATTGAGGTCGGAATTACCACCGGTACACCACCGGCTAATTTTACCAGTTCATAGTAGGAAACCCAGTAAGGAGCTGGTAGCAAAACTTCATCGCCAGGATTAACCAAACATAAAACCACATTGGCAATCGATTGCTTGGCGCCGGTAGAGACTACTATCTCACTAGCCTTATAATCCAGATTATTATCGCGTTTTAATTTCTTAGCGATAGATGCACGTAAATCTGCGTAACCTGGAATGGGGGGATAATGGCTGTAACCCACATCAATAGCTTCCTTAGCTGCTTCACGAATAAAGTCAGGGGTCTCAAAATCGGGCTCCCCCAAGGATAAACTAATAACATCAATACCCTGCTCTTTGAGTTCTCGACTACGTCGACTCATAGCTATGGTGGCCGACTCAGAGAGGGCTTGGATACGGTTTGAAAGTTGTTTCATAAAGAAAAGCTAAGGCAGCAAAGCTAATAATTTCAATTACCGCCTCAGTATTTTTCCGATATTTGAAGCCCTGTAAATTTCACCCTATACATGGAGGTATTCATTGAAATCCTAAAATACGCCCTTCCTTCCATCTTTTTGTTGGTTTTAACCTACATGATGCTGTCCAATTTCATGGATAATGAGGAAAAGCGCCGAATGTATTTCCTAAAAAAGGAAACCCAGAAAAGTGCCTTGCCAGTGCGCATGGCTGCCTACGAAAGAGTAGCGCTATTTTTAGAACGCATTCATCCCGATCGTCTTTTAATTCGTGTGCCAGCCAAGGATATGAAGGCGCGACATTACCGCAATCTCTTGGTAGACAGTATTCGAATTGAATTTGAGCATAATTTATCCCAGCAAATTTACCTTAGTGATGAAGCTTGGAATTTGGTGGTGAATGCAAAGAGTGCAACCGTAGGAATGATTAATAACTGGGCGCAGGAAATAAGCCCTGATGCGCCTGCCTTCGACCTTAGTAAACACATCCTTAATAAGGTGATGGAAATGGAAGGATTCCCTACCAAAAAAGCTCTGCGCTACCTTAAAGGGGAAATCAAAGCGAATTTCTAAAAACGGTAACTGAGGCCTATCGCTAAACGCAGGTCTAACTGGTTGAGCTCGGGGCGTGTATCGAGGCTGGCAACCGGCTCATTGCTAAACTGCTCTTCGTGCAAAAGGAAGTATCCGATTTGTGACCAAGCCTGCCAGTAAAGCTTCGGACCAATTGGCCTTTGATAGCCTATGCTTAATCCGGGAGCTATGCCAAAATACTGCTTGGAGTAATAATAGGGTAATACGGTTCGATTCATCCCGTTCCAGGACCAAAAATAACTTTCTTTATAGCCACCAAAGGCTTTTTCATTATCGGAGTCCATGTACTTTAAGTTGAGATAGGCTCCTAGGTAAAAACCTTGGTGATTACCGAGATCTGATTTTAAATAGCGACGAAACTCAAAAATACTCTGAAAGCCTCTGGAGTAAGGGAGTTTAGATTGTTCAAGTGCCGAACATAAGCTTGTGGTAAAGCCGATACTTAAGTTTCCATTATGGTTATAATACAAACCAAAGGCATAGTTCGGACTATCATCCAAAAAGACACCATTTGCTTGAAGATCTAAGCTGGATAGGGAAGGGCTAGGTTCCAATTCTTGGTACTCATCGTATTGAGCCCAAACTGATCCAGGAATTAATGCGAGTAGAATAAGGAGGTAACGAAGCATAAGCTAAAGGAATCAAAAAAGGGGAATCCGAAAAGATTCCCCCAAAATTATTCGATTCGAAATGAATTAGAATCTATAACCAACGGTAATTCCTAAACGTGGGTCAATGCTTAAGAAGTCCGAGAATTCGGCGTCAATATCCTCCACGGTGTATTTAACGTTGTTTACGATGAAGTATCCGAAACCAAGCCAGCCACTGAAGGTAAGGCCCGATTTCATGGCATACACATAACCAAAGTTTACTCCGGCTGATAAACCAAAATAGCTTATCCCGTAGTTGAATTCTTCGGTGGTAATATTAAATGGATCATTGGGGTCTTGAGTAACCCTTACTGAGGCAAAGGCTGAATCTCCGGTAGACATGCTACGCACTTTTAAATATCCACCAATAAAAAATTTGTCCAAACCTGGTCGACGATTAGGTTTTACGTAATAGCGAAATTCTGGTGCAGCCATAAATCCAGTATAGGTATAACCGTTCTCAATTGTTCCGTTCGGAGTGGTGAGTTCAGATTTGAAGCTACGGTATATGCCGCCAAGGCTCATCACCGCACTCATGTTTTTAGCAAAGCCATATTCCACATTACCAGAGAATACGCCAAATGCCATAGGCGGTAGATTGAGGTGAACACCAAAGTTTCCTCCTCCTCGGCGACGACGATCATCATCGTCTTCTCCTTCAGCGACAGCATTAAAACCAGAGAAAAGGATAGCGAGCAAAGCTATCAGGGTAGTTGTTTTTTTCATAGTAAAAATTGATTAGTGAAGCGAATATAACCGCCACAGCCAGCATTTACAAATCTCAATTTTGCCTCATAGCCATTTTATTTTTTGCCAGCTAAAGCAAAGGATAGATTTAAAATGCTAGGCCTTCAACCTAAGCGGCTAAAGTATAAGTTGATAGAGATCAATTTTTAAGAAAGGGCATTGGCCTAAAAAGAATGCTTTAAAATTTCATTCGCTAAAGCATGAGCTGCTAGTCCTGGTTCAATTTCTCCTTGGGCTACCGCTTCTTTTTTCGCTTGATAAAAGGTATTAAACTTGTCGCTAGCTCTAACTTGCTCCAGTATAATCTCACCAATGCTATCTTCAAACCAGCTTAGGGCCTGTTTACTTCGATTTTGAGCCCAATAACCCTTAAGCTTTTGCTGATTTTGAAACTGCTCGATACTAGACCAAGCCGCTTCTAAACCAGTTTTATTTAATGCGCTGCAGGCCTGTACCGGAGGAATCCATTCATTGTCATTAGCTGGAAATAAATGGAGGGCGCGTTTATAATCGCCCATGGCCATTTTAACTTGTGGATCGTCGGGAGAGTCGGCCTTATTAATTAAAACCAAATCGGCCATTTCCATGATGCCTCTTTTGATTCCTTGAAGTTCATCACCAGCGCTAGCTAGCATTAAGAGCATGAAGAAATCGACCATGTTTTTTACGGTGGTCTCACTTTGGCCTACCCCGACAGTTTCGACCAAAATCACATTATAGCCAGCTGCTTCACAAAGTAGAATGCTTTCGCGCGTACGACGGGCTACACCTCCCAAGGAGCCTCCAGATGGCGATGGTCTTATAAAGGCATTTTCGTTTTGGGTGAGAAGCTCCATGCGGGTCTTATCCCCTAAAATACTACCGCCTGTTTTAGCACTACTGGGATCTATAGCCAGTACCGCCACTTTATTTCCTTGTGAAATAAGGTATTCTCCAAAAGCTTCAATAAAGGTGCTTTTACCTACTCCAGGCACCCCGGTAATGCCTATGCGCACCGAATTGCCGCTATGCGGAAGGGCCATTTGTAAAAGCTTCTCCGCCTCTTTGCGGTGCGTGGCTAGTTTAGATTCGCATAAGGTTAAAGCCTGACCCAATTTTGACCGATTACCCGCCAAGATGCCTTTTAATAGATCATCGGCATTGCTAAGTGGCCGTTGCGGTCTGCGCTTAAAATTGGGATTTATCGAATCCATTATTTAAACATATCTAAGCCCGGCATCATGTCTTTTGCTACCGACTGCATTTCCTGTTCGTGAATTTGGGCAGCTTTATCCAAGGCCTTGTTTAAACAAAGCACCAAACGATCCGAAAGCTCTTCGGAATCCTGCATGAGCGAATCGTCAATATGAATATCCTTGACCTCACGATTGGCATTAATTAAAACCCAAAGATCATTGTCGCCTTCCTTGATCTGGACTTCGGCAAGGCGTTCTTTCATCTTTTTTGATTGGGCCTGCGCTTCTTGCAGCTTGCCCATCATATCTTTTAAATTTCCAAACATGCTCTAAGGGGCTTCTTCGTTTAACATCAGGGCTAGAATTTTGGCGGCCGCGTCGGCAATAACGGTACCCGGACCAAAGACACCGACCACGCCGGCTTCAAAGAGATAATCGTAATCATTCGGAGGTATTACCCCACCGGCAATTACTAGAATGTCTTCTCGGCCCAGCTTTTTTAATTCGGCAATTACTTGGGGAACCAGCGTCTTATGACCAGCAGCTAAAGAGGAGACTCCTAATAAATGAACATCATTTTCTACTGCCTGTTTAGCCGCTTCGGCTGGGGTTTGGAATAAAGGACCGATGTCTACATCAAATCCGAGGTCGGCAAAAGAAGTAGCTACCACTTTGGCGCCGCGGTCGTGGCCATCTTGCCCCATTTTAGCCACCATAATGCGGGGGCGACGACCTTCTTGTGCTTCGAATTTATTGGCTAACTCTTGCGCTTTATGGAATTTCGAATCAGATTTCATTTCCTTACTGTATACACCAGAGATAGAACGAATGGTCGCTTTGTAACGACCAAAAGCTTTTTCCATGGCTAGACTAATCTCTCCTAAGGTAGCCCTTTCTCGAGCAGCATCAACTGCAAGGGCCAAGAGGTTATCTTCACTACTTTTAGCCGCGCTTTCAATCTTATTTAAACAATCTTGAACCTTGGCTTCATTCCGGCTGGCTTTAATGGCATTGATGCGTTCTATTTGCTTGCGACGCACTTCAGCATTGTCTACTTCCAGCAACTCTATTGCCTCGTCTTTTTCATTGCGGAAAACATTAACCCCGATGATCATTTCTTTTCCTGAGTCGATCCGCGCTTGTTTCTTGGCTGCCGCTTCCTCGATCCGCATCTTGGGTAAACCGGTTTCAATGGCCTTGGCCATACCTCCCAATTCTTCTACTTCCTCAATCAGCTTCCAAGCTTTTTGGGCAATTTGATCGGTTAAATATTCTACATACCAGCTACCACCCCAAGGATCGGCACTGCGGTTTATGCCCAATTCTTCTTGTAAAATAAGCTGGGTATTACGAGCAATACGCGCCGAGAAGTCAGTTGGTAAGGCAATCGCTTCATCCAAAGAATTCGTGTGTAAACTTTGGGTGCCTCCAAAGGCAGCAGCCATGGCCTCGATAGTAGTGCGCGCAACATTGTTAAAAGGATCCTGCTCGGTGAGGCTATAGCCCGAAGTCTGACTATGCGTACGCAAGGCCATAGACTTGGCATTTTGCGGCTCAAACTGTTTAACCAATTTGGCCCAGAGCATGCGGCCGGCGCGCAACTTGGCAATCTCCATAAAATGATTCATGCCTATTCCCCAGAAGAAGGAGAGTCGCGGGGCGAAATCGTCAATTTTTAGTCCCGCCTTTAACCCGGTGCGAATGTATTCCAAGCCATCGGCAAGGGTATAAGCAAGTTCGATATCAGCTGTAGCTCCCGCTTCATGCATATGATAACCACTAATGGAAATGCTGTTAAAACGTGGCATATTCCTACTGGTAAACTCGAAGATATCGGCGATTATGCGCATCGATGGAAGCGGCGGATAGATATAGGTATTACGTACCATAAATTCCTTCAGAATATCATTCTGAATAGTACCGCTAAGTTGTTCTGGTTTTACGCCTTGTTCCTCGGCGGCGACAATGTAAAAAGCCATAACGGGAATTACCGCGCCATTCATAGTCATGGAAACCGACATCTGGTCGAGCGGTATTTGGTCGAATAGGATTTTCATGTCTTCGACGCTGTCTATCGCTACGCCCGCTTTTCCTACATCACCAACCACCCTTTCGTGATCTGAATCATATCCCCGGTGGGTAGCTAGGTCAAAGGCCACCGATAGTCCCTTCTGTCCGGCGGCTAAATTTCGGCGGTAAAAGGCATTCGATTCCTCGGCAGTACTAAAGCCGGCATATTGTCGAATGGTCCAAGGTCGCAGGGTGTACATACTGCTGTAAGGTCCTCTCAAATAGGGAGGTAGGCCTGCAACGAAACGGGTATGCTGTAGTTTTTCGAAATCCTTTTTGCTAAATAAACTGGGGATTTCTAATCCCTCATGCGATTGCCATAAATGGACTTCACTTTGGGGAGCTTCATAGGCTTTCGCCTGATAGCTTGAACTGAATTGATGGCGACTCATGATGCAGAATTTTCAAGGATTATTTGCTTTTCTAAAGCTTCGGCGAGCCTTTTACTTGCGATTGGCTTGACTAGGGTCGAAATGGATTTAGAGCTGCTTTGCAAAGCCGCTTTTACCTCATCCGAAAACGCCTCCGCTTCATTACGGTAAATGTTTACCCCAATCATTTTTAATTCTCCGCGATCAAATTTTGCCTGCTCGGCATTGGCCACGTTTTCAATTTTATTCTGCAACCATCCGCTTTCTATGGCCTTTATATAGCCACCTTGGGCTTCAATTTCCTGAAAGAAGTCCCAGCCTTTGCTAGCCAATGCTTCAGTAAGGCTTTCAACCCAATAATTACCGGCGGCCATATCCCGTACCTGGTCGAAGCGACTCTCGTGCTGGATGATGCTCAACTGATTTAAAGCGAGCCGACGGGGAAAGAAACCCAAATCTTCTAGCGGTTCTCCAAAGCCCTTTACACATACTTCGGTCGCGCCTCCTATAACTGCAGCCATGGCTTCCGAAGTGGTGCGAATAAGATTATTGTACTTGTCCAGAATACTTTTATTTCGACTCATAGTTTCGGCATAGATCCGTACTTCCTTAGGCTCTAAACCTAATTCGGATTGCCATTGCGACCATAGTCGACGGAAGGCCCTAAGCTTGGCTATTTCCGAAAAATAATCGGAGCCAATGGCGAAGTTTAGCCAATAGGAGCGACTGTCTTTTAATTTTAATCGGTTCTGGTATTCGTAAGCCATGGCCAAGGCGATGCCTAGCTGCTGTCCAGGAGTGGCCCCGGCATTTGCAAACAAATTGGCGTTTATGGCAATGGACCTAAAACCTTTAAAATTCCCCTGATGTAATCCTGCTAAGTCTTGGAAATCCTGCTCTTCACTACGGAACCAGTTTCCGGTGCGGGCTAAATTTTCCAAAGGATCAAAATTGATGCTTCCCTCCAACTCTGCTTCATCTATGCCTCTTTGGGCAATCAAATCTTTGAAGGCATCACGGTAATACTCGGTGTCTCCTGCCAATACAAAATTGCAACAGATGTACTCCAATTGGATATCTTTTAACAAGACCGATAAATCCACCTTTGCATCGAGGTAAAATAGCAGCGAAGTAGCGCCGCGGTTTAGGTAGAGCAATGCTTCTTTATTCGCCTCTTTGGCATCCTTAACTTCTAGCTCGATCACATTATCCCATTTGGGATGTTCCTTAAGCGCTTGGGCTTTAATCGGACTGCTCTCTTCGGTGTAAATGGGTTGGATTGCGATACCATCGGGACTTTGCCTTACAATTTCTTCGTAGGCTTTTCCTCTAAGGTCCTTGATTATTTTCGCTTTCCACTCCGCTTCGGATATTTCCGGGAAATCCTTAAAAAGACTGGACTCAGACATGAGTTTTAATTTTGAACAAAGTTCTTAATTCTTTGAGTTTCTAGAAGGAAAAAAGCTCATTTTACCACTTCAAAATTGGAAAATCACTCTTGCGTAAATCCTGGTTTAAAGTTTGGGCTTGGGCTTTTACTTTTTTCCATTTTTCGAATTCCGCATTAATTGCTTCTTCCAACTCTGCTTTTACGCTGTACATGGCTGCTGTGGGGGCCTGGAAGCCAATTGAGGCTAGAGCACCTACATGACCATACTTGTTATTGAGACGAATGGGGAAGTTTAAGGGGTCTTGGGGACTGCGGTTCTTAGTCTGGTAAAGGGCTTTCTCTACCGCAGAACCAAGTTCCATCAATTGGTCTATGCGCGCAATTAAGGCAGTGTCACTTATCCTTTCCTTAGCAGTCTTAAGATCTGCGTTTAAAGAGCGTATTTCCCGGATACATTTATTGATGCTATCCATACCGGCAATTACTTCATCCAAGAACTGATGTTGCGCTTCCAAATCCTGGGGCTCAATTGATAGCCGTGGGTCTAGGATTACGGGGAAAGATTGTCGCAAGGTGTCGCCATCAGCGATAAGCTGTACCTCGTAATTCCCAGGAATAATATAAGGTCCTTGTCGTAAAACGTACCAAAGTATCATACCTTCAATTTGTTCAAAGCCTTTCTTGCGTAAGTTCCAGATAAAACGATTGGCTCCCTCTTTGGGCTCCCATTTTTCGTTCTTGGCGCTTGCTTGGGAGCTAAATTTGCGCACTTCCGCTCCTTGCTCATCTACAAACCGAATCTGGTAGTCAATGGTAGAATCGAGATTTGCGATATAGTAGTTTAGGATGAGTCCATTAGGATGATTTTCTCCCATGGTCTTCGATTTACCCCCATAGCCCGCCTGCATCAAATAGGTTGGCTTTGGTTTAAAAACATGCAAGTCCTTGTTAAAACTAGGGCTTAGTTCATATAAGGGGTTTAAATCATCTATAAGCCAGAAGCCACGGCCCTGAGTAGCGGCAATTAAATGACGGTCTTTTAAAGCCAAGTCGGTAATGGGTACTAGAGGTAAATTATTTTGGAAGGCTTGCCAATTGGCGCCACCATCTATCGATAGGTATAGGCCGTACTCCGTTCCAGCGAATAATAAACCTTCTCGGTGGGGGTCGGTGCGAATCACACGCGTAAAATGCATGCGGTCGATGCCCTTATCAATACGTTTCCAAGATTTACCAAAATCCTTGGTATAGTACAGATAAGGATTAAAGTCGCCCCATTTGTAGCGCGTTGCTGCCACGTATAAGCCCCCTTCATTGAAAGGATCGGCTTCGATGCTATTAATTTGGCTAAACTCAGGTAAACCTTTAGGGCTAACATCCTGCCAGTTCTCGCCATTATCGCGACTAATATGAATCTTCCCATCATCGCTACCGGTCCAAAGAATTCCTTTTTTGATGGGGGATTCGGCGGCGGCAAAAATGGTGCAGTAATATTCCACCGCCGTGTTATCCTTGGTGATGGGACCACCAGAAGGACCTTGTTTAGATTTATCGTCGGTGGTTAAATCCGGACTAATGGTTTCCCATGTTTTACCTAAATCTGTGCTTCTGTGCACGTGATTGGAAAAGGCATAGAGTACCTCTGGATCATGTTTAGAGAAAAAGATAGGGTAGTTCCATTGAAAGCGGTATTTCATATCCTCCACACCATGCCCCAAAGGGTTATTTGGCCATACGTTGGTAGCTTGTCGCTGACCAGTTTGGTGATTTAGTCGCGCCATAAATCCACCGTACTCCCCTCCGAATACGATATCCTCATTTTTAGGGTAAATAGCATGATGCCCTGCTTCACCACCGGCGGTTACCTCCCAATCACGTTCGCCAATAAAACTACCGTCGCTGCGGTGATTGATGCGAATGGAGCTATTGTCTTGCTGGGCACCATAAATGCGAAACGGGAAATGATTGTCGGTCTTAACGCGATAAAACTGAGCGGTAGGCTGATTGTAATAGGTAGTCCAATTATTTCCCGCATCAAAACTTACTTGCGCACCTCCGTCGTCACCAATTATCATCCGACTCGGCTCAGTTGGGTCAATCCATAAATCATGGTGGTCGCCGTGCGGCGCATTGTAACGACCGAAAGTCTTGCCTCCGTCCTTAGAGTGGTGGTAGCGGACATTCATAATATAAAGTTGATCTACATCAGTAGGATGGGCGTAAATGCGAGTGTAATACCAGGCTCTTTGGCGGATGGAACGCTGATTATTGATTTTACGCCAAGTCTTACCACCATTTTCACTGCGGTAGAGTCCACCATCGGGTTCGTTTTCTACCAAGGCCCAGACCCTTTGATTGTTAACTGGTGATACCGCTACCCCAATAATTCCCTTTAAGCCCGCTGGAAAACCATCGTTATTAGATAGCTCGGTCCAAGTTTCCCCCTCATCGGTACTTTTCCAAAGCTTAGAGCCCTTACCTCCGCTGGAAAGTGAGTAGGGGGTGCGACGAATGGTCCAGGTGGAAGCGTAAAGAGTGCGGTGATTTTGCGGATCAATCAATAAATCCACTGCACCACTAGCAGCATCGGAGAAAAGTACGCGCTGCCAGTTTTTACCCCCATCAGTACTTTTATAGACCCCTCTTTCTTCAGTGTCTTTGTATAAATTACCCATGGCCGCAACGTAGACGATATCTGGGTTTTTTGGGTGAACCCGGATGCGCCCAATATGGCGACTATCTTTTAAGCCAATGTGGAACCATGTTTTTCCGGCGTCGACAGATTTCCAGAGGCCAAAGCCAGAGCTCACGTTTCCGCGCACGGTTTCTTCACCCTGACCTACATAAATAACGTTGGGATCACTTGGAGCAACTGCAATAGCGCCAATACTACCTCCGAAAAAGCCATCCGAAATATTTTCCCAGCTGTTCCCGGCGTCATTACTGCGCCAAACTCCGCCGCCCGCACTGCCAAAATAAAAGAGATTGGCTTTACCTGGGACGCCAGTAACTGCACAAGAACGACCTCCCCTAAAGGGACCAATATTTCGCCATTCTAGACTACCAAGGTAATTGGTGTCTATTTGTCCAAAGCTTGGCTGGAAAAGACTGATTAATAATAGGCTAAGGAAGGAATAGTAGTATTTGCTTTGCTTCATTGGAAATTTTCTTTCCGCCTAAAATACGAAGCTTCAAATAGATTTTAACATTATGATGCTGGCTCGTCCTCGATGAGGTAAACTTCTTCTTTGGGTCCGACCAGAAAATATTGCTCACGGGCGAATTTCTCCAGCGCTTCCGGACTCGAGTTTAATTGCTCAAGTTGCGCTTCGTCTTTCTCAATTTCGCCTTTATAGTATTCAATACTATTTTCGAGCTTTTCTATTTCCTGATTTAATTCGCGGTGGATTAGCCAAGAGTTAACATCCAAAAACCCCATCCATAAGCCAAATAGGATAAGAGCTAGGATATAGCGGTTCGAAACGAATTGGAACCATAATTTAGACTGGATGATTTCCCAGAATTTGCGCATAGTCAAATATACAAAGGCCCGAATCGAATTTGGGGTCCTGCTTTAAGCCTTACTAACAAAAAGAGGTTAAGAATTGAATTGCAGTTCACTAAGGCTGTAATAAAGCCCCTCTGTATTTTGAATGAGCTCCTCATGGCTGCCGAGCTCTACTTTTTCACCTTGGTCCAGCACCAAAATACGGTCCGCTTTACGAACAGTAGCAAGGCGGTGGGCAATAACAATAGAGGTGCGTCCTTGCATTAAATTATCCAAAGCTTCTTGCACTAATCGCTCTGATTCCGAATCCAAGGCCGATGTGGCCTCATCTAAGATGAGGATTTTAGGATCTTTAAGTAAAGCTCGGGCAATGGCGATTCTTTGTCTTTGTCCACCTGATAATTGCACCCCTCTTTCACCAACGATGGTCTCTAAGCCTTCTTTAAAACCTAAAATGAAATCATAGGCATTGGCTTTTTTAGCCGCAGCAATAATTTCATCTTCGCTGGCATTGGGCTTACCATAAGCGATGTTTTCACGGATACTACCGCCAAAGAGAAATACATCTTGGGGTACTACTGCCATTTGCGCACGAATACTAGACAACTGATATTCAGTAGCCTCTTTGCCATCAAAAATAATGGCTCCATTTTCCGCTTGGTAGAATTGTAAGATTAAGGAGACAAGGGTAGATTTTCCCGCTCCACTTGGTCCTACTATCGCCAATTGCTCCCCGGCATCCACTTTGAAACTAAGGTCTTTCAAGACTTGTTCATCGGGGCGATTCGGATAGCGGAAATTGAGATTTCTGACTTCGAGACTACCTTTAAATTGCTCCAAGCTTTCGCGATCCTCGGGGTTTTGCAAGGTTTCAGTTTCTTCGTCGAAAATATCCATTAAGTCCTCAGTCGCACCAATAGCCTTTTGAAGGTTGGCATATACATTGGCTAAACCTCCTATAGAACCACCAATAAAGGCCGAGTAAATAACGAAGCTGAACAATTCGCCAGTAGCCAATTCACCGGCGGCAATAAGATTAACGCCACGCCAAATAACGGCAACAATAGCCCCAAACATTCCCAAAATGATGAAGGAACTAAAAGCCCCACGGTAAACACCGCCTTTCATCCCTATTTTGGCCACTTCATTGGTTTTGAGGCGATAGCGACTTATTTCAAAAAACTCGTTCGCGAAAGCTTTCACATTAAAAATCCCCTGTAAGGTTTCTTCCACAATAGTATTGGAACTCGCCACTTCTGATTGCATGTCTTTTGCATAGCGGCGGATGAAACGACCAAAGAAAACCGCTACCAACATTACTACGGGTACAATAGCCAGCATAAAGAGGGTGAGTTTAGTAGAGGTTACCAGAAGGATGGATATACCACCAAAGATGATAATCATTTGGCGAATAAACTCGGCCAAGGTAGTTGTAAAGGTTTCCTGCAGTAAGGATATATCGGAGGAGATACGACTATTAAGTTCGCCTACCCTTTTACTATTAAAAAAGTTAATTGGTAGTTTAATAAGGTGTTCGTAGGTAGCCTGGCGCAAAGAGGCTAGCGTCTTTTGCGTAACATTCACAAAGAGTACTACCCGGAAAAAAGATACAATCGCTTGGGCGAGTAGAATACCAATCAGTAATAGAGATATTTCCTCAATTCGTTCAAATATTTGATCCGAATTAGAGGCATCCACTAGGTCTCCCAGGAACTTCGGGAAGGCTAAATTAGCCGCAGAGCTAAGTACTAAAAAGACTAAGCCTATCAGAAACTCCCCGCGATAAGGTTTAACGTATTTGTAAAGACGTAAGGACTTCCGAAGCGCTGATTTACTCAGTTTGCGCTTCTCCTTTTTTGTATCCGCCATAATTATTTATGAGGCTGGCAAAGGTAAGCTTTATGCCTTAGGATTACTTTTTGGTAAGGATTTCTCCTTTCTTAATTTTTTCCCAATAGTCCTTCAATTCAGCGCGAACCTCTCCACTTAGTAATAGCAAGCCAATAATATTAGGGAAGGCCATGGCTAGAATCATCATATCTGAGAAATCGAGCACTGCCCCTAGGCTCACCGAAGAACCAATTACCACGAAGAACATAAAGAGCACTTTGTAGGTAATTTCGGTGGTTTGATTACGACCGAATAAGAAGGTCCAGGCCCGTAAGCCATAATAAGACCAGCTAATCATGGTGGAGAAGGCAAATAGGAAAATAGCCACTACCAATACGTAAGGGAACCAAGAAATCACCGAGCCAAAAGCTTGCGAGGTTAATTGGGCACCCCCTAATCCGCCATCATTATAGAATCCTGTAAAGATCAATACTAAGGCAGTTAGCGTACAAACTACCACGGTGTCGATAAAAGGCTCTAAAAGGGCTACAAATCCTTCACTCACTGCGTGTTTAGTCTTAGCGGCGGAGTGCGCAATTGCGGCACTACCAACTCCTGCTTCATTAGAGAATGCAGCACGACGGACGCCTTGGATCATTACACCAATAAAACCACCTAACATCGAAGAAGGGCTAAAAGCACCGTCTATAATTAGGGCAAAGGCATCACCGATGTTTGCAATATTTTTAAAGATGATAATGAGAGCGGCAAGTATGTATAGGCCAGCCATGAAAGGCACAATCTTTTCGGTAACCTTAGCGATACTTTTAATGCCTCCTAGGATTACGGCTCCAACTAAAAGAGCCATTAAAATTCCAAAAGCGGTACCATGACCTTCCATAAAGGTGAATTCACCGGCTAGGATTTCAAAGGCCTGGTTTGCTTGGAACATATTACCACCTCCAAAACTTGCTCCGATGGCCAACACGGCAAAAATCACCGCAAGGGTTTTTCCTAAGCCGGCCATGCCTTTATTTGCAAGGCCCTTGCGTAAGTAACGCATTGGTCCACCTTCTACTACGCCATCTTCACCAATATCTCGGTATTTTACCCCTAAGGTACATTCGGTGAACTTGGAAGCCATGCTAAATAAACCCACTACAATTAGCCAGAAGGTTGCCCCAGGGCCTCCAATGGAAATAGCTACCGCTACCCCGGCTATATTACCTAAGCCAACCGTGGCACTTACCGCCGTTGCTAGAGCTTGGAAGTGAGTAACCTCACCCGGAGCATCATCCTCATCATAAACTCCACGTACTAGTTTTATGGAGTGTCTCCAGCCCCAGAAGTTTACGAAGCCCATGCGTATGGTAAAGAAAATGGCTCCGAAGATTAACCAAATTACGATGAAGGGAATATTATTGGTACGTACATCACCATTAGGGAATTTTGCCAATTCCCCCTCGTCCGTTAGAACACGATTATCGTAGAGACCCATGGCGTAAAAAGGATCCCAAAAAATTACGGTAGCAATACCATCTACAACCGGCTTCATGATGCCATTTAGGGTTTCGGCGATGGACTCACTAGGAATGCTAAACTCTTGACTAACCGTATTGCCAGCAGCATCAGTCACCACCACATTGTAATTTAGACCTTCCACTAATTTATTGGAAGTACGCGAAAGGGTGTCGGTCCCTTGATTGGACCATTTATAATGATAAGGCTTTTCACCCCCACTAATTTCGATGCTCGCCCGTCCATCGTTAATCTCAGGACTGGGATTGGAAATTTCGAAATTATCAACCTTTAATTTTCCTTGACCGAATAGACCTAAACTTAAGAGGCTTAATAAAAGTAGGGAAAGCTTACGCATTTAGTGTTCTTTTTGGTGAGGGCACAATAATCGCAAAAAATTGCCACTTGGGAAAATTCCGCAGGGCCTTGCTGCCTTGAATTATGAACTAAATGTTTAAAAAGGGCAATTGTTTAAGGCAAGTTCTAATTTGGAGCTATGACAATTAATAGTCCGCGTTTTCGCCGTGCCACTTTTTTACTCCTTTTAATTGGCCTACTTCTTCATGGCTTGGATTACTACTGGTATAAGGTCTTTCCCTTAAATCAATCATTTTCGCTTGAAGAATTAGAAGCGATAAATGCTTCCTGGCAACAAGCCGATTCCGCAAAGTTGCATCAATATAATCGAAAAATGCCGGATCAATTGAATCTCAATAGTGCCAATTACGATGACTTGCAGCAAAGCGGACTAAATGAGAGCCTAGCAAAAAGATTAATCGCTTATCGAGCTTCCCTTTCAGGTTTTGATTCTCTTGGTCAGCTGCAAAATATCTATGGCATTGACACAAATTGGTTAAAGGCCGGAAAAGGTCACTTTAATTTAGGTGCAACTTTTAAGAATAATTCTAAGGAAAGTCAGCAAGTACTTCGGCTTGATTCTTTTAATCCAAATGAGGTTGGGGAAGATGAGCTTAAGCGGATGGGACTAAAGGCTAAGCAAATAAGAGGAATCATGGCTTTTCGCGAACACTTTCGACCCTTTCAAAAAGCTAAGGATCTTTACGAGGTGTATAATCTAGATTCAGGATTAGTTAAAAGACTTTTGCCTTATGCGAAAGTTTCCAATTCAGATACGCTTAGGTTTAATAAGGTAATTGATATAAACTCAGCCGATTCGGCTAGCTTGCGCTCTTTACCTGGTATTGGTCCGCTTACAGTGAACTATTTTTTAGATTACCGTAAAGCTTTAGGAGGCTTTCATAGTCTCTATCAGTTAGAAGACTTATTTTTCATTGATAGTCTATGGATAGCCACTAACCAGTCTCGTATAAGGGTCGATAGCATTAGTCCAAGTTTGAATATTAATAAAGCAAGTTTAGCTGACTTAAAGGAGCATCCTTACATTTCTTACGGTTTGGCTCGAAATATTGTAGAATTTAGGGAGCGCATCGGTCTTTTCAAATCCCTAGATGAACTCGTGAACATTGAATTGGTCGACGACGTATTATTACGTAAACTTGCACCCTATTTGAGCATCTCCAACTGAATGCTCGGGGCAAGCTCTTAGAATAACACCAAAGATTAACGATGACAAATACATCTAGTGGAATGACCTTCGCGATGAGTGAAACGCAGAAGATGATTGCCGAATCTGTTCGCGATTTTGCCGAGCAGCACATTCGTCCTAACATTATGAAGTGGGATGAGAGTCAGGAGTTCCCTGTTTCCGTTTTCAAACAATTAGGGGAGATGGGCTTAATGGGAGTTTTAGTGCCCGAAGAGTATGGTGGCTCTGGTTTAAGCTATTTCGATTATGTAACGGCGATTAAAGAACTGGCAAAAGTTGATCCTTCGATTGGCTTAAGTATGGCCGCCCATAATAGCCTTTGTACCAATCATATTTTGATGTTTGGTAATGAGGAGCAAAAGAAGAAGTATCTACCTAAACTGGCTACGGCCGAACATATTGGGGCTTGGGGCTTAACTGAAGTAGGCACAGGTTCGGATGCGGGAGGCATGAATACTACCGCTGTGCGTGAGGGAGATGAGTGGGTGATTAATGGTTCCAAGAACTTCATCACCCATGCGATTAGTGGTGATGTTGCGGTGGTTATAGTACGCACCGGTGAAAAAGGTGACTCACACGGGATGAGTGCCTTTGTAATCGAAAAAGGAACGCCTGGTTTCCGTGGCGGCCGTAAGGAAGATAAATTAGGTATGCGTGCCTCCGAAACGGCCGAACTGATATTTGAAAACTGTCGTATTCCTCATACAAACCTTTTAGGTAAGGAAGGGGAAGGCTTTATTCAAGCCATGAAAGTTTTAGATGGAGGAAGAATTTCTATCGCCGCTCTTTCTTTAGGTTGTGGTTTCGGCGCTTTAGAGGCAGCCTTAAAATATTCCAAGGAGCGCGAGCAATTTGGTAAACCTATTTCTGCATTTCAAGGCGTGAGCTTTAAACTGGCGGATATGGCTACCGAAATGGAGGCAGCAGAGCTTTTAACTTTTAATGCTTGTCATTTAAAAGAGAAAGGTGAAAGAGTAACCATGGCCGGGGCAAAAGCTAAATTATATGCATCCGAAATGGCTGTTAAAGCCTGCAACGAAGCGGTGCAAATTTTTGGTGGTTATGGTTTTACCAAGGACTTTCCAGTAGAGAAGTTTTACCGTGATGTGAAGCTGTGTACCATCGGAGAAGGAACCTCAGAGATACAAAAGTTAGTTATCTCGAGAGAATTAAAGAAATAAAGTTTGGGAGAAAGGAAATATAGCTATATTTGCAGCCCTAAAATTAAAGCAGAGAATGTTAGTAATTTCAGTTAAAGAAGGAGAATCTATCGACCGTGCATTAAAGCGTTACAAGCGTAAATACGACCGCACTGGTGTAATGAAAGAGGTTCGCTCACGTAAGCAATTTGTGAAGCCTTCTGTATCTCGTCGTAAGGAAATCATTAAGGCGGCATACATTCAGCAGAAGCGTCAGGAAGAGGAATAGACCTTTTCTCTTAATAGATATTTTTCAGCAAGGGTTTGTATATCTTTACATTCCCTTGCTTTTTTATGTCCTACCGCGATCAATTTTTAGATTACCTACATCATCAGAAGGCTTTCTCGGATCACACCCTTGAGGCCTATCGAAACGATTTAAAGTCTTTTGAGACTTTCCTAGAAGAAGCCTTTCAGGAGGATGATTTAAGTGCCGTACATAAAGGTATGGTGCGATCCTGGTTAGTGCATCTGGTGGATTTGGGTTTGGCTCGAACCACCATCAAACGAAAGTTAAGTTCCCTGCGTTCCTTTTATAAATTCATGCTGAGGCGCTCTTTGGTTAAGACGAATGTGGCGGGTTTAGTAGATGTCCCTAAGCCTCCAAAGAAACTTCTAAGAGTGGTTCCGGAGGATTCGATGCTGGAGCTTTTAAGTGAAGATTATAGTCAAGATGATTCATGGGCCTATGCGCAAAGATTAATTTTAGACCTTTTCTATCAGACTGGAATTCGTCTTAGTGAGTTGATTAACCTTAAGCAGGAAGACTTTAGGAAAGAAGGTGCCTACATTAGAGTATTGGGTAAGGGAAATAAACAGAGGGAGATTCCTATTTCAGGTCCGTTAATTACTTATTTGGATCGTTATTTAAAAGAGCATCGACCTGCAGCTCAGACTGCTGAAGAGGAAGCGTATTTTTTCCTTAGTCGTAAGGGTAAAAAGCTCTATCCGAAGCTTGTTTACAATAGCGTAAATGCGTACCTTAGTTATGTTAGTGGAATTGAGAAAAGAAGTCCGCACGTGCTTAGACATTCTTTTGCCAGTCACTTGCTAAATAGGGGGGCAGATCTAAATTCTGTAAAAGAACTTTTAGGCCACGCTTCGCTAGCAGCAACCCAGGTTTATACTCACAATTCCATTGAAAGGCTTAAATCATTGTATAACCAAGCTCACCCTCGAGCTGATAAATCTTAAGATCTATGAAAGCTACTTTTCAGTCTGTGAATTTCACTGCCGATGTGAAATTGATCAACTTCATCCAAGCTAAACTCGACAAGTTAGAATTGTTTAATGATAGCATTATTAGTGGAGAGGTTTTCCTGAAAGTTGACAACACATCCGACAAGGAAAATAAGATTACGGAAATCAAATTGCATATTCCGGGTCATGAGTTGGTAGTAAAAAAGCAAAATAGATCATTTGAAGCAGCTGCTGATATGGCTACTGAAGCCTTGCGTAGACTGCTAATTAAGCACAAGGATAAAACTCGTGCATTAGTCTCCTAAATTTTTTTTTCTTGCCTATTGTGGCAATAACAAATCTTGTTACATTTGCAGTCCGTTTTTAGAGCGGGCTGCTCTTTTTTTATAGAGACCATAAATTGCCTGTGTAGCTCAGTTGGCCAGAGCAGCTGATTTGTAATCAGCTGGTCGGGGGTTCGAATCCCTCCACAGGCTCTACTTTTTAAGGTTGTGAATTCTTTGAAAAGGTTCTTTAAATATTGTTCGGGGAGATACTCAAGCGGCCAACGAGGACAGACTGTAAATCTGTTGGTATACACCTTCGCAGGTTCGAATCCTGCTCTCCCCACTATCATCTGCCGAAGCTTTGGTGAAGGTAGATAGTAGTACTCGATTAGGCAATAGCTTAAAAGGGTATAGCCAGATTCGGAAAAGCAACAGCTTTTTTGGATGAATAAGCGGGAGTAGCTCAGCTGGCTAGAGCATCAGCCTTCCAAGCTGAGGGTCGCGGGTTCGAATCCCGTTTCCCGCTCAAGTTCTTGTTCTACTAATCATCTTTGGGTGGTGGGTAGAATTTTGGTGCTTAAAAAAGGAACATTGTTCCAAAAGCCGATGTAGCTCAGGGGTAGAGCGTTTCCTTGGTAAGGAAGAGGTCAGGGGTTCAAATCCCCTCATTGGCTCTAAGTGAAAGACCACAGTGGTCTCGCTTATATTGTAGAAGTTTTAATATTTAAGACACAAACCATGGCAAAGGAAACTTTTGTTCGTAACAAACCGCACTTAAACATCGGTACCATCGGACACGTTGACCACGGTAAGACCACTTTGACTGCCGCCATTACAAATGTTTTGGCTAATGCTGGTTTTTCCGAAAAACGTGATTTCGATTCAATTGACAACGCTCCTGAAGAAAAAGAGCGAGGTATTACAATTAACTCTGCACACGTAGAGTATGAAACTGCAAACCGTCACTATGCACACGTAGACTGTCCGGGTCACGCCGACTACGTAAAGAACATGGTAACTGGTGCTGCCCAAATGGATGGAGCTATCTTAGTAGTTGCTGCTACTGATGGTCCTATGCCACAAACTCGTGAGCACATCCTATTAGGTCGTCAGGTAGGTATTCCTAAAATCGTTGTATTCCTTAACAAAGTGGATATGGTAGACGATGAGGAACTACTTGAGCTAGTTGAAATGGAAGTACGTGAATTACTTTCTTTCTACGAGTATGATGGTGATGAAACTCCTGTAATCTCAGGTTCTGCACTTGGTGCATTGAACAATGAGCAAAAATGGGTAGACACTGTAATGGCTCTTATGGATGCTTGTGATACTTGGATCGAAGAGCCAGAGCGCGACAACGAGAAGCCATTCTTGATGCCTATCGAGGACGTATTCTCTATTACTGGTCGTGGTACTGTAGCTACTGGTCGTATCGAAACTGGTGTTGCTAACACTGGAGACCCTGTAGACATTATCGGTTTCGGTGATGAGAAATTAACCTCTACCATTACTGGTGTTGAGATGTTCCGTAAGATCTTAGATCGCGGTGAAGCTGGTGATAACGTAGGTATCTTATTACGTGGTATTGAGAAATCAATGATCCGTCGTGGTATGGTAATCTGTAAGCCAGGTTCTATCACCCCACACAAATCTTTCAAAGCTGAGGTTTATATCCTTAAGAAAGAAGAAGGTGGTCGTCACACTCCATTCCATAACAACTACCGTCCACAGTTCTACTTACGTACAACTGACGTAACTGGTGAGATCAAGTTACCAGAAGGTACTGAAATGGTAATGCCAGGTGATAACTTATCAATCACTGTTGAGCTTATCGCTCCTGTAGCCATCAACAAGGGTCTACGTTTCGCTATCCGTGAGGGTGGTCGTACCGTAGGTGCTGGTCAGGTTACTGAAATCACTGATTAATTTTAGTGTTAAATAGATTTTAGTTAAAAGGTGTCCCGATTTTATCGGGATACCTTTCTCACTAAATACGGGTGTAGCTCAGTTGGTAGAGCAGTGGTCTCCAAAACCAAAGGTCGTGAGTTCGAATCTTACCACCCGTGCAAAGTTTAAAGGAATGAGCAAAGTAAGATCTTACTTCCAGGAGTCATACGAAGAGTTGGTTAACAAAACCAGCTGGCCTTCATGGTCCGAGCTTCAAAAAACTTCTGTCCTTGTTGCAGTTGCCTCTGTGCTTATCTCATTGGTGATCTTCGGTATGGATAAAGTTATTAGTACAGTTTTAGAAACTATTTATAACGCATTCTAAGAGGCCGATTATGAGCGAGAGCAATAAAAAATGGTATGTAGTTCGCGCTATCTCTGGTCAGGAGAATAAGGTTAAAACCTATATCGAAAGCGAGATTGAATACGCGGGTTTGCAAGACTATCTAGGTCAGATTTTAGTACCGACAGAGAAAGTTTTTCAAATTCGAAACGGCAAGAAGGTTAGTAAAGAACGTAACTATTTCCCCGGCTATATTATGGTCGAAGCCGAGTTAGCAGGAGAGATGGTACATACTATAAAAGGCGTACAAGGGGTAATTGGCTTTTTAGGAGAAACCAAAGGTGGTGATCCAGTGCCTTTACGTCAGAGCGAAGTAAATCGCATGTTAGGAAAAGTTGATGAACTTTCGGAGACGGAAGAGAAAATCAACATTCCATATATCGTTGGTGAAACGGTAAAAGTTATCGACGGTCCATTCAATGGTTTCAATGGAACGATTGAAAAGGTATTTGAAGAGAAAAGAAAGCTTGAAGTTATGGTTAAGATTTTTGGCCGTAAAACACCATTAGAGCTTTCTTATATGCAGGTAGAAAAAGAGAGTTAAGAATATTGTGAGCTCAATATAGGGTTTAACCCAGTGGGTCGCTTCCAACCCACCTTATTGTTTTAAAAGAATAGAATAAAAATGGCAAAAGAAGTAAGTGCACTAATTAAACTCCAGGTTCGTGGAGGTGCTGCTAACCCTTCTCCTCCCGTAGGTCCCGCCCTTGGTGCAAAGGGTGTGAACATCATGGAGTTCTGTAAGCAGTTTAATGCGCGTACCCAAGATAAGCAAGGGAAAGTATTGCCGGTAATCATTACCGTATATAGCGACAAGTCTTTTGACTTCGTTATTAAGACTCCTCCCGCCGCCGTTCAATTAATGGAGGCAGCTAAGATCAAAAAAGGATCACCACAATCTAACTTGCAAAAAGTAGGTAAGGTGACTTGGGATCAGGTACGAGCTATCGCAGAAGATAAAATGGCAGATTTAAATGCCTTTACCATCGAGTCGGCTATGAAAATGGTAGCTGGTACTGCTCGTAGTATGGGTTTAACAGTAACTGGTCCTAAACCTTTCTAAAGCGATTATTGATGGCAACAGTAAGTAAAAATCGTAAAGCAGCATTGGAGAAATTCGATTCTAACAAGGCTTATAACTTGGAAGAAGCCAGTGCTCTTTTAAAAGAAATCACCAGTACTAAATTTGATTCTACCGTTGATTTAGCGGTACGTTTAGGAGTAGATCCTCGTAAAGCTAATCAAATGGTACGTGGTGTAGTTACCCTTCCTCACGGAACTGGTAAAGACGTGAAAGTTTTGGCTTTAGTTACTCCAGATAAGGAAGCTGAAGCTAAAGAAGCTGGCGCGGATTTCGTAGGTCTTGAGGAGTATATCGACAAGATTAAAGGTGGTTGGACTGATGTAGACGTAATCGTAACCATGCCTAGTGTTATGGGTAAGATTGGTCCATTAGGACGTATCCTTGGTCCACGTGGTTTAATGCCTAACCCTAAAACAGGAACTGTAACTATGGATGTAGCCAAAGCAGTTGCTGATGTAAAAGGTGGTAAGATCGACTTTAAAGTAGATCGTTACGGTATTGTACACGCGGGTGTAGGAAAAGTATCCTTTACCGCTGATAAGATCAAGGAAAACGCTGAGGAGCTTCTTAAGACCTTGATTCGTATGAAGCCTACCGCTGCAAAAGGTACCTATGTGAAGAGCATCACCTTAAGTAGCACTATGAGTCCTGGTATTAGCATTGACGCTAAAACCATTTCCTAATCATTAACAATTGAGAAATGACTCGCGAAGAAAAAAATAATGAAATCGAGGTTCTCTTAGAGCAATTAGAGAACTCTTCAGTGGTATATATTACCGACATCGCAGGTTTGGATGCCGTTCAAACTTCCAACTTGCGTCGTATGTGCTTTAAGTCTGGAATTAGCTTAAAGGTAGTTAAGAACACTTTATTGCGTAAAGCAATGGAGCGTAGTTCTAAAGACTTTGATGGCTTATATCCAACTTTGAAAGGCTCTACAAGCATCATGATCGCTGAGGTAGCTAACGCTCCTGCGAAAATGATTAAGGACTTGCGTAAGAAGAAGCAAGAAAAACCTGTGCTTAAAGGCGCCTTTATCGAGGAGGCAATTTTCATTGGCGACGATCAACTTGAACCGCTCAGTAGTTTGAAGAGCAAAGAAGAGTTGGTGGCCGACGTTATTGCCCTACTGCAATCTCCTGCCAAAAACGTTATCAGCGGCCTAAATGGCGCCGGTGGCAAATTGGCTGGTCTTTTGAAGGCCTTAGAGGAGCGTGCAGCTTAATGAGTACGCACTCAGCTTCCATATATTAAGTGTTGTAATTAATTTTTTTTTAAAGATTCTAAAAATGGCAGACATTAAAGAATTAGGAGATCAGTTAGTAAATCTTACCGTTAAAGAAGTAAGCGAATTAGCTGACTACCTTAAAGAAGAATACGGTATCGAACCTGCTGCAGCTGCAGTTGCAGTAGCTGGTCCAGCTGCTGGTGGCGAAGCCGCTGGTGGTGAAGAACAAACCGAGTTCGACGTAATCTTGAAAGCCGCTGGTGGTTCTAAACTTGCAGTTGTTAAACTTGTAAAAGAACTTACTGGTCTTGGTCTGAAAGAAGCAAAAGCTCTTGTTGACGAAGCTCCAAAACCTTTGAAAGAAGGTGTAGCTAAGGACGAGGCTGAAGCTCTTAAGACTCAGCTTGAAGAAGCTGGTGCTGAGGTAGAAATCAAGTAAGCACCCTATAGCCCTTGTGGCTAACTTATTAAGGTTTAGGTCTTTGGGATACTCCCAAAAGACCTAAACCCTTTTGCGTTTGTATAATTTATTTTCTCCGCATGTTGAATAACCCGACAGCTGCAAAGGACATGGAAAGAGTCAATTTTGCATCCATTAAAAATCAGTTCGATTACCCCGACTTCCTGGCTATTCAAATCCAGTCATTTAAGGATTTTTTCCAACTGGAAACTAAAGCCAATGATCGTGCTGATGAGGGTCTATACAAGACTTTCAGCGAAAACTTCCCGATTACCGATTCACGTAATCAATTCGTATTGGAGTTCATCGATTACTTTATCGATCCTCCTCGCTATTCTGAAGAAGAATGTATCGAGCGTGGCCTAACTTTTAGTGTGCCATTAAAAGCTCGTTTAAAACTTTATTGTACCGATCCCGAGCACGAGGACTTCGAGACGATTGTACAGGATGTGTATTTAGGTACAATTCCTTACATGACCCCTAGAGGTACTTTCGTGGTGAATGGGGCCGAGCGTGTTATTGTATCTCAGTTGCACCGTTCTCCTGGTGTATTCTTTGGTCAGTCTTACCACGCCAATGGTACTAAACTCTATTCAGCGCGTGTAATTCCTTTCAAGGGTTCTTGGATTGAATTCGCTACTGATATCAACTCGGTGATGTATGCTTACATCGACCGGAAAAAGAAATTGCCTTTAACAACCCTACTTCGTGCAATTGGTTACGAAAGGGATAAAGATATTTTGGAAATCTTCGACCTTGCAGAGGAAGTAAAGGTTACCAAAACAGGTCTAAAGAAAACCATTGGTCGCAAATTAGCAGCACGTGTGCTTAAGACCTGGATCGAGGACTTCGTAGATGAAGATACTGGTGAAGTAGTATCTATCGAACGTAACGAAGTTGTTTTAGATCGTGATACTGTACTTGAAAAAGAGCACCTAGAAGAAATTCTTGATGCGGATGTGCAAACTATTTTGTTACACCGTGAGGAGATTGAGGCTTCTGAGTACGCGATTATTCACAATACCTTACAAAAAGACCCTACTAACTCTGAGAAGGAAGCAGTGGAGCACATCTACCGTCAACTTCGTAACGCAGAGCCACCAGATGAGGAGACCGCCCGCGGTATTATCGATAAATTGTTCTTCTCTGAACAACGTTATTCTCTTGGTGAAGTAGGTCGTTACCGTATCAATAAAAAGTTAGGTCTTGAAATCGAATCTGATGTTCAAGTTTTAACTAAAGAAGATATTTTAAGCATTGTTAAATACCTTATCGAGCTGATCAATTCTAAAGCGGAGATTGATGATATTGATCACTTGAGTAACCGTCGTGTTCGTACCGTAGGTGAGCAGATGTCTAACCAATTCGGGGTTGGTTTAGCGCGTATGGCTCGTACCATTAAAGAACGTATGAACGTACGGGACAATGAGGTATTTACTCCTATTGATTTGATTAATGCGAAGACTTTGTCTTCAGTAATCAACTCTTTCTTCGGAACGAACCAGCTTTCGCAGTTCATGGACCAAACTAACCCTCTTGCAGAGGTTACGCACAAGCGTCGTCTTTCTGCATTAGGTCCTGGTGGTTTATCTCGTGAGCGCGCTGGCTTTGAGGTTCGTGACGTTCACTACACGCACTACGGTCGCCTTTGTCCGATCGAAACTCCTGAAGGACCAAACATTGGTTTGATTTCTTCAATGTGTGTGTACTCCAAGGTAAACAAAATGGGATTCTTGGAAACTCCTTACCGTCAGGTAAAAGATGGTAAGATTGATTTCTCTCAGGACCCAATTTACCTTTCGGCAGAAGAAGAGGAACAAAAAGTAATCGCTCAAGCGAATGCTCCTGTAACCGATGGCGGTGAATTCGAAAACGATCGTGTTAAAGTACGTGACGAAGCGGATTACCCATTGGTAGAGCCCGAGAAGGTGGATTACATGGACGTAGCTCCAAACCAGATCGCCTCTATTTCGGCTTCGCTAATTCCATTCTTGGAGCATGATGATGCGAACCGTGCTTTGATGGGATCGAACATGATGCGTCAGGCGGTACCTTTATTGCGTCCTGAAGCTCCTATTGTAGGAACCGGACTGGAGAAGCGTGTTGCTCGCGATAGTCGTGTTTTAGTTAATGCTGAAGGCGATGGAGTAGTAGAATACGTGGATGCCCAAAAGATTGTAATTAAGTACGATCGTACCGACGAAGAGCGCCTAGTAAGCTTTGAAGATGACTTCAAAACTTACAACTTGGTGAAATTCCGTAAGACGAACCAAAGTACTTGTATCAATATTAAGCCAATCGTAAATAAGGGCGAGCGCGTAAGTGCTGGTCAGGTTTTATGTGAAGGTTATGCTACTGAAAGCGGGGAGCTAGCGCTAGGCCGTAACATGATGGTAGCCTTCATGCCTTGGAAGGGTTATAACTTCGAGGATGCGATTGTAATTTCTGAGCGTGTTGCTCGTGAAGATATCTTCACCTCCTTACATATCGATGAGTACACTTTAGATGTACGTGATACCAAATTAGGAGTTGAAGAACTTACTGCTGATATTCCTAACGTAAGTGAGGAAGCAACCAAAGACTTAGACGAAAACGGTTTAATTCGTATCGGTGCTGAAGTTAAACCTGGCGATATTTTAATTGGTAAGATTACTCCAAAAGGGGAATCTGATCCTACGCCAGAAGAAAAGCTTCTTCGCGCCATCTTTGGTGATAAAGCAGGCGATGTAAAAGATGCTTCTTTAAAAGCTTCTCCATCTTTAAGTGGTGTAGTTATCGACAAGAAGTTATTCTCTCTTGCACGTAAAGACAAGAAGACACGTCTTCAAGATAAAGAGGAGATCGAAAAATTAGACCAAGAGTTTAATATGCAAGTGGAAACACTTCGTCAAAACTTCTTGGAAAAATTAAGCATCCTTGTAGCTGGTAAAACTAGTCAGGGTGTTGAGAACGATCTTAACGAAGTGGTTATTCCAAAGGGAACCAAGTTCACTCAGAAAATCCTTAATAGCATCGACGATTACACTCGTATCACCGGTGGTATTTGGACTACTGATAATGATAAGAATGACTTGATTGCAACCTTGTTGCACAACTATAAAATCAAGTACAACGATTACTTAGGTGCCTACAAGCGTCGCAAGTTTACCATCAGTGTGGGTGACGAACTACCTTCAGGTATCGTTAAGATGGCCAAAGTTTATATCGCTAAGAAGCGTAAGCTTAAAGTAGGTGATAAAATGGCGGGTCGTCACGGTAACAAAGGTATCGTAGCTCGTATCGTACGTGAAGAGGATATGCCATTCTTAGAGGATGGAACTCCAGTGGACATCGTATTGAATCCACTAGGTGTACCTTCTCGTATGAACATTGGTCAGATTTATGAAACCGTATTGGGATGGGCAGGTAGAAAACTTGGTCGCAAGTTCGCCACCCCAATTTTTGACGGTGCAAGTTTAGATGAAATCAACAAGTTTACCGATGAGGCTGGCGTTCCACGTTTCGGTCATACGCACCTTTACGATGGTGGTACCGGTGAACGATTCCACCAAGCGGCAACCGTTGGTATCATTTACATGATTAAACTAGGTCACATGATCGACGACAAGATGCACGCGCGTTCGATCGGACCTTACTCACTTATTACACAACAGCCATTGGGTGGTAAAGCTCAGTTTGGTGGTCAGCGTTTTGGTGAGATGGAGGTTTGGGCATTAGAGGCCTTTGGTGCTTCTAATATCCTTCGCGAAATCCTAACTGTTAAATCGGATGATGTAGTAGGTCGTGCTAAGACTTACGAAACAATCGTTCGAGGCGACAGCATGCCTGAGCCAGGCATACCCGAATCATTCAACGTATTGTTGCATGAATTGAACGGTTTAGGATTAAAAGTGACCCTAGATTAATTGATAATTTAATTCCTGGAAGATGTCATTGAGGAAAAACGATAAAAACACCTACAACAGTAACTTTAAGAGTATCACCATTAGCTTGGCTTCGCCCGAGTATTTATTGGAGCGCTCTTACGGCGAGGTGTTAAAACCAGAGACTATTAACTATCGTACGCATAAGCCTGAGCGCGATGGTCTTTTCTGTGAGCGAATTTTCGGTCCAGTTAAAGATTACGAATGTGCTTGTGGAAAGTATAAGCGTATCCGATATAAAGGTATCGTCTGCGACCGTTGTGGAGTAGAGGTTACCGAAAAGAAAGTACGTCGTGAGCGTGTTGGACATATCAATTTGGTAGTTCCTGTTGCGCACATCTGGTACTTTAAATCATTGCCTAACAAAATTGGTTACCTCCTAGGTTTACCAACTAAGAAGTTAGAAATGATTATTTACTACGAGCGATACGTAGTAATTCAGGCTGGAAATGCTACTAAGGACGATGGTACTCCAATGCAATACATGGAGTTCCTTACTGAGGAAGAATATCTCGATGCTTTAGAACGCCTACCAGTAGAAAATCAATATTTAGAAGATACCGATCCTAATAAATTCATCGCCAAAATGGGTGGTGAGGCATTGATCGACCTTCTTTCACGCTTAGATTTAGATTCACTTTCTTACCAGTTACGTAATAAGGCCAATACCGAAACTTCTCAGCAACGTAAGCAAGAAGCGCTTAAGCGTTTAGTAGTTGTTGAGGCTTTCCGTGATGCTAATTCACGTATCGAAAACCGTCCGGAGTGGATGGTGGTTAAAGTGGTACCAGTAATTCCACCAGAATTACGTCCATTAGTGCCATTAGATGGTGGACGCTTTGCTACCTCCGACCTTAACGACCTTTACCGTCGTGTGATTATCCGTAATAATCGTTTGAAACGATTAATGGAAATCAAAGCGCCAGAGGTAATCTTGCGTAATGAGAAACGTATGTTGCAAGAGTCGGTTGACTCATTATTCGACAACACTCGTAAAGCAAGTGCAGTTAAGACGGATAACAACCGTGCTCTAAAATCTCTTTCAGACTCATTGAAAGGTAAGCAAGGTCGTTTCCGTCAGAACTTATTAGGTAAGCGTGTTGACTATTCCGCTCGTTCGGTGATCGTTGTAGGTCCTGAATTGAAATTACACGAATGTGGTCTTCCAAAAGATATGGCGGCTGAGCTTTACAAGCCATTTATCGTTCGTAAGCTTATCGAACGTGGTATTGTAAAAACAGTAAAGTCGGCTAAAAAGATTATCGACAAACGCGAGCCAGTAGTTTGGGATATTCTGGAAAATGTAATGAAGGGTCATCCCGTATTACTTAACCGGGCTCCAACTCTTCACCGACTTGGTATTCAGGCCTTCCAGCCTAAAATGATTGAAGGTAAGGCGATTCAACTTCACCCATTGGCATGTACCGCATTTAACGCGGATTTCGATGGTGACCAGATGGCGGTTCACTTACCATTGGGTGCTGCGGCAATCCTAGAGGCGCAGCTTCTAATGTTGGCTTCGCACAATATCCTTAACCCTGCAAACGGTTCACCAATTACCGTACCTTCTCAGGATATGGTATTGGGTCTTTACTATATGACCAAAATGCGGGTGAGTGATAAGGACATTACCGTAAAAGGTGAAGGTCTAACTTTCTACTCAGCAGAAGAAGCAGAAATTGCTTATAACGAAGGTAAAGTTGACTTAAACGCTAAGGTAAAAGTACGTGCTCGTGTAGAGGAAGACGGTGAGTTAAAGCATAAGGTAATCGAAACTTCTTTCGGTCGTATCTTATTTAACAAAGCGGTTCCAGAGAACGTTGGTTTCATTAACCAAGTACTTACCAAAAAGGCCTTACGTGAGATTATCTCAGACATCTTAAAACAAACTGACGTTCCTACTACAGCGAACTTCTTGGATGATATTAAGAGTCTTGGATTTATGACTGCCTTCCGTGGGGGTCTATCCTTCTCATTAGGTGATATTATTATTCCACAGGAGAAAGAGGAGTTAATCAATGATGCTCAAGAGCAAATTGATACTATTATTTCTTCTTATAACATGGGTCTTATTACCAATAACGAACGTTATAATCAGGTAATTGACGTATGGACCAATACTAACGCTCGACTTACTGAGCGTGCCATGCACTATATTTCATCCGACCGTCAAGGTTTCAACCCCATCTACATGATGCTTGATTCTGGTGCACGGGGATCTAAAGAGCAGATTCGTCAGCTTTCTGGAATGCGTGGTCTGATGGCCAAGCCTCAGAAATCAGGATCATCAGGTGGTGAGATTATTGAAAACCCAATTATCGCAAACTTTAAAGAGGGTCTATCTATCCTTGAGTACTTTATCTCTACTCACGGTGCCCGTAAAGGTCTTGCCGATACCGCCCTTAAGACTGCGGATGCGGGTTACTTAACTCGTCGTTTGGTAGACGTTGCTCAGGATGTGATTATCATGGAGGAGGATTGCGATACCCTTCGCGGTCTAGAAGTTACTGCCTTGAAAAAGAACGAAGAAGTGGTAGAGCCACTTTACGATCGTATTCTTGGTCGTGTTTCACTTCATGATGTAGTTGACCCTATCTCTAACGAGGTTTACGTAAAGTCGGGTGAACTAATCAATGAGAAAGAAGCTGCTGCGATCGAGGAGTCAGCTATCCAAATGATTGAAGTACGTTCTGCTCTTACCTGTGAAAGTAAGCGCGGTATTTGTGCCAAGTGTTATGGTCGCAACCTTGCTACCGGTAAAATGGTACAAAAAGGTGAGGCAGTTGGTGTTATCGCGGCTCAGTCTATTGGTGAGCCAGGTACTCAGCTTACGCTTCGTACTTTCCACGTGGGTGGTACTGCGGGTAACATTTCGGAAGAGTCTAGCATTACAGCTAAATTCGACGGTAAAGTTGCATTCGATGAATTACGTACTGTTGAAGGAGAAGATAGCGAAGGTAATAAGGTGGAGATTGTAATCGGTCGTACCGGTGAATTCCGCTTAGTAGATAATAAAACGGGAATTAACTTAATGACCAGTAACATCCCTTACGGATCCTATATCCGTAAAAAGGATGGTGCTAAGGTGAAGAAGGGTGATGTAATTTGCCAATGGGATCCTTACAACGCGGTTATTATCTCTGAAACTTCTGGTACCATCAAGTTCTCTGATATCGAGCAAGGTTTAACCTACCGTGTAGAGATTGATGAGCAGACTGGTTTCATGGAAAAAGTTATTTCGGAAAACCGTAATAAGAAATTAGTTCCAACTATTTCTATCGTTGATAAGAAAGGAGAGGAATTAAAGCATTACACCTTACCAGTAGGTTCTCATATTATTGTTGAGGATGGCGATAAAATCAAATCAGGTAAGACCTTGGTTAAAATCCCACGTAAGTCAGCTAAAGCGGGTGATATTACCGGTGGTTTACCAAGGGTAACCGAATTGTTTGAGGCGCGTAATCCATCTAACCCAGCGGTAGTATCTGAGATCGATGGGGTAGTATCTTATGGTAAAATCAAGCGTGGTAACCGCGAGATTATCGTAGAAAGCCGTACCGGTCAGATCAAGAAATACTTGATTAACTTAAGTAAGCAAATTCTTGTTCAGGAAAACGACTTTGTGCGTGCAGGTATGCCACTTTCAGAAGGAGCTATTACTCCGGCTGATATCCTATCTATTCAAGGGCCAAATCGTGTTCAAGAATACCTAGTAAATGAGATTCAAGAGGTGTATCGATTACAAGGTGTGAAAATCAACGATAAGCACTTCGAAACTATCGTGCGCCAGATGATGCGTAAGGTGGAAATCCAAGATGCAGGTGACACCTTATTCTTAGAGCGTAGCTTAGTTCATAAGAACGATTTCATTGAGCAAAACGATTGGATTTTCGACAAGAAAGTTGTTGAAGATGCAGGTGAGTCTGAGACCTTACAGGCCGGACAAATTATTACCGCCCGTCGTTTACGTGATGAGAATTCTTTATTACGTCGTGCTGATAAGGCCTTAGTAGTCGCTCGCGATGCGAACCCTGCAACAGCTAAGCCTGTATTGCAAGGTATTACTCGTGCGTCTTTACAGACTAAGAGCTTCATTTCTGCCGCTTCATTCCAGGAAACCACTAAGGTTCTTAACGAAGCTGCGGTTAATGGTAAGCGCGATTACTTAGAAGGATTGAAAGAAAATGTAATCGTTGGACATAAGATTCCTGCCGGTACCGGTATGAAAGAATACGAGCAAATTATCGTAGGTTCCAAAGAGGAATACGAGAAATTAAAAGCTATTCAGGATCTTAACGTAGAAGAGAAAGTATAAGCATGAGCGACGACCAGAAAAAGGCATCGATGCAAGCCCAAATGCAGGAGGGGCAATTGAATGTTGAGCTTAGTGAAGAAGTGGCTGAGGGAGAATACTCGAACTTAGCGATCATTAATCACTCGCCCAGCGAATTTGTCCTTGACTTTATTCGAGTGATGCCCGGGGTTCCAAAAGCGAAGGTTAAATCGAGGATTGTATTAACTCCGCAGCATGCCAAGCGTTTATTAAGAGCGCTAGGTGAGAATGTTACCCGTTACGAAGCGCAGCACGGTGAAATTCGTGATGTGGAGGCTAACCAGTCTTTTCCGCTAAACTTTGGAGGACCTCAAGGTCAGGCTTAAGCTATTACTAGCTAATAAAATAAAAAGGCTCGTCATTGCGACGAGCCTTTTTTGTTTTAGGAAGAGCACTAGGCTAGTTAAGCTTAAGTTGAATGGGAATTACCATTCGAAGTGCCACCGGGTGCCCATCTTTAAGCGCACCGCTTTCAAATGAGGGGATAGACCCTACAAGCTTTAAAGCTTCACTTTCTGCTTGGTCGACTGCTTGGTCTATTTTCTCTTGATCAATGCCTTGATCTGCAATAGGCTCGCCATTCACTCCTTCTTGGCCCTCAATCATACTCTGAACTATTTCCACTTCATTTACTGCTCCGCCTTCATCGATTACAAAGGCAATCATTATCCGACCTTGAAGTCCAATTTCCTTGGCTAGTTCGGGGTATTTGAAGTTTTTAGCGATGTGACTAGAAATATGCTGGAAAGCACAACTTTTAATACTCTCCTTTTCGGCCTGCGCATCACATCCAGGCGCAACTGGTAATTGGTCTAATGTGTTAAGATCGCTTACCGCTTCTGTTTTTAGTTCTCTCCCTTCTACCACGGCTTCTTCACTCTTATTACAAGCAAAGAGGGTCATCGCTGCAATAATTGGCAGAGCGCTTAAATAAAAGCTTTTGCGCCAAGCAGGACTTGGATTTCGATACAACATAGTAATTCTTGATTTAATTAAAGATGAATTAAAAAATGGGCTTGGACTTAAAGCTTTTTCCGGATAGGCCAGGTCCGCACCTAGGGTGCTGCTTAGCAGCATATGCGCATAATTTTCAATTTTTTGATCTTGAATGATATGGGCGTCTACCTCATATTCATGCACTTGTCTTAACTCTTTCGAAAAGAAGTGTACGAAGGGGTCAAACCATAAAATCGTACTGATAACTTTATAATAAAGGCGGTCAATGCTATGTCCTAATTTTTGGTGTAAAAGCTCATGCTCAATCATCAGCTTTAGCTCACTACTGCCTTTTAGTTTGGCCGGAACAATAACATAAGGACCAAAGCAAAAGGCACTCTTTACCAGGTCACTGTAATAGATTTTGTTTCCCTCGTGCAGGGTGCTTTCCGATTTACGGATTATACGAGCCAAAAGCAGAATCCCACTAAAGAAGTAAAGGATAGATAATAGGATGCCACTGAGGTAGATATAGGTCCAATAAGTCGGTACCCTCGAAGTTTTGGCCATGTTGTTTAGGCGTTCTCCTTCAATCACAACCTCCGGCAAGGTTATTTCCAGTGCTACTTGCGATTGCCATGGCAAGCTAAACTCTGGTGCTACTAGAGCGATAGAGGCGGCTACCGGAGGAATAAGTAATAAGGTAAATCGGTTTACTCTATGAAAGCTCATGCGCGCATAGAGACCCCGGTAGATTAAATAGAATAATCCGCTGAAAAGGAGGTAGTATAGAATCTTAAGAATCATTGGTCCTTCTTTTCATTAATGATTTTCAGAATGTCATCTAGCTCCTTCGCGTTAAGGTCTTCTTTCTCAACGAAGAAGCTTACCATTTTACTAAGACTTCCTTCGAAGTAGGAACGCATCAGGTTTTTCGCCGAAAAGCCTTGGTACTTATCCTTGCTTATGATGGGAAAGTAAACATAGCCACGACCTTTGGGCTCATGTCCCACGAAACCTTTCTGCTCAAGGATTCGCACAATCGTAGATACGGTATTATTAGCCGGCTTTGGGTCTTGAAATTCAGCCACTATTTCCTTTACAGCTGCTTTTTCAAGCTTCCACAAATGTTGCATAATTTCTTCTTCGGCCTTAGTTAGCTCCTTCATGAGATAGTATTTGAAACAAATATAACTAAAGTTTTAGTTTAAACTAATAATTTAGTTGAAAATAATAGAGGCAAAAAAAATCCCGAACCTATAAATGCTCGGGATCCTATAGTGTTATTGGGTTTTAGTCGTTGCCTAAAAGCGCAAATAAATAGTAGGCCAAGGTGGTTAGCGCTGCTAAAGCTGATACCAAATAGGTATTTGCAGCTGCATTTAAGGCGTCTTTGGCCATATCATGCTCTTGGGGAAGGGCAGTGTTAGTTGTTTTTAGCCAAGCCAAAGCCCGATTACTGGCATCGTATTCCACCGGCAAGGTTACCAGGGAGAACACAGTAATAGTAGCTTGCATAATTACCACTGCCAAGAATATTAATTCGAAAGGGAACATTTCTAATACAAATCCACCGAAAAGCATTAACATGAAAATGATATTCATGGCTTTGCCACTAAAGTTTACTATCGGCACCATCGCAGATCGAAATGACAACCAGCTATAGGCTTTGGCATGCTGAACCGCGTGCCCTACCTCATGGGCTGCTACGGCCGCTGCAGCTACCGAGCGCTCATGGTAAACGTCCTCACTTAGATTAACAGTCTTGTCATTCGGATTGTAATGGTCGGTTAAACGACCAGGAGTGGAAATAACCTTTACATCGTATATTCCGTGGTCCGCTAGCATTTTCTCTGCAATTTCTCGACCACTAAGACCATTTTGTAGGCCTACTTCACTGTATTTGCGAAATTTTGATTTCAAGCGGCTTTGTACAATAAAGCCCACAATCATGAAACCGATTAAGATGATTAACAACATCAGATCTAATTTTTAATTCAATTCAAATATATCAAATGGTATGCCTCATTGTATAAAGTTTATAGCTTTGAATTCAATTTTAGATTATGGCAGAAAAACCACTCATATTAGTCTGTAATGACGATGGGATAAATGCACCGGGTATTCGAAAGCTTATCCAGGTAATGAATGAATTAGGAGAAGTAGTGGTAGTCGCTCCAGATGGTCCTCAAAGTGGCATGGGGCACGCCATCACTATTGAAGGAATATTGCGCTGCGACCCGATTAAAATTGAGGCAGGACCCCAAAAGGAATATGCTTGTAGCGGCACTCCTGTAGATTGCGTCAAACTGGCAGTGAATGTAGTCTTAGACCGCAAGCCAGATTTGGTAGTTAGTGGAATTAACCATGGATCTAATGCATCAATTAATGTTATTTATTCAGGGACCATGTCGGCTGCCATGGAAGGCTGCCTAGAAGGTATTCCCTCGATTGGATTTTCCCTTTGTGATTATTCCTGGGAAGCAGACTTTGATCCTGCATTACCGTACATCCGTAAAATAGCGGAAAAGGTTTTGGTCGAGGGTCTTCCGCAAGACGTGGTTCTCAATGTAAATATCCCTAAGTACAGGGGAGAAGAATATAAAGGGATTCGCGTTGCTCGCCAATGCCGTGGTAATTGGGAGGAGGAATTTGATCAAAGACAAGATCCTCGCAGGAGAAACTACTATTGGCTTACGGGTAAATTTGTGAATTACGATTCCGGAGACGAAACCGACCAATGGGCCCTGGAAAATTATTACATTTCTCTAGTGCCAGTAACGAGCGATTTAACCGCACATCATGCGAAAGCTAAACTAGCCGGCTGGCAGTTATAGACTAAAGACCACTTCTTATCGTTAGCAAAGAATGAATGCTAAAACAGCTTTAGGTTTAGGCTTTATTACCGGCCTGTTACTACCTCTAGTAGCCCTTTTTCTACTTTTTCAATTAAGGCCAGAGCTCCTAGGTATACAGAAATTCGATTATCAGGTGGTTCGAAATTTGAACGCCCAAATTTTAAGCTTAGGACTGCTTTTAAATGGAGCGGTTTTTTTCTTGGCGATTAAATTAGATAAGGAAGAGTTTAGTCGGGGTCTTTTGGCTGCATCGGTACTAGCAATGATTGCAGTGTTTATCTACAGGTTCTTGTTGTAAAGTTTTTGAACTCTTTCTAGAAGGCAAAGCAGCAAGAATTACTTTTATCCAAACTTTAGAAATTGAAATACTATTTCATAGCTGGAGAGGCAAGTGGTGATCTCCATGCTTCTAATATGATTAAAGCTTTACGCAAGCAGCAATCTGAGGCCGAAATTAGAGCTTGGGGTGGAGACCTTATGCAGGAAGCTGGAGCGGAGATAGTTAAGCATTACCGAGATTTAGCCTTTATGGGCTTTGTGGAAGTTCTCATGAACATTAGAACCATTCTCTCCAATTTAAAGCTTTGTAAAAAAGATATCCTTGATTATAATCCTGAAGTCTTGGTTCTCGTTGATTACCCTGGCTTTAATTTGCGCATCGCCGAATGGGCAAAGCAAAGAGGAATTAAAGTTCTCTATTATATATCGCCACAGATCTGGGCTTGGAAGCAAAGTCGAGTGCACAAAATTAAGAGGGATGTGGGCCGAATGCTTACTATCCTGCCTTTTGAAAAGGACTTCTATGCTTCGTTTAATTTCGAGGTGGACTTTGTGGGTCACCCGCTGCTAGACGCCATAAAAGATCGGCCCGAAGTAAAACGTGATGAAGGCTTAGCGAATTTGGGCATCGATAAGTCTCAAGGTCCATTGGTGGCTATTTTACCTGGCAGTCGTAAACAGGAAATTAAAACCATGCTTCCGCTTATGCTGCAGACGGTTAGAGCGAGAAAGGTGAATTATGTAATTGCTGGTGCTCCTTCGCAGGATCTCAGTTTTTACCAAGAAGTATCCGGGGAAACTGATTTGCCAATCCTATTCGGGAAAACCTATGATTTATTGGAATTGGCCGATGCGGCTTTAGTTACCTCGGGAACTGCAACCCTCGAAACCGCTCTTTTCAAAGTGCCAGAAGTAGTTTGCTACAAGGGATCGGCTATCAGCTATCAAATAGCGAAGCGATTGGTCAAAGTAAAATACATATCATTAGTCAATTTAGTGATGGACCGCATGGTAGTTAAGGAGTTAATCCAGTCCGATTATAAGCTGGAAAATGTGCTTAAAGAATTAGACTATTGTCTTAGTGAAGAGGGTAAAAATAAGTTGCATGCCGATTATCTAGAATTGGAGCAAAAACTAGGCGGCACCGGGGCCTCCGATCGTGCGGCAGAAATTCTAATCGATTATGCGCAATCGTAGTTTAGTTTTTTTCTTTCTACTTTTTTCTTTTTACGCTTTCGCTGAAGTGGACTTGAAGGTGCGCTTGTACTCCGATCAAGAGGTGCAACGCCTAATGCTAACCACCGATAGTGTAGACTATTTGATTTTAGCCTTAAATGAAGACCTGGAAACCATCGACACTATACATGATATTTATGTCGCAGACCCGGCACGAACCTTTGTAATGAGTCGGAAGGCGGGAGGCGTAAATTTAAAGTGGGGAGATCAAGACATTGGAACGTATTCGGCCTTACGTTTTTTAGGCCTCGATACCTTACAACAGTTTAGGATTTTAGCCAATCGCAAAGAGCGTTCTTATTATGGTAATATTCTTATTCGCCCGGCAGACAAGGCCTTGTATGTGATCAATGAGGTTAACTTAGAATTGTATGTTGCCGGAGTAGTGGAGTCTGAGGCAGGGCATGTTCCTGAATTTGAGTTTTTTAAAGCTCAGGCTGTTTTAGCCCGCACCTTCGCCCTAAGGAATCTTGAAAAACATAGTAAGGATGGCTACAACCTAAAAGATGATGTAAGTTCACAAGTATATCACTCACGGGCCCATTATACTCATAAAGAGCTAATTGAAAGGGCAGTTGAAGAGACTAGGGATAGTATCGTGGTGGGGATCGACTGTCGGCCAATTTTAGGGGTTTTTCACGCTAATAGCGGCGGTTTTACTGTCGCTTCCGAGGATGTCTGGTTTCAAGCGATCGATCATTTGCGCTCGGTAGAAGATAGCTTTAGTTTAAACGTTGGTTCCTATAATTGGGAAAAGCGTATTGAAGCCGATCGTTTTTATAATTACTTCGCTCGGATGTTTGGAGTTAAAAATGACTTGCAGCTGCAGAAAGCCTTACTAAACCTTAATCGAGATCAGCGTGAAGCCTACTTTATGTTTGCGGGTAAAAGCTTAAAACTAACTAAGGTTAGATCGGCCTTCCGGCTTAAATCCACCTATTTCACCATTGAGCCGGAGGGTAAGGATTTAATTCTAAAAGGCCACGGTTTTGGTCACGGGGTGGGAATGTCTCAAGATGGGGCGATTGAAATGAGTAAAAAGGGGTATTCCTATAAAAGTATCCTGCGTCATTACTATCGCAATGTGGAAATTGAATCGATTCAATCTAGTGAGGAGTCGCTCGATTTCGAAGCCTAAATATTACCTTTAAGTTAAGGATTTGATACCCCTAAATTAAGGTGATGTAAAAGTCTGTAAAACAATATTTTATAAAACCTTTATTACTCTTTCTAGAATAGGCTTCTCCATAGTAATCCTATATTTTACTATATTTGAGGGCTCTATAGGGGAGGAGTAATACTAATTGACCGAACTGGCCTATGATTAGGAAGTTTATTCTTCGCAATTCCGACCGTTTCCTCTCCAGGTGGTTGGTACTTCTTTTCGACCTGATAATTATCACGGGCGCCTTTCATCTATCTGTAATTCTCCGTTACAATTTTGAGTTTACAAGCATCCCGCAAGGTCATATTTTAGAAAAGACCCCATTTGTTTTATTTATTTACCTGGTGGGCTTTCTTATAAGTAAATCTCATGTTGGCGTTATTCGTCATACTGGGGTTAATGATGCCTATAATATTGCTAAAGGTGGATTCTTGGGTCTTCTTTTAGGCGTTGCAGTTAACCTGAGTTACAATTATGGAGGAATAGATTGGTTTAAATCTTATCTGCTAGTTCCCAATTCCATTTTACTTATACACTTCCTGCTGAGCTTAGTGGTTTTAATTGGCTCACGCTTCATGGTGAAGCTGCTTTATGTTCGTTTTAAAACCTCAATTGACCACAAGGCCACCCGAGTAATGATTTATGGTGCAGGAGCATCAGGAATAATTACCAAAAACACTTTGATGCACGACACCAGTCGCGAATATCAAATTGTAGCTTTTATAGACGACAATGATAATAAGGTCGGTAAGTCCATCGAAGGGATATCTATCATTGATAATCAGAAGGCTTTTTCTGAAAGTTACCTTTTAAAGAATAAAGTAGACCAGGTTATTATTTCTATTCAAACCGCTTTACCGATAAAGCGTCGTAATGAAATAGTGGACCAGTGCTTGAAGAATAATCTTGAGGTTAAGGTTGTTCCACCGGTAGATAATTGGATACAAGGTGAATTAAGTACCAAACAGATCAAATCGGTTCGGATTGAGGATCTTTTAGAACGTGCTCCAATCGAATTGAACAATATTAACATTGAGCGCGAAATTTTAGATAAGGTGGTTCTGGTGACCGGAGCGGCGGGGTCTATCGGTAGTGAAATTGCCCGTCAGGTTTTGCATTATCAGCCTAAGCTAGTTGTTCTACTTGATCAAGCCGAATCGGCTATTTACGATTTGGAAAACGAATTGAAATCACGCCATCCCGAATTTTGTAAAAGTGCCACTTGTGTAATTGGTGACGTGCGAGATTACCGCAGGATGCGTAAAGTTTTCCATACCTATAGACCGCAATTGGTTTTCCATGCTGCGGCATACAAGCATGTGCCATTGATGGAGGAAAACCCATACGAAGCGGTGGGAGTGAACATCTTTGGAACCAAGCACATCTCTGACCTTGCGGTTGAGTTTAGTGCGGAGAAATTTGTGATGGTTAGTACCGATAAGGCGGTAAATCCCACGAATGTTATGGGTGCCACAAAACGTACTGCCGAATTGTATACGCAGAGTTTGGGAAAACACAATAAAGCCGGAACCCAATTTATTACTACCCGTTTTGGTAATGTACTTGGTTCAAATGGTTCGGTAATTCCAGTGTTTAGAAAGCAAATAGAAAAAGGTGGCCCTATTACCTTAACTCACCGTGATATCACCAGGTACTTTATGACCATACCCGAAGCATGTAATTTGGTATTAGAAGCTGGAGCGATGGGTAAAGGCGGTGAAATCTTTGTTTTCGATATGGGAGAGTCTGTGAAGATTTACGACCTGGCTAAGAAGATGATTAAGTTATCCGGACTCCAACTGGGAAAAGACATCGAAATCGTTGAGGTAGGACTACGTCCTGGTGAGAAACTTTACGAGGAGTTATTGGCGACCAAAGAAAATACCTTAGCCACTCATCATCCTAAGATTATGGTGGCGCAAACTACCACTATGGAGTATGCAGGAATGTTAATGTCCATTGACCGACTTAAGCATGCCCATCTTCAAGGGGATAATTTAGATTTGGTAGCAGCGGTGAAGTCCATTGTACCTGAGTTTATTAGTAATAACTCCATCTTCGAGCGTTTAGACTTAAAGACGACCGCCAAATAATCTGCTAAGGACTCTTCAATTATTACATTGATTTTTTATCCGGTGAGATCTCCACTTGGTTTTATTTTCTTTCGGTTTTAGCTTTTCCTTCTAAGCACTTTTAATAGACTTGCTAAACGTTTGAATGGCAAGCAGGAGTAGGTCTTAGTCTAATTTTAGAGCCTAAGACTTTAAACCATGATTAGAGCTACTTTTTCTAGGAACCGAATGGTATTTCGCTTTCTGCTCCGCTTCTTACTCATTTATCTAATTGCCAGCCTAATATATAATTTGAGTATCGCTTCTTTTCCAAAGGATAGTGGCTTAGATCCATTCACCGGTTTTGTAGTAGGCCAAACCGGTGGTCTTCTTAGTGGACTCGGATTTGGGGTGAATTATTCTTGGAATGATCCCAAACCAGGTCAGCTCAAGCCCAGTTACCATAGCATATACATAGAGCAAGAGTATGCGATATCCGTGGCTGGTGGTTGCAATGCTTTGCGCTTAATGATTTTATATTCTGCCTTTATTCTTTCCTTTCCGACAAGCTTAAAGCGCAAGATTATTTTCTTATTACTTGGAATTCCCATTATTCATTTTGCCAACCTGATGCGTTTAGGAGGTTTATGCTTACTGAATACAACGGGGCACAGAGCCCATTTTTATTTTTATCATAAGTATGCTTTTACCCTTTTGCTCTACGCCTTAATCATTGCTCTTTGGTTTCTATATATGAGAGGGCTCTTTAAACCTAAAGTAGCTGCATACAGATGAAAAGCTCGCTGCGCTTAATAGCAATAATCCTGTGTTTACTACTCTTCAGCTTATGTTATATTTTTAGGCAGGACTGGGAGCTAGTTTTGGTAGGTTTTGAACTTGGACCTTTTCGGGACCTAGACACAAAGGCTAGACAATACTATTATTACGTTTTTATAAAACTTAGTAAGTACATCGCTTATGAAGTTCTAACTTGGGCTATACTGCTTTTAGCTTATCCCAGGAAAGATTTGCTGCATATGATTGGCCTAATAAGCCTTTTAAGGCTAGTGCTACTTATCCCTCTTTATGCAGTGTTCCGAAATACCCTAGGAGTCGAATGGCAATTGCTAAAGGCCTTTATTCATAACCTGGCTATGAATCCTATCTTACCTGCGCTTTTATTACCGGCTTACTGGTTGCAAGAAAATCTACCTTCTATTCAGACAAAACAATAATTTTTTCGAACAATAGTGTTTATCACGAGTTTTTGTTTTTATACCTTTGTTCAATGTTTAAACATCAAAAAAAATAATTAGGAGATGAACAACACAAGAAAATTCTTTGCTTTGGTCGCTTTAGGTGTAGCCGTTGCTTGTAATAGTGGTGCACCAGAGGCTGATGTACAAGCCAGTGATGCACAAACTGTAGATGAGTCTAAAACCGCTTCAGCTGCAGTATATAATGTAAATACCGAAGGTGATGAAATCGCTTGGGAAGGCTATAAAACCTTCAATATTGGTGATGCACACAACGGTACCATTCAGGTTACCGATGGTAACTTTAAAGTTGAAGAAGGTGCACTTGTTGGGGGTGAGTTCACCATTGATATGGCTACTATCAAAAGCTTGGATTTAGCTGAAAACCAAGAATACGCAGCAAAGTTAGAAGGCCACTTAAAGAGCCCAGACTTCTTTGCAGTAGATTCTTTCCCAACTGCAAAATTTGTTATCACTGGAGCTGAGGCAGCTGCTGCTGAAGATACAACTGGTGCTACTCACTATGTTACTGGAAACTTAACCTTAAAAGGAATTTCCAAAAGCATTACTATTCCTGCTGAGGTACAAATGAACGATCAGGAAGTTAGCTTTAGCACTCCAGAGTTTGTTATCGACCGTAGCCAATGGGATGTACGTTTCCGTTCTACCTCTTTTACCGAATTTGCAGATTTAGCTAAAGACAAGGTAATTGACAACAACATTAAACTTCAGATTAACGTGAAGGCTACTAAAGCTTAATAAGAGTTTAGTACAAATTTGAAAGCCGCTGGATTCCAGCGGCTTTTTTTATTTAGCCCCAAACTAATCTGATTAAAAAATTGGGAATTAATACTTGGGCCGAAGGTGATCGGCCGCGCGAAAAACTACTAAACCAAGGAGCGAGCTACTTATCGGATGCCGAGTTAGTTGCGATTTTGCTTGGTTCGGGTTCATCCAAACTCTCGGCCCTTGACTTAGCCAAGGGTATTATGGCTCGCTTCGACAATAATTTGCATGAACTGCAAAAATCCGATCACAATCAGTTAATCGCCTTTAATGGAGTAGGGCCTGCAAAAGCTGTGATGATAAGGGCTGCCTTGGAAATAGGGCGACGTCTTAAGCAGAGTAAAGCCAAACACAAAGCCCCGATAAAATGCAGTGCCGACGCCTATGCGATTCTAGAACCTATCCTCGCGCATAAAGCGCATGAAGAGTTTTGGGTTCTCTTTCTAAATAACCGCAATTGTTTAATTCAGCCTTTGCTCCTTAGTAAGGGAGGCTTAACCGGAACAGTGGTAGATAAACGTGAAGTCTTTCGTTGGGCCCTGGATTTAAAGTCAACCAACCTTATTTTGGCACATAATCACCCGAGTGGCAGCTTGGAAGCAAGTCTCGCTGATAAGCAATTAACTAATAGCTTAGTAGAAGCTGGTAAAGTGATGGATATTACTATCTTGGATCATCTAATTGTGAGCGAGAATGGTTTTTTAAGCTTTAGTGATGAAGCTCTAATTCCATAGCCGTGATCTACTCACTATCTTTGCTTCATGTTACTCCTATATGTCCCGCATCAAAGTCCGCGACTTCGTTATATAAGTCGTTTAATTTTTTCCGATTTATTGGGGCTTAGCTTGCGTTTTACCGATGACAAGGAGGAGTACCTGCAAACCACCCTGGCCAAAATCAACTACTCTCGCGAAGCTTTGCAAAGTGGAATATTTCTGCAGGCTTCCTCATTATTATTTGAAACGGATATCTCGGAACAGGAGCTAAACTTTAATTCCTATAAAGGGGTGCCAACTTTTTTTCAAACCGGACAGCAATCCCATTTACCATTTGACCCTCTTGCGGCCTCTTTTTATCTGGTTAGCCGCTATGAGGAATATATGCCCTTTATTCCGGATGAGCACAACCGATTTCCGGCTTCTGAAAGTTTAATGCATAAGATGGATGCGCTGCATATACCGCTGGTGAATGCCTATGCTGAAATATTAAAAGACCTATTACTAGAGCAGCATCCGAAACTACAATTTAAGACACCCGAATACCGGTTTTTTAATTCGGTGGATATCGATAATGCGTCCGCCTATTTGGGTAAAGGCATCTTTCGGATTATAGGTGGCTACGCTCAAGATCTAATGTCATTCAATTTCGCTAATGCTTGGGATCGGACCAAAACTTTGTTCGGCGGACTCAAAGACCCTTACGACACCTTTGACTATGTTCAAGGTTTACAAGAGAACTATAAATTTCAAACAATTTACTTTGCCCTTTTTGGTAGAATGGGGCAGTACGATCGAAGTTTAACCCGCTACAGCGCGCGTTTACAGCGCTATTTAAAAGGCATCGCCGATTTTTGTGAAATGGGTATCCATCCTTCTTATCGCAGCAATGAAAGCTTGGAATGGTTGGAAGAAGAGCATAGCTCCTTACAAAGGGTCTTGAAAAAAGACATCACTAGGAGCCGTCAGCATTTTCTAAAGCTTCGCTTCCCCCTAACTTATCGTAATTTATTACAGCTGGAAATAAGCGATGATTATTCGATGGGCTACGCTTCTACCCACGGCTTTAGAGCTGGAATATGTAGTCCTTTTCGTTTTTACGATTTGGAGCAGGAACTGGAGACGCCATTAACCATTCACCCCTTTCCTTTTATGGATGGGACCTTTATCTATTACTTAAATCAAAGTCCCGAGCAAGCTTGGGAAACTATCAATTATTACATTGAGACATACCGCAAATACGGAGGGGAGTTTATTCCAATTTGGCATAATCGAATTTTTAGCGAAAAGGAATCTGAGTGGAAAGGCTGGAATCATCTTTTCGAAAAAATGATCCAGGCGGCAATATGATCCAGTTTAAGACTAGTCAATATTTAGATTTTGAAAAATACGATGCCTGCGTACAGCGGAACGCCTTGCAATTGCCTTATGCGCATTCTTGGTACCTCAACGCGGTTTGCGAGCAGTGGGACTGTTTAGTTTTAAATGATTACGATGCTGTGTGGCCTTTGCCATTTCGCCGTAAATGGGGCTTTAAGTATTATTACCGTCCCTTCGGCATTCAGCAATTAGGAATTTATTCCAAAAAGCCACTTAGTGACGAACAGGTAGCGGCCTTCATATCTGAAATGCGAGAGCAGGTGAAGTTTGCCGATTTATACCTAAACGAAGGTCAGGCTGAAAACTTAAGTCCAAAGGAAGGCATACAGATAAAAGGCAAAGCCAATTTTGTACTTGATCTCAATCGTTCCTATGAACAAGTTTACGCTGGTTTTAAAACAAACTTAAAACGTAAATTGAAAAAACAGGATCAGTTTAAATTAGACCTGTTTGAGAATGATAGTGCCGAACGCGTTTTGGATTTGTTTAAATCTGAACAAGGCCAACAACTGGATTTATCACCAGCTTTTTACCAAAGCATGCAAAAGTTGCTGTATAAACTGATGCATAAATCCTTGGTTAAGGTTTACACCGTGTACGGAGGCCCCAACCAATTAATTGCCGGAGCAGTTTTTTTAGAATATCAAGGCCGTAGCATATTCTTATTATCGGGGAATACAGATTTCGGAAAAGAAAGTAATGCGATGGCCTTCTTGATCAATGAATATTTAATTTACCATAGCGAGAAGCTAAATCACCTCGATTTTGAAGGCTCTGAAAACCCAGGCCTTGCTCGTTTCTACCAATCATTTGGAGCAGAGTTAAGACCTTACAGTCATTTAAAATACAATCGCTTACCCTGGCCGCTTTCGCTCTTAAAAGAATGAAATACCAACATTTATTTTTTGACCTAGACCACACTCTTTGGGATTTCGAAACCAATTCGAAAGAAGCTTTGGTGGAACTTTATGAGGCCTATCAATGGCAATCAGAGCTCGGTGTTGCGGTAGAACCCTTTCTGGAAAAATATTATCAGGTTAATGACGCCATGTGGGCCTTGTACCGGGAGGGGAGAATTAAAAAGGCCGAATTAAGGCACCGCCGATTTGTAGAGAGTTTTGGTCATTTTGGGGAGGTTTCAGGTGAAAAGGTATTGCGTTTTGAGAAGGATTACATAGACCTAGCTCCCCGTAAAACTCTGTTATTCCCCGGCACCCTAGAAATGCTGAATCAATTAAAAGATAACTTCGAGCTGCATATCATCACCAATGGTTTTAAGGAAACGCAGCACATAAAATTGGAGGCAAGTGGCTTAATGCCTTATTTCAATCAGATTGTTACCAGCGATGAAGTGGGGGTGAATAAACCAGAGGCCCGCATATTTATTGAGGCAATGAAAAGGGCTGGGGCCGAGCGTAAGAATTCCTTAATGATAGGCGACAACCTAATGGTGGATGTTCTGGGAGCAAAAAAAGTAGGAATGGATCAGGTCTACTTTAATCCGAAACGCGAAAAACATCAGCAACAGCTTAGTTTTGAGATTCATCATTTAAGCGAGCTTCCCGGGCTGCTCGGTCTTTGAGGTAGCTAATATTCTTGTAGTGAAACACTTGGTAGTAATAGGCTCCGTCTAATCGATTCTGACGAGCAGCCATCCGTGCACTAAATTTATCTCCCTTTTTTATTCCTACCAGGTCTTTTTCATTCGCCAATTTTTTAAGTCCGAAATAGAATGAAACCAAGAGTGTATCTCCTACTTCTATGTGATAGGGGTTTGGCTCTATCCGGTCGACCCGAATAATTCCGCGATCGCTGCTTCCTTCTAATGGCGCAATTAAGCTGGCATTTACGGGAAAGGTTTCAATCGGACTTACAATGGGCTCTTGCGCGAAGGCGCTTATAGAAAGACAAGCTAAAAAACAGAGCGGTAAAAGTCGCATGGAAGGATTTTTAGCAAAAGTAAAATTCAGGTACTTAAGGGCAAGTAATTATTAGTTAACGCTAGGTGTCAATAAGCAATATCCATGCTCTTAATGAGTACACTCGCGGGGGATTATTAAATTTGCCGAACTCAAAAAAAGCGCGATGCAAGAAGTAGCTCCATATACACCCAAGAATAAAGTACGTATAGTAACCGCCGCCTCTCTCTTTGATGGTCACGATGCGGCGATTAATATTATGCGAAGAATTATCCAAGCCACTGGCTGTGAGGTAATCCATTTAGGGCACGATCGATCGGTCGAAGAAGTAGTGAATACTGCTATCCAAGAAGATGCTCAGGCTATTGCAATGACCTCTTATCAAGGTGGGCATATCGAGTACTTCAAGTACATGTACGATCTGCTAAAAGAAAAGGGAGCCCCCCACATCAAAATCTTTGGCGGTGGAGGCGGAGTAATTCTTCCGGAAGAAATCAAAGAATTGCACGATTACGGTATTGATCGTATCTATTCACCCGACGATGGTCGCGAAATGGGGCTACAGGGGATGATTAATGATATGGTTGAGCGCTGTGATTTCCCTACCGGTACCAATTTAAATGGCGAGGTCAAGCACCTCGAAGAAAAGTCTAAGCCCGCCCTGGCTAAATTAATTTCGGCCGCGGAGAACTATCCAGATGAGTCGGCTGACTTCTTAAAAGATATTGATGCGAAGGCAGAAAAATCTAACACGCCAGTTTTAGGGATTACCGGTACTGGTGGAGCAGGAAAGAGTTCTCTAGTAGATGAGTTAGTGCGTCGTTTTTTAATTGATCATCAAGATAAAACCTTGGCTATTGTTTCGGTAGATCCTTCGAAACGAAAAACAGGTGGTGCACTATTGGGGGATCGTATTCGGATGAATGCGATTCGCAACGATCGGGTGTATATGCGTTCACTAGCGACCCGACAGAGTAATCTAGCCCTTAGTAAACACGTTAAGGAAGCTATTAATATTTTAAAGGCAGCCAATTTTGATTTAATCATTTTGGAGACCTCCGGTATTGGTCAGAGTGACACCGAAATTATCGAGCATAGTGATGTGTCGATGTATGTGATGACTCCCGAATACGGTGCGGCTACTCAGCTTGAGAAAATTGATATGTTGGACTTTGCCGACATCATCGCCCTAAATAAATTTGATAAACGTGGTGCGCTCGACGCCTTACGGGACGTTAAAAAGCAATTCCAACGTAATCATGCCCTTTGGGATAAAGATTTGGACGAAATGCCTGTATTCGGCAGTATCGCTAGTCAGTTCAACGACCCAGGAACCAATGCTCTATACCGTTCTATAATGGATACCATTGTGGCCAAAACTGGCGCGGAGTACTTAAAAAGTGACTTCAAGAGTACCGGTGAAATGAGCGAGAAGATTTACATCATTCCGCCAAACCGTACCCGTTACTTATCCGAAATATCAGAAAATAATCGGGCCTATGATAAGCAGGTAGGTGAACAGGCAGAAGTGGCCCAAAAGTTATACGGCTTATACCAGGCAGTTTTAAGTTTTGGTGGCCCCGACTTACTGAAAGATGAAACGGCTCAGGCCGAAGGAAGTGACACCCTTAAAGATCTCATCGATAAGTTTAATGAGCTCAAGAAAGATTTAAACCCGCATAACTGGGATATCATCTTACAGTGGGAAGAAAAGGTACAGAAGTATAAAGACGAATTATATGTCTTTAGTGTGCGAGGTAAAGAAATTAAGATCGAAACCCACACCGAATCCCTTTCCCATACCATGGTGCCCAAGGTATCCCTACCGCGTTATCGCGCCTGGGGTGATTTATTGCAATGGAACCTACAGGAGAATGTACCCGGTGAATTCCCTTATACCGCTGGTATTTATCCTTTCAAACGAACTGGAGAGGACCCTACCCGAATGTTTGCTGGCGAAGGTGGCCCAGAAAGAACCAACCGCCGCTTTCATTATGTGAGTCAGGATATGCCGGCTGCCCGCCTAAGTACGGCCTTTGACTCAGTTACCCTTTATGGTAATGACCCCGATTATCGTCCCGATATTTACGGGAAAATTGGAAATTCAGGGGTAAGTATCTGTACCCTTACCGATGCCAAGAAATTATATTCGGGCTTCGATTTATGTGCGCCTACAACTTCGGTATCAATGACCATTAATGGTCCGGCGCCGATGTTATTAGCCTTTTTCATGAATGCCGCGGTAGATCAGCAATGCGAAATCTACATCCGTGATAATGGCTTGGAGGCCGAAGTTGAAAAGAAGTTCAAAGAATTATACGACGATAAAGGTATCGCCCGTCCTTATTATCAGGGCTTAGGTGAAGATGCTCCAGCCGATCGCATTGAAAGGGATGCCCTTTCGGGTGTAGCGGTGAAGGGACATTTGCCAAAGGGTAATAATGGCCTAGGCTTAATGCTTTTGGGTTTAAGTGGCGATCAGGTTTTACCGGCTGAGGTTTACCAAGAAATAAAAGCTAAAACTCTAGCGGTAGTACGTGGAACGGTACAAGCTGATATTTTAAAAGAAGATCAGGCTCAAAACACTTGTATTTTCTCGACCGAGTTTGCCTTAAGGCTGATGGGAGATGTACAGGAGAATTTCATCCGCAATAAAGTACGCAACTTTTATTCCGTGTCAATTTCTGGCTATCATATCGCAGAAGCCGGTGCCAATCCGATTACCCAATTGGCCTTTACTTTAGCGAATGGTTTTACTTACGTTGAGTATTACCTGAGCCGAGGAATGGATATCAATGACTTTGGACCTAACCTTAGCTTCTTCTTTAGTAATGGTATCGACCCCGAGTATGCCGTAATTGGTAGAGCGGCACGACGTATCTGGTCCAAAGCCTTAAAGCATAAATACGGAGCGAATGCAAGAGCTCAGATGTTGAAATACCACATCCAGACTTCTGGCCGTTCTTTACATGCTCAGGAAATTCAGTTTAATGATATCCGCACCACCTTGCAGGCCTTGTATGCTATTTACGATAACTGTAACTCCTTGCATACAAATGCTTACGATGAGGCCATTACTACCCCTACCGAAGAAAGCGTTCGCAGGGCCATGGCTATTCAGTTAATCATTAACAAGGAGCTGGGCTTAACTAAGAATGAGAACCCTATTCAGGGCAGCTTTATAATTGAGGAATTAACCGATTTGGTTGAGGAAGCGGTTCTAAGCGAATTCGATCGTATCACCGAAAGGGGAGGCGTTTTAGGTGCCATGGAAACTATGTACCAGCGTGGAAAGATTCAAGAAGAAAGCCTTTATTACGAGACCCTCAAGCACAATGGTAAAATGCCGATTATTGGGGTAAATACTTTCTTGAGCTCAGATGGTTCGCCTACTACAACCCCAGGAGAGGTAATTCGGGCAACAACTGAAGAGAAAGAACAGCAAATCCAAAACCTCAAAGGATTGCATGAACGCAATGAAGCAGTAGCACAAGAATGGTTACATAAACTTCAGGATGCCGCCATCCACAATGAGAATATATTCGATGTCTTAATGGAAGCGGTCAAAGTCTGCAGCTTAGGTCAGATTACCGCCACCCTATTTGAGGTAGGCGGGCAGTATCGCCGCAATATGTAGTATTCAGCTTTAAGCTTGCTAATCCCGATCTTCAATTGAAGCATCGGGATTTTTTTTTAAAATAATTGTCCGTTTCCGAACAGTGTATATTCCTGTTTATCAAAGCTATTCGTAATTTGGAGCAGCTATTAACAAAAACGGAATATGGAACTGCGAATTAGTGACCTCAATAAGGTCTATGCCAATGGGGTAAAAGCCCTCGACAATGTGTCTTTAGAAATCGGTAAAGGCCTCTTTGGTTTATTAGGCCCCAATGGTGCGGGTAAGTCATCTTTAATGCGAACCATTGCCGGTTTGCAGGACGCCGATAGTGGAGAGATTTACCTTAATGATATAAACGTTTTAAAGAAGCCCCAAGATTTAAGAAAGGTGCTCGGTTATTTGCCACAGGAATTCGGGGTTTATCCGAGAATTACCGCTTGGCAATTATTGGATCACCTCGCAGTTTTAAAAGGGATAACCAGCAAAGGGGAGCGCAAGGAATTAGTAGGCCATCTTCTACAAAAAGTAAATTTATACGATAAGCGCAATAAAAGCGTGAAGGGCTTTTCGGGGGGTATGAAGCAGCGAATTGGCATTGCGCAAGCCTTAATTGGAGACCCTCAGCTTATTATTGTAGATGAGCCAACCGCAGGCCTTGATCCAGGAGAACGCAATCGCTTTCACAATCTATTGGCCGATGTAGGCTCGGAGGTCATTGTAATTTTATCTACCCATATCGTCGACGACGTACGCGAATTATGTCCGATGATGGCCATTATGAACCAAGGTCAGATAATCTATCATGGCGCGCCAGAGGCAGCGGTATCCGACTTACAAGGTCAGGTTTGGCAAAAAAGTATTGAGCGCGAGGAAATGGATCACTATCGCCAGGAGTACACTTTAATATCCGAGAAACTAATTGCTGGTCGCCCCCTTATTCACGTATTAAGCGAAGCTAATCCCGGCAATGGTTTTAGTGCGGTAGATCCCAACTTAGAGGATGTATTCTTTAGTCATATTCACCATTCGAGCCCAGCGCTCCAGGCTTAATTCCTAGATTATGTTTTTACAGATATTTAAGCTCGAGCTGAAGGCAGCCCTGCGCAGCCCCATGGTCTATATCTTCACTTTCATTTTTGCCTTGATGTGTTTCCTGGCAGTGGTAAGCGACAATGTAATTATCGGTGGTTCGATTGGGGCGGTACATAAGAATGCCCCTCATATTGTAAGCACCTTTACCGGTATACTTTCCTTAATTGGGGTTCTGTTTGCGGTAGCCTTCTTTAATAATGCCGCCTTAAGAGACTACAATAATCAGTTTGATGAAATAATATTTAGCACCCCTTTATCGAAGGGAGCTTATTTCTTTGGTCGCTTCTTAGGAGCCTGGGTTTTAGCCCTCATCCCACTTATTGGAGTTTATATTGGGGTATCGCTTGGCGCTTGGATGGCCCCTATTTTTGATTGGGTACCGGCCGAAAGATTCGGACCTACGCCATGGGAGGCCTATTTTAATAGTTTCCTAATATTGGCATTACCGAATATGCTCTTTAGCGGTAGCCTAATTTTTGGTTTGGCGCAAAAGTGGCGTTCTACCATTGTCTCTTTTGTGGGAGCCCTCCTAATCATTATCGGATACAGTATTTCGGGTGCCTTATTGAGTGATATCGAAAATGTGGATCTGGCCGCCTTAGCCGATCCTTTTGGTATTCGGACTTATTCGGTGGAAATGCGTTATGCCACTACGGTTGAGAAGAATGAAGAAGCCATTGGTTTTAGCGCCCGTATGGTGCAGAATAGAGCCTTGTGGGCCAGTGTTTCTATCGCTGTGCTTCTTCTGGGCTTTTGGTCTTTTAGTCCGCAGAAAAACCCTTCGCGACGTAAGCTTAAAAAGGTGAAAGCCGATGAGGACTCTCAGACAGCGGTCATTTCCAAGCCAAGGGTAATCCAAGTCTTTGAGGGGACTTTTGGTAGTCAGTTCCTGAGCTTTTTTAAGGATGCCTTTCGCAGTATTGTAAAGAGTAATGTCTTTCAAATACTCCTGGCCTTCTCAATGATCCTTTTGATAGTCGATTTAATCAATGGCTTTGAGTATTTCGGTTTAAAGTCTTATCCCCTGACCTATAAGATGGTCGATGCGATTAGTAGTTCATCGGGACTATTCATGATCATCATTCTGGTCTTCTTTAGCGGTGAATTGGTTTGGCGAGCGCGTAATGCGCACATCGATGAGGTGGTTGCCGCAACTCCACATCATAGTTTTAGTCAGTTGTTAGGTCAATTCTTTGCCTTAATCTCGGCCGCAAGCATTCTCTATTTCACCTTTGTCATTACGGCTATTTTAGCGCAGCTTATCCAAGGTTTTACCTTCATAGAAATAGAGCTTTACTTGGGAGAGTATTTCTTTGAGCAATTACCCAACTTTATGGTTTTTGCCGGTATAAACCTCTTCCTGCAAGTGCTCATTAACCAGAAGTACCTGGCCTATTTTATTTCAATATTGGTCTTAATTCTTATCGATGTCCTTTGGACCATCTTCGATGTGCAATCCAATATGGTGAGTCCGGCTTCCAAGCCTTCCTTATTTTACAGCGATTTAAATGGTTACGGACCCGGTTTTGAAGGAGCGATGTGGTTTAATGCTTATTGGATTTTATTTGCCTTGCTACTGCTGTTTTTAGCGGGCCCCTTGTATTACCGAATGAAACTACAAGGGATGAAAGCTAGACTTCGACAGGCGAAATTGATCTTTCGTGGTTCCTACCGCAGTTTTACCCTGGTTTGTGCTGCTCTATTTGGTCTTATGTTGGCCTGGTTATATTACAATACCCAGGTGCTAAACGATTACCAAACCGCTGATGAAGCAGAGGAATGGAGCGCTAATTACGAAAAGAAGTACAAACACTACCAAGATTATCCCAATCCAAAAATAAAGGCAATAAGCTATGCTATAGATCTTTTTCCACAGGAAAGGAAAGTGGCTGTACTGGCCAATATGACCTTGAGGAATGAGACCCGGCAAATTATCGATTCGCTCTTTTTCCTGCAGAGCAAAGATTGGCAAACTAAAATCGATGGCGCTTTAGCGGAAGCTTGGTTCGATGAAGAGTTTCAGTTTAAAGCCTATGCTTTGAACAAGCCATTAGCGCCGGGTGAGGAGTTAAAGCTGAAAATATCCAATGTTTTGGAACACCATGGCTTTGAAAATGGAAGAGGCAATACAGGGATTATTGAGAATGGTAGTTTCCTTAATAATAGTCAGATTTTACCCGGCTTAGGCTACCAAGATGGTGCTGAGTTGGGTGATCGAAATACGCGGAAGAAATACGGATTGGCCCCGAAGCAGCGCATGCCTAAATTGGTGAGAGACACTTGCCTGGAGCCCTGTATGGTTAATTATTTGAGCGACGGCTTATCGGATTGGGTGGCGGTAGAAACTGTGATATCCACTTCGGCCGACCAAATGGCAATTGCTCCGGGGCGTTTAGTTGAAAAATGGAATACCGAAGGACGTAATTACTACCGTTATCAAGTAGATCAACCTTCTCAAAACTTTTATTCTTTTATCAGCGGACGTTACCAAGTAGCGAAGCGAAAGTGGAAGGATATCGATTTAGAAGTGTACTACGATGAGAAGCACGATTATAATATTGAGCGGATGTTAGATGCTATTCAAAAATCGCTTGAATATTATACCGAGAACTTTGGACCCTATTATCACAAGCAAGCACGCATAATTGAATTCCCACGTTATGCCACCTTTGCCCAAGCTTTCCCTGGTACTATGCCTTATTCGGAAGGCTTCGGCTTTATTACCAATCTCGAGGATGAGGACGGAAATAATGTGGTTGATGCGGTAATCGCTCATGAAATGGCCCATCAGTGGTGGGCCCATCAAGAGATACCCGCTTTAATGCAGGGAGGGACCTTTTTAACGGAGTCTTTCTCGGAGTACAGCTCATTAATGGTGATGAAACAAAATAGCAGCCCCAGCCAAATGCGCGAGTTCCTTAAATACGATATGGATCGTTACTTAAGGGGTAGAAGTGGCGAGGTCGAAAAGGAATTAGCGCTGCTGGAAGTAGAAAACCAAGGCTATATCCATTATGGTAAGGGGAGCGTAATTCTCTATGCTTTACAGGAAATGGTGGGCGAAGACTCGGTTAATGCGGCCTTGTCTAGTTTTTTGAAGGAGTTTCGATATAAGGAACCTCCTTATCCGAATTCGCTCGATTTTATGCGTCATTTAGAACCGCGAGTACCCGACAGCCTTCAGTATTTGCTGGAAGATTGGATTCGCAAAATTACCCTCTATGATTTCCGATTGGAAGATCTGACTCAGGTTGAAGCCGCCGATCAGTTTGATGTGGAGCTTAGCTTTAAATCCTATAAGTATCATGCCGATACATTGGGCACGGAAACGCAAGCGGAATTAAATGAGTGGCTCGAAATAGGCTTTTATGCGGACGCGGAACAAGAAGATTTAGTGCATAGCGAAAAGGTATGGGTAGATAAGGAGGAGCAAAGCTTCAAATTCCGCCTATCCGAGCGAATAGAAAAGGTGGTCTTAGACCCCCGTCGAATTTACATTGAACGGGTAATTAAAGACAATGTAAAATCGGTTGAATAAATGAAAACCCCGGAGGAGATTCGGGGTTTTTCATTTTCAATCAGCTACTCGCATTTTGTTTGGCCACTTTCTTACCTCTAAAGAACAGAAATAGGTTAAAGAATAGAGCTAAGCCTAGGTAAATACTAAAGCCGCCAATCTTAGCACTTAGGTCTTCGATAACATTTCGCCAATTATCGGCGTACATGTCTAAGATTAAGAATGCGAAGCCAATGTTTAGGAGGTAAAAACCCATTTTAAACAATTGGTTGGTGCTTCGCGCAATTTCCTCGCGGCCTTTAAAGATATCCCGCATATAAACCAAGCCATTTTTAAATAGGCGGTGCGCCACAAAAAGGGTTAAGCCGATGGTTATAGGCAGGTAAATAGCATAGGCCCATAAAATGTAGTAGTCGGCGGAATGAAAGGTGTTTAAAGTTTCCATATTAAACGGTTTTTAAAGTGAATTTAGATTTTGATAAAAGAAAGAGTAGAATAAGGTTATTGAGGTGCAAGACCCCTAGTAGTAGTCCGATAAGCCCCAAGTTTACAAGGAGTCTTTCACCTAGCTCAAGATAGGAGCTTAGGGTTGTGGCGATAGCCAGTCGATAGGCGACGTAACCTAAATTTAATAGGTAATAGGCAAGTAATAAAAGTCGGTTTAAGGCTTTCGCCTGAGGTGCGTTTTTAAATAGTAGGTCAATGTAAACCTGTCCCTCGCGGTACAATTGACGACCTACAAAGAACACTAGTAGGGCGGAAGCACCTAAGTAAAGGAAGTAGTATAAGATGGTGAGATCATTCATTTTTAAAACTTTCAGAAATTATTGAAACATAGAATGAAAATTTTTTTAGTTGAGGAGTTTTAATAGAGTGCGACTAAACCAGTTGCGATCACTGCGGTTGAACTTATCTAAAAAGCCACTCATCTGGGCGGTAAAATTGTGCATTTCCTTAAGTAGCTTGCTAAACTCAGGATCACTGCCGTCTTCTTCTTTTTCCAAACGGGCTAAAAGATCTATCACCGGGTTTATTTCGCGCTTGCGTCGTTCGGCTGAAATCTGCTTAGCAATTTCCCAGATGTCTTTTCCCGCTTCGAAGTATTCTTTGCGTTCTCCTGCAATATGTCTTTTACGTACCAATCCCCAATCAATTAAAGCTCGAATATTCATATTGGCATTACCTCGAGATATTTTTAGGGCTTCCATTATCTCTTCGGTACTAAGGGGCTCCGGACTACTCATCAACAAAGCGTGAATCGAGGACATCGTGCGGTTGGTTCCCCAGCTACTGCCGAGATTTCCCCAGGCCTCAATGAATTCTTTCTTTGCTTCGCTGCTTTTCATAGTTCAAATATAAAACAACATTTTAAACTTTCAGTAATTATTGAAAGAAATGTATAAGTACTTAGCAAAGCATTATCCAGTGCTTAAGCTTTAAGGCTATAGATTAAGCCATAAATTCGTGTTATGGATAATCCTTCATTAGAACGAGCCCTAGATTTCATCAATTATACTGCCGACAACCTCTTCCTATCGGGTAAGGCAGGGACGGGTAAAACCACCTTTTTAAAGCAATTAAAAGGTCGTACGCATAAGTCCTTTATCGTACTAGCACCTACTGGCGTAGCGGCGCTTAATGCGGGGGGAGTTACCATCCATTCACAATTCTTATTTCCTTTCGGGACTTATATTCCGGACGCCAAATTTGAAGACCAAAATGGCTTTCGTTATTTCAATGATTACCTATTGGCCCGCAAGCATCCTTTGAATAATGTCCGTAAGCAGGTTTTAAAGCAAATTGACTTATTGGTAATTGACGAAATTAGTATGGTAAGGGCCGATTTACTCGATGCCGTAGACTATAGACTTCGGAGGGTAAAAGGAAACTCCTTACCCTTTGGAGGTATTCAATTATTGCTTATAGGCGATTTATTCCAGTTGAGCCCCGTGGTGCGTAATAGCGAATGGCAAATCCTAAAGAACTATTATGAGAGTCCTCATTTCTTTTCATCGCTAGCCCTTAAAAAGTCGGGTTTTCATGCGATTGAGCTTAGCAAGGTTTACCGGCAAGAAGATCAAGAATTTGTAAGCTTCCTCAATAAACTGCGCTCAGAAGGTTTAACAGCGAAGGACATCGACTTTATCAATTCCTATCAGCGGGAAGCCAAGGATGATAGTATCCTAAAACTAGTGACCCACCGCAACCAGGCGGATGAAATAAATGCCAAAGCCTTAAAAAACATTGAAGACCAGCTGTTTACCTATTCAGCTCAGCTTAAAGATGATTTTCCAGAGTCGATGTACCCAGTGGAAGAAGAAATTCATTTAAAACTAGGAGCGCGGGTTATGTTTATCAAAAACGATTGGGATGGCGAGCGTTTTTTTAATGGCAAATTAGCTTGGGTGTCTAAACTCGAAGACTCAAAGATTTGGGTTAAAGATGAGGATGGCGTAGAAATTGAAGTGCCCTTGCACACTTGGGAAAATACGCGCTACCAGTTAAATCCAGAAAGCCAGGAGATGGAGGAGACATTGTTAGGTAGTTTTAGTCAGTTTCCGCTCCGCTTGGCCTGGGCAATAACAATTCATAAATCCCAAGGACTCACTTTTAATGAGGCGGAGATTGACCTAGGAAGAGTATTTGCTCCGGGACAGGCCTACGTGGCCTTATCGCGTCTTCGATCTTTAGATGGCTTATACCTAAAGCATGCCATGCAACCTTCGGCCATGCAGGTAGATCAACAGGCATTAAACTTTATTAAGGCGGGAGCGGGAAAAGACCTTGAGGCAGCTTATCAAGAGGCGCGCCGAAATTACCTATGGCGTTACTTACCAGAGGTCTTTGATTGGTCGTCTTGGCAGCAGGAATTTTTACGGGAGTACCAAAAGCGTTACGAAAAACTAAAACTGCAGGAAGAGCCTTTCAAAAGCCAGTTTGCAGCTTTTAAGGCGCTATTAGACCTTGAGTTAGAACATAGCTTAAAGTTTCGAGGACAGATAAACCGTTTGATTGCAAGTGAAGATTGGGCCAGTTTAGAAGAACGGCTGCAGAAGGCCAGCGATTATTTTCTACCCAAACTCAAGGCCATGCTGCAAATAATTAGTCAGCTTGGTGCTGAATATGCAGCACTTTCGCGCACCAAATCAATACTTAGTTGGTTGGAGACGGTCTTAAGTGAAGGAGTGGCGCTCTATCTTAAACTTAAGTCCTTAAACGCCTACTGGCGATACTTTAGAGGCTTAGATGAAAAGATTGCATTCAATATAGGTAAAGAGCGTCAAGATCTTTTGGACGAGCTAAAGTCTAATATCGACGCTCCTCCTCCCAAAGCGAAGCGGCTTAAAAAAGGGGAGACCTATAAACTAACCTATCAAATGTTAGATCAGGGTATGAGTCCAGCTGAGATTGCCCGTGATCGAAACTTAGCCCTTTCCACCATTTACGGTCATTGTAGCAAGGGAATTACTGCAGGCTTAGTGGATCCAAATCAAGTTTTAGCCTCCGAAACCATTGCTAAGATGACCAAGCTCCGGGCTAGAATTCACTCCGAAAACATAAAAGAAATATGGCAGGCCTTTCCCGATTACACTTATGATGAATGGCGGGTATTTATGGCCATTGAAAGTCTATCGGTTTAAAAACCAAAAGCACCAAGCATAAAAAAACCCCGACCTAATGGCCGGGGTTTTGTTTATCTAAAGGTGAAGATTACTTCACGCTTAATCTTCTGCGAGCAATTAAATCTCCCGATTGAACCTCAATCATGTAGATTCCGGTGGCAAGCTGACTCACATCTAGGCGATGTTCGAACATATTGCCATTCGCTCTTTCAGTGCTGCGAATTACTTCACGACCCTGAGCATCCAATAAGCGGATAACTGCATCACCACTACCCACGGCGTTGAAGCTTACGTTCACGCTGTAATTAGCAGGGTTAGGATATACGCTTAAGCTGCGGCTAATCGGATTGTCCTCTAAGCCAATGTTAACATTGGTAGTGAAGGTTGCCGTATCAGAACCACAAGCATTGGTTACTACTAAGGTAATAGTGTAGCTTCCGTTACCAGTGTAAACGCTGGTATCAATCATATTGCTAGAAGTAGCACCATTATCGAAGTTCCACTGGTATCCAGTAGCATTAGTAGAGCTAGAGGCATCTACGTATACTTCATAAACCCCATTTACAATCGCACTATCGATAGTGAAAGCAGCAACTGGCATTGGAGCATTGGCAGTAGTACCTGCAACCATCACATAGCCACTGGTATCGCTGCTACAAGTATCTGCAATGTAGATATCGTAGGCTGTGTTCGGGTTAAGACCAGTTAGTACATAAGGAGCAGTAACTACACCAGTGCTAGTACCAGATCCTAATGCGAATCCGGCTGGGCCAAACTCGATTAATGAACCACCACTGTAAGAGTTCCAGTCAACTTCGATACTATCACAACCTACGTTGCTAGTTACCATAAGTGAATCTGGATCTAAACATGGACTTGGAGCACCCGCACAGCTAGTCATAAAGCTAGCGAGAGTATCACCAGTACTAGTTGCACTGCTTGCTAGGTAAGTAGCAATAATAGCTCCACTAGGATCTTTAACATCTAAGCCGATTTCGCTAGCCCAAGAACCTTGGTTCGTTAATACTACATCAGTAGTAAACATATCACAAAGGTCGATTGAGTCTAGGAATAATGAGCCAGTAGTAAAGTTGCTACCCATTTTTCCTACTTCGATACCGTTTTGGTAGATGGTGATTTCACCACCGTTCCATCCGTCACCGAAGGTATCTTTCAGGTCGAAGTAGTAAGTACACTTGCTACTAGCCATACAGATGTCGGTGCTCATGGTAGTTGGACCAGCGGCGTTTGAAGTATCGCCAGCGGAACAAATCTCACGAACATAAACATCGTAATTGGTCGCTGAAGTTAAACCGGTAATGGTGTAAGGATTAGTAGTAACTACTACTGCCGTACCAGAACCCGGAGTAAATCCAACTGGACCGTATTCAATTTCCCAGCTAGAGCCAGTACCATTCGCCGTCCAAGAAACATCAATAGTGGTAAGGTTTTTACCAGACTGAGTTAAGAAAGTAGGACGTGGACAGCTTGCTGCAGCTTGTACACGGAAGTCATCGATAGCGATATCACCCGTAAATGAAGTACCACGGTGACCTTCGAACACAAAGTTGTAAACCCCTGGAGTAAGACCAGTTAAAGGCACATTGCGTTGGAAGAATGGATCAGACTGGTTAGTCTGTTGTTGACCCACTAAACTATCGATAGCAGTACGAGTACCGGTAGCATCTTCAGCATAAACTACTAATTTATTAATAGTTGCACCGTGCATGTGGTACCAGTATTCGATTTCAGCAGTACCTGAAATAGTACTAATGTCGATCGCAGGCGAAATTAATTCGGCTGGACCACCAGAAGTAGAAGTTTCGAGGTACATGTACACTCCACCTGGAGCACTAGGACTAGTTGCATCGTAGAACGGTCCGGTACCAGTACTGTTCTCATTGGCACCAGTAGCATCTTCTGATTCCCAGCGAACTGAGCCAGAAACGGTGTTGTGAGTCCAACAGTTTTCCCAACCAGCAGGAGTACCTTGAGCAGTACCAATGGTAATACCATTAAAGTTAGTGAAGTAAGGAGCAGGATTGCTAAGCGCACAAAGGGTGCTAAAGCAGAATGGTCCTCTCCAGTAACTGGTATCTCCAGGAGTACAAATCTTACGTACCCAGTAACAGTAGCCAGTGCCCGCCATTAAACCTTGTAGGTTCATGGTGCTACCACCTTGTACTACACGTGAGTTGTTAGGATCACCAAATGGGTTGATACCGTACTCGATCTCGAAGCTACCTCCGGTACTTGGGTTAGACCAGCTAAGGGTAGCGCTAGAATCAGTGATGTTCGTAGCGTCTAAACTATCTGGACGAATACAAGTTGGAATGGTCTCGTAGTTCAAGTCATCAATGTAGAAGGTCTTAAAGGTTGCCGCTACATCGTGTGCAATTACAAAGAACTCATCGGTACCATTGTAACCATTAGCAGTAGTGAATTCAGAAGTGTATTCAACCATTGCACCATTGCTTAAAGCGAAGGTGTCAATAGGAGTGAAGGTACTTGTATCCAATGGATTACTCATAGATCCCACTACTACAGAAGGAGGAGCGAAAGTCGTGGTCGTTCTAGCGAAGAAACGAATACGCTTGTCACCTGCATCCAAATCACGTGTACGTGGTGATATGAGGAATAGGTCATTATTGGTCACATTACTGTTATCTAACTCAATAACATTTGGTAATGAATTAGGCTGGTTGAAGGTGCTGTTTTGAACCGAAACACCTGAGAAGTTGCTGTTTGCAAAGCCATCGTCTTCATAACTAGAGAAACAACCTAAATCTTTACCTGGGGCGGTTAGGCCGTCGAAGTTAGTAAAGTATGGTGCAAAGATAGTTTGACATTCCGTCTTGAAACATTCTGGTCCAATCCAGATACTAGTATCACCAGGGGCACAGATTTCACGTACCCAGAAACAGTAATTGGTACCCGACATTAAATTACTTAATGTAGCGGTGTCATTGGTAACAATTGTGCGGCTATGTGAGGCAGCACCAAAGCTACCAGTACCGTATTCGATTTGGAAGGTACCGGTACTTCCGGTATAGGGATCGAAAGTTACTACCGCACTCATACTGTCAGTTGAAACAACCGCAAGATTGCTAACTTCAGGACAAGTAGGGATTTGCTCGTAAATAACGTCGTCGATTAATACGGTGCGGAAAGTAGATTCCTGACCGTGCGCAAAGGCAAAGAATTGATCGGTGCCATTGTATCCATTAGCGGTAGTTAAGTTTACTACGTAACGAGTAAATGCAGTTCCATCCGGATTGATCGTGTCAATTGGATTGAAGGTGCTCGCGTCGGTACCATCTGACATAGTTCCTACTACAATTCCGTGCGGAGGAGTAGCGGTGAAGGTACTGCGTGCGTAGAACACCAAACGCTTATCACCAGCAGTCATATCCGTGGTAGGAGGTGACACTAGCATTAAGGGCGCAGTATTTACGTTTGAGTTATCCATTTCTACATAATTCGGAGATGAATTAGGATTGTAGAAAGTACTGTTCTGAATGGTAACCCCAACAAAAGTTGAAGTAGATAAGCTTGCATCTTCAATGGCTGAGAAACAACCTAAGTCTTTAGCCTGAGCGGTAAGTCCGTCCCAATCTTCCATATAAGGAGCCGAAATTGGGCTACATGGAGTACAGAATTGGAAGGGAGCTGACCAAGCTGAAGTATCGCCTGGTTGACAAACCGTACGTACTAAGAACTCGTAACAAGTGAATGGTGATAGGGTATCTACCACTACACCGGAAGTAGCGCTAAAGCCTTGTGCTCCACCGGTACTGTTAGTTCCTTGGTAGAATCCTGAAGGACCGAACCAGTATTGGAAGTTAGTAGCGCTACTAGAACCTGCCCAGTTAAGGGTAGCGGTAGTATCAAATACACCACTTACGTTTAATCCACCAGGAAGTGGACAAGCAACCGCTTCTAATAATACATCGTCTAAGGTATAACCATCACAACAAGTAGTGCTGAAACCGATACTTTGACCTTCTTCGTCGAAACGAATCTGAGTAGTAGGACCAACTGACTGACCTGCTAAGGCTAATGGCGCAACGATATCCATACCAATGATGGAGTCCCATTGACCAGAAACGGTATTGTTTAAACTTGCTAATTCTACCCAAGTATCGCTTACACTTCCACGAGCGTAAACTTTATTACCAGGACGAGAAGTAGTGGTATGACGCATCCAGTAGAAACTTAATTCGATACCGGCAGCAGAGCTGTAGTTCGACAAGTCAACGGTCATAACCGAGCTTTGTATTTCTGAACTAGAAACGAAAGAACTGCGATCCATGGTAAGGGCCTGAGTACCATTGTGGTAGTAACCAGCACCCGCTTGTAGACGGAATTGAGAATTACTTGAAGCAGGGTTCAATGACCAGAAGTAGCTTGTATTACATAGGTAATCTTGGCTGCTAAAGGTTGGACCCTGACTGTAAGACTCGAAGTCTTCTAGTAAAGGCAATACTGCTGGACTAGTAATAGCACAAGCAGTACCGGCAGTTAAGTAAACTGGTAAGCTTGCAGAACCTCCCGAACAGCTATCGATAAGGATGAAGTCGTAAGAAGTTTGAGCAGAAAGACCAGTAATAGTAATGGTTGAGTCGGTAGTACCCACTACAGTACCTGAACCAGCAGTTAGCGGTGAAGGACCGTACTCGATGCTAAAGTTTGTACCTGCACCTGGGTTCCAAGCTAAGCCAATAGAGTCAGCGGTAGCAAAAGCAGCGGTGAAGTTAGTAGAACGTGCACAAAGTTCTTCTTGTACAAGAACGTTGTCGATTACCCACCACCAGGCCCAAACGCCATTGTCTTTGTATACGAAACGAACTTGTAAGCTGTCGTTTGCATACTGGGTGATATCAATTTTCTGATGATCTGGATTACCAAAGGCTCCTACATTGGAGGTATTTTGTGTTAATACATTAACCCAAGCGTTACCGTCCCATACATCTACTTCAGCATTAGAACCTAAGTGGTTGTAGTACTGATCAAATTCAAGGTAAAGGGTACCGGCTAAACCGCTAGCGTCGATATACGCAGAGGTTAATTGCTCATCCATGGTTACACCACCGGAACCAGCAGCATCCGAATCGGCTTCTACCCATCCTGGTGAGCCATCAAGGGCGGTACCGGTAGTGGTAGTAGTAGTGTTGGAAGAAGTAGCGTGAATCCAAGTAGCGGTAGAAGTACCACCATCAGTTACTACAAAACATCCTAAGCCAATATCAAAGTTTTCTGAATAAGGAAGACTCTGAGTTGTACAAAGGGTACATACGGTGTAAGGACCCGACCAAATCGAGTATCCATTGCCACCAGAAGTACAGTCAGTACGTAAGTAAACATCATAACAAGAAGCAGAGCTTAAGCCAGTTACGGTTCCTGTACCCGAAGTCATAACCCCGGTGGTACCGGTACCCTGAGTAAAGCCAATAGGCCCCCACTCGTATTGTACTGAATTACCGCCGCTGTTATAGCTGAAGGTAGCAGTAGTAATACCTACGCTGCTTAAAGAAATATTGGTTAACTGTGGACAAGCCGGAATAGGCTCGTAGCTAAAGTCATCTACATAAACATCGCTAAAGGTAGAAACGGTTCCACGCATTAATACTACGTGCTTGTCGTTTCCATTGTAACCAGTGGTGGCGTTTAAAGGAAGAATTACTAATTGCCAAGTGTTCGCAGCGGCAAATGTGATGGTATCGATAATGTCGATAGTACCACCTTGTTGCGCACTTGCTGTACCAACATACAAAGTGTTAGTAGTATTGGTAGTAGCCACACGGAACTTCACCTGCTTGTCGCTGGCAGTCATGTCGCTAAACTCAGGGCTAATAGCCATAAGGGTGTCACTAGTACCGAAAGATGAAACGTTCATCTCTAAGAACTTGGTACCGCTGTAAGGCTGAGTTGAGTTAAAAGTGCTCGGAGTGATTACATGCGCAAATGAACCAGTGGCCGTATTCACTTGATCCCAACACTGGGCAGGAGCACCGTCATTATCCGTATCGAAATCACGGGTATAAGTGGCCGTATAAGGCACACAGGAAGTAGCAAAAGTGGTAGAGCAGTATACTCCACTTACATTAGCACCACAAACGGCTTCAACGTATACTTCATAAATAGTAGCGGCAGTAAGACCGGTAAGGGTTATGGTATCGTTAGTGAATGATTGTGGGGTAACCGTGCTAGGATCAAATCCGGGGGCACCGTAGTACACATTGTAGGTAGTAGCAGTAGCTACGTCACTAAAGGTCAAATCAGCAGTAGTGGTAGTAGCGCTGATGAAGCTAAGATCGGTAGGAATAGGACAGCCAATGGCGTCGTCTACTTTAATTTCATCAATACTAATATCACCGGTAAATGAACTACCACGAGTTCCGAGGAACTTGATGCTCACGGTGCTAGAAGCATAGCTAGAAAGGCTTACAAAAGCTTGTTTCCAACATTCGCCTTCGGCAGTTTGCTGCTGACCAGTAATAGTTGTTTCTAAGGTCCAGCCTGAACCATTATCAACATAAACTTTAAGGTCACCCATGGTAGCTCCATACATATGGTAGTAGAAGCTAAGTTCTGGGTTGGCAAGAGTACCTAAGTTGATGTCTGGTAAAACCAAGCCAGAGGTATCACCAGTGGTACCTCCTGAGGTTTCTAAATAGGCATAAAGGCCAGATCCTGATACATCACTAATAGGACCAGTGCTTCCAGAGTTTCCAACACCACTGTTTTCAAACTCCCATCTTGGAGTAGTGGTTCCACTAGTATTAATGTAACAGTTTCCAAACACGCCACCCGTCGGAGGAGGGCCAGCTGTTTGGGAGTCGAAATTTTCGGTGTAAGGCACCGAAAGCGCAGCAGCAGGCGGACATTGTGCCGAAGCCGAAAGCCACAAACTTGCTACCGCGAATACGGATAGTAATCTTCTCATTTATAAAATAGTTGAATTGCGGTAGCAATAATAACTTTTTATAAGCGATTGATACAAGCTATGTTGGGGAAAAATTAAAAGATTGTTAAAAAAAAGCTTAAACAGAATAGTTCTTAACGTTGAACTAGAATTCGGAAGCTTTTTCGCTCGCCCTTTAATTCAACTAAACCGAAATAAAGTCCATTGGGAACTCTGTTCGGAATTTGAAAGCGCTGCTCACCATTCTTCCCAGCTTCCCAAACCTTTTGTCCGCTGCTATTAAAGAGGGATACTTGTTTAAGGTCGGCCCAATCCTCTGCATTTAAGGCTAAGGCAAAACTACCTTCACTCGGATTAGGATAAACCGAAACACTAGACTTTTTAGCCTGAGGGATCTCCGGTAAGCTAACATCATAGACTTTACCCATAAAGAGGTGTAAGCCGCCACTGAGGTTTCCAGTGATCGCATCTAAAAAGCCATCGCCATTTAAATCGGCAAAATCGGCGGTGCTGCGTTCACCGGAATATAAATCAGCTTGCTCCGCACTGGGTACGGGAATAATCGCCGGAGTTAGGTTAATGCGTAAATCGGGTCTTTTGGTGCTAGAGGTTAAATAGGGCATGGTGCAGCCATCCGCCGAAAGGTTATTGTAGCCAAAAGTATTACCCCAGGCATAGGCATTATAGCCCACATCGGTCATCGCTACCTTTATATCTGCGGCAGGGAAGTTGCCACTGAAACAGATTTCAATGAGCACATTGGATTGCCCATCCCATAAATGGGGATACTGCAAGGGAATATTGTTCCAGCCATTACCAAAACCGTAGATAAAGTCTTCGGCGGCGTAAGGCTGACTAAAAGCGGTTTCAAAACTATCTAGACTAGTGAGATTGGTGTTTTTAATTTTTACGGTAAACCCGTTCGAAAGGATGGACCCGCCTTTGTCGATTACATTAAGGCCAATGCTTTCGATGTAACCAAAACCATAACCTTTAGCTTGTAGCTCTGAAGCCTTTACTAGAATTTGATTACGTCCGCTGCGTTTGGAGATGCCAAGCGGACTCTGATCCGAATTGGCACTGGTGCTGGAAGCAATTCCAAAAGTGTCGCTAATGGAGCTCGGCAATTGCGCAATGGTATCTATATTGTCGAATTGGAGCACGCCTTGGTAGGCAGAACCTACGAATAGGGTGGTGCCTAAACTATCGCGCTGAAAAATAGGTACCGCATTGCCATTAAGACCTAAGCGGGAAACATCGGCCGCACCGAAGAAATTTGATTTCTGAGTGAAGTTTGGACTAGTGGCACTGCTGTTTTCGAACCAATAGATACGTCCTTTTTCATTGCCAACAAAGAGGTCTAGATCACCATCCTCATCGAGGTCAAATAAATAGGGGGCGGCATCGGCACCTACATCAGTATTAGTAATAATAGGAGTGTTTAGGGTGTAGGTGGGATTGGTAGCCGAACCGGTATTTTCGAAATAATGGAAGTAACCGCTAATGGTGCCTAAAATCATATCCAAATCATTGTCACCATCTAAATCACCGAAGGCGGGACAAATTTCGGAACCGATACTGTATTGCAGCAAATCGGCGAAATTGGTATCCGCTAGAGTGAATTCAGGGTCCGTAGCAGTACCGGTGTTTTCAAAGTAATAAAGTTGAGAACTGGAGATTCCCGGAGACATAAAACGATTGCCAATAGCTAAAACCAAGTCAACTAGGCTATCACCGTTTAAATCGGCTAAACGTGGCAAAGCGGCGGCACCGAAGTCAATCATATCGCCTTGCAGGAAGTTGTCCTCTTTAAATATGAAGTTAGGCTGACTATTCGTGCCAATATTTTCGTAGCGATGGATGCCACGGTGGTTTGAGGACATATCCGGACTACCACTGGTAGCACTACTAAAGGAGGATAAAATGAGATCATCCTGCTGATCAAAACTACTTTCGGCTCTAAAGGGAACTGGGAAAATAAATAGTTCTACCGGGTCTTGCGGGGGATACATGGTATCCTGTGCCACCATAATGGAACTATCGGGGTCCCCACCATTTATTAAGAGCGATAAATTGCTGTAGGAGACATTGGATAATAATAGGTCCGAATCGGCATCATTATCCACATCCCAACTTAATAAACCACTGCCGGCATGCAGTACTTGTTCACTATTGGCTCTTTTATTCCCGCCGCTGCAAGCGTTGAGGTCTACCGTGCGGTAAAAGCCATCTTCAATAAAGCGTCCCCAACAATTATCGGTCTGCACGAAATTGAGTCCGCAGTTACTGGTATTCTCATGAAATTCGAGTCGTACCCCGCCATTCCCAAAAGTGAGAATATCGAGGTCCCCGTCGCCATCCACATCATTAATATCGGGAAGATCGGCGCGAGAGATATAGAGCTTAGAAACCCCAGAGCTCATGTAATTTGTATTCAATTCTAGTCCGCCGTTGGCAGGCGTAAAACTTATTTGCCCATTAGCACTGGTATTTTCCCATACCTTGATAAAAAGACCATTGGAGAAGAAAATATCGGGCTCCCCATCGCAATTAAAATCACGTAGTAATAAAAAGGCGCCCTCGCCACGGGGTAGAGGGAAATATTGAATGTACTCGGGGTGATAGCGGTAAATGGTATCGGAGTTCGCAAATTCCTGCACCATGGGTAAGAGGCGATTTCCATTTCGATCGTAAACCAGCAAATCTTGCTTACCATCAAAATTAAAATCGAAGTTATTCACAATCGGATAATTTAATCCCCCTGCCCAGGGATTAAGGATGGAATCGGGGCCTACCCAAACCTTGGTATTTATTTCCTGGTAAAAGGAATAGCGGTTTTGAGCAGCTAAAAAACTTAGGCTGAAAACGAAAAAGAGGGCAGAGTAAATTATTCGCATTCTTCAGATTTTTGGTAAAGTTACTACATTATTAACGCGAAACTTGGTGATAGAGTTAACGCGCGTTGTGATTTATTCAGTGAAAACCTATATTTGCCGCCTTAATTTCGAACCAAGTTTACTCTTAAGTAATGCAGAATAAAGGAGTTATCCGATTGTTTGCCATCATTTTTGCTTTGGCATGTGTGTATCAGTTGTCGTTTACCTATGTAACGCGCAGTGTAGAAGGAGATGCCGAAGCTTATGCTCAGGGCAATTCAGATCTTCGTGAGGAGTATTTAGACTCCATGCGTAATCAAACCGTGTATGATATTTTTATCGATGAGTACACTTACGCTGAAGTAAAAGAAAAGGAAATCAACTTGGGTCTTGACCTTCGCGGTGGTATGAACGTAATTCTTGAGGTATCGGTACGCGATATCTTAAAGGAGATTGCCAACAACACCAACAATGTTGTCTTTAACGAAGCGATTAAACTAGCGGATGCGAATGCCGCCAATTCTCAAGACAATTACCTCGACAACTTCTTTGCCGCTTTCGATCAAATTAATGGCGAGCGCAATGCTAACCTACAGTTAAGTGATCCTGCAGTATTCGGTACCAAAGAGATGAACGACAAGCTAGGCTTTAATGCCAGCGACGATGCCGTTAAATCCGAATTGCGTGCCCAAGTAAACGCGTCCGTAGAGAATGTTTACACCGTATTACGTGCTCGTATCGACCAGTTTGGTGTGGTTCAACCAAATATTCAGCGCCTAGACGATGGTGGTCGTATCCTTGTAGAACTTCCTGGGGTTAAAGATCCAGACCGAGTTAAAAAATTACTTCAATCTACCGCCGAGTTAGAGTTCTATGAGCTTTACGAAGGGTATGAATTATTGAACTTCTTACAGCAAGCCAATGAGCGCTTACGCGGATTGGTAGAGAATCCAAATGCTAAAGCCGACAGTGCAGCTAGTGAAGCAGCTGAGGATGTGTTAAACATCGAAAGTGTAGAAGAAGTAGCTAGCAATGATAGTGCTGACTTAGGCGTAGATAGTTTAGGTCTCGCCGAAACTGATACTCTAGATCAGGTAGATCAATTTAACCCCTTATTTGAGGTTTTCGGTCCTAACTACGATTTCGAAAATAACCAAGCGAATGTTGGTCCTATTGTAGGTTACAGCCGCGTATCGGATACCGATGACGTAAACGAATACTTAAGCAATCCACGCGTTCTAGCTTTATTGCCTGGAAACATGCGTGACCTTAAATTCATCTGGACGGCTAAGCCCGATCAAGGTGGTTTAATGTATTTATTAGCAGCTAAAACTACTCGTGATGGCAAAGCTGCCCTTAGCGGTGATGTAGTGGTAGATGCCCGTCAAGATTTTGACGAGCGCAACCAGCCTATTGTTAACATGAGTATGAACGCGAACGGTGCAAGCCGTTGGGCGAAGATTACCCGGGAAGCGGTGGGTGATTTAAACAATCCTGATGATAACCGCTCGGTAGCAGTAGTGCTTGATAACCTTGCTTACTCTTACCCACGTGTAAACAGTGAGATCAATAATGGTAATACGCAGATCGTGGGTAGCTTTACCGTTAATGAGGCGCAGGATTTAGCCAATATTCTTAAAGCCGGTGCTTTACCAGCGCCAGCGCGTATCATTCAGGCCGACATTGTAGGTCCTAGTTTAGGTCAGGAGGCGATCACCGCCGGTCTTTGGTCATTCGTAATTGCCCTTATCATTGTAATGATTTACATGATTTTCTATTACAGTGGTGCAGGAGCGGCATCTGACTTAGCCTTGATCGTAAACATGTTCTTCATTTTCGGAGTATTGGCTTCTTTAGGAGCTGTGCTTACTTTACCAGGTATCGCCGGTATCGTACTTACCATTGGTATGGCGGTTGATGCCAACGTACTTATCTACGAGCGTATCCGTGAAGAATTAGGTAATGGCAAAGGTTTGCGTTTAGCGATCGAAGATGGTTATAAGAATGCCTACTCTTCAATTATTGACGCGAACGTAACCACCTTCTTAACCGGGGTTATTTTATATGCCTTTGGTACCGGTCCGATTCGCGGTTTCGCCACGACTTTAATCATTGGTATTCTTACTTCCCTATTTAGTGCAATCTTCATCACCCGTTTGGTATTTGAAGCGCGTTTAGGGGCCAAGAAAGCGGTAAGTTTCTACACCAATGCTACGAAGAGTGCCTTCACGAAGTTTAATATCGACTTCCTTGGTAAGCGCAAGATTGCTTATACCATTAGTGGTTTAATTATCCTAACCGGAGTTATTTCTTTAGCCACTCGTGGTTTAAACTACGGGGTAGATTTCGTGGGTGGTCGTTCTTACCAAGTGCGCTTTGATCAGCCTGTAAACTCCGTAGATATTCAAACCAGTTTAGGTGATCACTTTGTGAATGCTGATGGCACCAAGGTTTACCCTGAAGTAAAAACCATTGGTGAAGAATCTCAGGTTATTATTACTACTAAGTTTAAGATCAACGAATCTGGAAATGAAGTAGAAGAAGATATTAAGAACCGTTTATACGACGGGGTTAAAGAATTCTACCAAGAAGCTCCTTCTAAGGAAGACTTCTTCTCTGAGGCGAGTGGTGCTACCGATATTGGGGTAGTAGCCGAGCGTCAGGTAGGTCCAACCATCGCTGACGATATTAAGTCGAGCGCGGTATTAGCGATTATCTTCTCCTTAGTAGTAATCTTCCTTTACATCTTGGTGCGCTTTAGCAAGTGGCAGTTTAGTGCTGGTGCGGTAGCAGCGGCCTTCCACGATGTATTGGTGGTATTATCGCTCTTCTCCTTATTGTATGGCTTCTTACCTTTCTCTTTAGAGATCGATCAGGCCTTTATTGCCGCGGTGCTAACTGTAATTGGTTATTCACTGAATGATACCGTGGTAGTATTTGACCGTATTCGTGAGTACTTGAATACCCACAGTAAGAAGAAAGCGATGAATGATATCGTAAATGAGGCCCTTAACCGTACCTTGAGTCGTACTGTAAACACCTCTTTAACTACTTTCTTCGTATTGCTTATCATCTTCCTATTCGGAGGAGAGGTAATCCGCGGATTTATGTTCGCCTTATTGATTGGTATTGTAGTGGGAACTTATTCTTCTCTGTTCATCGCAACGCCAATTATGATCGATACTATGAAAAAAGAGGATTCTAAATCTTAAGAATCTTTAAGATACTTAATGGAAGACCTCGGCAATGCCGGGGTCTTTTTTTATAGTTTTGTGACAAATTAATTGCATTGACAAGTCTATTGCTCTTTTTAAATATTTCCGGTGGTGAAATCTTGGTGGTCTTATTGCTGACCATTATGTTTTTCGGGGCCAAGCGCATTCCTGAGATTGCCCGTGGTTTGGGTAAGGGGATTCGCGAAGTACGCAGCGCAACCGATGAGATTAAGCGGGAGATAAACAGTTCTACCAAAGACAGCGATATAAAGAAGTTTCAAGAAAAGGTAGAAAAGGAAAAAAGTCAGATCGAAGAGATCACCGGTTCTGTGAAGCGCAATCTTAATTTATAGTTTATTGCAATGGACTATTTCTTAGTCTTAGTAGGCGTGCTCCTTTTATTGATTGGGGGCGATTGGTTGGTAAAAGCCTCCATCGATATTGCGCTAAGAGCTAAGATTTCCATTTTGGTGGTGGGAATGACGGTGGTTTCTTTTGCCACATCAGCCCCCGAGCTATTGGTAAGTCTAAAAGCCGCTTTAGAAGGTCACGTTGATATTTCCTTTGGCAATGTCATCGGCTCCAATATTGCTAATATCGCTTTAATCCTAGGCTTAACGGCCTTAGTATTTCCGATGAAAGTTTCCGAGAAAACTATCCGGGTTGACTGGGGCATCATGTTTTTCATTACCCTTTTGCTCTTTGTCTTTTTATGGAATGGCAATTTAGGTTTCGGTGAGGCTCTGGTTTTATTTGCCCTCTTGGTGGCTTATAATCTCTTACAGATTCGTAGTTCCCGCCGACAGCAAAAAGACATTGAGGTCGACGATACCAAGATGCTTAAGCTTTGGCAGATGTTCTTTTTTCTAATAGGAGGCATCGCCAGCTTAAAGTTTGGCAGTGAGTTTTTGGTGAAGGGCTCGGTGAATATTGCTCAGCAGTGGGGGGTTAGCGAAAGGGTAGTGGGTTTAACGATTGTTTCGGTAGGGACCTCCTTGCCCGAGTTGGCCGCTTCTTTAGTGGCTAGTTTTAAAGGAGAGCAAGATTTATCGCTGGGCAACCTCATTGGGTCCAACATCTTCAATATTCTAGGGGTTTTGGGGATTACCGGGCTAATTGTAGATCTACCGGTTCAAAGTAAGTCCTTGATTAGCTTCGACTTCCCCTGGTTAATAGGTATTAGTTTAGTCCTTTTACCGATGATGGTCTATTTTAAACGGGCCTTAATTACCCGTTTTCAGGGATTGTTACTTTTTCTCCTCTACACCCTCTATATTTTAGGGGTTATCCTGCTTTAAGTGTAAAAATTTAAAAACACCCCCTTAATTAACAGGGGTGTCGATAAGTATTTTCATATTTTCTTGCAAATAAGCCCTCCGAGGATATACTTTTGCTGAAAATTTAGAACAATGCCTCAAATTCGTTTTTCCGCATTACAGGAAGCTCAAAAGCACAAGCCCATCGAAAAGGAATGGCCTTATGAAAAGGTATCCGACATTTTCGGTATGCACACATTCAATATCCGCGCGATGAAGGAGTATATGACTCCCGAAGCTTATAAAAGCGTAGCCGACGCGGTAAAGAAAGGTTCTAAGATTGATCGCGGTATTGCCGATCAAGTGGCTTCAGGTATGAAAGCCTGGGCAATGAAGTTGGGTGCTACCCACTATACCCACTGGTTTCAGCCTTTAACTGGTGCTACTGCTGAGAAGCACGACTCATTCTTTGAGCCTACCGGTGATGGACAGGCGATCGAGAAGTTTAGCGGTGGTATGTTGGTTCAGCAGGAACCCGATGCATCAAGCTTCCCTAACGGAGGTATTCGTAACACCTTTGAGGCTCGCGGTTATACCGCATGGGATCCTACTAGTCCGGCTTTTATCATGGGCCGCACTTTATGTATTCCTACCGTATTCGTTTCCTATACTGGTGAAGCTTTAGATAATAAAACGCCTTTATTACGTGCACTTCAATCGGTAGATCAGGCCGCTACTCAGGTTTGTCAGTATTTCGACCGCAATGTGCGTAAGGTTACCGCAACTTTGGGCTGGGAGCAAGAGTATTTCTTGGTAGACGCTGCTTTGTTTAATGCGCGCCCTGACCTAATGCTAACTGGCCGTACCCTTATTGGTCATGCCCCCGCTAAAGGTCAGCAGCTAGACGATCACTACTTCGGATCTATTCCCGAGCGTGCCCGTCACTTTATGCGTGAATTGGAAGTGGAGTCGTATAAATTAGGTATTCCGGTAAAAACCCGTCACAATGAGGTAGCGCCGAGTCAGTTCGAATTAGCGCCAGTATTTGAAGAAGCGAATATTTCGGTAGACCACAACTCCTTGATCATGGATTTAATGGACAAGGTTGCTGGTCGTCATAACTTCAAAGTTTTATTGCACGAGAAGCCTTACAAAGGGGTAAACGGCTCGGGTAAACACAATAACTGGTCACTAGCCACCGATACCGGGGTTAACTTATTAGCGCCAGGTAAAACCCCCAAGAGCAATTTACAGTTCTTAACCTTCTTTATTAATGCGATTAAGTCGGTACATGAATACGCCGATTTATTGCGGGCTTCTATTGCCTCGGCCAGTAACGATCACCGTTTAGGGGCGAATGAAGCACCACCAGCGATTATCTCAGTATTCATTGGTTCACAGTTAACCGCCACCTTAGATGCGCTGGAGCAATTGGAGAAAGGTAAACTGAGTCCGGAGCAAAAGACCGATCTTAAATTAAACGTAGTAGGTAAGATTCCAGAGATCTTATTGGATAACACCGATCGTAACCGTACTTCTCCTTTTGCCTTTACCGGTAATAAGTTTGAATTACGTGCGGTAGGTTCTACCGCCAACTGTGCGCAGCCAATGACCATTTTAAATACCATTATGGCTAAGCAGTTAACCGAATTTAAGAAATCGGTGGACGCTTTGATCGAGGGTGGTATGAAGAAGGATGACGCCATCTTTAATGTATTGCGTGACTACATTCGTGAGAGCCGCAATATCCGTTTCGAAGGCGATGGCTATTCACAAGCTTGGGCTGATGAAGCAGCGAAGCGTGGCTTAAGCAATGTACGTACTACACCGCATGCGCTCGATTTCTACGTAACCGACAAGGCCATTTCCTTATTCGAGGAATGTGGCGTAATGAACAAGGTAGAGGTAGAAGCCCGTCACGAAATTATGTTGGAAGAGTACATGATGAAGATTCAGATCGAATCGCGTACGCTCGGTGATATCGCTGGAAACCACGTGGTGCCAACTGCTATTAATTACCAAAACAAATTGATTCAAAACGTACGCGGTTTAAAAGAGGTATTGGCCGCCGACGTATACCAAAAGGTAGCCAAGGATCAATTAAACATGATTGAGAAGATCAGTGCCTATATCAGCACCATTATCTCCGAGAAAGAAGCGATGATTGAGGAGCGCAAGACTTGCAATGCCATCGAAGATGCTCGCGAAAAGGCCATTGCCTATTGCGAAAAAGTATTGCCTTATTTCGATCGCATCCGCTATGCAGTAGATAAATTAGAGATGTTAGTGGATGACGAACTTTGGCCCCTTCCAAAGTATCGTGAGTTGATTTTCATGTAAATAGATTATGCAATTATATAGGAGAAGCCGCGAAGACTTATTTTTCGCGGCTTTTCTTTTTTTAGGAATAGCAGTAAAATCAATAAACTCGAATAAAATATTTAACTATTTTAGCGGCTTACTGATCAAAATCCGTTCATTTTATATGAGGAATTTTCGTTTTGGAATCGCGATATTCTTAGTTTCTACAAGTCTCTCACTTAGCTATGGCCAGACCGCTCAAGAATCTGAGCCTAAGCTTCCTAAAGAAATCGCTGAAGCCTATGAGGCCTTTGATGCCCAAGAGTATTTTTATGCCATTGAGCTGTTAAAAGACGCCTATAATGAGGCCAAGGGTCGCGATCAAAAAGCGGAGGTTTTGTTTAAGACTGCCGAAGCTTACCGCATGATGAACGACTATAAGAATGCGGAAAACTTCTACAATAAGGCGGCCAAAGTGGGTTATAAAGACCCAGTAGCCCTATTGTATAAAGGTGATATGCTTAAATCTCAAGGTGAATACGAAGAAGCGATTGAGGTTTATCAAGAATACAAGAAAGAAAATCCGACCGATTCTAGAGGGGATGAGGCTATTTCGGCTACCCGTAAGGCCATTGACTGGAAGAGTCAGCCTAGCCAATACCAAGTAGACAATATGAAGGACATCAACAGCCGTGACATGGATTTCTCGGTGATGTTTGGTGGTGATCGTCGTGAGAACGATGTAATTTACTTTGTGTCCTCTCGTGAGGAATCCGAAGGAAATGACGAAGACGGATGGATTGGTCAGTCTTTTATGGATTTATACACTTCTACGGCTGAGCGTAAATCACGTCGCCGTCGTCGCGGTGGCGATGAGCAGGAGGAAGTTTCTTATGCCGACCTAAAATGGTCGACTCCCGCGCCGCTAGATTACGAAGGTGTATTAAACACCGAATACCACGAAGGAACGGCCACTTTCGATAGTCGTAAGAAGGAATTATACTTCACCCGTTGTATTAAAGAAGAAAATGAAAAATTAGGTTGCGGTATTTACGTAACCGAAATGGTAGGTCAAAATTGGCGTGAGCCAACAAAGGTGATTATCGGTTCCGATACTGCCGCCAATGTGGGTCACCCTTGCCTATCGCCCGACGATAAAATTTTATATTTCGTTTCCGATGACTTTGGTAGTCGTGGTAAGCATGATATTTACATGACTACCTATGACCGTAGAGCCAAGGCTTGGAAAGCCCCTAAGAACTTAGGTCCGAAGGTAAACACCGAAGGATCGGAATACTATCCAGTCGTACACGGAGACGGTTATTTATACTTCTCTTCTAATGGTCACCTCGGTATGGGTGGTTTGGATGTATACCGCATTAAATTGGGTGAAGACGGCATGCCGGTAGGTGAGGCCGAGAATATGAAGTACCCGATTAACTCGAACTTCGATGACTTCCACCTAATCTGGGAGCCAGGTAAAGACACCAAAAAAGGCTTTGTTTCTTCAAACCGTGAAGGCGGAGAAGGAAGCGATGATATTTACGCGGTATACCGCACGCCTTTGGTATTTAACCTAGAAGGAGTAGTATTAAGTTCTAAGACTAAGCAGCCCATTCCTGAGGCTACCGTGCGTATGGATGGATCTGATGGTTCATCGGTAAGTATTACCGCTGATGCGGATGGTTACTACATCTTTGATGATACCAAGGTTAAAGAAGGCGTTAACTACAAGCTTACCTTCGAGAAGAAAAAGTTCTTATCGAATACCGGCGATGTGAGTACCATCGGCTTTGAGCTTAACAGCTTTGAGTTCGTGCCATCCGCCAATTATTTTATCAAGCGTTTACGCTTAAACAAAGAATTAGATCCGATCGAAGAGCCAATCGTATTACCGAATGTATTCTTTGATTTAGGTAAATGGGACTTACGTCCGGAAGCGATGTCGGCTTTAGATTCCGTGGTGGTGATTTTGGAAAACAACCCAACCATTGTAATTGAATTACGTTCGCATACCGACTACCGCGATAGCGATGAGCGCAACAATGTGTTATCGCAAAAGCGTGCCGACACCTGTACCAAGTATTTGGCTTCTAAAGGTATTGATGCCGCCCGTTTAGTACCACGTGGTATGGGTGAAACCGAGCCTTTCAAGATTCCAGAGAATTACGATGGTTATGGCGCCGAGGCCTTTGAGGCCGGGGATCAATTAACCGAGCGTTTTATTAAGCGCCTAAGTCCCGAGAAACAAGAAATCGGTAACCAAATTAACCGTCGTACCGATATCAAAGTATTGCGCGATGACTATGTGCCTGCCGAAGGTTTAGAAACTCCTGAAGGCGTAGATCCACGCGATATCTTGGCCCAGAAGAAAGAGGAAGCCAATACCGTTACTCCGGGTGAGATCTTTGTATTGAAAAAGCGTATGAGCTTTGGGGTAGTAGCCCGCAAATACAAAATGAACATGCGTGAGCTTAAGGAGCTCAACGGAGGTTTAAGAGGGGTACGTCCTTTCGTAGGCCTACAATTGAAAGTAGAGAAAGACGGCAATTACGAAGAGTGGGATGCCACCCATTACCAGGTGACCCGTCGTGGTCAGGATCTGGGAGATATTGCCAAAGAATTGGATATTGATGAAGATAAGCTAGAGGAGCTTAATCCCGAGCTGGAGGAGATTGGAGGCGTGCAGCCCGGTCTTTGGATCCGCATCAAGTAGATTCTCAAAATATTATAAAGCGCCCCGAACTAAAGCTCGGGGCGCTTTTTTATTTTTGCAAAATGAAAGATCAATCGTCGAAGTACGCGCAGCGGGGCGTAAGTTCTCAGAAAGAGGAAGTACACCGCGCGATCAAGAAGTTAGACAAGGGCTTATTCCCCAAGGCTTTCTGTAAAATTATTCCCGATTACCTAAGCGGCTCTGAAGACCATTGTGTGGTAATGCACGCTGATGGGGCTGGCACTAAATCATCATTAGCCTATCTATATTGGAAGGAAACTGGCGATTTAAGCGTTTGGAAGGGTATTGCTCAGGATGCCCTAATCATGAATATCGACGATTTACTCTGCGTAGGTGCCGTGGACGTTCCCATTATGGTATCCTCTACCATTGGCCGTAACAAGAATTTGATTCCGGGTGAAGTAATCGCCGCTTTAATACAAGGAACCCAAGAGCTTATCGATGAGCTTAATGAATTGGGAATGAATTTAGTGCTTACCGGCGGCGAGACCGCCGATGTAGGTGACGTGGTGCGTAGCATCATCGTAGATTCTACTGTGGTGGCCCGCATGCCTAAAGACGAGGTGATTGATAATGCCAATATCGCACCCGGACAAGTAATCGTGGGCTTGGCATCTTTTGGTCAGGCTAGCTATGAGAAAGAATACAATGGTGGGATGGGTAGCAATGGACTCACCTCGGCTCGCCATGATGTATTCGCCCATTATTTAGCGGAGAAATACCCCGAATCTTTTGATCCGATGGTGCCCAAGGACTTGGTTTACAGTGGCGCCTCCAAGCTTACCGATGCCGTGGAAGGCTCACCGCTCGACGCCGGAAAGCTAGTTTTATCGCCCACCCGTACCTATGCGCCTATTATTGCGCAGGTTTTAGCCCAGCATCGTTCGGCCGTAAAAGGTATGGTGCATTGCAGTGGTGGAGCACAAACTAAGGTTTTACACTTCGTAGATCAGAATCATATCATTAAGGATAATTTATTCCCTACTCCGCCCTTATTTAAGCACATTCAAAAATCCTCCGGTACCGATTGGAAGGAGATGTACGAAGTCTTTAATATGGGACATCGCATGGAGATTTACTGTGATGCCGCGGTAGCGGAGGATATTATCGCCATCAGCGAAAGCTTTAAAGTAGAAGCTCAGGTGATTGGTAGAGTGGAGGCCGCCGAGAAGGCTCAGGTTACGATTAAATCCGAGCACGGCCAATTTGACTATTTCAAAGGCTAGTCGATGTTAGATAAACTGAATCAGATTAAACAGCGCTTTGATGAGGTGAATGACCTCATTATTCAGCCCGATATTATCGCGGATCAAAAGCGTTATGTGAAATTAAATAAAGAGTACAAGGATCTAAAGAAGGTCGTTGATGCGCGCGATGAATACATCGAATTAAAAGATCGTTTGGCAGAAGCTAAAGAGCTTATTGCGGGAGACGACGATGAAATGCGCGATATGGCCAAAATGGAGCTGGAGGAAATCGAGCCCGCTTTGGAGGAATTGGAAGAAAAGATCCGCTTTATGCTGATCCCCAAAGATCCCGAAGACGAGAAGAATGCGGTACTGGAAATTAGAGCCGGAACCGGTGGCGATGAAGCCTCGATTTTTGCCGGTGATCTCGCCAAGATGTACACCCGCTACTGTGAAGGCAAAGGCTGGAAGGTAGAAGTAGTCGATTACAGCGAAGGCACCATGGGCGGCTATAAGGAAATCATCATGGAAGTAAGTGGTGAGGACGTTTATGGCACCCTCAAATTTGAATCGGGGGTTCACCGCGTACAACGAGTCCCCGCTACTGAGACTCAGGGTCGGGTGCATACTTCGGCCGCTACCGTTGCGGTATTACCCGAAGCCGAGGATGTAGACGTAGATTTAAAAGAGTCGGACGTAGAGATGCAGACCTCCCGTTCGGGAGGAGCCGGTGGTCAGAACGTAAACAAGGTAGAAACCAAGGTACAGCTTACTCATAAGCCTACCGGTATCGTAGTAGTCTGTCAGATCGAAAGATCGCAGTTGGCTAACCGCGAGCGCGCCATGCAAATGCTACGAACTAAGTTGTATGACATGGAATTGGAAAAGCACAATAGCGCTATTTCCGATCATCGTAAATCTTTGGTGTCGACCGGTGACCGTTCGGCGAAGATTCGCACCTATAACTATCCGCAAGGGCGGGTGACCGACCACCGTATTAATCTAACCGTTTACAATTTAGGAGAGGTAGTAAACGGAGACATTCAAAAATTCATCGACGATTTGATGCTCGCCGAGAACGCAGAACGCTTGCGGGAAGGGGGCGAATAATAGGCTTATGAACAGAGCAGCACTCGAAGCGCAAATTGCCCAGAAGAAATCGGTATTATGTGTAGGTTTAGATACCGACCTAACGAAAATTCCCCCTCATTTATTAGAGACGGAAGACCCCATCTTCGAATTCAATAAGGCAATTATCGATGCTACTCAGCCTTATGCCGTGGCCTATAAACCCAATATTGCCTTTTATGAGGCCGAAGGTTTAAAAGGCTGGCAAAGCCTTGAGCGTACCATCAATTATTTGAACGAAAATTATCCCGAGCAATTTACCATTGCCGACGCCAAGCGCGGGGATATTGGTAATACCGGTACGAAGTATGCGCAAGCATTCTTAGAGCGCCTCGACTTCGATAGCATTACCGTGGCCCCTTATATGGGCAGCGATAGCGTGAAACCCTTTTTAGGTTTTGAAGGAAAATGGGCCATTTTATTAGCCCTAACTTCTAATCCCGGGGGAGCCGATTTTCAATTGGAAGCGATGGCCGGCGGAAACAAGCTCTACCAAAAAGTAATGCAAGAGTCGCAGCGCTGGGCCAGCGAGGAGGAACTCATGTATGTAGTAGGTGCCACGAAGGCGGCCCATTTAGAAGAAGTAAGGCAATATGCGCCCAATCATTTCTTATTGGTGCCCGGCGTGGGGGCTCAGGGTGGAACGGTAGCCGAAGTAATGCAGCACGGTATGGGCGAAACTAGTCCGGCTCTCCTCATTAATTCCTCGCGCGGAATTATCTACGCTGGGGCGGATGAAAATTTCGCGGAGAAGGCCGCGGCAGAGGCCCAAAAACTGGCCTTAGATATGGCTAAGTTTATCTGAGTATTAATTTTTCTGCATTATGCCCTTAGCTCAATAAAAAAGGGGCTTAAGCGTTACTCATTTTTGCGTGCAGTAGGCGAAACTGACTTTCAAGCACTTAGCCTATCAAGGTCTCGAATTAGAGCAATAAAAGCGCATGGCGTGCCCAATTTTATTCCTGTTTGTTTTTAGTTAAAGTGCTGTAATAAAGCGTCTTAGGCTTTATTATTATGTTTTGTACACTTTTGATATGGAGAAAAGGGAACAGGGGATTAAACCAACCAATTCTCAATTAAAAGGAACAACGGGAAGGACGATAAGCTGAAGGGAAAGACAGCTTATTAAAAAGCAAGCTTAAGCGGGAGACAAAGGGTGCCTCCCATCCGGATAAAAGCTTGTAGGCTTCTGGCCTCGACCTTATCGAACTGACAGTTTTCCAAATTATAAAAAGCCTAATAATTAAAATTGTCAGATTCATGAAACTAGTACTACACTCACTTTTAGGGAAACTAAGCTTAGCGATAGGATTTATCCTATTATCGAGCAGTGCCTACGCTCAGGTTACCTATACCGATACGGTTTGTGCCGGGGCGCAGGATGTGGTTTACGGGGTAAGCGGGGCGGTAAGCACCAGCACTTATACCTGGTTTTTAAGTAATGGTGGTGGTACCATCGATAATAGCGTTAGTGCCAATAACAGTACTATTGAAATAGACTGGGGAACGACGCTGGGTACCTATACGCTTAATGTTTTTGAAACTTCCGCGGATGGTTGTATCGGCGACACCGTTTCTTTGGACATTATCATGATGCCATTACCAACGGTAGCCATTGTTGCCGATTCTGTCTGTGAAGGCTTTACCGCTAGTTTAACTTTTGATCTTACCGGTACCGCACCGTGGACCATTGATTATACCGATGGTACCAATAACTGGACGGTAACCGCTACAAGTACGCCTTGGACCGTTACTTTACCGGCTTACACCACCTCGCAAACTATTACCGTAACCGGTTTGAGTGATGCGAATAACTGTGGCGCCGATCCAGCGGGACTACCAAGTACCAACGTAACTATATTCCCGAAACCGAATACGGGAGCCATATTCCATTACTAATCTTTACTAATCCTAGACTTGAATCGTAAAGGGTACATAGGGATCATTATCCTAGCCCTTTACGCTTCCCTCGGACTAGCACAGTCGCAGGTGCCCATTGATACGGTATGTATCTTTGATCCTGCCAGCAGATATGCGGTGCCTCAGCAGGCAGACATGCGGTACGAGTGGAGCGTAGGGCAAGGACAAATCACCAGCAATCCGACGGATAGCAATGTGATTTGGGTTAGCTGGGCCAATGCTAGTGCGGGCTTACACACCTTAAGGGTGGTAGCCATCGACGCACAGAGCAATTGTCCTGGAGATACCAGCGAAGCATTAGTGCTGGTAACTGCACCCAAAACCGCGAGAGCAAAATATCCAGATGAGGCTTGTGTAGGGGATGTGATTATCCTGGAGAGTAGCATCAGCGGAAGCTTTATGTGGAAGGGTGGTTCTACGAATCGTTATCAGAGCTTTGTGGCAACGAGCGATACCAGTACTTATCTCATCGCCCTAAATGGATCCTGTGCCAATGATACGGTTGCCTTTACTATTCGAGTGAATGAGAGTCCGGAAGGCCGCATTAGTCGCGTACCCGACACAGTAATTTATGGCAATGAATTAAAACTCTATTTCCAAGGCCAAGCTTCGAATGAAGCCATCATCGACTGGTATTTAAACGGAGCCTGGGTGGATCAAGGACGCGCCATAGAATTGGAGTTCTACACTTTTGGGAAGAACGAGATCATGCAAGTGGTGAGCAATGGGAACTGTATGGATACCGTGTATAAGTATCTTTATGTAGACGATGAGTTTACGGCCCATTTCCCCAATGCCTTTACGCCTAATAAAGACGGACGTAATGATATTTGGAACTTCACTGGCGTGGGACATAAATCGTACGTAGCCGGCGTTTACAATCGCTGGGGTGAATTAATTTATCAGTGGACCGAAACCAGCAATCAGAAGGGCTGGGACGGAACAGAAAATGGCCAACCTAGTCTTCAGGGTAGCTATGTATATAAGGTAGAAATTGAAGACATGCGGGGCAAAATGCACTATTACACCAATTATTTAACCCTGCTGCGATGAATCGAATTTTATACATAGCGCTGCTCATGCTCTTTAGCTTGGCCGGTTTTGCTCAGAAAGGAGGCAAAGGCGGCGGCAATGGAGGTGGAAGCGGCTCGGGAGGCTCCGGTGGTGGCGGAGGAAATGGCGCCAATGCCAATGGGCAGTTTGGCTCGACCTATTACCAGAATTTTAATCAGAGTGTGAACCAGATTGGCGATTGCTGGCAAATGGAGAACATGAAGATTACCACTAAGAATACCATTTTTAATGCCAATCAGAAAAAGGCCCTGGTGGGCACCAATACCGATGGTGATCCGGCTTATACCTTTACTAGTCCGCTTTTTTACTTCAATGGAACGGGTAAAATAGAGTTCTATCACAAGCTTACTGTAGCGGACGGAATTTACCGAGAACTGGAGTTGGTGCTAATCGACAAGAGCGATAAAGTGGTGCAAACGGTCTTTAATCACGTTTATATCGATAGCCTGGGAAATAAGCCCAATGGTAATCCGACTAACCCAATTTTAAGTTCCATCAGTGTAAACTGGACCGGTGAATATCGCTTGCAATGGCGCGTGACCTCTTGGGGGGGAACCGGTTTTGCCATGTTCGATAATATCGTGGTAGATGCGATGGATGTAAGTGATGCTAGCAATGATAATGGCTATGGTTATTGTAAACCCGATGATGTAATTTACGATACTATTTGTGCCGGCTCTCTCTACCAGCATGATGTGCCTTATGCTATTGCGGCTAGTGATTGGACCTGGACCTGGCTCAGCGGCGCCGGAGGAACGATCGACAGCACTTTAGTGGCTGGGCCAGTAGATACCTCTATTTACGTACAATGGGCTTACACGGCGAGTGGCGATTATATCCTCGAAGCCACGGAGATTCGTCCGCCTTACAATACTACTACCTATAGCGTAGAGATGCGTATCCACGTATTACCGGTGCCGGAGGTGACCTTGGCTTTAGACAGTGTTTGTCCGGGTGCGATGCATACCGCCAGCTTTGGCTTCACGGGCAGTGACGGTCCTTGGACGGTAACTTTCACTGATGGGGATAGTACCTATACCCAGACCTTTACCGATAGTCTAAGTACATTCTCGATGGGACTCTACAATACGGCTACTCAGGTGCAAATCCTTAGTGTGGTAGGCGCTAATGGTTGTCCGGCGGATACCACCAACTTACCCAGCGCCACGGCGGGAATACTAGCTGGACCGGCGACTGGTCCGATCTGGCATTACTGACAATTTTAGATTTTTTATAAGGGGGAAGAGGAAAAAGGTCGTCTGCATCAGCAGGCGGCCTTTTTCATTTTTTTAGAAAATATGGAGCTTCTAAATTCTTGATAATGACCGGAAATCGAAGATAAATTACCGTTTATCGAAAAAAAAATGCCCTTTATCGAAATCCGATCGCTTTAGGGCTGCGTAAATAAAATTGCAGTTCCGGAATTGCATTTGTTTTTAATTAATGGCTAGCGGCTGAATAGCGCTTGCTGGCCTTTGTATACCCATTAAAAATTAATGCATGATGAAGCGATTATCAAGCTCATTTTTTACCGTTCTTAGTTTTGTAGTATTTAGCGCCCTAGGCCTGTCCGCCCAAGCGCAAGTCACTTATACCGACACCGTTTGTGTGGCTAGTCAGGATGTAGTGTACGGAGTTTCCGGTGCTAGTCCGGGTACCCAATACACTTGGTTTTTAAGTGATCCTGCGGCTGGTACCATCGATACTACGGTGACTGCCAGTAACGATCAGATTCAGGTTGACTGGAACAATCTAGTAGGTACCTATACCCTAAGCGTAGTTTCCCAAAATGTCAATGGCTGTTTTGGTGATACGGTGTCTTTGGACGTGGTCTTAAACCCACTGCCAACAGTGGCGATTGTAGGCGATTCTATTTGTGAAGGCTTTACGGCAAATCTTACTTTCGACTTTACCGGTAGCGCGCCTTGGATTGTAGAATATAGCGATGGCAGTACGACCTATACCGATACCGCCGCGACTACACCTTTTGTAGCCAGTATTCCTAATTACAGCAGCACGACTACCATTAATGTGACTTCCTTAAGTGATGCCAATGGCTGTAATGCCGATCCAGCCAACTTACCGAGCACTACCATCTTCGTGTATCCAAAACCAAGTACTGGAGCCATATTCCACTTCTAATCATCCATGCCTAAACACTCGATTTTCATAAGCTTCCTTCTTGGTCTTTGGAGCTCCATGATAATCGCTCAAGTACCAGTAGATACAATTTGTATCGGGGAAGGGCCTTCCGCTCTGGCGGTGCCCTTCCAAGCTGGACTGAGCTACCAGTGGCGCTGCGGAGCGGGGCAAATTGTAGGCAGAGCCGACTCCAATCTAGTTTTTATCGATTGGTCGCAAGCCCCCGCAGGATTGCATAAGGTAGAAGTAAACAGCCTTTCCCCCGCCTATTGCAGCGGCGACACCAGCAGCGCATGGGTATTAATTCGGGACCGCGAAAGCGCCCAGGCTCTTTATCCAACTCAAGTATGTGTAGGGGAGGAGGTTTTCCTGAGTAGTTTGGTGGGAGGCGATTTTAAATGGAGTAATGGCAGTACCGCTCGCGATTTATCCTTTCAGGCGCAAGCCGATACTAATCTCTACTTAGTGGCTTTTGATTCCATTTGCGGCAGCGATACTCTCAACATTTTTATTCAGGTGAATCCCATTTCTATAGCGGCTATAAACCCCTTACCCGATACCAATTTGGTAGGCAGCATTTTAGAATTGGAGTTTAGAGGGCAAAGTAAGCGTGAAGATTGGGTAGAGTGGTATGTGAATGATGAATACCAAGGTTTTGGCGCAGATTTGCAGATTGCTTTGGAGAGTCCGGGTTACAAGACCATAAAGCAGGTAGTAGGACGCGGTGCTTGTAGCGATAGCACTTTTAAGCGTATTTACGTGGAAGACGAGTTTAAAGCCTTTTTCCCCAATGCTTTTAGTCCGAATGGCGATGGCCGAAATGATGTATGGGACTTTAAAGGGGTAGGAATTGCCCACTATCAAGTGCAGATTTACAATCGCTGGGGCGAATTGGTTTATCAATACGATGATGGCAGTGCCCAAACCGCTTGGGACGGTTATAGCAGAGGCAGCGAGGCCCCAGTGGGCAGCTATGTTTGCAAGGCCCAAGTGGAAGATGCCAGTGGTCGTTTGCACTATTACACCAAGACTATAAATCTCTTGCGATGAAAAAGTATAGTCTTATTCTAATAAGTCTGTTTGCTTTCGCATCCGCTCGAGCGCAGGTAAACCAGGATTTTAACAAAAGCCTCAATCAGGTGGGTGCTTGTTGGCAGTTTTATCAAATGAAGATTAGCGCCCAAAACCCCATTAATAGTGGCAACCAAAGGCGCGCCTTAGCTGGCGATGCCACCGAGGGAGATCCGGCCTATTACATGCAAACACCCCTGCTCAATTTTAATGGCAGCGGCAGCATCGATTTCAAGCATAAGCTGGATGTAAATGATGGTAGTCACCGCGAATTGCAAATTTTACTGAAAGACCCCAGTGAGCGTTTGGTGCAGGTGGTGCACAATACTATCTATGTAGATAGCAATGGGGTAAATGGTTTAGCCAATCCGACCCAAGTGCAAAATACCAGCATCCCCATCAATTTTAGCGGCGATTATTATTTACAGTTTTACATGATTAGTCGGGGGGGGACTTCGGTACTAAGGCTCGATGATCTGAGTATTAATGCCCTGGATGTGAGCAATGCCGACTCCGCCAATGCCCATGGCTATTGCCGCGAAGACGATGTTATTTACGATACGATTTGTGCAGGCGACGGGGTTCAATATAGCTTGCCCTTTCCGATACCCCAGAGTACTTGGGAATGGTCCTGGCAAGGTCAGGTTGGCGGAATGGTCGATAGCAGTCTAGTGACCAGTGCCAAAGACACCCTGGTAGAGGTGCAATGGTCGGCCCAAGCCAGTGGCAATTACGTATTAAGAGCGACCGAAGTGCGTCCGCCCTACAATTCGCGGGATTATAAAGTACGTTATCGGGTATTCGTGCGGCCCAAGCCCATCAGCGGGCCCATCTATCACTATTGATCTTCTTCCAAAAGGCGCACCTTATCGAGCAGGCTGCTGAGCGTTTCCGCTTCATCGGGACTAAGTCCGTTCATAGACCGCTCAATCACATCTTCCTTTTTATCGATTTCCGCCAAAAGCCCCAAACCTTCTTCGGTGATGATTACATCCACCAAACGCTTGTCGTTGGGGCAGGTGGTTTTTGCCACGTAGTTTTTAAGCACCAGGCGATCGACAATGCGGGAAGAGTCGCTCATCTTATCGAGCATACGCTCCCGAATTTGGAGGGTGCTGAGTGGCTCGGGATGGGAACCCCGCAGAATACGAAGGACATTAAACTGCTGTTTGGTAAGCTCATGCTCCTTGAGCATATCACGCACCTTGGCGTCGAGCCAGTTATTCGTATATAAAATGTTTAGGAAGGCTTTCTGATACGCATTACGAAAGCTACTCTGCTTAATTTCCTCTTGGATTCCCATTTGCGCTGTAAGTCAAGGCGCAAAGGTAATCAATGTTGCAACCTTAATCAAATTCGCTATGCAAGAGGCCTTTTTACACTATTTATGGCGCCATCAAAAATTGAAGTTCGGTCCCTGGCAGACCACCAGCGGCGAGGCCATCCAGGTAGTTAAGCGCGGTTTCCCCAATACTTTGGGAGGCCCCGATTTTAAAGAAGCACAAATCCGTTTAGGTGAGACGCTCTGGGCGGGGCAGGTTGAATTACACCTGCGCGCCTCGGATTGGTACAAGCATCGGCATCACCAAGATCCCGCTTATCGGAACGTGGTTTTGCACGTGGTGTATGAGGAAGATCAAATTGTGTATCGCTCCAATGGCGCAAGACTGCCCTGCTTGGAATTAAAGGGCCGCTTCGACGAAGGTCTTTATGAGCGCTATAGTCAATTAATGGCGGAGGAACGCCCCATTGCCTGTGCGCCTCATTTTGCCACAGCGCCAGAAATTTTGAAGCTGGAAATGCTGGACCGCATGGCCCTGGCGCGCTTGGAGCAGAAAAGTCAATTTCTGGAAGACTTGTACCGGCAATCGAAAGGCGATTGGGAAAGCTGTTTTTATTGGGCCTTGGCTTATAGTTTAGGTTTAAAGGAAAATACCCTTGAAATGCTGCGCTTGGCTCAGCTGCTGCCTCTTAAACTGTGGCGGCCTATCGCCAAGCCTCGCGCTCTGGAGGCCTTGTTTTTAGGTGCCGCCGGATTTTTGGATAAAGCGGATCCTGCTTTTGCGGAGCATCAGCGTGACTGGCAATTTCTGCGGCATAAATACCGGATCGAGCCTCCGCATATTAATTGGCAGTATGGTGGCATCCGACCGGCGGCATTTCCCGATCGGCGGATTGCCCTATTAGGGAAAATTTTAGCTGCCGAGAGCAATTGGCATCGCAAGGTCCTTAGCACTGAGCCGGCAGAGCTGAGCGATTTGTTTAAGTTTTCCCTTCCAGAGACCTGGACCCATCATTACCGTTGTGGACAGAAAAGTTCAAAAAAGATTCCCTTAGCCATGGCCAAAAGTTTGAGGGAGAAACTGATAATCAATTTAGTAGTGCCTTATTGGTTTTTCTATGGATCTAAAACAGGGCGGCCGGATTTTAAAGAAAAAGCCTTGGCTGGCTGGGCGGCAATGGATCCAGAGTTAAACAAAATTGTGAGCCTCTATGAACAATTGGGATTAACTATACGTTCAGCTTTGGATTCCCAAGCGGTATTGCAGTGGCATAATAGTCTTTGCGGGGCTAAAAAATGCTTAAATTGCGCTCTTGGGAACAATCTGTTAAAGGGTTGAATATGATCGAGCGACTTAGAAGTAATTTAGAACGATTTGGATTTGAGGTATGCGCCCGCAGCGGAGCGCGCATGGGAATTGCCCCTGGGGTAGTGCGCCGGTATTTCATTTACACCTCCTTCTTGACTTTTGGATCACCGGTAATCCTTTATTTGGTTCTCGCTTTTTGGATTCAAATAAAAGATCACCTGCGCAGTCGGAGACATTCCGTGCTCGATATTTAAAAGACCTTGTACCAAAGCAAATCACTCAGCCGCTTTAGTTTAATTGCCGCCTTACTCCTGGGATTGATCCTAATAGGAGTGACGGGTTATATGATTTTGGAAGATTATTCTTTTTCCGAAGCGGTATATATGACCATCATTACCCTGAGTACGGTAGGCTTTAAGGAGGTACGCGAATTAAGTGCCGCCGGGCAGTGGTTTACCTCTTTACTTATCATCAGTAGTTTTGGTACCTTCGCCTATGGCTTAACCTTATTGGCGCAGGCGCTAATCTCAGGCGAATTAATCGAAGACTTAAAACAACGCAGCTTGAACAAAGAAATCGAAAACAGCAAGGATCACATTATCCTCTGTGGCTTTGGCCGGAATGGGCGTCGGGCCCTGCGCAAACTGCAGGCCTATGGTCAGCGGGTCCTGGTAATTGAAAACGATCCCCAGATTATCGATCAGTTTTTAAAGCCTGAAGGGGTACTGTATTTGGAGGCCGATGCTACCGATGAATCGGTTTTGGAAAGAGCCGGTATTCAGCGGGCACGCGCTTTGGTATCTACCCTTAGTAAGGATGCCGACAATCTTTTTGTGATCATTTCGGCCCGCACCCTAAATCAGAAGGTGCGCTTAATTAGCCGCGCCTCCAGTGAAAGTACCGAGAAGAAATTGCGGGCGGTAGGAGCCGATTCGGTGGTGATGCCCGAGGGGGTAGGGGGCGGACATATGGCAAGCCTAGTGATGAACCCCGATATTGTAGAGTTCTTGGAACACCTTTCGGTGGAAGGAAGTTCGGATTCCAATTTGGAGGAAGTACCCTTAGCCGAACTCATCGGCAGTAAAGCCAGTTGTACGCTTACCGATTTACACATCCGGCAAAAGACCGGTTGTACGATTATTGGGATTAAAGATCCCGACGGGAACTATCAGATCAATCCCGATAGCAATGCCCTTTTACGTCCGGCTTCGCGCTTATTCGTTCTGGGTAATGCCGACCAAATCAAAGCCTTATATCAATTGCTGGGCAATCGCGCGCCTGGTGAAAGTTTATTAGAATCATGAAAATCTTGGTAACGGGCTCCAATGGATTATTGGGTCAGAAGCTCGTGCATAAATTAAGTGCTGATCCCGAGGTAGAGCTCATCGCCACCGCCCGGGGGGAAAATCGTTTGGAACATCGCAGCGGCTATGTGTACCGATCGATGGACATCAGTAATCTGGAGCAGGTGCTGCAGGTAATCGGGGAAGAAAAGCCAGAAGTGGTGATTCACACGGCGGCCATGACTCACGTCGACCAATGCGAGGACGATAAAGCAGGCTGTGAAAAGCTGAATGTAGAAGCAGTCGAATACATTTTGGCCGCTTGCGCTTGGCATAAGGCCCATTTAGTGCATCTTTCCACTGACTTTATCTTTGATGGCAGTAAAGGCCCATTAACGGAAGATGAAGAAGCCAACCCGGTGAGTTATTACGGCGATTCGAAATGGCGGGCCGAGAAATTAATTAAGGCGAGCAATGTGCCCCACGCCATTTTACGCACGGTCTTGGTTTACGGCGTCGCCGAGAATATGAGTCGCAGTAATATCGTTTTATGGGCCAAGGGCGCCTTGGAGAAAGGTGCACCCATTACGGTAGTCGACGATCAATTCCGCACTCCCACCTTAGCCGAAGATTTGGCCGATGGCTGTATTCTAGCCGCCAAGCAAAAGGCGGAGGGTGTCTACAATATTTCCGGAGCCGATTTTATGAGTATTATTGAGATGGTGCGCCGCATTGCCCGTTTCTGGAAGCTGGATGAAAGCTTGATACAACCCGTATCCTCCAGTACCCTAAACCAAAGAGCGCAGCGACCGCCTAAAACCGGTTTTATTATTGATAAAGCCCGTGAAGAGCTCGGCTATGCCCCGCATAGTTTTGAAGAAGGCTTGGCCCTGGTAGACCAGCAGATAAAAGAAGCGCAGGCTTAAAAAGCAGCAGCATGCAAAAAGAACTTTTGGTAATCAGCTATTATTGGTTGCCGGACGAAGGAACGGGCAGTTACCGTATTTCCAAGTTCGTAAAGTATCTCTTGCGCAAAGGCTGGCAAATAACCGTACTTACGGCTAGTCAGGACCCGGAGGGAAGCTACGCAGCCCCAGCCGGATTAAAAGTAATGCGGGTCGGCAAGCAGAAATCAGTACCCGGCGCTAAAAAAGTCAACCCCTCCATTTTCTACGCCAAAGACCAGAACTGGAAAGCTAAATTGAAGGTCTGGGCCCGACTCAACCTGATCATCCCCGATGCGAAGATTTTCTGGTATCCGGCTGCGGTTAAGGCCGGTCTTGCATTGGCCAAGCAGTATAATTTCGCGGCCCTGCTATCGACCTCACCACCTCCTAGCACCTCCTTGGTGGCCAAGCGATTGGCGCAAAAATTGAAGCTGCCCTGGGTAGCCGATTTCAGAGACCCTTGGACCGAGATCTATTATTATGAGGACTTCCCGCAAGGGGCCATCGCCAAGCGCATCAATAAAGCTTTAGAGAAGTCCGTTTTAGAACAAGCGGATGCGGTGGTGTCGGTGAATGCGGGCTTTTTTCCGGAGCACGAGGGGTGGATGGAGCATGAACATATTATTAGTAATGGCTTTGACCCTGAAGATTTTCTTCCCGGCAACCACGTGGAACGTGGCAAGCGGGACAAGCTGGGTGTGCAGAACGTAAAACGTTCCAAGGGGGCGCAGGGTTTGCCGAAGACGCAGAAGACGCAGGGTGTGTGCGGGGCGCAGGGGGCGCTGGGTGAAGGATTAGGGGGAAAAGAAGAGGAAAAGCAGGGCGAGCTGGGAAAGCAGGGTGAAGTGATGAAATTTAAGGTGGCGTATTTGGGGAGTTTTAAGATGAACCAATTGGCGCCGGGCTTTTTAAACTTTTTGCAGAATTTGCCGGAGGGACTGATTCCGCATTTGGAGTTCAATTTTGTGGGGAATGTGGATGTCTTGGTGCAGGAGGAGATAATGAAGCTTATCCCTAAGGGTTTAGAGCTTCATTTTAAAGGCCTGGTGCCGCATAAAGAGGCGGTGGCGATTATGCAGGAAGCAGATTTGCTGCTGCTATTGATTGGTCAGGCGGAGCGCAGCAAACTGGTTTTTAGCACCAAATTGTTTGAGTATTTAATGAGTGGGAATCCCGTTTTGGCCTTTGGTCATGAAGGTGGGGCAGCCCATAAAGTAATCGAATCCAGTAAAGGAGGTTATCTTAGTCCGCATGGAGCGAGTGAGGCCGCCTTGGAATACTTCTCGCAGGTCTACAAGCATTGGCAAAGTGGTCGGACTATGCCGGGCGCAAGCCCAGAGTCCTTGGAAGACTATAATTTTGAAAAATTGAGCGCCCGTCTCGAAAAGATATTGATGGATGTCACAGGATAAGGATTTACAAAAATTAGCCGCCGGCCGGCAAGGGGCCTACCGCAAAGATGCGCGGAGCGAAAACTTCTTGGCCGAGCTTAATGCCGCTTTACATTCCTTCGAGCAGGAGCAGTATGAAGAGGCCGCGATTGAGCATCCTATTTTTATGGTGATTGGCGCGCCGCGCAGTGGTACTACCTTTTGTACGCAGTTCTTGGCGAATGCCTTTTCCTTAGGTTATGTCAACAATTTGGTGGCGCGTTTCTATCAGAATCCCCTGACCGCTTTGCGGCTGAGTGATCAGATTTTAGGCAAGGGTCATTTGCCCAGTTTTAGTAGTCATTATGCTAAAACCGAAGGCATCCATAATATCCATGAATTCGGTTATTTCTGGCGGCATTGGTTGCATAAGGGCAGCTTGGAAGCGATGGAAAGCATCGCCGAAGATGAAGCCCGTATCGATTGGCAGGGACTGTATCAGGTGCTGGCCAATATGCAGCAGGAGTGGGGCCGACCCTCGGTTTACAAGAATATTTTTGGCTCCTACCACATGCCTAAAATGACGGAGCTATTGGAGAAAGTGGTTTGGGTGTATATCGAGCGGGATGAGCTGGATGTAGCCCTTTCGATATATGGCGCGCGCGAAAGGCATTACGGTAAAGAAGGCCTCAAGAAATGGTGGTCTTATTCGCCGCCCAATGTGCTGGAGCTTTTAGACTTAGAGCCCATTCCGCAGATTGCGGCGCAGGTACATTATTTAAAGGCCTATTATCAAGAAGAGTTGGCCAAGCTGGATCCCGGCAAGGTGGTGAAGCTCAATTATGCGGAGCTCACCCAGCACAGCCATCAGGTGGCGGAAGCCATTCAGAAACAAGTGAAGGCGAGCTTCGATTATGATTTGAGTCTAAACCCTGACTTGCCATCGAGCTTTGCCTTTAATCAGTATCGTACAGAGCAGCCCGAACTGAGAGCTGCTTTTCAAAAGGAATTTGAAACCCTAAGAAATTCATAGATGGTACTAAGCGTACATCAGCCCAATTTTATGCCCTGGCAGGGTTATTTCTACAAGATGAAGCAATCCGATTTATTCGTGATTATGGATACGGTGCAATACGTGAAGCGCCATATCTGCAATCGCAATAAAATCAAGAATTCGCAAGGCGAGGCCCAGTGGTTGGGCGTATCGGTGAGCAGCGCCAAGGGGCGGGATGTGAGCTTTATTGAACTGGAGATCGATTATAGTCAGAAGTGGCAATCCAAAGCCCTCGCCAGTTTAAAGCATGCCTATGGCAAGGCGCCCTATTTCGACCGCTATTACCCCGATATCGAAAAAATACTAGTCACTGAATTCCCCAATTTGGCGGAATTGAATATTGCCTTGATTGAATACTTCAAGGAGCTCTTTGAAATTGATACCCCCTTAAAGCGGATGTCCGATATGCCAGGGAATTTAGGAAGCAAGAGCGAGCAGATCATCAATATCTGTAAACTCGAGCATGCCGATGTTTACCTATCCGGCCAGGGAGCCAAGAAGTACAATGACCAGGAGATGTACGATGCAGCAGGGATAGAGCTACGCTATTTGGAATACGAGCCCCCAAGCTATGCCCAAGTAGGGGGAGTATTCATCTCCCACCTATCGGTATTAGACTTGGTGTTTAATCAGGGTCCGGATAGCAAAAACTACATTTAAAATAGTCTAATAGAGACGAATCTTACCTTGCTGCTGGGCGCTTTTATCGGCACTTTCGATGCGGTAGAGGTAGAGACCTTCTGCGGCGGAGGATAGGTCAAGTTGCATTTGCAATTGATCAATTTCCTTGGTCAGGATTACTTGTCCGGATAGATTGTAAATACGAATGCTGCCCCGCATTAGTCCAGCCTGACTAAAATCGAAATGTACGATGCCGCGACTCGGGTTGGGGAATACCGCTACCCCTAAATTGGGCTGAGCATTTTCGCTTAGTCCGATGGTGCTGCGGTAATTTACCAGGAGGCGCGGATGGCAATTGGGATTCAAATTATCGCGTGAGCCAAATACCATGCGGCGGTAATAGCTTTCGGTGGCCAATTGAATGAGGAAACCGTGACTATTAGCGGTATCGCTAAGGATATCCTGCACCAAGGCAGTGACATTGAGCGTATAGTTTTGGAAGGCTGAAGTGCTGGTGGGGATAGTGGTCTCGTTCTGAGCACTAAAGCTAGGCTGATTGATCCAGTTTACTTGATACTCTTGCCAGGGACCGGTAATGCGATTAATCCGGCATCGGTTATCGCTGCCAAAGCTGTGTCCGCCTGGGTACTCGGTCGAATTACTATCGGTAATAAGCACCAAATAAGCCGATTCGATACGGGATTGCGCGGGAATAGCGCTAAAGTCGAAATCAATAAGGGAACGATGGTTTACATCATTACCCCCATTGGTCCAGGCGTGCATATTTAACCACTCGTAATTACCGTAATTTAGAGGATCACCCGCACCCGCGAATTGACGTATCATGGCATCTTTGGTCGGGTTTAAAACCAGACTTTGAACCGGATTCTGCGGTGGGAGGGAATCATAGGCCAGGATGAGCTTGGGCATTAAATCGGGGTAATTCGACTCACTGGAGGCAAAAACCATCCGGCGGTAAGCCGTTTCATTTAAGAGTTTTAGGTAAAAGCCATGGCTATTCGCCTTATCGTTGACCATCTGTTGTACCAGCACTTTTACGTCGAGGTCGTAGCTCTGGTAAGCCGAGCTCGCAGCCGGCAATTGCACCGTGTAATTGCTGTTGATAGTAGGCTGGTTATTCCAATTTACTCCATTTTCGGTCCAGCTGCTGCTGATGAGACTCAGCTTACAATCGTTAGGCTCCGTTAAATAGTGACCGCTAGCGTACTGCGAACCAGTAGGGGGAACTTGCAGAATGAGTCGCGCCGAAATAATATACGAACTATCCGGAACCTGACTCAGGTCGAAGTCAATTAAAGAACGGTGCACCACCGTTTGGCCCCCATTACTCCAGGCATGCATATTCACCCAAGGGTAGTTGCCGTAATTGTTGTTGTCGCCCTGCGATCCTAAGCGACGGATCATGGCGTCTTTGGAAGGACTAAGGGTATCGTAATGAGTTTGTGCACTAAGGCCAAAGCCCAGTGCCAGGAAGAAGCAAAGTAAATTCTTCATAGCGGGAAGCAGTTTTGATTAAGGTTCTAAATTTAGCTAAAAATTACCAGCGCGTACGAATCACCTCATAAGATTCGGCGTACTCCGAGCGCACTTGGGTACCGCGAACTTTCGCTAGTCCGTAGATAAATTCCTCAGTGAAATACTGACGCTGTTTTACAAACTGCGATTCGTACAATTTTAAGGCCTCCCATTTCTTATCGAGATGACGTTTCTCTAAGGTCACGAAGGCCTGGGCCGAGAAGCTGATGTGGTTCCAGGGTAATTCATAACCCCAAACCGTTACCTCTTTAAAGGCACGGAGGCCCTCATTGTGCACCACCTGGTGATCTTGGTGTAGGTCGGATCCCGAAGGCACTAAGACCATATCCGGAGCGATGCTCGCTCTAAGGCGCACCAATTCTTCCAAAACCTCTTGTCGACTGTAATTAAGCTTGCGCACCTCATAGTCGTAGATGTACAACTGTTCTTCCGGAATACCGAAGAATTTCATCGAAGCAATGAATTCATTCTTCAATAAATCGGGGTCCGCTCCCGGAGGTAAAGAAGCCCGGGCGGTGGAAAAGGCCGCCACATGAATTTCGATGCCATTTTCCAACATTCTGGCCATGGTGCCCCCACAACCCAATTCCGCATCGTCGGTATGCGGTGCTAGTAAAAGTACTTTCTTAACGTTATTCATAGCAGAATTAGGCCTTAGGCCGCTTCTTTTTCTTGTTTGTTTTCATACCAAATCCCGAAGGGTACTAGGGCAATGATGCCTAAGCTAGCAAAAAGAGCCAGCCATTCCATGCCCGCCGTAGCCTCGGCCGCGGTAAACTCCATAGTAATTTCATGGCTACCCGCCGGAACTTTTAAGGCCCGCAAGATATAGTTCGCACGGATGAGTTCCGCTGGCTCGCCATCAATTTTTACCGTCCAGTATTCGGGATACCAGATTTCTGAGAAAAGGACTAGGTTTTCGCTGTTACTCTGGTAATTGTAGACCAGTTTTTCGGGATCGTAAGAGCTGAGCTTTACGCTACCCTCACCTGCATTGGCCGGCAGACTGCCCACTTTAGCGGCTTGGTTTTCTCGGAGTATAGCGGTGGTCTCCGGATTGAAATCCTGTAAAGCCGCAATTTCCGCATCAGCGGAAGCTACCGTCTGAATAGATTTAACCAACCAAGCATTACCGAGGCGATTCAAGTTTTCGATTGGTTGTCCTTGGGGGCTAATGATGTAGCGGGTGTTCAACATATTGAGCACCGGCGTAGCGCTGAAGTCAGCCGCATTAATCGAGCCCCGACGTCCTTTTACTTGCAGGTAATTTACCTCGGAGCCCAGCTGATTATCGATCACATCCTGATAGATCTGGAGTTTAGCTCCGTGATAGCCGCCAATACTGTAGTGGAAGAAGGAAGTAGTGGCATCATTGAAAGGCGATACGCTGAGGTTAAGGGTACGGAAGTAGGGATCCTGGGCATATTGCGCCATGATGTAGCGATCGGCGCCCGAAGGCTGCACCCCATAATTCTGCTCCAATTGGGCTTTATCCACAAAGCTTTCTTTGTTGAGGTAGCGCTTGTTTACCGTAAAGAGGTCTAAGACAATAAGGGCTCCTAAAATCATGATGGCCACCGGACGCTTTACACTGCCACGCGCCCAGAGGAAGATGACTACTACTCCCGCAAGCACCAGGCCTAAGCTGCGCAATACATCCGATTTGAATACCGCCTGACGCGCCGTTTCGAGCGCCTCAATAAAGGCATCACTCTGAGCCGCATTAAAGCCCGCCTGCGAAAGTTGTTGCGGTAAGCTAGTAGCTTCCTGCTCACTCAGGAAGGTGTTGAAAGTGCCGGGCGCTACGAAATTGAGGACTAAAAATAGGATTAAGCCCCCGCCAATAAGGTAAAGCCAGTTGAGGCGCGACTGATTTTTAGCGATTAGGGTGGAGGCCCCTTCTTTCCACTGACTCGGCTCTAGTTTAGCCATGCTGCTGAGTCCGAGCATCGCTAAAATGGGCAGAATCAATTCCGGAATCACCAAGAAGGAAGCTACCGCTCTAAATTTGTTGTAAGCCGGGAAATAGTCGAGGAAGAAATTGGTAAGGCCATTGAAGTTTTTACCCCAAGCCAACATCAGCGTAAGTGCAAAAACCCCCAGCAATAAGTATTTTAATTTCCCGCGGTAGAAGACCAGGGATAGGAGGGCGAGCAGCACCACGATGGCCCCCGCGTAAACCGGTCCGGAGGTAAAAGGCTGATCGCCAAAATAGCTGTTCATACCCCCCACACTCTGTTGAAAGCGCGGATCTACCTTTTGCAAGGCCCCTTCCTGGGCATTAAGCGCGCCGGTGGGTCCGCCTTTGAAATTAGGCACTAAAAGCGTCCAAGACTCATCGATGCCATAGGACCAGTTGGTTACGTAATCACGGTCGAGTCCGCCGGTCTGATTCGCCTCATTGGCGCTAAGCTCCGATTTCCCCCGAATGGTATGCTTACCAAAATCGAGGGTACTCTTTAAATAAGGGTAATTGGTCGCCAGCGCGAGGATTCCGCCCCCAATTAAAAAGGCGGTCGCCTTAAGCCACTGCGGTAGGCCCTGCTTTTGGAAAGCCTTCACCCCTTCGTAAATCCCGTAGGGAATGGCTAAGAAGAGGAAGTAGTAGAACATCTGTGGGTGACGGGCGCTCAGTTCTAGAGCCAAAAAGAGGCTAAAGACCGCTAAGCCCAAGAATATTTTTTTCTGGCGGTAGGCATAGACCATACCCGCTAGGACTCCGGGAACATAAGCCATCGCGTGAATCTTGGCATTGTGTCCCGCTTCCTGTAAAATGTAGAAATAAGTCGAAAAGGCGTAGGCTATGGCTGCAATGGCGGCAATGCGCGGGTCCACTTTAAAGGATAAACCGAGGATAAAGAAACTCACCATGAGCATTAAGGGAAAGCCGATGGAGGTATCTAAGAATAGGGTATTGATGGTCTTGGGTACAAATTTCAATAATTCCCCGCCGTAGATCACCGAAGTCATGTAAGAGGGCATGCCCGCAAAGATGACATTGGTCCAATAGATTTGACGGCCTTCTTCGCGGTATTTTTCAATTTCGGAAGAGGAGCCTCGGTGCTGCATGATATCGTTCTTGCGGACGGTTTTTCCGGAGAGAACGGGCGCGCTGAAAGCCGCGGCTAGTAAGATGAAGCTCGCGATGGCGAGGAGGTGAATTTTGTACTTCTGGAACATTAATTTGGCTTTGAGGGCCAAATATAGAGAAATAGAAGAGAGGAGGAGAAGAAAAGAGGAAGAGGGGAAGAGGGGAAGAGGATTGCTTCAACGCAGAGGCGCAAAGGGTGCGAAGGACGCAGAAGGAGGGAGGCTGGGTGTGTAGGACGTACAACCATGCCTTCGCATGCTTCGGCAGGCAGGCAGTTCCAAGGGGAGGCAGAGGGAGGTAAACGACGAAGCTAAAAACTATGTCATGCTGAGCGTGTCGAAGCACGATGTGGACTAAAATTAAAGTGTCCTTCGACTAGTCCTCCTTAGGTCGGACGCTCCTCGTAAAACGAGGTAAACAGGATGACAATATTTATCACTTCGGAGCTACACTTACTGTCATGCTGAGCTCCGTTGAAGCACGGTCTTAGTAATACAAAAAATTCTTTTGCGTTCTTTGCCTTAAGAATCGCATAATGGGAGTGGTAGTTCGACAATCGATTTGGAATTCACTGAATTCTTATGTGGGGGTGGCCCTAGGGGCCCTCAATACTTTGGTGTTCTTCCCTTATGTGTTCTTGAATGAGCGGAGCTTTACCGGGGAGATTAACTTTATCATGGCCTTTGCGACGGTGGCTTCTACCTTGGGGCATTTGGGTTTACCGATTGCGATTGGTACCTATTTCCCCCGCTTTAAGGAGGGGTCCAAAGCGCAGGGTCAGCTGTGGTCCTTTAGTGTCTTGGCCCTTAGCGGCATTAGCCTCTTAGCGGTATTGACCTCGCTGCTTTACAGTAGCTATATCAATCCCCACGCGGCGAATAGTTTGCAGGTGATTTTAATAAGCATCGGCATGCTGGGCTTTGAGTTGTTCGCCGCTTTGAGTCAGCATTACAAAGCAGTAATATTCCCCCAATTCCTCAAACACGTTTTTCGTCGCCTGCTCATCACCGCTGCCTTGGCGGCCAGCTATTTCTTAGACATTGAGTCCATTACCTTTTACTATATCCTCTCCACGGGCTACCTCCTGCAAATTGTCTTGGTGGCCTTATACAGCCGCAAATTTCTACCTGCTTGGCATTGGTCTTTTGCCGAGCTTGAGCTGAAGGAAATCCTCAAATACGGCGGCATGGTAATGCTGGCCAGCGGGGCGATGATTATGGTGAGTCGCATCGATATGATTATGATTCGCACGCTGCTCACCAAGGATGAGGTCGCCCTCTACAATATTGTACTCTTTATTGGTATGGTGGTCTCGGTACCGGCCAAAGCCTTGGTGGTGAGTCTGCGGCCTTACCTTACCCGCGCTTGGGCGGATGGAAATGTGCTGGAATTGGGAAAGATTTACCGGAAATCGGCCTTAAACCAAATGATTAGCAATTCTTTGCTCTTTCTCCTAGTCTGGAACTTCTTGGACATCGCCTGGTTGATTTTACCGGAGACCTATCAGTTTGCGGAGGGTGCTTGGGTGGTCTTTGCGATTGGATTGGGCGAAATTATTCAGGGGGCGACTGGAATTAATGGGATTATCCTGACTGTCGCCGATCGACAGCGTTTTAATTTTCACAGTGGCTTGGCCCTTTTGGTGATCACCGTGGCTACTAATTTTCTCTTTATTCCCGCCTTCGGTTTGATGGGAGCGGCCTTCGCTAGTTTGCTCGCGATGAGCTTGGTGAATGTCTTTAAGGTAGCCATCCTGGGCAAGGAATTAAAACTCTGGCCCCAGAGTAAGGAGTTGTTCCAAGTGATGGGCGGCTTTGTGGCGGCCCTGGCGCTATTGTTTTGGGTGCAAGGTTTGGGCTTGGGTCTGGTGGCGAAGATGGGGGTAGGCTTCTTGGTGATAGTTGGGGTTTATGGGGGGCTTTATCGCTTCACGCAAGTTTTTCATGACTTTAAATCTTTGAGGTAAATATTTAAACGCGAAGAGGAGAAGGGAGGAAGAGAGGAAGAGAGAATTACCTAAACGCAAAGAAGCAAAGGAGAGAAGAGGGGAAGAGGATTACTTAAACGCAAAGAAGCAAAGAGCTAATAGATTTGGATTCCTTTAAACTTTTCCTTTTGTAATGCTTTGCGTTCTCTGCGTTTAAGCAACTATCTTTGCCCTATGCTAGAAAAGCTAAAGGAAATTTGGCAGCGGATTGAGAAGGTGGTGCGGGTAAATACCAAGCGTATTACTTTGCCTTTATTTGAAGGCCTGAGCTTATACGATGTGTCGATTTTCTTTTTCCGAGGGATTGTGGAAGGCAGCGTGACCAATCGAGCGGGATCTATTGCCTATTCTTTCTTCCTGGCGCTTTTTCCCGGGATTATCTTTTTCTTTACCCTTATTCCTTTCTTTCCGGTCGCGAGTCTGGAGACCGAAATCTTTGATGTCTTCCAACGTATTTTACCACCCGATACCTTTGATGCAGCCAAGGGAACGATAGAGGACGTATTGGAGAATAAAAGGGGGGGCTTATTATCGATTGGTTTCTTCCTGGCCTTGATTTTTTCGACTAATGGGGTGAATGCCATCATCAGTAATTTTAATACCACCTACCATCAAATTGAATCCCGAACTTGGTATAAGCAGCTTACGGTGAGCTTGGGTTTAACGGTGGTGCTGAGCTTTAACTTCATCGTGGGGATGATCATCATTATCTTTTCCTCGGATGTTCTTAATGCGGTGCTTAACTTCTTTGGCTTAGAGGTGGTGTCGGCCTTCGCGGTGGAGCTGACCCGTTATTCTCTACTGGTGGCGGTGGTCTTTATTGGGATTGTGTTGCTGTATAATTTCGCGCCGAGTGGGAAAAGACCTTGGCGTTTTATTTCGCCGGGAGCGATTCTGGCGACGGTTTTGATCTTGATTAGTTCTTGGGCTTTTAGTTTCTACGTGGCGAATTTTAGTCAGTATAATAAGCTCTATGGGTCAATTGGGACCTTGATGGTGATATTGCTGTGGATTTATATTAATGCCTTGGTTTTGATTATAGGCTTTGAGTTGAACGCGAGTATTGCGGGAGTGAAGTTGGATAGGGATCGGGAGCGATTGGAAAGATGAATAGGTGAAGAGAAGAAGAGAGGATGAGGGGAAGAGGATTACCTAAACGCAAAGAAGCAAAGAGGAGAAGAGAGGAAGAGAGGAAGAGAGGAAGAGAGGAAGAGAGGAAGAGAGGAAGAGAGGAAGAGAGGAAGAGAGGAAGAGAGGAAGAGAGGAAGAGAGGAAGAGAGGAGGAGGATTGCTTAAACGCAAAGAAGCCAAGAGGAGAAGAGGAGAAGTGGATTGCTTAAACGCAAAGAAGCAAAGAGGAGCAAAGGATTAAAGAAGATAAAGAGGGTCTTGGGATTAATTAGAAAGGGTACATTCGAAATTAAATTGAGGGATTTTTGGTACTTATGTTCTCGGACTATGCTCGGTCTTGGTTTCTTTGCTTCTTTAGCGAGCCTGGCGAGCGGGCGTTTAAATAATTTTGCAGCCCTTATGCTTACCGGATTGTACATACTCTCCGTGGCCTCCCTGATCGCTGAGACTCGGTGGTGAGGTAAATTTTAAGCCCCGCAATTTTTGCATTAAATTTTTTCTTCTTTCCCTTTTAGTATTCAAAAAACTCCTCCTATATTTGCAGCCCGAAAAATGGAAGACATACGCGCAGGCGTATTTAAATAAGATAAGATGAAACGTACTTTTCAACCTTCGAATCGTAAAAGAAAGAACAAACACGGATTCCGTGAGAGAATGTCTACTGCTAACGGTCGCAAAGTTTTAGCTTCTCGTCGCGCGAAAGGCCGTAAGAAGCTAAGTGTTTCTAGCGAAGGTAATTACAAAGGCTAATTGCTTTTGTGTTGATAATATATTTAGAGGTGTTGCCAAGCAGCACCTTTTTTTTTGCCCACCCGTTTCCTGCTTCGTATTTTCACACTCTAATTTCTGATCATGCCCAAGGATAATTCCATCAAACACATTCTTATCATCGGCAGCGGACCCATTGTAATTGGTCAGGCTTGCGAATTTGACTACTCTGGCTCTCAGGCCGCCCGTTCTTTGCGGGAAGAAGGGATTGAAGTTTCCCTGATTAACTCGAATCCGGCGACCATCATGACCGATAATGTGGTGGCGGATCACGTTTATCTATTGCCCTTGGAGGTGAGTTCCCTGGAGAAGATTTTAAAGGAGCAGAAGATTGATGCGGTACTACCAACCATGGGTGGTCAGACGGCGCTTAACCTATGTATTGAGGCGGATAAAGATGGACTTTGGGAAGAGTACGGCGTACGTATTATTGGGGTAGATATCGACGCGATTAACATTACCGAAGATCGCGAAGAGTTCAAGAAATTAATGGCGGAAATTGGCATTGGCATGGCCCCTGCGCAGACCGCCACTTCTTATTTAAAAGGCAAGGAGATTGCCCAAGAATTTGGCTTTCCTCTTTGTATTCGCGCTTCCTATACCCTAGGGGGTTCGGGCGCCACCTTCGTGTTTAACGAAGATGAATTTGACGAAGCGATGACCCGCGGATTGGAGATTTCACCCATCCACGAGGTAATGATCGATAAAGCCCTCTTGGGTTGGAAGGAATTTGAATTGGAATTGCTGCGTGATGCCAATGACAATGTGATTATCATCTGTTCGATCGAGAACATGGATCCGATGGGAATCCACACCGGTGATTCGATTACCGTGGCCCCGGCCATGACCTTATCGGATACCACCTATCAACGGATGCGTGATATGGCCATCCACATGATGCGTTCGATTGGAAACTTCGCCGGTGGCTGTAACGTGCAGTTCGCGGTGAGTCCGGATGAAAAAGAAGAAATCGTGGCGATTGAGATCAACCCGCGCGTATCTCGCTCATCGGCCCTAGCCTCGAAAGCCACCGGATACCCGATTGCGAAGATTGCCGCTAAATTGGCGATCGGTTATAATCTGACCGAATTAGACAATCAGATTACCAAGACCACCAGTGCTTATTTTGAGCCCACCTTAGACTATGTAATTGTAAAGATTCCGCGTTGGAATTTCGACAAGTTTGAGGGCGCCGAGCGACGTTTAGGTCTGCAGATGAAATCGGTAGGCGAGGTAATGGGTATTGGTCGTTCTTTCCAGGAAGCCCTGCACAAAGCAGCGCAATCTTTAGAGATTAAGCGCAATGGCTTGGGGGCCGATGGTAAAGGCGAAACCGATCAGGATAAAGTATTACACGCCCTGGAGCATGCCTCTTGGAACCGCGTATTTATGATTTACGATGCGATGCAATTGGGCATTCCTTTGCGCCGTATTCACGATATTACCAAAATCGACATGTGGTTCTTGCGCCAAATTCAGGAATTGGTGCAGGTGCAAGCCGATATTGAATCCCATACCCTCGAAAGCTTACCCCGCGAACTCTTATTAGACGCCAAGACCAAGGGTTTTGCCGACCGCCAGATTGCGCACATGATTGGGGTATTGGAATCGGAGGTGCATACCAAAAGAACCGATTTAGGCATTAACCGGGTATGGAAATTAGTAGATACCTGTGCGGCGGAATTCCCCGCCCAGACTCCTTATTATTACTCGACCTTCGAATATGAATTCCAAGGCGAGAATGGAGCGCTGCAAGTAGAAAATGAATCCGAAGCCAGTGAGCGCAAGAAGATCATCGTATTGGGCTCAGGGCCAAACCGTATTGGTCAGGGTATCGAATTCGACTACTCCTGCGTACACGGCGTATTAGCGGCCAAGGAATGCGATTATGAGACCATCATGATCAATTGTAATCCGGAGACGGTTTCGACTGACTTCGATACCGCCGACAAGCTTTATTTCGAGCCCGTATTCTGGGAGCATATTTACGATATCATCCGCCACGAGAAACCCGTGGGGGTAATCGTGCAGCTAGGTGGACAAACCGCCTTAAAGCTAGCCGAAAAATTAGACCGTTACAATATTCCGATTGTGGGTACTAGTTATGAGAGTCTCGACTTAGCCGAGGACCGCGGTCGTTTTTCCGAACTTTTACGCGACAATGATATTCCTTATCCACGCTTTGGGGTAATTACCAATGCCGACGAGGCCCGCGATTTAGCCAATGAATTAGGCTTCCCTATTCTGGTGCGTCCATCTTATGTGTTGGGTGGCCAAGGGATGAAGATTGTTATCAACCAAGACGAATTGGAAAAACACGTGGTGGATCTCTTCAAAGCCTTCCCCGGTAACCGCGTTTTATTGGACCATTACTTAGAAGGCGCCATTGAGGCGGAAGCCGATGCCATTTGTGACGGTGAAGAGGTTTACATCATGGGTATCATGGAGCATGTAGAGCCTTGTGGTATCCACTCCGGTGACTCCAACGCGACCTTACCGCCTTTCAATTTAGGTGACCTAATTATCCAGCAGATTGAAGATCATACCCGCAAGATAGCCTTGGCCCTTAATACCGTAGGTCTGATTAACATTCAGTTTGCGGTGAAGGACGATAAGGTGTACATCATCGAAGCCAATCCCCGCGCATCCCGCACGGTGCCTTTCATTGCGAAAGCTTACGATGAGCCTTATGTGAACTATGCCACCAAGGTGATGTTGCGCGAGAAGAAAGTAAAAGATTTCGATTTCAACCCTAAGAAAAAAGGTTGGGCGATTAAGCAACCGGTATTCTCTTTCAATAAATTCCCCAAGGTAAACAAGAAGCTGGGTCCGGAGATGAAGTCTACCGGTGAGAGCATTTACTTTATTGATAGTCTGAGGGATCCGGTGTTTAAGAAGATTTATAAGGAGCGCAACCTGTATTTGAGTAAATAGAGGAAGCTGGGGTGCAGGGACGCAGGGGCGCTGGGCTCAAAAGCTAGGTGGGAAATTTCGTGGAAGAGACTTTGAGTTTAGGATTTCACACGAAGTCCACTAAGCACACCAAGTGAATTACTTTGGAGAGACTTTGCGGATAATATCTCACACGGCGCACACGGCGAGCACGGCGGGCGAAGCGGATTGCTTTGCGCATCGAAGCACGGAGTTGATGAAAATTTAAGCGTCCTTCGACAAGCTCAGGATGACAAAGTATATCATTTTGAAACTAGAAATTCTGTCATGCTGAGCCTGTCGAAGCACGGTGTGGATTGAAACTAGCGTGTCCTTCGACTAGTCCTCCTTCGGTCGGACGTTCCTCGTAAAACGAGGTAAACAGGATGACATAGTTTTTAGGTTGGAGCTACACTTGCTGTCATGCTGCCTGCCACGTTATACGTGGAGCCCCGTCGAAGCACGGGTTTCTTTGCTATGCTCAGAAGCGGGCCTACCTGCGGTAGGCAGGGTTTTCTTCGCTGCGCTCAGAAGCAGGGTTTCGCTGAAGCGAGCGGGGAAGGTTTCACACGAAGGCCACGAAGGTCACGAAGGGAATTACTTTGGAGAGACTTTGCGGATAATATCTCACACGAACGTAAAACGTTCCAAGGGCGCACACGGCGGGCGTAGCGGATTGCTTTGCGCATCGAAGCACGGAGTGGATTGAAACTAGCGTGTCCTTCGACTAGTCCTCCTTCGGTCGGACGTTCCTCGTAAAACGAGGTAAACAGGATGACATAGTTTTTAGGTCGGAGCTGCACTTACTGTCATGCTGAGCCCCGTCGAAGCACGGTGTCTTATCCAGAAATAGGCTGACACAATTTGAGTTAATTATGAATAGGAAAGTCTAAACTTCTGAGCCTCTGAGCCTCTGCGCTTCTCCGCCTCCTCCCACATTTTATCCCTCAGATAGTCCCCATACCTAAGGGATGTATTAAATTTGTCCAAGTTTAAAAAATCTCATACTTGCCTGCCGAAGCTTGCTTGTCTCGTTTTACGGGAGCGAAGGCACGGTCTCATATCTCACATCTCACATCTAACCCATGATCATCCGTTTCATTCTCTTCCTCATCTTTTTCTACCTCGCTTGGTTCTTGGTTAGAAATTTACTGGTGAAGCCCTTTAAGCAGGGCTACCAGGAGAAAGGGCGTGGTCAGCGGGGAGGTGCAGATTTTAGTCAGGCTAGAGAAGGAGAAGTAACTCTTGATACCAAAGGTTCGGGTCAGACCCACGATGATAAATCGCTGGGGGAATACATCGACTACGAAGAGGTAGAGGAGGATAAGTCATGAAGGTCCTGACCGTTTTAGGAGCGCGACCGCAGTTTATCAAAGCGGCGATGCTCTCTAAAGCTTTCGCTGAAGCCGGCATTAATGAGGTGCTTCTGCATACCGGTCAGCATTTCGACCCCAATATGAGCGGCGCCTTTTTTGAAGAATTTCAATTGGCCGCCCCTCAATACCATTTAGGCATTCACTCCCTGCCCCGTGAGGCGATGATCGCCAGTATGCAAGAAGCGATAGTGCCCATTCTCGAGCAAGAGCAAGCCGATATGGTATTGGTTTACGGCGATACCAATTCTACTTTGGCCGGCGCCCTAGCGGCGCAGCAAATAGGTATTCCCATTGCTCACGTGGAAGCCGGTTTGCGTAGTGGTAATGCCAATCAGCCGGAAGAGAAGAACCGCATTGCCACCGATGCAATAAGTGAATGGCTCTTTGTGCCCAATGCGCAAGCGCGCTTAAACCTGATCGCCGAGGGAATCGCCCCCGAGAAGATTCATCAGGTGGGAGACATCATGTACGATTTGTTCTTAGCGCAGCAGGAAAAACTTCCCAATATTAATGAGCTTGATCTACCCGAGCACTTCGCCTTGCTCACCCTCCACCGGCAGGAGAATGTGGATGATCCCCAAAAACTGCAAGCATGGGTGGAGGCCCTGAAGGCGCTTAATCAGGAAATTACTTTAGTTTGCCCCTTACATCCTCGTACTGCCAAAGCTTTAACCAAATTGGAGCTATCCTTGCCCGCCCAAATTTTAGCCCCCCTTTCGCAAGGTGAGCTTTTAGCAGTACTGGCGAAATCGCAAATCGTTTTAACCGATAGTGGCGGCCTGCAGAAAGAAGCTTTTTATGCGCGCAAGGTGTGTTTAACGCTGAGGGAGGAAACGGAGTGGAAGGAGCTCATTAGCATGGGGCTTAATGTTTTGTCTTCGCCAGACCGACTGTTAAGTGATTATCACCGTTTAAAGGATTTGGTTTTTGAGGGGGTTGATTCGGTTTATGGGGATGGGGACACAGCCTTTAAAATCGTTTCTGTAATTAATTAGCAGGGTTTCGCCTTTGGCGAGCGGGGTTTTCTTCTCGCTTGCAGCGAGTTGAAGCGGGGATTCACCTTGAGGTGAGCGGGGTAACCCTACGGGGGCGGGGTGATGCAGGGTGATGCAGGGTAATGTGGGGTGATGCGAGGTGATGTGGGGAGCTCGGGGTGAAGAAAACGATTTATTTTAGGAGGCTTTGTCTGAAGGCATATATTTTTCGACTAAGGCCATACAAATCTCTGATGTGTTTACTCTTTTCAGATGTTGTAATGATATTTCGGAGTTCCAGGATGTGGAGGATATTAACCACCTCAAAAAGGGAAGCACGAGCTATTGCTAAATAGCGTGCGAATTCCTTCTTGGATGCCGCTCCTGAACCTTCCGCAATATTATTACTTATGCTCAGCACGGATCCGTCCAACTGATCGGCGAACCGGAATAATCTTTTTTCACGAGTCTTTTCCGACAGTTCAAGTAAATTATGACTTTGTCCTATAGCTTCTTGCCAAATTATTAGTTTCTGGAACCTAAAAATGAAAATTTCTTTATCTGAATTCATGGTTCAAAGAAATATGGCTGTAACCATTTAACATTATTTTATTGATTTCAGAAATACTTAATTTCCAACCTCCACATCACCCCGCATCACCCCGCACTACCCTGCACTCCCTGCCCTAAATGCAATTCCCCTCTGATGCCTATCTTTGACCCAAAGAATAGACCATGAATAATACCCATTACCACTCCCTTATTAAAGCAGCCCTCGCAGAGGATATCGGTTCGGGGGATCATAGTTCCAACTGTGCTTTTCCGGTGGGGATGCAGGGGGAGATGCGTTTGTTGGTGAAGGAAGAAGGGATATTAGCGGGAGTGAAGGCGGCGCGGGAGGTATTTGCCTTGGTGGATCCGGCGGTGGAGATGGAAGTGCTGATGGAAGATGGTGCGGCGGTTAAGGTGGGGGACGTGGCTTTTCGCCTGAAAGGTCCGGCGCATAGTCTGTTGCAAGGGGAGCGCTTGGCGCTAAACTTGATGCAGCGCATGAGTGGGATTGCTACTAAGACCCGCAAGTTGGTCGATAGGATTAGTCATACGAAGGCGAAATTATTAGATACGCGTAAAACGACGCCACACCTGCGGGTCTTCGAAAAGGAGGCGGTGCGCATCGGTGGGGGTAAGAACCACCGGATGGGCTTGTACGATATGATTATGCTGAAGGACAATCACATCGACTTCGCCGGCGGGGTGAAGCCGGCCATTGCCAAGGCTTTGGCTTATAAAGAAGAACATCAGCTCGACATCCCCATTGAGGTGGAGGTGCGGGATTTCAAGGAACTGCAGGAAGTACTGGAGAGTGAAGGCATTTTACGGGTGATGTTCGATAATTTCTCCGTTTTAGATACCAAAAAGGCGGTGGCCCTAGTGAATGGTAAAATCGAAACGGAAAGTTCTGGCGGAATCACCGGGGAGACCTTGGTGGCCTATGCGGAGACGGGAGTGGATTATATTTCGATGGGGGCCTTGACGCATAGTGTAAGGGGGCTGGATATGAGTTTGAAGACGGTGTTGGGGCGCTAATGCACCTGCGGGGCACTGCTGGGTTTCCTCGTTAGGCTCGGAAGCGGGGAGCGCAGGGTTTGCTTTGCGTATAAGGCCTCACACGGCGCACACGGCGAGCACGGCGGATTGCTTTGCGCGTAGAGCCTCACACGAAGGCCACTAAGCACACGAAGGGAATTCTTTGGAGAGACTCTGTATTTATAAAGCACTGCTTGCTTAGTTAAAGCTTCTGACTAAATCGGAATTCCTCCCCTTTTGGCCAAAAGGGGTGCCCGAAGGGCGGGGTAATCGTTTTTTTAGAATATAGAATTTAGATAGAACGCTACGCAGACAATTACCCCATCTCGCGAGCGAGATTGCCCCTTTTGTCCAAAAGGGGAGGAGATTTGTCGGTGGGGCGAGAGGAGGTTATTTGCCTGAAAGCAATTGCATTTTATACCCTGCGACCCCTTGGAACGTTTTACGTTCTGCGCTTCCTTGGAACTGCCTGCCTGCCGAAGCATGCGTAGGCATGGTTTTACGTTCTGAGCTTCTGAGCTTCTGAGCCCCTCTTCCCCTCTTCCCCTCATCCTCTTATTTCCTCAAACCACTCCTCCCGTACTTGTTTGCCTTCTGCGCTGATGCCGCGGGCGCGACGGCGGTGGTCTTTGAAGGCAGCGAGGTAGGTAGCGACTAGGTCGGGGTGCTGGGAGGAGAAGAAGCGGGCCACGGGGAGGGCGGACATCACTAATTTTTGTTCCCCGAGGTGGAGGATGCCGCAGTTGTCCATGCTGTGCTCGGCGAGGTCGAAGATTTCGAGTTTAGCGCGGGGGGATTTTTGTCCGCTCATCAGGGCCTGGTGTAACTGGAGGCTGAGCCAGTTTAGGTCGGCCTGAATCTGATCTCTTTGTTTTTCGTCGATACTGCCTTCCCGAAAGGCACTGGCCAATAATTTCTTTTGCTGGCGGTAGGCATAGGGATGCCATACTTCTTGGGAGCTCACTTCCAAGTAAAGCTTGTAGACCGCTTCGGCGAGTTTGTGGGTGGCGGCGGACAGGGGCTGCGGGCCTTGGTCGCGGAGGGTGCCTTGCCAATAGGCATATTTGTATTCGAGCAGGCGGGGCCGGGCGAGGAAGTAAAAGATGGGGAGGTCGCGGGCAGTGTAGTACAATTTGACCGCTTCTTCGGTCACCGCCTTGCTAAAGATCTTTTGAATACTGCGGAGGTATTTCTGGAAGGAGTCTTCGCATTGGAAATTGCTGAGACGAATTAAGATGCGGTTGCGGAAGGAAAAGCTTTCGGAGAGTTTTAGGTAAACCGCGGGATGTTCATGCAATAGTTGAAAGCATTCCTCCAATTGCAGACTGCGCTGATCGACCGTTACCCGATAGGCACTGGTCTTGCTAAGTCCGAGGGCATCACTCAGGTAATCGCTGAGTTTTATTTGCGCGCCAATTTCATCCTGCACGAGGCTGAGTAATTCTTGTTGAAGCGAAGTTTCCATAAAAGCGATTTTTTAAGGTTTAGGGCTAAGGTAGCGGAGGCTAAAGGAGATTTCCTAGGCAGAATTCGCACGATTTTGAAATAATTTGTGCGGAATCTGCACGATTTCGAGGGCTGGCGTGCAAGATCTGCACGAAATGAGGGGAGGAAGGGGTGGAAACGTGCGGAATATGCATGGGGGGACGCAAAGGGCGCGAAGGGGACGCGAAGGGAAATTTCTTTGGAGAGACTTTGTGTGTAAAGCCTCACACGGCGCACACTGCGAGCGCGGCGATTTGCTTTGCGCGTAGAGCCTCACACGAAGGCCACGAAGCGCACGAAGGGAATTTCTTTGGAGAGACTGAGTGCGGGAGGGTCTCACACGAACGTAAAATGTTCCAAGGGCGCACACGAACGTAAAACCATGCCTACGCTTTGCTACGGCAGGCAGGCGGTTCCAGGAGCGAGCACGGCGATTTGCTTTGCGCGTAGAGCCTCACACGAAGGCCACGAAGCGCACGAAGGGAATTTCTTTGGAGAGACTGAGTGCGGGAGGGTCTCACACGAACGTAAAACGTTCC